>Ga0209340_1000036_pt1 | contig 192961 bp, 195 predicted proteins | sample EPASupsiteSAE323_FD_187266 | JGI IMG/M metagenome (GOLD analysis project Ga0209340, IMG submission 187266) | Bioremediated contaminated groundwater from EPA Superfund site, New Mexico - Sample SAE3-23 (SPAdes) (version 2) | ecosystem: Environmental > Aquatic > Deep subsurface > Groundwater >...
GCTCAAGAAAAAGTCCCAAATCTTCCAAAAGAAGCCCTTATGCTGCCCCCTGTCGATCTCGATGCCTTGCTTAATCAAAAACTTGATTTTGTTACTCAAGGGGGGTACGATGTCTATTCCGCGCCCTAACGGGTTCTGGATGCCGGGTTTTGGGTCCTGGGAAAAGTATTGAATGAAGCTCCCCGGGCTAAAGCCCGGGGTTTCTCTACTGCTTGAGCTAAATTCCTCCGAAGCAGTTACTCTCTTTGTTCAGCGATACCTTTGCGTTCACCCTGCGCATTCATTCCCAGGCTTAAGCCTGGGGTTTTCTGCGTAGGAGAATAATAATTAGTTCTTGGTGAAAGGGCTTGACTGTTTTTAGAACCCAGAACCGGCTTTTTAAAGATTTTTCCGGAACCACGCGCAGGTATTGCGCAGGCCCTGTTGGAGCCCGATCTGCGGCTTCCAGCCCAGAAGTCTGACCGCCAGGGAGATATCCGGTTTGCGTTTCCTGGGGTCGCCCGGAGAAGCCGGCAGGAATTTCACTCCCGAACGGTTCCCGGAAACAAAGTTGACCATTTTCGCCAGTTCCAGCATCGTAACTTCCTGCGGATTGCCAAGGTTCACGGGACCGGCCGCCCCGCGTACGCCAAGGCGCAGCAACCCCTCGACCATATCCGTTACATAACAAAACGACCTTGTCTGTTTACCGTTCCCGTTAACAGGCAGAGGCCTGCCGGCGATCGCCGCGCAGATCATATTGGAAACCACCCTGCCGTCGGACACGCGCATCCCCTCCCCGTAGGTATTGAAGATCCGGGCGATGCAGGCGTCAAGTTTAGCGCTCTTGCGGTAAGCGGAGACCGCGGCCTCGGAGAAACGCTTCGCCTCGTCATAACAGCTGCGCGGCCCCACCGGATCGACATTGCCGAAATAATCTTCGCGCTGGGGATGCTGCAGCGGGTCGCCGTAGACTTCCGAGGTGGAGGCGAGAATAAACCTGGCTTTTGCCGCCTTAGCCGCCTCCATACAGTTCAACGTCCCGATCGAGCCGGTGCGCAGCGTCAAAAGCGGCAGACGCATATAATCCCTGGGTGAAGCCGGACAAGCCAGATGAAATAAAAATTCCGCCCTGCCAATGATCTTAAAAGGCTTGTTGATATCCGAACGGATAAACTCAAAAAAAGGGTCGTTCTTTATACCGCGCAGGTTAACCGCGCCTCCGGTAATGAGCGAATCGACGCAGATAACGCGCATACCTTCATCCAGGAGCCGCCGGCACAAGTGGGCGCCGATAAAACCGGCGCCGCCCGTCACCACAGCCGTCCTCTTTTTGGCGCTCATAGTTTCTCTATCTTCCCGCCCGAAGGAGCAGAATAAACATTGCGCGCGTCGAAGATAAAACCGGCGTGCCTCGCTATCGCCCGGTAATCCGTGGAAGAATGATCGGTGGCGATGATCACGCAATCGCAGGATTTTAAAACCGGCGGAGTAAGCGGACGGGAGCGCAGATCGATATTGCCTATCTTCAGGAACGGGACCAACGGATCGTGATAAGATACGTCCGCGCCCTTTGTCTGAAGGATCTCGATGATATCCAAAGGCGGCGACTTACGCAGGTCCTTAATGTCTTTTTTGTAGGTTACCCCGCAGACCAGCACTTTCGCTTTTTCAAGCCGCGCTCCGCGCGACCGCAGGGAGGCCTGCACCCTCTCCACCACATAATGCGGCATATGGTTGATGATATCCGAAGAAAGTTTGATGTATTTGGACCTGAAACCGAAGGACTTCGCCTTCCAGTAAAGATAAAGCGGGTCCTTGGGGATGCAATGGCCTCCCACTCCCGGCCCGGGATAAAAAGGCATAAAACCGAACGGCTTCGTTTTCGCCGCGCCGACGACTTCCCAGATATCTATGCCCATCTTATGGCACATCATCGCCATCTCGTCTATCAACCCGATATTCACGATACGGAAGGTGTTCTCCAGCAGTTTCACCGTTTCCGCCACGCGCGGAGAAGAAACCGTCACCGCGGAACAGGTTATATGCCGGTAAAGCGCCGCCGCCAGACAGGAAGCTTCGACGGTCACCCCCCCCACGACTTTGGGGATCTTATTCACGGGGAATTTTTTGTTTCCCGGATCGATCCTTTCCGGAGAAAAAACCAGGAAGAAATCCCTGCCGCAGGCCAGGCCGGAAGATCCGAGCAGCGGCAGGATGACCTCCTCGGTAGTGCCGGGATAAGTGGTGCTTTCCAATATCACCAGCTGGCCGGGACGGAGGAATTTCCTGATCTGCCTGACCGCGGAGATTATAAAAGATATGTCCGGGTGATACTTCCGCTTCAGGGGCGTCGGGACGCAGATCAGAATCACATCCGCCCCGGAAAGCAGGCTAAAATCGGTGCTGGCCCGCAGCAATCCCCGCCCGGTCACGCGCGAGATCACTTCCTGCGGCACATCGGAAATATATGAAGTGTTCTTTTTGAGACGCTCCACCCGGCCGGCGTCCAGATCTATGCCGGTGACTTTAAAACCCTTTAGCGCGAATTCGGCGGCCAGGGGAAGACCGACATATCCCAGGCCGATGACCGCGACCGCCGCTTTCTTATCGTCTATTTTCTTTTTCAGGATCTTAAAATTACTCGCCATTCTTGTTCCTCGCGCGAAGGCCGGTTTTTCTCAAACGGGTTTTCTATTATTCTTGTATTTTATTGCTGGGAACCTGAAGACGGGGCGTGATAACTCTGATCAAAACTTATCTCCATCTCCGGGAATGCCTTTAACCGGAAGATGACCCAGATGGTATTCCCGGTGTCTTCTTTTATGTCGTAAGCCAGGTTCACGATCCAGCAGTGCAGATCGCGCGAGAGCATATACTGCTGTTCGATGAATCCGCTCCCCCGCTGCGAGGTGGGATTGACCTGATACCTCTCGTACAATTCAAATTTCCACTTCGGGTTGAACCTCCACACCCCGTTAAGAGTGATCTGGTTACCGCTGTAATTATTGTCATATCGCTTATTAGCGTAACGCTGTCCGATACCCACGGAGCGTTCCCCGGCGAAATCATAATTAACGTCGTAATTTATCTCTTTGAAATAATCTCCTATGTGATCATACCTGGCCATCGAACTTAAACGGATATTGTCGTACGGCCTGGCGTCCAGGTAAAAAAGCAGATCGCCGAACTTACTGCCGGATTGCGTGACCGTCTGGCGGAAAAACGTACTATCGTATGTCACCGTCCTGGGATCGAAGGAATAATCGGTCTCGATACGCAGGTCCAACAGGTCCACCCGGCTGCCGTTCTTACGCTTAGTCTGCAGTTTATTGGACAACTCCAGGGTAAAGGCGTTGCTGCGCACGATGGAATCAAGATCGTCGAACCGCGTCAGGCGGGAAGCGGAAACGGTCGGCTCGTGGTTATAAGCGTATTTGACCGTGGGAGTGATCACGTGCCGCAGGCCGTTTATCTGCATACCCAGAAAATCAGAACGCACGTCGAAAATGCGGTAAAAACGGGTGCTGGCGTCGGCACCTGTATAGAAAATGGTGCGGGGGCTCACGGAAGAATGGTCCGCATCCCGGTCGTAGAAAGTTTCCCGGGTGCCGGCAAAAGGCGTGATCTCCACAAAACCGACCTTGGAAGGCAGCGACACCTTATTGAAAGTATCGAAACGGTTGACCGTAAGGTCCCCGGAAGACGGGGACGGCACCGCTTTCTTATAATTCATATTCACGTAGGAACTGCTGTTATCGAAATAGAACGGACTGTCCCCTATGGGGGAATCGGGCAGGCTGTATTTTATTTCCGGAAGTTTCTCCAGCTGTTCGTACCAGCGGTTGGTGCGTTTCTGCAGCAGCACGTCCAGGCTGGAGCCGGAAAAGGAATGATGCAGCAAAGAATACGATAAAGGCTGCGAGTCGGTCTCATACTCCCTGTAAAAATAGTCTTTCAGGATATTGTAATTAGTCCCCAGCAGGGCGCGCTTGGAATCCTCGATCTTATAATATTCGTTTATCAGGGAAGTGTTGCGGTCGATGTCCCATTTATGGCGCCAGCGTATCAAATACCTTTCGAACTCATCCGGGGTCCCTTCGTCGAGGCCGGTGTCCTTTTCGTGCGCATAATAGAATTTGAAATTGCCTTTGCCGGCGACTTTGGTGTCGTAATTAGTGCCGAATCCTTCGGCCACTCCGAGCTTAGATCTGTAGTCCAGATAGATCCGGCCGTCGACGTTATCGCTGATATTACAGCGCCAGGCAGTAAGCAGGAACGGACCCCAGCCGCCCCTGGTGCCGGGGGTCACCTGCACGTGCATAAAGGGGTCTTCCATCGAATGCGTAAAATACGGCAGGTAAAAAAACGGCATATTCCAGATACGGAAGACATTTTCCCTGGCGGTGATCCTTTCGCCGGTCTTGAAATCTATCTCTTCCGCGCTGATGCGGTAATCGGGAACGTCGTAATCGCAGGTGGTATAATAACCGCTCCGGGCGATGATCTCATTCTCTCCGGCCTTCCTGACCGAGCCGGCCCTGCCGAAGAAAGGAGGGGAATTGAAAGCGGCGTTGGAAGCTTCGCCGGTCTTGGTCTTCAGGTTATAGGTGAACGACTCCGCTTCGATTATCCCCCGGGTATCCTTGACCTTCACGTTTCCGGACGCCTGGGTGTCCTTGGTGAGCGTATCTGCCTTGAGGCTGTTGCAGGTCATCGTGCTGTCTTTATACTTTACCTCCACGTTCCCGGACGCGGAAACCTTTTTCTCCTCCGTGGAATACTCGACGTTATCGCCGTTTACCGTGACCCCCTGCTGGTCGGTATCCTGCGCGAAAGCCGCGGAAAAAGCGGACAACGGCAGCAGCGAAAGAATGAACATCGCCTTTAAAATAAGTTTTCTCCCCACTTCTCCCCCGCCCGCGCTCTTCAAACCGTTACCGGCTTGAGCTGCGCGATCTTTTTCCAGTCCCCCAGGAATCTCTGCACTCCGATATCGGTCAGGGGATGTTTAATAAGCTGTTCGATAACCGCGTAAGGCATGGTCGCGATGTCCGCGCCGATCTTCGCCGCTTCCGTAACGTGCAGCGGGTTCCTTACCGAAGCCACGATGATCTGCGTCTTGAAAGCGTAATTCTTGTAGATCAGCCGGATATCCCGTATCAATTCGATGCCGGCCTGCGAGATATCGTCGAGCCGGCCGATAAACGGCGAAACATAATCCGCTCCGGCCTTGGCGGCCAGTAACGCCTGCGCAGAAGAGAAACACAAAGTTACATTGGTCTTTATCCCTTTCCTGGAGAGCACCCCCACGGCTTTAAGCCCTTCCCTGATCAAGGGGATCTTGATCACGATATTACCGGAGATCCGGGAAAGCTTCAAAGCTTCCTCGACCATCGCGTCCGCTTCCAGGCTGATCACTTCGGCGCTGACCGGGCCGGGAACAATAGAGCATATCTCCTTTAAAACCTCCAGCGGATCGCGCTTTTCTTTCGCCATCAGGGTCGGATTGGTAGTTACGCCGTCGATCAGCCCCAACGCCGCCGCTTCCCTTATTTCAACGGTATTCGCCGTATCCATAAAAATCTTCATTTGGCCGCTCCCCCGGACGCCGCCAACGCCGCCCCGATCAACCCCGCGTCGTTGCCAAGCGCCGCTTTCAATACTTTGACCCTGCGCCCCTGCACAGGCATCGCCCTGCCCCGCAGGGTCCTTTTTATCACATCAAAAAGCGGCCGGCCGGCCCCGGAAACCCCGCCTCCGATAACGATCACGTCCGGATTCAAAACGTTGCTCAAACCGGCAAACGCGATGCCGAGGTGTTCTCCCGCCTTACGCCAGAAAGCCAAAGCTTTCTTATTGCCCCGCGCAGCCAGCGCGCTCGCCTGTTCCAAAGTCACCGGAGCGCCGAAGGCGGCGCGCGCTTCCTTAAGCAAAGCATTATTTCCGGCATAGCGTTCCAGGCAGGCTCTTCCCCCGCAGGGGCAGGCCGGACCTTCTTCGTTCAACGGTAAATGGCCGATCTCGCCGGCGGCATTATCGCCGCCCCGGTAAAGCCTGCCGTCCAATATCAATCCCGCCCCGACCCCGGTCCCGAGAGTAAGACAGATCGCGTTGCGGCTTCCTTTGGCCGCCCCGCGCTCGTATTCCGCCCGGGCCATCATTTTCGCATCGTTATCGACCACGCAGGGGATGCCGCAGGCGGCGGTGAACAAAACCCGCAAAGGCACTTTTTTCCAGCCGGGTATATTCGGCAGGAAATGCACGATCTGTTTCTCGAAATCCACGGGACCGGGAACCCCGATCCCCGCGCCGGAAATATCCTTCAAAGCGATCCCGATTTCGGCGGCAAGGATCTTTGCCGCCGAAACCAAAGCGGAAATGACCGCTTTCCTGCCCGAAACCGAGGGAGTAGGCAGGGAAATTCTTTTCAGAATGGAAATGTTCTCGTCGAAAACGGCGGCTTTTATGTTCGTCCCGCCCAGATCTATCGCGAGAAAATATTTATGCTTCATAAGGATTTACGTAAATAGGGATCTTTTAAACCAGAGGAATTTTATTTTATATGAAAGCTATTTTAATTGCAAGCGAAATATCCCCTGCGGAAGGATAAACGCACCCGGGAATCCCGCATTCCGGTCAGCCTATCATCAGCCCTTCGATGCGCACGCGCGTACCGGCGCCGGACTTATCAATAAAATTCACCAGCCCGCTGTGCCGCCATTGCAGCATACACCTGCGCGGCAGGAACCAATAACGCACTCCCACCCTAAGTTCGGTGCGGGAATCACGCACCAGCCCCTCGTATGCCTGCGCGGAATAATAGCCGATATCTTTGGTTTGTCCGGAACGCGCGGTCAGCGGCCCGACAATACACCAAACAAACACCCCGTTGGCCGGATCGGTTTCCATAACTACGCCGCAATGCGTAACCGGACAACCGCAAGACATACCCATCGGCCGGCCCATTACGATATCTCCCGGCCGGATATCCTGTTCTGCGACCCTGGCGGGATTATATAGAAGGATAGTTTCCCTGGGCCCGGGATCGCCGGGAAAGGTTTCCAGTATAAAATCGAATTCGCGCCCGTGTGAATCCTTCCAAACGATAACTTCCGCAGAATCATTCGTTCCGCTCTCCGGAGCGCCGGCCGGGGTATTCCCGGAACGCAAATGCGGGCATTTGACGGCTTCCACAGTTTTATCGCTCAGCAGACGGGAAAACTCCAAGCAGGACTTACAGCCGCATAAACCGCAGTCAAAACCGGGTAATTTTATCACTTTAATAATCCGCCTTTCCGGGAGACTTTCCGATTATTATAATCTCCATTTTATTCGCCACGGTAAAAAACACCGTTATCCAGAGGACGGACTACCCCGAAATGCTGCTGCCATCCGATGTCTTTTTTACCGACGCATACCGTACACGTTCCCACAGGCGGATTACCACGCAGCCGCAGACCGTCCTTGAGTTCCGGGGCCGCCAGTACCTTCGTAGCCACGGCGTCTATACCTATTCCGTAAAGGGCGTTGGCCTCAAAAACGGCTGTGCCGGGGGCGGCGCGCATTACTCCGGCCCTGAAGACTTCCCTTTCAGCCTGTGAAATCAAGTCTATTTTCGTGATCACCGCGGCATCGGCAAGCGTGAGCATCGGACCGATCTTCATCGGCAGGTTCATTCCGCTGGTCGCTTCCAGGACCACGATACCCAGCGCGCCCTCGATATAGGGCGAACAGCGCAAACATAGCCCTGCGGTCTCGACCAGGAGGATGCCGGCTGAACGCTCTTCAGCCCATTCCAACGCGTCGCGCAGTACCAAAACATTACAATGGTCCGGGCAGAGTTCCCCTGAATAAACTTTTTTAGCCGGGATGCCGAACTCTCTCCCGAATAGAGCGTCTTCCAAAGCGTATTGCACATCTATTTTCAAATACGCCGGTTTCATTCCCGCTTCGATTATTCTTTTAATGATCTGCCGCAGCACCGTGGTCTTTCCGGTGGTGGGCGGGCCAGCACAAATGACAGCTTTCATACCGCAGGCTCCTTTTCCCGTCCGCGAAGAGCGGAACTCTAGTGATACAAACTCATAAAATCCTTCAACATCCCCGGTTCTATGGATTCCCCGTCCCTGATCAATTTTCTCAAGTGCAGAATAAGTTCATCCAGTTTCTTGATCTCTTCGGCCGCCGTGCGCTCCGCGGCGCCGGCACGCACCACTTTCTTCATCGCGCCGTTCTGCATCACGATCCGGAAATCGGAAAGCAAGGCTATCCTGGGGTCATGAGTGACGAAAACGAATATTTTCCTGTAACCTTTCAATAACTCCAGCGCCCGGCTGCGGTTGATCCCGGCGTTCTCTATTTCGTCCAGCAAGATGATCGGGGAATTACCGATGATCACGGCATCCGCTATCAACAATGCCCTGGTCTGCCCTCCGGACAACTCGGTCATTCCGTTCCGCGGGTCAAGCGGTTCCCCGGTAAGTTGATTCGCGAAAGCCACTGTCTCCTCTACTACGGAATGGATCTCACCGCTGCGCCGGATAGAAGCGTGGATCTCCAGGAACTCCTTAACCGGAAGATCGGAAAGGAAATTCGTATGCTGGGTTATAAAAGCCACCGGGTTACGCGACGGATCGCTGCCGAATTCCTCCGGGGCCCGCGTCCCGTTTATGAAAACACGGCGCCTACTTGGGGTATTGTCAAAAGCGAAAAGCGCGATATCGTCGATAAGCGTGGTTTTTCCGGAACCGGTGGGCCCAACAATACTAACCACATCACCCATGCGGAATTCGACTTCCCCCACAATGTCCGGCTGTCCGGATTTTCCCCTGCCGCCGGTGATCCGGATATATTCTATCTGCATTTTCCGATCCTGTTCTTGCGTGCCGACACAAGCGTCATTTTCATCGAATCGAAGATATCGCCGTTGCTGAAACGCAGCGCGTGCAGTTTCCTGAAAGAAACAGAAGCGTTCTTATAAGCGTCCAGTATTTTTTTGACATCTGCCGCTGGCACGGCCCCGTTTTCCGTCCAGCGTTTGACAGATTCTCTGGTTATATATCCGGCGCATTGTACTCCGCTGAAGCCGGCGCCTTTAAGCAATTCCGGAAAATCATCCGGCAGAAAAAAATTCCGTCTTGCCGGATTACGCAGCCGCTGGATAAAAAAAGTCTCCCCTGCATCATCAAACCCGTAAGAAGTCAAATGGCAAAGAACAACTCGGCCTCCCGGTTTCAATACCCGGTATATCTCGCAAAGTGCCTTATCCACTTGCATGAACTGCAGTCCCTGGCGGCAAACGCAGACATCGAATGCATTATCCCGAAAAGGAAGTTTCTCCGCCGGAGCCATAACCAGCAAATCGGCGCAACCGACGGCCTTTTTCATCATACTGCCGCACAGATCCAGGCCGATGGACAACTTGACACGCCCGCGGAAAGAACGCGCCAAACAGCCGGTGCCGGTCCCCAGGTCAAGCACGACAGATCCCTCACCGGCATGGGAAAGTTCCGCTATTCTATTCAACAATACCGGATCGTTCACCCAGCAAGCAGAATTACTGTACGCCGCGGCTCTTCTGTTAAAATGACCGACTATTTCCTTCTGCGCCGGACTTTTCCTCAAAACGCCCCTCCCTTTTCTTGGTAATCTTCCAGATATCGTGAAAATACCGCCTTAAAATCCCCTCCTGCAGAGAAGTAAGATTAACGATCTCGTCATCGCAATCGCCGACTTTACGGCAGGAAAGCATCTTCAGGAATCCGGGGATATCGCTGATCTTTCCCGTGCGCAACGCGTGGTCAAAAAGAGACGTGCCGGGGAACGGGACAAGATATTTTGCCAGCGGCAAAAAACCTTTCGTTGAAATAAATTCCAGCATACTGCGCAAAGATGCTTCCGTTTCTCCGGGCAAACCGACTATGAAAAGGCCGCGTACCGCCAATCCTGCGGCGCAGGCAGTGTCCACGGCGCGGTTTATTTCTTCGATCCTGATATTTTTCCTGTTGATATCCAGAATATCCTGAGAGTAGGATTCGATCCCGAACCATATCCCCAGACAGCCGCTTTCCCTTAATGTTTCCGCCAATAATTTCCCCGCGTTCTGCACCCTGGCAAAACAATGATACTTTACCCGCTCTTGTTTCAGTATGGAACATATTTCAATAGCGCGCGGCTCTATCACGTTAAAAGTGAGGTCATTAAGCCATGTATAATCAAACCCGGTGGTACGTTTCAGATACGCCACTTCCTGAGCGAAACGTCTCAGGCTTTTCAACCGTAGACCGGGTATAGTCTTAAAGCAGAACGAACATTCCTGCGGGCATCCTCGCATAGAAGAGATCAGGATCTGTCCGTTGGCGACGATACTGCCGTAATTGGGCCAAATGGTATAATCCGGCATCGGTAAATTATCCAGATTCGCGATTTGGGAACGCGGTTCATTCAAAAAGACCATGCCGTTCTCCTTGTAAGCCAGTCCTTTTATCCCGCCCAAAATAATCTTTTCCCCGGAAAAGTATCCTTCCAGCAATTCAATGAGCGTAAGTTCAGCCTCGCCGAGCACGGCGCAATCGGCGGATGTATTTTTCAGAAGTATTTCCGGCAAAGAGGTAACCAGAGGCCCTCCCAAGAAAAGCAATTTTTCCGGATAAGTTTCCTTTAAGATCCTGGTAATCTCCTGCAGAAAAATAAAAGAGTCGCAATAAGCGGCAATGCCCACGGCCTCCGCCTCCCGCGCGCCCTCCACGACCAGACGGAGAGAGTCTTCCCGCATACGACAGTCTATCACCTTTAGATTGAATCCCATTTTTTTCACCAGTGAAGCGATACAGGTGAACCCCTCAAAAGGGCCGGTAATAAGAAATTCACGCCCCGGCGTAGGCTTTTGAGGCGAGGGAGGAACCACCAGCAGAATCGTTTCCGGACGTTTGTGCGATCCCCCTTTTGCGGATATCTCTTTCAAGCGTTCCTCAAACGGATCCACTCCAGACGGCATACATCTCCTGCAAAAAGGCAGGTCATTCATCGCCGCCGCTCCTGTCCGCGTCAACCCGCCGGCGTTCTCTGAATTTTACCGGTTTGGGAATATATCTGTTCAACGGATTCCAGTATTCATAAGGCCTTACTTCGATCCTGCGGTTGATCGCTCTATATGCCTTCCGCAATTCTTTTTCCGGCAACGAGGTAAAATTCAGGATATTATCTTCTTCCACAGAACGCTCCCGCGCGAGAAAATAAAGATGTTCTAATTCATCCCGGATGATCTTTTTACTGATGGCATCGTAATAAAGCGGCGTCCCCGGCAGTGCGGAAAGATATTTTACGCGCGTTACCTCCTTGAACTTACGGCAAAACTCGATCGTCCGCTTCAAGCTGGCCTCGGTTTCGCCTGGCCCGCCAATAATAAAGAGCCCTCCGACTTTCAACCCGGCCTCGCGCGTGATATTGATAGCCCGTATGATCTGCCCACCGGATACTTTCTTCCTGAAGTAACGCAGGATCGCCGGGGTTATGGATTCAAAACCGTACATCACGATATCGCACCCGAATTCCTTCATATGTTTAAGCACCGGAAGATCGACACCGTCCACGCGGGTAAAACAACTCCACCGGAAATCGATCCCTTTAAAAGCGATATCAAGAAGATTATGCACTCTGGATACGGAATCTATAAAAGTAAGATCGCTCCACCAGGCAAAACGATAGTTGTATTTTTTCAAGTCGAGCAGTTCCCGGCGCACTCTGGCAGGCGATTTATACCGTAAGAGCGGCATCGCACGGAAACAAAATGAACATCTGCCTGGGCATCCCCGGCTGGAGGTCATAAAGATCTCCGGGACAACGCGGGTTTCGCGGATCCTCGGCCAAACGGAAAAATCCTGGACAGGCACAGCATCGAGATCATACATCTGCATCCGTCTGGGATTAAGCACTATTCCGCGCGCGATATCTCGCCAGGCTATGCCGCGGATAGCGGCAAGCCGCAAAGCCCCCCTGCGTTTCATAATGTGGTCCATCAACTCAATAAGCGTCAATTCCCCTTCACCGATCACCGCGTAATCCGCCGCAGTATTTTTCATTATCAATCCCGGGACCGCGGTCACCAGCGGACCTCCCAGTATCACCGGACGGTTCCCGTCTTCTTCTTTAGCGATCTCGACAGCCCTTTTGACAAAAGGGAATCCGTCTTCGTAAACGGCCGCGGCCACAATATCCAGCTTCTTCAAAGGTCCGCCGGCAAGCGATCCGGGATCAAAATTATCGCGGCAGTCGATTATCGTGGTTTCCACTCCCAATCCTTTAAGAACCGCGGCGATCACCGAAGGTCCTTCAAAAGGCGCGCGATGCACAAATTCCCAGCCGCGCGGCACCACGAACGGCGAAGGAGGAACGATAATTCCCGCCCGTAATCCGGTTTTCTTGCGCTTCCGGCCCTGATTACCTTCCAGGGAAATACGCATCAAGCGTTTATATACCGGCTTATCATCAAGAACGACACTTGCCATATTTTTTAACCTTATAAAATCTTTTTAAGAGGGGCCGCCGCCTTGAAAATCACCCAATTCCAATCCTCGGAGACATCCCCGTTCTTTTCTTTTACCCGATGGAGCCTTTTATACCGGATAGGCGCGTTCTTTACCAAAGAGACAACCGCCGTTCCTCTTCCCCGGCGAAGTTCCGGGGCATTACGCATCCAGCCGGTCACGGATTCCCTGACGCGTAAGTTGACTGTTTCCAATATACGGTAACCGGCGCGGGAAAGCTCTCCGGCAAGGTCTTCCTGCGTGTAAAACTTCAAAAGCAGATCCTGTTTGAATGTATGTATTTTTCGCAACCACTCTCGGTCCTGCTCCGAAAAAGGCACCGTGAGGCTGAGGATAAAAATGCCTCCCGGAACCAGCACCCTGGAGATCTCGGCCAGCACCTTCCGCGCGTCGAGGAACTGAAATGTCTGCCGGCAGACCGATAGACGGAAAGAGTCGCCGGCAAACGGTAATCGCCCGGCGTTTCCCTGTACCACCGGAAAGTAACGCGAGGAAATAGAAGTCATAGCGGCGCTTATATCCAGACCGCGTACCTGCCAGCCGTAAGCCGCCAGGGCCCTTCCTACAACACCCGTCCCGCAACAAAGATCCAAAGCAGGCCCCGAAGGCTTTCCCGCCAGTCGAACATGTTCACCTATCAGCCGTTTATCGGTTATCCAGGCTGCGGAAACCTCAAAAGTGCCGGAGCGGATATCGAATTGTTTCTGCAGTCCGGTTATGCTGACGTCAACAACAGAACAGTTTTCCATTTATTCAACACCCCGGCCTTATACGCCGATTTCCACGAGGACCTGCTCCACGCACTCTTCGACCCCGTAATGCTCGGTATCCACGACGATATCGGCTAAGGAGGGTTCTTCAAAAGGCGCCGAGATCCCGGTAAAATCGCTGATCTCCCCCTTTCTGGCTTTGCGGTACATACCTTTGACATCCCTCTCTTCGCAAACCTTCAGACTGCACTTAAGATAAACCAGTTTAAAACTCCCGATAATCTCTTTAACCATCCCCCGGTATTCATCCGTGGGTGAAACAAACCCGGCGACCACGAAATTACCGTTATCATTGAATAATTTCGCCACCTGGGCGGCGCGCCGCAAATTCTCTCTACGGTCTTCGGGAGAGAAACCCAGGTCGGTATTCAGTCTATTGCGGAAATCGTCGGCGTCAAGACACACGGTCCTGATCCCCCGATTATCCAATTCCTCTTTAAGCCTTTTGGAAAGCGTGGTTTTACCGGAACAAGGCAAACCGGTAAGCCAAAGTGTCGTGCGCAGTGTGGATATATACTCCGAGACTTCCCGCGGGACGCCGTTTTCCCTGCCTGCGCGCACGTTTGTCCCGGAAATTTTGCCGATCTCCGCCGGCGCCTCGACAAAGTTAACGGCGTAACCGACATTCCTACCCACGTTTATGCTGGTGATATCCGGAATAACGGCGATCTTGACTTTATCGCCGTAAACCCTGCGGAACATTTCCTCGCGCTGCCGCACCGTGTAAGGATTCTGGGCGGACATTTCAGTATCCCTGATCGCCACGCAGACGTTTTCGCCTTTTTTCAAAGCCTCATCGATCAAGAATTTATGACCGTTATGAAAAGGCTGCCATCTACCGATAAAAAGAGAGTATTTTTTATGGCCATTGTACATCTTTCCGTCTCCCTGCTGATGTAACCGCTTTAATATGGAATATCTTTGCTCGAATGAATACTCCCCGGACTAAAGTCCGGGGTTTCTTTCCGGAATTATTATCCGCCATTAGTGATTTGGCGAGACTTTGCCCGCCACTGAAACTTTGACGAGGTTAATTCCGCCACAAAGATTGGCGAGGCTTCACCCGCCACTGATGCATTGGCGGACTTCGCCCGCCACTAATACGTCGGCGAGGCTTCGCGTTGCGCATTCATCCCGAAACCCCTATACCCACTTTTAAGGCATTCGGGAATTCTGCGCTCCGCTTAAAATTTATTATAACACAAATTGCCGGGGGTTTCTAATTTTTGCGTCAGGCGCGCGATAATATCCCGGCAGCGCAGGCAGGACCTCCTCCGGCGTTGACGAGTTGTTCAACTGGGATTTCCGCCGCTATAGAGATGCCTGCACGTTCGAATATCCTTTTTGAGAATGAACAGCCCGCAGGCATTACTATTTTTCCGGCGGAGATCACCAGAAAATTCATCGCCTGTTTTACGGACAATTCGCCGTTCTCCCGCAATGCAGTTACTTTTATGCCGCAGGACTTCAAAAGTCCCCTTACTTCCTTCCCCGCAGATTCAATGCGCAGCAGCGCCGCCGCGGGAGCGAACAATTGCAAAGCGCCCAATAGATGGATGACCCCTCCGGGAGCAGGAACAGACACGCACTCCACCCCCTGCAAAGCCAGTTCTTTTTTTAGTTGAACGAACCCCGCGGGATTAGTCCTATTCCCCACGCCCACCGCCACCCTTTGTGGAGAAAGCCATAAAGCGTCCGCGCCTTCGAATGTCCCGGGAGCGTTTATTTGACTTATTACCGGCACCCGCAGGCGCAAAAAAAAATTACGCACCGCAAATATCTCTTCCCTTCTTATCCCCACAGCGGGCCGACAGATTACGGCGCCGCGCGGGGTCATAAAAAAAGTGTCCCTGGTGAACATAATATTGTATCTCGCGTCCCCTTGAACATCCGCGCGTGCGTTCAGCGTATGACATTTTATCCCAAGTTTCCGGTAAACAGCGCGAGTAAGAATGAATTCCCGTAACGCCGCAGGATAATCTATTTTTCTCGCGTGAAGAACAGAGACGGGCGCTTTGAGACCGCCGATGGCTGGATGCGGAGAGACAAGCAGCAACGCTTTAAGCTTTCCATACTCTGAATTGACGGAATAAAACCTCTTCACAACCATTCCTTTCTGTTACCGGGATCATATCCGAGAGAACGGGAAAACCTGGAGATCAACGGAGACTTCAATAACGGCAAAAGCAATCCGGCACGTTCTTTCCAGCGGAAAGGCCGCGGGGCGAACGTCGCCTGCACCGTAGGGATATCCCGCAGCCGCTCTAAACCGGCGTTCTCCGGACGCACCCCGCAAAATTTCAATATAAACTCAATTTCTCTGCGACGGGAAAGCGAACCGCATATGATCTGTTCATGATTCACGCGCAGGGATCTCCCCGGCCGGTTCTTCAAGTATTCTATTACCGCTTTATTGGCGGAATACCACTGGAAGACGCAGACTTCCTCCAGAGCACGTCCGGTATATTCCCTCCATCCCGGAGGCAAGTCGTATTTCCACCAACATCGGCTCCAAGACCTTTTGCCGGAATACCCACGAATGGAAAGTAGACCTTTATGCCTGCCTGTCCAGCCGGAAAGAAGAAAACGGAGGTTATACGAAAAAAACCCCCGGTACAGCCATCCGTCATACAAACCGTTGACCGAAGCGGCCGGATTCCTGACCAAATGAATAAATTTGATCTCGGCGCAAGGAAAAAGTTTTTCCAGTAAAGGCAGACGGTAACAGTCTACGGAAGATTTCAGAAGTAATATCTTATCCGAAAGGTCTTTTTTAGCGACGTTCCCGCGCGGAGAAAGCAAAATAAACGGCGGTTCTTCTATCGTGAACGGTCCGTGCGGCGGCCCAGCGGGAATACGCAGTGCGGGGAACTTTTTTCTTACCTTATCAGTTGGGATATCGTAATAGTAAGGATTTATGCGCGGATAAACCTTTTTCAAAAGGGCCAACAGTTCCAGATAAAAATCTTCCCGGTTGAAGCAAGGCGCGGATGCCTTCTGAAGCCTGAAGGCCTTAACTGTCAACCGGCGGAAAACGGGACCAGAAAACGCAACCCCGGGCCATTGCAGAGGAAAACGCAGGAGCAAATCGTCTATATAACGTTCCAGAATTGCACCGCTCCCGAAGACTTCCTTTTCCAGGGAGACGGAATGGAAATCACCGCAGAAATCATCGCTGATGGCGGAGAACTGCCGGTCACAAGGGATAAAACTGGAAGGAACCGCGTCGGAACCGAAATACCGCGCGTCAAGACCGCGCAGTTTATAAAAAGGCACCGCTTCTCCGCTTAACGAATAGAATACCGGTGATTTCCTTAAGATCTCGAACAACAGGCTGGAACCCGAACGGGAGGCGGCGCAGATAACAAGCACCTTTTTTACGTCCCGCAAGTTCACCCCCCTCCCAGGAAGAGTATTCATAAAAGCTTCCTGAGTAGCTTCAACAGCCGCAAAAACCAGAATTTCCTGAACCGCAAACCTATGTTCCTGTCGGTAAAAAGATGCGCAAACTGCACGCGCAGCATACTCATCTTCTCTTCCCAAAAATACCCGGCCTTGAATCCGGTTTCCCTTAACGCCGCTCCTTCCAAGGTATGCAACGGCCTGCTTAGAGTATAGGAAAAATAATCCAATTCCCTGAAGGCTACCGCTTCAAAGAGATCAATCTCTTTTTTCGTCAGATCCTTCTGGAACTTCCCGCTATTCAAGCGTAAAAGCGGCTTGGAGGTGTTCTTCCATGCCGCGCTTAAACTCCCGCTTTTCCTGGCTTCTTGCGTGCTGAAGAAGTCCAGCATTTCCGGCCGGTAATCGTGCCCGAGGAAAGCACAGAGCGATTTTAATGTTTCTTCAGGCCCGGCCAGCAATTGTTCATATTTAAGAAGGAATACGCTTTCGGCCGGAAGTTTACCGAGCAAATGGATGCCTATCTGCTGTTCTTTCTTCCACAATTGCGCGCAGTAATAAGCACTGTAATGATTAAAAATAGTTTTTTTAGCTGAAGCCGCCACGTCCCGGCCGTCCCTGACCATATAAATAAACTGCGCTTTGGGATAATAATACCTGATAAGCGCCGCGTGATAGATCATAAAAGTGCTTTTACAACCCCATCTTTTTTTTTCGCTGTAATTCAGATATTGTCCGTAAACGGCGAAAAAAATACTGATCAGATCCCTGCCGCGCGCATTCCGGAACACCTGTTCTTCGTCCACGCGAATATCCCACGGATAGGGATGTAAACCGACCATTAACGCCACATCTCGGATCAGCTTACGGAACGCCTCGTCCCGGCTTAGATCGCCGTACAATGGCTCCAGTCCGAAGAAATTCTTCATAATATGCGGAGGATGAGGTATACAGATATCCGGGTGGGAATTAAGAATCAAACGCAGGAGATTAGTACCGGACCTTTCCGTGCCGATTATAAAAAAAGGTTCGTTATTCATTTATCGCCCATTTGTTCCTGCTTCTCCCCGTTGACTCTGGCGAAACGCATAAAATCCAGCAATTCCGTTTCCAGTTCGCGGGCCTTGTCCGGCCGGCTCTCGATCAAATTCTTCGATTCTCCGGGGTCGGAATTAAGATCGTACAACTCCCTGGTTTCCGTATCCAGGGAATAGATCAATTTCCAGCCGTCGCTTTTACGCAGCGACCTTTTGAAAGAATGCAACAGATAATCGGTCTCGGAAAAAGCGTCCAGCCTTAAAAAAGCGCCCCGCATCAAAGGGACCAGGCTGACCCCCCGTATCTGGCGTTTTAGGGCCGGACCCGGTTCTATCCCGAGGAGATCCAGCACCGTCGGCATAATATCGATCGTGCGCACCTGCGCTGAAGTTTTGCCAGCGGATAGAACGGGAGCCTTGATGATCAACGGGACGCGGATGATCTCGTCATAAAGACTGTATCCATGATCGAAACGCTTATGCTCATAGAATTCGTTGCCGGAAGCGGAAGAGATAACGATCACGGTGCTCTCCATCAATCCCAGCTTCTTTATCTCTTCCAGAAACACACCCAATTCCCTGTCCGCGGCGTATATCTTATTATCATACCAGTCCCGCCAGAAATCGACATCGGACTTGCTCATTTCGAAGGTGTTTTCTTCCAGGCTACGGTTGCGCAATTGCCAGTATTCCTCCGGAGTGCCGCGGTATTTGCCGCGGTAACGCCCGCCGGAGAAACGGCGTTCCATATCCGGACGGTCTTTATGCCTGCCGTGCACGTCGTACCCGTGAATGAAGAGAAAAAATCCGCCGTCAGCATCTTTGCGGCTTTTTAACCATTCCACCGCGGGAGGCAATACGCGGCTGAAGCCGGCGAAATCTTCGCCGTCGGTATAGAGATCAAAACCGCGGCTGAAGCCGAAAACATTTCCCATCCCCGCCCCTCCGGTGAAAGCGGCGGTGGCATATCCTGCGCCTTTCAACGCCGAAGCCAGCGTTATCGCTTCGGGAGAAAGCCTGCGCAGATCCGAATATTGCCCTTCTTTTCCCTGAGAACAGTCGTACTTATTGAGTATCTTATGTCCAGAAGGATACATCGATGTGAACCAAGAAACAAATACCGGCAATGTCCAGCTTGAAGGGCTGACCGCGTTCTCGAACAAGAAGGCCCCCCGTGAGAATCGCTCCAATTCAGGCGAAGTATGGCGCCGGTAGCCGTACATAGAAAGATGTCCGGCGGATAGCGGATCGAAAGCGATAATAATCAGATTGATGTTATGCCGTGTTTTCGCCTCCGGCGGAACGCAGGTAAACGAGGCCAGCGTCCTCAACACAGCTTCTTTAATGAACTTTTCTTTCGGATAGAATAATTCCAGCCGGAAAAGGGTCTCTGTCCGGCCATCATAGATAAAAACCAAGCACCCTCTGTATTTAGTCAATTCGTCGACGCATACCCCGTAAGTAAAACGCTCAGTTGAAGACAAACAATAAACACGCGCATCCCTACCCATTATCGCGACATTACTTATCTCCGGTTTAAACGCTTCCGGACAATCGATAGTATTGGTGATCATCCCAGGATACGGATTAGGCAGACGTTTATACAACGATTCTATGATTTGCTCTCTTTCCGCGGCATAATCGGCGGCGTCTTTTTTATTTATGGGACGGATGATCTCGATCTTAAGCGCGTTCCCTCCGTTTGCGGCGGTAATATTCCTGATCGACGACTTGCCGGAATCCCTTTGGCGGTCTTCCTGCACGCTGAAGTTTTCCGTCCCATGCAGGGAAAAACCGCACCGTGCGGACAATTCGCCGAGCGTAGCTGCGGAAGCCTCGCAGGAAAATATCAAAATACAACAAACGCCTAAAAATACCGTCCAGCTAATTATCCTGTTCATAGATTTCCTTTATCTGCGTTCCCTCGGCGAAATCCGGCACTTTCATACCCATTAAATGCAGGATAGTGGGATACTGGTCGATATTGCTTATCGCACGGCTGATCTCGTGGTTCTTTCTGACTCCGGGCCCCATAATCACGAACGGCGTCCATAACGCCTTTGTGGCGCCGGGAAACACAGCTTGCTTATACCCCGCCTCCTGAGAATCGGCAAATACCCGCAGATCATTGCCCATCTCCTCGTCCCAGGAAAAACCGGGATTATTGGCTATTACCAGGTCTCCGACCCTGTCTGCGGGAAGTTGTAAGATTCCCTCGGCATCTTCCCATTTGACCGCTGCCGCCAGCGGTTTTTTACCGTCATCATCCCGCAGTTCTTCCAGCATAGTTATCACTCTCTTCCTTAATTTATCGTATTCCCGGCCTTTTGCCCTTTTCCAGTTCCCTGCCAGCCCATCCGGATGGATATAGATATTATCCATCTTCAAATAGATCACCCTGGAATGCCGCCAATCCACCCGGGGTTCCCCGCTGTCAGGATCGACGGAGAACTTCAAAAGCCCGTGAGAGGCGAAAAGATTGTTCAATTTAACTTTCCGGTTCAAAGCTACCATCCCGTGATCTGAAGAAAGAACTATCAAAGTATCCTTCCCGGCATGCGCCAGATACACGCCCAAGATATCGTCCACCCGTTTATACATAGCCAGAACCTCTGCCAAAGTCGTCCCCTTCTCGGAAGCCGTAAAATCACGATAACGACTACTCTCCGGGTCAATAGCCCCCAGCCACCATCGGCTGCTCAACATCTGTCCCGGAGTATAAATATCCTGTATGAATACATCCGGTTTATAAAAGGAGAGAATAAACGCGGCCGCTTTGCAATGCCAGTCGAAAGACATCCCCGCTTCCTGCAGAAAAGTCTCCCTGTCCAAAGGTGAATAAATCAACTGGGCCGGATAATTATCCGCGAAATCAACCATCGGTCCGGCCGCGGAGAAAACTTCGGCGGAGATTTCCGCGGGAGAGGCGACGAAACGGTTGAGATTATCGTAAAAGAACCTCAGCCTGACGTCCGCCCCGGAAATATCACGTCCGCATTCCAGCTTTATCGCCTTGATCTTCACTTCGGAAGCGAAAACCAGCGAATTCCAATTAAGTTGTAATGGTATCCAACCGCTCCATTCTCCCTGTCGCAGGTCAGCCAAGAGTTCTTTTTTATCCCGGGAGAAAACCACGCGATCGTAATTCACGCGTTTGTCGTCGGTACTATCATAGAGGCAAAGAAAAAGCCGCGCGCCCCACCCTTCTATTTCCGCCTCCAGAGGAACACTGTGCGACCTTAGCAAAGGACTCCAGCCGGACGCTTCCTGCAGGCTGAAATAATGGGTAAGTTCCGGTCCGAAAAAAAAGAGGCGCGCTGAACGCCCCTGTTTACTGCGCCGCTGGTCCTGATTTTGCGATTGAAATACCAGCGGGTATATATCCGCTCCCCAGCCGCTCCACCTGCCCCTGATCGTCATTCCTCTATCAAGTTCCGGCGGCGTAGATCCGGGGATGGACAAAAGAAAAATCTTTTTGCCGGCTTTTTCCATAGTTACCCAGATAGGCGGCACTTTTTTAGCCACGGAACTAAAACCGGCGACGGCAACGCGATCCAGCGGCCGGCCCTCGATATGCATAGGCCCATCCGCTATCCCGTGCGTGCGCGGATATGCCCCGGTCAAAAGAGAAGCGAAGTTCACCGGGGTATGCGACGGAAAAACCGGCACAGAGTAACCATAACAGCCGTTGTCCATCATTTTTTTTATATTGGGAAGCTTACCTTCCCCTGCCCAGCGGAAGATATTGAACAATTCCGGGTCGGCACGCAGTCCATCGGGAATAAACCAGTAAAGCCCGTCGGCTTTGCGCCCGCATTCTCCTCCGGGATCAGAGGCCGCACACGCGGTGACGACTATAAAAAAGGCGCAAAAAAACATAGAACCGACTATCCTGACTACAGAATTCGCCTTTATTCTCATTGTCCACCCTTGAAAATAATAAAAATTACCATCAACAACCAGATAAAGACAGCCCAGAAAAATCCCCTGTCCCGGAGAATTACGCCGGCCGGCCCGGCAACTTCCCCAGTCCTGGCCTTGAACATATACTTGAACAGACAGTATACTACCACGGGAACGGTATAAATGAACATTCCGCTGTGATGACGCTGTGAAGTTTCCGGATCGGTCACAAACAAAAGATAGGCCAGAATACATACCGCAGCTGTTACCGAAAGCGCCATATCCAGTCCTTCTTTCGTGTATAATTCCAAGGTTCTTCTTATCCTTCCAGGTTCCCGCTCTCCCGCCGTTGACAGGAACTCCAGTTCTGCCCGCCTTTTGGCGAAAACCAGGAATAGAAAAAGAGAGAAAGTGCATATCAGGAAGAATCTTGAAAGAGGCACGCCGATGATCAAAGCGCCTCCGATACAACGCAGCATAAATCCTATTGAAATAGACAGGACGTCCGTCAGGATACGCGCTTTAAAATAGAAAATGTACGCGAGAGTGTTAAATAAATAAGCCGACAATACCCAAAAAGCCGTTTTTTCGGTCATAAAAGCGGCTGTCAGGCTGAACAAAGAAAAGAAGAGACCGGTGATTATTCCCGCCCGTCCGGAAATGTCCCCGGAGGCTATCGGGCGGAATTTCTTTAACGGATGCTGGCGATCCTCTCCGATATCCCGTAAATCATTAAGAAGATACAAACCGCTGGAGAGCAAGCAAAAAAGGAAGAAAAAATAAACTGTGGCGGCGAGACTGTGAGGATCGAAGATACGTCCGGAAAAGATCAGAGGGAGGAAAACAAAAAGATTTTTCCACCAATGGGCCACCCTTAACTGCCGCGCCCAGATATCTATATAATTTATCGCTTTAGGAGGCATACGGGGATTTTTGGATTAAGAACTGAGCCGCCCGGTTGCTTTAAACCAGGCAAGAGGATCCGGTGGACTTCATTCCTCCTTGAACCCAAGGATAAAACTTCTTAGCGCCGGTTCCATTTCCTTCAATTCGTCGGCCGATCTTTTGTCGCCGTGCGCGAACAACGAGATAGTGACCATTTTGGATTTGTCTTTCAATAGGAAACCGTAAAAGACGAGCCTTACGTCTTTCAAGATGTCCCCGCCGTTACCATGCGGGAGTGTCGCGTAATCCAGCGTCATCCGCACCCCCTGAAGGTTCCCTACCATTACCGGATGAGGAGCTTCGGCTACCTGCCAGGAGGCGCCTTTGGACTTCCAATCCAGCAAGAGACCTTTTGTGTTACCTATCAGATTGCCCAGGTCACCGGTTTTCTCTTCCCTCGGCTGAAAAAGGCTAACCATTACCGAGATCGCCGGCAGGTTTTCCACCGCTGAACGAGAACGGTTAAGTTCAAGATAAACATCCGGTTCATTTATAACCCTGGGCTGTCTTTTTATCCAGCCCCGCGGCAGGAACATACAAAAACCGTATTTTTTGTTCGTATACCAGTCCCACTCAAGCGTATTCTTGCTTTCTTGAGGATCAGCTTCGATCTTTTGGATATCCGCCGCGGCATAAGTGCCGATCTTGCCGCCTGCCTTCAGAGAAACATACAAATCATTAAGTTCTATGATCTTACCCCGGACGCTCTTGCCGTTCTTTAAATGAAGGATCTCCGCTTCCGCCGGTGCGCCGGATATGAAAAAAGAGGAAAACATTAATATGAACAAGACATAACCGGTTTTTTTCATTTTTTTATCCGTCCTCATCTGCCCTGCCGCCTGCCCGCGGGAACCAGGACACTCGACAAGCAATACTCCGGAACAAAAAAACATCCTGAATATTCATTCCGACTTAAGAAATGCAATTCCCCAACTCCAAGAGCCGGAGAATTATGCGCTCCTCTCAAATACTACAAATCAACTCAAGAACGCCTCGGTTTAGGTTTACGCGGTGCCGGCCTCCACATAACAACGGAAAACTGCATTATTACACCTCCTTCTTTTCTCGGTCTTAAACAATATGCTCCCGAACTTAAAATAAATATTCATAAATTATTTTACGAAGCATTGCCGAAAAAGTCAAGCATTACCGGCTCGTCATTCCTTTCCAATGTCCGTTTGGTACAAAAACAGAATTACCCCGGAGAATGCCCTGCTCTCTATCAGAAGAAAACGCCTGTCGAACCATTCCTTTACCGGTTGAAACGGTTCCTGGCATTCCCAGTAAGAAAAAACCAGCCAGACCCGCCGGTAAACGGAAAGAGAACCGGCAAATTCTTCGCCCGGGATGCCGTCGTCGTTAAAACGGAAGGCCCCGCTTTCAATATCCTGAAAGATCAAACGGCTCTCTTTCCCCAGTGTCCTGTATATCTCCTCGGCAAAAACGAACATTCCCCGGCCATTAAGGAACCCGCGCTTTCCGTTCCGGTCCAGATAATACGCTAAAGGAAGCGTGGACGTGCCGGAAGTATGTAAAATAACATCCCCCGGCCTGAACGCGGAAAGACAATATGCGGCTGCCTTACGGAATTCCTTGCGGTTGACGATCCCGGGTCGCTGCCGGTAATCCGGATATATCCGGTTACGATAGTAATCTTTTAAAACGATCCCGGTAAAAATTGTTATCAGCGCCAGAGCCGCTAATAAAAAAACCGGTTTCAGACGGCTTAAAGCGTATCCGGCAAACGCCAACAAGAAAAGCAGACAGACAATCACGTATTTATCGCAGTAGATCATACGGAACTGCGAGAAAACTATCAGGATGATCATCGGCAGAAGGAACGATGATATCAGCAGGAAAACTTTTTCTTTCGCGCTTAGAGCGTTTTGTATTTCTTTAGGGGCGATCTTGCCTCCGGGAAACAATAAACGCAGGATTCCGAGAACGCAAAGGCCGCCGAACAGAATGATCAGAATATCCCTGCCCCAGCCGCAGGAATAGAACCCGGCGATCAAATTCTTAAACGTGAAAAATATATCCTGCGGCGTAACCTTTTCCAGATAGGTATAGATCCTTTTATCCGCCTGCGTGCGCCGCAGCATAAAACCCCACTGACGCAAAAAAATCATAAACCAAGGCAAAAATAACAGGAGTTGTACGGACTGGGCCCGGACAGCCGCGGCCCGTTCTCCGCGGCAGCGCTTGGCGTAAAAAACCGATAAAAAGAGCAGCTGGGCCGGAATGGTCAGCACGGCAGCGAAATTCAGGTACGCCGCCAGGGAATTGGTAAGAATATTCACCCCCCAGGCCCGGCGGGAACCGGTCTCAACGGCAATCAAGAAACAAAAATAAGAGACCGCACCGAGAAAAAACAACAAGGTGTACATCCGTATCTCCTGGGAGTAACCGATAAGAAAGGGCGAGATCGTCCCCAGATAAGCGGCGATCAATCCGGCTTGCTTGCCGAAAAGCCGCGAGGTAAACAGATAGACGGGCAATAAAGCCAGCGTTCCCCAGAAAACAGCCGGCAGGCGCAATATAAACTCCCCGCTCGGCGCCGCCCGTTCAAGTAAATTCATAAAAAATGCGTAAAGAAAAGTAGGCTGCGGAGAATAATTTCCCAGACTGTAGAACATGCCGGGAAATCCCAGGGAAATCACGTCGTCATACTGCATACCGTAGCACAGAAGGCAAACAAGCCGCAGTAAAAATGCGGCCGCGATCATCAGGCTAAGAATAATCCAGACGGTCTTTCTTTTCATTTTCGTCTCCTGCATCTCAGGCTGAAGAACAGATATACGCTTTCAACGCGTTCAATCCGGCCATTGCCAGGAACTTGACATCAGAAAATGAACGGATCTTACGCAATTGCCTGAGTATATATTCCGGCCGGCCGTTAAACTTCCAGAAAGCGGCAGCCGCGTATTTACGCGCGGTCGCCGTTTGCGGAAACTTCTCAGGGGTCTTTTTCATCGTTTCATAATACGGCGTACCCGGCAGTGCGTACGTCATATCGAAAAGCGCATAATCAACCTTAAGCTGTAAAGCAAAACCACTTAACGCCGACATATTTTCTTCAGTATCCCCCTGCATCCCTAACATAAAAAAACCCACGACCTCCAGTCCGGCTTCTTTTGCCCATTGAGCGGCCAGCCTGGATTGCTCAAGAGTTATGCCTTTACCGGCCATATCCAGAGAACGCTGAGAACAACTTTCAAATCCGAAAGAAAGCTGATAACATCCGGCCCGGCGCATAAGCGCAAGTAATTCTTTATCCACCATATCCACTCTGGTAGTGGCGCGCCAAGAAATATTTATCCCGCTGGAAAGAATAAAATCGCAGACGGCCGAGGTCAATTCTCTGTTGGCGGTAAAAGTCTGATCGCGAAAAAACATTTCTCTGAACCCGTACTTATAAACAATCTCCGAGATCTCTTCCTTGATTCCGTCCAACCCCCGATACCTGATACCAGCGTCGTTATATAACGCGGACGGGCAGAAACCACACCTGCCGTGCGCGCAGCCGCGGCTTATAACCATTGCCGTCACGGGATTATGCCTGTTAAAAAACGCGTACCTGTAGGCGTTGCCGTCGACCAGATCGCGCGCGGCAGCCGGCAGATGTTCCAGAGACAGAACCTGTCTGGGCGTCCGCGTTATCTTCCCCCCTTGACTGCGCGCTACCCCGTTTCCGTTCCCGCAGGAAAGGATCCCGGAAACGGGCAGTTCCAATTCTCCTGACACCGCATAATCGGCAATTCCCTCTTCAAGCAGCGGTGCCGGATCATAAGTGACTGGAGGCCCGGAAAAAATTATCTTCGCTCCCGGCAGGACTTGCTTAAGCATAACGGCAAGACGCTTATCTCCTTCCAGGCTGAAATAAGTGGCGGGGATCAGGATAAAATCGGGATCCTCGCGCAGAACTTCCTTGCAGACTTCAGAGTGTCCCCAGTGATGCGCGTTTGCCTCGACAATCCCGACCAAGTGCCCCTCCCTGCGCAGATATGCCGCCGCGTACATCAGTTCCATAGGAAGCATAGCGATATCGCCGATAATATACGCCCCGGTCCAGTCCCGCAGCGGATGAAAATGCTTGCCGAGAAACTTACCGTATCCCAAAGGATCCAACAAAAGTATTTTTTTCACTTAAAAGAAATTACCCTCCCGGAGCATTTCACCGGCTATTCTGGGAATATTCAACGCTATTCGCCATTTTTTATTCCAAAGGATGCCGACTTCCCTGGCGCAGTTAAAAAAACACGGAGCATTCCTGTTACAGGCGGTTATCCGCTCCGAGAAATCAGTTTTAGCCTTCCGGAAATCATTCAAAAGGAAACCGCACGCGGTCAATTCCAGGCAGGGGAAGAAAACACCTGTTTCGTCCACCCTTACACTGTATTTCATCGCATCGCACGCCGACATAGATTCTCCCCGCAAGTAACGGAGATGTTCCTCGTATAGCAATCCGGCAAGATAATTGCCGCGTCTTGCTTTAGACAGCATATATTCGAAAATAGGCACGACTTTTTTTCGCTCATAAACCAGTTCGTCGACACGCGCCCCGGCGGAACTGCCGGAGAATACATACGGTCTTACCGCGTACATAAACCCGTTGGCGCGGGCGAACCGTTCCGTTGCCATAACATCCTCCAGGGTGGACAACGCGGTAATCGTCGATATCACGGACCAGTTCCCTTTTTTACGGCGCTTCAATGACGCGCAACGCGCGATATTAGCCGTCACAATATCAAAAGCATCCACGCCGCGTATCCTGGCGTATTTCTCCCTGTCTAAGGTATCCAGGCTTACGGAAAGATTACAATTACGCCGTGAGAGAGCGCACGCCGATTCCGTATTCAGTAAGATACCGTTGGTGATGATCGTCGGTTTAATGCCGCCGGCAATAAAGATATCGACGATCTTCAGTAGGTCTTGGCGTAACAGCGGTTCACCGCCCTGAAGAAAAACATAACTTATCCCGAAACGGCGCAGACTGCCGGCAAGCCGCGTTATTTCCGTCAGATCCATCTCCCGGCCGCCGTTAACGGCGCGGCGGATATTGCACATCGGACAACGCGACTGACAATCCCTGGTAATATCGAATACCGCCAGGATCGGCTTGCCGGAAAACAGATTTGCCAGGCTGACCGCGCGCCGGACCGGCCAGTCCCTAAAGCTAAAAATCACCTCTCCTCCCTCTGCGCGCCTACGGAATATACGGTCAAAGTATGCCTGCTACCTTCCAAGCGGACATTATCCAGAAAAAGTTTTTTGTCCGAAGGCAGATCGCACAGGAATGCGCAGTGAGTCTGCGGGGAATTATCCCACTCCAAATAATAATCTATCTGCCGCTCCGAAAGTTCCTTTTGCAGGCCGGAACAGTTGTAGGCACTCCCGGCGGCCCCGTAATATCTTGACCCCATGTGATAAGCCAGATAATAATTCAAATACCAGTGCGTGTTGGAAGCCAAGTTCCCACTGAGCCCATAGCAATCTTTCAATTCCTCAGCGAACCAGGATATATCCCGGCCATAGCCGGCCTTAAGGCGCAGATTACGTAGCGGATTCACCGTGAAAGATGATGAGATAAACAAAACTGCGGTAAAAAAGAGAACGCGCCGCCGTGGGACCGCGGACGCGAAGCCGGAATACCCGGGAGATAAAGAAAACAGTATCCCAGACATCAAAATAAGCAGCAGGTTCGCCGGCCAAAGATAGCGCTCTTCGGTAATTATGAGCAGATAACCCGCTATCCATAATCCCAACGTGAGCATGCAGGATTTAAGCATAAAGATCTTTTCTTCTTCCGGCTCCTCCGGCTGAATAGGCCTGCGCGCCGCCGGAAAAAGTTTGAATATGGCCCAGGCCAGTATCAAAAAAGAAAAAACCGAGAATCCCAGAAAAATACGAATCCCGGCAACGGTATTTATACGAAGGATAGAGAGATAATAGGCGAAATGAGATAAGGGATTCCATATCTTTCTCCGGAAATATGAAGGGTCTTCGAAGGCGTTCACCGCCGTGGGATTCGGCAGGTCTAGAAAACCGTCATAGAGCATCGCATGCCCTCTTTCCAGCATCGGGACTTCTTTTGACTGAGGCCCGATCCTGGCAAAATTATACCGGCCAGCAGTCCCGATGGTGAAATACCCGTACTTATATGAAATAATCCCCGACCATAAGGCGCACCCGGCCGCGAACACCGCCAGCCCTGAAAAACAGCTTTTTAATACTAATTTCCTGCCGGTTTCATCCGACGCCCTGCGGTAATGCAGGCAATTCATCAACGAGAAATGCACAATAAAGAAAGGCAAAGCGTAACTCTTTGCCAGATAAGCAAGCACTCCCGTGAAACCGCATAACGCGCCGCCCCTGCCGTATCGTGGAGAAAAAACCAGGCAGACGTAACATAAAATGATACAAAGCAATAACAAATCAGCGGTGATAAGCAGGTAGGCGTAAGACAGGATGACGGGGATAGCAGACAATAACAGAAACATACGCGCCTGCCTGCACACCCCAGCGAGATCAAAAAGGCGTGCCAAGACCGCCAGCGTTATCGCGCCGATAATCACGCCGAGTATTTTCACCGCCGTCAAAGCCGGAAATCCGGCTTTAAATAAAGGCAGCATCAGCCAAGAATAAAGCGGCCCCCAACAGGCGTTCACGGCATCGGCGATATTTCCTACGGAGTATTTGAACGCGATGGAAATATACGCTATACCGTCGGGATCTATTTCAAAACGATATTGATCAAACAAGATAACTGCCGCAAACAGGTATACCGCGGTCAAGATCAGTGAAAAACGGCATCCGCGTATCTTGGACAACGACAGCGGCGGCATCAATTCTTCTGCTGCATACCGGCGGGGTTGACTATAAGCAAGCTGTCCAGCACCGGTTTCATCTGTTCCATCTCGCTTTCCAAACGGACATCCCCGTGCGCAAAAAATGCAATAGTAAGTAGATTATGCATATCTTTCAGATAAAACGAATAACTCACCATTCTGATATTCTGCAAAGGCGGTTTATCCGGCCCCAAGGGAAGACTGGAATAATCAACTATCATCTTTACTCCGTCCAGGCTGCCGACTTTTACTGGCTGGGCACGTTCTATTACCGTAAATTTGGCTCCTGCTGATTTGTGACGCAGAAACCCCTCAGCGTTGCCGATCAAATAGCCTATGAAATCTTCAGGATCACCTTCTTTAAGCAGCAGACTGACGGTCACGGAAACACCTGGAATGTCTTCCGTAAAACTCCTGGAACGGTTCAATACTAAATATATATCCTTATCCGGATTAGCGACAACTCTTTTCATCCAGTTCACCGGAAGACGCAGGCTGAAACCGAATTCCTCGTTATAGTATAATTCCCATACCAGCAAGTTTTCCTTCGTCTCTTTTTTTCCGGAATCGCCCGCATTCCCGCTTTCCTCCTTGACCTGCCCGCTCACTACCCGGTCTATCTCCGACAACAGGTAAGTCGTATTTATACCTTTAATCTCCATTTTTATCGCAAAAGCACTCTTCTCCACGATCTTCCCGCTAACATACTTGCCGTTTTTAAGATAAACGGTCTCGTCGGCGCGACCGCAGGAAAACGAAAACAATACCGCCGCACAACATAAAATAAGTATTTTTCCCATCGTACCCGCTTTCCCTTTGTTATTTGCTTACGTTATATTCCCCGGACAGCATTCCCCGGCAGACCCAAGGGAATATTACTTGACGAACGGAATAATGGTAAGATAATATTACGAAAGATATCCACGGTATTGCTTCTCTTTTCTTTTTCTTATTGTATAAAACATTCTTTTGCTTGTCAACGTTTTGCCGTAGAGCCCTATCACTTGTTAAGTTATGAAAATTCTCTTAATCAGACCGCCACGTTATTACTGGCCGTTCATAAACGAATACGACAACTTCCTTCTTCCACAGTCTCTGCCCTGCCTTGCCGCTCATTTACGCGCCAACGGCGTGGATGTCATTCCAATAGATTGTATGCCGAGTAAGATAGGCTGGAACACTTTAGGCCGGATAATCCGGGAAGAAAAACCCGATATTGTCGGCGTGGGAGACAGTGAATCGCTTTACAGCAACGAAGCGTTGAAGACCGTGCGGCTCGCCAAGGAGATCGATCCGCGCATAATTACCGTCGCCGGCGGCGCCCATTTTTCCAACCTTGCGGAAGAATCCCTTGCCGCCAACCCGATAGATTTTATAGTGCGCGGAGAAGGGGAAATTACGCTTACGGAACTGGTAAAAGAACTCGGTAACCGACATCCTTCCCCGCATAAAATCAACGGGATCGTTTTCAAAGAAAACGGCAAGCTTATAGAAACCGCACCCCGCCCGCTGGTAGAGGACCTGGATTCCCTGCCTATGCCTGCTTATGACCTGATGCCTATGGACCGCTACGGGAAAGCCAGGTTCCTTTTCTCGCCCGGAGGTATCACTATTCACCACAGCAGAGGCTGCGTCAATAGCTGCGATTTCTGCGTCTGGTGGGTACAGATGGCGGAACGAAAAACGGAAAACGGCAGGCTCAAGCTACAGCCGCGCTGGAGGACCAAAAGCCCCCTGCGCACGATCGAAGAGATTGAACTTCTCTACCGGCGCTATAACAAAAGATTCCTGATATTCGTTGACGACGCCTGGAACACCAATCCTGCCTGGAGCGACGAATTCGCGTCCCTGCTCCTGAAAAAGAAGCTCCCGGTACGCTGGTTCGCTTTTATGCGCGCAGACCTGATCATGCGCGACGAAAAACTTGGCATTATGAAAAAACTTGTCGCGTCCGGGCTTTCCCATATATCCATCGGCGCCGAGAGGGCCGACAGCGAAGATCTGGATAAACTGGGAAAACCGGCTTACCGTAACGATGCCGTAAGACAGGCAATGGCGATTTTAAGCGGCAAATACCCCTCTGTATTCCGCCAGGTGACCTTTATCGTCGGAACGCGCGACGAAACCAAGCGGTCTATGATGAGACAATTGGAATACGCCCTGGAGATAAAAACCGATTATCCGGCCTTTCATCCCATAACGCCGGTGCCGGGAACGAAACTCTGGCGGGAGGCTAAAGAAAAAGGCTGGCTGGAAATCACGGATTTCAAATATTACGATTGGGCCACGCCGGTTATGAGTTCATCTTCCCTCTCCCGGGAAGAAATAGAGAATATGATCTACATTATGAATAAAAAATATGCCGGTTTTTTCTGGCTTATAAAAGGACTGTTCAGCCCTTACGCATATAAAAGGGATATGTATATATGGTGGCTGGCGGTTGCGGCACGGATGCTCTGGGATTCGGTACTGCATTTGCTTAATCCGTTCAAGACATATAAGAATCTGGTCAAGCCGGAGTGGTATGATAAATAAAAATACCGTCCTGCTTATCGTCCCCCCGCGTATAATGAATATCGACCGTGACATCGGGAGCGACCAGCTTACTCCTCCGGGAGGCCTGGCTTATATCTCAGGGTATCTAAAAAGCCGGGGATTGAACGTGGCGGCGATAGACGCGCAGGCCGAAAGACTGACTCCTACCGGTCTGGCGTACCGGATAAGATCCTGCGCTCCGGCGGTAGTCGGCATCGGTATACATTGTTCCGTGCAGTTGAGCGAAGCCGCCGCTGCAGCCTCGGTGATAAAACGATTCTTACCCGGGACGCCGGTGGTCGTCGGCGGGAGCCATCCCAGCGCGGTGCCCGAGAACATACTCGAGGAAAATACCTGTTTCGATTTTGCGGTCTGCGGCGAAGGCGAAAAGACAATGTATGAACTCTCCCTCCGTCTTTTATCGCACGATTCCTGCGAGGATGTGGACGGTATCGCGATGCGCCGAAAAACCGGGGAAATCGTCGTAAATCCTTTACGCCGTTACATAGAGGATCTGGATAGCCTGCCTTTCCCGGCTTTTGAACTTTTCCCCTTAAACAAATACAAACCCTATTTTAAACCGGCGGGGAAAAACCTGGAACTGCCGGTCACTACCGCCAGAGGCTGTCCAAGCAGGTGTTTTTTTTGCTATCAGCCGATGTCCGAGAACGTGCGCACGCGCTCCGTAGACAATGTAATGGCTGAACTGCATTACCTGACCGGACGTTTTAAAATCAACCAGGTGCTTTTTACCGACGATACGTTCACTCTTGACCAGGAAAGGATCCGCGAATTCTGCGAACGAATGCAAAAAGAAGGACTTCATAAAAAAATCAGATGGCTCTGCGCCTCCAGGGTTGATATAATATCGCAGGAGCTACTAAGGATAATGCGCGCCGCGGGATGCGCCTGCGTGACTTACGGAGTGGAATCCGGGAACCAGCAGATACTTGACAAGATCGGCAAGAGAATCTCTCTCGCGCAGGCGCGCGACGCGGTGCGCTGGACCAAAGAAGCCGGTATCACCGCGGACGTCAATTTTATACTTGGCTTACCTTATGAAAACGAGAAAACGGTCCGGGACTCGTTGAATTTTATTATAGAACTGGATCCAGACTTCGTAAACGTGGCTCTCCTGGCGGTATTCCCCGGAACAAGAGCCAGAGAGATGACGCAGGCAGGCATAGGCGGCCTGCGTTTCATAAATAAAGACTGGAATAAGGCAGGCAGGATAGTCGGGAATATGACTGAACTCGAACAACTTCCCCGCGCCAAGCTGGAGGCTTACCAGACAGAAGCTTATATGAAATTCTACCTGCGGCCGTCAAAGATAGGTAACCTGTTCAAAAAGGTGAGTTGGCGCAGTATGTTACATTACGGCAGGCATCAACTGCATACCCTCCTGCCTTATTTCAGCAGGAGAATCCGCTGATGAAAGTAATCCTGGTAAACCCGGCTATGAATTATAAAGTATTCGGCCAGTTTGCCCGTTTTATGCAGCCAATGCCGCCCCTCGGCCTCGCCTACCTTGCCGCTGTTCTGGAGAAAGAAGGCCACAGCGTGTCGGTAATCGATAATTTCGCGCTCGGGATGAACGTGGAACAGGTAGAGATTGAAATAAGATCGCTGCGTCCGGATGTCGTGGGTATCTCCTGCCTTACGCCATCAGCCCCGGAAGTATTCGCCCTGGCGCGCGCGATAAAAGACCACGCCGCTAAAACCGGCGTTATCCTGGGCAACATCCATGCCTCGGTATTCGCCGATGAAATACTGAAAGATGAAGCGGTTGACTTTATCGTGCACGGAGAGGGTGAATTCTCTTTTCCTCTCCTTTTACGGGAACTCGGCGGCGGCCGGAATTACCGCTCCGTAGACGGTATCAGTTTCAGGGAAAACGGAGAAACTATCCACACCGCAGAAGCAGTCCCCGTGGAAAACCTTGACTCCCTGCCTTTCCCTTCCTGGAAATATTTTCCGTACCGCAGATACGGGATGCTGCCGTTTATGGACCTGAAAAAACCCTGTTTGAGTATGCTTAGTTCGCGCGGCTGCCCTTATCGCTGCGTCTTTTGCTGTTTATTCGGCACCGGCACGGTATTCAGATCCCGGAATCCGCTGGCGGTGGCGGACGAAATGGAATACTTGATCAAGGACTTTTCCGTACGCCAGATCGGTTTTGTCGATCCGGCCTTCGCTCTTTCCAAAGAAAACGCTTCCATTCTCTGCGGAGAGATCATCAAACGCGGCATTCATAAAAAGCTGGATTGGATATGCGAAACACGCGTCGACCTCGTCGATACAGAACTGCTGCATTTAATGCGGAAAGCCGGCTGCAGGCGCATACTCTACGGGATAGAATCCGGCAGCGGAGACACCTTAAAAAAAAGCCGGAAGAATTTCCGCAAAGAACAGGTGATAAAAGCGATCGCCGCCACCCGGAAATCAGGGATACAGACCAGCGGACTGTTTATGCTCGGACTCCCTGGAGAAACAAAGAAGATGGCGGAAGAAACCATACGTTTTTCCCTCGAGCTCGGGCTTGATTTCGCAAAATTCGCCATAACCGTTCCCTATCCCGGCAGCAAACTGTACGAAGACCTCCGGCACTCCGATACTCCACCCAGCCGGGAATGGGACCAATATGTAACGTTCAACACCGACCCCGCGAAATTAGTTTGTCTGGCCGGGCCGATGAGCCCGGAAGAATTGATAAAAATGCAGAAAAAAGCTCACTTGAGTTTTTATTTGCGCCCGGGATTGATCCTGCGCCAGCTATGCGGGATACGCTCAATAAGCTTACCGGATCTCCTGCGGGGGCTGCAAACGCTGTTAACCTACGGTTCAGGAAAGAAAAAATGAGATTTTCCGTGCCTACAAATTGGGACGACCGCCTTATCGAAGAGATTCCGCTTGATCTCATAGGGGAGTTCTACGGCAAACTTCACACGGATTATATCGGCGGCGGCAGATCTTCCTACTCCTGTCCTCCGGTTTCCCGGAGAACGGCCGCGCGTCATATAGCGAAGATCCGTTCTGCGGGAAAACATTTTAATTACCTTCTGAACTCCGCCTGTCTGGCTAATGAAGAATTCACTTCGCGCTGGCAGAAACAGTTCGAATCGCTGACGGCCTGGCTTTACGATAACGGGGTCGATACGTTCACTGTCTCCGTTCCCTATCTGCTGGAACTGCTAAAAATCCGTCTACCTAGGGCGAGGGTCTGCGTATCGGCGTTCGCGCACATCAACAGCGCACACAAGGCTTCTTTCTGGGAAAGATTGGGCGCGGACGAGATTACCCTTTCCCCTCCGGAAATGAACAGGAATTTCAAGGCTTTGCGCGCGGTGAGGTCCGCTGTGCGCTGCGGGCTGAAACTTATCGTCAATAATAACTGTCTGCTCTCCTGCCCTTTGCACATCTACCACTCGAATATAACCGCGCACGCCTCGCGCCTGCGGGAAAACACCTGCGGCTATACTATAGACTACTGCCGGCTGAACTGCAGGTACCTGCGGCTTGCCGATCCCTCCAACTACCTGAAAGCGGATTGGATACGGCCGGAAGACCTGCACATCTATGAAGAAGCCGGGATCGACACTTTTAAACTCGTAGACAGGATATTATCGACCCCGGCTATACTAAAGATCTCCTCCGCCTATTTTTCCGGGCGCCACGACGGCAACCTGCTGGACCTTTTTCCGCGCACTAGGGATATTTACGTGCAGCAGAAAAACACCCTGCCGCATTATTTCCGTTATTTCTTCCGGCCGCACCTTGTCAATCCGTTCCGGCTGGTAAAAATCAGGGAATTAATGAAAGAAATCGAAATCTACATCGATAACCGCGCGCTGGACGGATTCCTGGAAGAGATAAAGGAAACGGATTGCGTGAACGAAAACTGTGACAAATGCGGTTATTGTTCCGCCTTGGCCTCCTCGGCAGTGAAAATAGCCGAGCCTGGCAGGAAAGAATTGACCGCGGCTTACCGAAAATTCCTGCGCTGCCTGACCGAGGGCGAAACCTTTCGTTATCCCGGTTTATTCTCACGGCGACGCAAACCAATTCCTGAAAAGAAAAGAAAACAGGATATTCCCACCCGCTCTTAAGAAATTAATCAACTGCCTGGGACTGCGCACCCTGCAGGCAATCCTGAACATCTGCGAGAAACGGAAATAAAAACCGATGTTCGCCGACCTTACCAAACGCATAATTTCCGCTCCGGAAAGCCCGGTATCTAAAGGAAACATTTCTTTCTTATCGCCTTCCTGTTCCACCGCGATCTTCCAATAATCTTGCTTATATACCAGTTTATACCGTTCATAAAGCGGGGTCCCGCCGATCGGCGTGAGACGGGTGAACTGCGCGAAATCCAGCCCAAGAGAAACAGATGCTTTGATCGTCTTTTCGACGCTGGAGGCATCCTCTCCCGGGCATCCCAGCATAAAGAAACCGAACGCGGAGATACCGGCGCGCTTGGTCTCGCGCACCTTTTTCCTGATATACTCCGCCCCCACAGCCGGCCTGCATAGAGCGGAAAGAACCTTTTCGTCCAGGGATTCGATCCCGTACATAAGCATACTGCAGCCGGCCGAACTGAGCGCCTCAAGGATCTCCCTGTCCACCAGTGTAATATGCGTGCGCGCGATCCAGCTTATTTTCATTCCGCTGCGCCGGATCCCCGCGCATATCTCCAGGACTTTCTCTTTATCGGCGGTAAAAACGGTATCGTACATATCGAAGTCCCGGATACCGAAACGGCTGTAGCATTCCCGCAGTTCTTCCAGCACGCATACGGGTTTCCTCTGGATCAACTGCCCCGGCAGACAGCAATACGCGCATCGAAAAAGGCACCCTTTGCTGGTGAGGAACGGCGTAAAATTCTTTTTTTCAGAGAAAGGGGAATGATACCTGCTGTTATCCAGGAGGTCGCGCGCCGGAAAAGGCAAGTCGTCCAAGTTTTCAAAGCCGTTATCCAGCGGATTAACGAAGATCGTCCCTTTATCCCTGAAACATAATCCGGCTATCGCGCGGAAATCGCCGTCCTTCTCCCAGGCTTCAAGGAAACGCGGTAAGGAATTTCCGCTTGAGCCGATAAAACCGAAATCGATATATTTATGCCGCATCGTTTCCCGCGGATAAAGACTAAAAAGCCCTCCCCCGGCGATCACCGGCAGAGAAAAGATCTTCTTCAATCCGCAGATCAACCGGTAAACCGGCCAGAATGTCGGAGCGGTAAGCGTGAATCCCAGGATGTCCGGAGAAAAATCCTTTATGCGGGACGCAACAGCGTCAATGTCCATACCAAGGATGTTCCCGTCTATTATACACGGAGTGTGCCCCGCTTTTCTGGCGATCGCCGCCGCATAAGCCAAGCTCAACGGAGGGTAAGCGCTCATATTCTCCACATAACCGTCCGTGCCCAGGAGTTCCTTATACATACCTATCTTAGGATATATGAACGCGATCTTCATCGTTTTTCAAAAAGATATACTTCCGAATTGCCGAAAGTCAGTATAGAACGCAAAATACACTGCCCGGACATATATTCTATTACTTCCGGACGCCTGTCGAATTTATACTGTATCACCCAGATACGGCTCCCCGGAGCAATAAGAAATGGCGCTTTATCGTACCAGGTAGGCATTATTTTGTTATAAAAAAGCTGATAGACCTGCGCGTCATCGCCGATCCAGAGCATCTTCCCCTCCATAGCCTCCTTCAACAACCCTTTCGGAACGGGAAGATAATTCCGCAAATACGCGCGCGTGTAAAACTTAAACGGCAGAATTATCAGCCGGGAAGCGCAGAATATTTGATCTTCCGGCCTGTACTGCGCGGTGATCGCCGGAACAACGGCATTAATGGCCGTATTTTTGCGCATATAACCTACATGCTGGCGATTATCCGCCGGCATATCGTCGCGGTAATAACTTACCAATCCGACAGCCGAGAAAATGAACGCGGCCGCCAGCAGCAACGCCCCGTACCTTTTGCCTGCCGCGTGTATCCCGATCCCTGCGCAGATGCAAAATAGCCCTCCCAGAGGAAACAAATACCGGTCGACATAGCATGGCTTGAGCATCAGGGAAACCAGAAAGAGGGCCAAGAGAGGAAAAATGAACAACACCGCCGCTGCCGTCCCGTAAAATCCCTTTTCGTACTTCAGGCAAACGATCCCGGCGATGAACAAACCGCTCATAAAAACAACGGCGGTCAACGCCGGTAACGAATACGCGTCGAGCGTATAACCGATGCTGAAATCCCGCAGGGTATATAATAACGTGCGTGGATCCACGCTGCCCGCCCAGATCGGGTAATCGCTGATGTCCGGCCGGATATCGTGCGTGAGGATATAGGAAGTTTTCTGGAATACGGTCAAAAGCGCGGGAAAAAGCAGGATTAACGATCCTGCGCAGGCTATCATCGCCAACGGAGAGATTTTCAGACGCCGGCGATACGCGAAAAGCAACAACACCTGCGCAGCCAGCAAAAAAAACATCATATAATGGAAATAGATATTGACTGTGTTCAAGGCCGCCCAATAAACCCAGTTCCTCACGGCGGCTCCGTCCAGTATCCTGAAAAGAAAATAGAACGCCGATAAACTCAAGAATAATATGGCCGAATACTGCCTGAGTTCCTGTGAGAAATAGATATGGAAAGGGGCTATCGCTAAAAGCAAGGCCGCAGCGCGCGCCGCCGGCTTTCCGGAAAGATATCCCGCCAGCTTATATGCCATAAACACCCCGGCCACCCCCCAGAATACCGAAGAAATCCTCAATCCAAAAACACAATCACCCGCAAGCGCCTTCCAGTAATGAACAAAGCCGTGGCAATAGAACATCAGGTAATCCGCCCTGTTACTGCTAAAGCCGGCATCGAGAAACTGCCATATCCCCGGGAGGGAGAAAATACCGCGCGGCTCCATAGCGGCGGCCGCTTCATCGAACCATAAAGGGAACCGGCAGAGATTATACAGCCTTAACATCAACGCCAGAATAAGCACCTCCGGAAGAAAGAATCTCCCACTCACAAAGAGGTCACGCGCAATCTCCTTACTTCTTTTGAACATCGCTCCCCTCTCTTTTTTTTATCTTCCCGAAGCCCGGCCCGGATCTGTCCCCCTTGAGTAAAAGCGAAAAAAGCCAAAGCGCGCCGAAGAAAAAATCTTTAAGGCCTATCGTCCCCTTTAGTATATGCCGGATGACGACACGCGGACGCATATAATACCCGAACATCGCCTCTCTCTGCAGTCTTCTTAAAGTATTCCCGTCCATGCCGGCGGGCGTATAGATCAACTCGCCAGAATCTCCCGTCCAATCGTACCAACTGCTGAAACGCTCCGGATGCTCCGGCGCCCCGGCCCCGAAAGAACGTCGATAATCGTCATAAAACCTGGAACCCGGATACGGCATTGCCAGATTGAACTTCGCAAAATCGGGGTCGAGTCTAGCGGCAAAACGCATAGTCCGCCTGCAGGTCTGCTCGGTTTCTCCTGGAAGCCCCAGGATAAAAAGCCCCTGGCTGAGTATGCCTGCCCTGCGTGTTTCCCGCAAAGCGAATTCCGCCTCCGGAAGTGATGCGCGTTTATTGACGGCATTCAACACCGCAGCGTCCCCCACCTCTATCCCGTACATAATCAAGTGCGCCCCGGCCCGTTTCATCGTTTTCAACAGCCTGGGCGTAACTTTATCCACGCGTGTCTCGGTGCTCCACTTTATTTTTTTCTGCAGGCCGCGGCGCATCAGCAACTCGCAGAAAATCAGACCAGATTCTTCATTAAAGGGAAAATAAGCGTCGCAGAAACCGAAAAAACCTATTCCCATCGCCCGGTGAAAATATTCCATTTCCTCCACAACCAGCCGCATCTGTCTGTAACGCACCTGCTTGTAAAGCTTATCCTGGGAACAGTAATAACAACGGTAATCACAGCCGCGCGATGCCAACACCGGGAAAGCCCGCATATTGCGTATTCCCAGTAAAGGAGCCCTGGTGTAACGGTCAGGGTCAAATAAATGCCAGGCGGGAAACGGCAGTGAATTCAGGTCGGCGATAACCTCCCGGTCGGGATTGTGCACTATCCGGCCGTCAGCCGTTCTAAAACTGATCCCGCCGACGCCTTCCCAGCCCCCGCCGTCCCGTACCCTGCGGCAAAGTTCCAACATACTTATTTCCCCTTCTCCCCTGACAACCACGTCGGCGGAGCCGCCGGAAAGCACATCTTCTGGAAAACAGGTAGGATGTATATTCCCAGCCGCGATCTTCACAGCGGGAAACGCGGCTTTTATCCGTACGGCGGCCCTGGACGCGTCCGGCATTACCGGGGTCAACGCCCCGAAGCCGACCACCGAAGGCCGTTCCTCGGCTACTATACGCAATAATTCCCGGTCAGCGGATTTACAGGCGAACTGGTCATGCACCAGAACACGGAAACCGTCTTTTTCCAAAACAGCAGCCAGATATGCCAACCCCAAAGGCGGAATCGGAGTGAAGAATTTCCTGTACGCCCAGCTCTTATCCACTTGCGTGGAGCCGGGATTGATCAATAATACCGTCATTTTAAATATTTCCCCGCGTTATCGCGCGCATAATCGTTCAGAAAACGGTAAATGGGGTCTTGAGGACGAATTTGAAGAGCCCGAGTGAACATTTCCTGCGCCAGACTGAACATAAAATCCTCCAGAAAGGCCAAACCTGATAAATAACACAGCGAATCGTTGGCGGGATCGAGCGCGCCCGCCCTGCCGAGCAATAACTGATACGACCTGCGTTTGTCCTCTCCTATAAAGAACCATTCAATCCCGCGCGCAGAACCATCATTACGGGGATTCATCACCGTGGCGCTGCGTGCTATATCCTCACTGGCGGCGATATTCCCGTTCCTGCGGTAATGATCTGCCAACGCCGCGTACGCCCAATAATTACGCGGGTTTTCCGACACCGCATCCTTCAGGACGCGTTCAGCATCTTTAGGACGCGATGCCAGCGAATAACATTCTGCCAGTTCGATATAAGCCCATTCATAGCGGGGATTGGCTTTTATGCACCCGAGAAGTACCTCTTCATACTCAGGCATTCCTGACAAACTACCTTGCAAGAGAAAAAGCCCGATGTCGGCAAGGCGTTTTTCAGGGCCTAAAGAAGCCGCCTTGCGCAGTAATTCCGCGGAAAGGTCTTTTCTGCCTTTTTTCCAATATAATGCGCTCAATTCGACATAAGGCCATTCATTCTCAGGGTTCTTCTCAATCGCCCGCAGAAGAACCTTCTCCGCCGCGGAGTATTTATCTTGTCTTCCCAACACTGCGGCTAATTTTATATAAACGCCGATATCGTTGCCGGAGACTGCGACGGCCCTGCTGAAGATCTCCTCCGCCTGCCGGAACATAGTCTGCCGTTCATACAACTCGCCCAAAACCATATATGCCGAATCTTTAAGCGGATTGGCTTTTATCCCCGAAAGAAGAATCTCCTCGGCTTTCTTATTCGCGCCTGCAGCCTCATATCCCCAAGCCAAACTCAGGTATCCCCATTCGTTTTCCGGATTAACCTCGATCGTTCTTTTAAATAACTCGCCTGCCGAGTCGAACCTGCCTTCATTCAGTCTGATCATCCCCAGTTTGAGATATCCCCCGTCATAACGCGGATTCTCCTTAAGCAGTTTCTCCAGCACTGGTCCAGATTTCCGGTATCTGCCGTGCCACTCGTAACAATAAGCCAACCCGATATAAATACTGTCTATATGCGGATGTTCACGCAGGGCCCGTTTAAGGAACACCTCGGAACGGGAGAAGTCGCCGTACCTGCCCAACGCCACGTAAGCGCCGCCGGTATCCGGGCTTAAATAAAGCGCCTTGACCGCCATTCTCTCCGCCTCCGCTAAACGATTCTGTTCCCCGTAGCAAAAAGCCAGTTCGCAATAAAGGACGCTCTGACCTGGATTGACGCTTATGCCTTTTTTGAGTATTTCTTCGGCGCGCGCATAATCCCCTTTATCTTTGTAACATCTGCCCAGCCCAACGTATGCCCCGCAATGGAACGGGTTCAATTCCAGTGCCCTATTAAACATTTTCTCTGCTTCGCCAAAACTGGCCTCGTCCCGAAAGTACCAGCCGCTGACCAGATATGCCCCGTAACTGTTCCCGTCCCGGGAAATAAGTTTGCGCAGGATCTCTTGCGCCTTATCGTATTCGCCCTCTTCACGATAGAAACCGGAAAGCAAAAAATAGGCCGCGTCGATGGAAGGATCAAGGCGCATCGCCCGCAGGGCGAAATCAACCGCCAGACCGTATTCCCTTATATTACGGTAATACCAGCTTAGACCGACCAATGCCCCGTAATTGTCTGGCATTCCGGCAAACGCTCGTTTCAGGATATCTTCCGCCGGCGTATAGGCAATTAAACCACCCAACCCCATATAAGAAACAACATTACCCGGGTTTAACTTCAAAGAACGCGAAAACATCAATTCAGCCTGTCTGTAAGCTCCCTTCCGTCTTTGCGCCCATATCTTACCGACAGCCGCGTATGCTTCGTCATTTGACGGCTGCAGAACAATGACCCGGCGGAACGCCGATTCCGCATCCTCATTCCTGCCGCGTTCCAGATAGAAATTACCCAGCGCTATGTACGCGGCTGGATTTGCCGGCTGTAAAGAGGCGGCTTTACGGTAGTTGCGTTCGCACTCCGTGTAATTTCCCTGCAGTCTGTGCCACCAGCCGAGGCCAAGATAAACGTTATAGTCCGGGCGTGAAGACCGGAATACGACGCTGGAAACCTCATCTTTTACCGGGGCCGCACCGCAGGTCACAACCTTCGTAAAGACGAAGCATACCGTAAAAAGCGTGACCGCGGCCGGCCCCCCGCAAAACCGTCCTCTTTCTTCGCTCATAACGGCCTCCTTTGGATTTACCAATACCCGGTTTCCTTTATTCTTTTACGCATCTCCGGAGGTATCTCGGGAAGGAAATAGTTTTCCCCCTCCTTATACAACGGCAAAGAACGTCTCTTTTCTTCCAGCGCTTTTTCCAGCAGCCTTTGCGCCTTCACCACCTGCTTTGCACCGTAAAGATTAACCTTCTCCCCCGGATCAAGTTTTAGATCGAATAAATAATGCTGCAGGGCCGGGTTATACGGAGAGATTAATTTGAACTCCCTCGACCGCACGTATACTTCTTTAGGATTCTCCCCGTAAACTAACTCGTCCTGGTTTTCGTTGTCTTTTACGGACATCATCGACGATAAATCCCTACCCTGCATAGTCTGCGCGGGCTTGATCCCCAGATAAACACAGATCGTAGGGGCGATATCGATACTCTGCGCCTGCCGGGAAATATGCGTTCCTCCGGTATATCCCGGCATACGTATAATCAAAGGAATATGCACAAGTTCATCGTAAAGCTTATAATTATGCCCCATATCCCCGTGCTCGGCGAATTCTTCGCCGTGGTCGGCGGTTATCACGATCATAGTATTATCGTATATACCGAGTTCTTTAAGAAGTTTTACCAGCGGCCCGATCAATCCCGTATCCACCTCCAGTATGCAGGCGTCGTATAAAGAACGGGCATATTCCAGATTATTTTTATCGTGGATATCGAAACGTGAGAAATAAAGACTCCGCTTCATATTCAAAAGTTCGTTCTTGTCCGCTCCGGAAAGCAAAGCGTATATCCGCTCGTAGCCGCCTTCGCTGTATTGTCCGTAAAGCAAATCCCGTTGCTTCTGCTTAACCGCTGCCGGAAGCCTGGCGCGGGAGTATTTCTGCGCCGAAAGGAACACAGCGCGGTTCAATTCCTCTTCGGAGGTCAATATCCTGCCACGCGTTCCGCGCGCAAGCTTCGCCAGGTATTCCGTAGGCGGAGAATAAGGATCATGCACCGTACGGGCGTTCATTGCCAGGAAAAAAGGGGCACCCTTACGCGTTTTTATCCAATTGAAGAGGTTTTCTCTCTCCCGCAGGCGCGGGCCGAGTTCACCGGTAAAATCAAATCCCCTTCCGAATCCTATATCGATATCCAGGTGCGGATGATGCAAAAGCGAGAACCAGGCGGTGCTTATCCCTTCTTTCCTGCATAACTCCGCGAGCAAAGGCACGCGCTCAGGAATCCTATCCTTGAAAACATCGAACACGCCGTGCGACTTAGGATAAAGAGAACTGAAGATGGAAACATGGCTCGCGAGGGTGTAACAACTCTGGGAAAAAGCGCTGTCGAACACAAAAGAATCTTTTGCCAGCTCGTCGATAACCGGGGAAACAGACGGCTTATAACCGTAACATCCCAGATGATCGGGACGCAGAGCGTCCACGATGATCAGGATAACGTTTTTGGTCTGCGTCTTTTCCCGTTCTGTTCCGGCATACACAGGCGTCAAGATCGAGATAAAACATACGATGGCCGGCAACAACCGCACAAACGAACGCGGAACCTTATTTACCATTTTTATTCTCCATTTTCGTATTAGACCGCAAATAATAGATCTCGAATCCGGGAAAACCGCTATCCTTAAACACCATCTTCCAGTCGGCCATCCACTTCGCCATAGACTTGGATACGGGAACGATCTGGGGTCCCCAGCCTGAACATACAAGCCAGATACCGCCGCTGTCCACGGGGATATCGGCCGGAACGGTAATATTTATACCGAAGGTCTGCTTGATCCCGAAGAGTGTGCTGACATCACCGGGATCCACGGAAGCGTTCTCCACAAGATAAATAAAACCGCGCGTTGCCGCAGGTGTATAGTAAAGAAAAGGATAGAGCATACTGCAATGCGCCAGAAGAACCGGCTCGTTTCCGGCCCGTTTTGACAAAATATACCCGACGACTTCCCTGACCGGTTTTTTCTCTACCATCCCGGCCGCGGGATTAAAACGCGCCGCGCTGTAAATATTCGCCAGACAGATAAAAAGGTATACCGCCAATGCCGCGCAGATGCCGTAGAAAAACAAACGGTATTTTGTCAGATATTCTAATCCGGCAACAACCAAAATGTAATAAAAACAGGCGGCGAAGATCAACGGCCGCTCCATATACATCGGAACAAAGAAGCCGGACACTATCAGAGAACCGACCACGGGAATGAAAAAAGCCGCCAGACAAAGCAGGTGCGCCCGTCCGCGGGAAGAACAACCATTCTCCTTGAATCCGCAGACAAGCCTCCAGGTCCCGGCGATAAAAAGCAAGAACAAGAACGCCCCGGCCGCCGCCGGGAACAAACCTGCGTTATAATAACCGTAAAAAAGATTACCCAGGCTTTCCGGGAGCGTTGACAAGGAGGTTTTTCCCGCCCAGAAGGAATCTTTCATACGTTCAAGATGAACGAAGAGATTTTCGGCCCAGGCAAGGAATAAAAGCAGGACTGCCGCTTGAGAGAACCACCACTTCCCCGCATCCGGTTTCGATTCCTTATCACGGCCGCGAAAGATCACGTAACAGACAAGGAAAACCGCGTTCTCCGCCGCCAAGACCCAGAAAGCGAAATAATGCGTATAGAGTGCGGCGACGGTAGATATGACATAGAATATCCTGCGCGTTAGACTATCATTCTCATGCATCGAGAGAAAAAAATACAGTGAAGCCAGCGCAGACAGCAGGAGCAGCGGATACATCCTGATCTCCCTGGCGAAATAGACTTGAAACGGAGAGAACGCCGTTATCGCCGCCGCCAAATAAGCCGCGGCCCGGCTTTTAAATACTCTGCGCGCGATCGCGAAACAAAACGGAATCGCCGCAATACTGAAAACAACCGAAAGCAGGCGCAGAAAAGTTTCGCCCCTGCCGATTTCCATCCAGAAATGCAGCAATAGCCGGTATAAAGGCGGATGTATTCCCTCAGCCCTTACTCCCAGGATCACCGGGACGGCCTTTTCCGCTTCCAAGAGCACCAACGATTCATCGAACCAGAATGACTTCCGGCCTAAATTATAATACCTGACGATGAATGCGCCGAGTATCAGGATAATCATCCAGATATTCCGACGCAGAAAATCCGCGCATTTAATATATATACCATGCATAGGAATTCCGATCCGTTCTAAAAGAATGCATCAACCTTTACCGGCCTCGTGTTTATCCGGTTGTTTGACGAAGAACATTTTACCGCAGGCCAATTCATCGAGTATCCGACGGTATAATTCCAGCGTCCCGCCGCCGAGATCAACTGGAATAGTCAAGGCCCTCCCGGCAACCTCCCGGCAATAACCGCATCGACCACAGTCATACCCACGGCAGTTCCCATTAAGGAAAAATTCCAGAAAACCGTCCAATTTGCTGTTATCCAGGCGGATAGTTCCGGAAGAAAGCACCCTACTTAATTTTGCAAGCCTCAGAACGTCATACTGAAAAGGCCGGAAAAAATAGAGAAATTTTCTCCAGGCGTATTTCCGGCCGCCGACCACATATTTGTCCATATTGAACGGGAACAAATCAAGCAGATTTCCTTCGTAACGGCCGGCGGTATATGCCCCGACGATACGCGCCAATTCAACGGTCTTCATTCCCCTGTCCACAAGTTTGATCCGGTCTATCCCCGCCTCCCCATAAAAACGCGTATCTTCCGGCCTGATCCATACCGCCGAGATGAATTTTTCCGGTTCCGATAAACGCATAAATCTGCAGGTAAGAGAACAATAATCTATCTGGAAATTCCCGGGATCGCCTCTGCGGGAAGCATGGCTGGATATCGTTCCGTGATAACGCTGCAGATGACAATTCGGCAGGCAGGGCAGATTGGCGATCAATTGCAGGCGGCAGCCAACACGGTTGCGTATAGCGCGCAGTAATCCGAAATCACGGTTCACGTCGACGCAGGAAAGCGTGATCTGTTGCGCGCCCATATCTTCCCAGTAGGCGGCGCGCGCCGGAGTATCCACGGCCGCGCCCACGGAAACGGCTGTCTCCAAATGTGGATATGATCTCTTAACCATTTCCAACAGATACGGAACGGACACGGTGACCCCGTCGACCCCGGCCAACGAGATAAAATCCAGTAAACGGCGTATCTGTTTCTGCCCCCGGCGCGTCCACTCCATATTGGCCGTGCAGGGAGAATTCAGCAGATAATTAAAACGCAGACCTCTGGAATGCGCTTCGCGCACCTGACGTAGAAGCGCCTTGCCGCCTGCAGGAGCAAGCAAACAGGAGGCATGCGCGCCTCCCAGACAGTCAGGCTCCATCTTACCGTATAACTCAGCGACGGCAGAGGTATCAATCTTCGCCAGCAGATCTTCCTGCCAATTGGTGGGCACCGCCAGTTTTAGCATATTTCTCCGGTTTTTCTCAGCCAGCTGGCGCAATATCCACAGCCGCCGCAGGCCATATCCCCGTCCGCGCAGGGCAGATCTTTAAGAAAACCGTCGAGCAGCTTATTCTCCAGTTTTATTCCGCCGTAGTTCTCATCTGGCAGTAAACGACGCAAATCTCCGTTATAAGTATTCCCCCTGTAGGCCGCGGCGATCTCCGGTAAAGAGGCGCCGTTCTTATGCGCAGGAAATATCCATAGACCGTCTATGCCGAGGGAAGCGTAAATACCGCTATCGCCAGGCCTGATCCAGCATCCCCGTGTAAAAGCATACTCAGGATGTCCACGCAGCAGTTCGCGGCAGGAGAAATCGCACGCTGCCCCGCCGTCCGGATTAGTACTGAACGGGCAGGCGCCGAGACAGGCGCTATTCGCCGGCATAAATAAAGAACAGGAAACATTGCTTCTGACAGCCGCCAGCGTCCGAAAGTCACGGCTCATGACGGTCTCCGGCAAAACAATAAAATCCGCACCCATCTTCTGCCAGTAAAGCGCCCGACGCGGAGAGTCGACGAATGCCTCCCGCGCCACGCCGGCCTTTATACCCGGCAAGGCCCTGACGGCTATTTCCAGAATGTACGGTGACGAAACTATCACTGAATCGACACCACTGCCGCGCAGATATTCCAGTCCGTTTCTTATTTTTCTGTAACCGCTCCCGGTAAACTCCCTGTTCCCCAGGCAAGAACAATCTATCAGCAAATGGAATTCAGCGAAAGTCATTTTTAATCTACTGATATGTTCCCCGGCCCGCGCCCCACGGATCTTCAAGAATGGCCCTAACCGTAATTCTTCATTCTCCAAAGGAGCCCAGACAGCGTATACCCCGCCTTCTCCCGGCTGCAGAACGCGGCCGGAAGCGCTTCCGATCACGCTTTCATCCGACGGCAAAGGCAGCAGGAATTTCACCTAAAAAACCTCTCCACTATTGACATTCTCCAACATCCGTCCCATCTTGGATAATGAATCTTCCCTGTAACCAGGCTCAAAGCTAACCGCCTTTGCCGCCCAGGCCGCGCAATAGCCGCATTTACGGCAATCCCTGCGCCGGCAATCCGCGTCCAGAAAATAATCCAGGAAACCGTCCAGCACGGTATTATCAACCGACATCCTGCGCGGAGAAAAAATGCCGCGGAAAGAAAATAACTTGAAAGGATTCACTGCGCCAGGCCATAAACAGGAAATAACCGTCTTCAACCGTTTCATCCATCCCGCCCTTCCCGGCTCTGAAAAAAGATCGAGCAGATTGCCCCGGTAACTGCCGGAGCTATACGCCCGCACCACCCTGCACAGACTTTCGGTCGACATCGTGCGGCTGACTAATTTTACGCCGTTGATCCCAGCGCGTTCATAATAATCCAAATCTTCCGGCCTGATCCATCCGGAACGCATGAATTCCACAGGGTCGCTCAAACGAATAACGTTGCATTTAAGATAGCAGTAATCCATAAAGAACCCGGTGCCGCTATGGCGCGCTTCCGAGGCGTGCGCGGTAATATGCGCGTGATAACGAAAATACGGACAGCCCTGCAAACAATCCAAGTTGGCGATTAACTGCAGATCACAGGCCACGGCCGACCTTATACGGACGAGTTCCGAAAAATCACGGTTTACGTCCACAAAAGAAAGCGTTATTGCATCGGCGCCCATGTCCTCCCAGGCTGAAGCCCCGCGACGATCCCTGATGCCGGCCTGCGTGGAAACCGATACCCGCAGATCAGGAAATTCGCGTTTTATGAAACGCAAAAGACGCGGGCTGGCAACCGTAACCGCGCTTACCCCGTAGCCGGCAAGACGTTCCAGCAATTCCGCCGTTTCCCTGCCGTACCCCTTATCTGCGGACGCGCCGACGGTGCAGGTCGCGTTCAATAAATAATTAAACCTTATCCGCTTTCCGGTTATCTGCCCGATCCGCCCGGCGATAGTTCCCGCGGACGGATCGGGGATCAACGAAGACGCCCTGCCGCCTCCGATAATATCGCGGTTGGCCTTACCGTAAAATTCGATTATCGAGCCCAAAGGGAGGATTTCCGGCAAATTTTCCTGCCAGTTTGTGGGGACAATTAACTTCATCTTCCGCACCCGCCCTTACCGGAGCCCGTGTAATAAAACATCCGGCCGCCGGCAAAATCTCCGAGGAACTTCCCGTAACGTTCACGCATTTCCTCCAGACGTGCGGGATCGTAATGCAGCGCCTTGTCCGCCGTTTGCTTGCAATGACCGCAGGCAGTGCAGTCTTTCAGCGAGCAATCCCCGTGGATAAATGCCCGGATAAAACCGTCCAGCTTCCGGTTATCTATATAGACTCCCATATCCTGCGCCAGCGCGCGAAGTTCTTTTAGTTTAAAAATATTGAATTCAGCCGGATGCAGGAAAACCCGGCTTTTAAGCAGAAGAGTTTTTTGATTTAACGGACTGCCGCACTGGAAGGTCGGCAGTAGATCCGCAAGGTTACCGTCATAACTCCGGGCGGCGTAACTACGGCAAATTTGAAGAAGTCTATGTCTGGATGATCGCCTGTCTATGAGTTTGATCCCATTTATCCCGGCTTCCTCGTAAACCCCCAGATCCTCCGGCCTGATCCACTGTGAGGTAATGAATGCCGAGGGGTCGCTGAGACGAATAAACTTGCAAAAAATATTACAATAATCCACGGCGAAACCGGCCTTTGAGATAAAATCGCTCTGGGACGCGTGCGCGTCGAAAGAAGAATGATAGCGAAAAAACGGACAGTTAAAAAGGCAGCTTGAATTGGCGATTAGACGCAACTCACAGGAAGTATTCCTGCGTATCAGACGCAACATCGGAAAATTCCTGTTCAGGGAAGTGTGCGAAAGAGTGATATTATCAGCCCCGAGTCTTTCCCAGAACAACGCGCGCTGGAGGGAATTAACTTCCGCGTTGGTGGATACGCCGACCTTTATCTCCGGACGGCGTTCTTTTATCAAACGCAATAAATATGGGGAAGATACCGTTACCGAATCCGCTTCAATACGCTTCAGCCAATCCAACAGACGGCGTATCTCGCTGTCTCCGGAACGAGTGAACTCCCTGAACCCGCTGCAGGCGGCGTTCAGCAAATAATTGAATTTTATCCCGGCATTATGCAGGCGGCGCACATGCAGTTCCACCCTGCGCCTGCCGGCATACGGCAAAATAAAACCGGCCCTGCCTCCTCCGACACAATCCACGGAAAGCTTACCGTAGCACTCGGTTATACCCAAAGCCTTGTATTCGGTAACAAGCCCGTCGTCCCAAATAGTAGGCACAATGAGTTTTTGCATTATACGATCTCCCCGCCCCGGTTTTCCGTCAGTAGCTGGTGTTTCTTACCCGGCACCGCAATAGAATCTGCTCCGGTTGCTCCCTTTATGCCCTACGGCAAGAAATAAAGATCAGCTTTCATACCACCCAGGCCGCCTCAAACGCATAAAGCCGGTAATTCCCGTCCGTTCCTTACTGCCCGATAAAGCATCCTTGACGGACAAAAACATCATTTTCATGGTATTGATGAGAAACCACCAGTAAAGCCCGCGTTTATGCTTGTGCGGGGAAAGAAGCCCCCTTACCAACCAATGCGGTCTGAAAAGTACGTAACGCTTATTCAACTCCATATTCAAATCCGAAAGCTGATTCCTGGATAGTCCGGTATCGGATGGCATCAAAGGCGTAGCCCAGTCATACTTACTAAAATCAGTCTCTTCTAAACGCCCCTGTGCCTTTACTTCCTGATACAGAAAAGTGCCCGGGACGGGTGCCACGGGATGGAACGCCGGATAGTCTATATCGATCTCCACGGCGTACTTGACAAGATCAAGCATAGATTTACGGGTATCGAACGGCAAACAGGTGACAAACGTCCCCTGACGGAAAACATGCGGGTATTTATTTTTGAATATGGCGAACACCTCTTTGATCATATCCCGTGTATACGCGGTTTTTCTCAATATACGCAGGTCCTCGGAACATCCTCGCTCCACTCCGATCAACGGATGTACCATCCCCGCCCTGACCATCTTTTCCAGTATCCCCAGTTTCTCGTCGCGCAGAGTGAAGTCCGCCCTAAGAAAGGCCCACCAGTATAAATCCTTGTAATTCCTTTTCAATAGCCCCTCGCAGAACTCGTTCGTCCATTCAGACTGAGCGTTGAACGTAGGATCTGCCCAAAGGATATAACGCCTGCCGTATTTCTTATAAACAATATCCACTTCCTCCAGAGTGCGCCGCACGCTTTTGGTCCGGTAACGCGGCGTTACCTCCAATTCGCCTTTCTCTATATCGCTGCGGCGCTGCCTGCCCCAGAAAGTCCAAAGAGAACAGAAATTACAGTGGTCGACGCAACCGCGGGAATGTTCCAGGGTCGCGCTTTGCGGCCAGATATAACCGAATGGAGAATATTTCCCCATCGGCATCAAATCATAAGCCGGCAAAGGCAGAGTATCCAGATCCTCGACCATTTCCCGCAGTCCGGTACGCAGGACACGTCCGTTATCGCGGTAAGCTATGCCCTTGACACCGGAAAGACTTCCGCCTTGCCGCAAGGCGCTGATCAATTCGACGATCGTCTCTTCCCCCTCAAAACGCACGATATAATCGATCGGATAACCGGATAAACTGCTCTCGTACATCCAGGAAAAAAAATGCCCGCCGGCTACGGTCACAGCACGCGGGTTCAATTCCTTGACAAGCGCAAAAAGCCGTACTGCCTCATGGTGGTATAACGCTTCCTCGCCGGCGCCGACGATATCGGGTTGTTCATTCTTAATGATCTCTCTCAGACTTTTCCAGCCAATCTTCAAAGGAGGACAATCGACGATCTTCACTTTGATCTCCGGAAAAGCCCTGCGGACGGAAGCGGCAATACAAGGCAGTCCCAACGGCAGAAGAGAATTATCCGATTCATTTATGAACGGCCAGAGATAACGCGGCGGCCGGATCAAGAGGATTTTCTTTATTTCTATAGACTTTGCCATAATGTTTTGTATTATATCATCGATAAAAGAGTTTAAAAAGCCGGATTTATAAAAAACCTGTTGTAGGGGGCGCGCCGTAGGAAACTGGGGCCTGCCGGTTACGTAGAACAGACCTTGTTGCGGCCGCTGTTCTTCGCCCGGTAGAGAGACCTGTCCGCCCTGTCCACCAGGCTCTCCATCTCCGAGGCGTCCTGGGGAAAAGTGGCGATCCCGATACTGATCGTTATGCGCAAATCTTCATCGTAGGCCTTTATCAAGCGGGATTCTACCGCGTGCCTGATACGTTCCCCGGCGAAAAGCGCCCCTTCTTTGTCGGTTTCCGTGAGGATCAAAGCGAACTCTTCTCCGCCGTACCTGCCGAGCAGGTCGATCTGCCGGATATTCTCCCGGATGATCGAAGCGGTCTCCCGCAGGATAACGTCGCCCACCAGGTGCCCGTAATGGTCGTTGAAGAATTTAAAATGGTCGACATCTATCATCAGAAAGGAAAAACGGTAATTAAAATGCCTGGAGCGGACGATCTCTTCGCGGAAACGCTCGGCCCAGTAGCGCCGGCTGAAAGTATTGGTCAGCGAATCGGTAACGGCGAGAGTCTGCACTCTTTTGAACAACTCCGCCCTTTTAAGGCCCAGGATAAGCTGCTGGCCGAGTATCTGGCACTGTTCGCGCTCCTCTTCCGGCAGGTTGGATACGCTTAAATATCCGAACATCTTTCCTTCGATGGAAAGAGGCATCAGCACCGTGCGCGCGTCCGGGGCTTCGGGAAGTTCCTCGCTTTTGAAAAACCCGCAGCTTACTTTCCCGCCGAAATATTTCAAGGCCTGCTCGCGGAAGATGCCGCCGAGTTTTTCTTCATCCAGCGATTTACAGACGTCGCCGGTGATCTCGTAAAGGGTGATCATCCGTGACAATTTATCTTTTTCCCCGGCGAGAGCGGAACGCAGACCGGAATCCTGCCTGTTCAGCTTTTCCAGCTGCTCCTTTAAGACCGGGACTTCCCGCTGCTTTTTACGCAGCATCGAGCGCAGTATCCGGGAAAGGATCGCCGAATATACCGCCAGCGAGAACAAAAAGATTATCCAGATCATACCGCTCTCCTCAAGCCGTAACCACGCGGTTCCTGCCGCCGTTCTTAGCCTCGTACATCGCCTTATCGGCCTTGATGATCAATTCATCCTCATATCCGGCGTCCGTGGGAAAAGCGGAAACGCCGATGGACACCGTGATCTTTTCCTGCTGCTGGCGCAGGCTGATCCTGGATGCGGCGATCTCCGCGCGCAGTTCTTCCGCCAGCCTCGCTCCCCTTTTCTTATCCGTGTCCGGAAGGATCACGCAGAACTCTTCTCCGCCGAACCTGCTGATCACCGGGCTGAATTCTCCCAAAGCTTCCCCCAGCAGCCTGCTAAGATTCTTCAGCACCAGATCCCCGGCAATATGCCCGAAATTATCGTTATACTGCTTAAAATAATCGATATCCACCATCAACAGGGAAAAAAAGCTGTTTTTACGGCGCACGCTCCTGCGGATCTCTTCGCGCAAGCGCTCAAGCAGATAACCTTTCGTGTAAAGGCCGGTCAACCCGTCATGGATCGCGAATTCCTTGGTGCGCTGAAAAAGCATACCGTTCTCTATGGCGACCGCGCCGATGCCGCAGATGACCGATAGAAAACGCAGGTCTTCCTGGGTATATACACCGGGCAAAGGATTATCCAGGCGCAGTATCCCCAGAAAAGAATTGCCGCTGACCAGGGGAGCGCTTACCAGAGAACGGACTTCGCGGGAAAATCCGCTTCCCGCCTTTTCCATATCGAAGCGGAAATCGTTCCTGCTGTCTTCGACAAGCAGATTGCCGGAATGCCGCATCACCCAGAGATCGAAAATATCGCCTTCCTTCTCCTTGATTATGCTTTTTTTATCTTCTTTGCGGGTTTTGAACAGGGTCAGGCGGCGGCTATACTGGTCCACAAGATACAAAGCGCAGGTCCCTTTCTGTCTGCCTATCAAATCGAAAACTATGCCGGTAAGATTATGTGTAACCGCTTCAAGGGTCAGATCATTATTGATCTTCTCAATGATCCCTCTTAACTCGCCGTAAAGGACCGAACGTTCCCGCGCCGAATCTATCTCCCGTTTTTGCTTCAGAATGGAATCATTGACGATATTCAGGCGTTCCTGGAGCTCTTCTTTCTCGAAAGAAACGCCCCGCAATCCTGAACTATAACGCAGAAAAGACCAGACGCTCAACGAAGTGAACGCGGCGTAAAGCAGAAACACTCCCCGGAAAGAAACCGTCTTGATAAGGAATATCGGCAGGATAAAAAGGAGGACTGCGCAGGCCGCAAGAAGAAACATCGGGCCGGCAGGCATAAGGGCTCCGGGATCCTTGAGCCATTTTTTATTGATTCTCATCGTGGATATATTATAGCGCAAGACAGCGGCGGGCGTCAACAGGCATTCCGGGAACGCTGAAAGCCGCGGACCCGGCCTTTAAAAGCGGGATCCGTCCGGATCAGACTATCGTCTCTTCGCTCTCTTTATCGAAGAAATGCACCTTGCTCATATCGAAAACAACTTCTATATCCTGGTTCACCTTGGGCCTGTCGTGCGCCCCGACGCGGGCGATAAAAGTGTGTTTGCCGGTATTCAGGTACAGGTAAACTTCCGACCCCATAGGCTCGACCACTTCGCAGTTGACCCTGACGATGTTCTCCGGGGCCGCGTCGGAAGCGAAAAGCTTATCGTAGATATCTTCAGACCTGATGCCGAAAACGATCTCTTTGCCGGCGTAAGGCGCCAGCTTATCCGTCATATCGTCCACGATCTTGACTTTGACCCGGCCTTCTTCGAAATATAAACGGCTGTCTTTTTTGACGATCTTTCCGTTCATAAAGTTCATCGGCGGGGTGCCGATAAATCCGGCGACGAATTTATTCCTGGGCCTGTCATAGATGGTCATCGGGTCGGCTACCTGCTGTATAATGCCGCCCTTCATCACCGCGATGCGGTCGCCCATGGTCATGGCTTCGGTCTGGTCGTGCGTTACGTAAATGATGGTGGTCTGTATCCTGATATGCAGTTTATGTATCTCCGTGCGCATCTGCACGCGCAGTTTAGCGTCGAGGTTGCTCAACGGCTCGTCGAAAAGGAAGACCATCGGCTTGCGCACGATCGCCCTGCCCAGCGCCACGCGCTGGCGTTCCCCGCCGGAGAGCTCCTTGGGCCGGCGTTCAAGCAGGTGTTTGATGCCGAGGATATCCGCGGCCTCGTTGACGCGCTGCGCTATTTCGGACTTGGGGTAACGGCGCAGCCTCAAACCGAAAGACATATTCTCGAAAACCGTCATATGCGGGTAAAGAGCGTAATTCTGGAAGACCATCGCGATATCGCGGTCTTTGGCCGGGACATCGTTGACCTTCTTATTGCCGATATAAATATCCCCGTCGCTTATCTCCTCCAGCCCGGCGATCATCCTTAAAGTGGTGGACTTGCCGCAGCCGGAAGGCCCGACCAGCACCATAAACTCCCTGTTCTCCACTCCCAGGCTGACATTGTTTACGACGCGCGCTCCGGTACTGTAGACTTTCGATACGTTCTTGAGGCTTACCTGTGCCATCTTTCCGTCTCCCGCATTGCCTGAATGGTGAAATGAAACTCTTTAGAAAACGACGATTTTTATCCGCAACACATTGAAATAGTGATTATACACCCTTATTCGCCAAATAGTCAAGCAGCAAGCTCAGGGTATTTTTCATCGTTTTACGGTGCACGATGATATCGATCATTCCGTGTTCCAGGAGAAACTCCGAACGCTGGAAGCCCGGAGGCAATTTCTGCCTGATGGTCTGCTCGATGACCCTCGGGCCGGTAAATCCGATCAATGCCTTCGGCTCGGCGAGCGTGATATCGCCCAAAGCCGCGAAAGAAGCCATAATACCGGCCATTGTGGGATTGGTGAGCACGGAAATATAAGGCAGACCGCTGCGATGGTGATAAGAGAGGGCCGCGGAGGTCTTGGCCATCTGCATCAGGCTAAGCACCCCTTCATACATCCTCGCCCCTCCTCCGGAACCGGAAACGATGATCACCGGCAGGCGGTTGGCGGTGGCGAATTCCACGGCGCGCGTTATCTTTTCCCCGACCACCGATCCCATCGACCCCATAATAAAACGTGAATCCGTGACCGCCAGCACCGCCCTGTGCCCGTTGATCATCCCCTCGCCGGTGACGACCGCGTCCTTAAGATTGGTGGCTTTCTTATCCTGCTCCAGTTTTTCCTTGTAAGTTTTTGGGCCCTTGAATTCCAGGGGATCGGCGGAGAGCATATCGGCGTCGAATTCGCTGAAGGTGTCCTTATCCATCAGCATATTCACGCGGGAAAACGCGTCCAGCGTAAAATGATAATTGCACTTGGGGCAGACTTTCAGGTTCTCTTCCAGCGTTTTGTTATAAAGGGTCTCGAAACACTCCTCGCATTTCGTCCAGAGCCCGTCGGGTATCTCGCGTTTTTTTATCTTTACTACCGTGTATTTAGGTTTGCCGAAAAGCGACATAAGCCTTCCTTAGTGTTTGTGCACGACCAGCCCGGAGATCAGCTTGGGATAGAAGAAAGTGGACTTTGCCGGCATCTTCTCTCCCTTAAGCGCCACGGCGATGATCTGTTCCATCTTGACCGGGCGCAGAAAGAACGCCATGCTCCCCTCTCCGGCGTCCACGGCCTTGGCGGTCTCTGCGGAATCCTCGGAATATTTCAGCGCGTCCTTCGATTCCGGGCGCAGGCCGAGAATGCCGTTAAAAACCAGTTGATTCAATATGGAAACATCCAGCATCCGGTATTCCTTCGGCTTGTCCGGCATCAATTTATCAAGCGCTTTCCTGTCCTTGAGCCGCAGCAGGCGGTATTTACCGCAAAGGTACATACCGATAACGTGGCTCGAGGAAGACGCGGCGCGCATCTCGGCGAAAAGCTTCGCCTTGCCAAGCGCCGCGGAAACTTCGAAATAAGACTTCAACTGTCCGATGAATTTCTTCTCCCCCTGCGGCAGGGCGGTCTTGACCAGCCGGTGTATAGGCAGGATGCTTAAACCGCGCGGGTCGGCCCCGGTGAAATAAGCCAGTGTATAATCATAACTTTGTTCGCCGCGTCCTCCGCCGGCACTGCCGCGCATTTCCCGGCGGTAAGCGCAGGAAACCTCGTAACGGTGGTGCCCGTCGGCGATGAAAACGCTCTCTTTGCTCAACGCCTGCTGCACGGCTTTTACGGCCCGGGGATCAACGACCCTCCACACTTTATGCTCCACCCCGGCGTCATCGGTGAAACAGATCTCCGGATCCCGGGAAGCGATGTATTTCCGCACGAACGCCGGCATAAACTTCTTTTTATCGGGGAAGACCGCGAATATCGGGCTGAGATTCGCTTTTACTTCGCTGATCAGCCGGTAACGGTCCTCTTTAGCTTCCAGCCTGGTATGTTCATGCCCGTAAACGGACGATTTCTTGTCCTCCAATTTCAGCAAGCCCATAAAACCGGTGCGCAGCATCCGCCTGCCGTCCACGCTGTATTCCTGGCTGTAAAAATAGAAAGCAGGCTTTTCATCGCGGCGCAATACCCCCTGATCCATCCAGCAGTTAAAATAAGCCGCGGCCCTGCGGTATTTGTCTTCGCCGGGCACGTCCCTGCCCAGGATGATATGGATGAAATTGAACGGATTACGGCGGAGGTAATTCTCCTGCTGAAGCGGGGAAATAACATCGTAAGGCGGACAGACGACCTGCTCTATCCCGGGTATTCTTTCTTCATTATAGACTACGGCGCGGAAAGGCTTTATCTTAGTCATTTTCGCAGTAAGACCCCTATTATCCCGCCGGCAAAGTCAACCATTACATCTAAAAAGGAAGCTGTGCGGCCGGGAACAAAAATCTGGTGGAATTCGTCGCTTATCCCGTAAAAGAAACAAAGAATAGCAGCTAAAAGAACCGCCTGCCGGCGCGTTATCTTCGGCAGGCTGGATCGCAGCGCCGGATACAGAAAAAACCCGAGCGCGGCATATATGATAGCATGAAGCGCTATATCTTGGAAGGAAAATAAATGCGGAATGCTGCGGCCGGGTATGGAAGAAAGCGTAAAAATAGCCGCCAGCAGCGCCGCTACCGGAACCCAGAGCAGCAGCTTACTCATCGGCTTTCTTGCATCCGGCGCAATTACCTTCGGAAGAACAACCTGTCCCGGCCGGAGAACCGGACGGCTTCGGCTGCTCACAGCAGGGAGCAGACTTACGGCAATAATCGGTGGCGTAGAACCCGCTGCCCTTAAAAATTATCCCCGCGCCGGTGCCGATCAACCTGCGCACCTTGCCGCTCTTGCCGCACTTCTCGCATTTCTTTAACGGTTCGGCGGTCATACTTTGAAAAACCTCGAATACCGCGCCGCAGGCAGAACATTCATAATCATAATTAGGCATTTTTGTTACTCCTTCGTAAAAAACTGGTTCTGGGTGCTGGGTTTTGGGTTCTCGAAAGAACCAACCCGGTAATTACTTGAAGTTCTTTTTGAATTTATCCGTAAAACTCTCTCTTGAATTCTGGTATTCTCCCGAGGCGCGGGCGAACTCTTCCATCAGGCGGCGCTGTTCGGAATTCAGGCTGCGCGGAATATCCACTTCCACCTTCACCAGTTCATCACCGGAAGTGCCGCGGCCGTGGACGTCCGGCATTCCCCTGCCTTTGAGCCTGAAGACCCTGCCGCTCTGCGTGCCCGGCGGGATCTTCATCTCCACCTTACCGCTTAAGGTATCCACTTCGGTCTCCCCTCCCAATACCGCCTTGGAGAGGCTGATATTTATTGCGGTAACGATATCGGCACCGTTGCGCCCGAATTGCGGATGAGAAGCGACTTCGATTATCACGTAGAGGTCGCCGTTGCCGGACGGGCCGCCTTCTCCTTCCCCTTTAATGCGCAGGGTAGAGCCGGTATCCACTCCCGGAGGGACCTTTACCGTAATATGCCTGGTGACCTTGACCCTGCCTTCGCCGCGGCAGTCCGGACAAGGGGACTGAATGACCTGTCCCTGTCCGCCGCATTTAGGACAGGTCTGCGCCAGTTGAAAGAAACCGTTTGAAACCACCACGCGGCCGTTACCCTTGCACTGCTGGCAGACCGCTTTCTTAGTGCCGGGTTTTGCCCCGCTGCCGGAGCAGGCCGGACAGGTCTCGTAACGCGGCACGGTTATCTTCTTCTCCAAACCATGATATGCCTCTTCCAGGGTAACGGAAACGGCGATCTGCAGGTCGCGGCCCCGCCGGCCGCGGCTCCTGCGGCCCTCTCCGGCGCCGCCGAAAATATCGAATCCCAGATCGCTGAAAATGTTATCGAAGATGCTCCCGCCGTAAGCCGCGTCGCCGCCGCCCATATCGCGGAAAACACTGCTGAAGTCCGCGCCCTTGAAGATATCCTCGTAAGCGTAATTCTGGTCTATACCGGAATGACCGTGCTGGTCATAAAGATTCTTCTTCTGCGGATCGGAAAGGACCGCGTAAGCCTCGGAAATATCCTTAAAATTCTCTTCCGCTTCTTTTTTCTTGTCCGCCGGCACCCTGTCCGGATGGCAGCGCATAGCCGCTTCGCGGTAGGCCTTTTTGATCTCCTCCACGCTTGCGCCCTTCTTCAATCCCAGCACTTCGTAATAATCTTTTTTAACGCTCATTTATGCTTTCCGCAACGGTGATTTTACCGCCGCATTTATCCCGTAACGGCTAAAGCAACGAAACCCGTATCGGATACGGTTAAGGTAACGTAAAAGAACCGTCACCGTTACCGGATGACGAAACGGGTATCGTAGCCGTTGCCGATAACCTGTTTACTTCTTGTCCTCGTCCTTATATTCGGCGTCGATCACGTCGTCCTTAGGGGACTTAGGTTCCTCCTGGGGCGTTTCAGCCTGCGCTCCGGGAGCGGCCTGTTCCTGGCCCTGCTGCCCCTTGGCGGAAGCCTGTTTGTAAACCTGCTCCGCCAGTTTATGCGCCGACTTGGTCAACGCTTCCATACCTTTCCTGATCTGATCCAGATTCTTATCTTTAATGGATTGTTTCAGGTCGTTTAGGCCGGTCTCTATCTCTGCGCGTTCCGCCTGGCTTATCTTGTCCCCGTAATCCTTGAGGGACTTTTCCGTAGAATACACCAGAGCGTCGGCCTGGTTGACCAGTTCCACTTCCTCTCTTTTCTTGCTGTCCTCGGAAGCGTATTTCTCCGCCTCCTTGACCATCCTCTCAATTTCTTCCTTGGAGAGTTTCTTGGGCGCGGTGATGCGGATAGACTGCTCCTTGCCCGTCCCCAGGTCTTTCGCGGAAACGTGCACGATGCCGTTGGCGTCGATATCGAAGGCGACTTCGATCTGGGGCACGCCTCTGGGGGCCGCCGGTATACCGACCAGGTCAAACCTGCCGAGTTCCACGTTGCCCTCGGCGTCGGCGATCTGGCGCTCACCCTGGATGACGCGCACGGTCACCGCGCTCTGATTGTCTGCCGCCGTAGAGAACACCTGGCTCTTGCGCGTGGGAATACTGGTATTGCGCTCGATCAATTTCGTATTCACACCGCCCATGGTTTCTATTCCCAGGGAAAGCGGCGTGACGTCCAGAAGCAGCACGTCCTTGGTCTCTCCTTTGATGATCGAAGCCTGGATGGCCGCCCCTAAAGCGACGCATTCCATCGGGTCAACCCCGCGTTCGATCTTCTTTCCCACGAAGTCCTCGACGAATTTCTGCACCGCCGGGATGCGCGTGGGTCCGCCGACCATAATGATCTTATCCACGTCCTTGGCGGACAACTTGGCGTCGTTCAAAGCGTCTTCGATCGGTTTCCGGCAGCGCCCGATGATCGGGGCGATCAGATCCTCGAGTTTCGCCCTGGTGACGGTCATCGTCAGATGTTTGGGGCCCGAGGCGTCCGCGGTGATGAACGGCAGGTTGATGTCCGTCTGCACCGTGGAAGAAAGTTCCACCTTCGCCTTTTCCGCCGCCTCGCGCAGCCTCTGCATCGCCATCTTGTCCCCGCGCAGGTCTATGCCGGTCTCGTTCTTGAACTGCCCGGCGATGAATTCGATAAGCACATTATCCATATCCGTGCCGCCCAGCTGGGTGTCGCCGCTGGTGGACATTACTTTAAAGCCGCCTTCCGCCCACATTTCCATAATGGTAACGTCCAGCGTCCCGCCGCCGAGATCAAATACCATTATTTTCATTTCCTTGCCGACTTTATCCAGCCCGTAAGCCAAACAGGCGGCGGTAGGTTCGTTGATTATCCTCAATACGTTCAAGCCGGCGATCTCGCCGGCGTCTTTGGTTGCCGTGCGCTGATTGTCGTTAAAATACGCCGGGCAGGTGATCACCACTTCCTCGACTTTATCGCCCAGGTAGGCTTCGGCGTCCTGTTTGATCTTCTGCAGGATGAACGAAGAAACCTGCTGGGGAGTGAATTCCTTGTCCAAAGCCTTGAACTTGAAATCGGTCCCCATCTTGCGTTTTGCGGCGAAGATCGTCCCTTCCGGGTTTATCGAGGCCTGGCGCCGCGCCGGTTCCCCGACTAATTTCTGTCCATCCTTGGTAAAAGCCACCCAGGACGGGAATGCCTTACCTGAAGAAACACCGGCTCCTTCAGCTGAAGGAATGATCACCGGCCTGCCGCCCTCCATAACCGCGGCGGCGGAATTGGAAGTCCCCAAATCGATACCTATTACCTTAGCCATATCCAACCTCCTTAAATGAGCGCATAACTTATGGAACGACTGACAGCAGTCGCGAACATAAGTTATTTGCGCGAATTTAATCCTGCGAAGCCTGTTTTACGCGTAGCAGGAACTATTTAGTCCTTTTCACACAAGTGAACATATACCAATGTCTATAAGGGCAAGCTGGTAATATTTATCTTTCGTCCTTCGCCAAACGCCCTTCGTGTTCCGTTGTTCCAGGACCCAAAACCCAACACCCAGAACCTGTTTTTAACCCGGCTTCTTCGACACCTTCACCTTGGCCGTGCGAAGGACCCTGTCATTCAACAAATAACCTTTTTGCAGTTCTTCCAGCACCGTGTGTTCCGGCACGTCCGCGTCTTCCGCCTGCATCAACGCCTCGTGATAATGCGGATCAAACTGCTTGCCGCCGGCTTCCAGGGGCTTGACGCCGTGGCGTTTCAGTAATTCGTAAAGATGCGCCAGGATCATTTCCACGCCTTTCAGAAAAGTGGACACATCCTGACATTTGTTCTCCGCCAGCCCCACCGTGCGCTCCAGATCGTCAAGCACATCCAGCAGTTCGGAGATTATCCCTTCATTGGCGAATTTCAGGAAATCATGCTTTTCGCGCTCCATACGCTTGCGGATATTCTCGAACTCCGCCTGCTGGCGCAGCAGCCTGTCCCAGTATTCCGCAGCTCTCGCGGCTTCTTGCTGAAGTTTAAGAAGTTCCGCCTCTTTTATGACGACTTCCTTATCAGCGGAACAAACATCCGCCTGCGGTTCTTGCGCATTTATCTCCGCTTCCTTTTCGGCGTTCTTCTTTTCCGGATGCTCTTTATTATTCATATTTTTCGCACTCTGTTTTATATCTTATATTTTTCCGTACTTTCGGTCTTCGCTATATCTCGTTCAGTACTTCCGAAAGCACCTGCGAAACATACTCCAAGGCCGGGATGGTATGTCCGTATTCCATACGCCTGGGCCCCAGCACCGCCAGCCTGCCCACGGGCCGTTCCCTGACATTGTAAGTGGAGACCAGAATAGCGCAATTCTCCGTGCCTTCACAGCCAAGTTCTTCGCCGATGTAAACCGCGACTTTGCTGCCTTTATGCCTGCGGATGATCTCCAGCAGCCGCCTTTTTTCCTCGATCAGCCGAATGAGGAAACGGATGCTTACCGCGTCCTGGAATTCCGGCTGTTCGATTATGTAACGCACGCCCTTATATACGAATTTATCTTCCAGGTCAAGCAATGAGACTATCCCGGCGCAATGCGTCACTTCCGAAAGCAGGTCCGAAGTCTTTTCCAGCACCGCATCCAGAGTCTCCGTGCCGCGCTCGTAAGCGCCGAAGATACGCGCCTTTTCCTCTTCTATAAGTTCCAGCTGCGAAAGCAGGAAATCCACGTAATAGCGGTATCCTTTATCGGTGGGCATACGGCCGGCGGAAGTATGCGGATGAGTCAAATAACCGGCTTCCTCCAATTCCGCGAAAATATTGCGGATAGTGGCCGGGCTAAGATCGAACTCCACCGACAGGTCTTCCGAAGCGACCGGTTCCGCCTCCCGGATATACATATTGATGGCGGAACTCAATACCGCTTTGCGCCGCGCGTCGTGATCCACTGTTTTTACCATAAATAGTCCCTTTTAAACCCCCGCTCAACGGCTAAGATAACCGTTCTTCGGAAACTCTAATTTTAACATACATTACCGCTTTGTCAACGAAATGGCGCCGCTTCCGGCCGTATGATCGGCCTTTACCTTATCTCCCTGCGCCAGTCCGCCTTCCAACAGCATAATCGCCAGCGGGTCCTGCAGAAAATGCTGCACAGTTCTCTTTAAAGGCCGCGCTCCGTAATGCGCGTCGAAGCCTTTTTCCAGCAGAAAATCCTTGGCTTTTTGCGTGATCTCCAGAGTGATCTTTCTGGCCGCCAGCTTTTCCTTAAGCGGCGCAATCTCCAGTTCCAGGATACGCGCAATCTCGCTCTTTTGCAGCGGATTGAAGATTATTATATCGTCCAGCCGGTTGATGAATTCCGGACGGAATGTCCTTTTCACCTCCGCCAGCAGCCGCTCCTTCAAAGTTTCATCGGGTTTAACCGCGCCGGCCTGCAGTATCTCCTGGCCGATGTTCGAGGTCATTATGATCAGCGTGTTCTTGAAGTTCACGGTCCGGCCCTGGCCGTCGGTCAGCCTGCCGTCGTCCAATATCTGCAGCAGCACGTTGAATACGTCCGGATGCGCCTTCTCTATCTCGTCCAGCAGGATCACAGAATAAGGCCGGCGCCGCACCTTCTCGCTCAACTGCCCGCCCTCTTCGTAGCCCACATAACCCGGCGGCGCGCCGATCAGCCGGGAAACGCTGAATTTTTCCATATACTCGGACATATCGATGCGCACCAGCGCGTCCTCATCGTCGAAAAGGAACCAGGCCAGGGTCTTGGCCAGCTTGGTCTTGCCTACGCCCGTCGGGCCCAGAAAGATAAACGACCCCAGCGGACGTTTCTCATCCCCCAGCCCGGAGCGCGCGCGGCGCACGCAGGCGGAGATCTCTTCTATTGCCTGGTCCTGGCCGATGACCCGCCCCTTAAGGCGTTCCTCCATCTTCACTAATTTCTCGGTATCGGCTTCCATAAGATTTGTCAGGGGTATCCCGGTCCATTCGCCGACCACGCGGGCGATGTCCTCGTCGCCGACTTCCTCCTTAAGCATCAGGCCCTGTTTCTGCAAAGACTCCAGTTCCTGATTGCGTTTTTTCATCTCTTTTTCCAGTTCGATCAGGCGCCCGTAGCGGATCTCGGCGACCTTGTCCAGATTGCCGACCTTTTCCGCGGCAAGCGCGCCGCTCTTGGCCTGTTGTATCTTTTCTTTGACCTGCTGGATGCTCTGTATTACGCGTTTTTCTGATTCCCACTGCTTTTTCTTTCCCTCCAGATCGCTTTTCAGTCCGTTCAACTGCGCGTCCAGCTTTTCCAGCCGCTCGCGCGAAGAAGCGTCCTTTTCCTTCTTCAAAGCCTGCTTTTCTATTTCCAACTGCATGATCTTGCGCTGCGCCGCGTCCACCTCCTGCGGCATACTGTCGATCTCAATGCGCAGGCGCGAAGCAGCTTCGTCGACCAGGTCAATCGCCTTGTCCGGCAGGTTGCGGTCGGTTATGTAACGCGCGGAAAGCGCGGCGGCGGCGATCAACGCCGAATCTTTAATGCGCACGCCGTGGTGTATCTCATATTTTTCTTTCAGGCCGCGCAGAATGGAAATAGTATCCTCCACGCTCGGCTCTCCCACAAAAACCGGCTGGAACCTGCGCTCCAAAGCGCTGTCCTTCTCTATATATTTACGGTATTCTTCCAGGGTAGTGGCTCCGATACAACGCAATTGCCCCCTGGCCAGCAGCGGTTTTAGCATATTCGAGGCGTCGATGGCGCCTTCAGCGGCCCCTGCCCCGACAATGGTATGCAACTCATCTATAAAAAGGATTATTTTGCCGCCGCTGTCGCGCACTTCCTTAAGCAAAGCTTTCAATCTGTTCTCGAATTCACCCCTGAACTTGGCTCCCGCCACCAGGCTGCCCATATCCAGGGAAATAATACGTTTATCTTTCAGCCCTTCCGGCACGTCCCCGGAGACCACGCGCGAGGCCAGTCCTTCCACGATGGCGGTCTTGCCGACGCCGGCTTCCCCTATTAACACGGGATTATTCTTTGTCCTACGGGAAAGCACCTGCATCAGCCTGCGTATCTCCGCGTCCCTGCCGATCACCGGGTCCAGTTTCATCCGGCCGGCCAAAGCCGTCAGGTCCTGGCCGTATTTTTCCAGCGCTCCGAAAGCGGCGTCCGGGTCCTGGCTGGTGATGCGCTGGCTGCCGCGCACAACGCGCATCGCCTCCAGCACTTTATCGCGCGTCAGGCCGAAAGAGCGGAACTCCCGGGAAAGATGAGAACTTTCCTGCTCCAGCAGAGCCAACAGAAAATGCTCCCCGGAAACGAATTCATCCTTTAACGCCTTAGCTTCTTTTTCGGCGGACTTCAACACTTCCGCCAGGCGCGCAGAAAAATATACTTCTTTGGAACTTCCGCTTACCCGCGGTAATTCCTTAAGATGTTTTTCCAGGGCTTTGATAATTTCAAAACTGGGGATCCCGGCCTTATCCAGTATCTGCAAAAGCAGACTCTCTTCCTGGCGCAATAAAGCCAGCAAAAGATGCTCGGGTTCCACCTGCTGCTGCGACTGTTCCTGCGCAAAACCGGCGGCGGACTGTAAAGCCTCCTGGAACTTAACCGTGAATTTGTTTATATCCATCTTTCTTCCCCCTTTGACTTGCCATTAGCAATCATAGCACAAGAGTGCTAAAATAGAAACAAAAAAATGCGTCTCCTTTTTTATTCATGCTCTCCCTGCTTTCTCATCTGCAGGATAACCCGTATGCCGCTGATGTTCACGTGTTTCTCTTCCATTAAATAATGTATGTATTCCAGGCGCTCTATATCCTTACGGCAGTAAAGCCTGGACTTCTTCCCCTGGCGCTTAGGGCAAACCACACCCGCCTTGTCCAGTTGACGCAGGGTCCAGACAGGGATATCCACCAGTTTGCTGACCACGCTGATGATATAAACCGGTTCATCTGGGCTGATATTCACCCGGAAGATAGGCATCGCTTTCTCCTCCCCGCTGTGCCTTACTGCAGAATAAATATAACATAATCTAACAATCCTGTCAAGGAAAATTGATTATTTTTGTTAGAATATCTAATAGTTTTCCTGTGCTGAAAATCTCTGCTCTTGGAATTTATCAAATAGTTTCACTTTACGGAGCAGGCATCCTGCATCCGCTTGGCCTCCGCCACCGGGAGATTGCCTTTCACCTTCACGCCCTCGGCGAGATATTCCACCGACTGAACTTTGCCGTGCCGGTAGAACTGGTCCAAAAGCTGCATCCGGCTGTGCGGAATAAGCAGTTCCACCTGCATCATCCTGCCTTTGAAGTCGCGCTCGATCTCCTCCAGCAGTTTGTCTAAATTCGTGCCGAGTTTGGCCGAGATGGCCACCGGCCGCGGCATATCCGCCTGCAGTGAAGCCAGCCAGCTTTTGTCGTCCAGCAGATCCAGCTTATTCAAAGCGGTGATCACCGGAATGTCCTTGGCGCCGATCTGTTCCAACACCTGGCGCACCGCACGCGCGTGCTCATACGCCAGATGATGGCTGCAGTCGATCACGTGCACCAGCAGATCCGCGTGCGCCGTTTCCTCCAAAGTGGCCTTGAAGGCCTCGATAAGGTTATGCGGCAGATCGTGAAGAAACCCTACGGTATCGGTAAGCACGATATTTTCTCCGCACGGCAATTGCATCGCTTTCGATAAAGGGTCAAGAGTGGTGAACAATGCATTCTGCACCTTCTGCCCTGCATTGCAGAGGCTGTTTAAAAGAGTGGATTTACCGGCGTTGGTATATCCGACCAGCGCCACCAGCGGCAGTTTCTGGTCTTTTCTTTTTTTGCGCAGAAGCTGGCGGTGGCTGCTCAAGTCGCGCAGGTCGCGCTTCAGGCTGTCGATGCGCTTGCGGATGCGGCGGCGGTCGGTCTCCAGTTTTGTCTCACCGGGGCCGCTGGTGCCGACGCCTCCTCCGGGCCTGGAAAGCAATTTGCCCCTGCCGGCAAGCCTGGGCAGGAGATATTCCAACTGCGCCAGCTCGACCTGGGCCTTACCCTCGCCGCTGCCGGCGTGCCTGGCGAAAATATCCAGGATCAACTGCGTGCGGTCGATAACGCGCTTGCCGATAATGTCCTCGAGATTACGCTGCTGTGTGCCGGTGAGATCCATATTAAAGATCACCGTCTCGACGTTCTCCGCGGCGCAGATCAAAGAAAGTTCCTCGGCCTTGCCGCTGCCGATAAGCAGGCTGGCCGTGGGCCGCTCGCGCAGACAGATGATATTCTCCACCACCTCCACGCCGGTATTGGCGGTGAGTTCCGCCATTTCGCGGGCGCTGTCCTCCACCGTCCATCCCTCGTCTGAATTATGGCTGAACCTGACTGTTACAGTGAGAACTCTTTCCATATTTTTTCCGCTGCCTCCTCCGGCCGCGCGCCGGCGTTATCCACCCAGCGCACGCGTTTATCTTTCCTGAACCAGGTCAACTGGCGTTTGGCATAATGCCTGGTGTTCATCTTTATTAAACGGCGCGCTTCCTCCAGCGCGCATTTCCCTTCGAAATAACCTTTAAGTTCCTGCAATCCGATGGCGTAACCGGCGGCGCGCGAAAGCGGCAGACTTAACAACGCGCGCACTTCCTGTTGGAGCCCGGCGGCGAACATTTCATCCACCCGCGCGTTAACGCGCCGGTACAATTCTTCCCGCGGCGGAGTAAGGCAGAAAACCTCGGTCTGATAACGACCGCGCAGGCCGCTGCGTTCTTTCTGCTTTTCCGAGATCGGCCTGCCGGTAAGCGTGTAAACCTCCAAAGCGCGGACCACCCGCCGCAGGTCATTGGGATGGATGCGCTCCGCGGCCTGCGGGTCGCATTGCCGCAATCTTTCATAAAGCGCTGCCGCGCCCTGCGCCGATTCCGCCTCTTTGTAAAGCCCTTCCCGCAATCCGCTTTCTTCCGGGGCGCAGGCGAACAGCCCGTCCAGGACAACAGAAACGTATAACCCCGTCCCGCCGACAAAAAGCGGCGTTTTCCCACGCGCCAGGATATCCTCCGCCGTCTTCACCGCGTCCTCGTAATAACGGAAAGCGCTGTATTCCTCCGTGGGCGGCAGGATATCGATCAAATGATGCGGCAGGCGCTGCCTGTCCGCCCGGGAAGACTTGGAAGTGATAATATCCATCCCCCTGTAAATCTGCATCGAATCGCAGGAAATGATCTCCGCGCCGATACGTTCCGCCAGGATTAACGCGGCGGCTGATTTTCCGGCGGCGGTCGGGCCGGTGAGAAAAATTATCTTATCGTTCATTATGGGCTCAGGGACAAATACGGATGGGATAACCTTCTTTGGCAAGTTTTTTGGCTGAATCTTCCGCCTGGCCGCGGTCGCCGAATTTACCGACCTTCACGCGGTAAAGGACATTCCCGCCGCCCGGCCGCTGGTACTTCTCCACATAAGCGTCGTATCCTTTCTTGGCCAGTTCTTCTTTTAAACCGTCGGCGTTCGCCTGGCGCGAGAAAGACCCCGCCTGGACAGTATAGTAGAAACCCGGGTTGCGCAGCACATCCAGGCCGTTCTCCTCTCCGGGAGGAGGGAAATTCCTGCTGATCCTGGCGGCGTAATCCGCGGCGGCGGCGCTATCGCCCCTTTTCTCCGCGCAGCGTTTAAGCCGGTAGTAGATCCCGTCTGCGAAACGCGCGTAAGACTTGCGTTCGACCATCTCTTTGTAATGCTTCTCCGCGGTATCGTAGTCGCCGCGCAGGAAATAAGTGTCCGCCAAACCTATATCGGCTTCATCCCTGAACTCCAGGCTGCGCGATTCGTGCAAAATGATCTCGAAAATATCCGAGGCGCGCAGGAGATTGCCGTCTTTCATATAACTGACGCCCAGAATATAATACAATTCGTTCAAACCGCGGGAATCCTTGCCAGCCTGGGCCAGGGTCCGCTCGCCTTCTTTTATCGCCTGCTTATAATCGCCTTTAAGAAAATAAAGTTTGGTCTTATCCAGGTTCATCCCGCAGGAAGCCGGCATACGCCATAACAAAAGCAGCAGCGCGGCCGCGGTGATCGTGGCCACGGCGAACAAAAACGGCGCGCGGCCGTATATTTTTCCGGTATCTTTCAGGCTGTATTTATAACTCATTTGGCCTCTCTGCGCTGTTTGCCGGACAGTGATATGCGTTTTTGCAGATCCAGGATCAGCTTGTGCCTGCGTTCTTTCTCAATCTTCGGCACATCATCGCTGAACTCCGCGGCCTTGCTGTGCGGCCTGGGCGAATACTTGAAAATAAACGCCGAATTGAACCGCACATCTTCCACCATCCGGTAGGTGGCTTGAAAATCCTCTTCGCTCTCACCGGGGAAACCCACGATAATGTCCGTGCTCAACTCCCCGCCCGGCACTATTTTACGATATTCGCGCGCTAATTCCAAATAATATTTATTATTATATCCGCGGTTCATTAATTTCAGGATACGGTCGGAGCCTGACTGGAACGGCAGATGCAGCGACTTCTTCACCTTTTCCAGTCCGGCGATGGCCTTGAATAACCGCGTGTTGCTATCTTTCGGATGAGAAGAAATAAAGGATATCCTATTTACGCCTTCAAGCGCGTGCACGGCCTCCAGCAGATCCACAAAGTCGCCCTCTGCGCCGTTTGCCGATGCAGACCGGTAGGAATTAACATTCTGACCCAGTAAAAATATTTCTGTGATGCCTTTTGAGGCCGCCTCCTGCGCCTCTTGCAGGATATCCTCCTGCCTGCGGTGACGCAGCGGCCCGCGCACATAAGGCACCACGCAATAAGAACAATAATTCGAGCATCCTTCGGAGATCACGATATAGGCTTTTTTCGTATCGGAACGGAACCCGCTGTGATAGATCTCCTCCGGCCGGACCAGGCCGTCAGTTTCCCAGATCTTGCGTTCAAAAAGTATAGAACCCTGGTCTTTCGCCCTTCGTCTTTCGTCTTTCGTGTATTTACTGTAGTCTGTGGACCATGGACTATGGACTAATTTTTGTAGTATTTCCGGGATCTTGGCGATGTCCTGCGGCCCGACCACGAAATCCACGAACGGAGAACGCGCGAACGCCGCCTGCCCGTAGTTCTTGGCCATGCAGCCGACGAGCCCGATAATCGGGAAACGATTATCGGCGGTTCTGGGTTTTGGGTTCTGGGTTCTGGGAAAAAGATGATTATCAATTTTACCGGTCCCTCCTCGTGCTTCGTTACTTGCCATGAGCGAAGTCAAAGGGTTCCTCCTTCGTTTCGCTATACTCCCTATCTCCGACCAGACCTTTGCCTCCGCGTGCTCCCGCACCGCGCAAGTATTATAAATCACCACATCCGCGTCATCCTCCGAAGCGACGACCTCAAAACCGGACTGCTGAAGAATACCGGTTATGACTTCGGAATCGCGGATATTCATTTGGCATCCGAAGGTGCGCAAAAGTATACGTAGCTTCTTCTGCGGTTTGCCTCCGGAATCGCCTGCTTTGTCGTCTTTTCTTGCGTCTTCAGCCATTTTAACCCCTCTTCATAACACATTTTCCAAGGTTGATTGATCTCAACCTTAACTATCTCTTGATTTTGAATGTAGATCGCCTTAAATATGATCCGCATGAACGTCTTGACCAAATAATCCATCTGCTCGTTATTCGGATTACTTCTTAGCCGGATAAGAAAATCCTGCGTCGCTTTGACTAAATTGACGGCATTGCGCTTTTCCAGAATCTTCAGTTGAATCGACTTCACATCCTGCTTTAACTTTTTCTCCTCATTCCTTAAAAGCTCTGCCCTATCCTTGTAGATATCAATATTGATCTTGTCCTCCGAGAAGACCTCATAAAGCCCCTTCTGCTTCTCGAGATTTTTGCTTAAATCCTTCTCCTTCGTCTCCAACTCCTCGATATAACATTGCTCAGGCTCGGAAGCGGTTAGCTTTATCATGTCGCCTAATTCTTCGAGGACATGGAGATTCTTGCTTATGGTATCGATAATATCCCACACCTGCTTATTAATGGCGTCAGCCGTAACATATTTATTACTGCATTTGACATACGAAACGCCCAAGGATGAACAGCAATACCATGGCCTGCGCATCTTCGTGCGATGATTGACCGTTAACATCAGCCCGCGAAAATTGCGGCCGCATTCATTGCACTTTAATACTCCGGATAGATGATAAACATTATTCCTAAACCTGACCACGGCATTGGTGCGATTACGCGCCAGAAGTTTCTGCGCTTTATCAAACATCTCCTGCGTGATGATCGCCTCGTGCGTATTCGGGACCTCAATCACCTTGGATGGGTCGTTATTCACATAACGATAGCCCTTGCCCTCGCCGTTTTTAGTTTTCTTCTTGGTGTCGTAATGCCGCTTATTCCACACCAGTATCCCCAGATACACTTTATTATGCAGAATATCGGAAATAAACTTTCCATAAAATCTTCCGCCTTGGCGTGAGGGAATTCCAAGGGCGTAATAGTGTCCGGCAATCTGCGATGTGCTCTTGCCGCTAAGATACATATCGTAAATCTCTTTGACGATTTTTGTCTCTTCGGGATGGACTTCCAGCTTCTTGGCTTCTTTGTTATAGCGATATCCATACGGCGCATAACGCGCTCCTTGCCAGTGGCCTCGTTTAACGCCGACTATCATACCCGGGAATACTCTTTCTACTAAACGATTGCGTTCAAACTCTGCGCAACTACCAAGCATCTGAATCGCCATCTTGCCTGCGCTGGATGTAGTATCAAACGGCTCGGTCGCTGATTTATAACCGATGCCCAGAGAATCGATCTCCTCAAGTAATCCTAACAAATCCTTAAGCCTACGGCTTAAGCGATCCTGTTTATACACCAGAACCAGATCGAATTGCTTATTTCGCGCATCAAAAAGTAGCCTCTTCAAAGCCGGTCTGTCCATGTTGCCGCCAGAATAGCCGTCATCCATATAAACATCACGGCCCGACATACTGCAAAAGACTTCCCATCCAAAGTTTTTCGCATACTGCAGAAGATATGTCCTCTGCACCTCCAGCGAAAAGCCTTCACGCGCTTGATCCTCTGTGCTGACCCTTGTATATAAAGCTACTTTCATCTTATCCCTTTAACGTCTCCCGCCATGCCTTAATTTTGGCGATACACTCGTCCGTAAACACCGGCCAATCCTTATAATCGCGCTTGGGTTTAACCCAACCCTTGCGGATCCAATTGATCATGGTCTGCCGGTGGACGCCCAGTAATTTTGCCGTCTCTGTCATGGTGTAAGTTTTCATATTTGGCACCCTCACCTAATGGAGCCCAGTATACCGTAATATACAACCTTATACAAGTGGTTTCTTCTCCGCGTCATAGACCAGAAGAAACATCTTTGATAACGCCTCGATTCCCTCAAAGAATGATTTGCGAGCTTCTTGGATTTCGACGCTGGACAAACCCCTATCTTTTAGCTTTATCTCTAAAGCGTCCCAGCCTCTCGGCGCGGCTACCCTTTCATTAATTGTGCTCGCTTCCCTGATCATAATTTTCTTTTACAATAGGACATTCGGACATTTTTCATGTCGTATGATGTCCGATTCCGATTTGTCAATTTGTGCCAATTTGTCGCCCAAAAACCATAAAATAGCCAATATTTGACGAAAAAATCATGAATTTTTATTATTTTGACCATTTTGAATCCCAAAATATCGTTCATACGACCACGACACGACATTTTCAAAATCTGACATCACTCACAGACTTCGCCTCGCCCGACCCGCGGCCGACACCCCCTCCGAAGGACCCGTAAGCATACGTGTGAGCAATGTGAGGCTAAAATCTCTATCCTCACACCTGCCCATCCTTGAGGCCATACACACGCCTCTTCCTATATATTTATTGATTTCTAAAAAGAGTAGGAATTTAGCCTCACAAACCTCACAGCGGTACATAACCCCTTGATGCCTGTAGCCTTGACCCTGTGAGCACGCCTGTGAGCAAACGTGCGCACTCGTGAGCAAACTCACACATTTAGAACGGCCGGTCACTGTCCACCCCCGAGCGATCCTCACAAAATGCGCCTCTGCTCACACCTTCCTCACACGTCTTTGACTCGGTTCGTCTAAGGACAAAAAGCCTCCGTCCGGTGCCGGGTTCGCGCTTGTCTTTCTTCACGATATCTACCCCGACATTGCGCATGACCGGTGCAATTCGCAGTAGCTCTGTTGAAAGCCACTTGGCTGTCTTGGGCATGCCTTTCTCATCGTCGTCATCGCGGGTTACCTCTTGCAAAAGTTCTGCGGCCGACCCTTCCCAATAGCCAGCGTGCTTGTCCATAAGCTCGATCAACCTTTTGGCAAATGAGCTGTCGTCCGCGGTATCCTGCCATTTTCGATCTACAGACTCCTGATACTTTTTGAAAAATTCATCCTGCGAATAACCCAATGCCGCGGCCAAAGCTCCGCCCCACTGAGCAAAATCAGACATACGAAATTTCTCATGGCCGGTAACTTGCGAGAAGGTATTCATTGCTTTTGAAATGGCAGTAAAGAATCCACCCAGAATCCCGGGAAGCTCCCGTTGCCATTCGTCTTCCATAGTTTTTTCTGCTCGGCTCCTCTTTAAGACCGGAATATCAAAGATAATGGCCCGGTCGAGCAAATCCGCCCGCCACAAAGATGTGCCAATACCATTCAATACAAAGCATCGCTTATAAGACCGGATGAACTCGTCGTCATTGGTATAAAGACTGCGTTTCATGTCGCCTTCGCCGGTAACGCCTCGGCAGAGGAAATCGCTAAACCACTCGTAAATTTTGGAGATATTATCGAAGGTGCTGATCCAGTGTTTCTCCGCAGTCATCTGCGCTTGCTCCAACTCTTTGGGAGTTGAGATCAGCATGACCTTGGACGGATCGCCCAAGCCTTTGATCTTGCGGGAATTGTTCGATTTGCCGGAGCCCTGCTCGCCCGTCTGGCTTAAAATGACATGCGGAATATTGGGAATGAAGAATGATGCGATGGCGACCATGAAAAGGCAATGATCATCCGGCCCCACATTGCAGAAACGTAATATCGCCTTAGGATCGCCGCCCCTAACCGGAATCACCTGCTCGGCTTGATGCTGATAACGCCTGAATATCGGCGGCAACTGCACAACGTCCCAGCCGGTCTCATCGATGACCACACCGCGGTAGTCCGGCGTCGTAAGGTCGTAATAAACCTTCCCGTTATGCCAGCCTACTCTATTAAAGAGCTCAACCTGTCGGGATCCACCACAGCGCGCCTCGACCTGAATCCTCGCCTGATTAAGGGCCTCAATCTTGGGCGGCACGCCAAAGCGATCCCGAAACCGCGTCGCCTTCCAATTCCTGAAACGCACGCTCGTTGTCGGACAAACTTCGAAATGACTTTCTACCGGAAGCACCACAAAAGCATTGCCATGCTGATCACGGAAGAAATCTTTAATATTCTCCTCGCAATCACGTGTAATGATCTCTCCTTGCGTGAGCTTAGCCTTAGCAACCGGCCCCGAAGCACCGTTGCCTCCATAAACCTCACTACACCCGCTGATCGCCTTTTCGATAACCGATTGACCATAGGTCCGGCCGTCACCAAAATGTTTCTCATCCCACTTAGGCCGCATAAGTCCGGACTGGCGAAAAAGCGAATCCATACGTCCGGCATCCTTGCCTGTCCAAAAGGCCAGCTTGTTGCATAAGGCCAGATCCGCTTCGCTCTGCGATGGATAATCGTTTTGCCACTGGCCGGAATAGAGCCGCTGAAATTTGTCCGCGTCTTGGCTCTTAGCGATTATGGCGAGAATATCGTCCGCGGCCCCTTTATCTACAAACCGACTGAATATCGTCTTAAGTGCATCAGTGCACTCATTAAGCTCAGGCGAATAATTTTCAAGGCGGTTACCGGTAACAGTAAAAAATCTGCCCTTGGTATAAATCTCAAGACCGATCTTTGAAATCTTGCAGGCCCGGGCGATCTCCCCTTTACAAAGAATATGAATGCCCGTACCGCTTGGCGAATATTCTGAATATGAATTAAGCGTCTTAAGGATTTCAACCGCATATGGCGCAATCGCACCGTCTTTAACACAATGGTCGATATCCACGCCCACATAAGGCGGTTGAAACATAAAGCCGACACCCGCATATCCGCGCTGGCTCACCAGCTCAACAGCAGTCTCGAAATCTGTCCATGTGCTGGAATCGTTACTTTTGGCAGGACGTCCGGTCAGGACGTTCATAGGAACTTTATCGATGCGGTCTTTGCTATGCCTGAGCTGATATCCTACCCAGCTCGGTAGCTTGAGTAATTCCTGCGGTATAATCTCTTCCATTTTTCTCTTCTCTTTTCTTCTCTCGTCTTCCATTGTTAAACTCCGTTTTGAAATAGATAATCCTTAACCCTCCGGTAACAATCAAATAGCCTGCGCGCCTCTGAATCGGCATAAAAGTCCTCGCACGCCTTATGAACAGCCGGGATATCATCGAACAAGACCCTTTTGAGCCTGCCCGAGCCTTCAATACCCCGCATGGCAAACCCGCAATAGAGCAAGTACGTAGCCAGATAGAGATTCCCTGCTTCAAAATGCCTGTCTTTCATGGTTTCAACGCCTCCCTACTAGCTACATACGACGTTTTTGGTAAAACTGCCGGAAATTTCTTCACTTTCTTCACTACTTTCACTCCCCTAAGCGTATATTCCCCTTTTCCCTGAAAAGTGTCGGAACTTTTTTGCCCCTCCATAGGTGAAGACGACATATTTTCCAAAGTGTCGGGGCCCTCTACTGTATGTATTAGGATTTTTAGTCCGTAGTTTCGCACCCTGCCTTTGACTATTTCTTTCCTAATGCGTATATACAGCCTTTTTTGTCAAAGTGTCCCACCCCAGAAAAAGAAAAAAGCCACTTCCGGCCAATTGACTGGAAATGGCTTTTCCCGCTAGGCGAAACAGTGATCAGCTGTCTCGTAAGTCTGTCTTGATCTTATAATGGGGAATTATTTTGGCAATGGGGTCGTTACTACAAAATGGAATAATTCAGGAGTGGAATTTAAAGTGGGACTAAAAAATAATGCGGCTATCAAACAAGTCTTATACCAACACTTCGACGAACTCCGCTACCACATGAAAATCATCGCCGGTAACGTTGTTAAGAACAATATCCTTAAACTGTTTGTTGTCCGGCGATAAAGTGATCAACTTGTGCTTCCACCCGCCATCGGGCAAAGTTTCCTTCTCACTTTTATACCGCTTGATCGTGAACTTCTGGCTTGTTTCAGGATCCGTAACCAATCGGGATTCTACAAGCACCACAAGGCCATTGCGCGAGCCGCCCCGCTCAAAACGGAATATGCAAAAACTGCCATCCGGAATTGTTGGCTCCATTGATTTGCCGACAACCTGAGCAATAAACATGTCCTTGTTCAGCCGTTTATTTTCGATCTTCTTCCAGCCGAGCATTTCAACATGCTCTTCTTTGCCAAAACTCGTGGCCACAGCCTGAAGTGAATACACCGGAAGACAATCGACATACTTTTTGCTGTCTACAATATCCTCATCTGGAATTACGTCTTTAAAAAATAATGGCTTCTCAGACTTGTCGCCGGTGTTTTTATTTAGGCGTTCGTAAACCTTCTTCAGCAAATAATCCTTAACGACAGCCGCAAAAGCTTTATCGTCCATGATCTTGTTAAAGATGTCCTGATTCTGATCCATGCGGTCAACAAGCTTGGCGATAAAAACATCCTCAAAACCGTATTTGAAATTATCAATCGTATTGGTCTTAGCTTGGACGCCTAACTTTTCATCCATAACCATCTCTTCCTCGATCTGGTCGAAGAAAAGTTTGTCGGCTTCTGTAAAATCAGTCCCGAATCTGTCATTAAGCAGATTGATTATTTCGGACAACAGGGCGTATTCGTCTTTGTCTTTCTTTGTTCCGGCCTCTGAAATCGGCTCGATGGCCGCGCCTGAATCTTTTTGTAGCTGAATCGCGCCATCGGCTATTTTCTGAAGACGGTAATATTCCAATGCAACCTCATCACCAAGATGATATCTTTCGCCGCCATCTGGCCCGGGAAGTTTTTTCAACAGTAGTCGGGAATAAGCGTAGAATTTTTCAAGCTCAACATCTTGAAACGGCATAATCTGCGCCAAGAACGCATACAGACGAACAAAGACGCCAAGCGTATTGGCAAAATCTTCTTTGTGCTCATCCTTTTCAATTGCCTCGAAGCGCGCAACGGCGACATCAACTATTGAATTTAACTGAGCATGCTCGCGCTTTGTCTGTAATTCTTTGTTCTTGAAGAATACGGCACAGAAGGCATCGATGTCTGCTTGATAGATCACCTTAAACGAGTCTATTTTGGTCTTGAGGTCATAAAGCTTATTGGGATCCGTTACATCGCTTAACTGTGTCTGCTCATAATACGGCTGGAACGCGGCTAATATATCCTCGCGCTTATTAACGAAATCCAAAATAAACGTATCTTCTTTGCCCGGACATGTCCTGTTTAACCGACTCATCGTCTGCACCGCTTTGACGCCATCAAGTCGCTTGTCCACATACATGGTATGCAAAAGCGGCTCGTCATAACCGGTCTGATATTTTTCAGCGACAAGCAAAATCTGATATTCAGACGTGGCAAACTTTTCCGGCAACTCCTTCTCACCAAAACCGTTCATATTCGGCTCGGTATATTCCGGCGGGATTCCATCCAGAAGGACAGTACCGGAAAAAGCGACAAGCGCCTTAATGTCTTTATAAGCCTTCTCCTTGAGATACCGATCAAATTCATGCTTATACCGCACCACGTGTTCGCGAGAAGCAGTCACGACCATCGCCTTGGCCTTGCCACCGATCTTTTTCAATGTGACCTGCCGGAAGTGCTCAATCATAACCTCGGTCTTTTGCGCCAAATTATAGGGGTGAAGTGTCAGGAAACGCGCAATCGCGCAGGCGGCCTTTTTCTTGTTTACGTTCGGATCATCTTCAATCTTTTTAGAGAGCTGGAAAAACGTTTGATAGGTCGTGTAATTCTCAAGGACGTCATGGATAAAATGCTCTTCGATTGCTTGCCGCATGGAATAGAGATGAAATGGCTGAGGCTTGCCGTCTACGCCTTTCTGGCCAAAGAACTCAAGGGTTTTGGCCTTGGGCGTTGCGGTAAACCCAAAGAAGCTCAAATTCGGCCGCGGGCCCCGTTTCAGCATTGATTCACGGATTTCATCTTCAATGTCATCGTCGTCATCGGCCTTCACGGATGCAATCTCGGTCTTATCAACCGCCGAAAGGACGTCTTTCATCTTTTTGGCAGACTCACCGCCTTGCGAACTATGCGCCTCATCGACAATGACCGCGTAATTTCGTTTAGGAAGGGCCCCGACTTTATCCAATACGAACGGGAATTTCTGTAGCGTGGTAATAATAATATTTGTTCCGCTGGTGAGAGCCTGTGCCAATTGGGCTGAATCTTTGTCAATCTTCTCGACCACACCGGACTTGTGCTCAAATTGATAAATCGTATCCTGTAACTGCTTATCGAGAACGATGCGGTCAGTGATTACGATCACCGAATCAAATATTCGCTTATCATTTTTGTCGTGAAGACCAGCCGAATGATACGCAAGCCATGCGATAGAATTGCTCTTGCCGCTCCCGGCGCTGTGTTGAATCAAATAATTCTTTCCCGCACCATTGGCAAGAGCATCAGCGGAAAGCTTTCGGACACTATCAAGCTGGTGATATCGCGGAAATATCATGGTCTCGATCTTGAACTTTCTGCCATCAAACGTCTTTTCCTCGACCTCTAAGTGCAAAAATCTTCCTAAGATGTCCATCCAGCTATCTCTTACCAAAACATCTTCCCACAAATACGATGTCTTATGGCCGTTTGGATTCGGAGGATTCCCGGCGCCTTTATTATAGCCCTTATTGAATGGCAGATACTTTGTCTTGCTACCCTGAAGGCGCGTGGTCATGTAAATAACATCGGTATCCACAGCAAAGTGGACAATGGCACGCTTCTTGAACTGGAATAAAAGCTCGCGTTCGTCACGATCATATTTGTACTGCCGCTTGGCGTCATCCACATCCTGACCGGTAAATGGATTTTTTAATTCTATGGTGGCCACAGGAAGGCCGTTGACAGACAAAAGCATATCAATCGAGCTTTCGTCTTTAGTGCTGTAATGAACCTGCCGGGTAACAGTGAGGATGTTCTTATCAAACAGCTTCTGCGTTTCTGGGTTTAATTTGCTGACCGGCTTAAAATAGGCGAGCGTGAATTTCTTGCCATAATCGGTGACTCCGTGGCGTAAACAATCGAGCATTCCGCGCGTGTCCAGCTCCTGATTAAGGCGATACAAAAACTTCTTTTCAACGTCCGCGCCATGGACAGCCGCTAAGCTATCCCAAACACTCTTCTGGGTAGTCTTGATGAACTGAAACAACACCGTTTGATCAATAGCCAGATCCCGATTGAAATTATTCGGATCGCCCTTTGCATAACCGCCATGACCAATTAGGCTTTGTTCAATGTTTTCTTCAAAGGCTTTTTCGTTTGCAATTGAGCTCATGCGGCATACCCCCGGACATCGATTTTTCCAGTTACAACTTCTGAGATCAAAGAAAGACGAAATTCTTTAAGTAGTTCAATTGATTTTCTCTCCAAAGAAATCTGCCTATCAATCTGCACAGTTTTTTGATTGATAAATTGGACGATCTGTTTCTGCTCATTGATTAAAGGCAATGGCAACGATAAAAAAGCATACTTGTCCGCGCCAATATTCTGAATGGTTGCCTGATTAAAAATTGAATTCTTCCAATTTTCATAAACATTCGATCGCGTAAAATAATACAAGAAGTCGCTTAATAGCAACTCTTGCTTTGGTCGAGCCTTTATTAAATAACCTGCAAAGCATGCTGTGCCTGCATAATTCTTAAATTGAAATGTTTTTCCAACGGTAGCGCCACTTCTTGCGAATAAAATATCACCTTCGCAAAGAAGATAATCTTTTGCTCGTTCATTTGTTAAAGATCTAAATGTGTCATCACGTAAATTACCATTTTCATCAAAATCTGTAATTCGAATATAGCGAGGCAACGCCTGATCCTCTGATTCTGCAACTTCATTCGCACCATATTCAAGCTTACCCATTACTAGATACTTAAGTTTTTTAATTTTCCAATGTTTAGGCACATTACCAAGCCAATCAATTCCCGAATCTTTCATCTCAGACCTTGAATCAAGCCCTTTGGTCACTGCTTGATTAATGATTGCCGTGCGTTCATCCTTGAGCAAATCGATCATTTTTTCTTTTTTAACAATCAGATCATCAATTTGTTGTGTTTTGCAATCAAGGTAGTTTGCAATCGTTTTCTGTTCGTCGAGGCTTGGAAGCACTATTGGTAATCTTTTTAGATCATCAAATTTTATAGCCTGCCTTACACCACCGCCCATGCTGTAAAAAACCTTCCAAATATCGTAGTTGTGAAGCAGGTAATACATGTATTTTGGGTCAATTTCAGCTTTCTTCTGCAACGTCAAATAGGCTGACGTGATAATCCCTTTTTCCTGTACCAACCCACAGCGCAAGCTCCGCTTGTCATTCTGAAGGTCGGTCAATCTCAACACGATATCCAAAGGCTCCACGATGTTATACGTCTCAAAAGACTCCGGAAGAAGACCAAAATTAGATTCGACATCACGACGGATTATCCGACCGTAACTCAATGATAAAACGTTTGTCTCTGCGTTGCCTTCATTAGGAACCTGCCTTTCCCTAAAAAGCGCAAACAGAGGCTTCGTAGACCATCGATCTGGAATCTCGCCGACCCATTCAATATCTGAATCTTTATATGCGGAATAACGCTTCATACCTCTAAGACCTCGCCCATCAAACCTTCTGTCTCTTTTTCCAAAGCGACAATATCCTTACGGATGTCTGCAAGAGACCTCAACGGTTTATATTTATAAAATTCCTTTGTGAAATTAATTTCATATCCAACCTTGTCCTTGCTTCTGTCCATCCAAGCATCGGGCACGTGCGGTAAGACTTCCCGTTTAAAATATGCCTCAATGTCATCCTTGAGCGGAACATTTTCAGAATCGCGCAAGCTGGCATCCGGCTCAGGCTTGCCATCTTTATCCGTACAAATATCCGCTGTCTCGTCACGCTCGGATAAGGCGTTAATAATTGCATTAATGACAGGCGCTTTCAGTTGTAGCTCCGCCTCTGTACACTTCGCCTCAAGCACATCTATGAATTTCGCCCTGTTCTTATAGATCTTTGAGGAATCAATATTTGAGAGCATTTTTTTGATCTGCTCCTGAAGATTCTGTCCTTCTTCGGTTTCCCGAACCCCGTCTTTGCCTTTCTTTTTTGACTTGGCGAGATTGATATAACCTGTTTCTTGATTCAGTTTTTCGATTCTCTCCCTAGATGCCTGAAAATTAAGGCGAAGAGGTCTTTCAATAATCACTTGTGTATAACCAAAATAATCATTGGGGAATATTCTGCAATATTCGCCATTCTTAAACTCTCCATAAATCTTTGTTATGCGCGCAATATGCTCATCACTGATCTCATGCCGCTTATCGCCAAGCGGCTTTCGCATATTAACGAAGAAATCGACCGCACTGATCATTTGAACTTTTCCTTTGCGTTCTTTTTCCTTGCGGTTGGTGACGATCCAGACATATGTAGCTATGCCGGTGTTATAGAAAAGCGATTCGGGCATGGCGATGATCGCCTCAAGCATGTCGTTTTCAATGATCCATTTACGGATTTCGCTTTCACCGCTTCCGGCACCGCCAGAAAACATCGGTGAGCCGTTAAATACAATAGCGAGCCGCGCTCCACCATTTTCCGGCCGCATCTTCGAGATCATGTGCTGAAGGAACAGGAAAGAACCATCACTAATGCGTGGTAATCCTGCACCGAAACGACCCGAGAAACCTAACTGTTCGAACTCTTTGGTAATATCCTCCTCAATCTTTTTCCATTCCACGCCAAAGGGAGGATTGCTCAACATATAGTCAAATTTGTCGTCTTTAAGCCCATCTTGTGTGAAGGAATTGCCAAATTTAACATGGTCGGTATTCTGCCCTTTAATGAGCATGTCTGAATTGCAGATAGCGTAAGATTCCGGGTTAAGCTCTTGCCCGAATACGCGTAAATCAGCATCAGGGTTAAGCTCGCGCAGGTATTCCTCGGCAACTGATAGCATGCCGCCTGTTCCGCAAGCAGGATCGTAGAGCGTTTTGACAATGCCTTTCTTGGTCAACACATCTTTATCATTCAAAAATAGAACATTAACCATGAGCCGAATAACTTCACGAGGCGTGAAATGCTCTCCAGCGGTTTCATTTGAGATGTCGGCAAACTTGCGGATAAGCTCCTCGAAGATATAGCCCATCTCGATATTTTTGATTTTGTCCGGGTGCAAATCGACTTCTGAAAAACGCTTGATAACCATATATAAGAGGTTTGATTTATCGAGCCGCTCAATATGATCATCGAAATTAAAATGCTCCAGAATACTGCGGGCATTTTTGGAAAAGCCATTGATATAGTTCCTGAGATTAGCGGCGATATCGTTCGGGTCGGCAATCAGCTTTTGAAAATCAAACTTGCTCTTATTGTAAAAAGACAACTTCGCTTTCTTCTTTAACACCGTTTCAGCGGCTTCCGGAGATAATCCTTTTGTCTGGGGAAGATATGACAAGACCGTTTCTTTGGTCGGCTCAAGCACACAGTCCAAACGCCGCAAAACCGTAAGCGGCAATATTACCCGGCCATATTCCGACTGTTTATAGTCACCACGAAGCAAATCCGCGATGCCCCAGATGAAATTCGCACTTTCTTTAAAATTGATTGTCACTCGAGATCTCCTTTACTTCACTTATTCCCAATAAGATAGCCATGCCTGCCCGAACATTGCGTGCCGTACGAATTCTTGTGTGCACGTAACGTCGAGTCATTCGTTGATTTTGTAAATTTTTTCATGCACGTGTTGCACTGAAAAATATATTTCACCCCATATGGATTTGCAGTCCTCATCCTACCAGTTGATATAGAACGTCCATAACCTGCGAATGAGCTTGATCCGCTTTTCCTTTCGGTAGGCGCCGCATGGATGCCGCCAGAAGATGAGAACTCGATCCTGTATCGCGGCCTAAAGACTCTTGTCGTCACCTTGATGCTTTGAATACGATCAACTCGATACGCCCGAACCTCACCAGTTTCTGTCTTTACTCCGTAGATAATCAAATTCCCATCCTGTGTCTCACGTAATGAATAAGGTTCAATCACAGGATTCGAAAATTCACCGGTTTCTTTTCTATATCCAAGCTCGACGCACAGATGATTTACAGCCGCGAAGCGGACTGACTCCAGAGGAACGCCTAGACCCCATTGCCAAATCGTCGGAGGCGGAGTCCAAATAGTTTTCTGCTCCGCCTTAACGGGAATATCGTTGAGTACAGGTAGTTTATAGGTTTCGTTAAGCCAGCCAAAGATATTAGGTAATTCTTCCCAAAATTCCTCGAATGGAGGCAACGTCTGCAATTGATGCCCCAACATGTTTTCCCATTCAGAAATAAGCTCGCTTTTTGTCGTAGCGTTTTGTATCGATTCTAGCGTGGGAACAGGAACGCCTTTCGAGACACACTTATTTGTCAATACTTCCTTAATTAGCCCCGGCGCTGTTTGGAAATCTTGAAGTCTAAAGAGAAGAACAATGTCATACAAATCACGTGGGCGACCACGCTCACCCATAGCCCGCAATTTCTCGGCAAAGACCTCTTCAAACGCATAACAACGAACTTGTGCCAGTTGAGGTAATCCATCGCTATAAGGATGCGAAATTGATCGCAAAACTGTTGGACGAGCAATTTTTTCTGAGCCGCTTATGTCAAGTTTGATAGTAGCGGCCGAGGGTGCATTGCGAGGCCCGCGGTAATAAATACGCCCTTCTGTGTAAAGATATTTGTCCGCATGCTTAAAAATAGGCGCCTTGATAGAAAAGTCGATTCCCGATTCATCATGAACACGGTCGAGAATCCTTTTGATGATCGGCTCAATAGTTTCAGGCTTATCGGGCCCACCCGGAATAATTGAAAAATCCAGATCCTCAGAAAAACGCCAAGTTTCGATATAGCATTTTTTGAGCGATGTCCCGCCTTTAAATGCCCAATGCGTACTTAAATCTGGATCGGTGCCGATGCCCCACAAAACCCAGCCGATGACGTAATCTTTCTCAATGACATCATCGCGTAATCCCCATTCAGTTACTAAATTTCTTATTTCCTGAGTCGCTATCATTTGTCTATCACCACATTTATTCTTAAATTCCACTTACTGTTAAATGAGCCACCGGGTTCAACCGCAGGATCAAGCAAGGAAAACCCTGCGCTGATATTTTTCGCACACGCATCTTTTAATTTTGGGGCATCAATGCCGCACGCTTCAATCAAATAGCCAAGTCTTTTATAAATCGTTCTATTGCCCCTTCGGTTGATATATTTAATAATCTCGTCATCGTTTCTGTACTGGGATTTAAAATACTCGCGCACTATATCCGCTACATTGCGCATGCCACCGCCGATAGTTGGATCATCAAGGATATCAATAATTGTCTGGATGGGATCTGACATCTGTATTTTAGCGTTCTCAATCCAAACCTGTTTTGTCAGTCCAAAATATTTTTTATTTATAAATTTAAGAACATAGTCTGTGCCCTGAATCTGTAACGCCTTATTGCGATATCTTCTGAGGGTAAAAACAACAACGCTATTAAAAATCTGGTCTGTGAATTCCCAGTGTTCTGCGGCGCTCCAACCTCCGATATAACAAGGATCAAAAACTTTATTAGCCACAACCAGAGGGTTTTCTCTGTATTCCTTAGGATTAACAGTCCCAAGAGGTACCGTGATATAAAGACCTCGCCTAACACGAGACAGCCAGCCCTTAGTCGCAAAATAGGTCAAAATAACACTGACATCTTTTACTGGCAACCCGAGAGACTTTGACGCTTCTTTTGAAGAAAAAGGTCCCTTCTGGGTTCTATTAAGATTGTCGAGTAATTTTCTGTTTTTCTCTGATATACCTGAAATCATTCGATCACCTCACAATAGATATGCTATAACTGAACTCTGAATCAACTTACGACATATCCAATATATCATAAAAAGCTTTTTAGTCAAGCTTTTTATATTAGATATGTCGATAACTAACTACGGATTAAACTTCTGCGCATTTGATGTAATGATAGGGGGATATTTCTGTTGTCAGAAAAACTATATACTTTTTGTGACATATTTATGTCACTCCATGTCACTCAAAAACGGTCTTTTTGACCATCCCAGATGCCCGCTGAACACGCCTAAAAACGCCTGTTTACCGTCTCGGAACGATTGTTTTCGCCGGTCTGACCATAGATGCCCAAGACACCCGTTGAATTGACATTGACATCGATTTTTTTGACCGCAATCACTGACAACCCGCGCCTCGCCCGACCCTCACCCGACACCGGCTTCCAAGGACCCTCACTTGATTTGACCAAAACTATCCTCGGCTTCTTTTAAGGATGCGCAAAGATCGAAAAGGGGTTTTAACGAAACCTCATTACTGCCGTTATTATGGCCATAATCAAAAGGATTATCCAAATCCTTGATCAGGTAAATCATGTAAAGCACCACAAACGAAACCAGCAAGACAAAAAATACAGACTCCCAGTACGGCTCAAGCTTCAGTATCAGCATGCCGACAACGAGAAAGAAAGCCAGTGCTTCGGCGATCGCGTAGGCAGGCAGAAAAAACCCTGTTTCTCTGATGGCATGCGAACGGACGATAAACCTTCTTAGGTTATTTTGCTCCTGCTTTAACCTGCTTAAAAAATTGGCCTGAGTATACGGCTCAAGCGCCACAAAATGTTCGTTAAAATCGCTTATTTTCTGCAAAAGAATCTTGGTGCGCTCTTTTTTGTGAAACCAGCTGATAACATCATTCGTTAATCCGGATATATGATCCAGTAATTCTTTTGCCTGTTTGCATTTTTTTGATTTACCTATACAAATGGCCTCATCCGTAATCGTCGCCAGCGATACCGCGATATCTCCGGGTATTTTTTCGCTTTCTTTATAATCTGTCAAAACCCCCGTAATCAAAAACCCTAACAAAAACGTCGTTGCCGCGACAATGCTGGTAAAAAGCGGGTTTAACGACAAAACTTCCCAGCCTAAAAAATGCATGATCAACTTCAGAGCTATGACACCGCCAAGTATGGGCAATATCTGCAAAGCAACCGCCCATTTTTTCTTTAAATACACCGGATCAAAATTCATATATTTTCCTTGTTTAATTTTGTTTAGCTTGATATTTGGTGCCCCTCGGTAACGGTTCCAAATGGACAGTCACATCGCTAACCTCTAAAAAGTTCGATTTAATTATGCGTTCGATCTCATGGCTAATTTGGTGAGTCCTCTCCAGCGATAAGCCCGGGTCAAGATGGACGTGCAAATCAAGGTTGACATCATCCTTGCGGCCGCGAGAACGGATTTTGTGGCATACTTTCACCCCATCAACACTCAAGACAATATTCTCGATCTTGCTCGTATCCTTGATAGCCGTCTCATCGCACAAAACACGGCAACAATCCCTGATGATCTCGTAAGCCGCACGGGCAATAAACAGCGCGATAACAAAAGTCGTTATGGCATCCAGAACAGGAAAGCCCAGCTTGACAGCAATAAGAGAAACGATAACCGAGCAGGAAGTAAGAATATCTGCTTTGGTATGCATAGCATCAGATACAAGAATGTCGCTTTGCAGGGCTTTTCCCTTGCGGCGTTCATAATTCATCACCATGATATTAACAATCATCGTTCCAATCATAACGACAAAGCTAAGTATTGAAACATCGGGAATCTCACGGCTATGAAGCCTGCGGATGCCTTCCTGCACGAGCTCAAAACAAACCAACCCAAGTAAGAAGGCTATCCCCAACGAAAAAAATGTTTCAAATTTCTTATGCCCATACGGATGATCAGCGTCTTTGGGGCGTGAAGCAAAAGCAACTCCCACTAACCCTACGATATTGGATGCTCCGTCGGACAAAGAGTGAAATCCATCAGCTGTCATGCTCGCCGAACGACTAATGACACCAAAAACAATCTTTGCCAGCGCGACGCCCCAATTGAGAAGTAAAACCACCCACAGCACGCGCTGTATTTCATGATAATGCCCTGTATTTTCTTTTTTAAGATTCATAAAATACCTCATGCCCTACCAAGCCAACCGCGCCTAATCATCCATTTCACCATTTCCAAAACCGGCACAACAGTAATAGACAAAGCTGTGACAATCAGCCAATCAACCAAAGGAATACTGAATGTTCCGAACGGTTTATGCAAAAACGGCAGGTAAACAATCAAAACTAAAAGAACCAATTCCCACGCAACAGCTATATTAAGCCATTTATTGGCAAAAGGTTTGTGAATAATCGACAGCCTGTCGGATCGATAGTTATACGCTTTGAAAAATTGAATAAGAACCAATGAGACAAACGTCATTGTCATCGCCTCTTTTAATACCATTCCTGATTTCAAAGCCCAAGAGAATATTCCTATGTTGATTATCGTCGACCATAACCCTCCGGCTATCATTAATATAACTACCGGACGTGAAAATATACCCGAACGCTGAGGACGCGGTTGACGGCGCATTAAGTCCGATTCCGGCGGATCTACCGCCAGCGCCAAAGCAGGAAGACCGTCGGTTGCAAGATTGACATATAAAATCTGTACGGCAGTTAAGGGAATTGGCATCCCTAGCAATGAAGCGCCTGCCATTAAACCGATCTCGCCGATATTGGAAGAAATAAGATACATGAGATATTTTTTTATATTACCGAATATATGACGACCTTCTTCAACCGCGGCAACAATAGAAGCAAAATTATCATCGGTTAGAGTCATGGCCGCGACTTCTTTAGTCACGTCGGTACCAGTAATACCCATGGCAATTCCGACATCAGCCTTTTTTAAGGCTGGCGCGTCATTAACGCCGTCGCCGGTCATTGCCACCACATGTCCTCTCTTCTGAAATGCCGAAATTACACGCAATTTATGTGCCGGAGAAACACGGGCATATACGTCAATACCTTCAATATCATGCTCCAAATCTTCATCTTTTATCTGATCTAACTCAATTCCGGTAACGACACGGCCGTTCTGTAAAATCCCCAGCTCGCGGGCAATCGCTTGAGCCGTTAACGGATGGTCACCGGTTATCATCACCGGCTTAATACCTGCTTCCCGGCAATTCTGCACGGCAATTTTCGCTTCCGGCCGGGGAGGATCGATCATCCCGACAAGACCAAGAAAAACCATTTCCTTCCCCGCGTCCTTTATACGAGCATTTGGCTTATACGCAATAGCTAATACACGAAGGGCCTCTTTTGCCATTTGCGCTGAAGCATTTAAAAACTCACTACGTAAAGAATCATTCAACTGCTCGGCTTTGCCCTCTCTTTGATATAGCGCGCAGTGATTAAGAATAACTTCGTCCGCGCCCTTAGAGTAAGAAACTTGCCCTCCGCCTTCAGAGCACAAAGTGGTCATGCGCTTACTTTCAGATGTAAAAGGGATTTCATTTACGCGTGGATTCTCTTTATCTAAAGAGGTCTTATCGAGCCCCGCCTTAACCGCGGCGACAACCAATGCGCCCTCGGTCGGATCGCCCTTGATTTCCCAACGCCCATCTTCCTTAATAAGATACGCGTCCGAGGCAAGAGTAGCCGCTTTTAATAATGCGATAGTATCCTGCGAAGGCCGAATCTGTCGCCCCTTCGTTGAAAAACCGCCTATCGGATCATAGCCGGAACCAGCAACGTCATAAATTTGCCCGGGAACAAATATCTTACGAATAGTCATTTCATCTTTTGTTAGTGTTCCGGTTTTATCGGAACAAATTACCGTGGTGCATCCGAGCGTTTCCACAATCGGCAAGCGACGGATGAGCGCATGGCGCTTTACCATTCGCTGAACCCCGATTGCCAATGAAATTGTAACAACTGCGGGTAACGCCTCAGGAACAACCGCCACCGCAAGCGCGATGCCGAAAATTATCATTTCTAAGAGAGGTTGCCCGCGAAAAATGCCTAAGGCAACAATAATCACGACGATCACACCTGCCGCTTTAGCAAGGTTTTTGCCCACTTGGTCGAGGTTTTTTTGTAGAGGCGTTTTAGCTGTTTCGACATCCTGAAGCATCCCGGTAATCTTGCCAAATTCCGTATTCATGCCTGTGGCTGTGACTACGGCACGGCCGCGTCCGTAACTAACCACGGTGCCGGAATAAACCATGTTATTGCGATCACCCAAGCCGATCTCTCCTGCGCCTATGGCATCTATTATTTTCTCGACAGGAACAGACTCTCCCGTTAACGCCGCCTCTTCAACCTGAAGATTAAACGACTGCGCCATTCGGGCATCTGCTGGAATTTTATCTCCAGCTTTTATCAGAATAACGTCTCCCTGAACAAGTTCCCGCGCCGGTATCTTTTTTTCCTTTCCGTTTCGTATAACATTGGCCGTAGGTGCGGCCATGCGGCGCAGAGCTTCGATGGCGCGTTCTGCGCGATGCTCTTGAACAAAACTAAGAATAACCGCAAACAATACAATAACCGCGATTGCTATCGATTCTATCGCGTGCCCCATGAACGCCGAAAGAAGTGTCGCGACCAATAAAATCTGTATCAAAATATCTTTGAATTGCGAAAAGAATAATACCCATGGAGAAACTCGAGCTGAAGCCTTTAATTCGTTAGGGCCAAACTCCAAAAATCTTTTTTGAACATCCACCTCGTCTAAACCTACAGATATATCTGTATTTAAGCTTTTGGCGGTATCTTGAGGGGATAATCGAAAAAACTCATTTAATACCATCATTTAACTCCTATTGTTTTTGCATTTCTTGCTTTTTGACTTCTTCATTTTTATATGCCTTGCGATCATATAAACAATTACCGATGCGACAACAGCAAAGGTTAGCGCAATAATTAAGTATCCTATACCTATCGGGACAAGGACATCATAAACTGACACCTCAAACAGTTTCTCCCATTTAAAATTTTTAATCAATCCATTCCATCCATCATAAACATCGTTATAATTCAGTCCTGTTACCGCCGAACCGATCTTGATGGCCAATAAAAGCGCTATAAGTCCGACCCACGTATTAAAAAGAACACTTCCCAAAAAAGCACTGGCACGGTTTACTCTCAATGGAAAAGCAAGCAATAACGCAATAACAGGCCCGATTCCCGGCATGACTCCGACAAAAACACCAAGCCCAAACCCAAGGGCGATCTTTAGCGGGCTGTCGTTTATTCTGAATAGTTTAAGATAAACTACTTTTGCCAGCCGTTTTACTTTATCAGCCAAAGACCTTTTACGCATGCTACTTTCCCTTCCTCGCACCCACAGTCAAGCGCATATTTGCCTCAATGACCTGATAGATAAATTTTTCTTGGGCTTGCGATATCGTTTTTAAAGACTTTATTTTCTTTTTCTGGTCGATTACAGATCCGGAAGGAACGCAATATCTTTCCGGAACCGCTACTCCCTCTACAACCGCAAGATGTCCAACGCACACCTTGTCTGCCAAAGCGGATTTAAAAACTACCGATCCAAAACCAACGAAGCACTCCTGCCCAATTATGCAAGGGCCGTGCACAATACACCCATGCGACAAACTTGATCTCTTATCTATACGGACAGAGGATCCTGCCAACGCATGAATAATAACCCTGTCCTGAATGTTACAGTTGTCGTTTATCATTATTGATGTGTCCGGCTCATCAGCCCTTATAACCGCGCCGGGCGCGATAAACACGCCCTTGCCGATTTTTACCTTCCCGATCAATACCGCCGTAGGGTCTATATAGCTTCCTTCGTCTACTTGCGGATAATCATTATTTAAATTCCATCTCATTGTATGCATATTAACCTTGTTTTAGAGCACGCAATCTTTTTACCCTCTCTTTTACAGGAGGATGGGTAGAAAATAGATTCATGATCGATTCTCCCCTAAAGTTGTTCACGATATACATATGCACAAACGCAGACTGGGCACCCGATAAGGCATCCGCGTTTTGAAATCCTCTTGTAATTCTTGGGCTTGATATCTTCTCAAGCGCCAAAGCCAGTGACTCAGGATCATGGGCCATACGCGCGCCTAAATCATCCGCCATGAACTCCCTTGATCGGGATACGGCGGCTTGAATAAGTGTCGCCGCAAGCGGGGCAAGTATGATTGTGACAATCATTGCCAAAGGATTGATGCCCCTATCCCGATCGTCCCTTCCTCCTCCCATCATTGCCGACCACTGAAGCATGTTGGCGATATACATGATCGCCGAGGCAATAGAAGCCGCAATAGTCGCAACCAAAATGTCCCTATTCCGAATATGCGACAATTCATGGGCTATAACGCCTCTCAATTCGCTTTTGCTTAAAATCTGAACAATACCTTCTGTAACCGCTACAGCGGCGTTTTGGGGATTACGTCCGGTAGCAAAGGCATTTGGCATTTGTCCCGGGATAAGATACACCTTTGGCATAGGAAGTTTTGCGGATAGCGAAAGATCCTTGACTATTTCATAGATACCCGAAGAATCGCCCTGATTTATCGGCTTTGCTTTGTGCATGGCCAATACGATTTTATCGGAAAACCAATACGCGCCGAAGTTCATGACGAGCGACATCATAAGCGCAAACATCATTCCGCTACGCCCACCTATCAGGTAGCCTATTCCGAGAAAAAGCGCGCTTAAGAGCACCAAAAGAAAAACCGTTTTAAGAGTGTTTGTGAATTGCATATGTCCTCCTTTCGCTAAAGAAAAGCTTTATACCAACTCGCCTAATTTCCATAAATTATATCCTTGACATTTACATTTGTAAAATAGATAATAAATATGAAATCAATTTATAAAATCTATATATGATACCCTTTAATTATCACCACTTATATTATTTCTATACCATTGCCAAGCTGGGTTCTATTTCAAAGGCCTGCGATAAAATCCACTTGTGCCAGCCTACCCTGAGCGCTCAACTAAAACAGTTTGAGAACTATTTAAAAGTTAAGCTCTTTGAAAGAGAGAACAAGAAGCTAATACTTACTGAGGAAGGCCGCCGCGTCCTGTTTTACGCTACTGAAATATTTGATGTTGGCAATGAAATGATCGACAATTTAAGGGATATTTCGCAAAAAGGCAGGATGAAGATTCAAATCGGCATCTCGCATCACGTCCCAAGGTCGGTTATTAATGCGCTTCTGAAGTTTCTTCTCGAAATCGAGCCCGAAGTATACATATCGCTCCATGAAGATAATGCGGAATTATTAAGCGAAGGCCTAAAAACTCATCAATTAGACCTTGCTCTTTCTGACTCGATTGTGCAGACTTATGCGGAAGAAGATATAGAATGCCAGCTTATAGCAAAAATACCTGTGGTTTTTTGCGCCCACTCCTCTCTTGCCAAAAAATTCAAAAAAATACCGAAAGATCTGAACGGCGCGCCGGTCATACTACCTACGGCACACAGTCAAGTTTATATGGCGATACAGGATTATTTTGTCTCACACAAAATAAAGCCGAAAATCGTTGGAGAAATTCAAGAGCTGGAAATTATACGCAGGCTGGTTCTTTCCGGAGTAGGCATTGCGCCGCTGAACAAATTTACTGTATTGCAGGCGCCCGGCAAGGAATCTCTTGTGATCTTAGATAAGACCGGAAAAGATAGCATTTTTGATAAAGTCTACCTATTGACAAAAACACGTAAAAAGAAACATCCTCTCGTTCCTAAAATCATTGATCAGTTCCGTATATCAGTTTAATCCGCCCCCACCACCGCTTCTGCAAGGCTACGCATCGTACTACTATAAACAGGCCATCGGCCAACCGAAGGTGCGCAGAAAAACTTTCTTTTGTTGTATCTCTTTGTTGCTCATAGTGTTATAGAAATCTTAGCGTCTCGGGCTTTTGTCGCGTACATTCATCGGTTTTAAAAAATCGAACGTTCCGTATTTATATGAGATCATGCTTGGGTAACAAGTCTGCATTTCAATTATCTTGTTTATTTTCGGCGTCTGTCTTCTTTTGTTCAAACAATTTATCGAACTCTTCTACAAACCAATCATGGGGCATAGGAGTATCTATGGTTAAGCCAAATGTTTGATCAACCAACGCAAAACTCTTATTAACATATTTTGCTGATCGATAAAGATAATCAGGGTCAAGCGGCACCCTATCAACAGAAGGTACCTTATGATACTTGTGTAAAGGATTCTTACAAAACTTTAGATTAAAACGACTTATGTGTTGCCACATATTATGGGTCGCTCCGCTAAATGGAGCATATGCATATTTATATAAAGATTCACAACCGGCTTCAATTGCCATTTCTCTCGTACCAAGCCCAGACCAACTTCCCACGTCAACTTCTGTAAGAAACTCACGCCTTTGCGATTCTAACCATTCTTCTTTATATTTAATCATTTTTTTTATATCTTCATCGCCATTTTCCTCTAAGCCTGCTTTTAAGTGTTCAATGAATAACTTTTCTTGACCCAAGCCATAGAGGATGTATTTTTTAGCCCTGTCGGTAGGATCCTTTAATATCCAAGCAAGCGTTATGTGAGCATCTGTCATAACACGTAATATTATAGGAGCTATGTGCCCGTTCCATATATAAGGAGAACTAGCGAGTAACATAGAAAGGGTAGCTTGCCTTGCCAACAGACCGCCAATTACTTCATATATCTCTTTATCGTACAACTTTACTGGAAGTTTTGACCACCTTTCCTCAATTCCAGCGGATAGAATATCTTGATAATTGTTAATAAAGTCATTTAACTTCTGAAAAAATTCTTGGTGCTCATCACCCATATATCCCCCTAAAATTCACATTTATCAATCTTCAAGCCTTGATTCCAAAATGATTGGGACCATGCCGATTCCGGTGTTTTTCCATCTCCTGACATAGCCTCCATCATAACCATCGACCTAACTTGAGCAGCTGCCTTTTTAGCTTCATCGGATTCTGGGTCTTTAACCAAAGACTCGAGGTTAGGGGGCTCTAATCCTTGAGCTATGTGTAAACCTCCTGTAATTGCCCTAATGTATACAATATTGGCTAGTATTATTACTCCCGGAGTTTCATAACGATTAAAGTGTCTTTCTACAGTTTTCTTTAATCTTTGAATCTGAGAATCCTTGTCGTCAGTGTTTCCTCCATCACCTAAAAAAGTCATTGGAAAACCTTCATAAAATTTAATTAAGGGAAATAGAGATTTCTGCAGCATAGTAAGGTAATTCTCTTTTTCAAGTTTTTCAACTAACGTCCTCTTTTTCTCATCACATAGATATTCATAAGAACTACTTAATGCAAAATTAACGTGTTTTTCTGAGTCATGTATCACATGAGCCATTTTGGCTAATTCTGAAGACAAATGTATTCCTTCACGATAACCATAAGAATCGTTTAGCAACCCCATCCATATTATTTCAGGAAAGATTTGGTTAATAGTGCTTACATCGGTTATACCGAGCTGCGCCATAGGTGGTATAAACTTGCTCCCAACCTTTTTATGATCCCCAAGAATTATTTTCTTTTTATTGCTCATTTTGGTGCTAAACAGAATTTTGTACCAGGGCTCTATTTTTATCTTAATCCTTCTTATCGCAATCAGTTAGCATCTTCAAAATCCCCAAAATCGTCTTGCGGTACTTGCACCAACGCCCACCCATAGGTTTTGAGAAAAACCTTCACTGCTTTTCTCAAAACCTGTTCATGGGTGTCACCTCCCCGTTTAGATTTGCTATGCAAATCTGGGGGGGATACCTTCCTAACTTCTCTTTTCGCTCCCATATATCCTTATCAACTCTTCTTTCTGCGCTCGCGTCAACTTCTTCAAACTCCGCTCAGCATGCAACGCATTCTTATAATAACTATACTCTTTCGCATAAACCAAAACTACCGGCCCCTTCCCCCTCAAGTACCTCGCCCCTCTTTTCCCGTCATTATGCTCTTTTATCCTGCGTTCTAAATTACTCGTACTCCCCGTATAATACGTCCCGTCTACGCACTCCACAAAATGAAGCTCCCCGGTCTAATCCTTCGACCTTGCTCAGGACAAGCGTCCGGGGTTTCTCTGCTACTTGAGCGAAATTCCTCCGAAGCAGTCCACCTATTTGCGCAGCGATACGTTCCCGTTCATCCTGCGCATTCATCCCGTGGTCTTCTGCGTAGGAGAATAAACCCAAAATCTATCTTTTATATTTTCCTGCTATCATAAGCCCAGTGAAGTACGGCTTGACGCTGCCGCACACGACAGGAGGTATCGCCCTTTTTGCAGTTTTTTCTGATCTGAGCGATGTGCCTTTTGATCGCTTTCCAGCGTTTGATCTGACGCGCATCTTCTTCCGGAAGACGCCGGCCCATATAATAACGGCAGTACCATTGAAACCACCCCCTGGGATCATCAGGATATATCCATCCCTTTTCTATCCACACAGAAAGCGGCTGACTGGCATTTATACCGAAATAATTCAGGTTTGAGTCATGTTTCTCGGAACACAGCTTGGCCTTCTTATACCAGGACGCAGGAAACTCCTTCGCGCAATCGGTCATATATTTCCCGCCGAATACCCCTAACTCAAGCATTTCTTTCGGAGTAAACTCAGGTTTGAACTCCGGATCTAAATTCTTCCCCACCGGTTCAGTCAAACGATACCGAAAAGCCTTCTGCATCTTATCGTTAACAATTACAAGCTTGTTCATCGAGACCTGTCCTTACGCTGAAATCTTTTAGTCATTACTTTTATGAATTGTGGGATCCGTATTTTATTTAATTAAGTATCGTGTCCCCGGAATTATCATTTCGTTTTAAGGTTTTTTTCTTCATTTCTACTCATTACATCTAATTGACAAATGAAACTAACAACGTCTCTAATACTTTGGCTAACATTTTCTTCTGTGAAGTGTTCTGCTATTTTTTCATGAAAAAATGGTTTTTTACACTTATCATTGGATTCTCCAACAGGTATTCCTTTACTTCCAATCTTTCTACGGACCTGTTCAAGTGAAAGGCTGTCTGTATTACTATTAAAATATTGTTTGAGCAACTCTTGCGTCTTGGCCTTCAATTTGTCCGAACAAAGTGCCCACTCAATATCGGAAGGAAAAATAAATGCTTGTATTTCATAGACACGCAGAATTTTTGAAACCTCTTTTGCGCTTGCAATATGCCGAGCCTCGTCCGCATCAGCAACACTATCAATTAGTTCACTTATTTTTGTTATTTCTGAAGAAGGGAGTTTATGATAACTGTCCAAAATACCTTTTAAAAGTGGTCTTTCCCCATCTTGATTTATCAAACTATCAAAATCTGTGACTAACCCCCAAGGAATTTCCGCTTTTTTCAAAGCACCAATCAATCGCAAATAAGGAGAAAAGGATTTATTGCCGTGGACTTGAATGAGTGTAATATCACCTCTTAATATTTTTTTCAAACGATATAACGCTTGATATAGAACGCGTTGATCGCTATCCCCTTCAACAAAAACAACTTTTTTAGCAAAAAATATCTCGGAGTTTATTTCATTATTATAATTATTCAAAATTTCGGAATCAGTAGCTTTAATTTCAGGAACATAAATATAAGAAATATGCTTATCTTTCTTTCGAACCAAGTGAATCTGATTAAGTTTAAACGTATTTAAAAAATATGGGGAATGCGTAGTAACCAATAATTGACTTTTTCCAATAACTTCTTTATGTAAAAAGTCCGCAAAATTGCGCTGTGCTTGGGGATGCAAGAAGGATTCTGGTTCCTCTATCGCTAAAATGCTATTTTTATTTTCTATTTGAGAATGATGCAAAACTCTTTGGATAGCTAACAACAAGAGACTCTGTACTCCCGATCCAACCTCAGAAATTGGCAAAGGATCCGCTTGTTGATCAAGTTGAACACCTAAACTTAAACTTTCATTAACCCATCGGATGAAACGATCCAAATCCACTTTAAAAGCTATACGCAATTCATATGGCAACTCTAAAGGAATATTTTTTAGAATAGACGGTAGAATATTCTTGTCTAAAAATGGTGTTATCTCTTCGGAAAGCTTATCTCTCATGTTCTTTAAAAGCCTATATTCTTTTCTAGTCCCTCCGCTTACATGGGGGACTATCTCATTCAATCCTTTATCAAACATTAATTTCTGAAAAAGCTTCCCATATTCAATTGATGAGACATCTCGTGCGGATGGGATATGAACAAACGAAGTTTTAGAAATAACTGAGAACAAGGTATCTATTGCTTTTTTATCAGACTTAACACCTCTCTGCGGCCTATCAAAGAATATCGTCACACTTGCTTCTTTAAAAGTTAAGGATAGTTTTTCCGCTGTATCTAGAATAATTTCAATCCGCCGCGCTTGATTACGAATGTTTAATGCTGGATTTATTATGCTATAGATATCATCCGGTAATGCATTCTCTGATTGAAAATACTCTTTTTTTAACCTGTTAAATATCACATCAAGTATTTTGAATATAGACGACTTCCCATGGTCATTTTGCCCAACAAAGATAATATCTTTATCACAATTAATTCGTGCAGACCGAAAGCTACGAATGTTGTGAAGCACAATCTCCTTTATTTTTAAAGACATACATACTCCCTTCAGCCTACTGACGGTCCTTTATTTTCTTATTTTTATCCCAAACAATCACAAAAAAACACACATAATAAAAAATACTATTGGATATATAATAGTTTCAAACAAAAAACCATTCTTAGGTAAAAAAACACCCACAATAATCGCAACAAAACCACAAAAGAAGATTCCTACTAAACCAGCCCAAGAATTGGACTCCTTATTTATAATAGGCCTAATAAAAAATAAGCTAAAAATAATCCAAGGCCAAAGAGGTAGAAATATTTTAACAGGTTTAGCTTCAAGAAAAAATTTTAGTAATGGTTTGTTTTGCATATCAACCCTTAACTGATCAAGAAGTTGATTACAAAATTCCTTCACTGTCGGTTGGTCAGATTTTTCATATACAGCATCAATTTTTGCTACGATATTAATTATCTTATCAACTTTAGATAAATGGAAGAATGCTGTATATCTTTCAAAAGCTAAAACACAGGAAACGATAATAACAATAAGATGAATAAGTCTTTTCCATGAAAAATTTATAACTATTTCTCTAAAAGTCTGCAGTATAGATTCAATCATCTTTATTAAAGCAGAATCTAGTTACCTAACCTTCCATCAAGAATAAACTCATGGTAGAGTTAACACCAGCTCCCTCTAATTAATCTTCTTTCGTTTTTTAATAGAAAACAGTATTCCTTGAATTAATCTCATATTCTTAAAGTTATTACAGTTTATATATTGCAATCTGTTCAGCTGCACGTTTAATTAATGGTATATATCTAGAAATAAGTTCATTATTCTTTTTTGAAGGAAGGATTACCTTCTCTTGACGTTTTTCTCTGGCATGCACTAAGCAATTTCTAATCTTTGTTAAATGAGTAAAGAACTTCGGCATCCACATGGTACACCATGCTCCCTCTGTTGTATCAGCTGAAACAAGAGCGGATAATTCAAATCCACCATCAAAGATTACCTCTTTACTAAAAAATTCCTTGTCATTAAGTATTTCCTGCCAAATAGCCTCAGGGTTACAATACTCTTCTATAATCTTTTGCATTCGTACTTCATCTGCACAATTTAACTCAATAAGAGTAGAAAACAGCTCATTCACTCTCTCCTCTGCACAGTCTAAAATCGTTGGGTTACGTAAAAAAGCTCTGAGAGATCTTTTGGTTTTCTCATCTACGAAGTAAAAACCAGCATATTCAAAAATTTGATAATAATATAAAAAGGCAAATCGCGCAGCAGTATTGAATGCTACCTCCATAAGTTTAAGGATAATATCATCTATAATACCAATCGTTAACACCTCTGGAAACTTGGTTTCAATATATCTTTTGGGCTTAATAATTTCCTTTTTTGCTACAGAATCCTTTTCACGGACAACAATAAAAGGACTTTCTCTATCGTAGTAGGTCATTAAGAAATTAACATGCCTAGAAAGAGAATCAATCTCAACCTTAGATAGAGAGCAATTAGGTTTAATATAAAAACTTTGTGGAATTCTATCTACAAAGAACTTTTGTGTAACATTAGGTAATTTTTCTAAACGTTGTACATCTCGAAAAGCTCTAAGTTGTGGAACAATACTATTACCGTGTTCAGTAGGTAACCATTTAATATGTCGAGCAAGACTATTTACCCTGTCTGTAGGTTTCTCGAAATAACATTCGAAATCATTTCCATTAAAATGAAGTGTGAATTTCCTGCCGATTAAACTTTTTGAAGGTTCTACCTCTGGTAAAATATAGCCATATAAAAACTCAATAATATTCTTATCTAAATGCATTAAAGCATCGAACTGCGATCTAAAATACATATTATTTAAATCTTTAATTATCTTTTCGTCTTTCTCTAACGAAAATATCAATCTATTCTCCTCGAATCCCCAAGGTTGATCTATTATAAGCATATCCCCCTCACAAATAACCTTACATTGAGGATTATTTTTCATAAATATCGATAAATATTTCTCTTTTATGTTTTCGATATCCACCTTTACACCTCTTTAAGTATAATTGATAATTAGGACATTTCCCAAAGGGACACCCTTGAAAAAGATTGATTTAGCCCCGTCTCTTAATCTGTAGTTAATTATTCCTATTTATCAAGTTCACAACCAAAGCAGTATGTGCAATTTTTGCACATACGGAACTTTGTTATAACTCCTTTTCTTTAAATATATTACTTAAAAGAGTTTGACAACCGAAGGTCCTCAGAAAAACTTTATTTTGTCTTTTCTCTTTATTACTCATAGAGGTTCAGCAAATTTTCATTTCTTTTCCTTTGTTTCAACAAGAACTCTATTGATCATCTGCTCCAGTAGCGCATTGAACTGGCTCGGGTCTTCTAACATGATAAAATGACCGCGACCTTTCATCAGCGCCATCTCGTATGACAGCACAAGCTTTTTGTTGCCTTCGACATTGGTCGGCCATAAGTCGGCGTTAACACTCTTTAGCGGCACTTTCAGATCCTTGATCAGCTTCGGGTCCGAGACCTTGAAGTATTCCTTCATCGAGCTCAACGCCACATCCTGCGGAGCCGATGAGATATCCCGGGCGACCGCCTCGACCAGGGCTTTATCGGCGTTCGCCGGGAACATAGTGCGGACAAACTTCTGCACCTCCGGAACGAAATCCGCAGCGATCGGCTCATAGATACTGTTTTTTACCTCATCCGGATAAACCATCCCTAAATCTTCAAGAGTATCTACCCCCACTAGGCCAATAATTCTTTCAGGCGCGATCTTGGCCGCATACAGGATTATCTCTCCTCCCATCGAATGGCCCACCAATACTGCTTTCTTCACATCAAGCTGCCGCAACACTGCAGCCACGTCCTGGCCGAACGCTTCTGTGGTATAGACTTTCCTGCCGAAACCGGAATTACCGTGTCCGGCCAAGTCGACGGTGATTACCCGGTATTTCTTCGAGAAATACGGGACTTGATTGTGCCAATACCGGCTGTCGCAGCACCATCCATGCACAAAGACCATCGTCGGATCAGTTGCCCGGCCATACACAGCGTAAGCGATCGGCACATTGTCCACTGAAATGGTGTTAGCGATCGGCTGCGCACGCGTATGGGATTCACAACCGTATGCGCACGAAACAACAATAAGAATCAGAATAATATAACGAACCAGCTTATACATATATCTCCTTTTTCGGATGCTGCTATTCACTTCATAATCGCCAAATCACATTCCCCGGGCGTTCCCTGAACAAAATATTCTTTATTATATTTTCGCGCATAATTTTCAAACAGTGAATCGTACCATTGTTTCATTTTATTCTACTCTCATTTTCAAAGATGCTTACCGTTGTATCCAGAATTTATAGAACGGCTTTGCCGCACAGAGTATCATAAGGACAAATAAAACAACATAATTCATCTTTAACAGCTGCGGGAAGAACTTGATGATAATGATAGCCGCGAAAAAAACAGACCATTTAATTAATCCAATATCCGTAATGTTCATCCTTCGGATTCTTTCATTCATCTTATTAAACATATCCCACCTCCCGATAATTTCCGGAGACAAAATATTTATCATATCGCCGGTTATTTAATTCTTTGCAGTATCATCTTCACGCTGGGATAATCAAAGGTCTCCGGGAAATCGCTGCCGATCTGACGGGAAGCAGGATCAATTTTAAAAGCGATCTCAAGCACGTTTTTGTCGGTGAAACGCATAATCCCCTTGGTTAGAGGCAGCGCCGGGTAACCGCCGAACCAGTATACCTTTTTAGGAATTATGCTTATCCTGGCAGGGCTGACTGATGTATCAACGCGGTAATCGCCCTGATTATACAATCCGCCGTCGACTTTTATTTGAAAGGTGGAATCAGAGGAGAAGATTATCACATCTTTCTGCATCGCGGTAAACTGCCACTCGCCTGCCAATTTATTCGGCTGCGGCTGTAAACAGCTCTTCAGCAGGAAGAAACCGGCGACGAGCACGATGATCCCGATAAGAAGATTTTTCTTTCCGTTTTTTTGTTCAGGCACAAGTCACCTCCGTTTTGTAGAAAAAAATACTTACTATTTACTCAACTACTTATCGCCGCCATTGAATCTTATCTTTATATGGCTCCCGTCGCAAAACGGCTTATTCTTTGACCTGCCGCAGCGGCACAGGGTCACACGGTTCCTCGTTTCATAAGCCTTACCGCCCTCTGACTCAATCGGCACGCCGCCTTTTACCCAGATCGGCCCGCTCGATCTTGCCTGCGGATCCTCAAGCAAACTAATTGAAGGCGGACATTTCGATTCAATAGGCTGGCCTGTTTTCTTATCATACGCTACTAATCTGCCCGAGGGACAATTACAGGCTTGCTGAATTACGAGCTCCTTTTTAACGGGGTCGCCGGACTCTAAAGTCAGATCCCAGGCCCCGCCCTTAGGGTGGCAAAAACGCCCCGCTGCGCATAATGATTGGGCATCCTTAAGGTCCACACCGGGCCCCTCTATTTTTTCCGCCTGCTCCGCATATGATTCACGGACAGCCGTTTCAGTGCCGTCAAAGCCGTTGCCGGAATGCGTACCGTCACAAAACGGCTTCTTCCTTGACTGACCGCAGCGGCACAAAGCGTAGTTCTCCTGATCCGGATAATGCTTGCCCTTAACCCATTGCTCCGGTTCCCCCTCTTTGCCGACTTTTGCTATCTCTTTGCCTAAAGGCAAATTACCGGACACAAGATAAGGCCCGTTCTTTGAAATTACTATTTTTCCTTTTTTCATATACTCCCTCTACTTTAAACCAGAGAATTACTTTCTATTTGACGTGCAGGACGCGATCCATCCCTCAAACGCCAGCATAAACTTCGTGATGAATCCACGGGTAGAATCATTAGTAAAATCGCCTTTTTCGTCAAAAAGATCAGCGGCATTCCCGATGTACGCTTCCGGCTGTTGCAGCGTAGGAACATTAAGAAAAACCAAGGATTGGCGCAGATGGTGATTGGCGCCGAATCCTCCGATTGCGCCAATCGATACGCTTACAACCGCACCCGGCTTCCCGTCCCAGGCGTTTTGCCCATAAGGACGCGACCCGATATCAATAGCATTTTTGAGCACGGCGGGAACTGAACGATTGTATTCAGGCGTGACAAATAAAACCCCGTCGAACTTTTTCAACGCTTCCCGGAACTGCGTATATGCGGCAGGGGGATCTTCATCTAAATCCTGATTATAAAGAGGTAGCCCTCCTATCTCGAGAATCTCTAACTTCAGCGAGACGGGTGCAACTTTAATCAACGCCTTGGCCATTTTACGGTTAAATGATTCTTTACGAAGACTTCCCACAAAAACAGCGATCTTTTTCTGTGCCATAAATTTCCCCTTCCTGCCGCGGTCCCTTACCCGGGACCGGGTCCGCCTAACCTCATATCAATAAGAAACTTACGTCATAACTGTCCCCATTATAAGACTTTAAATATCAATTCACAAGGAAATATTCGGAAGGGAACTTTGGAAGGAACCGTTCAAGATTCTCGGGAGGAGACGCTTAGATAACCAAAAAACTTATTATGAATTCGCTATAGCATCGCGGCATTGTTTCCGGATCATCGAAATCTCTTCCTGCGCCAGCCCCAGGGACTCCAGGAAATCCTGGTGCGCCTCTGGCGAAGACAACTCGAATTCCAGATGCCAGCGTTTCATTCCCTCTGCGTCAAGACCGGCTTTTCTTAAAAAAGAGACCCATTTCTCTTTGGTCAGAACGCGCGTTGAAGAAACAATCTCCGGGCTTCCCAAAAGCGCCAGGATCAGCCTTTGCTGTTCGCGCAGACGGTGGATCTCACCGTTAATTCCATAAAGCCTTTTTCTAAGGATACCTTCCCTGCGGGATACTTTACGTCCGAGGATCCCTCGGATATCCTTCAAACTCAATCCGGTATTACGCAAACACGTTATCTCTTTTAACAATAAAACGTCTTTTTCCGTATAAACACGGTACCCGGCAGGGTTCCTCCTTTTAGGAGGCAGCAATCCGATAGAATCGTAATACAATAGGGCCGTTCTCGAGAGGCCGAATTTCTTGGCAAGCGCAGAAATAGTATATGTCATACGCCCTTTCAGGAAAACCTCCGTTGCGCCTTTCAAGGCGCAACGGAGATAAACCGGTCATTTTCCTCTGATTGCCTTGATCTTCACTTCATCAAGGCCAAGCCACTCCAGAAAACTCTGATGGACCTGCGGATATTTTGACTCGAAAAGCCGATGCCACTTCTGCATATCCTGTTCGGAAAGACCGACATCGCTAAAAAGTCCTTTCCATTCTTCAACCGTTACCATTCCCATCCTTACTCCTTTTGTTGTGTGCTCATTTGCTCATATTACCCCGCCATGGCCAATGGTCAACAAAAGGATAAACTATAAAGTTATAGTCGGGTCAAGTGATTTTTTCTGGGGACACTTCTGACGAAAACTACTGCAGCACTAAGAGTAAGGCGGACCCGGTACGGTCATACATACGGTCATACTTATAGGAACACCAGACAGGTATACCGGCCATAGTTTTTATATACGGTGTCCACCAGGAGAAAAATCATAGTTATTCTATCTTTTTTCCGGGTCCATAGCATTGCGCGGGACGGAAATCCCGGGTTGCCCGTAGATAGCCGGACAATCCCCGGGCGGCTGTATCCTCCCTATGGATTCCCCGTTCTGGCGTGCGAATGAAGGCGGCAAGGGACGTTCTCCTCTGGAAAAAGGGCACGGACGCGGCAGTCCGGAAACCAGGAGCAGCACGGAAGAAAACCAAAGCATTATTGTCGCCGCGTATCCTGCATTTTTAACCCATAATGCGCTTAGTTTTTCTACCGAGAAGAGAACAAAAAAGCCGACAGTAAAGATCAATACCGCGCTCACAAAATAAAAAACCGGCTCGTTCACCATTATCTCTCCTTTTTTCGATCATCCTTCTCTCTTCACCTGGATCATAAGCGAGACAAAACCCGTTACCCTGCCCTTACTTAGCGGGATACCCCCGCATCTTCTCCGTCCGGCGTGCGTTTATCTTTCCCCGGCGGTTTCGGACGGTCATTCCGCCATTTCTCCAATTGTTCTTGCGTCAGATACAGCGCAAGCTTTTTCTCCGTGTTTTCGCGCAACGCTTTCATTTTCTCCATACCTTCTGCAGGATCATCCCTTCCGAGGCTTTTATCCTGTTCGATCATCGATCTCATCTTACTGAACTCCTCTTTCCTGCCGGGATAATCAACACCTGCTGAAAGCGTTATATGCCATTAGACAACAAAATATGCGGGAAAATTACTCCTATTTTGAATAAAATTAATCGGAGCGCAGGATTCCCCGGTTTTTAAACCTGGTTTTCTGCGTAGGAGAATAAAAAAAAAGACGCCTCTCAAAGAAATAAGAGGCGTCTGACTGAAGTTATTCCAAAAACTTATTATTTATCGTTTTATAGGCAGCAGTTCCAAACCCGTTACTTCCCCGCTTTTTTTGTCAATTAAATACTTATATAAACCCGGAGTTAACTCCGAAGCTGTTACTAAACCTTTCATATCATTTACGCTTGTTGCCGTGCCGGTCAAGGCCGTAATAGTTTCCGGTATTTTCGAATCCCGGCTGTCGCCGAACTGCGTCAAATTCCAGCCGTCCGTCAAAGTAAACGACCCGTTGACCGTCCCCAGCCCTGATCTGACTTTTATGGAATATTCTTCGTCTTTTTTCGGCAAATAAACTGTTTTAACTTCCATTCCCTTGTCGGTCTGTATTACCAAAAGATACGGCCAGGGGCGATAGAAACGTATTCCTCCGTTATCTTTATTATCCTTGACCCTGGTAATCTCGACCCCGGCGCAGCCCGCGATTAGAAATACTGAAACCGCCAGTAACGATAACCGCTTCCCCATCCCCCGCCTCCTTTTTTATCCCGCGCTTCCAAAGCAAACGGGACATTGGTTGCCAAACAGATGCATATTCAATGATTTCCCAATATTGTTACCCCCACGAAGAGGGTTAAACACTCAGGCCGAACACATTTTTGATCAGCAGCCCGATGACGAAGTTCACCGCCGCGATGGAAACGCTCAACCCCGCCATTTCCAGGAACCTCCTGCGGAAGTCGAGATCTTTGGCGACGGAAACATAAAACGTAAAGATAAAGATGACCAGCAGGGCGTTAAAAACCGTGATCCCCAGGCATAAAAAAATATTCTTAAAGAGCAGGTACGGCGAGATCAACAGCATAACCGTGCCCACATACGCGATCCCGGTATAGACGCTGGCTTTCAGAGGGTTCTTCTCTCCGCCTTCGTGCTTGGTGGATATATACTCCGAGGCGGCCATAGACATCGAAGCGGCGATGCCGGTGATCAGCCCGACTACGGCGATCATCGCGGTATTATGGATAGCCAGGGTAAAACCGGCCAGGGCCCCGGTAAGTTCCACCAGGGCGTCATTCAAGCCCAGAACGATGGAACCGGCGTATTTGAGGCGTTCTTCGTCGATCAAACCGAGCAGTTCTTTTTCATGGCGTTGTTCATCCCGGATAATCTCCTCTATCTCCGGCGAAAGCCGTTTTAATTTTTCATAAGCGCCGCCTGCCAGGTCCTCGCCCCTTTCCATAAGCTTAAGCCCGAAGTTCAATCCTAATATTCCGGCGATAGCAGTATAAAGAATGACCTTGAAACGGTCGGGCCGGACATCTTCCCCGGTAAGATCCCTGAAAAATCCGTAATGCGCCAGTTCTTCTTTGGACAACTCCAGCAATATTCTCTTATGATCAGCGTTGCCGGAGGCAGAAGCAAGATTGGAATAAATTATGTGTTCTGTAAACTCGTTCCGCTGCGCCCGCAGGACTTTTTTCTTTAAAAACGGCTCAAGCATCCGGCCTCCGCATTTCTATACCAGGTTTATCCGTCATTTAACCGTAATACGCACCGCCCGCAATCCGGAAAGATCACTGTAATACTGGACAGTGACCTTATCGGAGATATTTATGTTATCGAAGGTAATATTCGCCGCCCCCTTGGTGATCACGGCCTTATCCGGCACCCAAAAATTCAATTCGTCGGCCTGCCCGCCGTAGAAAGTCCTGATTATCAGTTTATCGCCGACCCAATCCACGGCGGTGACCACTCCGGAAACAATGCTTAGCTCAATCTCCCTGTCAGGGGTGTCGCAATTCCCTGGAGCAACGAAAAAAGCCGATATCAATAATACCGCCGACATTACCGCTCTCGACATAGCCGCTCCTTTACATACCCGTATTCAATCGCAACGCTCAACTCCGGATGCCTTGGCTGCCGCCGGGGCAAGCCCCCCTATTTGCGCAGCGATACGTTCCCGTTCATCCGCGCATTCACTCCCGGGCTTAAAAGCCGGGAGTCTTCTACGCAGTAGAACAAATCTTCTCTATCTTCTTCCGGAAAGCGGCAATATCCTCCCTGCTTGCCAATACCTGCAGGACGTCGCCTTCCAGGATCACGCTGGAGCCGTTCGGTATAATGAATTTATCGTCCCTTGAAATAAGTACGATCAAACAACGTTCCGGAACGCCTATTTCATATACCGGTTTGCCGATGATCACGGAGTTATACGGGATCATCACATCGGTCAGTTCCGCGTCCACACTCTCGCTTTCTTCCATTGCCAGCGGATTGCGCATCCGCCTGTTCACGGGAACATCCACGCCCAGCCGCCGCGATATAAAAGAGATCGATGTTCCCTGAATGAGCACGGAAGTCAAAACCACGAAAAACACGATATTGAAGATGTTGCGCGCCTGGCCGACTCCCGCCAATAAAGGGAAAGTGGCCAGGATGACCGGCACCGCGCCCCTTAAGCCCACCCAGGCGATCATCGCCTTATCTTTCACCGGAATGCGGAACGGCCAAAGGCAGATGAATACGCTCAACGGACGGGCGAAGAACATAAGCGCCACCGCCACTAAAAGTCCGGTCCCCATCACCGGGGTTATTTGCGACGGAAAGACAAGCAGCCCCAGGGCCAGGAACATCACGATCTGCATTATCCAGGCCAGGCTTTCGTGAAAACGCAGAATGGTCTTTTTGTGTATCAGATACTTTTTGCTCATTACCAGGCCGACGATATAAACGGCAAGGAAACCGTTGCCTTTGAAAAAAGCGGTGATGGAATATGTAAGCAGCACCAGAGATATGGTCAATACCGGATAAAGGTCGACAATATCCAGTTTCAAATGGTTTATGATCCATACGCTCAATCTGGCCATACAATACCCCAGGATAGCGCCCATCCCCATATCCAGCAGAAAGACCGGGAACAATCCGGTAAGAGAGTTGATCCTGCCGGTCAAAATCTGGATTATTCCCACGGTAAGAAAAACGGCCATCGGGTCGTTGCTTCCCGATTCGAACTCAAGCAGGGGCTTCAAGGGGTTCTTCAGACTTATGCGCTTGGATTTCAGGACACTGAACACCGCCGCCGCGTCCGTGGAAGAGATGATCGCGCCTAAAAGCAGCCCTTCGAAAAAAGAAAACTTCAGGATAAAGACCGCGCAGGAACCGGCGACAAGAGCCGTTACCAGCACCCCGACGGTCGAGAGAACAATGCCTTGCGGCAGGACCGGGCGGATATCTTCCCAAACGGTGTTAAGTCCGCCGGAGAAAATAATGAAAACCAGCGCCACGATGCCGATGGTCTTTGCCAGAGAGGGATCGTCAAAATAGATCCTTCCCGGGCCCTCGGAGCCCGCCAGCATACCGATGGCGATGAACAACAACAAGGCCGGAAGCGCGAACTTATCCGCGAGCTTGCTTGCCAGCACGCTCAAAAAAATAAGCATCGAACCCCAGAATAAAATAGTCTCTATGGGAATAATCATTTTATTTAAAAATCCGTCTTGAATTTCAGGAACACCTTATCGTTTATTTTCTGATTTTCCTCTTCCCCGCTTGTCTGCGCCTTCTGCTCCGAAACCCTTTCCGCCCCTAAAGAAAGCTTCTCGGTGATCTTATACTGGGCGCCGAATTTATGGTAAGCCACCGGGGCGGAATTATCCTGCTGCTGTTCCAGCGAATAACTGACCGAAGCGCTGCCGGTGATATCCTTGGTCGCCCCGACTTCCGTGGACCTTCCGTCCACTTTGAACGAAACATCGTGTATGCCGAGGTCCCTGACGAATTTGCCTGCTGAACCGGAAAACATAAAATAATCCAGAAAATCTGCGGCGAGATTGGCGGGGACCTTACCGCCGGACAAAGCGTTCTCCGTCGCCTGCCACTTCCTGTTTGTGGCCAGCATCAACAGCAGCCGGTCCTGCGGGAACGGCGGTTGGGAGACCAATTTCAATTCCGGTTTATCCGCGGTCCCGCTCAAAGAAACATCTATGCGCGTGTCCTCGACTTTGGCGGTCCCGTTAAGGTCAAAGGAAACCGCGCCCGGAGCGCCTTTGAACAATATGTAACTTTCCCGGAGGTTTATCACGCCCGTGTTCTCTGCGTAAACCTCCCCCCCGGTGATCTCTATCTTTCCGTGTGCCTTGAAACCGCTCCCGATATCCGCCAATTTTACCGATACTTTTGCCGGGCAGCCTGACGCCCTGAAATTCTTATATGCCGCCTTATCTATACGGAAATTACCCTGCAGAAACAACTCCCGCAGCGGGCCCGTAATTTTGAAATCCAGGCCGGAGAATGAACCGGAGACTTTGTTCAACTCGGAATTCCTGAAAAAAACGCCGAATGCTTCATTAATGCTCAATTGCCCCGTAAAAGCCTGGATTTCCAGAGCGGAATTACGGTAATTGCCGTAGAAAAGCACCGAATCCCCCCAAGGGAGAAGCAATTTTCCGTTATAAACGTTAACCTTTATACCTGAATAAAAGTTCAAAGAAGAAAAAGAAACCTCTATTCTCTGCGCTTTCAATTTAGCCCCGGGAGGAAGGCCTTTCAAACTGCCGAGCTCCGCGTTATGAAAAACCAGGAGGCGGGCAAGGCAGCCCTGGGCTTTCAGGGCGTCGATCTCCACCGGACTGATATAACGGGAAACAACCGCCCGGAGCAGCAGACAGGACCCTTTGGTGGTAAAGAAGAAATAAAACACTGCCGAAACGGTAATAAGAAAGACTAACGCCATAGCGATGAGACGCGGTCTTCCGCTCTTCTTCCGGGGAATATTCATCTCTTCAGATACTCCCGCGCTCCTTTTTCCGGACTTACTCCGGAAACAAGCAGTTGTTTATCTTTCCGCGTTAACGACTGGACGGACTTTTCCGCTTTCAAAGCGTCCGTCAACCTGCCGTATTCTTTGCTCCAAACCAATCTCACCGGCCGTCTTTGTCTGGTGTATTTAGCGCCTTTGCCGGTATTATGCGCCGCCATCCTTCCGGGCAGATCGATAGTATATCCGGTATAAAATGTCTTATCACGGCACTCGACGATGTAAACCCAGAACCTGCCTTTACGCAAAGACACTTCTCAATCTCCGGTTATATGGGAATTGCTTTTCGAATACAATCAAGTATGTCCTTCAAAACAATGATGCCTATGCTCCGAAGTACAGGTCCTTAAACATTCTTTTAACCCGGATTTTGCAATAGGATTCGAGAAAAATGGCCTAAATCTTTGCCAGGACAAGGCCTGCGAGTAAAATCACCGCAGGCGTACTCAAAGCAGTACGTCGAGGACGATTTCCTTCGACTCACTATTATTCGCTCAGGATGGTGAACATAGCCCGCCTTCGGCGGGCGAAGTTGAACCATTCCGAGCAGAACGCAGTCATGGCAATGAATTAAAGACATTTTGCCGAATCCCTATTGCAAATTCCGGGTTAGAGATATTTCACCACTTCTTCCAACGGCTGTTTGCTCGGGCCGGAGTTAGGTTTGACCGCATACCCGACCGGGATGACCGCCATAAATTCCCCTTCCGGCTCCCCGAGAAAAGAAAGCACGTCCTTTTTGATAAGCACCAGCACCCCCAGCCATACAGTAGAGAGTCCGAGCGAAGCGGAAGCAAGCAGCAGATTCTGCACGGCGGCGGCCGAACTCTGTATTTCCATAATACGGAAAAAATCGTGCGCGGTCTCCTTCTCCACTTTAAAAAGTTCCGTGCCGCGGGAAATGAGTTCGCCGGTATTAGCTACCGCGACGACCACAGGGGCGCTGATGATACTGCGGGAGGCCATACGCAACAATGCCGAAGAAGGCCTGGGAAAATCACCGGCCTTCAGATTGACAAGATTGGCCAATTCATCTTTTTTCCGCCCCCGCAGCACGATAAAACGCCAGGATTGCTGATTGTGCGCCGACGGCGCCTGGTTGGCCGCATGCAGGACTGCGCGCAAAATATCCTCCTCTACCGGCCGATCCAGAAAAACCCGCACGCTGCGCCGGCCGGCAATGGAACGTAAAGTTTCATTTTCAGGTATCCCCTCCAATATTTCTCTCATTTTATACTCCCTTTAAAGGTTCTGCCGCAGGTACTCTTTCATATCGAACTTCCGTTCCAACCCGGCGGCGTTCATATAGCGGACTTTGCCGAATATACGGCGTTCCGGCCAGGGACGGTCGTGAAGCCCGAAACACCAGGCAATGCCTGCGTAACCGTTAGGGTCCCTGCCGTCCAGTTCATATTTATCGTTAAGTTTTACGGCATATTCAAAAGCCCGACCGGGGCCGGCACTCCATTCAAGTATCTTCTTGCCCCAATACATCCTCATATAGCCGTGCATCGTGCCTGAACGCGTAAGCCGGCGCTGCGCCGCGTTCCAATACTGATCGTGAGTCAAGGCGTTCTCGAGACTGCCGAAAGAGTAAGAATATTCCCTGTGATCAGCGCTATGCATGGTTAAAGACTCCCGGGCCCATGCAGGCAACCCGGAAAATTTATCGTAAGCGGCGTTGTAAAAACAATAATTATCGGCAAGCTCTTTTCTGACGATCAGTTCCTCCAGGAACGCATCTTTGGCGGCGCGTCCGGCAGAACTGCCGAGGACGGACAAAGCGGCCCGCTGCGCGGACAATTGTCCGAAATGCAGATAACAGGACAAATGCGACTGACCGCCGGAAGAAAGATCTCTGCGTTTATCGGCATATAGCGATAAACCTCCTGCAATGAATCTTTTTAACGCTTCGGCAGCAGCTTTTTCCCCAGGTTCGGGGGAATCGCCAGCGGATAACGCAAAGGCCGATGCGCCGCAAAATCCGGCGGCACTTTTCCATTCGATAGGCGGACAGCGGAGCCGGCTTTTAAAAGGGTGTTTCTTTAAACGCGGGAAGTCCGTCAGGAATCCCGGCAGCAGCCTGTTTATTTTCGGCCTAAAGGTATAAGCAGCGAATTCCTGTTTATCGGAGGCGGCCCTGCAGGGTACAATATTGTGCGCGTCCACTTCATAAAAAGGCAATTTTATCCGGCCTTGAACTTCTTTTTTCCAGCGTCGTTTTATCCTTAAAGGGTCGAAATCGCCCACCAGCAAAGACGCCCCGGTCTTTTCCAGAAAAGCAGTGATTTCCCGTACCGGCTCACCCTGTAAAAGACAAAAATCAATATTATACCGGCGCGCGGCGAGGGACAATTCTTTCAATCCGGCAAGCATAAAAGAATACTGCCGGTCCCCGGCGCCGAGGAACTCCGGCACAAGACAAAAGATTATCACAAGGGGTTTCTTAAGCTCCAGCGCCGCCTGCTGGGCGTAAAGAAGCGCCCAATTATCACGCAGGCGCTGGTCGCGGCTCAACCAGTAAACCACCGGGCCGCCTCCGGGCAGAAACGGCGTTCCGGAGAGAAGTTTTACTCTCTTCTGCATAGATCCGGGTCCAGGGGCGTTCAAGCCGTTTCCCCGCCGTGCCGGTACTTTATTACCCGCACCTTCTCCAGAGTTATCAGTCCTTCTTTGACCGTCTCGTCGATAAAAGGCATCAATGTATCCAGTTTCTCCTGCGTATCCACGATCTCTATCACCAAAGGAAGGTCCTCCGATAAACGCAGCAGTTTTGCCGTATGCATACGGCTGTGCGCCCCGAACCCCATCAGGCCGCGGGTGACCGTGGCGCCGGCGAGATTCAATTCCCTGGCTTTCAGCACTATCTGCTCATAAAGCGCCTTACTGCCTGACATATCGCTTTCTCCCACAAAAATACGCAGTAACATACCTTCTTCGGGTAATTTCACGGCCGCGTCCTCCTTTTACAGCCGGTTTCCCGGCAATGAACGGTGTTACGCTTTCAGCATCCCCGGCACCAGCCTGGCCAGGGAGTAACCGGCGTAAACAAGCAGTATTCCGCCGGCGTTGGAAAGCAGGATATTCAACAAAGCGATGTTAGTTTCACCGTCGCGCATCAAACTAAAATTCTCCAGGGCAAAGGTAGAGAACGTGGTATAACCGCCCAGTATGCCGATAAAAACAAAGACCCGCACATTGGACGAGACCGCCGCCTGCTCAAACACCCCCCAGAGAAAACCGATAAGCAGCGAACCGCTCAAATTGACGATCAGTGTCCCTGCCGGGAACACCCCTCCGGAGAAACGGTAGTCCAAACCGGATACAATATACCGTAGCACAGCCCCCAGCGCGCCGCCGGCCCCCGCAAAAAGTATCTTCATCAGCATATCTTTTCTTCGCACCCTTCGATCACCAGCGCGTTCGTAGAGGCGGACTCTTCACGCAAAGGCGCGATCGCCCTGTACTCCGGAGACTGCCACCAACAACGGAAGTCATCCATAGAAGCGAACTCCAGGATGATCAAGCGGCGCGGCCGCCAATCCCCGGCAAGCACGCTCACCTCCCCGCCGCGGGCCAGATAGCGCCCTCCGAAACCGGCGATCGTGTCCGGGACCCGGCGGACGTATTCGGCGTATTTCTCTTTATTCTTTATCTCTGTAGCCTCGACGATCATATAGACGGACATAAAGATTTCTCCATCAGGTAATCATCCATAATAAAACCATTGCCGATATCGGTGACCACCGGCCCGGAAATGTTGAACCCGCAATTAATATAAGCTTTTATGGCCCCGGAATTGCCCTTATTAACGGTCAGGGAAACCTTCTTCAGCCCCATTCCGCCGGCAAGCGCTTCCGTGAATTCCAGGGACTTTCTTCCGTACCCTTTGCCGCGGCAGACGGCGCGTATGTAAATCTTGCTGAGGAACAATCTTTCGTTATGCCTTTCGGGCAGCATCCCCAGATAACCGGAAACCTGCCCCTCCAACCTCAACAAATAATACTGATAACCGCTGCGCATCTGCGCATTCAGGGCGGAGGCGCTTTGAAAACGCCGCAGCATATAATCTACCTGCGCCTGGCCGATAATAGGAATATAGTATTCCCTCCAGATCTCCCGTGCCAACTTTTCTATCCGGCAGACTGCGGACGCGTCAACGGCGGGAACAAATTCGATCATCGGCCACTCCTTTTTTTATGGGGCCTCCCGGCCTCTATCGCTGCACTTACCGGCCTATGAAGCCCGCCTTCGATATATCTGTTGCGGCGGCGTCTGCAGCCTATGGCATCACTTGTTCATCGCTCGGCCTCCATGCCGGATCCACAATACACAGGAATTCAAGCGTTTTCCTGCCGCTATTGCGTATACATTGAGTCTTTCCCGGCGGGATATAGACGGCGCAGCCGGCGGTGACGCGGCGGGATTCCGCTCCGATGTACATAATACCGCTGCCTTTAATGATATAATAAACTTCGCTGGTTTTAAGTATGTGCGGAAGGGTGATCTTACCCGGGCCTACCATAGCGTGTGCCAGACTGTAACGGAATTTAAAATCCCCTTTACCGGAGTGCAGCAATTCCCGCAGCACGGCGTTGTCCCCGGAAACGAATTTCCGGCAGTCTTTCAGGCGCCTGACGATCATATCAGCGTGTTCTCCTCATTAAACATTTTTCCGGTAGATTATCGCAGGATGACAAAATTCAACAATGTCCCCACGATAACGGCTACACCGATCATTATCAAGGTCGATTTTATGAGGGCCTTTACTCCCAGTTCTTTCAAAAGCACAAAAAAAGTGGCGACGCAGGGAAAAGAAACGGCCAGCAGGGTCGTAGCGGTAAAAAGCTGTTTTATGGTCAGATTCAACGGGGCCAGCAGGCCGACGGCGACATCCTTACGCAGGAAACCGACGACCAAGGCCACGATCGCTTCCTTCGGCAGACCGAAAAGATGGACTACCAGCGGCGCGAAAAATCCGGTGATCATATCGAAAACCCGGAAATACATCAGCACATTGATGAACATAACCCCCAGCAGGACCACAGGCATAGCTTCCAACAGGAACCCTTTCACGCGGAAATACAGTTTCCTGGCCAAAAGAGACGCCGGGGGAAACCGATAAGGAGGTATTTCCAGCAGGAATTCCGGGCTGTTCCCCCGCATCAGCCGGTTTAAGACCAGCCCCAGAATGATGATCAGGGAGAATAATACCAGGTAGACTCCTCCCACATACCAGCCTCCGAATTTACCCAGCAGGCCGATGATCATTGCCTGCAAAGGCACGCAGGGAACGCCGATGGAGATAATGGTCGCGGCGATCAGCCTTTCCCGTTTGGATTCCAGGACCCGCGTGGAAAGGATCCCGGGGACATTGCAGCCGAACCCCAGGAGTATCGGGATCACCGCGTAGCCGTGCAGCCCCAAAGGATGCATCAGGCTATCCAGCAGTATAGCCAGCCGCGGCAGATAGCCGATGTCCTCGAGCAGACTTAGAATCAGATAAAAAGCTATCACATACGGCAGGACCATCCCTATCTCGATATAAGGCGCCGTTGTCAGGACCCCAAGCGACTGCTTAAAATCTATCTTGCCGCCGATCAGATCGCCGATAAGCAGATGGAACCAGAATCCCCCCTCGTTCAGCCCGGCCGATAGTTTCTCCAGTAAAGGCTGATAGATACCGGTAAAGAAGGGATCGGTTATCCAGGCGATGATCGCCTCGCCGATAAAACGCACCACTTTAAAAGAGGCGAAAACCACCGCCCCGGCCATCAGCAGGCCGGTAACAGGACGCACGGAAGCGTCTTCCAACAACTCCCGCAAAGTATGATGCCTGTGTTCAAGTGATTGGACCTGTTCGATCAGCCTGCCCAGTTCGAGCCAGCGCGCTTCATGGGAAATCGATCCCCTGGCTACCGGCCTGGCTTCCTGTATCTTGGACATCAGGAGTTTTATGCCGGAACCGGTAACGGCGCAGGTGGAAATTACCGGCACGGAAAGCAGTTCCGATAATTTAACGGCGTCGATATGGATACCCCGGTGGCCGGCGTCATCGCACATATTCAGACAGACGACCACGGGGAAGCCCTTTTCTATTAATTGCAGCGTAAGCGAAAGATTACGTTCCAGGTTCGTGGAATCGAGGACGTTCACCACGGCGATCTCTTCTTTAGGCAGTTCGGCGAGCAAGGAAACAGCGGTCTCTTCGGCCCCGGAAGTGGGCTCCAGGGAATACGTGCCCGGCAGGTCGACTACTTCAATGTTCTTCTCGGCGAATTGCAGCCAGCCCCGGGAAATTTCCACGGTGGTGCCGGGATAATTGGAAGAGATGACCTGCACGCCGGTAAGACGGGAAAAAACCACGCTTTTGCCGACGTTCGGATTACCGACCAGGTAAATTTTCTTGATCATATCGTCTCTACCGTTATTTTCGCCGCCACGCCGTAACCGATGGCCACCACGCTTCTGCCCGTTTTAACGACGACCGGACCGCGCAAGCCTATATAACTAAGTTTGACCAATTCACGGCCTTCATTCAGTCCCATACTCATCAACTTATCGCGCATATTCATTCCGCCGCCGATCTCCACGACTTTCGCTTTTCTATTCTCCGGCAGTCTGGTCAACGGCATTCTTTTCAGGTTTTTTTCGCTTTCCATAGAAGCATTCCTTTCAAAGTTAGAGATAACGGCGGATAAAAAACACCATCCTCATATTATTTTATTGTTTCCGCAGGATTAGTCAAGCGTTCCCGTGTTTTTCAGGATAATGCATAGTGCGCTGTTAAATGAAGCGCCCCGGGCTAATCCTTCGGCAGAGTCCGCCTGCCTGCATTCGATCTTCAATTTGATTCAAGTGAACAGTGCAAGGGGCTAATTTCGCTTCCCGGTTATCAGAACTTATGTAACAATGTGGTAATAATACGCCCCGATCTTCTTTATACGCACGCGCAGATCGAACAACTTCCCTATTTTGCGGCTTTCAAGCATATCCTTTTTCGCGCCGTCGGCGATGAATTCCCCGTCTTTCATCAATATCACCCTGGATATTTCCGGAATGATATCCTGCAGGTTATGCGTGGCGAGGATGACGCTGATGCCGGTGCCTGCTATCTTACGCACGCAGGAACGGAATCTGCTCATAGCCTGCAGATCAAGCCCGTTGCACGGCTCATCCAGTATCAAACCTTTCGGTTCATGGACAAGGGCCCTGGCGATCAGGAAACACCTCGCCTCTCCCGTGGACATACGCGATATTTCCAGTCCGGAAAGATGCCCGATATCCAGGAAATCCAGTATCCCGCGCGCTTTCCTGCGCATACGGGCGGTAACACGCGCCCGGTAAAGCCCCACGCTGCCGAAGAACCCGGACAATACCGTTTCCATCCCGGTAATATCCCCGTAACAGGCGGATTGCAGCCTGTCGGAGACTATCCCGAACAGATAACGCAGATCGAAAACATTCCAGTCTTCCCTGCCCAATATTTTAAAAGAATAACCGTCCACCCCGGAAAACGGATAATACTCCCTGATCACCAGATTGATAAAAGATGACTTTCCGCAGCCGTTCGGCCCTAACAAGGCCAGGTGTTCCCCCTGCTCCATCCTGATGCTGATCCGGCGCAATATTTGTTTATTCTCCACGCCGCGCACAACGCTAAGATTATTGAATTCGAGCAAAGGGACATTGTTACCGGTATGGAGCCTCCCGGCTTGAGAGACGTGGTACCTTTCGTTGCCTTTCGGGGCGCCTGTCTGCCGGCAAGGCAGGGAATCCACCGAAGCAGAACATCGCGATATTTCAAACGGTTTTAGTGCGTAATCCGTTCGTGCATTCCTCCAGTGGTTGACACCCGTAGTTTCCCGCGAAGGGGGATGAATGTGCATATTGATCTAAGTGTTCAAGCGCCGTTAGACGCGCACTTTTACCACGCTCTTGGCCACTAAAGAACGGCTGCCGCAGGATATCGAGGGCGCGTGCGCGTCAGAAGGATAAAGAATCGCCAGGCTGCCGGCTTGCATACGCAGGCGCGACGCGCAGCCCAGAAAGTCGGCCATCCGCACGTTTTCAGGAACGCCCCAGAAACGGATATCATTATTCCTGCTATAGCGTCCCTGAGGCTGAAGTTCCAGTTCAGAAGCCAGATAGATATCTTCCGCTCCGGACCAAAGATACTGCAGGTCTATGTAGATCCTGTGGGTCTCAAACCTCGCCCGCAATGCGGGTTTAGCCCGGTAAACCTGGTGCACGGCGTATACTTCACGGCCGTTGATCTCCACGGTTTCCCGGAAACCTTCCTTACAGGCTAAGAAAAGCTTTTTATCCAGTCCGCTCAAATAATGCAGTCCGTCCAGCAAACGCGCCCGCAGCGCTTTATCTTTCAAAGGAAATTTACCGATCTCGTTAATTATATCTTCTAATTTACCGTAGTATGCCATATAACGCCTTTCGGCAGATAAACCGGCGCGGTTTTCCGTCCGCGAATGTATAATATTAGTTTATGAGGAGAATGGAGAATGAATATTCCACGGGCTAAAGCCCGTGGTTTCTCTACTGCTTGAGCTAAATTCCTCCGAAGCAGTTACTCTCTTTGTCCAGCGATACCTTTCCGTTCACCCTGTGCATTCATTCCCAGGCTTAAGACTGGGGTTTTCTGCTTAGGAGAATAAAAAAGCCGCCCCGGAATGATCCCGGGACGGCTTTTTCTGGACAATTAAGAATTAGTCTCCGTACACAGTTGTCGTATATTCACCATAGATACCCAGAATGTTCTTGGCATCATAGTCCACGTACTTGACTGTTCTGATGTTACCGTTTGCCATAGCCGCCTTGATGCTGGCGTCTCCGGTAGCCACCAAGCCAAGTATCGAGGTAGCTTTGGATGTGCCGACTTTGGAGTAGGACACTCCGCCGTCACCCGCTCCTACAGGAGCTTTGATCTCCGTGTAAAGAGCGCCATAAGGATATGGAGTAGCGCACCCGCCGATCAATACCGCTGCCGCTAAAACCAGTGCTACAAGACCCATCTTTTTCATATTACTCCTCCTTTCATATTTCATTGTAACAAACAATATCCATATTGCAAGGTTTTTATCCGGCTGTCAAAACTTCATTTTCACACCCCCGGTAAGCGAAAATCCCGGCATCGGATAATCTCTGATGATCTGATACTCGGCGTTAAAGATATTCTTAATCACGATAAAAGCGGTCAGGGTCTCGCTGAACTTCCTGGATACGCTGAAATCGCAGGTAACGAATCTTCGCAAAGAAACGCTGTTTGCCTGATCGTAGAACCGGCTGCCCGTGAAATGCCCCTGTAACTCGCAATCAAAACCTTTCAAGTCCCGGGAATACAGTGTTATATCCACCTTATCCTTGGGCTGATATACAAGATACTTGCCGGTATCCTTATCTTTTGCCCGTAAAAAGGTGTACGCAAGGTTAAGACCGCAGGAATCGCCGAATTTCAAACGGTTGGCGAACTCCACTCCGTCAATACGCGCAGAACCGACATTCTTCGGCTGGTATACACCCGCGTCATCCACCCAGTTGATCAGGTCCCGGTAATCGCTCCGGTAAAAGGTTATCCCGGAGGAAAAACGCTTGGTAAACTGTTTATCTATGCCGATTTCCTTAGTCACGCCTTTTTCCGGGCTAAGGGCGCTGTTTCCTTTAATATACCCCTGATCCGGCCAGTAGAGGTCGTTGAAAGTCGGCGCGCGGAAAGAACGGCTGACGCAGGCGCGCAATTTCAGATCTTCCCGTAAAGCGTAATGCATCCCGGCAGAAGGGCTGATCTCCGAACCGAAATTGGAATAATCGTCAACCCTGGCGCCCAGGTCCAGCCTGATCTTCTCCCCCAGATCCAGCTTGTTTTCCAGATAAAAAGCACGCAGGTAATATTCGTGATTGCCGGAAGCGGTGCTGTCGTTGGAGTTGGAAGCGTAATTAAAACCGCAGAGCGCCCGGTAAATATCCGTGATCTGCCTGTCGTATTGTATATCGGTGCCTACGGTACGCGTGGTATGCGCGTCTTTGGCTCCGGCAGTCTCGTAATACGCCCCGGCGCTGTTCTCCAGAAAAGAAAGTCTCTCGTAATTCTGGTAAACACGCGCGGATATACCGCTGTTATCATCGGGTTTGAACTTCCAGCCCAAATCCCAGAAGTTTTTGACGTCGTTCTGCCTGTCGTCGTTATCTTCGGAACCGGACGTTCCGGGTGCACCGAGACGGCCGCGGTATACGCCGGTATTCAAAGACAACATATTGGAATCATTAAGTTCATACTGCAGTTTCGCGTTCAGGTCGCGCGAATTGAAAGCCGAATTGGTCCGCGCGCCTTCGCTGTCCAGATAACCGCCTGATAATAAATATGAAAACCCGCCGAGGCCTGCCCCGTGCGAAAAACGCTCGGTATATGTGCGGAATGTGCCGAAAGCGGAATACAATTCAGTTTCCGCCTTACCTTTAGGCGGCGACTTGGTAATAATATTCACGATGCCGCCCATAGCGCCGGCGCCGTAAAGACTGGAACCCGGGCCGTGCAGGACTTCGATCTTCTCAATATTGTCCAGGGGAATGGAACTCAGATCGGCTTCGCCGTCGCGCGGGCTGTTCACCGGCCTGCCGTCGACCATTACCAGCACCTGCCCCGAAGAAGAACCGCGCATACGCACGTTCTTGACCGCGCCGATGCCGCCGTAATCGCTGATATTGACGGAAGTGATCCCGGCAAGCGCTTCCGCCGTATTTTGGTATCCCGCCCCGGCTATCTCTGAAGCCGTGATCACATCCAGGTTACGGCTAAGTTCCCCGGCATCATCTTCATAGCGCGAAGCGGTGACCACTATTTGTTCCAGGTTGACGCCTTCCGCCGGGGCGACTCCGTTAGAAAACATAAAAAAAGAACACGCGCAAAACAATATCCGCACAAGACTGTTTCTCATCGGTATTTTCCTTTCTCTTCCGCGAGAGTACTTACCGCGTCTGACGATCGACCGGACTGCCTTTCTATTCGAAAGGATTACCGTTGCGGGACAGTGCCGGGAATTTCACCCGGACTTCCTTCGCCAAACCGGTGTTCCGCCCTTCAATTACTTTTGTTTTATCACGAGTTTACAATAGGCAAATCGAGTTATTCGAATTGCCGAATATCCAGGAACCAGTGCGCTGTATTATTTACCGGCGCACAGAGTCCGCCAAAGCTTTAGTGGCGGACGGTCAAATTTCTAATTTCGATTCTCAAAGATTATAACTTGCCCTATCTTAGTTTAAGCGTATTTCTTTATATCCAGGAACCAGTGTTTCCAGAAACTTTCTTTCAGCACCGCTTCGGCATCCAGGATGCGCAGCGGCCGGCTGAAGATCGGCCCATCAACCACCAGAGTATGGTATTCTCCTTTCTCCCCGCAGGGACATATCCCTTTCGCTTTCAGTTCCTCCGCCAGTTCCCTGTCCACATAACGGCCCAGGTATTCTTTTCCCATCAACTCCGAACGACAGCTGACTATCACAGCCTTAAACCCGGCGTCGCAGAATTCGCCTATCAGATCATCTACCGGGTTATTCCAGAGCGGCTCCAACGGCGTGATATTTATCTCCGAACAGACCCGCTCCACCCAGTTTTGATGATCAAGCAGATAGATATCGCCGAACACCATATGCGAGGTATCGCTGCCGCGGACTTGGCGCACCGCGGCCTTGAATTCTTCTTCATATTTCTGCATATCCGGGCTGACTTCCCACTGCACAAGCGGCATCCCGAGCAGATCCGCCTGAAGCTTCAACAAGCGGCCTTCAAGCCCGTGAAAACATCCCCGCCCGGATCCGCGGGAGATGAAATTCAGCAGCGCCTTGACGCTATAACCCTGTTTAAGAACGCGGTAAAGAGCCAGGCACCCGTCTTTACCGCCGCTCCAGGATGAAATAACTTTAGTTCCGGACATAATTAAATGCCTCCATTCCCAGTCAGGTACACGGCAAACAGAATAAACAACTCATTGATTTCAATGTTTGCCCCCAGAGTGTCTCCGGTGATACCTTTTATCTTTCTCAAAGAAAACCTGCCGAACAGGAACGTGACGCCGAAGACTGCCGCCGATAAGATTATCCCTTCTCCGCCGAGCACAACTCCGGCGAGAAACAAAGCAACAAGTGTGGATAAATATACGGTGCTACTGCGCACAGCGGAAATAAACGCGCCTGCCTTCCCGTCAGAGCGCGCGTAAGGAAAGATCGCCATCGCCGGGATCACGGACCAGCGGCTCAAAAGACACATCAAGAGCAGTGCGGCAAAGCGCGAACGCCCGTCCAATGCCGCAAGCAACGCCGTTTTCAACAACAGATCGCCGGCCAGGGCTATCGTCCCCATTGAGCCGATATGCGGATCGCGCATCACCGCAAGAATATCCGGACCGGATTTACCGCTGAAGAAACCGTCGGCTGTATCGGCAAGCCCGTCCAGATGCATACCTCCGGTAAGAAACGCGAGCGCTAAGGTAATGGCTGCCGCTGAAAGCAATGCCGGGAATCCGCACAGAAAAAACAGTTTATCGAGACCGCAAAGCACTCCGCCCAAAAACAACCCGGCTAACGGAAAGAATATCATCGCCCGGGAGAAACAGGCGCTGCCGCGGTTATCGCGGCCCACGGGAAATATACTCAAGAACCCCAGCGCGCCGAAGAATCCTTTAAACATCGCTCTTCTCCGATACGCCGGCAGAACTAAAAGTGGCCATCCCGTTAAGCACTTTTACCGAGGCCTCCGCCAATCCCATAGCCAGGGCCGCGCCGGTCCCTTCCCCCAGGCGCATTCCCAGATCAAGAAGCGGTTCGATACCGATCTGCTTTAAGATCGCGTTATGTCCGTTTTCCACGGATCTATGCGCGGCGATCATATACGCGGCGCTTTTCGGCTCAATACGAAAAGCCAGCAGTGCCGCAGCCCCGGAAATAAAACCGTCGATGAATACCGGCACCCGGCGCCTGGAGGCGGCAAGAATGACCCCCGCCAGCCCGCCTATTTCCAGACCGCCGACTTTTGCCAGCACATCCAGGGGATCGGAGGGATCAGGAGCGTTAACGGCGATAGCCTTCTTTATTACCCCGATCTTCCTTTGCAGCCCTTTTTCGTCCAGCCCGGCGCCGCGGCCGGTAACGTTCTCCACCGCCAAACCGGTAAGCACTGCGGTGATCGCGCTGGAAGCCGTGGTATTCCCTATCCCCATTTCCCCGGTACCGGCAAGGTCGACCCCGCGTTTATATTCATCCTCAAAAAGCTCAATGCCGTAAGAAAGCGATCTGACGGCCTCCTCCCGGCTCATTGCCTGCCCTTTGACCATATTTTCCGTGCCGTATTTTATCTTCTTGGCCGCCAGCCCCGCCGCCGGCCTTAAGTCACAGGCAACGCCGAAATCGGCCACCACTACCCGCGCTCCGCTATACGAGGCCAGCACGTTGATAGCCGCCCCGCCGTTGAGAAAATTATACACCATCTGGGCGGTCACTTCCTTCGGATAAGGACTGATCCCTTCCGCGGTCACTCCGTGATCGGCCGCCAGGGTGAAAATAACCTTGTTCCTGAATAACGGATCAAGCCTGCCGGTGATCCCGCAAAGCCGCACAGCCAGATCCTCCAGCCTGCCCAGGCTGCCTAACGGTTTGGTGAGCGAATCCATCCTGCGTTTCGCCGCCCCGGTAATTTCCGAGTCCGGCAAACTTATAGCTTTGATAGTCTCCTCGAGTAATTTCATTCCCTCTCCTTCGCAATCGATATTCCGCGCGTTCCTCCCGGTTTCAATCTAAGCGGGATGCCGGAAAATAAAAAATATACTTCATCGGCCGCCGCGGCGGCGATCCGGTTTATCCTGCCGGCAGTATCCCGGAACAGGCGGCCTAGGCGGTTCGCAGGTACCAATCCCAGACCGACCTCATTGGAAACGAACACCGTACTGAATTTTCCTTTTTTTATTCCGGCCAATACTTCGGAGAACGAACGGGCTATCTCCGCTTCGCTCTTTCTTGCCAGCAAAAGATTGGATACCCATAATGTCAGACAATCGACCACCACGCAATCGTGATCCTGCCCTGCCGCCGATAGCGCGCGCAGGATATTCCGCGGCTCCTCGTACGTCTTCCAATGCTCCGGCCGCTGCCGCCGGTGCAGGCGGATACGCCGCCGCATTTCCCCGTCTCCGCCTTCGGCGGTGGCGACAAACGCCACTCTTTTATATTTATCAGCCAGGCTGCAGGCAAAATTACTTTTACCGCTCCTCGCCCCGCCTAAAACCAGGATCATCTTTCCCATAATAAAACCTTCCTATAGTAATCGTTCATCGTTTACCGGTATTTGATAATCGGAAGTCGAGATTTGACCGCAATCGAAATGTTTCTTTTCTCTACTTTCGATTCTCGATTTTCGATTACTCTGTGCGCTGTAAAAAACTTATCAAACAGCGCACTAACGGGCTTCGTTAACCTGACCGTTACCGAGTTGAGCACCTCTCGCGCCTTATGCTTCGTTTTTCTTCCCAGAACCCAGAACCTAAAACCCAACACCCGATCCTTATAACTATTTTAAATGTTCGGTGCAGTTGAATAATTTCAATTCCGCTTTCCCGCGCCTGTATTCCAGCAGGGTCACGCTGGTCGAATCCGGGATGTAACCCCAGAAATCCTTCTTCTTCAACAGCCGGGTCACTATCATACTGATCGCTCCTCCGTGGCAGACAACGGCGACGCACTTCCCTTTATTGGCGGAAGCTATCGAAGCGATTGCCCTGGTAACTCTGGAGCCGAACTTCTTAAGTTCTTCCCCCCGCGGTATACTGCAGCGGAAAGGGTCAGAAAGCCAGCGGGAATATACTTGCGGGTATTTCTTAAGGATCTGACGGTGCGTCAATCCTTCGAAGATCCCGAAATTTATCTCGCGCAGATCTTTGACTTTACTAAGCTTCCTGCCGCCGAAGGCGATACCAGCGGTTTCCAGGGCGCGTTTCCTGTCGCTGGAATAGACCGCGTCGAAGGATGTTCCCAGCAGGCGCTCGCGCAGCCGCAGCGCCTGTCTTCTGCCCTGCAGGCTCAACGGCACATCCCTGCAGCCGCAATACTTCTTTTTTTTGTTCCATTCGGTAACGCCGTGGCGTATCAGGAATATCTTTACAGAAGACATTATTTCTCTCCGGGGACAAGGACGATATTCGGTTTACCGCCGGCCGGACCGGTATTTACCAGCACGATCGTCTTATAAACGGCTTCTATGTTATGATAAGTCAACACCTCTTCCGGAGTCCCCTCCCTGAATATCTTTCCCTTATCCATCAGGGCTATACGCGCGCAGTAAGCCCCGGCAAGGTTAAGGTCATGCAGCACCATCACCACGGTCAGATTATTGCGCCTGTTCAGGCGCTTCAACAGATCCATCACCTGCACCTGATGGCCGATATCGAGATGGGCGGTAGGCTCATCCAGAAAAAGCAGCCGCGGTTCCTGCGCCAGCGCCATCGCAATAGTTACCCTCTGCCGCTCCCCTGCGCTAAGTTCATCCAGATATTTATCTTTGAACTCCAGAGTGCCGGTCAACTCGAGCGCTTCTTCGGCTATGCGCAAATCGCGCCGGCCTTCCCGCTGCAGGCGGCCCAAATGGGGGATCCTGCCCATCAACGCCATTTCCATCACGGTAAAAGAAAAACCCGAAGGCAGGTCGCGGGAAACAAAAGCGGTTTCCCTGCAAAACTCTTTGAGCCCTATATCGCGTATATTCTTGCCCATAAAACAGACCTTCCCCAGGCGCGGAACAAGCAGACGCGTGCAAAAACGCAGCAGTGTGGTCTTGCCTGAACCGTTCGGCCCGATCAATCCCAGGAAACCTCCCTCTTCGACGCGCAAAGAGATATTGTCCAGCACATCGGCGCCGCGGTATCCGCCGCTCAAATCCACAGTCTCCAGCATCGTCTTCATAACGCCCTCCGGCTGCGCTTCAGCAGGACGATGAACACCGGGGCGCCGATTATCGCCGTGATAACACCGGCGGGGACCTCAAGCGGAGAAAAAAGCGTGCGCGAGACCATATCGCAGACCACCATAAATATCGCGGCGGAAATACAGGTAAGCGGTATCAAACGTTTATGGTCCGGCCCTGCCAGCAGACGCATCATATGCGGCACGATCAACCCCACAAAACCGATGATGCCGCAGACGCAGACCAGGCCGGCGGTGATCAACGCGCTCACCAATATCAAAAGTTTCTTGATCTTGTCGGAGTCGATACCGAGATGCATCGATTCCTCTTCGCCGATGCTGAGGGCGTTCAGATCCTGGGAGAAGAAATAGATTGCGCCGATGCCGGCGATCACCGGAAAAGAAACAACGGCAAGCAGTTTCGGATCATAGACCTGCAGACTCCCCCACAGCCACCAGGTCATTTCATGCATTACCTTCTCTCCGGAGAGAGACACAAGAAAAACAATGACCGCCGAAAAAGCCACAGAAACAATAACACCGGAAAGTATCAATGATTTCTCCTGCACGCGTCCGGCGCCGCAGGCCAGCAGATATACCAGGATTATACTGGCAACGGCCCCGCAAAAAGCGAATAAAGGCAGATAGAGCCTGGAGATCCCGCAGACCAGAGCGATGACCGCGGCCAATCCGGCGCCGCTCGACGTGCCTAATAGATACGGCTCCGCCAAAGGATTACGCAGGATAGCCTGCAGGGCAATACCGGATACAGCCAGGCCGCTTCCGGCCAGCACGGCGGTCAGCACCCTTAAAAGACGCATATTCAGGATGACCCGGTTTTGCGCGGAAAGCAACTCCGCCGGAGATATGCGCACCGGTCCACAGGCAATTGCCAGGGCTATCACCGCAAGGAGAATGAGAAATAAAATAAAGACTTTTATACCGGTGCGCATAGATCTACCCGCCGTTTTACCGGACACAATACATCCTTTTATACAATTCTCTGACCCCTTCCGCCACCCGCGGCCCTGGCCGCAGCAGCAAATCGGGGTTTATATCGTTGAAAACCCGTTTATTCTTTACCGCTTTGATCTCCCGCCAGCCGAATCTTGTGCCTAATAGTTTCAAAGCGTTCTCGTTATCCATATATGTCAGGATGATACAATCCGGATCCAATACGACGACCTTTTCCGCGCTGAAGTTACAGTAAGGCCTGGGGACGTTATGCGCCACGTTGACTCCGCCGGCCAGGCCGACCAGTTCATCCACGAACGATCCCCTGCCTGCCGTCATCAGAGGCTCGTGCCATATCTCAAGAAAAACCCTCGCCCTTTCAGCGGCGGGAACAGCGGACGCTTCAACCGCCACCGCGGCGACGGCGGCGCGTATATTCCCGGTCAGCTCTTCTCCGGAGCGTTCTTTTTTTGTGATAAATGAAATGTCCCTGATAGTCGTCAACAATTGTTCCATATTCGCCGGATCGGCGCAATAAACACGGAACCCCAAAGCCTTAAGGCGTTCGACAGCGGGAGCCTGTTCAAGTCCGGTACAAAAGATGTAATCCGGCTTCAACGCGGATATGATTTCCAGATTTGGATGGCTGAAATCACCCACCCTGGTTTTGTCAGCCGCCTGCGGCGGGTAATTACAATACGAACTGACACCCACAATCTCATTATCCAGCCCGAGCGCAAAAAGGATCTCCGTAGTCGACGGCGCCAGAGAGATATACCTTGGTTTCGAATGATTCTCCAAGCATAATCCCGCCGCCGGTAGAAGAAACAAAAGAAAAAAACTTATCGTTTTCCGCAAACAACTCGCAACAAAATCCGCAAGACGCTGTTGATAACTATCGGTAAATATTATACTTAGGAAACAATTATTTTTATTATCTGCAATATCCATAAGGCCGTCCATAAAGAATTGTTCTGGAACTTATTATTAATCTTTGGGTTATCAACAGCGTCTTGTTTCCTTATTTTAAAACAAAACCCGCCATGCGGAAATCATATGGCGGGTTGCACCCAAATAATTTACTTGGCCCATTCCACGAGGCGTTTATTTTTTTCTTATAGGCAGGTCTTCTGGCTCGGGGCTCATTCTACCGGCTGCGCCTTCCCATCCTTGCTCTTTCCGGATAGTGACATTTGCAGCTTTCGTCCACCCTTACAGCGGCGGGACCGCATCCGCTTCAACGGATTTCCCTGCGCCTATAATCCAAATTGTCTTGTCTTATTTATACTCTCCTTGCCCGGTATTGTCAAACTTTTTTATGTACCCCTTGGTGCCGCGGAGCATCATATACGCGGTAAAAGCCGTCAAAAGCGCGATCGAGGCGGTTACCGCCCCTGCGTAAAAAACACCTGCCCAGGATGCCGTCTCCCGGAAAATACCGCTGAGCCCGAAGAATATAAAGACCGCCGCAGAGAGCCACTTGATGGTTCTCTGCGGAAGATGCCGGCGCATAATTATACCGATACAGATCCCCGCGGCGTCTGCCGTAAGCATCCCCAGGGTGGTGCCGCTAAGCACGGCTAAGGCATTCGGATACTGCGCCGCCAGGCTCACGGTGGCAAGCTGGGTCTTATCGCCCATCTCCGCGAGAAAGAAAGCCGCGGCTACGGTAAGGACCGGCCCGTAACGCGAAGGCTTATCGGCTTCCCCGGAAAGACTGTCTCCTTTGATAGTCCAGAGCCCGAAAATAACGAAAGACAACGCCGCCAGCAGGTAAACCGCCCGCAAAGGTATGACCGCCGAAAGCAGCCGGCCTGCCGCCACGGCCGCGGCGTGATTTAATACGGTAGCGATGAGCACCCCTGACAGCACCTTGGCCGCGTTGTATTTCGCGGCAAAAGCCATAGCCAAAAGCTGGGTCTTATCGCCCATTTCCGCCAGCGTGACAAAAATATATGAAGTTACAAAACCGGACACTTTATACTCTCTTCTTGTCCCGGAACGGCATTTATGCCGCGTTTATGCTGAGGACAACCGCTCAAAAACGCCGGCCTATGCCGGTTTGTCCGCCTTGTTCTTTCTTCTCACCAGCCATTTTATGAATTCCCCGAAAAGATCTATCATCCCCAGGAAGAAACTGATAATGATCAGCCAGATTATCCTGGCATCGATCTTTTCTTTCTCGACCAGAAGCTCGTCTTTAAGATGAAAGGCGATCACAAGCACGATCATCCAGATAAACAGTTTATATTCCTGGCTTTTGATCAGCCGCTTGAAACTGAAGGGCCATTTCTCGCCCTTTGGGTAAGGCCGGAATGACGGGAATATCGCCGGCACGCTTTTCTTATAATCGAGGAAAGCCTGTTTAAAATTACTCTCCAATAACTGTTCTTCTTTTCTGATAGTGCGCAGATATACCGCCAGCATCCCCACAAAGAATACCGCCCCGATATAATAAATATTCAACATTACCACGAAACCGCAGAACAAAAGCATCGTCCCCAGGTAAAGAGGGTGCCTCACGAACGCATAGGGTCCTGAAGTGGTAAGCTTCTCGGATTTGATCGCGTAACCGTTTGCCCAGGACCGCAGAAGCAGCCCCAGAATAATGATCCCCAGGCCGTATTTTATGGAAATGTCGCTGGAGTTGGCGTAAATGATCACTAAAACCCCGAAGGGATATAATAACGCGAAGCGCAGTTTAAAACTCCGTTTAATACGTTGTTTGATATCCATTTGTCCCTTTCTTTTCTGCGGAAATCGTTACTCTCCCGGCTATAACCTTTCAAGCGCGATCATCCTTAAGCACTTTGTCCTGTTTAATAAAGAGCCTTTCCGGGAGCCTTCTCCCAGTTCCAACCCCGTCACCGCCACCCGGTTTATCAGCCTCACTTCATCCTCTCCCCGGGGACCTTTTACGCGGTACGCCCAGGCGTCATGGATTGCGTAAGGACGCCCGTTATCCATACCGAGGAAAAGCATAATATGCCCGTTCAGGCAAATAGTGGTGATCCCTCCCGCAACTTTCCGGCTGAACCAGGAGGCTTTATCATCAACCGGCTCTCCGGAGGCGCCGGCAAGCAATACTCCGACTTGCGCCTGCGCCGCAGAATTCCTGGGCAATTTTATCCCCATCACGGAGAACACTTCCCTGATGAACTGCGAACAATCCTGTTCTCCGTACATCCCGCCCCATCCATACGGGGTATTCAACAATTTAAATGCCTGTCTGATAGCGTTGCGCGGCGTATACGGCAGGTATCCGCGGCTGACATCATCGCCGGCGATATAGCCGGGGACTCTCTTCAAAGAACTGTCAGGGTTACGGTAAAAAAGAACGACCTCCGCCGCCGAAGGGGTGGTCTGCTTCAAAATAAATCTGTCGCCCATACGGGCATAATCATAATATTCCGTCAGCCCCGGATCCAGATAAATATCCGCCCGCGCGGAAGTCACTACCACAAATGCGTCTTTGCCGTCCGGCTCCTCTATCTCATTCCCGGCGCAAAAAGCCGTCTTATCGGCTTCGACCCATCCGCTGGAGACTGAAGAAGAAACATAATGCCATTTCCCGTCGCGGCTGGTGTGCAGAACGGCCAAAGGTGTTCCCGGGGACAAAGAACTATTCTGTAATTCGTCGAAGTCAAGATCGAAAGGCTGTGTATTCAACCCTTCCGCCGCGGGCAGGAGACGCTGGTCGGCGTTATGAACGATATACGCGTACCGCACGGCGATCTCTCCGCTCACTCCGGATAAATCCATATTTTCTTCGATCTGCGCGTAAAATCCTTCGCCTGCGGGGCGCCCGTCGCCGCGGTAATAACGGCCGCCGCGGAAATGCCGCAGTTCCCCGCGCAAAGAATCAAGAAGCGTTTTACCGGGAACGCGCTCCGGGAAAGCGGACATACCGGCGTTCACGCCCGTCCGCGCGCGGATAGAAGCGTTCAATACGGCGATTCCGGAAGCGTCGAGTATCAATTTATCCGGATAAGGATGCCTTTGTATCCAATAACCGGCTGTCTTCATCGCCGCGGTTGTGGCGGGAAGTAAAGACGGAGCGGAGAAGTAAGACCGGCCGCGGCGGCAATCATGATCTTCTGAAACACTCTGCGGCCCGGAGATTCCCAGGGAAGACCCGGGAGCAGCGGTCCGGTTAACGGCGCACCCGAAGAATAAGGAAACCGCGGACGCAAGAACAATGTATGATTGTAAGCCGTGTTTAAACATAGTTGTATTAGTCCCCGGTCCTTTCGGCAGGCGCGGCCCAACAAGGAGAATGAACTCCCCTGGCTAAACAGATTGGGACAAATGACGCCTTTGCATCCTTATTGCGATCCGCCCTGCGGCGGAGAAATGAAGTTCCCTGGGCTGATCCTTCGACCTTGCTCAGAACAGGCGCCCGGGGTTTCTTTGTTACTTAAGCGGAATTCCTCCGAAGCACTCCCCCTCTTTGCTCAATCCTGCGCCGCATTCATCCCGTGGTCTTCTGCGTAGGAGAATAAATTGCCCTCTCAGGCGCTCTTAAGCTGATTCTCCAGTTGCTGCAGCCTGGCCCGCTCTTCGCCAAGGTACCATTGAGTTTCGTTCAACTGCTGTTTCAGGGTGCGTATCTCTTCTCTCATCTGATTGATACAATTCTCTTTTTCCTGCAGAGACTGCTCAAGCTGCTGTCTTCTGGATTTCTCCTCACCGAGATACCATTGCGCTTCGTTGAGCTGGCTGCGCATAACTTCGGCTCCGGAAATCTCCAGATGTTCGATAAGTTTGCGCAACTCCTCCGCGGTCACCAGCAGGTTCTTAATGCTCTGTTCAAGTTTCTCCTCAATATTGTATTCCATCCCCTCCTCCTTCCAACCCTATAACGCTTCAGGCAACCGTTGGTTTAAAACCGCCGTGTTCCCGTTTTCCGTTTATGCGGATCTTCAACATTATAAAGATAACTAAAGCCGCCGCCTGGGCGATCGTGGTAAAAACAAGCATCAATTTTACCGAATGCATATATAACAATCCCTGTAAAGAAGCGCCTACCAGCATCGCCAGGCCGTAACTGGTATTGAATATCCCGTAACCAAGCCCCCTCTTCTGTAAAGGCGTGATATCGGCTATAGCAGAACGCATTATTGTCTCATGCACGCCCATCACCACTCCCCACACGCACATACCGGCCAGCGCCACTGCGGAATTACCGGCAAAGGCCATCGCCGGGATCAACGCGGAGAGAAAAGGAATGACCACAAGCAGTTCCAGGCCCGCGTTCATATTCCCGCGTTTTTTCTTCATAAGATCATAAGCTTTGCCTATGGACAAGGCGGCGATCCCGTCCACGCCCATGGCCAACGCGTAAAGAAGCGGGATCTGGGCGTCGTTGAACATACGGGCCGCTTTAAAATGAAAAGAGATAAGCAGAAAATTGGCGAAACCGCAGGCAACGAAGAAAATAAATACGGTATAAAGCCAGAATACCCCGGTCAGTTTCTCGGGAACGGGATTATTGCTTCCGGCGGGATCGAGTTTATCGGAGCGGGGGAATTTCAAGAAAGCGGCTATCAGCAAAAACACTACCAGCGCGAAAGGGATCCACAACAACGAATACGCGTGGCGGTAAGACTGGACGCCTGCCGCGCCTTTTACCGTAAGCGCGAAGAAGAGCGTGAAGATCAAAGGACCGCTCAAGGCCCCAAGCTGATCGAGGGCTTCGTGCAATCCGAAGCTTAAACCCGTGCCGACCTGCGCCCCTGCGTGCGAAATAAGAGTGTCCCTGCCCGGACTTCTTACCGCCTTGCCGATCCTTTCCATAAGGATCAATACCGCGGCTGTCTGCCAGGCTCCGGTCAAAGAAAGCAGCGGAACAGATGCGAGCAGCCCGTAACCGATGAATACCGACACCCAGTAAGAACGGGTACGGTCTGAAAGATACCCGGTCAACAGCCTGAGGGCATAGCCGATGAATTCCCCGGCGCCTGCGACAAACCCGACTACCGCGGCATTTGCGGCCAGAACTTCCAGATACGGTCCGTTTACGCTGCGGGCCCCTTCATAGACAATGTCCCCGAATAAACTGACCAGCCCGAGGAAAAGTATCAGCCGGAATGCCGAAAGTTTTTTGTCCGGCGCAGGCCGGAATGACGCAGTATTCATCTTTGTCCCCGTTCCAAAATGCTTTGCTCCGCCCATTGCCGGAAAAAAGCTATCTTATATCCCGCGAAAGACGGCAGGAAAAAACTATTTCATACTCTGAACAGCTTCCTGAATGAACGGGAGTATCCCCTCAACTTCTTCTACGGAAAGCCTGCCGAGCTTGGTAAAACGCAAATTCCCTTCTTTATCGCCGTTCTCGCGCGTGATCTGCAGTTTCTTGGCGCCTTTATTATAGGAATACACGCTGACAGTTACCCTTCCGTTCGCCCCGTCAAGGGATTTGGAAAATATCTTCTCATCCAGACTGCTATCGTACGGCATCTCTAACCTCCTTAAATGACCCCCATGCTTTCTTGCGAAAGCAAGAATGGGGGGAATTTAATCCCGCAACTGCGGGATTATTTATTGAATTTAACCCCGGCGGCCCCGGGGTTTTTATACCACCCAAAAAACACTCTCATTACCTTTTCTCGCAGGGGACTTTCCAGATATCCATAGCGTATTCTTCTATGGTCCTGTCGCTCGAGAATTTTCCGGAACGCGCCACATTGATGATGGATCTCTGCGTCCAGGATTTTTTATCCAGATACGCCTGTGACACGGCATCCTGTGTTTTACAATAAGCTTCGAAATCGGCGCAGACTAAAAACGGGTCATTATTCATCAAACTTTGCACCAGAGGTTCAAATGTCCCCTGTTCCGAAGACGAAAAGAAATCTGAACGCACCAGTTTAAGTATCTCCTTAAGCGAAGGGGAATGAGAGATATATTCCTGCGGGTTATAACCTCCGGCGCGGATCTTATCGATCTCGGCCGTCTGCAATCCGAAAATAAAGATATTCTCCCTGCCCACGGCTTCCGCTATCTCAACGTTGGCCCCGTCAAGCGTGCCGATGGTCAAAGCGCCGTTGACCATAAATTTCATACACCCGGTCCCGGAAGCCTCGGTGCCGGCGGTCGAGATCTGCTCTGAAAGATCGCTGGCCGGAAAGATCCTTTCCGCCAGGGAAACGCCGTAATTCTCCAGGAATACCACTTTAAGCTTATCCTCCATATCCCTGTCTTTATTTATCACAACAGCTACGCTGTTAATGAAGCGGATGATCAGTTTTGCCATAAAATAACCCGGCGCGGCTTTTCCGCTGAATAAAAACGTCCTGGGCAGGACGAATTTATCCCTGCCTTTCTTGAGATTAAGGTACTGCGAAATGATATAAAGGCAAAACAACACCTGGCGTTTATATTCATGGATACGCTTGACCTGGACATCAAAAAGAGAATCCGCGTCAATGATCACTCCCGTGCTCCTGCGCACGTGGTCGGCAAGCAATCTTTTGTTCTGCGATTTGACTTCCTGCCATTTCCTGCGAAAAGAGGCGTCGGAAACAAATGCTTCCAGTTTCTTCAGTTCATAAAGATTAGTCAGCCATTTTTTCCCGATGGCGTCGCTGATCAACGCGGACAACCCGGGATTGGACTTCTTGAGCCAGCGCCGCTGGGTGATACCGTTGGTTTTATTATTGAATTTCTCGGGATAGAACTCGAAGAAATCCGGGAAAAGCTGTCTCTTCAGGATCTCCGTATGCAGGAGAGAAACACCGTTAACAGAATGGCTGCCGACAATACAAAGATAGGACATCCGCACGCGCTTGACTTCCCCCTCCTCGATCAGGGACATCCTGGACAGGCGCTGCGGTTCGGACGGGAAACGCGCCGCGACCCGGCGCAGAAAACGCGAGTTTATTTCGTAAATGATCTGCATATGCCGCGGGAGAAGACTTTCCAGCAGCGGGACCTGCCAGCACTCCAGCGCTTCCGGCATTACCGTATGGTTGGTATACGCGAAAGTCCTGACGGTAATGTCCCAGGCAGCCTCCCAATCCAGGCGTTCTTCGTCTATCAGGATGCGCATGAATTCCAGCAGCGCCAGCGCCGGATGGGTATCGTTAAGCTGAATGGCGACTTTATCCGGCAGCGCCCTGAAATCGGTATTTTCCACCTTGAAACGCCGGATAATATCGGATATGGAAGCGGCGGTAAAAAAATATTCCTGTTTTAACCTAAGCAGCCTGCCCTGGCTCACGCCGTCATTGGGATAAAGCACCTTCGAGATATTCTCGGAAAAAAGCTTGCTGTAAACGGCTTTTTCGTAATCGCCGTCGTTAAAATACCCCAGATCGAACTCCTCGGTGCCGCGCGCCGACCAGAGCCGCAGGGTATTCACCCGTTCGTTCTCAAAACCGGGAATAGGGATATCGTAAGGCATCGCCAGCACGTCCTGGGTATCCCGCCATTCCACGCGCAGATGCCCGTCTTTATCATGGGACATATAGGTAGTGCCGTAGAACCTGACCTTAACCGTGTATTCCGGCCTGGCGATCTCCCAGGGATTCCCCTGCTTCAGCCATTCATCAGGCGATTCCACCTGGCACCCGCCGACTATACGCTGCTTGAATATACCGTAATCATACCTGATGCCGTAACCGTGCGCGGGAATGCCGAGGGTAGCCATGGAATCCAGAAAACATGCGGCCAGTCTTCCCAATCCTCCGTTGCCCAGGCCGGCGTCCTTTTCCTGGTCGATCACATCCTCGATATTCATTCCCATATCCTTAAGAGCCTCCTGCGCTTCCTTTAACATCCCCAGATTGATGATGTTGTCAACCAGCAGGCGGCCGGGAAGGAACTCCATGGACATATAATAAACGCGTTTAAGATTTCTCTTATGGTAGCTTTGCTGGGTGATTATCCAGCGTTCGACCAGCCGGTCGCGTGTAGCGATCGCCATCGCCATAAAATTATCGTAGGAAGTGGCCGTATATTTATCTTTTGCCAGAGTATATTGACGGTTATTCCGGAAGGAAGTTTTCAACGCTTCCTTGCTCATTCCCTTGTATATGGGATCCCATTTCCTTGGCGCGCGTTTCTTCTTTAAGCTACCGGGCATACAATCCTCCCAAATACCATATCAAGTTATAAAAGGTATATTAAGCCGTGTATTGTGCCGCAATTGCCATTCCTCGTACATCGTCTTTCTTACCAGAACCCAGAACCTAAAACCCAGTACCCTGTTCTTTCTATATGTAATTATATTTCCTTGTAAAGCGCTTCGGCGGCGGCCGCGTTCTGCACGATGACCACCTGGCAGGGAGATTCGCGGAATATCTGTTCTCCAGGATCGTAGAAGATCTCTTTCCTGGATTCCAGTTCCTTGATCTTACCCATCACCAGCAGATCCGCCCCGATCTCGGCCGCTTTATCCACCACCATACGGTGGATCGCTCCGCATAGAAGGAACGGCTCAAAAGGAACGGATTTGGATTCGGCCATACGGCCGATACGCTCAAGCAGGATGCCTCCCTGCTCTTTCAACTCTTTTTCGTATTCACGCGCCTCGATCTCCACAAAAACGCGGTTACGCAGAAGTTCAGACACGCTGCGCTCATCAACCACATAAATACCCGCGATCCTGGCCCCGATGATCTTAGCCAGGCAGATCGCGTATTTCGCGGTCGGCACGGCGGCCGGGGTCCCGGCGGCAACGGCTAAAGCTATCGTCTTGATCGGCACATTTCCCCCCTGAACATTTATCTTGATTAACGCGTTAATGCGCCAGGTTCTTCTTTATTATCTTCAGCATCGAAAAAGCGTCCCTGGATTCTTCGTCGAGCCTGTCGTTTATATACTTAACGCCTTCCTGATAATAAGGCAGGTATATCTTTTCCAGAGCGTTGACTTTACGGATGGTTTTCTTGACTTCCTTCGCCAGCCGCAGAACGGCGATCTTTTTTTCCGCCAGCGCCGCCAGTATCTCGACAAAAGAAGAGAACCTGGCCATCGTTTCATCGATGTAGAAACTCGCGCCCGGACAACTGAAATAAGGGGCATTCTGTTTCACCTTCGCCTCGATGACCGGAAGGCTTACGCCCATCACGCGGCGCTGGGAAATATGTATGGTATGCTCCATTTCCACGGAAAGGCTCAATTCCGCCACTTTCCTGCGGCCCATAGCCACCATCGCCTGTTCCAGCGCGGCATATCCCAGACGCAGGCTCTCATAGGCCTGGCGCTGCAGGCGCTCCATCACGCGCACGAGAGAAGTGAGCTCGTTGATCAGTATCCTGCGCTTTTCGTCCAACAGCTCATACCCTTCGCGGGTGAGCGCAAGGCTCTTGCGCATTTTCAACAGATTGGTCTTGGTCGCCGCTACATTTACTCTCATTTTTTAACGTAGTATTTTTCTATATATTCTTCGCGTATGCGCAAAAGTTCATCTTTCGGCAGCATAGAAAGCACTTCCCATCCCAGGGACAGTCCGTCATCCAGCGTCCTTCTCTCGTCGTATCTCTGGGAAAGAAAACGGCGTTCGAAAGCGTCCCCGAATTCAAGATAGAGTTTATCAAGAGGCGATAGCTCTTCTTCGCCGATAATGGCGGCGAGGGCGCGGATATCCTTGACTTTGGCGTAGCAGGAAAAAAGCTGCGAAGCAACCGCGGGATGGTCTTCCCTGGTCATTCCTTCGCCGATGTTGTCCTTCATCAACCTGGAAAGGGACGGCAACCCGGCTATGGGAGGATAAATACCGCGGCTGAACATTTCGCGTTCCAGCACGATCTGCCCTTCGGTGATATATCCGGTCAAATCCGGGATCGGATGCGTGATATCATCGTTAGGCATAGTCAGTATCGGCAGCTGGGTGATGGAACCGCCCACCCCTTTGATCATCCCGGCCCGTTCATATAAACTGGCCAGATCGCTGTAAAGATATCCTGGGTAGCCTTTCCTGGCGGGAATTTCCCCGCGGATCGTGGATAATTCCCTCAACGCTTCGCAGTAATTGGACATATCCGTCATAATCACCAGCACGTGCATATTCTTCCTGAACGCCAGGTATTCCGCGCAGGTCAACGCCAGGCGCGGGGTAGTGATACGTTCGATCGACGGGCTGTCCGCAAGACTTAAGAACATCGTGACCTTTTCCAGGACGCCGCTATCCTCGAAACTTTTCAAAAAGAACCTGGCCGTGTCGTATTTGACGCCCATAGCGGCGAAGACCACGCAGAAGTTTTCGTTCTTTACGCGCGCCTGGCGGGCGATCTGCGCGGCGATGAGATCGTGCGGCATACCGCTGCCGGAAAAAATCGGCAGCTTCTGCCCGCGCACCAGAGTATTCATAACGTCAATGGCGGAAATGCCGGTTTCGATGATATTCTTCGGGTAGTCGCGTGCGGTCGGGTTGATGGCCAGGCCGTTGACGTCCAGCATCTCCTCCACCGCCGGCTTGGGCATCCCGTCCAGGGGATTCCCCCTGCCGTCAAACACCCTGCCGAGCATCTCTTCGGAGACCCCGAGCATCAACGGCTTCTCCCTGAACCTGACCCGGCTGTTGCGCATCGACAGGCCGCCGGTACCGCCCAAGACCTCGACGACCGCGTATCCTTTGCCCACTTCCAGAGTAACGCCGGACCTGATCCTGCCGGTTTCATCGGTTATTTCAACCACTTCATTATAACCGACGTTATGGATGTTGCGGATGATGAATATAGGCCCCACTATCTCTTCCAGCCCCACATATTCCCTGAGAGTATATTGTCCCATTCTAAAACTCCAATTCTTTCACGCTCTCTGCGATCCCGGAAGAAAGGGCGGCGAGCTTGTCCAGGTCTTCCTCGGTATAACGCAGTTTCATCCTGATCACATCCTGGTAAACCCCGAGGCCTTTGATCTCCACGAGGGTCACTCCTTTTTGCAGCAATCCCTCGGAAATATGGTAAAAGTCCACGATGGTCTTGAGCATCAGGAACTGTTTTCTGGCGGAAGCGTATGTATCGACTTTGTCGAAAGCGGACTGCTGCAGAAAAGTGTTCTTGAAAATATGGCAGACCTCCAGCACCAGCCGCTGCGTCTGCGGCAGCACGTCCGGCCCGACCAGCTTGACCACCTGCTGTAATTTCTGCTCTTTCTGAAGCAATTCCATCATAAAATAACGCAATGGAAGCCAGCCCGGATCTATATTGTCGTGCCACCAGTCTTTTATATCGTCAAGGTATTCCGAATAACTGTCTATCCAGCTGATGGAAGGATAGTGCCTGGCATTGGCCAGGTCCCTGTCCAGCGCCCAGAAACAACGGATAAACCGTTTGGTATGCGAGGTCACCGGCTCGGAGAAATCCCCGCCCTGCGGAGAGACCGAAGCGATAATGGTGATCGAACCGTCCCTTTTATCGAGAGAACGCACCTTTCCCGCTCTTTCATAAAACTCCGCCAGCCGGGAAGGCAGATACGCCGGGAACCCTTCCTCGAGAGGCATCTCTTCCAGACGGCCGGACAATTCACGCAGGGCCTCCGCCCAGCGGGAAGTGGAATCGGCCATCAAAGCCACATTATATCCCATATCGCGGTAATACTCGGCCATGGTTATCCCGGTATAAATACTGGCTTCCCTGGCCGCCACCGGCATATTGGAAGTGTTGGCGATGAATATTGTCCTCTCGGAAAGCGGCTTCTGCGTGCGGGGATCCACCAATTTGGCGAAATTGAGCAGCACGTCGGTCATCTCGTTGCCCCTCTCGCCGCAGCCCACGAAGATGACCACTTCGGCGTCGCTCCACTTGGCGAGCTGATGCTGAACCACGGTCTTGCCGGTGCCGAACCCTCCGGGCACGGCCACGCAGCCGCCTTTTGCTACCGGAAAAAGAGTATCTATAACGCGCTGCCCGGTTATCAGCGGACTGTCCAGTTTCAGACGTTCAATATAAGGCCTGGCCTTTCTTACCGGCCAGCGCTGCAGCATAAAAATATCTTCCTGCCTGCCGTCCTTCTCCACCACGGCGACCTTATCCTCCAGCGAATAATCGCCTTCGCCGCCGATCCAGACCAGCCTGCCGGACGTCTCCGGCATCAGCATTATCCTGTGGCGTATCAGGGAAGTCTCCTGGACTTCTCCCAGGCATGTCCCGGCCGGCAGTTCTTCGCCGGTGCCGCGCAGCGGGACAAAATGCCAGCGTTTCCGGCGGTCCAGGGCCGAGACCCTGACCCCCCTGCCGATATAAAATCCTTCTTTCTGGCGGATCATCTCCAGCGGACGCTGTATCCCGTCGTATATATTCCCCAGCAGGCCGGGCCCCAATTCCACGTAAAGAGGAAAACCCTGGGTATAGACAGGATCTCCCGCCTTAACGGAAGTGGTATCTTCATAAACCTGGACAAAAGCCCTGTCGCCTTTTAAACGCATCACTTCGCCAACAAGGCGGTATTCGCCGACTTCCACCATATCCAGCATACGCAGAGAAGAAACGCCTTCGATCTCAACCACCGGACCGACCACCCTGTAGACCCTACCGGCGACCTTTTCCATCTTAGAACATCTCCTTCATTATTCTTCCGTAGAATTCATCGTAACGCTGCTGCAATAACGAAGAAAACCGCCCGTCGAATATCCGGCTTCCGCTCTCCGTGCGCACGATCACCCCGATCTCGCGGAATTCGCCGGGTAAGAAAGACAAAACTATATTTCTCGCGGCCGCGGCGCAACAGGCGGATTGCGTCTGAACGCGGAATTCCTGATCCAAGAGTATCCCATCCTCGGGAGAGAACAACACGCAAAGAACGTCCTCTTCCAATAAACGCGCCGCATCGATTATTATTTTCTTCAAAAAAGGCCGGTATTCCGGATTTCCCCGATAGGACCCGGCGGCGTCATTAACGGCAGCAAAAACCGCCCCGGCAAGCCTGCCTCTCTCCTGAAGGAACGCCCTTTTCTTTTCCAGGTTCGCTGCCGAATTGATCCTCTCGCAGAGAATTCCTGCTTCCTGTTCCGCCAGCTTGAGGACAATATCGGCGTTTTTATGAGCCTCGAGACGCGCCTGCGACAAAATAGTCTCGGCTTCTTTTCTTGCGCGTTCAAGGATATCGACGCTCTCCGATTCCGCGTTATCTCTAAGCTTTTTGCAGATAATATCGGCATTCTCGCCGGTGATCTTTGTTTTGTCCTGTTTCTCCATAACAACCATCCTTAAATCAAACGCTCATACCTATGGCGCCTTTAAGCAGATCATCCGCGCTTTCTCCGCCGGATTTATCCCCCAAAGAAGGCACTTCCAGGATAAGCGGTAATTCCTGGGTATAGATCAATTCGCTTATTTTACCGCGCATCAGATCAGCGGCTTTACGGGTGACCACCAGGATCCCCACGCCTTCGGCGGCAAAAGCCACCTTAAGCGCCGCTGCGGCTTCCTTCTCCGTACGCACTTCGATGGTCTCGATACCGGAGAGCCTGAACCCCAGGCTGCTATCGCTGTCCGCCACGCAAAATAATCTCATCGCGCCTCAAACCCGGCTTAAGATCATAATCGCGATGATCAAGCCGTATATAGCTATACCTTCGGCCAATCCCACGTATATCAGCGCCCGTCCGGCGAGTTCCGGTTTCTCGCTCATCGCGCCTACCGCCGCCGCGCCGACATACGCCACGGCGATACCGGCTGCCAAAGCGCTCAATCCGGCCGACAATGCGGCCGACAAGAACGCCCACCCCACCGCGTTCGGATTGGACGCCGAGACCGGCTCCGCAGCAGACGCCGCGCTGATGAATCCCCAGAATGCCACCGCCGCAACCGCCGGCAAAATAACCCGCAGCGTCTTCAATACCGATTCTTTCCTGATAACCATATACTTACCTCCTTCGCACGAGCGAACACTTGCCCGATTCCGGTCAGGGCAATAAGATATTAATAAAAACCGACTCCCAGGCATTCCCGGCCTTCCCGGTCAAACACTCAACGGCTTGTAAGCCTTCTTCCCGCTAAGAAAGAACTTCGAGAAGAATTCGTAATAATTCAACCTCAATGACTGTATGCCCACCACCATTCCTTCGAGGAACAAGACCAGTATGTTCCCGCCTATAATGATAAGCAGTGAAGCGAACCCTGAACCGACGCCGCGCACCAGTTTTGAGAGTTCGAAGATCGCCATAAACAGCCCGGCGTGCGCGAGGGCGAACGCGGCGACACGGATAAAGGAAACCGTATTGGCAAGGTACCCCATAACAATCTCCATCATATCGATTACACTTTCCATCAGCAGCACAAAAATCCCTTCTTTTGCCCTGCCCGTGAAGACCTCGAACAGCGGTTTTAAAAATAATACCATAAAACAGGCGCTAATCAAAATAAAATAGCCCGGCGGCACTGCTCCCGCCCCCGGCGCCGTCAGCCTGACGGCGAGGGCAATCCCGCTCCAGTAAATGACCCCGGATATCAACCCCGACTTGTCGAAAAACGCTTTCGCGTAATTACGGTCGCGCAGAGAAATAAAAACATTCAACGCCACCCCCAGTGATATCACCGCGATGCCGAAAATTATGCTTATTTTAAAGACCCCGAGTATATTGTTTATCGGCTTCACCCATAAAGAATCGAATTCGAAACCGAAAGCGCTTCCGTAAAGAAGACCGAACAAAGCCGACACCCCCCCGGCGTAAGAGGTAAGCGCCCCGGCCTGCCTGACCTTCTCGCTGCGGCTGCGCATGATCAACAGACCGGCGGCAAGCAGCAATGATCCGTGACCGAGATCGCCGAACATCGCGCCGAACATCAGCAGAAAAGTAATAGCGGTGAATAACGTCGGGTCCACGCTGCCGTAGCGTGGGATACCGTAGGATTCTATCAAAAGCTCGAAAGGTTTTATAAAAGCCGAATGTTTCAGCAATACCGGCACGTCATCCTTGGATATCCCCAGTTCTTCCGGCCTTTTCTCCTCCACATAAACACAATTCTCCATCTGCCGTATCCTGGAAACTACCCGGTCCTTATCTTCGGCGGGCACCCATCCGGAAAGCAGCACCGTCTTATCCGTGATGCAGGAATACTTCCTGGCCTCCATGATCGATTTCTTCAGCCTGATGAAAGTATTCATCTGCGACAGTTCGTCTCCTGAACGGGCGGCGATATCGGCCAGAGCGGCGGACTCCCGCTGCGATTCCTGCCGGTCTTTTTCTATCTGCAGTTTCAGTTTAAGCTGGATCTCACCGCTGACGGCTTCTTCCTCCCCGGAGAAATCGGCTTTCTCGAATCCGGCGTCCGCCAATACTTTCCGCAAATAGGCCCTGTCTCGCCTCAGCCCGATAAGCAGAATAGCGACCCTGCCGTCATGTTCCTTACGGAAGGGGTAGATTACGGTATGAATACCCGCGAGGCTGCGTTCAAGCAGGTCAAGATTTTTATCGGCGATCCTGCCGGACACCACTTCCAGGAAACTATAGGAGGTATCCCTGCTCTTCAGGGAAACCGGCAGGACTCCCGGGACGCGGTTGAGCATGGATATCCTGGTGCGGATCTCCTCCTCGAGTTCCTCTTTCCTGGCGATGTGCGGGGCTACCGCCGCGTCCATGGAATTCAGTTTCTGCTCAACGGCGGAATAAGAGAATTGACCGGCGGACATCGGCGTTATCACGGCCGGCCCGGATGACGGCCGGTAATCTATTGCCGCGCATACCTGGCGCAGGCGCGAAGCCAGCTTCTCCCAGTCTTCGGCCTCTCTCTGTATCTCCGAGACTGAAAGCCCGTCCAGCCCGGATTCTATCTGGCGGATATCCACCGGATGAAAATTGCCGAGCTTAAGCAGCTGCGCGAAAGTCTGCTCCGCGTCTTCTTTGAGCACGGCGATATTGATCAATTCCATTTCACAGGGACGCAGCATAAATATTTATCCCCCGATATTCAACGATTGCACGATCTCATCTTTCGAATGCCCGTAAGCTTTCGCGTAAAGAAGCGAAACCAGCAGCCCGGACTGGCGCCGGCTGGAAACCAGGTAACCGATGGCCGTGCCGATTGTGAACGGAAAACCAGAGAGGGCGGACCTGACCTCCTGCAAAAGCAGGCCGTACAAGAAACCTTCTATCAGGAAAAAGTTGTCTTCGAAAATACCTTTTATGTTCGCGTAAGGGCCGAAAGAAAGACTGTTAACTACCTGCGTTATCCCGTTACTGGTATAAAAGCCGCGGATATGATCCTTGTTCAGGCGCAGCCCGCCGGGAATGAACCAATCAAGCATCTCCGACATATTCTGGGCGTAATATTTTCTGGACCGCAGCAGCAGGTTTATGTTCTCGATGTCGATCTCTACCCCGATGATGCGCGAAGCTATCCTGCGGTCCGGTCCGGAAAGACGGGAAATCGCCTCGGAAACCCTTTCATAATAATCCACGTCAAGCGCGACCTCCAGCAGAAAAAGTTTTCCGTCCCGTTTGAATTTTTCCCTGGCCTTCATCAAAGCGCGTTTATACGGGGTATCTTCCAGAAAAAGAATGAATTCTTCGATGGTTTCCGCTCCTGCCAGCCTGGCGAAATCCAGAACGGAACCGCTTTCGTCATTATCGATATAATCTTCCCAGGCGACCGGCAGCTTACGGTGCCATATCCTTAAAACGGTCTTAAGCTGTTCTATCTCCAGTTTCTGCCGCAGCAAAGCCAGAAAATCCCTCTCTCTGCCGGCGGGAAGAGAGAAAAGAACCTTTCTGTAAGCGGACGCTTCCTGCGAGCCGATCAGACGCTCGGCAATCGGCAGATCGGCCGCCGAGGAGATCCTCACGCCTTCCTGGAGACCGACGTAAACAGTCCCTTTGAACAAAGACAGCGCTTCCTGAATGTCCTTAGCTTCAGCCAGGGAAATGAAAAATTTCTCCGGCAGCAAAGCGGAAAGCATTGCCCTGATCCTGGCGTTGGCGAAAGAATATTTGCTTAGATCCTGCATATTTTCGGAGTGCCTGACCGGAAAAAGCCGCCGGGATTCTCCGTCCGTATTCAATTCCGGTTATCGACTGCCGCGGCTTGTCAGCCGCGGGATATTATAGGGAAATTATTTCGGAAAATATTTTCCGGGCCACGGAAGGGATATTCTGTTCTTTGGCCATGCGCAGGGCTGCGTATTCCTCTCGGGCGCCGTTAACCATACTTTCTTTTCTGGCAAGGCACTCTTTGCGGACAGTCTCTTTCCGCTCTTGCGCGGAAATGCGGGACCGTTCAGTTGATTCTTCGAGGATTTTACCGGCTTGCGCTTTAGCTTCGGAAAGAATACGCTCCGCTTGCTGCTTTGCCTGTTCAATCTTTCTCTTTGAATCCTGCTCTTCTTGTAGAATACGCTCGACGATCTCTTTCATAATGCTTTTATTTTACCATTTACGGCACAAAAGTAAATGTAAATTACTCTACAAAGAACCGCCAACGGCTATGGCACCGAAGCCCGTTTCGGTCCCCGGTTACGGTAACCAACAGAATCCAATAAGTGATGAGTAATTGTTATAGAACTTATTGTCAGATAATAAATTAACAACAGCGTCTTGCTATTATTTTAAATCTTGGGCTGTTTTCCCAGCGCCGACTTAACCGATACTCCTTCCAGCGCGCCGAGTTTTCCGGTCAAAGCCCCCAGTTCATCCGTGCCCGCGTCCACTATCAAAGTAATCACGCAGCAGCTTTTACGGGCATAAGGCATACCCATTCTGCCGACTATAATACTGCCGTATTCGGTGAGCACGGAGTTGACGGCTGAAGCCGATCTCTGCCTGTTGTCTACGATAATACCCACAAACCCCAATCTGCGTTCCATGCAGACCTCCTTTATCTTTCATACCTCGTCCATCGTGTCTCGTGTTTCTGACTGTGGTCTATGGACTGTCGACTGTTTTTAGAACCCATAACCCTCTTTTAATTCAGAGTTAATCCACTTAACTGCGCATAAAAAACCCGGTTCCGCTCCGTAGTCCACGGAGAAAAACCGGGTAGTGATGATCGCGGCCGCTCTTTCCCCTTTGGCGCAGAAACTTTCCGCTTCCTTACCTTCAGGATCAATGCTGAATACCGGACTATTTTATGTAGACCGGCCTGGCCTTATAATGCGTATGCAGAAGATGCTCGGATTTCTCGCCCAAAGGCCTGCCGAGATATTCTTCATACAGTTTCTTTATATACGGATTCTCGTGCGAGAATCTTAACTGGCAATCCTTATCGTCTTTATACAAGCCTTCGGCGCGCTTCTTGCGCAATTCATCGGTGACCCCGTAAGGCTGGCCTCCGCCTCCGACGCAGCCTCCGGCGCACGCCATAACTTCTATGAAATGATACGGGAGTTCCTGATTGTTCTTCTTGGCTTCCCTGACCTTATTCAATACGTATTCGACGTTGCTCAATCCGTGCGCGATGGCCACGCGTATTTTTTTGCCGTCGATCTGGATCTCTGCTTCTTTGACCCCGTTAAGCCCGCGCAAATCCTCGAAATCCACTTTCTTGAGGTTCTTGCCGTTGAGCACGAAATAAGCCGTGCGCAGCGCAGCTTCCATTACCCCGCCGGTAGCCCCGAAGATAACCCCGGCTCCGGTATAGTCTCCCAGGATGTGATCGGGATCCTCGTCGGGCAGGTTGACGAAATCAATACCCGCCTGTTTGATCATCCGCGCCAGTTCGCGCGTGGTCAACGATACGTCCACGTCCTGGCATCCGGAGGCGAACATTTCCTCGCATCTTTTTATCTCGTATTTCTTTGAAGTGCACGGCATTATGGAGACCACGAATATCTTCGCCGGGTCTATCCCCTTCTTTTCTGCGTAATACGTCTTTGCCAGCACGCCCAGGATCTCCTGCGGGGATTTACAGGAAGAAAAATATTCCATCATATCCGGATGGAACTTTTCCATAAAATCCACCCAGGACGGGCAGCAGGTGGTGATCAGCGGCAGAGGCCCCTTATGCTTGGTAAAACGCTCCACGAATTCCGTGCCCTCTTCCATTATGGTGACATCGGCCGCGAAATTAGTGTCGAAGACGGCCTTGAACCCCAGCCTGCGCAGCAGGGAATAAAGTTTCCTGGTCAGGTTCGTGCCCACGGGATAACCGAAAGCCTCTCCCACCGCAACTCTTACCGCGGGCGCGATCTGCACCACGCAATATTTATCGGGATCCTGCAATGCCTCCCAGACCCTGCCGGAATCGTCTTTTTCGACTATCGCTCCGGTCGGGCAGTGGTTGGAACACTGTCCGCACCTTACGCAGGGAGAATCCGCCAGCTTGATGTCCCCGGCCGGCGATATACGCGTCCCGAAACCTCTTTCCAGGAACGAGAGCGCCCAGACATTCTGCATATTCTGGCAGACATCGACGCACCTGCCGCAGAGTATGCATTTCTGGGGTTCCAGCACGATCGTTCCGGTAGAATCGTCCGGGGGCAGCGGAGAAAGAAAATTCTTGAAAGATTCCTGCCTGATGCCGAAATCCGCGGCCAGTTTCTGCAGCTCGCAGTCGTTGTTCCGGCCGCATTTAAGGCAGTCATTGGGATGCTTGGACAAGATCAGTTCCAGCACGGTGCGCCTGACGGCGACTATTTCCGGATCGTGAGTGATGATATCCATCCCCTCTTCCAGGGGCGTACAGCAGGCGCGCAGCATCTTTGCCGAGCCTCTGATCCTGACGATACAGATGCCGCAGGCGGCGGACGCGTGAAGGTCCGGATGTTTGCAAAGCGTGGGTATCTTCAGCTGGACCGTCCCGGCGGCTTCCAGGATGGTCGTGCCTTTCTCCACCTGGACGTCAATGCCGTTTATTCTTGCCTTTATCAACATCTTTACTCCTTGGCGATAGACTGGAATTTGCAGACTTCAAAACACTTGCCGCACTTGATACATTTGGACGCGTCTATGAAAAACCCTTTTTCCCTGTCCCCCTCGATGGCGTTCACGGGACAGTTGATCACGCAGACACGGCAGCGTTTGCATTTATCCTGTATTATGGAATAGGTCATCAGGCTGCGGCATTTATGCGACCGGCACTTCCTGTTGACGATATGTTCGCGGTATTCATTCTCAAAATATTTCAGGCTGGACATCACCGGATTGGCGGCCGTCTGCCCCAAGGCACAGAGAGACGCGCGCTGCATAGCCTGGGCCAGCCTGCGCAGTTTATCGAGGTCTTCAAGTGTACCGCTGCCTGCCGCTATACCGTTCAAAACATTCAGCATCTGGTAACCGCCGATACGGCACGGCGCGCATTTTCCGCAGGACTCGTCGACGCAAAACCCGAGATAGAATTTGGCGATATCGACTATACAGTCGCTCTCGTCCATAACGATCATCCCGCCGGAACCCATAATGGAACCGAGCTTCTGCAGGTTCTCGTAATCCACCGGCGTATCCAGATAATCCACCGGGATGACGCCTCCGGAAGGACCGCCGGTCTGCACGGCCTTGATCGGCTTATCCGTAAGCATCCCGCCGCCGATATCGAAAACTATTTCCCGCAGGGTGATGCCCATCGGGACTTCCACCAGCCCGGAATTCTTCACCTTGCCGGTAAGGGCGAAAACTTTGGTGCCTTTGGATTTCTCCGTGCCTATAGAAGCGAATTTATCCCCGCCCTCCAAGATGATATACGGCACGTTGGCCAGGGTCTCGACGTTATTGATGGCGGTGGGCTTGCCCCATAACCCGGACACGGAAGGATACGGAGGCCTGGGCCTCGGCGTTCCCCTCCGCCCTTCGATGGAGGCGATAAGCGCAGTTTCCTCGCCGCAGACAAAAGCGCCGGCGCCGAGGCGGATATCGATATCGAAAGAAAAATCCGTTCCGAGGATGTTTTTCCCGAGCAATCCGCAGTCATAGGCCTGTTCAATGGCTTTCTTGACCCTCTCGACGGCCAGGGGATACTCGGCCCGGATATACATATAGCCCATGCCGGCGCCGATGGTATATCCGGCGATGATCAACCCCTCGATGACCGAATGCGGGTCTCCTTCCAGAACGCTCCTGTCCATATAAGCGCCGGGGTCGCCCTCGTCGGCGTTGCAGATCACGTATTTCTTATCTCCCTGTGATTCGCGGGTGAATTTCCATTTCATCCAGGTCGGATAGCCGGCCCCGCCGCGGCCGCGTAAACCGCTCTTCTTCATCTCTTCGATGACGTCGGCCGGGGTCATTCCGGAAAGGATCTTCTTCAACGCCCCGTACCCGCGGCAGGCGATGTATTCATCTATGCTCTCCGGGTCGATCACACCGCAATTACGCAATACTATCCTGATCTGTTTCGGCTCTTCCTTGAACAAAAGGTCATTAAGGACGCCGTCGGCTTTAACTGATGCCTCGATGATCCTGGCGATATCCCCATCCTTGACCCCGGTATAAATCGTGCCCTGGGGAAAGATCTTGACCGCGAACCCTTTGGCGTAGATTCCGATATCCGCCGCCCTCACCAAAGAAACCGAATCTTCCAATCCGTTGTCCTTGATCAAATTGGCAAACGAAGTGTAGAAATCGCGCAGTTTTTCCTGCTCTGATCGTTCGGTATCCGCCAGCAATATTATTTTCTTGCCCATCTTTCTATACGCCTACCTTTTTGTCCTTACTTCGTAGATATTATCGTTAACCAGGGTCTTGGCGGAAATATGCTTTTCCAGGATCTTTATCGCCACGTCCTTGTCCACCCGTCCGTAAACCACGTCCGGCAGACCGCCGCAATGCACTTCGACCAGCGGTTCCGCGTAACACATCCCCTGACAGCCGCATTTCTTTATCTGCACCGCCAGGTTGCGTTTCTTCGCTTCCTGCTGCAATGTAGTGAAGACCTCGCCGGCGCCGGCGGCCATACCGCAGGTGCTCATACCGACTTTTATCCAATCGCCGCTTTCTTCAAGCCCGGCGGCTATTTTTCCGTCTATATCCTTCAAGGTTAATTTCGCCATCCGTCTATCCTTCTTTTCCGTACTTGGAAACTATTTCCATAACCTGCCCTTTGGTAACCTTGCCGTATACTTTGTCGTCGACCATCATCACCGGCGCCAGCCCGCAGCACCCCAGGCATCTGACAACATCGAGATGGAACAGGCCGTCTTTCGTGGTCTCTCCTTCGTTGATGGAAAGTATGCTTTTCACTTCCTCCAGGATCACAGGGGCGCCCTTCAGGTAACAGGCCGTGCCCAAACAAACCGAGATCTTGTGTTTACCGGGGGGTTCAAGCTTGAAATAATTATAGAAAGTGATGACCTCGTAAATACGCGCCAGCGGCACTTCCAGGAGCCTGGAAAGCTGCAGGGAGACCTCTCTCGGCACATAACCGAAATGGTTCTGCACGGCGTGCAGCACCATGATCAGGCTGCCTTCCTTATCTTTCCACTCCCCGATAAGACTTTTTAGTTTTTCGTCGAGTTGTTCTGAACACATCTTAAAAAGGACTCCCTGTATTGTATACTGCGCCTTTTAAAAGAAAACTACAGCGCGCCGGAAAAGATGCTTTCCGGCGCTTTAACGCAGTTTAATTACTGCAGCGGATAAAAAATCCGGCGGGACTGAAAAGCGGAAATATTCCTTAACTTCCACTTTTCGGATATATATTATCACAACCGGTCGGGTTGTCAATATTTTTCGTCAAGCCGCACAAACCCTTTCCAGATTAGGCCGGCATCTCTGCCCGCCTCTCTTAGAAGACCGGAAAAAGATCGGCCCGCGCAGCTTTATTTACGCGTCCAGAGCTTTTCGATAAAATCGCCTGCGATCCTGCCGATGATATCCTTACATCCCAGGCCGATGGCGATGGCCACGCCCAGCCCCAAGGACCCCAGGATGATACCGATGGTCAATTCGACGATGCGCGCGCCGATATTAAGATGTTCCATAGCCACGGCGATGACGAAGATCATCACGGTAACTTCCACTATCCTGCTTAAAAGGCGCCCCTCGGACAACCCGGCGTTATTGGCCGCGGCCGAGATCATATTCTTCAGCAGATTGGAAACGAATATACCTACGATAAAGATAAAAATCGCGGCAATGATATTCGGGATATACAATATCACCCGGTTAAGCAGATCCACCGCCACCGTCAAACCGACGGCGTTTATCGCCAGCACTAAGGTTACCAGCATAGACAACCAGTAACAAAGAACGCCCAGTAATTCCGAAAGGGAATATTTGATGCCTCCCTTTGCCAGCAGGCCGTCCATCCCCACCTTTTCGGAAAGGCTGTCCAGTTTCATCCCCCGGAAACCGCGCGTCACCGCAGCCTTGATAATACGGGAGATCACCCACCCGACCAGGAGGATCAATACCACCAACAAGACGTTAACAAGCAGATGGCCTATTTCAGCGAGAATTGTTTTAGCAGGTTCAAGCAACAACGCTTTCCATCCTTCCATAACATCCTCCCTTCAATGAAGCTCCCCGGGCTAATCCTTCGACCTTGCTCAGGACAGGCGCCAGGGGTTTCTCTGTTATTTGAGCGGAATTCCTCCGAAGCAGTCCCACTCTTTGCGCAACGATACGTTCCCTTTCATCCTGCGCATTCATCCTATGGTCTTCTGCGTAGGAGAATGAAACCGTGTTAAATACCGTTTTTCCCCCAAAAACTCCTCTGACAAGCAACGCTCTCCCGTTACGCCACTAATAGTAATAAATTATCATAGCGGCAGACGCAAGTAAAGCGCTTTCTTAAGTAAAGATTTATTAAGCACAGCGCGTGGCGTATCGATTCAAAACGATAACAAACAACAATCCTTCATGTTTCTCCCTGATTCCTATTTAAAAATGGTCTATCGACGGGCACGTCCGTCCTAATGGGTGAGAAATCTATCTCGTCGAGGTCTCAACGAGCGCAAAGTTTTCTAAATAGGAATTCGGGATTTCTGCTCCCACTTACAGGAAGAATTAAGAAAAAACACAAACTCGCAACTTCGCTTATTAATTTTGCCCGTTTGCTTGCAGACTTAATTATCTAACAGTCTGCTGAAAAAGTCCCAATTGCGTCATTCTGAGGCCGAAGGCCGAAGAATCTCCGACGGAGATGCGATCCTTCGCTTCGCTCAGGATGACGAAAATAGGGTTTTTCAGCAGACTGCTAATCCACGCGCCCGCGAGGGGCGCGACTAAGCAGTGCTGGGAGCAAAACGCACAAAGCTTTGAAAAATAGATTTGGGCTTAGGCAGTCGTTGAATGGAAGATGAAACTCATTGATTTCTATTTAGAAGATTCTCCAGAGTATGAAAGAAATCAGCATAGAAATACTTCTTATTCATGGAATTAAATTTTAAGACTTTAACAGCAGTTTGGTGATCATTTATTTTTGTAATTCTAATTCCAGTGGCTACGAAAGAACATGATCCATTACCACTCAAAAACAATGATTGCCATCTGATCTTTGAATAAATATATCCATTATCAAAATCGCTCTTTGTTATTTCCCAATTCATCCGAGAAAGAGTGTCTTCACAGGCATAAAACACTTTATTGTATGAATAGTTATAAAATCTTTCTATGCCAGTTTGTTCTGTCAGTTTGATTTTATCTTGCACAGTGGCGCAACCGGAAAGTGCCATGATGAAAAAAAACAAAAAGAGGTGTAAAACGTAGTTAGGTTTCATGGGAGAATTACTTTTTATCTTGACAGACATTGCGTTGTTCGTAACCGTAAGAGGCCATACATTTTTTGTAACCGATATTCGTTTCAGGATACTTTAGGTCGACCCAAGTATATTCTTTTGTTGTAGTTAATTGCCTCATGCATTGCGCTTGGGCCCACTCATAACCTTGTGGAGGGTTCCATCCCGGATGAACGCTTACCATTTGCATAGATGCACATCCGGAGAACAGTAATATCGGAAGAATCGGTAAAAGACATAAAACAAGATTGGTTTTTTTAAAAAATTTCATTTTATGATCCTCCAGGAAATGGTTACTCGAGGGAATTTCATGTCAGCATACATACTTAAAATCTTGGCTTCTATTTTGATTCCTAAATCTATCTTCTCGGAGATCTTTGCGGCTCTTTCTTTGTCAATAAATCCTATTTGTTTTAGTCCACCAAACCATAAAAACTTCGGAGTATCAACATACACAGCAATGGCATTGGAGTCATGTTGATTATGTTTATCTCGAATTAAATATACAGGATCGCCAGGTTTGACAAATGACCTGATAATTTTATCGCGCCCTTTGTATCCAGTACCAACTATGTCAGGCATGTAATATATATAGCATATTTTAGCGTTTTTCCGAAATATTTATTTTTAGTGAAAGATTAAGCACAGCGCGTGGCGTATCGATTCAAAACGATAACAAACAACAATCCTTCATGTTTCTCCCTGATTCCTATTTAAAAATGGTCTATCGACGGGCACGTCCGTCCTAATGGGTGAGAAATCTATCTCGTCGAGGTCTCAACGAGCGCAAAGTTTTCTAAATAGGAATTCGGGATTTCTGCTCCCACTTACAGGAAGAATTAAGAAAAAACACAAACTCGCAACTTCGCTTATTAATTTTGCCCGTTTGCTTGCAGACTTAATTATCTAACAGTCTGCTGAAAAAGTCCCAATTGCGTCATTCTGAGGCCGAAGGCCGAAGAATCTCCGACGGAGATGCGATCCTTCGCTTCGCTCAGGATGACGAAAATAGGGTTTTTCAGCAGACTGCTAATAGAAACCCTGCCGAAACAAGCAATACTGCCAATGGTATGGATCGGCAGTTGTAATTTGGTTTCCTTTTCCACAGAAACTCTAATCAAAGTATCCGGTTTCCTGGAAAGCGCCGTGCGTTGAAACAACAAACTGCCGATCTTCTCGCGAAGAACACGCACGCTCCATCGTTCAACTCGGCACATTTCAGCATAAAACTCCCTCGCAAGAGAATTTTTCACTGAAAGGATCTCCACAAAATGGCTCCAACTTAATTGTTGTGATAACACCCTGATACTTTGCCGATCAGGAAAACACTCTACCAGCTTTCCCATACGGGCTAAATTACGCTCACTAAAACCATCCCCGTATTGAGGCTCTAATTTTGCCGATAGTGTCGGCAAAATTGCTCTGTCATATTCTGCGCGCTTGTTTTTGAACAATTCCCGGCGAATACGCTCACCTATCTGCCAATATAACAAAGTAAGCTCCGAATTGGCATACGAAGCCACGCGGCTACGAGCTGATTCGACTAAATGGCGAATATCTTCTACAATTCCAGCCTTTATCGAAACGAAACCCGATGTCTCCGGCCCGATAGGGAAGTGAGAAGCATATCTCACAATTATCTCCCATCTAAAAAAACACTCTAATTGGGACAGCTATTTTTCTCCTATTCTTTAAACATTACCTCTCGTCTATATTATTGAGCGGTAAGACCGCGCTGTAGGTTTCCAGTGTTCCCTTCCGTATGGTCGGCCATAGCTTCGACAATTTCAAGCCTACATGGCGCACTCATTATAACCTATCTGTAGTCTTGCTACTTCTTCGTCGTAGGCTTTTCTAAACTCGGGATTCTTCCGAAACTCTTCCTCAATATGTTGACTCACTGTTTTGGGAACCACTATTTTTTTCATAAAAACCACCTCTATTCTTTAAATATTTATTCTATCCTGGGGAATCTAATCTTACCTTCCTTATAACGCATTTAAAAATCAATCATCCTATTTCTTGCCTTTACCATATCCTCCCGGGAGACCGCAATTTTAGCCTTGACAAAGCATCTCCGCCAGGTTATATTTAGCAGTGAGCGGTAAGACCGCTGTAGGTTGTTTCAAGTGTTCCCTTCCGTATGGTTGGCCATAGCTTGAACAATACAAACTTACAGGGCACGCTCATTTTCATTTTAAGGCAGGTATAGGCTATCATACCTGCCTTTTTCGTTCCAGAAAACATCGAACCATTGCGTGTCACGCCTTTCATATTTTCTAAAAATCCCCCAGCAAAACATATCGGCTGCCTGCAGTCCTAAATTTTCATGCGATAGATGATGAAATATATCAAGCGGAACTTTTGGATCAATCCGGCTCTTTAGTTCTCTCATAATATAGGTATTGAATTCAGCAATTTCCAGCCTTGCTTTACTCTTATCTACAATAAGATAAATCCTCGTCCCTGCCTGTTGGAGCGGTATCTTTTCTATAGCAAGGCGCGCGACATAGTTATAAACCCGAGCCTTATCTTTGGCAAGATGAGCATATAGACGTTTTTTATTCAAAGTAAGCGAATAAATGCCGAATTCAATCCTTTTGCACTGATTATAGAAGAAACAGAGTATCTCCCCTGAAGTCTTTGAACCTTTTATCTCGGCAATAGTTTCCTTCTTGTAAAGTTTTCGTTTTAATGTGTGTTTAACAGAATTAATTAAGGCGCGATTTGCCATAACCCCTTTAATCGCTACAATCGTAATAGTAAAAAACTTAGACGGCTTCTTATTAACAAAGTCAAATCCCAAATCGCCACTTTCATCTAAATATAAAAACCACATAATAATATTCTCCGTTACTGTTACTCAACAAAAAACCTCCGCCCTGTTATGAGCGAAGGTTTGCGTTATTTTTCCCGCTTTTGAAAGACTGCGGGATCCGCTGTTGACGGAAAGTGGCAGTTCCCCCTTCTAACAATACCACTTTGAATATCACTATGTACCCTACTTTCTTAAAGTAGCACGTATATTCCTTTTGTCAACACTAAATTAAAAGATCGGTTTTGGGTACTGGGTTCTAGGTTCTGAAAAACTATAGGTAAAACTAAAGATAAAACATGTTACTCCTTGTCTCATGCTTCGTGCTTTATTTTTTCCCCAGAACCCAACACCCAGAACCCGTCTTTAAAATCTTAACGTCATCCCGTCCTGGGCGGCGAGCACGGTCATTCCGCAGCGTTCGGATAACTCGTCGGCGCAGCGGCGCGGGTCTTTTTTAAGCATACTCATACCGAAATGGGTGAGGATGGCGCGGCCGGGACGGCAATTCCGCAGGATTGTCTCCACGTCGGCAAGGCTGAAATGTTCTATGCCGGAGCGCGGTTCAGCCAGAACTACGGCGATGATCAACAGGTCCACCCCGCTGTAGAAAGCCTCCAATTCCCGGAAATAGCCGGTATCGGTCAGAAAAGCGACATTCCTGCCGCCGGCGGAAAATTTCAATCCGTAGGTCTCCGCAGGATGGCGATGGCGCATAGACGTGGAAAAATTAAAACCGGAGGCGCTGTAAGAACTCAACGCAGCTAACGTTTCTATGCGCTCCGGCGCGCCGCGCAGATATTCCAATATCACCGGGTCCCCGGAAATGGCGTCCGCGGGGCAGAACACCGCCCCTCTCTTCTGAAAACCTCCCTCGGTCATCGCCTCGATCATTACGTTGATATCCCCGGAGTGGTCGAGGTGGCGGTGGGTAAGGATAATGCCGTCCAGTTTGGCCGGGTTCAGTTTCGGCCTGCTGGAAGCGCAGCGCACCAGGCTGCCCGGCCCCGGGTCGATTAAAACATTCCTGCCTCCGGAATGCACCCAGATACCGCCGGAAGCGCGCAGCTGCCTGATCATCACGAAACGCGCCCCGGCTGTGCCGAGGAATTTTATATAATCGCCGTCCGCGCTCATTCCTTCTTTTTTTTCAGCCATAGACTGCTCAATTCTTCGTTTATGCGCTCGCGCTGGCCGTTAGTCACCGGGCGCTGCTCCTCTTTTTCCCTGTTATGCGGGCCTTTTTTAGGCCCGGCGGCGAGGAAATCCGCCGGATCCATTACCGCGGCGCCGCAGGCGCGCACTGCGGAAATTATCCTTCCGTCGGCGGAGACCACGCAGAAAGAACGCGGATGCGCGCTGGAGGCCACCCGCGAGATAATTTCGTCGTCGGCGCTGCGTCCGCCGGAAAAAACAACCTGGATTGAAGAATACGCCGGCTGCCGGCCGAAAGAAGGCGGGTATCCGTCGAAAAAAACCTCTACCCGGTTGGCGCTGCTGCCGCAAAGACGGCTGTTGACGATCAGAGAAAGTAGGGCATTACGCTCATCGGCCCCGCTGCCGGAAAAAGCCGGGTGCCTGACGACATTATAACCGTCGATAAGATAATGCCTGGACATAAGATAGAAAACTGGTGCTGGGTATTAGGTTCTGGGTTCTGGGAAAAATGAAGTTCCTCGGGTTTCAAGCCCGGGGTTTCTTTACTATTTATGCTAAATTTCTCCGAAGCAGTCCCTTTCTTTGTGCGGGGATACTTTTCCTTTCACCACACGCATTCATCCCCAGGTTTAAGCCTGCGTAGGAGAATAAAATCCGGTACGTGTTCTTAAGATAGTTGCCACGAACATATATCACGATTATTACATAATTCGTTTCTTTCAGAACCCAAAACCCAGCACCCAGAACCGATCTTTAAATAAATCGATACTCACAACTAACCACTCTATGCATTATTTAAGATCGATGCCCGTCAGGCGCTTATAAGCTTCAAGGTATTTCCGGCTGGTTTTTTCGATGATCTCCGGCGGTAAAGACGGAATACTATAAGGGGTTTTGTCCCAATCAAGGCCCTCGAGATAATCCCTGACGAACTGCTTATCAAAACTCGGCTGCGGGCCGCCGGGTTTGTACATATCCGCCGGCCAGAAACGCGAAGAATCCGGGGTAAGCACCTCGTCGATGAGAATGACATCTTCCCCGTCCACGCCGAATTCGAATTTAGTGTCGGCGATGATTATCCCCCTGCCGGCGGCATATTCTTCGGCGCGGCGGTATATGGAAAGGCTTAGTTCCTCCAGGCGGGCGGCGGTTTTTTCCCCCAGCAGGGCGCGCACATAATCCACGCTGACATTCTCATCGTGGCCGCTGTCTGCTTTGGTCGAAGGAGTGAAGATCGGACGCGGAAGTTTGTCGGATTCTTTCAATCCGGCCGGCAGTCTCACTCCGCAGATGGAGCCGGACTTTTTGTATTCTTTCCAGCCCGAACCGGAGAGATAGCCCCTGACGATACATTCCACCGGCAGCGGCTTTGTTTTCTTCACCAGCATCGACCTGCCGGACAATTCAGCGGCGTAGCGGCGCAGTTCAGGCGGATAGTCGGCGGTATCGGAAGAAATAAAATGGTGTTTGGTCACTTCCCGCAGGAAAGAGAACCAGAAACAGGAAACCGCCGTAAGCACGTTCCCCTTATGCGGGATACCTTCTTTTAAAATAACGTCGAAACAGGAGATGCGGTCGGTAGAGACCACCAGCAGACGGCCGCCGAGGTCATAAACGTCCCTCACTTTGCCGCGCCTGAACAAAGGCAGGTCTTTGAAATCGGTATACAATAAAACTTGCTCTTTCATCGCTCCTCCGGCACACCTACAGTTCTGTTTATGCCCCGGACTTCCCCCCGGACAGCCTTTTATGCAAAGCATAATATTCCTGCCATAATTCTTCGGGAAGATCGTCGCCGAATGTTTTGAAGAACTCCTTGATACCCTTGAGCTCTTGAAGCCAGTCTTTTCTATTGACCGCCAGCAGTTTCTTCATCGCTCCTTCGGCCAGGTTAAGCTTGGTCATATCTATATCCGTGACCCTGGGCAGATAACCGATCGGCGTCTTCTGGCAGCCCACCGTCCCGTTGCACCTGTCGAGTATCCACTCCAGCACGCGCAGGTTCTCCTTGTATCCCGGCCAGAGGAACTTCCCGTCTTTATCGGTCCTGAACCAGTTCGCGTGGAATATTTTCGGCGCCTTGGCCATTTTCTTCTCCATATCCAGCCAATGCCTGAAGTAATGCCCCATATTATACCCGCAGAACGGCAGCATCGCCATCGGGTCCCTGCGCACTTCCCCCTGTTTGCCGTATTGCGCAGCGGTCCGCTCCGAACCCATAGTGGCTCCGGCGAACACCCCGTGCCTCCAGTTGAAAGTCTCATATACCAACGGGGCCAGATGCTGCCTTCTGCCTCCGAAAATTATAGCGCTGATCGGCACCCCGTGATGATGTTCCAGCCTGAAGGTCGCGGAAGGACACTGCGCCACCGGCGTGGTGAAACGGCTATTCGGATGAGCCCCTAGCACGGGCTTGCCGTCGCCGTCGGCCATCCCCGGTTTCCAGGGCCTGCCCTGCCAGTCGATCCCGCATTCCGGGACCTCACCGTCGGCGCCTTCCCACCAGACCGTCCCGTCCGGTTTCAACAAAACATTGGTAAAAATAGTATTACGCCTGATCGTCTCGACCATATTCGGATTGGTCTTGCCGTTGGTCCCCGGGGCCACGCCGAAGAAGCCGGTCTCCGGATTGACCGCCCATAACGAACCGTCCGTATCCACGCGCATCCAGGCGATATCGTCGCCGACCGTCCAGACGCGGTAGCCTTTGCGCTTCAGCCCTTCAGGAGGAATAAGCATTGCCAGATTGGTCTTGCCGCAGGCGCTGGGGAAAGCCGCCGCGATATATTGGATCTGCCCGTTAGGACGTTCAATACCCATTATCAGCATATGTTCGGCAAGCCATCCTTCTCTTTTAGCCATATGGCTGGCGATACGCAAAGAAAGGCACTTCTTGCCCAGCAGCACATTGCCGCCGTATCCGGATCCCACGCTCCAGATAGCGTTGTCCTCGGGAAAATGCAGTATCAGCCTTCTGTCTATATTAAGGTCCGCCTTGGAATGCAGGCACTTGGTGAACTCGCGGTTCTTCCCCAGGAACTTCAATACCGAATCCCCCACCCGGGTCATAATCATCATATTCAAGACCACGTAGATGGAATCCGTGAGTTCCACGCCCACTTTGCTGAAAGGGGAACCCACCGGCCCCATAGAAAAAGGAATAACGTACATCGTGCGTCCGGACATCGCGCCGTGGAAAATACCGCGCGCCTTATCGTAAGCCTGCTGCGGCGGCATCCAGTTGTTCGTCGGCCCCGCGTCGTGCTGTTTACGGGTGCAGATAAAAGTAAGATGTTCCGTGCGCGCCACGTCGTTGGGATTAGTGCGGTGCAGAAAACACCCTGGAAGCGTCTTGGGATTAAGCGGCATAATTTCCCCGATAGCCACGGATTTATTCTCCAGAGCCTTACGCTGCTCCGGACTGCCGTCTATCAAAACAATGTCGTCCGGATTGCAAAGCCCGGCCATTTCCGCCACCCAATCGTTAAGCCCCTTATGCTCAGAAATAAATTTTGCCATGTCTTTTAGCCTCTCTTCATTAAGTACTTATGCACCGAATCGGCCGCTACCGCCGCTTCACCGCAGGCGTTCACCACCTGGTAAAGGCTCTTGCTCACGCAATCGCCGCAGGCAAAAACGCCTTCACGGGAAGCTTCCATACGGCAACCCGTGATTATAAAGCCTGAAGCGTCGGTTTTCAACTGATTATTTAGAAAAGCGGTATTCGGCTCTATGCCTACGAAAATAAACACGCCGTGACAAGCGAGAGAACTCTTTCCTCCGTTGACGGTATCTTTAATTGACACCGATTCGACGCGGTTCCGGCCGTTTATTTCTTCAAGCACCGTGTTATAAAGGAACTTCAGGCGGCTTTGCGAGCGGGCCTTTTCCTGGAGTATCTCCGCGGCGCGCAATTCCGAACGCCGGTGGACCACGGTCACGCTGGAGGCGTAATTGCAGAGAAAAATAGCTTCCTCCAGCGCCTTATCCCCGCCCCCGACAACAATCACGTCTTTACCGCGGAAAAACGGGGCGTCGCATGTCGCGCAATAAGATACTCCCCTGCCGGTCAATTCCGGCTCGCCTTTTATTCCCAGCCTTTTAGAAGCTGCCCCGCTGGCGATGATCAGGCATCTGGCGCTGCGCGCGCCTTCGGAAGTCTCCAGGCTCACCCCCTGCTCCGTAAAAGCGATACCGGTAACTTCGCCAGTCTCAAAAGATACGCCGGTATCCGCGGCCTGGCGCCGGAAATTCTCCATCAACTCCGCGGTCCCTATCCCACCGGGAAATCCGGGATAATTTTCTATGGTCGCGGAAAGAAGTATCTGTCCGCCCGGGCCGGATCTTTCCAGCACCAGGGTGTTCATCCTGTAACGTCCGGCGTAAAGGGCGGCGGTCAAACCCGCGGGCCCCGCGCCTAAAATGATCAAATCATACACGGTTTGCCTCCGTAAATGGAACTCCCCCGGCTGATCCTCCGGCGGAATCTATCCTGAACGTATCCGACTTTGCTCACCATTAAAACTTGTCGAAGGACTCATGACAAGCGCCCGGGGTTTCTCTGTTACTTGAACGAAATTCCTCCGAAGCAGTCACCCTCTTTGTTCAGCGCTACCTTCCCGTTTCTCCAGCTCATTCATCCCCAAACTTAAGCCTGCGGTTTTCTGCGTAGGAGAATAATGTCTCGGCCATAAACGAACTGCGCACCAGCGGTCCGGAAAATACCGCCTTGAAACCCATCTCTCTTGCCGTCATTCCCCATTCTTCGAAAGATCCCGGGGTTATGAACTCGGCGGCCGGCGGAGAATCCTTAGAGCAGGGAAGATACTGTCCCAGGGTCAGGATATCGCAGCGCGCTTCCCGGAGCATACGCAAAGCCTCCAGGACTTCCCTTTCTTTTTCGCCCATTCCCAGCATAAGCGAAGACTTGGTCAATATCTTGGGCCTGCGTTCCTTGATCCTTCGCAAAAGGGAAAGAGAGAAAGAAAAATCGCTGCCGGGTTTTACGCGGTTGTATAGCGCGGGAACGGTATCCAGGTTATGCCCGATCACCTCGGGCATCTGTTCCAGCACGGTTTCCAGCGCGGAGAAAGAGCGTTTAAGATCGGGGACCAACAATTCCACGCGAATGCCTTGCGGCAGTTCCCTCAGGCGCTTTACGGTTTCGGCGAAGACGGCGGCCCCTCCGTCGGGCAGATCATCCCTGGTCACGGAAGTGATCACCGCATATTTCAGGCGCAGACGGCGCACAACAGCGCTGACGCGGACCGGCTCAAGGCTGTCCTGAAAAACGCGATCCCCGCCATCCCGGGAACGCCCGGACATATTGCAGAATCCGCAGCCCCTGGTGCAATTCTTTCCCAGGATCAGGAAAGATAACTGCCTTTTTGAAAAACAAACTCCTGCGTTCGGGCAGGCCGCCTCCCTGCAGACGGTATTCACCTCTAATTCGTCAAGCGCAGCGAGGAACCCGGCAGCGCCCGCTCCGGGCAAAGGCTGACGCAGCCATTCAGGTAATCTATCTCTCATCCGGAAGACTTTTAAAGTAACCGGCAGACCTGTCGTAAGTCTTTTCCGCCTCCGGAGAGAAGAAACAGCCGGGCAGTTCTTTTCTGGCGCGATGGTAAGCCACGCACTCGCAGCAGATCCCCTTGCGGCCGCACCCCGGATAACTACAACCGCAATTTTCGCTGTTCCGCTCCCGATTCCCGCACGTCTTCATTCCCGGCCCTCCGGTAAAGTTCCGCCAGTTTCTTCTTCAGACGCACTTTATCCAGCAAAGAAGCATAATCGACTATCATCCTGCCCTTAAGATGGTCTATTTCGTGTTGAAAAACGCAGGCCAGCAGGCCTTCCGCGGCGACCGTTACCGGATTGAATTCATGATCCAGCGCCTTAAGAATGATCTTCTTCGCGCGCTTGACTTTTACGGACACGCCCGGGAGACTAAGGCACCCCTCCTCTATCGCCTGACGGCCTTCCCTGCGGATTATCCTGGGGTTGATCAATTTATATAAGCCGGTGCCGATGTCGACGACTATCAAAGATTCGCCGCAGCCGATCTGCGGAGCGGCCAGGCCTATGCCTGAATGTTCGTACATAAAACGCGCCATCGCGCTCAATAGTTCGCGATGCCTCGCTTCCGGCGCCTTTACGGCAGCGGCTTTTCTGCGCAGCACGGCGCTTCCGTAGATCTTAATCTCTAATTCTGTTTTGCCCATCGACATTCACGATTATCGGTTTTGCCTGCCTGGCGGCCGCGTCCTCCAATGACACATAAGTGACGATGATCACCGTGTCCCCCACCACCGCGCTGCGCGCCGCCGGCCCGTTAAGACAGATCACTCCCGATCCCCGGCCTCCCGCTATGGCGTAAGTCTCCAGGCGCTGGCCGTTATTAAGGTTCAAAACCTCGACTTTTTCATGAGGGATGATATCGGCCTTTTCCATAAGCAGGCTGTCTATAGTAATGCTGCCCTCGTAATTAAGATTGGCCTCGGTAACGCGCGCCCTGTGTATTTTTGATTTCAATACTGTTCTCAACATTTAAACCGTCTCCTCTTCAGCCGCGCCGCGCCAGGCCGTATGTCTGGCGGGCGATCATCAATTCCTCGTTGGTAGGAATGACCATTACCGCCGGTTCCCTGCGCAATGCCGCGAACGTGCCGCGGCAGATATCCCTGCGGACATTCTCTTTATTCTCGCCGATACCGCCGGTAAATACAAGAGCGTCGCAGCCGCCGAGTACGGCGATGTAGGCGCCGATATATTTCTTGACCCTGTAACAGAACATCTTCACGGCCAATGCGGCGCGTTTATCGCCTCCCGCCGCCGCTTTATCCAGGTCCCGCATATCGTTGCTTATCCCGGAGACTCCTTTGAGCCCGCTCTTTTTATTCAAAAGGTCCTCGACCTGCTGCAGGTCCAGGCGTTTCTTACGCATCATATAAGTGACCAGCGCCGGGTCGATATCGCCGCACCTGGTACCCATCAACAATCCTTCCAGAGGAGTGAATCCCATACTGGTATCAACCGACCTGCCGCCGTCTATCGCGGCGATACTGCAGCCGTTGCCGAGATGACAGGTGATGATCTTCAGCCCGGAAAGTTTCCTGCCGAGCCGGGCCGCCGCTTCCGCGGCCACGAATTCATGGCTGGTGCCGTGAAACCCGTATTTGCGGATCCCCAACCTGGGATAATATTCATAAGGCAGTCCGTACATATAAGCGTGATCGGGCATACTCTGGTGAAAAGCGGTATCGAACACCGCCGCCTGTTTTACGCCCGGCAGCAGCCTGCGGCAGGCGGTTATGCCGGCGAGATTGGCGGGATTATGCAGCGGGGCTATCGCGCTGCACTTCTTGATCTTGGCGATCACGCCGCTATCGATCATTACGGGCTTGCGGAAACTCTCCCCGCCATGCACCACCCTGTGCCCGATAGCGTCCACCGCCGGCAGTCCTTTGAGTATCTTCTTCAATCCCGAGAAATGATCGGGTATGTCAGAACCATCTTCACCTATATGCTCCATCACGCCTTTCAGCAAGGACTCTTCCGAAGGCATATCGAACACCCTGTATTTTATCGAAGAACTGCCGCTGTTGATGACCAGTATTTTCATTATTCGGCCCTCAGCGCGGTAACCGCGGCACAATCCACGATATCCTCGGCTGAACAGCCGCGGGAAAGATCGCTGCAGGGTTTCGACAATCCCAGCAGTATCGGGCCGAGCGCCCTGGCTTTTGCCAGGCGCTGGGTAAGTTTATAAGAAATGTTCCCGGCGGAGAGGTCGGGAAAGATCAGGATATTGGCTTTGCCGGCCATAGGATTACCGGGGGATTTTATACGCGCCACTTCGGGCACGATAGCCGCGTCCACCTGCAGTTCGCCGTCCGCTTCCAGCTGCGGGGCCTTCGCTTTCAGTATTTTCAACGCCTCCACCATCTTCTCCACCGACCTGCCCTTGGCCGACCCCTTGGTGGAATAACTTAAGAGGGCCACGCGCGGGGGCATATCCAGGATCCTGCTGCCGAGCTCGGAAGCCGCCAGGGCGATAGAAGCCACCTGTAATGCGTCGGGATCGGGAATAACTCCGCAATCGGCATAGATGAACAGTCCGTTCTGCCCGTACTCGCAATCCGGAACGTCCATAATGAAACAGCTGCATGCCAGGCCGATATGTTTATCCACTCCCAGGCAAAGAATGGACGCCCTGACCATATCCGGGGTGGTATGCACCGCTCCGGCGACAAAACCGTCAGCCTGCCCGGCCCTGGTTTCCATTGCCGCGTAATAAAGCGGGTCTTCGAATATCCTGCGCGCCTCTTCCGGGATCATCCCCTTGGCCTTGCGCATCTGAAAAAACTCTTCCGCGTATTTCTCTTTCTTCTCCCGGTCTATCTTATCCGGAGTCAGAAGAACGGCGCGCGCTATTCTTTCAGCGTTGAGCATCGCGGCGGCCTCCTGCGTGCGTTTATCCTCGTATTCCGGCAAAAGTATCAGCTTGTCGGCCGCCCCGGCTTTTTCGCGTATCCTCAAGATGGAATTCATCGCTACATTCCTTTCAATATACCTTCCATATCCACATTTTCCTTTATCAATCTCACCACTTCCTCGATCTTATTCCGGTCGCACGGGCGTATTTTTATCGTCATATCGTGTATACGCGAAGCTACGTTATAAGTATCTGTTTTCGCCAGCAATACCGGGATACGGGCCCTGGCAAGCAGGTCCATAATCGAAGGATCCGGCACTATCCCTCCGGAAAGTATTATCCCGGAAATGCGCAGTTTCTCTTTTTCGTCGTCCCTGACGCAGCCGAGCGCTGTCATTATCACGTCCTCCCGGTCTCCGGAGGTGATCAGCAGGCTGTCATCCTCGATATACCTGATGATATTCCGGGGCGTCATTGTCCCGACGATGATCTTACGTATATAAACTTCGATATGCTCCCTGCCGCAAAGGAGCTCGAAATCGCTTTCTTCCAGGATCTGTTCGATGCTGGGATAAGACAGCAGCGGGGTATACGGCAGGACGCCGAGCACCTTTATCCCTTTACGTTCGAGCCCTTTTTTCACCAGCGTCTTGACCTTGTCCAGCTTTTCCGGCAGGACCTTATTGATTATCACGCCGATGACCTTGACGCCTTCTTTATCGAACAGCGCTTTGTTCAGGATGATCTCGTCTATCGGCCTGCCCACGCCTCCGGAAGAAATGATCACCGCCTTGGAACCGAGCATCCTGGCTACCGCGGCGTTCGAGTGGTCGAAGACCGACCCCACTCCGGCGTGCCCGGTGCCCTCGATGATCACTATATCCTTGTCCCTGGAGACCCTGCGGAAGGCGTCCTTGATCCGCCTGGAGATCGCGGCACCGTTAGGCTTGACGATATAATTCTCGGTGAACCCCCGCTCCACGGCGATCGGGCTCATATCTTTTATCCCGCTTTTTATGCCGCAGACCTCCTCCAGCAGCAGAGAGTCCTCATCGATCTTAAAACCGTCCTCTTCCAGATAACGCTGCCCGATAGGCTTAATGAACCCCACGCCGTTGAACCTGCGCTGGAAGTTACAGACAAGACCAAGGCTGGCCGTGGTCTTGCCGTCGTTCTGCTGGGTGGCGGCAATAAAGATTTTTCTCATCGCAAAACCCGCGGCTGACCTTAACCGAGGTATCCCTCGATTTTTCGTTTAAGTTCGGACTTGCCGAGCGCGCCGACGACCTGTTCCATCACGCGGCCGTTACGGAAAAATATCAGGGTGGGTATGGACATTATCCCGTACTTAGTCGGCGTGCGGGAATTGTCGTCGATGTTCATCTTCACGAACTTGATCCTGCCGGAGAACTCCTTCTCAAGTTCCTCGATCACCGGGCCGAGCATCTTACAGGGGCCGCACCAGGGCGCCCAGAAATCCACCAGCACCGGCAAAGTCGACTCAAGCACCTCACTCTGGAACGCGTCGTCGTTAATATTCACGGGAAATATCTCCTTTGCATTAAGGTTAAAATAGGGGAACTAATAGGAAGCCGGACAAACCACGCCGGTATAAGGCTCTACTGCCGTAAAATATCATAAATCGGGCGGTTTTTCAAGTATTTTGTCCGTTGACGCGGCGGGCGAGATCGGGTATGGGGATCTTTACCGGCAGCCGCGAACGGAAGGCTTTGTTACCGCTAATAAAACGCGCGGCGGCGGCTGAAGGAACGCCGTTGTCTACCAGATGCGGGGTTAGTAGAATAACCAGTTCTTTACGGTTGTGCTCCTGGGAGCGGCTCCGGAAAAAAACGCCCAGAAAAGGTATATCCCCAAAAAACGGGACCTTCTTGACCGTCAGAGACTTCTCATCGCTGTTCAACCCGGCGATCAACAGAGTAACGCCGTCTTTAAGCATAACCGTGGTCTCCGTTTCCGAGGTGCTGACAACCGGGACCTGCGTAACTTTGCCCTCGGCGATAATGTCTTCCCTGCGCGAAGAACTCACTTCCGGATGGATACGCATAGTCACATAGCCTTCGCTGTTGACAAAAGGAGTAACGAAAAGTTTGATCCCGACATCAAGAAAATTGACGTTCTGGGCGGAGATGCTGTCGTCGCTCTCGAGCACGGATATGGAGGAAGTTATATACGCGTCTTTAGTCCCCACCATTATCTTCGCCTGCTCGTTGTTGAGCACCATTATACGCGGGCTGGAAAGTATGCGCACTCTGCCGATAGTGCGCAACATATCGATGACCGCTTTATACTGTCCCGGTTCTCCCGGCGTGACCGGCGGCGTGCCCATTACCAGCCGGTTTGCCGTGCCTATCGGCAGCTGTCCGGTAACGCGGAAATGCTTGTTTATCCAATAGTCCCAATCCACGCCCATCTCGAATTTATCTTCCGGGCTGACCTCGATGATCTGAGCGTCGATCAGCACCTGCCTGGGTTTTTCGTCGAAGGCCGCGATCAACTCCGCGATCTCCGACACCCGCCGCGGATAATCGGTGACCGCGATCTTGTTGCTCTCCTCGTCAACACGTAAAGAACCGCAGCCGGGAGTAAGACGGTCCTGGATCTTGGCCGAAAGCTTGGCGGCGCGCGCGAAACGCAAAGAAAACACCCTGGTTTCCGTGCCGGGAATATCGGCCTTGTCGATATAACTCAACATTTCCGACAATTTAGCCGGATTATCGATAAGTATCAATGTATTCGAAACACTCTCCGCGATCACTTTCCCCTGAGGGGATTTAACCTGACTGAGGACCTCCACCAGCCCCTTGGCGGAAGCGTATTTCAGTTTTACTGTCCCGGATCTTAGTCCTGAATTATAGCGCTCCCCGTGCAGCACCTCGTATTCCCTCTGCGTAAGCACGCGGCATATTCCGTTTTCTTTCTCGCAGGCCAGATCGTTAGACATAAGGATCAGCTCGAAAGCGGCTTCAGGGTCCACATCTTTGACAAAAAGCGTGACTTTGCCGCGCACTCCGCTTCCGATGACAATGTTCAACCCGGCTTTCTCCGCGACAACCTGTAAAGCCCCGGCGATATCCACGTCGTTCATTTCAAGCGAGATCAACCCGTTTTCCCGCGTTTCCCGCCCCGGAACGGGCGCAGCGTGACAAACCCCGGAAACGCATAATAACACCGCGGTCATCTTACAAAGAAAGTTCATAAACTCTCTCTCCCTTTAGCAAAAAAGCTTTTCCTTTCATTACGCGCTCCAGGCGGAATCCGTTAATATACTGTCCCGGGTAAAGACGGTAATTCTTCCCGGCCGCGCAATCCTCCACAAAAGCCACCGGTTCTCTGCCAAGGATTATGCCGGTGAGTTTTATCCCGGGGAGCCCGCTTTGATCTCCATTTACGGACTGGAACCGCTCATCCGCGGCTGTCTGTGCCCGGTCAGAAACGCGTCCGTGGCCATCAAAAAATAAACTTTTCCCTTCTCCGGGATAAACATTGCTCCGGAGCATTGAGACAGTTTCAGAAAAAAGCTCACCGCCCTTCAATTTCTCTTGCGCCGCTCCGGGAATATTTTTTAAAGCGGAAAACGAGAAACCGGCTTTAAGCTGATCTCCGCCGCCCGGCAGGACGTCGATACGCGCTTTGTTTATAGTGAAAATAAACAGGGAATTCTCAACCGCGGAGATAAATGCCAGTATTTCCTTCTCGCCGCCTGTTGTCTCCGTTTCCAGATTAACCGTTTCCGCGCGTCTTTCCGGGGCTGAAGCGCGCATCGAGACCACTTTAACGCCGCAGCCGTCGGCCAGACGGTTGATCTCCCCGGCAGCGGCCATGGCGTAGGATTGAATGTTGTCACTATCCCAGGGCATCGCTCTATAATCAACGCCTGCCGGCCGGAGATCGCCCGGGGACTTTTCCTGAACGGAGAGTAAAGATCTCAAAATAAGCGAGCGTTCCTGCAAAAAAAGCCTTTTCTGCCTTGCCGCGGCATACCTTAAGATAAAATACCTGACGCAAACCGCGGAAAGCAAAACCGCGATGAGACAAAGGAACAGACAGAAATTACGCGCAGCGATCACTTTAGCGTCTTTATCCATTCCGCCCTGAAGAGAACTTCTCCGTTTCCCAGCTTACCGGCAATATTATCCGCGCTCTTTATCGTCAGTTCACCCGGCTTCCACGCCCCGAAAACCGGATTATCACCGGCGGCCGGAATAAATCCTTTCAACGCATCCAGCCCGTTTTCCCTGCCCTGGAGCATCAAACGTTTATCACGCTCATAGATCAGCTTATCCAGCACTATCCTGTTTTTCGCGGCCGCTTCGCTTATATAGAACAATCCGCGCGATAAACTGCCTTCTTGCCTGCGTGCGCGTTCGCTTAATTCGAAAATCCTGCTTTTGAGCCCGAGCAGCGGCAATGCCGCCGTCTCCATTTCCTTAATAGCCGCGGCTATCTTCCGCGCCTGCTCCGATTCCGCGGCAGCAAGAAAACCATACCGGAAAGAGAAGAACGCGCTCAAGGCCGCGAGGGATCCGATAAATACCGCGGCCAGCCGCTGTAGTTTGTTGACCTTTCTTTTTATCTTGATCTCCGGAAGAGAAAAATCACCGGCTTCGCGATGATCCTGCAGACTCAAGCCGATAAGCGCGGCGTACGAAATATTCTTTTTCCGTTTACTCCCGCTGCGGGTCAGATCGCGGGCCCCGGAAAACAAAGCCGCATACGACAGTAAATGCACCCGCAGCCCTATACGCCGGGAAAGTTCACGCGCCGTATCCCTTTGCCCGCGCGTCGCCCCCGGACCCATCAGGTAAATATCAGTTATCCGGCCGCGCTCGATCTCCCTGGAACAGTATTCCAGCATAGCGCTGGTCTCCGTTGAGAGGGCCCCGAAGTAATTTCCCTGCTGATTAACGGTGAAACTACGGGTATAAACCAGCCTGCCGTTCTTTATGAACGCCGCCTCCCATGCCCCCGCTAATGATACCAGGACCAGTGACCCGCCCGTTCTCTTAACGCGTAAGCTCCCGAAAGCACCGGCTATTCCCTGGCTGGAAAGAAAAAAACTGATCTTGTCCGGGGGGACAAAATGAAAAAGCCGGTAGTAACGCGCGATATCGGCGCGGCTGGTTGCCATAAGGCTTACCAGCGCCCCGCCTTTTTTATCCAGAGTTATTATTTCATACGCCGAGACAACTTCATCCTCGGGCAGGAACATAAGCCTGCCGGCGTGCAAACGGCTGGCTTGCGCTATTTCACGGCGGGAATTGGAAGGGATCTTCAGGTGTTTCCAGGTAACCCGGCTCCTGGGCAAAGAAATGATCAGGCGTTCCGGCGCTCGGGGAATGAATTTATTTATGGCGGATTGTATATTTAAGGAGAGTTCCCGGTCGCCGGCACCGGCAGGCAGGCGTTTCTCGGCCAATAGACAACAAAACTTTTTACGGCTCCGTCCGGACGAGAAACCGGCGATCTTCAGGCAGGAGTCTTCTATCTGACAGATAAGAAACCCGGCTGTATTTATTTTCAAGCAGTCTTGGGAATGAATACTCCCCGGACTGAAGTCCGGGGTTTCTTTCCTGAATTATCACCCGCCACTGAAACTTTGGCGAGGTTAATCTTTGCGCATTCATCCCGAAACTCCTATACCCACTTTTAAGGCATTCGGGAATTCTGCGCTCCGATTAAAGTTAATTCACCCATCGCAGCCTATTAAATTGTTTATACAATCAAAAACCGCTATTGTCAAGGATAGAGAAGACCGGTAACCCGTTTACTTTCCGGGAGTTGAAAAAATAGGATAACGGACAGAAGGAACGCGGTAAGAGCCGGGTCTTTCAGGAGGATTGTTCTATAAAGCAGACCGTGTCGCCCACGTTGAGCGTATCGCCGCATGATACTTTGAGTTCGCCGATCTTTCCCGGGCAGGGCGCGGGGAGATTGAAGGCGGCTTTGTCCGCGGTCAGTTCGATCAGGTCAGCGTCTTTGGCGATATCTTCACCAGGACGGCAATAGATGAACGTGACCCTGGCTTTCTCGATGCCCGCGCCGAGATAAGGGACTTTTACTTCTATAAGCATTTTCGGATCTCCTCTGTTCGTATTCCCTGCGGCCAGAAGACTTTCATAAAAGACTGTAGCAGGACCGTTACCATCCCGGCGTAATCGCAAGCTGCCGCCTGCGGCGCTTCATCCTCCAGACAGGTCATCTTTATGTCCATACCGCAGGGCCTGATCAATGAATAAGCGAGCATATCCTCTTTGCGGATGTTGACAGACAATCCGTGGAAAGAGACCCAGCGGCTGAAAGCCACTCCGATGGAACATATCTTGCGGTTTCCGGTCCAGACACCGGGAAACCCCTCTTTGCGTCCGGAATCGACCCCGAACCCGGCAAGAAAAACGGTCACGCACTCTTCCAGCCGGCTGATGAACCAGCCGATATCTCTCTTCAGGCAGCAAAGGTTAAAAACCGGATAAACCGTGATCTGCCCGAGGCCGTGATAGGACACTCCTCCGCCGCGATTCACCTGACGGACACTTATATTCATACCTTTAAGAGTTTGATAATCGGCCAGGATATCAGAGGCCCGGTGGGCTGTGCCGCAGGTAATTACAGGCTGGTGGGAACAGAAGATCAGAGAATGCACTCCGGGGCTGTCCAGCGAAGCAGACAGACATTCCTTCTGCACCCGCACGGCGGGATCAAAAGGGACCGGTCCGAGATTTATAACGCGCAGCATTCCTTCCATAAGGTCAATCCTCCGGATATTGCCGGGGCAAAATCCTGGTTTATCCCTTACCTAAAGCGCCATTCCCGAAAAAAGTTTCTTCAATCCCTCCGCCGAGGCGCGTAACTTATCGTTTTCCCGCGCGTCCAGTTCCAATTCTATCACTTCCTGCACGCCCGAACGCCCGATGCGGCAGGGAACGCCGATACATACCCCGCGCAGTCCGTATTCGCCTTCCAGCATCACGGAAGCGCCTCTGACCCTCCGGGTATCCAAAGCGATGATCTTCACCAGATCGCATATCGCCGCCGAAGGCGCGAAGAAAGCGCTGCCGTTCCCGAAGTAAGAAACTATCTCCTGGCCGCGGCCCACGGTGCGTTTCACGGCTTCTTCGATAGCGGGAGCATCGAGCAGCCCGGGCAACGGGTTGCCGTCTATGGTGGTAAAGCGCGGCAAAGGTATCATCCCTTCTCCGTGGCTGCCGATCACGCAGGCGTTAATAGCGGAAGCCGGGACATTCAAACGTTCCGACAATATATTTGCGAAACGGGACGCGTCCAAAGTCATCCCCATACCCAGGACCCTGTTACGGCTGAAACCGGTGACCCGCAGCGCCAAAGCGGTCATCAGATCAAGCGGATTGGTGACGATGATCAGTATTGCGCCGGGAGCGGATTCCTTTATTTTCAGGCAGGCTTCTTTCAATATCGCGGCATTCTTGTTCAAAAGATCTTCGCGGGTCATTCCCGGTTTGCGCGCCAGCCCGGCGGTGAAAACCACGATATCCGAACCTGCGACGGCGGAGATATCCCCGGTGCCGCGGACAACGCTGTCGTACATCAGCACGTTCCTGGCGTCGTTTATGTCAGCGGCCTTGCCTTTTGCCGTCCCGTCGGCAATATCCACCAGCACGACGTCCCCCAGGCGCTCCTGCGCTATGCGCATCGCCGCCGTGCCGCCCACATTCCCGGCCCCTATAACGGAAATCTTCATCTATTGATTTTCCTTCATCGCGGCGATGACCGCGTCTGCCATCTGCGCCGTACCCACGCTCGACGGATCGTTCCTGTCGGCTTTCAGGTCGTAAGTGACATTCCTGCCTTCGGCGATCACCTGCCTGACAGCTTTCTCCAGTTTGCCGGCGGCGGCATCCTCTTTCAGATGACGGAGCATCAGCACGCCGGAAAGTATCATCGCCGTGGGATTCACCTTGTTCATTCCCGCGTATTTAGGGGCGGAACCGTGCACCGCCTCGAAAACCGCGTATTCCTCACCGACGTTTGCGCCCGGGGCCACGCCGAGCCCTCCGACCAGCCCGGCGGCCAGGTCGGAAAGAATGTCCCCGTAAAGATTAGGCAGCACCAGCACGTCGTAATTACGCGGCCGCTGCACCAGCTGCATAGACATATTGTCCACTATCGCCTCTTCGAATTCCACCCTGCCTTCGTACTCGCGCGCGACATCCCGCGCTGTCTTCAGGAAAAGCCCGTCGGTAAATTTCATAATGTTCGCCTTATGCACCGCGGTCACTTTCCTGCGGCCGTATTTCAAGGCGTATTCGAAAGCGTAACGCACGATGCGCTGCGAAGCGAAACGCGAGATCGGCTTGATGGATATCCCGGAATCAAGGCGTATTTTCTTACCCGAGGCGGCGGTTATCCGGGCTATCATCTCCAGGGTTTCCTGCTTGCCCTCCTCGAATTCTATCCCCGAATAAAGGTCCTCGCTGTTTTCGCGCACGATCACCAGGTCGATGCCGTCAAAGGCGCTGCGCACGCCGGGGCACGAACGCGCCGGCCTGACGCAGGCGTAGAGGTCCAGCGCCTGGCGGATGGCCACATTCACCGAGCGGAACCCCCCCCCGATAGGAGTGATGATCGGGCCCTTTAAAGCCACTTTGTTTTTCTTCACCGAATCCACTACCGACTGCGGAAGCACCTCGCCGTATTTTTCGTAAGCTGCCTGGCCGGCGATGACCGTTTCCCAATCTATTTTTACTCCGGCCGCATCGATACACCTGCGCGCCGCTTCGCTTACTTCCTGGCCTATCCCGTCGCCGGGTATAAGAGTAACTGTATACTTCATAACGACTGACCTTTCTATATTGATTTCCCGTCCAACGGCTACGGTAACGAAGCCCGTATCGATGTGGGGACACGGTAACGTGTTAAAACCGTAACCGATAGACGATATTCAATCTAAGACATTCGGGATTTCCGGGCTACGATCAAACCTTGAATCCCCCGTATTTCTTATAGTAATTGACCAGTCCGCCTTCGCTCAACAATGTCTGCATAAAAGCAGGGAAAGGTTTGATCCTGGTTTCGCTGTTCTTGGTGAGATTCCTGAGAATACCCGCATCCAGGTCTATGCTTAAGGCGTCTTTTTCGTCTATCCCGGAGGTATCCACCTCGATCAACGGCAGCCCGATATTGAACCCGTTACGGTAAAAGATCCTGGCGAAAGATTTGGCCAGCACCGCGACTATGCCGCTTTCCCTGATCACCAGCGGCGCCTGCTCGCGCGAAGAGCCCATCCCGAAATTCCCCCCGGCCACGATCACGGAGGCCCCCGGCTTGATTTTGGAAGGGAATGCAGGATCTATATCCTCCATTATATGCTTGGCGAGTTCCTTCATATCGGTAATGGCGAATTTATATCTGCCGGAGATGATAAAGTCCGTATTTATGTTATCCCCGAGTTTGATCGCTTCGGCATTAAACTTCATTTTTACTCCTCTTCGTGCGCCTATGCCGCCGCACAGAGCAATTGAACAATAGACAAAGAAACCCAATTGCGTTCTAATTTCCTATTGCTCTATTGTTCAAAAACTTAGTTGAATTATAGCTGCCTGAATTCTTCCGGGTTCTTTACCTTCGAAAGCGCGGTCTCCAGGCTGATCAGCCCTTGCTGAAAAATATTCTTCAGGGACTTATCCATAGTGTGCATACCGTGCTGGCTGCCGGTCTGCAGCAAAGTAGGTATCTGCTCTATTTCCTGTTCCCTGACCAGGTTCCTGATAGCGGGAGTGCCGGTAAGCACCTCGGTAGCCACCACCCTGCCTTCTCCGGAAGCAACCGGAAGCAAAAGCTGGGAAACTATCCCCTGGATACAATCCGATAACTGCAGACGGACCTGTTGCTGCTGGTAGGGCGGAAATACGTCGATGATCCTCTGTATCGTCTGCGGGGCGTCCGGGGTATGCAGAGTAGCCAATACCAGGTGCCCGGTTTCCGCGGCGGTAAGAGTAGTGGATATAGTTTCCAGGTCGCGCATTTCCCCCACCACGATCACGTTGGGGTCCTGGCGCAGGGCGTGCTTCAATGCGTTGGCGAAGGAATGCGTATCGCTGTATACCTCGCGTTGTTTGATGACGCTCTTCTTATTTTTATGAATGAATTCTATCGGGTCTTCGATGCATATAATATGCGCTTCCCGCTCGTTGTTGATCAAATCGATCATCGCGGCAAGCGTAGTGGTCTTTCCCATACCGGTAGGGCCGGTGACCAGCACCAGTCCGTTCGGCCTGCGCGCGAGTTCCATCACTATGGGAGGAAGCCCCAGGTCGTCGAAAGTGGGGATCTTCAGCGGGACACGGCGGAAAGCCGCTTCTACGGAGTTTTTCTGCAGATGCACGTTGACCCTGAAACGGTCCATCCCCGGGAGGGACAACGAAAAATCAAGTTCCAGGTCCTTCTCGAACATCTCCTTCTGGGGGTTGCTCAAGACGGAATAGATCATCCGCTTTGTCTCCTGCTTATTCAAGAGAGCAAGCCCCGTGCGGTAAAGTTTGCCGTCTATGCGCAGTATGGGAGGCTCATTCTCCGTAATGTGCAGGTCGGAAGCGCGTTTCTCGATACATAACAGCAGGAGCTCATTGATTTCCATCAATTACCTCCGTTTCACAAATACTTTCTGGGGTCTGCTATCCTGCCCTCCAGGGCGGAAGCCGCCGCCAGTACCGGCGAGCCCAGATAAATGAACGCGTTCGGATTTCCCATTCGGCCTTTGAAATTGCGGTTTGCCGTCGAGATCACCTTCTCCCCGTCGGCCGGAATGCCGTTATGCGTACCCACGCACGGACCGCATCCCGCGACGACCACCGCGGCCCCGGCCGCGACAAAATCTTCGATAATGCCTTCTTTAAGCGCTTGCATATATATCTCCCGCGAGGCCGGAGCTACAATAAGCCTTACGCCTTTAGCGACGCTCCGTTTCCTAAGCACCGCAGCGGCCGCGCGCAGATCGTCAAGCCGGCCGTTAGTGCAGGTGCCGATGAACGCTTCCTCTATCTTTATCCCTTTCACTTTCCCCACCGGGACCGCGCTGTCGACGCTGTGCGGCAGGGAAACCTGCGGCTCAAGTTTGGAAACATCGTACTCCAGAACCTGCGCGTAGCGCGCGCCTTTATCCGGGCTCAAGCGCCTGATACGGGAAGCGGGGACTCCCCTGGTCTTGAACCAGGCGACGGTTTTGGCGTCTATCGGCATCAGGCCGGCCTTGGCGCCCATTTCAACCACCATATTGGAAATGGTCATCCTGGCGTCCATATCCATAGAGTCTATCGCGGTGCCGCTGAACTCCACGGCATTATAAGTAGCGCCGTCGGCCTTTATCTTGCCGATGACATAAAGGATCACGTCTTTGGCATAAACGCCCCCGGGCAGTTTGCCGTTTATGACTATCTTTATGGTTTCCGGGACCTTGAACCAGTTCTTGCCGGCAGCCAGCGTTACCGCCAGGTCCGTGGAACCGACACCGGTAGAAAACACACCCAACGCCCCGTAAGTGCAGGTGTGCGAATCCGCTCCCAGCACGATGTCCCCGGGAAGTATCTGCCCGGATTCCGGGATAACCTGGTGGCAGACCCCGCAGCCGATATCGAACAGCGGCTGTTTGAATTCGCTGCCGAACACGCGCATCTTCTTGTGCACCCGCGAAACGCCTTCCGACGGGGACGGCGCGCTGTGGTCTATGACCATACAGAACCTGGTTTTCAGCTTCTTTATGCCCATTTCGCGCACCCGGTCTATTATTATCGACGACGTGCCGTCCTGTCCAAAGGTAAAATCCACCTTACAGATCGCGAAATCCCCGGCTTGTAGATCCCTGCCTGCGTGCTCACTTAAAATTTTCTCTGCCAGAGTCTTGGGTGTCATAGCGTCTTCAGCCACTCCTCTATCCTGTCCATTCCCTTGGTTATCTGCCCTATCCCGGTGGCGAAACTGAACCGGATATAATCGTCCCTGCCGAAACCTTCTCCCGGTATCACCGCCACATATTTTTCTTCCAGAAGCCGTCCGGCAAAGGCAAGCGAATCCAGGCCCGTGCGCGAAATATCGCAGAAAACGTAGAAAGCCCCCTGCGGCGGCACGTATGTTAAATTGGGCATTGAACGCAGCCTGCCGGTCATATAATCCCTTCTTTTAGAGTATTCTTCCCGCATTGCCGACGCGAATTCTTCGGGCGCCTTAAGCGCCGCCAAAGCGGCCTTCTGGCTGATAGAACATGGATTGGAAGTGGTGTGGTCCTGTATGCGCCCGATCGCTTCCGCGACATCCGCGGGAGCCGCCAGATAACCGATGCGCCATCCGGTCATCGCGTAGGTCTTCGAAATGCCGTTCACCGTCACCGCCAGATCCCGCATTTCAGGGTGTAACCCGGCGATGGAAATATGCTCCAGACGATCGTAAATGAGTTTCTCGTATATTTCGTCGCTGATAACAAAGATTTTCTTGGATGCGCACAACTCGGCGATGGCGGAAAGTTCTTCCCGGGTATAAACCGAGCCCGCCGGATTTGAAGGGCTGTTCAGGATCAATACTTTGGTTTTAGGAGAGATATACGCGGCAAGTTCTCCGGCGGTCACCCGGAAGCCGTTCTTAGGTGCGGTCTTCACAAAACGCGGGATCCCCCCGCAAAGATTGACCATCTCCGGATAACTTACCCAGTACGGAGAAGGGATAACCACTTCGTCGCCCGGATCCACCAGCGCCATCAAGGCGTTAAAAATGGAATGCTTGGCCCCGCAGGAAACCACAACTTGTTCCGGTTTATATTCCAGAGCGTTGTCCCGCTTCAGTTTCTCGGTGATTACTTTCTTTAGTTCCGGTATGCCGGTGGTCGGGGTATATTTCGTGAAGCCGGACTTGATCGCTTCGATCGCGGCGTCTTTTATGAAATCGGGAGTGTCGGCGTCCGGCTCCCCGGCGGCGAAACTGACGACGTCTTTTCCTTCGGCCTTCAACTTCCTGGCTTTTGAAGTGACGGCCAGAGTGGAAGACGGCTTTATTTTCTTCAATCGTTCGGCAATCCGGGTGTCTATGCGCATAGTAAGAGCCTCACTGGGCGCCGGGGTATCGATCTACCGGCGGAAGAACGGCCTGCCTGCTTCCGGCTTACGGAGTAGGTTTATCTTTCTTATTGAATATCCCTTTGATGCCGCCTAAGAATTTCTTACCCGACTTCTGGTCTTCCGGAAGATACTGCCTGGTCTTTTTCTGCGGTTTAGGCTGGGCGGCGCCGGCAGATTCTTCTTTTACCGTTTCCGCGTCGATCACCGCGGACTCTTTCTTGACGGCGGAATGCTTAACGGCCGGTTTTTCTTTGCCTTTGGGAAGACGGGTAAATTCCAAGAGCACTATCTCGGCATTATCGCCGCGCCGGTTTCCAAGGTTAAGGATACGGCAATATCCACCCTGGACATCCTTGAACAGCGGGCCTATCTCACCGAACAGTTTGGCGACAAGTTTATGACAGCACAGGGTGCGGTAAGCGCGCCGCTTGGCCGCCAGGGTGCCCTGCTTGGCAAGCGTGACCATCTTTTCCGCTTCAGGCCTGATCGCCGCGGCGATGGCTTTGGTAGTCTTTATCCTGCCGCAGTTTATCAGATTGCGGACGGTGCTGGAAACTGTCGCTTTCCTCCAGCTGGTAAACCTGTTCAAATGGCCTCTTCTTACTTTATGTCTCATTTGCTTCCCCTTGAGTGTAACGCGGCCCTTCGTTAAAAAGGACCGCGGGAGTGTTGATCTATTATGCCGCTTTCTTGAGTTTCTTGGGGTCGACCGGCATCCCCAAAGACAGCCCCATACCGGCAAGCAGTTCTTTTATTTCGGTAAGCGACTTCTTGCCGAAATTCTTGAAACCGAGCATATCGTCCTCCGACCTTTTCACAAGATCGGCTATCGTTTTTATATTGGCTTCCCTCAGGCAGTTCGAACTGCGCACGGACAATTCCAATTCGGAAATAGGCAGTCGGAGTTTCTCATAAAGAGAGACCTCTTCCTTGGTCATCTCCGGCTCATCCTCCTCGACATCCTCGGGGAGCTGGCCGAAACTAACGAAAATATCCAGATGCCTTTGCAGGATATTGGAAGCGTAAAGCAGCGCGTCTTTCGGGGAAATGGAACCGTTGGTGGTTATCTCAAGCACCAGCTTGTCATAATCGGTTTTCTGGCCCACGCGGGTATTCTCCACGTAGAAATTCACCTTTCTGACGGGAGTGAATATGGAATCCACCGGGACGACGCCGATAGTCTGGTCTTCTTTCTTGTTTATTTCGGCCGGCACATAACCGCGGCCGCGCCCGACCTCAAGCTCCGCCTCGAATTTGACATCCTTGGTCAGGGTCGCGATGTGCAGGTCCGGATTGACCACGTCGATCGTTTCGTCGGTCTGGATATCGCCGGCAGTAACCGGCCCCTTGGTGTCTTTCCTGATGTAGATCGTCTTCGGAATGTTGGAATGGGAATTCAGAACAACACACTTCAGGTTAAGGATGATCTCCGTCACGTCTTCCAGCACGCCGGGTACCGCGGAGAATTCGTGGTTCACGCCGTTGATCTTCACGGAAGTTATGGCGCTTCCCTCTATGGATGAAAGAAGGACGCGGCGCAGTGAGTTGCCGAGAGTTACCCCGTAGCCTCTTTCAAAAGGCGCGGCGCTGAACTTGCCGTAAGTGGCCGTGTAAGTCGTCTCATCACACTCCAAACGTTTCGGTAGCTGAAAATCTTTCCATTTTATGCCCATTTCGTTAGCTCCTTTGCGGCGTTGACCGTAAAACCGCGGGCAGCATCTGCCCCGCGGTCTTACCATAAAATACTATTTGGAATACAACTCTACTATAAGCTGTTCCTGTATGGTGGCCTGAATATCCTCTTTTTCAGGCAGGCGCGCCACGCGCGCTGTCATCTCCTGCTGATTGAATTCCAGCCAGGTAGGAACGCTCCTGTCTTTGGAAGCCTCTATATTTTCCTTAAGCTTGTTAAGGGCTTTCTCCGAGGCCTTGATCTTTATGACTTCGTCCTTGCTCACCTGGTAGGAGGGAATATTGACCCTGGTCCCGTCTATCCAGATAAAATTGTGCCTGACTACCTGCCTGGCCTGCGCCCTCGATACCGCGAGGCCGAGCCTGAAAATAACATTGTCGAGCCTGCGTTCGAGCTGCTGCAAAAGGACTTTACCGGTAACGCCCTTGGCCATAGAGGCTTGTTCGAAATATTTCCTGAACTGCCCCTCCATCATACCGTAGATCCTCTTGACCTTTTGTTTCTCCCGCAGCTGTACGCCGTAGTTGGAAAGCTTGATCCTGCCCTGGCCGTGGTCGCCCGGCGCGTAAGCCCTTTTCGTAAGCGTGCACTTGGGGGAATTGCACTTTGTCCCTTTCAGGAAAAGTTTTTCTCCCTCTCTCCTGCATAACCTGCATGTAGCTCCAGTATACCTTGCCATCTGAAATTTCTCCTCGCGAATCTGCCCGCTTATGGGGCGTTAAAGAAGCCGCTTATACTCTGCGCTGTTTTTTGGGGCGGCAACCGTTATGAGGCATCGGGGTAACGTCCTTGATGGACGTGACCGTCAGGCCCCCCGCCTGCAGCGCCCTGATGGCTGATTCCCGCCCGAATCCCGGGCCTTTCACCAGCACTTCCACTTCTTTTATGCCTATTTCCTTTGCTTTCCTCGCCGCGTCCGACGCCGCAACCTGCGCGGCGAAAGGAGTCGCCTTTTTAGAACCTGAATATCCCACAACGCCCGGCGTGGACCAGACAAGCGCGTTTCCCTGCCTGTCGGTGATGGTCACAACGGTGTTATTGAAACTTGCCTGAATATGGGCAATACCGGCAGTAATGCCTTTGGCGGCTTTCTTTTTCTTCGCCTTATCCCTCGTAGACATAATGCTGCATCCTCCTCGTTCGTTTTATTTACCGCCGGACTTGGCAGCTTCCGGTTTCTTTATGACCATACCGCTGCCCTTTTTGGGGCCTTTTCTCGTCCTGGCATTGGTCTTTGTACGCTGTCCGCGGACCGGTAATCCTTTTTTATGACGCATACCCCTCCAGCTGCCGATATCCATCAATCTTTTGATATTCTGGGAAATATCGCGCCGCAAATCGCCTTCGATCTTATAAGAACTTTTCTGGAGCGCGTTTGTGATCCGCGATATCTCTTCCTCGTTCAGATCTTTGGCCCTTTTTTCCGGGCTGATGCCGACTTCGCTGAGGATTTTCTTCGCCAGAAAGATACCTATCCCGTAAAGATACGTCAGAGAAACATCTATTCTTTTTTCCTTTGGAATATCTACGCCTATTATCCTTGGCACTTCCGTTCTCCTTTCATAAAAGCCGCGTGCGGCCGAAACGGCCCTATCCCTGGCGCTGCTTATGCTTTGAATTGGAACACAATACCCTGACAACGCCCCGTCTCTTTATAATCTTGCATTTATCGCAAATCTTTCTGATAGATGACTTGACTTTCACTTAAAACCCCCTCTTCAAGCGTTTATCACGCGCCTTAACGGCCTTCTTCCGCTTATTTCTCAACCGTGAAGCGCTCTCTTCGCGCTACGATGTTATTTTGACCTGAAAGTTATGCGCCCCCTGCTCAAGTCGTACGGGGAGAGTTCCAGTTTAACTTTATCCCCCGGAAGAATGCGGATAAAATGCATACGCATCTTTCCCGATACGTGGGCAAGGACCAGATGCCCGTTGTCCAGCTGCACCCTGAACATGGCATTCGGCAGCGCTTCCTGAACCGTACCTTCCGTTTCAACAAGATCTTCCTTAGGCATTGTCTACGTTCCTCCCCTGCCGGTCAGAATTTCCGGACCTTTCTCGGTTACCGCGACAGTATGCTCAAAATGCGCTGAAGGTAACCCGTCCCCCGTGACTGCGGTCCAGCCGTTCTCGAGTATCTCGGACTGCCACGTGCCCATATTCACCATCGGCTCTATGGCCAGGACCATGCCTTCTTTAAGCAACGGTCCCCTGCCGGGAATGCCGAAATTAGGCACCTCCGGTTCTTCATGTAACTGGCGCCCGATGCCGTGCCCGACAAATTGCCTTACTACGGAGAAACCGTTGCTCTCCACGAATCTTTGTATAGCGCAAGAAACATCACCGAGACGGTTATCGATCACCGTCCTGCTTATACCTTCGTACAAAGCCAGGCGCGTAACTTCCACCAGACGCGCCATTTCCGGCAAAGGATTGCCGGCGATGACCGTGATCGCCGCGTCGGAAAAAAAACCGCGGAAATTCACGCCCACGTCTATACTCACGTTATCCCCGTTCTTTATCGTCCTTTTACCGGGAATGCCGTGCACAATCTCTTCGTTTACCGACACGCAGGCGCTGGCCGGATACCCGCGGTACCCCTTGAACGCCGGCAGCACTTTCCTGCGCAATATCAGATCTTCCGCCAACCTGTCGATCTCGGCAGTAGTTATCCCCGGCTCAACCGACCTCTCCAGTTCACCGAGGATCTCCGAGAGGATCCTCCCGGACTCCCGGAGCATTTCCAGGTCATTTTTTGACTTTAACGGAATCATCGTTTTTTCTGACCAGGTCTATGATCTTATCGAGGACCGCTAATGCCTCTCCGTCGGCGGCCAAACGGCTGAGAATGCCTTTCTCGGCGTAATAATCTATGACCGGAGCTGATTCTTTATTATACACTTCCAGCCTGCGCCTGATGGTTTCTTCCTTGTCGTCGGCGCGCTGATAAAGGGGGGCCGAACAGCTATCGCAGATCATGGTTTTCTTCGGCGGCATATTGACCGCGTGATAATTTGCCCCGCACTTGCTGCAGACCAGCCTGCCGGAGAGCCTCTGGACGATCACTTCTTCACAGGTATCGAGATAAACGGCCATATCTATCGAGAGCCCGGGTCCGGAAAGGATACCGTCCAGGGTCGCGGCCTGCGCGGTGTTCCTGGGATAACCGTCCAAAATAAAACCCTTGCGCACATCCTTCTGTTCAAAACGGTTTGTGAGCATCCGGGTCACCAGATCGTCCGGCACCAGCAGCCCCTTGTCCATATATGACTTCGCTTCCCGGCCCAGTTCCGTGCCGTCGGTAACGTTCTTGCGCAGCAGATCACCGGTGGAAATATGCGGCACGCCCAGACGCTCTGCAAGCCTTTTCGATTGTGTTCCTTTTCCCGCTCCCGGAGGCCCCAACAGGACAATGTTCATGCTTATCTTCTTCCTTTTATGCGCCCGCCTTTGATAAACCCGTCGTAATGGTGCATTATCAAATGCGACTCGATTTGTTTGACCGTATCCAGCATTACCCCCACGATAATCAGGATACCGGTGCCGCCGAAGAATGAAGCCACAAGATACGGAACCTTAAGCCATGTCATAATAAGATCCGGAAAAATAGCCACGATGGCTATGAAGGTAGCTCCGGCAAAAGTAATGCGCAGCAGGACGTAATCAAGGAACTGCACCGTGGCCGTGCCGGGGCGGATACCGGGAATAAACCCGCCGTACTTCTTCATATTCTCCGCCAGATCCGTGGAATTGAACACTATCGTATTGTAAAAGAAACAAAAAAACATTATCAAAAGCGCGTATATAGTGGTGTAAAGCAGCTGCCCGCGCATCAGGCCGTGCGCCAGCCTCTGAAAAGCGGGATTGGCTATGAAAGACGCCAGTGTCGCCGGAAAAAGGATTATCGACTGCGCGAAAATGATGGCGATGACGCCGGACATATCCACCTTCAACGGGATATAGGTGCTTTGCCCGCCGTATATCTTCCTGCCCACGACCCGGCGCGCGTATTGCACCGGTATGCGGCGCTGCCCCTGCGTAACGAGTATGACCGCAAAGACCACGCTTACCAGAAGCGCCGCCATGATCAACAGCGTGAACGGCTGTATCTGCCTGCGAGAAGGCGCGAAAGGCGACAGCAGCACGAACAACTGCTGTAACGCCGTGGGGATGCGCGAAATGATACCGGCCGTGATCACCAGCGAGATCCCGTTACCGATACCGCGCTCCTGTATCTGCTCGCCCAGCCACATAATGAAAATGGTCCCTGTGGTCAGGGTCAACACCGTCAGTATCCTGAACCCCCAGCCCGGATGCATAACGATCCTGGCAAGCTCCTGCGGGGCATCCGCGGCGCCGCCGATATTCTCCAGCCAGAGGGAAATGAAATAAGACTGTATTACGGCCAGCAGTACCGTGCCGTAACGCGTAAGCTGATTGATCTTTTCGTATCCGGCCTTGCCTTCTTTCGCCAGTTTCTCGAGGCTGGGAATGACGGCCGTCAGCAGCTGCAGAATGATCGATGACGAGATATACGGCATTATCCCGAGGGCGAAAATGGTGAGTTTCTCCATGGCGCCGCCGGAGAACATATTGATTATGCCAAAGAGCGTCCCGCCCTGCGTCTTGGCCATGGAATTAAAAAACCCGGCCAGCGCAGCCGCGTCGATGCCGGGGGTAGGGACGTAACATCCCACACGGTAAACGGCCAACAATATACAGGTGACGATCAAACGCCTTTTCAGGTCCGGTATTTTGAACGCGTTGGCCAACGCTTTAAACATCTTCTATGATCTCCGCTTTTGAACCGGCCTTTTCTATTTTTTCAATAGCCTGTTTGGAGAAAGCGTGCGCCCTGATGGTAACGGCTTTCTTCACGTCCCCCTCGGAGAGCACCTTCACGCGCCGGGCCGTCTTCTTTATCAGGCCCTTTTCCGCCATTATTTCCGGGGTGACGGTCTGGTCGTCCAGCTTAAAAAGCATTCCCAGACTGACGATCTGCACTTCTACCGGCCTGCGGTTGTTGAATCCACGCTTGGGCATCCTTCTGATCATCGGCGTCTGTCCGCCCTCAAACCCGGCGTAGAAATCGCGGCCCGCCCTGGACGTCTGTCCCTTGCTGCCGCGGGTGGAAGTCTTGCCGTGCCCGGAACCCGACCCTCTGCCGAGCAGTTTCTTGGGTTTGTGCGCTCCGCGCGGCACTACCATATTATGCAACCCGAAAGCGTCACGCTTAACTTCGATCTTTGTATTGGTAGCCATGTTATGCCTTTAGTTTTTTGAGCCCCGAAACGGTGGCCTTTATGACATTGATGGGATTATTACTTTTCAGGGACTTAGTGAGAATATCCTTTATGCCCGCGGCTTCGCAGACCGCCCTGACCGGGCCGGAAGCGATTACTCCGGTCCCCTCGGAAGCCGGTTTCAAAAGCACCTTCGCCGCGCCGAACTCCCCGATGATCTCATGCGTGATGGTACTGCCGGTGAGAGGAATGGTGACCAGGGATTTCTTCGCCTTGGCGAGCGCTTTGCGTATGCCGTCGGCGACCTCATTGGCCTTGCCCATGGCGAACCCCACTCTGCCTTTTGTGTCCCCGACGACGACCAGGGCGCTGAACGCCATCTTCTTGCCGCCCTTGGTAACTTTCGTTACCCTGTTTATGGTGATTACTTTCTCTACGAGTTCCGGCTGAGTTTCAATATTAAGTTCACGCATTTAAAATACCATTCCCCCTTTTCTCAGGCTTTCCGCGAAAGCCTTGACCCGTCCGTGATAAAGATACCCGGCGCGGTCGAATACGATGCTGGAAACCCCTTTGCTTTTGGCGCGCCCGGCGAAAGCTTCGCCGAGATATTCCGCGGCCTTGATATTACCGGCCCGGGGCAACTTCGCCTTGACCTGCTTGTCCAGAGTAGAAAGGGAGAACATCACTTTTTTCCCCACATCGTCCACTGCCTGGGCCGAGAAATTCTTCAAACTGCGGTGCACGACGACACGCGGCCTCTCCGCCGTACCGGTTATTTTTACCACTATACGCTTATGTCTTTTTATCCTGCGCAGTTCGTTTTTGTTTTCCATTTTAAAGAATGACTCCCTTATTTACTGCCCGCCTGGGCTTTTCCCATCTTCTTCTTCACCTGTTCTCCGACATATCGGATGCCTTTGCCTTTATACGGCTCGGGGGGATATATAGCCCTGATCTCCGAAGCCATCTTGCCTACCTTCTCTTTATCGATCCCCTTGATAACCAGACTGGTAGGCTTGGGGGCTTCGACCTTTATGCCTTCGGGAATGACGATATTCACCGGATGGGAGAATCCCAGGTTCATATTCAGCTTGTTGCCCTGCACCTGCGCCTTGAATCCCATTCCGATGATCTCCAGTTCTCTGGAATACCCCTCGGTCACCCCTTTAATATTGTTCACGATAACGGCCCGGTAAAGCCCGTGCAGCGACTTCTCCGGCTTGGAATCGTTCTTTCTTTCTACCAGCAGCTGGTCTTCTTTCTGCTGCACAAAGATCGTGCCGACCATTTTCAACTCAAGGCTGCCTTTCGGCCCGGTGACTTTGACCGACTGCCCTTGGATCTCTACCTTTACTTCTTTGGGAACGGTTATGGGTTTTCTTCCTATTCTCGACATATTATATTCCGTGAGTTCTTCGGTTATGTTGCGGTTGCCTGGATTACCAGATATATCCTACTACTTCTCCCCCGATACACTGCTCTTTGGCCTGTATATTGGTCATCAGGCCTTTGGAAGTGGAAATTATGGCGATACCTTTTCCCCTCAATACCTGGGGGATCTCGTCTACCCCGACGTAGGTCTTTTTGCCCGGGGAGGAAACGCGCGATATATTCCTTATCGCCGGCAGCCCGTGTTCGTATTTCAGATAAACGCGCAGGACGCCCTGCTTGTTATCTTCGATCACCTTGAATTCTTCAATGTACTGTTCGGCCTTCAGAATGCCGAAAATACTTTTCAGCATATTGGAAGCTGGAACATCAACCTTATCTTTACCAGTCATTAAGGCGTTACGGACAATCGTAAACGCATCGGCTATTAAATCGGTTCTCGACATTTTCTCTCCTTAAATTACCAACACAAGCTTTACCAACTCGCTTTTTTCACTCCGGGGATCAATCCGCGCCAGGCAAGTTCCCTGAAACAGATACGGCAGAGCTCAAACCTTTTGAGGAACCCTCCCGACCTGCCGCATATATTACAGCGGTTATATTTCTGCGTGGAAAACTTCGGGGTGCGTTTCCATCTGGCTAACTGTGAATTCTTCGCCATTTGCTCCTATGCTCCTTCTTTAGTAGATGCCTTAAACGGCATCCCGAACAACTTCAACAGTGCCTTGGACTGTTCATGGGACGCCGAACCTTTGATCACGAAAGTTATATCCATACCCTGCGCCCTGCTTACCCTGTCGACCTCTATTTCCGGGAAAATGCTCTGTTCCGTCAATCCCATTGTATAGTTCCCGGCGGCATCGAAAGAATTGACGCGCACGCCGCGGAAGTCGCGGATACGCGGCATAGCGATATTGATCAGCCTGTCCAGGAATTCATACATTTTCTGTTTGCGCAGCGTTACCACGCAGCCTACCGGCTGTCTCTGGCGTATCTTAAAATTAGAAATGGCCTTTTTAGCCCTGCGCATCACCGGCCGCTGCCCGGTTATGGCGGCGAGCTCATCCATGGCTTTTTCCAGTATCTTAACGTCCTGCGTCGCTTCGCCCACGCCCATATTGACCACGATCTTCTCCAGGCGCGGCACGGCGTTGGGGTTCTTCAAAGAAAACATTTTCATCATTTCCGGGACGATCGAATTCCTGTATTCCTCAAGCATGCGTGGTATCATATTATATGGCCTCTTTACAGCGTTTGCAGATCCTTGTTTTACTGCCGTCCTTCAGGAGATTGAAACCTACCCGCACCGGGCGGTTGCAGCTTTTGCACACGACAAGCACGTTGGCCGCGGAAAGCGGCTTTTCTATCTCAACGATGCCGCCCTTCTGGTCCTGCCGGGTCTGGCGCATATGCTTCTTTTTCTTATTGATCCCTTCGACGACGATCAAAGAACTCTCCGAGAGAAACTCCAGGACCTTTCCTCTTTTTCCCTTGTCCTTCCCTTTCACGACCTCTACATTATCGTTTTTCTTTATTTTATACATAATCAGATTACCTCTGGCGCCAAAGAGATTATTTTGGTAAAATTCCTGTCCCTGAGTTCCCTCGCTACGGGCCCGAATACGCGCGTGCCCCGCGGATTTGCGGCAGCGTCTATGAAAACTATCGCGTTGCGGTCAAAGCGCAGGATCGAACCGTCTTCCCTGCGTATCGCGTTCTTTGTCCTTACCACCACCGCTTTCGCCACCTCGCCTTTTTTGATGACGGCGTTTGGAGAAGATTCCTTGACGTTGACGTTTATCGTATCACCCACTTCCGCGGACAACTTACCCTTGCGGCCGAGAACTCCGATTAAAGAAGCCTTCTTGGCGCCGGTATTGTCGGCGACGTCAAGAATTGACCTTAGCTGTATCATTTTTCTTTTCCTTTTTTTCGGTTTCATCCAGGAACCGGCACTTTTTAAGAACCTCGGTGACCCTGAAATGCTTATCCTTAGACAAAGGCTTGGTTTCCGCGATGTTCACCGTATCGCCCATTTTCGCGGAATTGTTCTCGTCATGCGCCTTGTATTTCTTGAAAGTCTTCATTATACGGTTGTATTTTTTATGTTTGTACATCCGCGCGACCTTGACCACAACCGTCTTCTGCATCTTATCGCTTACGACGACGCCGACCAACTCTTTTCTTCTACCCATTTTTATTCTCTTTCTTCTCCCGGCAGACAGTCTGGATAAGAGCCAACTCGTGCCTTATCGCGGAGAACATATGCGGTTTCTCCACCCTGCCGCCGTAACGCTGCTGATTAAGCTTGAAAAGCTCTTCCCGCAGGGATTTTTCCTTTTGTATGAGGTCCTGGGCCGTTAAATTACGAAGTTCTTTTATCTTCATACCCGCGCTTTCCTTGTTTAATGCGTTCTCGTGACGAATTTTGTCCTTAAAGGGAGTTTATAAGCCGCCAGGCGGAAACACTGCCGGGCATATTCCTCCGGAACGCCGCCAAGCTCAAAAAGTATCTTGCCTCTCCTGACCACGCACATCCAATGGTCGATATCTCCCTTGCCTTTTCCCATGCGGATTTCCGCCGGTTTCTTGGTGACCGACTGATCGGTGAAAACCCTGATCCACAGTTTACCGCCTTTATTCAATTTACGCGCCAGCAGAACACGCACCGATTCGATCTGCGTGTTCTTTATGCAGCCGTTGTCCAGGCTCTTCAGGCCGTATTCTCCGAAAGAAAGATTCGAACCCCGGACGGCTATCCCCCTGCGGCTGCCGCACTGCAAATTACGATACTTAACCCTCTTTGGCATCATTACCATATCGATATACCCCTACCGGCTCTCAAGCCTGTTGTGCGTCGGTGCCAGCCGCTGACTCCTGCTGCTGTGCCGCGGCGGCCGGCGCGTTATTCTGTTCCGGCTCTTTTGGTCCCTGCGTGCTGCGTTTGGGCAATAAAGCCTTTATATCAAGGATATCCCCCTTGTAGATCCAGACTTTAACGCCTATCAACCCGTATGTGGTCAACGATTCGGCAAAACCATAATCTATATCCGCGCGTATGGTCTGCAGCGGGATCTTTCCCTGTTTATAGCTTTCGGTCCTGGCGATCTCGGCTCCGTTAAGGCGCCCCGCGCAAATGACCCTGATCCCTTTTGCGCCGGCGGACATCGTGTTCTCGATCGACCTCTTTACGGCCCTGCGAAAAGCTATCCTTTTCTCCAGCTGCTGGGCGATATTCTGCGAAACCAGCTGCGCGTCCATTGCCGGATTCTGGACTTCCTCTATATCTATGGAGATCTCTTTTTTCAGCATCCCGTTTACATCCTGGCGTAATTTCTCGATATCGGCGCCGTGCCTGCCGATGATTATGCCCGGCCTGGCGGAATAAATGCGTATCTTGGTCTTTTCTGTGAGCCTTTCTATGATCACTCTCGAGATCGCCGCGTGCTTGAATTTCTCGAGGATATATTTACGCACCCGGAAATCATCGGCGATAAAACGCGCGTAATCCTTCGGTTTGGCGAACCACCTGCTCTGCCACGTTTTAATGTAACCTATTCTTAAGAGTGTCGGATGAACCTTCTGTCCCATGAAATTATTCTCCCGGCTTTAGATCAAGCTCTATGCGTATGTGTGAGGTCCTTTTCAGGATAGGCTCGGCCCTTCCGAACGCGGCCGCCTTAAACCTCTTCCACATCGGCCCGCCGTTGCATTCCGCGCCGGACACGTACAACTGAGAGGCGCTGAACCCTTTGACCTTGGCATTGGCGACTGCCGACCTGAGTATTTTTATAAGATATTCATTGGCCCTTTTATTGACCGTCAAAAGAATGCTCTCGGCTTCCGCCACGCTTTTTGACCTTATCAACGCGAGCGACTGCCGCACTTTAAGAGGAGCAAGCCTGAGGTACCTTCCTTCTGCCTTCGCTATCATGTCTGTCCTATCCCTTCCTGATGCAGCTATCTATATTAAGTCTTCTCGACCGCTTTCTTTGCCTTTACGCCGCCGTGCTTTTTGAACATCCTGCTCGGCGCGAATTCCCCGAATTTATGCCCGACCATATTCTCGGTAACGAACACCGGGATATGCCTGTGCCCGTCATACACGGCGAAAGTGAAACCGACGAACTCCGGCAGCACCGTGGACCTTCTCGACCAGGTCTTTATGGCCTGCCTCTGCCCGGCACGCCTGGCTCTATCCACTTTTTTGACCAGACTTTCCTCTACATACGGACCTTTTTTAAGCGAACGCGGCATAGTTATTTCCTTCTCTTGACTATGAATTTATCGGAATATATTCCGTGTTTCCTGGTTCTGTAACCTTTGGTGGGTTTACCCCAGGGAGTGACCGGGTGCGGATTACCCTGTCCTGCTTTTCCTTCGCCGCCGCCGTGCGGATGATCGTGCGGGTTCATCGCCGATCCCCTGACCGTCGGTTTTACCCCCATCCACCTGGTGCGGCCAGCCTTGCCGATCACTATAGTATCGTGTTCGACATTGCTCAACTGGCCGATGGAAGCGCGGCATTCCATACTGAACATCCTGATTTCCCCCGAAGGCATCTTCACGAGGGCGTGATCGCTTTCTTTTGCGGTGATCTGCGCGCAGGTGCCGGCGCTTCTGACGATCTGGCCGCCCTTGCCCTTGCTCAATTCGATATTATGTATCATCGTCCCCGAGGGGATATTCTTAAGGCACAGGCAATTGCCCGGTTTCGCTTCCACCACGGTTTCCCTGGCTGAAATGACTTCATCGCCCGGCTTTAACCCCAAAGGCGCAAGTATATAACGCTTTTGCTTATCCGGATATTCCAGCAAGGCCAGCCTGGCGGTCCTGTTCGGATCGTATTCTATCGTGAGTACCTTGGCCGGGACGTCGAAAATATCCCGTTTGAAATCTACCTGGCGGTACATTCTTTTATGCCCGCCCCCGATATGCCGGACGGTGACTCGGCCGGCGTTATTGCGCCCGCCGGACCTCTTAACCGGAGAAAGCAGCGACCGCTGCGGCTCGTTCCTGGAAATATCCGCGAAGTCGTGCCCGGTCATCCATCTTCTTGAATGAGTGGTAGGTTTGTATGACTTTGTGCCCATGAATTGACCTCTTATGATTACTGCCGTTTACTTAATTTATCAGGCGACTTCCAGTTTCTGCCCTTCTTTTAAGGTAACGACCGCCTTCTTTGTATCCGGAGTCCTGCCTTCTTGCCGGCGTACCCTCTTGACTTTTCCCTTGTAAACGAACGTATTCACGCTGCTTACTTTAACTTTATATATATCCTCGACCGCGCGCCTGATCTGAAGCTTGTTCGCTTCTATATCCACCAGCAGGAGATATTTATTCTGCGGCTCCAGACGCGTGGATTTCTCGGTGCCCAGTATGGATTTGATAACTTGATGTGAGATCATTTATTTTAACCTCTCGAGCAATACTGTTAAAGCGTCCCTGGTGCAGATCACTCTTCTGTGCGCGAGGAGCTCGTAAGCGTTGGTGTCCGAAGCCCTGGATATCTTAAGGCTGTCTATATTGCCCGCGGCCTTCGCCAGATTCGCGTCCACCTTAACTACCAGGATCAAGCATTGATTTGCCGGCGACTTCTTGGACGGCTTCAGCCCCAGTCCGGACAAAACCGCGACGATCTCCTTGGTCTTGCCTGCGGGGGCCTTGAGATCCTCAAGCACGCTTACGGCCTTTTCCGCCACTTTGACGGAAAAAGCTTCCCTCAAAGCGCCGCGTTTCACCTTAGCCGGCAGAGAATACGAGAAATCCCTGGGATGCGGCCCGAAAACGACGCCGCCGTGATACCACAACGGATTGCGGCTGGAACCTACCCTGGCGCGCCCGGTGCCTTTTTGTTTCCACGGCTTGCGGCCGCCGCCGGAAACTTCGCCCCTGGTCTTGGTAGAGGCGAGCCCTTTGCGCTGCCCCGCGCGCAGATTCACTATAGCTTGATAAATCAAAGAAGTATTAATTTTATCACTAATAACGTCTTTGTCAAGCTTTATGCTGTCTACTTCTTTTCCTGCAGAATTCAAAACCGATAATGTTGTCATTTTCTCGACGGAATAATGCTGCTTCTTGGTTTAGCTTTTCTTTGCCTTTTTCTTTGCGCTGCGTATCAATACCAGACTGTTCTTCG
>Ga0209340_1000037_pt1 | contig 191247 bp, 175 predicted proteins | sample EPASupsiteSAE323_FD_187266 | JGI IMG/M metagenome (GOLD analysis project Ga0209340, IMG submission 187266) | Bioremediated contaminated groundwater from EPA Superfund site, New Mexico - Sample SAE3-23 (SPAdes) (version 2) | ecosystem: Environmental > Aquatic > Deep subsurface > Groundwater >...
ATCAAAAGAACGGCTTAAAGAAGTCCAGGACGAACTGAATGATCGCCCGCGTAAAACATTAAACTGGTATACGCCACATGAACGTTTTGGCGAGTTGTTGCGTTAGTTGCTTGAATCTGCCCACTTCTGACGGAAGCAACTGCCGCAGTAAGAGTAAAACGGACCCGGTCCGGGCTGGGGGCAAAAAGAAATAATAGCCGGCCTCTGCTTCATAAGTGGTATCGAGTCATTACTCACTACTCCACACTCACGACTCTATACTTATTACTACATTATTACATAAGTTTTTGAAATTCGAGAATCGAAATTAGACCGCCCGTCATTGAAGCTTGGCGGACTCTCTGCGCTGTCTTAAGAAATTATTAACAGCGCACTACCGGCAGCCTACCACCCATTCTCATGGATCTGTTTCGGATCGAATTTGTCTTTTGGCTTATCTTTGCCGGTCGGCACGCCGATAGGGATAAAGTTCAGCGGCACGGTATTTTGCGGGATCCCTAAAGTTTTTCTTACCGCCAGCACACGCTCTTTATCCGGGTAGACCGCCGTCCAGACCGCGCCCAGGCCCATCGATTCTGCGGCCAAAAGGATATTTTCCGAAGCCGCGGAGCAGTCGAACACCCAGAAAGACGCGTCTTTGCCGCCGAACTGACGATCAAGATCACCGGTAACTACGATAGCGGCCCCGGCCTGCTCGGCCATCTTCGCATACGGCAAAGCTTCGGATAGTTTTTTGAGCACAGCTTTGTCGGTGATCAGGATAAAATCCCAGGGCCGGGAATCTACCGCGGTAGGCGCCGCCATTCCCGCTCTGGCCAGCAGCATCAATTGTTCTTTTGACACAGCTTCTCCGGTATACGAACGCACGCTTTTACGGTTGAAGATCGTCTTTAAGGTATCGTTCATTTTTGCCTCCTGCGCTACAGCGGGATTAAAAACCCCTAAGCATAAATATGCTGCCAACCCCACAACTACCGCAATATTCCTCATCGCCGTCTCCTGTCAGCCGATCCGGGAACTATCTATGTTACGTTTTTATTTTATCTATTGTTCAATTCCCGATTGCTCTATAAACTGCCATATTAATTATTAATATGACAGTTTACTAAATCCCGATATCCTCATTCCAAAGTCCGGGATTTTCAGCAATGAACTTGCGCATCATTGCTATGCAATCCTCATTCTGCAGCACTTCCAGATCCACGCCTTTGGAACGCAGGTAATCTTCTTCTCCCATAAATGTCTTGTTCTCCCCTATAACGACCCGCGGGATGCCATATAATATTATGGCTCCGGAACACATAGCGCACGGAGAAAGCGTAGTATACAGAATGCAATTCTTATACACGGACGCCGGCTGGCGCCCGGCGTTTTCCAGGGCATCCATCTCCCCGTGCAGAACAACGCTTCTTTTCTGTGCGCGCCTGTTATGCCCCCGGCCGATTATCTTGCCCTCATAAACGATTACGGCACCGATCGGAACACCGCCTTCATACAGGCCTTTCCTGGCTTCCTGAATTGCCGCTTTCATAAATTCGTTCATAATAAAACTCCTCTGAATTCAACCCTGGGTTTCTCTGCTATTTGAGCGGAATTCCTCCGAAGCAGTTCTCCTCTTTGCGCAATCCTGCGCATTCATCCCGTGGTTTTCTGCGTAGGAGAATAAGCCGGGCCGTTTAAACGGCTCGACTCGTCAACGCTCTGCGCAGTTTTCTGTTCTTTACCTTTCGCGCGATCAAATAAACAATTATTGCCGCCAGCACCGCTAAGAACAGCGAAATTATCAAATACCCGACAATTATCGGTAAAAGAACATCATAGACCGATGCCTGGAATAATTTTGCCGGATTAAAACTTTTTATAAATGCCTTCCAAGCTTCATAAACATTCCGGTAATTCAGGCCCATCACCGCCGAGCCGACCTTCACGGCAGGTAAAAGAACAAGGAACCCTACCCAGGTATTAAAAAGCAGGCTTCCCAGAAGCGCGCCGGCCCGGTTTACCCGCAGAAGAAAAGCGAGCAGCAAGGCGATAACCGGCCCGATACTCGGCATTACTCCGATGAACACTCCGAGACCGAACCCCAGGGATATTTTCAACGGGCTGTCGTTGATCCGGAACAACTTCAGATATATTACTTTCGCCAGCCGCGTTATTCTCCTAAATATCGCTTTCTTGCTCATAAACTATAAATCCGATCGTGCTAAATGAAACTCCCCGGGCTGATCCTTCGGCAATGATCTTGCCCTATCTGCCGTTTACAGACCAGATTCCCTGCGCAGGAGAATAACGCGTATTTTGACACTTCAATAATTGAACAATTGCTTGATCGAATAATTCTTTTCCGTGGCTTTGTTCAAAGCATTGAGGACTTTAACCTTTACGCGCGGAGTCAGCCGCCTGCCTTTGACGGCGCGCGCGACCATCTTATGCGAAAGCTGCTCCGTTGACTTGGCTACCAGATCGTGTGTCTTCAGCTTATGCTCCGCCAGAATCGCGGCGATCGGCTGTTCTCCGAGGTCTCTTTCGATCTTCTGTTCCATTACATATCCTTATATTTTAGACTTTCGATTATCAGAAAGCTATATAACAATGCAATAGTAGACTTCCCTGATGGAGTTTACTTTACCTTTAGATGCTCTCTTGCCATTCTCAATCTTTGCGAAAACTGGTTTTTCCCGAATGCCGAAGCCCATTTTTTTATGGTGATCCATCCGCCGAAGCGAAGCAAATGGTTCCGCCAGGGCCGGTACCACTGCTTCCACCCCGATTTAATGTTGTGCAGGAAAAAGATCAAGGCCGGAAAAGACAATATATTCATACCTATCATAAACAGGGATCTGAAATGATAAAACCTGCCCATGATTTTTCTTACGGAATCCTGCATACTTTCTGCGGTCAGCGGCGGGTCAGGCTCAAACAACGGGAAATTGCCGTCGTAATATTCCCAGCCCACGTCTTCAAGCGGATAAACCCTGTGGTCCCTTTCCAGCCGGTCCGTCAATTCCGTGCCAGGCAAAGGAACCGGCAGCATAACCTGTATCGTATCCAGTCTGGCTTGTTTTATGAATCGCCTGAAGCGCTTAACGCGTTCCTTTACCGGCATATTGAAACTCACGCCTTTTTTCATCGGATAGCCGAAAATGAACATACCGTGCACTAAGAATCCGAATTTATGGAACACTCTGGCCTGGGAGACCATCTCCTGCGGCTTTATGTGTTTATTCATCACTTTTAATTCTTCTTCGATCGGCGATTCGAAACCGATCGCCACCATATTGATTCCCGCCTGCCGCATAGCTAAAAGCAGCTCCGGGTCTTTGGCCTTATCCAGCCTTATCTGCACGGTCACATCCAGCCTTCTTCCGGTGCTTCTTTGATAATCCCGGAGCATTCCGCAGAACCTGATCGTTTCTTCGCGCTGCTGCCCGAAGAAATCGTCAACGACAAAAAAATGCCTGGCATCCCTGGTCTCAAGAAGAAAACTGATATTTTCCAGCAGGCGTTCCGGAGAGGCGGGCCGGGGTTTGCCTTTGACCGTGCAGAATTCGCAATCCATACCGCAGCCCCGGATACGTTCGATGGGATAGATCTTGATCTTGGCGTAACGCACCAGGGAGAAGTCAGGACGGGGAAATCTGTCAAAATCTGTCAAGGGCGGCCTTGCCGGAGTACAAACAACTTTCCCCCGCTCCAAATAAGCTATCCCTGGGACATCTTTTAGTTCCCGTTTCCCCTCCAGCGCTTCCAGAAGTTCCTTAACGGTTTCTTCGCCTTCGCCGATAACTATATAATCGATCCCCAACGACAATGCCCGCTGGATATTCTCTCTGGCAAAATGCTGGCCGCCGGCAATAACGGTCACGCCTTTATTCTTGTAGAAGCCAGCGATCTCATAAAGCCTGGGGATGGTACTGGTCAATCCTCCGTAAAGCCCGACGATATCCGCCGGCCTTAATTGCTGCAGAAGATCATGGTCGGCGCCTCCCAACTGCCCCCGGGGACCGTATCTGCGCAGGTTATTTTCATCGATAACCTCCACGTCCCACTTTTCCATCGCATTGACCACGCTGGCCACGCATACCGGGCCCAAAGCCGTGGTTTCCCGGGCAACATGGGAATAAATATTGAACGCCGGATAACCGGGCAGCACAATCCTCAAGCGGTATCGTTTTTGCGATAAATTAAGCATAATGTTTTATCCCTCCGTTTCTATTATAGTCCTTAAAACAAGGAATAAAACATAATTCTGTGCGAAGACTTGTAAGATGCTGGAGCCCCACGGCTTGACAGCCGTGGCATCTTTCAATGCCCTTCGGGGCGCCTGCCTGCCGGCAAGGCAGGGAATCCCCCGAAGCAGAACATCGCGATATTTCAAACGGTTTTAGTGCGAAATCCGCTCGTGCATTCCTCCACGGGTTGACACCCGTGGTTTCCTGCGAAGGAGGATGCGGAAACATGTAAGGCGAAAGATTGCCCTTGCAGAAAAAGGTAAGAACTGACGCATACCTAAAGAAGAAAAACAGGGTTATTTATTATTTTTCAGCGACCAGATCCCGCGCCGCCAGTTCACTTCCCATTTCTTCAGGTTCCCCTCCGAGAGAGTTATCGCGTTGACAAAAACACGGTAAAAGTCTGTTCCGGATGACTTTCCTGCGGCGAGCACAGAACGCAATATTTTACGGCGTTCAGACTGAACTCGCGGATCGGGATTATGCAGCATAGCGAATACAAACGCCCAGGCTGCGGCATAATCTGAGGAAGACAACTGTTTATTATGAGTAGACAGGAAGAATGTATCCAACCCCGGGACTCTCCCGCGCCGGAGCAATGCCCGGAACTCTTTCAATCGCTCCGAATTCAGATGTTCCTCGGCCGCTCCTTCACCGAGAATTCCCGTTTCCATATACGCCGCGATACCTTCTTCAAGCAAAGGCGGTATTGTGCCGAACACACGGTAAATATAATAATGCGCGGCTTCGTGGCGCAAAACACGCTCAAACACTATAGTATTTTCTTCCCGGCAGGCAACGCGCAATTCGTCACTATCATGATCATACCTGCCGGCGACCCTCGTAGCCGACGGTAAACCTATATCATTACGCAATGCTTCGTCAGTAGGATACAAAATGAACTTCGGACTGGACACCGTCCCGCCGAAGAGCTCCCGCATACGAAGAAAAACCGGCTGCGATAACTTCTGCGCGCTTATTTCACCGCACTCAGAGGCAAAACCGGGAAAAACCGCTCCAAGCATAAAGAAACATAATAAGAATACTTTCATCATCGATTTTTATGATTAATGTCGAGAATCGAAATTAAACCGTCAGCCTGCGGCCGGCTCTGTGCGCTGTCTAAAGAACTTATTTAACAGCGCACTATCTCCTCCGAGGGTTGACACCCGTGGTTTCCCGCGAAGGTGGATAAAAATAACGGTCCCTCATTGCGTCGGACACGCAGCGCGTCAAAGCGGAAATATCCTCGGCCGTCCAGTCTTCCTCTTTATGAAGCAAGATCGTGCGTTCAACCCTGCTTGCCACCGCCAGGACGTACTCCTTCAAGATTATAAAAACAGTCCTGCTTTTCCTGGGCAAACCGCGCGCCAAAGGGCCTCCGACCAATCCGAGCCCGGCCAGGCTCACTATAAAACGCGACCCCACAGAAGGCCCGCGGATCTCCATCCTATCCTCGCGCAGATAATTACTTATACGCGAGAAGATCGTGTCAAGGATCAGTTCATTCCTTTCGGCAACAGGGTCTTTACTCTGATATTCAGCTACGAGTTCGAAATCAGTCAAATAGAGAGGCGCGTTCGGAGAGACAATACGCCTATAATCGATATCCAGGTGTTCCGAATACCAACGCACCCAGAAATCATCCACGGGGAACTGCCGCAAAGGGAATGGATCAGGCAGACCTGACTGCCTGAATAAATGAGATATGAATTCCGTGCAATAATAACGTCCGTCTTCGCTGTCCGTCCAGCGCAAGGAGAAATCGAACTTCAGTTTTCCTGCGTCGTAACGCCGTTTCATATCCTCAAATGCATCCGCCAGCTTCCCCTTCTCCGGCAAGACACGCGCTCTGACCAGGGCCACCGCGCGCAATTTCACTAAATGGTCTTTTACTTCACCGGCCGTCAGCCCGTCGGCGGAGAAATCCACAAGCCGCCCTCCCTTACCGGGGAATTCGACATAAAGCAAAGCGTGGGCATACTTACCTTCCGGTTTAGCGAACGTACGGTTACAGCTGTTGAGGAGCGATGGGACGTAAGTAAGCAAAATATCCCCGTCCCGCAAAGTGATCCCGCTTCCCGGAAAAGAATGGCCCTCTTCGCCGGCCGCGTTGACTCGCGAACCGGCAAAGAAGGCCACTAAAACAACCAAAACCGCTGTGGTCCTTAGCATCAGCCTACGGAACAATTACAGCTGACGGGTGAATATCAACATTGTATCGACAGCGCGGTAATCGGCGTTACTGAATATCCGCGACGTCCTCAAACTCAAGCTATTGCTGGAGCCGAAGACCTGCCTAACCAGAATAGACGCTTCATTATAATCAAGATCGGCTGAAGAGATATTATGCAGCCTATTATGCGCATAATCAAACCCGACTATCCCGCCTTTCCAAACGATCTGCTGAATACCGAGCCCCGCAGTGGTAAGCGCCGAATTCCTGCCGTAAGCCGTTTCACCGGACAGGTTGCGGAAATCGATATAAGACAACGAACCGGAAAGCGCTGTTCCTCCCTTTTTCCAGCCTAAACGCGCCACAGGCCCGACCTGTAGCGAACTGGGATTGTCGAAACTGCCGAACGCGAACTTCCCGCTGTTGTCGGTAAGCTTCGACTTATGCTTATACCAATGATATTCATAACCGAACACGGCACCGACGTCGAAGTTGATCCCGTGCACTTGCTGAAGCAATAAATGATATCTAGGCAATACGGCAAGGCCGAGGCTCGAATTGTCAAAGGCGTCGAAATCACCGTTATTGTCCTGGTTCTTGATCGGCATAGAGAACGTGTAATCCCAACTTCCGAAATCCTGGCCGTAAAGCAAGGTCACCCCGTATACGTCTGATTTACGCTGGGTCCCGTTGATGATGCTTGTGGCGGAGAAATTAGCGTGCGCGTAATCCACCGCGATACCCAACCCGCTCTCCGTCAACATTGCATCCTTTGCCGCGGGCTGGTAAAACTTATGACCAAGACTGGAGCCATACCCCGGTCCGCTGGATGATCCGCCATAGCCGGCTTCCTGCAACTTAAATTCCCGTCCATTTGGGACCAATGTAACGGTAATAGGCTCATAGCTATACTTTTCCGTAGCGAGCTCCGTTGCCGCGCTGTTCTGAGCCATATATGCCCCGTTAAGCTGGGCCGCGACGATCCCTTCGGATGAAGAACTACCACTCGAGCACGAATCAACATGCTCCCATTGCCCGTTCCCTCTATAGATCGAACAAGTTCCCCCTGTACAATCACAGGTACCGATCGCCGGTTCTCCCGCCAAGGAATTCCCCGGGGCCGTAAATACGATACCTACCAGACAAAAAACGAATACCCAGCGAAGTCGCAACAGAGAGTTTAGAAACAAATCCATACCGGCTCCTTTCTGTAAAACATAATGTTATATAGACATTGCACTTAGCAGGGCTTATTATATAAAAACAATAAATTTATGTCTATATGTTTTTTGGAAAGGTAACACGAAATTAGAAGAATGAAACTCCCTTGGATAATCCTTCGACCTTGCTCAGGACAGGCGCCCGGGGTTTCTTTGTTACTTAAGCGGAATTCCTCCGAAGCAGTCCCCCTCTTTGCGCAACGATACGTTCCCATTCATCCTGCGGCGCATTCATCCATAGGCTTAAGTCTGGGCTTTTCTGCGTAGGAGAACTGGATTTACCGATATTTGCAAAAAATAATATCTACCCCTTGAATTTCTGAAGCGTTGAATCCCACGCGTAACCGATCAATAACGCAGCTCTCCAATCCTTTATTGCGTCTCCCGCGAATGCCAATAACAACAGAGATACAACACAGGAAAAAACACCCAATACAAGATAAGGTTTTGCTACTCCCCAGAGATATTGTAAAATTTGATTTTTTCCGCCCCGAACTTGCCGGGTTTTCGGAAGGAATTGGCGCAAAATAGGCAGAATAACACTTATCACTACTCCCAGCACACAATACAAATACATCTCAACAAAAGACATATCCCCCACCTCCTTTGTTAATCTGATCTGTTATTACGCTTAGTAGTAATTATATCATTTCCAACAAGTTGCACAATATATTTCAGAGATCCGGTTCCAGAAAATACAAATCCTTCAACTCTGCCTGTAGTGAGCCCTTCAACTATGCTCAGGGCAGTGAGCTTGCCGAACTGCTTGCCGAACTGCTTGTCGAACTGCACGGGACAAGTTGTTTCCCCTATGATCATCAAGAAGAAAACATTTCATAAAAAAGCTTTCAGGTGATTAGACTGAGGGGTTCAAAAACCAAAAGCGCCGGATAAGTAAGTAGTGTGTCCCCTGAATTACATTAGGAATTACGTTACCTTATCTTTTTAAAAAACTAAGCAATCTTTAGTGAAAGTTTTAAACCATTCAACACCTGCAAAACAGTTGAAAGCTTAGGATCCGCATGTTCAGAAAGTGCCCGATATAAGTTCTCCCGATTAAGCCCTGTTTCTCTGGAGAGTTTACTGAAACCGCCATGCACCCGCGCTGCCACAGAAAGCGCTGAAAGAAACGCTCTTTCATCACCATCTTTTTGATATTCATTAAGAGCAGTCTGAATATAACTCTTTAGCTCTTGCGGATGTTTTTTATAACGCTCAATCTGCACTTCATCAAATGTTCTGAATTGTCTTTTGTTCATGATAATCCCTCCAAAAATCCAATGCCGTTTTTATGTCTTTATTTTGAGAATTCTTGTCTCCGCCCATAAGCAATACTACCAGCGTATGCCCATCTTCGCCGCAATAAAGCCTATACCCTTTACCAAAATCCAAACGCAATTCTACAATTCCTTGGAAACGTTTATGATCGCCATAATTACCCTGTTTAACTCTATCTATGCGTGTTTCAATGCGGTGCCGCATAATTTTATCGCGCAAAGAAAATAACCAATCAACAAAAGGTTCTTTATTGTCTTGCGTCTTATAAACTATAACTGTCTTTTCTATCATCTGCTATAAGTGTAGCTTACAAGCTACATATTGTCAAGAATATTCTGCTTGTCCCACCGGTACCAGGTACCGCTTACCTTAATGGTTCAAAACCAAAAGCGCCGGATAATTAAGTAGTGTGTCCCCGGAATTACGGAATTGCTGTATTATAGAAAAATACGACTTGCGCTATGGAACCACCTACGCATGCAAAGCCCTCATAACTGTTTTCGGATCAGCGGCCGCTACCTTAAGCAAAGCTAATGCCGATCCCTCAGGGCTTCTCCTGCCCTGTTCCCAATTTTGCAGAGTATCTACGCTAACCCCTATCATATTGGCGAATGTGCTTTGAGACACACGAAGCTTCCGGCGTATTCTTTTAACAAGTACAGGATTAAACTTAGAGACCTTGGCAGCTTTCAATTTACCGGCATGTATCTTTCTTGCCTGGTCTAAACTTGTTAATAAATCATTAAAATCCTTGTCTCTCATAACACGCCCTCCCACTTCAAATATACGCCAATGACGTATATTTGTCAAGGCGTTGATGAGCGGCGGTAAAATGGAATATTAAGAAGTCATTACGAGGATTACTGGTAGGAAAAACGGATTGCTTTACGATATTAAAAGAAGATATTACTTAATTTCCTTAGAGCCTCCAAGCGGCAGACAATTAAGTAGTGTCCCCCGGGAATTGCCCACAAAGAAAAAGCCCTCAGTTGATTAGACTGAGGGCTTCAAGAAACCAAAGCGTTCTATATTAAGAATTGTGTCACCGGGGATTGCCCTCCTAAATTCTAACAAGCAACCTAATTACGGTCTCTTAAACGCCGAAATCTTTCTCGATGGGATCTATCTAACTTTTTAATATCAAGTGCTTCTCGATAACAAGGATGTATTTCCCACTTCAGTCCAAAATCCGCATCAGTACGAGAGGACAAGAAATCAGGCATCTGGTCAAAACGGTAGTGTTCATAATGTTCCTCTGTCTTTGAATCACTCCGAGCCAGAATAAATCCAATACGGTACAGAAAATGAGCAATTTCCATAGGTGACCTTGTAGACAGCCCTTCAATGTTTGGTGAGATATGCTCAGAGATATGATTAGTGATCCACTGAAATAACTCATCTCTTGCCATTAGACGATTTGCTCCTCGAAAAGCATTCAACAATTCTTCAACATGAGGACACTGATGTTTATGTTCTGCTACCAAATCGTCAATTCGTTTTTTACCATATTCCCCCCAAACCTCATCAATATGATCTTTCATTATTAACTTTGCTTCATGACGGAGTGCCGCTTCCTGCGCTAATTTACACAATTGCACTGCCCACCTCGGTCTTTCATAAGAAAGCGTATAAAGCACTTTATACGAATCAACATCATGATCATCCCATTCCATTTTTTTGGCAAAAACTGCGCTTAACAAACGTTCCTGTTCATCCGGCTTGGAAACATACCAAGCAACCTGTGGAAGTGGGATACCAGATACTTTCATACTAATCTTAACTCGTAAAGCAAGTAACTGCAAGAAATCGCGTTGATGCCAAAGAATCTCATGCAAATACTGTTCAATCTTATCCAAAGACTCATCATAACGTCGAATTAAGGTCATAACATCTGTTCTCATAGTAACTCTAATTACTAAATCATTTACATCCGAAACTAAATATCGACATGCCGAGAAAAAAGTGGCAAGAGCTAACTTTTCTTCCTTTGTGTTTTGGAAAGTAGCGTCAAGATCGTCTATAAGAATCCAAACACGTCGGTTTTTCACTCTTTTTAAAAGCTGAATTTCATCTTTTGCCGGAATTTTTGTGGGACCTCTCTTTTCTAATATGCCTTGCAATCGGTCAAGAAGACAACCAACAAGATTTCTGGATTTATATCCAGTTAATTCTGCTGTTTCAACAAGAGTAATTTTGTCATCATCTAAAGCAAGTTTGACGGTACATGCAAGATGGCGATTAATTAAAGCGCACAACCTAACCATCCAATCCCGTATATAATCATTAGGAGAGGAAATAGTTGATGTTAGATTAAAATTGCTTCTAACTAAGTCCGCACCTCTACATTTTATAACAAGAGCATCTGGATCAGCCTTTGAATTCGCATAAAAAAGCCATTGAAGAAGGGCTGATTTCCCGACTCCTTTCCGAGCGTGAGCAATAAGAAACTTATTATTAGGATTAAGGAATTTGGTAAAGGCAGTTTGTTTAACAAAGTAAGTCGCCAATTCTTCAGGTTGAACATCATCAGCAGCTTCATTTCCGAAATCTACTTTTTCAAGAATGATATCCATTGGCACCTCCCCTAAAAAATACCTCAATAAAAATTTTAGTGATTAATTTTATTACTGTAACTTAAAATCATTAGTTTTATTACTCTTATAACTTTTATTTTCCAATACGATAGAGTATGTTTCCCTCTTGAGTTATATTATAGTTTGCTATGAAATAACAGTCAAACTTTTTAATCCTGTGATAATTTTGGATAATTCCGGGGACACACTACTTAATTCCCCTTTACCCACCGGTACCAGGTATCGCTTACCTTCTGTGCGCCAGATAGTTTCATCATAACTGTCCCCATTATAAGACTTGAAGTAGGCATTAACAAGTGAATTTCAAGTAAGACAGTACAGGAATACCTGGTACTATTTTGCCGTATCTATTGATCTATTCTCCATTGCTCAATTGCTCTATTTTTCCGCCGAAGGCGGAAAAATGGACTCCCCGCTCTAGGGTCACTTGCGCCTACGGCGCATCGCTCCTTAGGGAAAAACCCTGATGGTTTTCCCCTAACGCAAGCTGTTCCCTTTCCTTCCGCAAGGATGCAAGCAGGATAAGGAGAAAACAATCTTTTCTCCTTATTATCCTCTTTCGCACCTCGAGGGGAAGCCAAAATAAAAAGGCCCAGCATTTCTGCTGGGCCAATTTTGGCTCCCCCTCGAGGACTCGGACCTCGGACCTGGTGGTTACAAGTAACCCGAAATTACTTTCGGACTTGGACTATCTCTTATCCCACGGCTTTACGTTTGGGATGCGGGTGTATAGTCTCTGCACCTGCCTGCGTTGAAGCCTTGTTTTAAGCCTCATACGAGGATTGGCTCAGGATTACCCCGAATATTCGGGGCTTCCCTGAATTAGCCCGCTGTTCCAATCCCGGTTTCCCGGGAAAGCTGCGTATTAGTCACAGCCACTCGCTCTACCAACTGAGCTAAGGGGGAATAAAACTATTCTATAAAGAGCACGCCTAACCTTCTCGATTACTCTGCTATGCCGAATGTAGCTAACTTATATAGTCACTACTTCGGCATCCCGAAGTTTCTCTGCATTTCTGCTTGGCAACATTCAGGAAGGGGGAATAATCTTATTTTCTCAAAGAGATTGCTTCTCCGTCTACGGCGGATCGCAATAAGATCTAAATAGTCTATGGTCGATAGTCCACAGACGATGGTAAGAATGAAAAATGAAGCACGAAAAATGAAAACCACAGATTGCTTCGTCAGCCTAATGGCCTCCTCGCAATGACATCAGCGAAACGTGTATATAGATTTTATCTAAAATCTTCTCAAAGTCAATTTGTTTTTAATCTCCTACGCGAAAAACCATAGGATTAAGCCTATGCATAAATGCGCGGGGTGACAAAAAGGTATCCCTGCACAAAGAAAAAGACTGCTTCGGAGGAATCTAGTGCGCTGTTAAATAAATTCTTTAAACAGCGCACAGAGCAATCGAGAGTCGAAAATCGAGATTTGATTCGACGGAAGTTCTCAATTACGATCTAATTTAGACTTTCGATTATCAGAAACTAATTTAACAATGTACTAGTACAAACAACAGAGAAACCCCGGGTTTGAAACCCGGTGAGCTTTATTTCCGCCGCTGGACAGGCAGTTTTTAAGGTTTCGGCGGATTGTATTCCGATTTGTATCCGGGATTTACCGGCGGACGCAGTTTGTTCGGGAATTCGACGTCTGTCTTTATGTCAAAATACACCTGTTTCAGCAACTTAAATACTTCATAGGGGTTTTCCAGGGCTGAAAGCGAGTTCTTTCCGGTTTTCTCGGTAAATATCCCCATTCCGGAGACAAACACGACATCGCCTGTGCCGGTCAGTTTCCCCAGCAGATCCACGCGCACGGAAACGTCGGTGAGGTTGGCGTAATCAACGGTGGAGAAACTGCGGGCGAAGAAACCTCCCTGCATAATTATTCTTTTTGAGGTGATCGCGTAAGCGATATACGGATAATTCAGGCCGGCCCAAAGCGGCGAAAGGAACATTCCCAGGCCGATCAGCGTGTGCGGAATAAGTATGAACGAGAAAAATATCGGGACTTTTCCGCTGATGAACGCCCAGTAAAACGGCACCAGAAAAGAGCACCACAAGAGGCCGAATAACACCGCCGGCACAGTCCTTAAGACATACGCGGCGTATTTCGGTCCTCCCTGCCAGAAGATCTTTTCGTCCGGATCGAGTATCTTTTCTATCTCGTTAAACATAAATTAATATTATAGTAGCATAACGGAACTGTCAAGCCGGGTTTTGTCCGATTACTGAATCTCTGTTTCCAGGCTGTTTATCTTCAGGTCTATCTCAATCAATTCCTGCTCTATTTCTTTAAGCCTGCGGCCGTATTCTTTGGCCATTTCTTCGTCGCGGCGGTAAATGTTCGGCTCTGAAAGCGCCCTGACCTTGGCGTAGCTTTCGACCTGCAGTTCGTCTTTTTTCTTCAGCAGCCGGTTGATCCGCTCGCGTAATTTGATGTTATGCGCCTTGCGCTGTTTCTCATCGTCCTTCAGGCGCCTGGCTTCTTCGGCGGCTTTCTGCTTAGCTTCCTGGGCTTTGTCTAATTGCTTCTGCTCCGGGGTCTTCTTCTGCTGCTGGCCTGTCCCGCCGTATTCCGGCCTGTCCTTCACTTCCAGATAGTAGTCGAACTTACCGGGGAACTTGCGCACGCGGCCGTCTTTAACCTCGAAAACCACGTTCGCCACCGAACGCACGAAATGTATATCGTGGCTGATGAAAACCACCGTGCCCTCATACTGCTGTATCGCTTTTATCAAAGCCTCCACGGCGTCCACGTCCAGATGCGTCGTCGGCTCGTCCAAGAGCAGGAAATTCGGCGGGTTGATCAGCAGTTTCACAAGTATCAGACGGCTTTTCTCCCCTCCGGAAAGCACTTTGACCTTCTTTTCCGAATCGTCACCGGTAAAGAGGAACGCGCCCAGCATTGTGCGCAGGACTGTCTCCGACATAAATCCCGGCGCTGCCGAATACGCCTCCTGCAGGACCGTGTTCTCCGGACTTAAGACATCCAGCCTGGTCTGCGAGAAATAACCGCTGTCGACGTTATACCCGATAACGCGGTTACCCGAATCTATCGGCGTGACCCCGGCCATCATCTTCAAAAGCGTGGATTTACCGGCGCCGTTGTCCCCTGCCAGGACCGCTTTCTCCCCCTGCACGATCTCGAAATTCAAACCGCTGTAAACCTTAACGTCCGGCGGGTAGGTCTTGGAGACGTTCTCCAAGGCCATCACTTTATAACCGCTCTTCCTGGTCTGCGGGAAAATGAAATCTTTGATGCTCTCCTTGGGATCAGGGGGAATAACGATGTCCTCCATCTTCTCCAGGGCTGTCTTCTTGGCGCGCACCTGCGAGGCCTTGTTCGGCTGGGCGTGAAAACGGGCGACGAATTCCTCCAATTGCTCGCGTTTCTTCTCCTGCTCTTTGGCCTGTTTGATCAAAAATCCCCGGCGCTCTTCCTTGATGGCCTCGTAATGCTCGAAATTTCCTTTTACCTTAAAGATAGAACCGTTCTCCAATATCAGGGTATAATTGGTCACTTCGTCCAGGAAAGCGCGGTCGTGGGAGATCATCACGAAAGTGCCGCGAAATCCTCCCAGATAATCCTTGAGCCAAAGAGCGGCGTTCAGATCCAGATAGTTTGTAGGCTCGTCTAAAAGCAGGATATCGTAATGCACGGTAAGCAGTTTTGCCAGCAGAGTGCGCATCTGCCACCCGCCGCTTAAATGCGAGATCGGCCGGTCGAAATCCTTCTCCTTGAATCCCAAACCGGAGAGTATCTTCTTCGCCTTATGTTCCAGTTCAAAATACCCCAGGGTCTCCAATTCGTGCAGGACTTCCCCGTAATGCATCGAGCCGGCGGCGTTCTTCTCTTCCAGTTCGCTTTTCTCTTTCTGCAGGCGCATTATATCCGCGTCGCCCTCGATGATCTCGGCCAGCACGGTGCGGGCGGAAGCGAAAGAGGATTCCTGCGGTAAATACCCCAGGCGGATATTCCTGTTCACCTGCACCTCTCCGGCGGACGGTTCACACTCGCCGCGGATAAGAGAAAAAAGCGTGGTCTTGCCGGTCCCGTTCGGACCGATCAGGCCGACTTTCTCGCCGTCGTTGATACTGAACGAAATGTCCCGGAAAAGGACTTTTTTGCCGTAATTTTTGGAAAGGTTAGTAATTGAGATCATTTCGATTTATGGCAGATGAACATCGCGGCGTGATTCCATCGCTTTGAAAAGTGTTTCGGCGTCGGCGAATTCCAGGTTGGAGCCGACAGGCAGCCCGAGGCCGATGCGGCTGACGCGCACGGACAATGTTTTAAGCACGTTGGTCAAATACATCGCGGTGGTCTCTCCCTCGGTGTCGGCGTCGGTGGCGATGATGATCTCGCTGATATTGCCCTGTTTTATCCTGTTATAGAGCCCCTCCAGCTTCAATTCAGCCGGGCCCCTGCCTTCTATGGGAGAAATGGAACCCATTAACACGTGATACACCCCCTCATATCTTCCGGCCTTCTCCATCGCGGTAACGTCCGCCGGTTTTTCCACGACGCAAACCAGATCTTTCCTGCGCCGCGCGTTGGAACAGATAGTGCAAATTTCCCCCTCGCTGAGATTATTGCAAACGCTGCAGAGCCGCACGTTCTCTTTCACCGCATCCAGAGCGCCTGAAAGCGCCTTGATGTCTTCTTTAGGGGCCTGGAGGATATAATTAATGATCCTCTCGGCGCTGCGCCTGCCCACGCCGGGGAATTTAGTCAATTTTTCTATCAATATTTCCACCGAAGCCGGATAAATTGCCATTTTACTGCTCCACTATCTTTCCGCCGAAGAATTCCAGGGCGGACTGCACTTCCGGCTGGGCCTTGATATCGGCGGTCGCCGCTTTTTCTTTATGGGAAAGCACGAAGTGCACTCTTAAATGCGTGTTGTATTTCCGGCAAAGGTGCTCTTCCACCACCTGTTTGTTGTCTTTTCTCTCCAACGCTTCTTTATGCAGGGAAAAACCTTTCGGAAAGGAAACGGTGAGCAGTCCTTTCTCTATCTTCTGCGGTTCTCCTTCGCTCAAATAATGGGCGGCGGAGATCTTCACTTTACTGATCTCCTCTATCAATTCTTTCCACTGTTCCTGCACCAGGTTTATATCCGGCGCGGCGGCAACCGGCGGTTCATCTTGATAAATCTCTTCATCTTCCTCATCGGCAACCGCTGTGGCCGCTTGTTCTGCGCCTGCGAGAGGAGGGTTAACGCTGACTGCCGGACGCACAATCGCCTGACTCTGCGGCGGAAGCGGTTTTTGCTGCGGTGCGGCCGGTGTAACCGGCTTATTGGGGACCGGACGCGCCGGAGTGTGCTGAACCGCCGCCGGAGCCGGTTTAGGCGCCGCAGAACGCGCAGGCGTCACAGGCGCCGGTTTTGAAACGTTATGCGTGTGGACGGCCGCGGCAGATTGCGCTGACGGAGAAACCTTAGCATCTTGTTTACGCAAAGAAGCCAGCATAACCAGGCTGACTTCAAGCGGTATGCGCGAATAATCGAATCTTTTCAATAACTCCTGCGCGTCCACCAGGGTATTAAAAGAAGAGAATATCTCCTCAAGAGTGAGCGCCGTCGATTGTTTAGTCAGACGCGCCACCGTATCCTCCGGCAGATCTATCAATTTAGCTTCCGGACCGGTGATCTTCGCCACCATCAGGTTGCGGTAATGCTCTATCAGATTCTGCCAGAAAACCTCCGGCTCTTTACCTTCATCCAGCACCTTGTTAAAAAGTTCCAGCGCCCCCGAGGGGTCGCGCTTTATGATCTTCTCCGCCATCTCGAAAAGCGTATCCTGCTCGATCACTCCCAGTAAAGAGATCACGTCTTTCAAAGACACGCTGCCGCCGGAAATGGAAATGACCTGGTCAAGCACGGTCTCCGCGTCGCGGAGCGCTCCGTCGCTGCTGCGGGCGATCGCCGCCAGCACTTCCCTGTCCACTTTGATATTCTCTTCCTTCAATATCTTTTCCAGCTGGCCGATGATCTCCAGCACCGGGATACGGCGGAAATCGAAACGCTGGCAGCGGGAAATTATCGTCGGCAGGACTTTGTTGGACTGCGTGGTGGCAAAGATGAACTTCACATAATCAGGCGGCTCTTCCAGGGTCTTTAACAAAGCATTGAACGCCTCCTGGGTGAGCATATGCACTTCGTCTATGATGTAAATCTTGTATTTTCCCGAGGCCGGGGAGAATTTCACGTTCTCGCGCAGGGTGCGTATCTCGTCGATACCGCGGTTGGAAGCGCCGTCTATCTCGATCACGTCCAGGCCGCGGCCCTGGCTGATCTCCAGGCACTGCGGGCATTCGTTGCAGGGATTGACCGTGGGGCCCTGTTTGCAATTGAGTGCCTTTGCCAGGATGCGGGCGCAGGAAGTCTTGCCTACGCCGCGCGGTCCGGAAAACAGATAGGCGTGAGCCAGGCGGTTATTTTCCAGGGCGTTCTTCAACGTGCTGACCACATGCTGCTGGCCGACTAATGAATCGAAATTCTGCGGCCTCCATTTTAACGCGAGTACACGGTATGACATAAAACAAAACAGTCCATAGTCCATGGTCGACAGACCATAGCCTTATAAATTATTATTGTTACTCTCCGCCCTTAAAAAACGCCGCTTTTTGAATAAAAACCCGTTTATTTACCCTTTCGTTATAACAGAATTACGCCAAGAAATCAACCATTATAAAAATGGGTTCTGGGTGCTGGGTTTTGGGTTTTAAAATACTTAGTTACAACAACTAATTTTAGAAAAACAATCATTAAAGTCTGTTTTAAAATATAAAATTTCACTTTTTGTTGTCACCAAGACCTAAAACCCGTAACCCGCATTTAAACTACGGTCATTTGCAGCAGCCGGACCAGTCAGTGGTATATACCCAGGAAGAAGTGGAAGTATAATAAGCGTATTGCTCAATGGTGCCGTCCGAGCGGACTCGCCAGCACAATCCGAATGATTTACCTTGCGGAGACTTCCCTCCGGAGGTGCAGCGGTAAGCATACAGATAAACCAAGGTAGCGGCTGGGTAATTCACTCCGTAACTGAAATATTGCGAAGGGACGCAAGTGCTAGGAAAGTCGACGGAATCGGTACCGATGTTCAGATCGCTGGCGGTTACGGTAGCCAAGGTCCCTTTCTCAAAATAGTAGGACTGCACCAGCTTGCGCATCGCGCCTATATTGGCTTTGGCCTCCCCGAACCGGAAACGCTCCAGTTGATTAAGATATTGCGCTAACCCGACAGCGGCAAGAATACCGAGGATGATGATCACGATAATCAATTCAAGAAGAGTAAAACCCCGCCTTTTGCGTGCTTTTTCCGGAGATAGTAATTTACGCGGGTTCTTTAATAGAATCATAACTATCTATTATTGAAAAAGCGCGGGGATTGTCAAGAATTATACGAATTAAGGTTTATAGGCCGGAAAGGAGAGCCATCCTTTTGCTGGAGAAACCGGTGGGTATCGCAAAAGCAACTCCGCCTTATTTACGGCTATTACGTAATTCTTGTATTTCCTGCTTTAACTCGGCCACTTCCGACTCTAAATCCCGGACCTTCTTTTCAAGCGAAGTGGTCGTCTGCTCGAGATCGGCACCGAACCAGACCGGATTGACGAATACCGTGATCTTACCGACCTTCTTCGGATTCTTTTCTTTATATTCCTCCATCGCCTTACCCACTACCTGCCCGGGCTTCGTTGCTTTCATAGCCACCCCGGGGATAGAAGACGAAGTCAAGTAATCCCCGACTTTAATAGTTCCGTTTTCAGTGCATACTTTAGCCGGGACGCGGCCGGCCAAAGAAAGAGCTTTATCGGTAACAGGAGACTTGCTTGGATTTTCTTCCCAGGGCACTCCCCCCACAAACGCGGGCTGGGTGGAAACTATGCCGATTATCGTTTCCTGATAAGGATAACTGCTTTTGTCCGCGTAAGACTCCGCGCCCTTTTTTCCGGTAGAAACTATAATATCTCCAGGTTCTATACCTGTTTCATTCTCGTAATTTATTTTCTCGGCGAGATCAAAAGAAGTGCTGGTCCAGGAGCCGCCCTCGGCGCTATTAACCTGCGCGATAGCGCTGTCTGTCCACATACGGAACATTACATCCCCATCCCTGGCTGCTATATCTAAGCGCCCGCTTGATGAAGTATTCGCCCCTCCCACTCGCAAGACTCCTATAGAAGAATCACTATGCAATATCATATCTCCGCCGGCTATATCCAATTTCTGCGAGGGGGCCGCGGTCCCGATACCGACATTACCGTTATTGGAAAAATGAGCAATAAAAATGCAACAAGAAGGAGAACTATTAGAAGGATAACCCCAGATGTCCAATCCGGGATCGCCTGACCCTCGATGATAGAATACAATATCTCCTTGTTGTCCTGAATCGGAAGCAGAATGGAATCTCAACCCGGCGTTCAAGCTATCGCTATCGTACCCCGGGCTGGTAAGAAACAATCCTGATGTATTCAAGGGATAATAAACTTCGGCTTTCCCGTTAGGGGCAGACGTCCCGACGCCAAGACTACCTCCTCCATAAGCCACAATGACGTGTTTCCCTGTGCCGCCTGTTGCCCTGTGATTCAGATAGAGGTCGCCGCCCACGCTTTCAATCTGGTTGGCATCAATTAAAATGCCCACTGTCCCGTCGGTTACTTTAAAGGGAACCTGGGAATTTATATCAGGAACGGCCGGCATATTGGTTGTATCGTAGATATGCAATTTAGAAGTTGGCGATACCGTCCCGATACCGACGTTTCCGTTATTCAGAATTGTCATTCTTGTCTGCGGACCGGTGGCATAGATATCTGTTGTCGCTAAATACATATGCGTGCCGGCAGCGCTATCCTGATGGACATAAATCCCGGCCTGCGCATTGTTAGAATTAGCCGAACTGAAAGTTATGCCGGTTTCTTTATCGCTGGTGGTAGAACGGATGAATAACGCACCTCTTGCTGTTGAGCCGGGATTAGGAAAAGTATAATCTTCATCAACCGCATTTATTTGAAGTTTTGTTTGCGGCGTAGTCGTCCCGATCCCCAGCTTATCCGCGACCAGCAGATACCCGCTGGTCGCAGAGACGTCGGACGCGTTGATACTGCCGTCGGCGTTGGTATCCCCCACAGAGAGCCTCTTCACCGACAAAGCGTCGTAGGTACCGTTTGGCGAAGGATAATAGGTAGTGATGGTCATATCTTCGGCATTGACAATATTGTAGAATAAAACAAAAACTACCGGGAGAATAACGAAAAGCGGGTTTAGAAAACACGAGGAACGTTCCTTTTCTTTAGCGGAATACCTTTCTGTTTTCTGGCGGGTCATAAACGCCTCCTGGTAAAAGAACTCTAACCTAAAGAAAACACTACTAATCAGCAGTCTGCTGAAGAAGTTTGCGATTGCGTCATTCTGAGGCCGTCTTGAGCAGAGTAAAAGGCTCACCATAAAAGGAGTCGAAGAGCCGAAGAATCTCCGAGGAGAATAGATCATTCGCTTAGCTCAGGATGACAAAAATATGATTTTCAGCAAACTGTTAGTGTTATTTAAACATTATTTAACCGTCTTGGCAAGCGGTTTCAGCTTCCCCGTGAAAAGCAGTCCATAGTACACAGTCGACAGTCCATAGACCACAGTTTAAGAGGGACGAAGGATGAAAGCTGAAGCACGATGGAAAGATGAAAGGCGAAAGACAAGGAAAAAAGGAGAAAAAACGAAACATGCAAGACGACGGAAGAGATAAAACTGAACACAAAAAGTGCTGTGCTGGACGAAGAACATCAGTAGCTATCATTGCGATACGGCCAGGCGGGAAAAATAATCTATTTCTTAATAATACCCGGCAGTCCCGCCCCAAACACCGGTGGAATAAATAAGCGTAATGGTATAAGCGGTAGCAACATTCGGTGTTTTTCCTCCGGAGAGACACCTTGCGGCAGTGCCAGTTGTCGCGTTTGCGCTATAAGAAAAATAATGCGTGGTCCTACAAGCAGTGGGAGCGTCAACTGCAAGACTGCTGATCGCCGTAGCATACGCACCATATTCCAGTTGGTATACCACCTGCGCCGTGCGTATCTGCCCTAAAATCATTCCTTGCTTCTGCGCTACGGCCTTTCTCCACCATTTTGATATATTGCGAGAATCCCAAACTAGCAAGTATACCTAAGATTATAATTACTACGATAAGTTCCAAAAGCGTAAAGCCTTTTCGTGTCATTTTATTTCCCCTTTTTACTTGATACATATAAAAAACATTATCTATTATTGTAAAAGGGATATTAGATAAAGAACCTCAATACCACTCTATCCACTTATAGACGCTCCCACCGGTATCCATTGCGACTCTATAATAATAATTAGGCAATACTATAAAAAAATTATTTGTAATAAAACCAGGATGGCCGGAAGCTCCAGAGGTAATAGTCGATGGAGAAGAGTTGCTATCGCAATATGAAAAAGTTGTTCCCTCTGGATTATGAGAAGTTGTCACATTTACATACATTATTCTTCCCGTTGTATTTTTATAAACAACATTCAATGCTCTTGAGCCAGTTACATCTTTTTGAGTCATAGAATAGGTAAAAGTCCCATTTACAGTTAGTGTTTGGTCCGGATTCGTCGTCCCGATGCCGACGTTACCATTACTTCTCACCCGCATTATTTCGGTATCGGCCGAACCATTCCATGCATTAAATATCAAATCAGCGCTGCTGCCGGAAAACCCATTCTCAGTTGCAATAATAGAGGCGTTAGGAGTTGTATCCTTTGATTCATCAGTAGAAAAAGCGAGCCTTTTGCTATTCCCTGTCATCCATATTTCCCCGTCTTGTACCCAAAGTTTCTGGGCTGGCGAACTCGTACCGATACCGACGTTACCGTTTGAATCAAAAGTCATCACGTCATCTATGACTGTATTGCGGATATTCTGAAATCTCACATAATCACCGGCTCCATCATATAGAATCCGATGTCCCCATGTTTGCACAGTATTCCGTTCTTCACCGAATTTTATCCCGGCTAAATAGTTATCGGGAGAAGAAACACGAATAAACGTATTTGTCGCTGAATAAACAGCTAAGCTTTCTGGTGGAGATATCATCCCAATTCCCAACTTATCCGCAACCAACAGATACCCGCTGGACGGAGAAACGTCCGAGGCATTGATGCTGCCGTCCCCATTGGTATCCCCCACTGAAAGGCGTTTCACGTTCAAAGCGTCGTATGCACCGTTAGGAGAAGGATAATATGTAGTAATTGTCATTTCCTCTGCGCGCGTTACTGACGTATAGCTACATAAAACCAATCCGCCGGCGAGAATTGACAAAAGCATTAGTTTTCGCATAGGCTATTCTCCTTTTTGTATAAAATAGTAAATATTTTCTCTTGAAAAGTTCTGATTAACTGCAAGAATTATACACCTTGTCGTAGTCGGGTGTCAATAATTAAAAACCTTAGTATAGTATGGTGTATGTGCTCAAACCTCCGGCTCCTCATAGGCAAGAATATAAAGAGATTACGCGCCCAATACGGATATACGCAGGAGAAACTTTCCGAGGTAACGGAAATAGATTATAAATACCTGCAGAAGATCGAAAGCAAGGACCCGCCGGCAATCAAAATAGACACATTGGAAAGGATCGCTAAAGGATTAGGCGTGAAACCGGAAGAGTTACTTAAAGACGGGTTCTGATTGATGGGTTCTGGGTTCTGGAAAACTAAGTACGAGGATAAAAAACATCAAAAGATGGAAGAATTGAATAATCCTGTCAGTTTGCGGATAAGTTCCCTCCGCACCGCCTCTACTATATTCAAAAAACTGTTGCCGCGCGCGTAGCAAAATCCTGCTCCGGAGGAATTTTCTTTTGCCTGACACATTAATTTCAAAAAAGATTTATCCGGATCGGCCGGATGTATCTTTTCCAATACTGTTATCGGCTGGGGGATAAATAACTCTGTCTTTTGGAATAGTTCCGGATAACAATCGATAAACATAAACAACTCTGGTGCCTCTTCTGTCAAACCAGGCAGATCTTTTTTCAGAGGACAAAAGACTTCCAGGAAACGATACCTGGCGCGCTTATTTTTTACACTCACCTTTTTATAACCGAAAAGTTCATCCTGACAGAAACGCGCCAATTCTTTGTCGTTATGTTTTTCGGCAATCGGCAGCGCCTGCGCCAGACATTCCGAAAGCGGTATTTCAGTGCTGCGGACCTGTTCAAGCAAAACCAGAATATTCTTATACTCATTTTCACGTTCCCGCGCTTCTTGTTTGGAAAAACAGGCCGCACAAATAAAAATAACTGCCGCACTAAGGCAATACCCGCAAACTTTCTTAAACTTATCGATTTTCCCCATCCAGGCAATCATTCCCTAAGGCGCTTTTAGACGTGTTATCTTTCCTATATTTATACACCTTACAGCAGCAAGGTGTCAAGAACAAAAACCTTCATTTCCTGCGGTGCCTTCAAAAGATAAAAATAGCTGTTTTTTCGATCGCCCCATCCTATCGCATAACCTTATTATGTTTAGGTGTAAAGAATCCCCGGCTTCGGTTAAGATGCGGTTTATGGATATGGAGATCAGACTACACTTAGGCAGGAATATCCGGAAGTGGCGCATTAAATACGGCTATACGCAGGAGAAGCTTTCTGAAATAGCCGATATAGACTACAAATATCTGCAACGTATCGAGGGCAAGAACCCTCCCGCACTGAAGATCGACACCATCGGCAAGATCGCCAAAGCCCTGAACATCACCCCGGCGGAATTGCTTAAGTCTTAAAAACCGGTTCTGGGTTCTCGGTTCTGGGTTCTAAAAAAAGAACACAGTCAATAAATCCATAAACACATAACGAAACCAGATTACTTATCAAAAAAACTGTTTTTACGCTGCAGGCGGATTGCAATGACAATTTTTTGTTTTTGCCAGAACCTATAACCCAATACCCAGAACCAGTTTCTTGAGAACCCAGCACCCAAAACCCAGAACCCGTTCTTACAGATCCTTCCCCTCATGGAACGCATCATCGGGCAGGAGCGTTAACGGCTCCGGATGCACGAGCTTGATCTGCTTCCACTTGCCCGTTCTATAGCGCATAAACACCAATCCGGAAAACAACATAAATATAAATACCATCGCGTTCCATGCGGCTTGGGGTGACGTTCCCATCACTTTCAGCATCGTCCAGATCACCGCCACCATCATCCAATGCAGGCTGACCGACATTCCCATCGCCCAGAAAGTGTCCCCGGCTCCCCGCAAAGCGCCGATAAAAACGATCAGCACCGCTTCCACCAGCACATACAACGACGCCATACGCACCATAAACACGGCGAGCGGAACGGCTAACGAAAAGATATGCTCGGCGACCTGCGGACGGAACACGCGCACCAGGAATTCAGGAAAAACCGTGAACAAAACCAGGATCACCGCCGAATAAATAAATCCCAGTTTTACCCCCGACATTACCGACTTATGCGCCGTCTCCGGGTCACCCGCCCCCATACAGCGCCCCACAAGACTGGTTACGCCGATCTCAATGCCGATCAAAGGCACAAACGAAACCATATCCCAGTTAAAGACTATGGTGGCGGCGGTAGCGGTCACCGGGCTATGGGAATGAAAAAGAAAGACCACGCCGGTGAAAGCCAGCAAATTCAGGAACATCTCCACTCCCACGGAAGAGCCGAAACGCAAAAGTTTCCCGAAAACTATCCTGTCAAAACGCAGTGATTCTTTTACCCGGAACTCCCGGCGTATAGACTTGCGGAAATACGCGCCTGCAAGTATTAAAAGCCCTCCGATTCCGCCCAGTATCGTCCCGTAGGCGGCGCCGGCTATGCCTAGGGCCGGGCACCCGAAGTGGCCGTAAATCAGGATATAATTCAGGACGACGTTGATCAACATCGCCGCGCAGGTGGCGACCATCACAATCCCTGTCCTGCCTATGCCTGAAAAGAAAGCGCTCAAACAATTACGCAGCAGACTGATGATCACGCCGAACAAAAGGATATTAAAATAAGCCTTCTGCGGGCCGAGCTGCCCGGAGCTGATACCCATAAAAGCGAAAAGATTGTGGCCCAAAGGACGGCAAAGCAGGATCAACGGATAAGCGATAAGAGAAATGATCACCGCCTGGGAAAGCACTACCGGACAATTATGTTTTTTCTTAGCCCCCAGATATTGAGCGGCGAGAGCGGTGGTGTAACCGGTAAGGCCGAGGAAAAAGGACATCAGCATAAATACCGTGAGGCCGCCGGCCATAGAAGCATTCATCAGTTCCGGACTCAACCGCGCCAAGAACAGCCGGTCGGTAAAAACCATTACCGTATCGCAGGCATTGGAAACCACCATCGGCAAGGCGATCGCCAGCATTTCCCTGACCCCGCCCTGCCTGTGCGCAGGTTTAAAAGTATTTTTCATTTTATCCATTATGCTCCTAAAAAAATCAGGACGTTCATGAATAAAAGAACGTCCCAAGTTTATCTCATCCGACAATATTATTTTATACCAAATAACCGTCTAAAAAGCAACTCAATAAAGCTCCCTGGGCTAATCCTTCGGCGAAGTTGACCCTGAATGGATTCGACTTTGCTCACCATTAGAACCTGTCGAAGGGCTCAGGACAGGCGCCCAGGGTTTCTTTGTTACTTAAGCGGAATTCCTCCGAAGCAGTCCCCCTCTTTGCGCAATCCTGCGCCGCATTCATCCCGTGGTCTTCTGCGTAGGAGAATAAACGCGATCAGCTTAAAAAACCATTGATCACAAACTCAAGCACTGTGTCCGCCTGTTTAGCGGCGCAAAGGCTTACCCGTGGAGAAAGAGCGGGTTTTGTCGCGATATCGGAACGCAGGTCACCGATCACAACCAGGTTTTTCTTTATTCTATGCACTTTGATCTCATCGCTGGAGCCGATCCCTCCCACCCCGGAGACAGCTACGATGAATTTGCCCGACAAAAGCAGTTCGCCGACAAGCATACTTTTATATTCCGCCCGGTCAAAACACTCCAGGACAATATCGCAATCGGCAAATACCCTTTTGATATTGCTCCGTTCTATTTTTTCTTCGACCAGGTAAAGTTCCAGGCAGGGGTTTATTCGTAAGAGATTGGCTTTTAAAGCCTCCACTTTGCGCATCCCTACCTGGTCGCTGAAATAAAACTGCCGGTCGAGGTTGGCCGGCTCCACGACATCGAAATCGGCTACGGTCAGCTTCCGGAAACCGCTCCGGACCAGATTCGCCGCGCAATTAGAGCCCAAGCCTCCGGCGCCCGCCAAGCCTACCCGGGTATTCTCTATCTTACGGAGATTCGCTTCGCCCAATTTCGCCAATAAATCTTCTCTAAAGCGTTCCTGTATCATATACGCATCCAGTCCTTCAAAACCGGCTGATAGCCTTTTCGCAGGGCCATTGCCTTGATCTCCTCAACGCCGCGTTGGTCGGATATTTCAAACTGCCCGACATCCTCCGCCTGCGCAGGGGCCGTAATATGCCCGCCGACGCGCGTAGAAGAACCGGCGGAGATGGAAGTAATTCCCAACGGCAATAAGGCATCCCGTAACGCCGGGCTTTCCCGCGTGGATAAGCTGATCGCCAGCCTGGGCAGAAAGATCCTTAAAGCCATAATCAACTGCGCGAGATTACGATCGTTGACCACGGACGCGTGTTCAGCCACGCCCGCGCAAGGCCGCAGCCTGGGCAAAGAAACCCCGATCTCCGCGTCAGGGAATTTGTCCTGCAGATAACGCGCGTGCAGTCCTAAAGAAAAAACATCTTTTCGCCAATCCGGATTCAGCCCCAGCAACGCGCCGATATTCACGCTTCTTATACCGGCCTTTAAGGCCCTTTCCGGGGCATCCAGCCGGAAACGATAATTTTTCTTCGGGCCGCAAAGATGTAGGGCGTCATATAACGCTTCGTCGTAGGTTTCCTGGTAAATACACAAACCATCCACGCCCTGCCCGGCCATTCCCGCGTATTCTTTTTCGGTCAACGCGTAAATTTCCAGAGAAATAGAACTGAAATATTCAGCGAGTATCCCGATACAATCCTGAATATACTTTGGCGGGCTTTCTACGCGGGAATCACCGGTAAGCGCCAGGATATGTTTCAGGCCGCTTGCGGCAATGCACTCCGCCTCCTGTTCAACCTCCGGCAGGCTTAATTTGCTGCGCAGAATATCATTATCTTTGTTGAACCCGCAATAGCTGCAGCGGTTATCGCAGTAATTCGATAAATAGATCGGAGTATACAGCTTTATTGTTCTGCCGAAATGCCTGACTGTAAGACTATGCGCCGTCTGCGCCATTTCTTCCAGATGGAGCCCTGCCGCAGAAGACAAAAGCGCCTGAAAATCTCTTTCCCCCGCGACCTCCGCCCCGATCGCCTTCTCCACATCCGAAGCCGAAAACACGGAATAATCCTTCACTGATTTACCCAACAAATCATAATAACTCACTCTTTACTCCATCCCTTAGCCGTCATCGCGATCCCGCCTTGGCGGGAGAAACAATCTTTTCCTCTAAATCTCCTCATACAAATCCTTAAAACCGGGATTAACCGACTTAATTAACTCTATTTTCTTCTTTCTTGACCCAGCCTTAATCTGCTTCTCCCGTTCAATCGCCATAGCTATATCATCATAAACTTCATAATAAACCAGCTTGTTAACATTATATTTAGCAGTAAATCCGCCCAATAACTTAACCCTGTGTTCATAAATACGTTTCTTTAAATCCGCAGTGACTCCCGCATAAATAACCGTATTATTGGTATTCATCATTAAATATACAAAACCTTGCTTTTCGCTCATATTTTGTCCGTCATTACGAGATATTTTCTCTTTTTACCGTCATTGCGAGAAACCAAGTGACGAAGCAATCTCTTTCCTCTTCTGTCATTGCGAGTGCTTTTTACGAAGCAATCCCTTTCAAGAAACCTTGTTTTAGATTGCCGCGTCGGCCTTACAGCCTCCTCGCAATGACGGAAAAAGCTTGTCATTACATTCCCGCCTTGGCAAGAGAAACAATCTTTCTCTATAGTCGAATCTTACCTCAAAAACCCCGTCAGCGGCGACGACGCCGAAGCAAGCGCGTCCCCGGAGCCGGAAGCCAACCCCGCAAGATACGCCCGCCTCCCCGCTTCCACCGCCTGCCTGAACGCCGCTGCCATATGCACCGGATCGCCGGCAACGGCGATCGCGGTATTCACCAGCACTGCCGCGCAGCCCATCTCCATACATTCACAGGCCTCCGACGGCCTGCCCAGCCCGGCGTCAACGATAACCGGCACTTTTATCTCGCGAACCATGATCTGCACAAGTTCTTTTGTCTTTATTCCCCGGTTGCTTCCTATCGGAGAGCCCAAGGGCATCACCGCTGACACGCCTGCATCCGCAAGCCTGCGCGCCATCGCCAAATCCGGGCTCATATACGGCAAGACCGTAAAACCTTCTTGCACCAATATCTCCGCGGCTTTCAGGGTTTCAAGATTATCAGGGAGCAGGTATTTATTATCCTGAATAACCTCTATTTTTATCCAGTTACCGGCGCCGCTTGCCTTAGCCAGCCTGGCGATACGCACAGCCTCGTCGGCGTTGCGCGCGCCGGAAGTATTCGGCATTAGCACGCACCCCTTAGGGATATAGTCCAGGATATTCTCCGTTTTAGAAGTAATATCCACCCGCCTGACCGCCACAGTCACCACGTCCGGCCGGCAGACCTCCAGCACCTGTTTCATCAACGGGTAACTGGAGAACTTCCCGGTGCCGATGAACAAACGGTTCTGTATCTGCCGCCCCCCGATAATCAATGCATTATCCATTTTATCCTCCGCCTAAAAAACTCAAGATCTCTATCGAGTCATTATCGCTAATAATGATCCCGCTCCACTCGCTTGCCGGGACAACACGCAGGTTATATTCGACCACGATCTTTTCCGGGGAGAGTTTCTTATCGACGATCAGTTGAGCCAGGCTAAGATTGCTCCCGACGTTTTCACTCCCTCCATTTATCTTTATCTTCATCGCCATTCCTCCTGTCATCGTCCCTCGTGCTTCATGCTTCCATCTTTTTCGTGCCTTATGCTTCGTAATAGTAGTCTGCTTTTGCCCCCAGAACCTAGAACCCAGCACCCAGAACCTGTTCTTTTAACATTTCCTTCAGCCGCCGCCCCGCTTCCGCGCTGTCCTTTGCCTGTAAAATAGCGCGCATCACCGCTATATTCTTCGCCCCCAAGCGCAAAAGTTCCGGCAAATTATTCACGCCGATGCCGCCGATAAAAACCACCGGCTTTTTGGCAATCCGTAACAATTCAGGGATCTCTTCAATGCCGACAAAGTAGTCCTTGGTCTTCGTGAAAAACACCGGTCCGTAGGCAATGTAATCCAGGTCCATTTCATTTGCCTCTTGAACCTGGACGCAGGAATGAGTAGAGATACCGATTATCTTATGCCTGCCGATGATTTCCCGCGCCGCGCTTATACTGAAATTGCGCAGATCATCCTGGCCCAGGTGCACGCCGTCCGCCCCGCATTCCGCGGCAAGCAGCGGGTCATCATTGACGATAAACTTAACATTCTTCTCTCTACACAACCCGGCAAGCTTTTTGCCCAGATCCAGAAGTTCTTCCCTGGGCTTATTCTTCTCCCGCATCTGGATAATATCCACACCCCCGGGAATAGCCGCTGCCGCCGCCTCGAAAGCCGACTTCCCCAGACAGACATCTTCGCTGATCACCAGATACAAATTATAGTTCCCGATCCCCGGCATATAACTCCCCCTCCTAAAATGAAGCTCACCGGGCTAATCCTTCGACCTTGCTCAGGACAAGCGCCCGGGGTTTCTCTGCTACTTGAGCGAAATTCCTCCGAAGCAGTTCCTCTCTTTCCCAGGCTTAAAAGCCTGGGGTTTTCTGCGTAGGAGAATAAAAAGCCCTTACGCGCAAGCATAAGGGCTTAGGATACGACTTCCGTCCCTTCGCTGGCATTATCCAGTCCTGCTTTGCTAAAAGTGCTTGAGCACTTTCAGCTTCGCAGAATTCTGCGCAGCCGCGCGTTTAAGCAGCACGGCGAAACAGAATCAGGTTATAAGGGTAATCCGCTCAACAGCGGAACTCTCAGGCCGCACTACGACCTCCCCTTTGTTTTTGCTCTATTTTCAATTGCTCAATTGCTCTGTTCTTAGCAACTGACTGTTTTTATATTAAACGTTTATTCCACCAGCGTCAAGTGGTTTAAAAGACTGAAAGCCGGTTCTAGGTTCTCGGTTCTGGGTTTGCGAAAAAACAAAAAATATCGTTTCGCGTAATGAATACTCCCCGGACTAATCTTTCGACCTTGCTCAGGACAGGCGTCCGGGGTTTTTTCCTGAATTATTACCCGCCACTGAAACTTGGCGAGGTTAATCCCGCCACAAAGATTGGCGAGGCTTCGCTTTGCGCATTCATCTCCGGTTTGAAAACCGGGGAATTCTGCGCTCCGATTAAATCAAGAAGACATTAACCGAAGTGGCGTATTATCTATTTTCCTTGTTGTTTTTCCCAGAACCCAAAACCCAACACCCAGAACCTGTTTTTAATTTAGATTGCCCATCATCCACGCCAATACAATCCGCCTACGGTGGATATGTTTCACTCAATACTTAATACAGCTTAGCCGTTAGGATGATCGAATAAAAGATCTTTTCGTATTTGTCGAACGTATCGCTCGGCGCTTCGCAGAGAAGGAACGCCAACCTGCGGTTATGCGAGAAAATTGCCAGTAATTCCTTCTCTTCCACGCCTTTAGCGTTCACAAAGTTGATCTTAGAGACCACCCCTTTATATCCACATTCCGTGGTGACTTCCTTACGCTCTTCGGAAATAAGATTTTTGATGTTTGCCAGCGACGAATTAACAATATTATGGTTTACATACATCCCTTCATCCTGAAGCGCCGGATTAATATGCCTGATAAGCATTATCCCGGTAGAGTAATAACCTGCCTGATCTATATTCTCCAGGCTGAAGAAAGCCTGGAAATTATTCCCGTTGCTCATCTCTTTTACATACCATTTATCCGGATAGAACAGCTCCACCTTATGCGCGTCATTATTCCATCGCATCATACCGTTCAGGCTAAGCCAGGTATCCAACGAGCCTTTATCCACGGCAGAGAGGATATTCTGCGTGTGCTCGGCGATCAAATCCCTTTTTCTCTCATTGGTAAACACGCGCGTTTCGATCTTATAATATTTACCCTTTTGGGGATTTTGCGCGGCGGGAGAGTAAACCAGCAGATCCTTATCCTGGGGATCAACGAACGCATTTGTGATCAGGGGCTTCTGCGGATCGGAAGGATTATCGAAAGAAACCTCCACGAAAGACTTCGCGGGAAACGGCTTCAAGATCTGAAGTCCGAGAATATACTTAATTTCCTTTTGTTTCAAATCAAGAGTAAGCCCGGCGATCTTGGTTAGAAAATACTCGCTCTTTACAGGCTCGGGAGCAACCCCGGCAAAGACGTATTTACCTGATGCGATGAGCAGGATGGTTGTTAGGAACAGGATTCTAAAATTAAACCTCATATCCATAGCCTCTTAATTAGCAAAGAAAACAAATCAATTTAGAGTTTCTCAATCTTTTCAGCCTGTCCGGAAGCCGCTTCATTCAAGCCTTTGCGGATCCTGTCTATCACTTTAGGATTCTGATAGACCCAAACTTCATTGCTGGGAATAGTTACAGCAGGACGAAGAAGGATATCTCCATCTTTACCAACAAAAACGTGATAAGAGTCAATCTTCATTTTACTCATCATCAGCCTTTGAAGCCTTCCGCCTAAAGTAATCCTATTCCTGGAATCGAGCGGACGGGTATCAACAGATATAAACTTTCCTTTTATTTCAATGATTTCTTTCTTTTTTAAAACCTTAGCTATCTTCATTCTTTATTTCCCCTTCCACTTTAGAATTATTAACAAATAAGGAAGTGGTATTTTCTAACGAAATCGCTAATTTCTTGTTTTTAACAACTTACACAAACTATACTTCCCCGGCCCATTAAAGATCAAATAGACAAACACCGCGCCGTCTTCTATCGCGTGGCCGGCTCCGAAGAAACCTTCACCTTTGCCAAAGTGCATATGCACGGCAACAGCCATAGTTATCGCCAGAAGCAGACACACAGGCCTGAAAAATAATCCCAGGATCAGACATATCCCTCCGAGGAATTCCACGAATCCGGCAATAAAACCCCAGAATCCCGGTATAGCCGGGACATTTAAGTTCCCCATAGACTGCCCGATCATCACCCACATTTCCTGGCCGCCGAACAGTATCTTGGAACCATAGAGCATAAACATCCCGCCCAGAACAATACGCAGAAACAAAAGCCCGGAGTCAGCATATTTAGAGAGTGATTTGAACATTGAAGACCTCCTTGATGAATGTCATTTCTAAATTCTGGGAATACTTAATTTGAATTAAGTACTGTGTTCCAGGAATTACTTTTGAAAGTATCACAAGACGTCTAGAAAAATTGTTTAATAAAATTAATTACGCGATTGGCGTAAAATTCTGTATTCATCAAAGACTCTTACGGTGGTGATGCTTACCCCAAATACGGCTATCCACCAAGCCAGCCAAGGATATCGAGATTCAGATGCCCACCTTCTAATATCATCAAAAGTAGCAACAGTGCTCGAACGAGTACCATCAGGATACATATATCGAAGGGTTCCTAGAACGGGCTGACCTCCACCCTCGAATTTCATTATATTCTTTACAATATACGTTGGTTTATCTTGTTTGTCGGTAACTGGTGCTGGAAATGTCCTCATAAAAGTTTGAGCCGCAGGCAAGTAAAGTGGAATCCCTCCCTCTTCATCTACTAAGCGCGAGAATTCAACTCGTTCTGGATATCGCAGATAACCCAAAAGATTCAAAAAGACACCAAGAATCCCAATCCATGTTACTATCAATCCTACAACTGTTAGATGTTTCAGAAAGAAGTTTAGATATTTAGACATAATCAAATATTTCGCGCCTCCCGCGATAATTTACATAAATCAAATTTAAAAAGGCAACTTCCCTCTTCCGTGAGATATTCTGGTTTTATTTGTTGTCCACTATGTCGCTTTCTAACTGCTAGAAACTCCCCTGGGCGAGACATTTTACCAACCCTCGTACAGATACGATTACAACAATGTCTAGGTTTACTCTTAAGGTAAATATAAAACGTTACTATTATATACTTTTCAGTAATCCGATTCAAAAATTAGGTTATTAGCCGATTTTAATCCCCCCCAGAAGTGCTCATAGTCTTGAATATTCTTTTACATCATTATTCCTCTATCGGATTAGCTATATTCTCTACAATCCTATCCATGTCATTATTTTTAACAAAAAAGTAAAAGGTTGAGTCGACAACCCTTAAAGTCCTCGTACTCTGATCGTAGTCAAAAACAGGAGGAACAATTTTCTTTTCAGCTTGTAATTGGGCAAAATTGTGCAGCAAGTTACTCATATCACCAGGCCTTACATCTTTACCACGATGATGCATTTTTTTAATCGCTTCCTCGAGATCTTCCCTTTGAATCCCTTTTAGAATATCCTCGAACTTAAACTTTAATAATGCTACTACAGTGTAATAAGGCAAATACAACGGCAATAAGCCATCTTTTGCCCTACTAGCTTTCCGTCCACCAGCAATACTTTCCAAAGACCTTAAATGTCGTGACGCATAATCTACTGCTTTATTTTGAATGGCTTTCACCATTAACGAAACATTATTTATACCAATCACTTCATCTTGTGTTGTTTCTATTTCTGCCAAATAACATATTGTCTTCAGCAACTCTTGAACTACTCCGATACTGTCAAAAGCACTTTCTATTACCCCTTCTTTTATTGCTGGAGAAAAACGGATATTAAGTTTTAACTCTCCTTTATCGATTACAGAAAAAAACTCGGTTTTTTCCCAAGGTTCTACTGGTACTTCCACAATACGATCCAACAAATCACCGTTAAACTGAGTCAATCTGTTTTTTTCTCTCCAAACTCCTAATATAATAAATCTTATGCCCATTTCTTGGAAAGTTCTCAAATCAAAAGCAAGATTTCTCTGAGTTTCTTCACTTAAATAATGAAAGTTCTCCAGAATTATAAATTTACCAATACCCTGTCTTTTCAACAGATCGCCCACATCTTGAGCAAGAGAAAGATTGATCTCTATTGCTCTATATTTTCTCTCTTCTCTTTTCTCTCCGCCTTCTTCCAATCCCGATTTCACTTCTCCAGAAGCAACAAAAGGAACCCCTCCCTCCAATTTTCCAGAAATAATTGCCTTCTTCGATGTTGTTTCTCCATCAGTAACCTCTACTTGGATATTTACTCCTAAAGCTCTCATGATTGCCTTGTAAATATCAGCCGTTGTAGAAAGAGGATCGCACCTAACAACCACGTTATCTTTATATGGAACATGTTTCTCAACTAAAGCCGTCTTCCCTTGCTTCGATGAACCATAAACAATAATTTGCTTATCACTCTTTAGAGATGCTTTAAATAACCCATCGACCTGCGGCCGCTCCACATAACTAAGCACAGGTTCTCTGCTTACCCCAAAAACTTTTTCGAGTTTTACTTTATCCATACAACCTCCAAAGTATAATATAAGGATTTATAGTTATTGATCTGATTTCTTAAGAAACTCCAACTTCTTGCTTATTCAGAACTCAGGATTTAATTCCGGTAACATCATACTTAATTTCACTACAAACTAACAAAAAAAGGCAACTCTCCTTTTCAGAAAGTTGCCTTTGGATTTACGTTCAACGCCATCTCCGCTCCTGGTAGAAATCGGTTATGGGTAGGGATTACTTATCTATAACTTTATCCAAATTCATTGGTACGGATCCCGTTCGTGACGGAGTACTCATGGGATCCGTTGTTTCTCTTCTTAATTTTGCGAAAAACAATCTCCATTTCTGGTTAATCGTTTTTCGCATAAGGAAGAAACAACGGAGAGGCTGGGATTCGAACCCAGGGGCCCAGTTGCCCAGGCCAGTTGCTTAGCAGGCAACTGCTTTCGACCGCTCAGCCACCTCTCCATATCTAAAAGCAGTCCATAGTCGATAGTCCATAGACCACAGTAATTACAAATCTAAGGCAACTGCTTTTCCGCCGATTATCTACATAATCGGCGAGATCTCGTCTATTTCTATAAAGAAATAGACGGACGATCGCTCAGCCACCTCTCCATATCTAAAAGCAGTCCATAGTCGATAGTCCATAGACCACAGTAATTACAAATCTAAGGCAACTGCTTTTCCGCCGATTATCTACATAATCGGCGAGATCTCGTCTATTTCTATAAAGAAATAGACGGACGACCGCTTGAGCCACCTCTCCATATCCTAAAGAACAATCAAGAAATTGGTTCTGGGTTCTAGGTACTGGGTTCTGGGAAAAGAACACAGTCAATGAAACTCCCCGGGCTAAAGCCCGCGGTTTCTCTGCTATTTGAGCGAAATTCCTCCGAAGCAGTCACCCTCTTTGTTCAGCGATACCTTTCCGTTCACTCTGCGCATTCATCCCGTGGTCTTCTGCGTAGGAGAATAAATCCAGGAACACATAACCAATCCCGATTAACTATCAAAAGAGATTACTTTTCCGCTACAGGCAAACCGCAATGACAATTTTTTGTTTTTCCCAGAACCTATAACCCAATACCCAGAACCCGTTCTTCAGTTCCCCTGCGCGGCGGCTTTGGCGCGTTTTCTGGCAAAGAATCCGCTGACCATTGCGGCGCATTCTTCGGCCAGTAATCCTTTGCGCACTTTAACGCGGTGATTCAGGCGCGGGTTGTCAATGATGTTAAAAACCGAGCCGCAGGAGCCTGTTTTCGGGTCGTCAGCCCCGTAAAAGAGCTTTTCCACCCTTGCCAGGACCAGCGCCCCGGAACACATTGCGCAGGGTTCAATTGTAACATATACGGAGGCTTGATTCAACCATTTCATTTCCAGGGTATTCGCCGCTGCGGTCAATGCCAGCATTTCGGCGTGCGCCGTGGGATCTTTCAGGCGTTCTATCTGATTATGGGCCCGGGCGATCAATTTTCTTTTATGCACGATCACGCACCCTACCGGGACTTCGTCCTCGTCAAAAGCGGCTTGTGCTTCTTTGAGGGCCTCGCGCATAAAAAACAGATCCATATCCAGCATATTCATTCCCAGGTTCAAATCAGATTCTTAGAAACTATATTGGAAGGCTCCATTTTATGGAAGGGATATTTAGTTGAGTGCATCCGCCACTAATACGTTGGCGGATTATCTCAGCGCTTTGATCTATACTTAATTTTCAAAGATGATTCTGCGCCTCGATAAAAACAGTGCGCCTGGCAGGAATCGAACCTGCAACAACTTGCTCCGTAGGCAAGTGCTCTATCCAATTGAGCTACAGGCGCATAAAATAATTTGTAAGTATAAACTGTAGCTCAAAAGTCCTCTATTCCAACGGCTCAGGTTCTTTTCCCTGAGACGTCCCGTGGATTTTCCTGCGGGATTGAGCTACAGGCGCATAAAATAACTTGTAAGTAGAAACTGTAGCTCAAAAGTCCTCTGTTCCAACGGCTCAGGCTATTTTCCCTGAGACGTCCCGTGGGTTTTCCTGCGGGATTGAGCTACGCAAATGTAACAAACTTATAATTATCACCAATGGTGAGTTTGTCGAACCACGGGCGCGTAAAATGCTAAAAAGTGAAGCACGAAGCATCAAGGCATAAAAAATACCAATCCCGTGCTTCTTGCTTCCTATTTATGTCGGCTGATTAACTGCGCAAACCGGCAGGGTTTGATTATATAAGAGTTTCTTATGGCTGTAAAGAGTGTTTTTTAAAGTTATGCTCTTAATAGTCTAAATCTCCCGGTTGAGGCCCACCTCCGTAAGGAAGATATCCAGGATTGTATCCCATCGGTGTAACAGAACCGTAAGACTGATATCCCCAGCCTGTCCCGTACATATTAACATTAGGCCCCATAGAATAGGGATCCATAGTATAACCATACGAATTACCATACATATTGTAACCCATATTAGATTGTCCGAACCAACCATATCCCTGGCCGCCGTATGAATAGCTGTAATAATTCGGATAATTGTAATACTGATTGGAATACGGATTATACGTGCCCTGCGGATTGCCGTATGCCATCCAATTCTGCATCGAGACCGGCATCTGCGAAGCAGTGACCTTGCCCGCGCTTTCCAGAACTAAAGCGGCGGTAGCCTGTGAAGTAACGGCTGATTGCAAAGCGCTCTTGCCTATGATATTACTCAAGGTATTACCGTCCACTTTATACCCCATTTCAGTCAAGGCAGCAGCGGTCTTCTGCCAGTTAGAAACGCTCTTGGAACCGGATGAACCTGCGGAGATCACCGAGTAACTATTCCCGCCTGAACCGGAACCTGCGGAAAAACCGCTCATACTGAAAGCCTGCGCTTCAGTTGCCGCCCCACCAAAAATAAACATTGCCGAAATTAAGAACACACCGATACCTGTTTTCATTTTTCTCCACCTTTGCTTATTATATTTTCCGATATCTTCCCCATCTATCCTAAAAGCTCATCTCCCCTTCTTTGTAACCGGGGAATTCTGCGCTCCGATTAAAAAAGCCACGGAAGTAACAGGAGTTAACGCCTGTTATTCCGTGGCCTGAAATATTACCGGTAATCCGGTTTATCACAAAAAAGTATACACTATGGAAATTGAAATTTCAAATTTTTTTCTTCTCTTTGCCGATCACTGCCAGGAACGCTTCCACTATCCGCGGGTCGAACTGCGTGCCGGCGCCGGCCTTTATCATCTGCAACGCTTTTGCTTTAGGAAATGCTTTCCGGTAAGGCCGGTTGGAGATCAACGCCTGGTAAACGTCGGCGATGGCGATGATACGCGCGCCCATCGGAATATCCTCCCCCTTCAACCCGAAAGGATATCCTGTGCCGTCCCAGCGCTCATGATGATAAAGGATCAACGGGATTATGCCATGCAGCAGACGTATGGGACGGATGATATCCGCGCCTATCTTTGGATGCCTGCGTATCGCCTCGAATTCTCCCGGGGTCAACCTGGAAGTTTTCTTGAGGATCGTCTCGCTGACGCCGATCTTGCCGAGGTCGTGGAGGATCGCGGCCTGACGTATCAACAAGAGGTCTTCCCTGGAAAGACCGAGTTTACCGCCGATCTCGGTGGCGTAATGCACGGTGCGCTCCACGTGAGTGCCGGTGTAATGGTCTTTTAGTTCTATTGTCTTGGCAAAAGCGAAGATAGCCTCGATCAGGCTCTGGTTGGCGCTTTTATTCAATTTCTGCAGTTTTTCCTGCAAAACTTTCATTTTGCTGATACTGTTGCCGTTGAACACGGGAACCGGTTTAGGCGCAGAGACGTCGAGCGTGGAATAAACGCGGTTTCCGCCGAATTCCTTGGCCTTGTTCAGGATATGGTCGGTAACTTCTATCAGATCGGCGGCCTTGATCACTTTGTCGTCCGGAAAAGACGCCACCGCCACGCTCACTTTAAGTTTTATGCTGTTCTTGCTGCTGCCGAAATCCTGCAGGCTGATATCGTCAAGCAGCCGCCGCGCCATACTGATCGCCTTGTTCCTGTCCGTGGAAGGAAAAAGCACGGCGAACTCCTCCCCTCCGTAACGCACCACGACATCATATTGACGCACGGCGCGCTTCAGAAAAACGGAAAACTGCTTGAGCACTTTATCGCCGAACTGATGGCCGTAAACGTCGTTTATGGAACGGAAGTAATCCAAATCCAGCATCATCAGCGACAACGGGCTGTTATATCTGGCGGAACGCTCAAATTCCGCCTCCAGCACTTCTATAAGATAACGGTGATTATAAAGCCCGGTATGCGGGTCGCGCAGCGCCATCTGTTTCAATTCCCGGTTGGACTTGGTCAACTCCTCATTCAACTGCTCGAGTTCCTTTTCGGCTTTCTTGCGCAGGGTGATATCGCGTATAGACTCAATGCCGCCGACCAATTCCCCGTCCATATCGTATAAAGGCGCCGCCTTGATCCAGATATACGCGCCTCTGCCTCCGTAAAGAGAAGGGATAAAGACCTCCGCGTATAGGACTTCCCCTTCGCGCCTGATATAATTATACGTCCCCTCCACCCGCTCATCCGGGCTGGTGATCAGATCTATCAAGATCGGCCGGCGGTTGCCGTAGAACGGCACTGAATAGGAATATTCCCCCTTGCCGAGCATATCTTTTTTCTTGATCCCGGTCATCTCTTCCAGTTCGCGGTTCCAGGCGATCACGCGCTTGTTCTTGTCTATGACCATAATCGCGTCCGGAAAGAACTCGACGATATCCAACAGCTGCTGATGGGCGGATTTAAGACTTTCTCTCATCTGCCTGCAGTGCTTCTCGGAAGTCTTAAGCTCCGCTAATTTCCCGCGCAAAGATTCCAATTTAACGTTCACTTTTCCCGACGATTCTGTTTTTAGCATAAAATCCTATTCTTTCGGCTGCCTGCCGCCGGGGATAAGCCTCTCTCCGGTGTCGGCCACCTGTTTACGTAATTCCAGGATGCTGTTCTCCAGCCGCTGAGAAGAATTGACCACCGCAGCGTTGGAATCGGAGATCCTGACGTTGTCCTCCGACAAACGCGCCAATGCCTTGTTTATATTATCAATACGGAATAAAACCAATACCAGAAGCAAGGCTATCAGCGTAAGTATTACATTTGTATATTTCATACTCCCCTCCCTTAAACGCTTTCGCGCAGCGGGTTACTTGATCACTACCGAGGCCGACGGATCAAAAGGATTCATACGCACAGCCAAGGAAAAAAGATACGGATAATCCGCTTTCAGGTGCCGCATATAATCAAGCCACTCCGACAACAGCTGCGAATAAGCCCGTTTCAGGTCGCCTGAAATATGTTCGTAATCCTTCTCCGGGAGCCCGGCAAACTTCTCCCTGGCGGCAAGCTCCTCGGTAAGATGGAACACCGCCCAGAGCAGATTGCTGAATGACTCGTGCTCCAGCAAATTGGGATTCTCCAATAAAGCCAGCAGGAATTCCCTGTGGGAAACAAGCAGGCGCCGCAATCCCTCCAGGTCAACGGAACGGCTGTCTATGCGGCCGTCGTAATTTTTCAGTTTCCGGCTGACCGCCTCGAACTGCGCGCGGCTCCAATCCTGCTTCATTATCAACTGCCGCGAGATCTCCCCGGAACGCGCGTCCGCCGCCGCGAAAAAACGCAGTAATGCTGTGCCGACTTCGCTGTAAAAGGCGCCGATCACCATATTCAGTTTGCGCAGGAGCGTTTTGTGTTCCCGGTAAGAAAGCAGCTGGTGGATGATCAAGGTCACAAGCAGGACTTCAATGAAGACGAAAGAAATATCCCCGAGCAGATAAATAAAGATATGACGCGCGTCGCGGAAGATCAGATAATGCAGCAAATAGCCGAGTGCAGATAAACTTAATAAACCCGCCCCGAGCAAGACCTGCCAGTTGAATAACCGCTTAAGTAAGCTCATTTAAATTGCCTTTTCCCGTGGCTGGTTCTATAAGTATACCATAAAATTACGTTTCAGGTATAAGTTTTTTAAGTTCGAGAATGGCATCGGGCCTGGGTTCTGGGTTCTGGGTTCTGGGTTCTGGGTTCTGGGTTCTGGGTTCTGCGGTTCTGCGGTTCTGCGGTTCTGCGGTTAAATGTAAACTAAGGCGGTGATGATACCGGCAATGATAAATTCCAGCAGATTGAAGATAAACCAGCCGATCGCCAGTTGTAAAGGCAACGGATAAACCACATACTGACCGAAAACACCGATCAGGCTGAAAAAAAGCCCCATTAACAGGCCGTAACGTATTCCTTCCGCTATCCCCTTGTTTTCCCTGCCTTTGGTAAAGATATAGACAAAGAGAAAAGAAGTCAGAAAATCCAGCACTATCATAATCCAGGCTTTAGCCTGAATATCCGGCCTCCAGAGCCCGCTGACCCGTTCATATAAATGCCTTAGAAAGAAACCATGGATAAGCGCGTCCAGTAAAATGAACGATACGAATACCAGAAAACCAGCCAGGAAGAGTTTTCGCATTTGTGCCTCCTTCTTTAAAAATTGATTCTGGGTGCTGGGTTCTATGTTCTGGGAAGAACAAACGATTGTCATTGCGATCCGCCTACGGCGGATAAGAGAGCTTATTGAATTGAAAAAAGGCATAAAAAAACGGTTACGGCGCATTACCTGTTGTTATCAGCTCCACCGTAACCGTCTTGAAAAGAAACTCTACACCTATCAGAAATATACCACAGCCCGTCGGTATTTTCAAGAGCGCGGGAGGAAAATTCACATATTTTTCTTGCTTGCACTAAAAAAATGTTCCCTCCTCTTAACCGCTTGCGGAATAACAAACTAAACACTTTTACAAATACTTACAACCTCGAAAAAAAGCGCCTTTCTCCCGCATCTATCTGATCCGCTCGATTATTCCCGCGGAAATTTCATATTTCCCGGCAGGAGAGATCAGATAAAAACCGTTTACCTTGCCCTTCAACGCTTCCGTTAGTTCCAGAACGATCTTGATCCCCTCTTGCGCCGCCAAAATCTTATCCGCGATATCCATCCGCTCCCTGACCTGCGCGGGAACGCTCATTCCCGGGACTTCATTATGCAGGAATTCCGCGCCTCTCCTGCTAAGCAAAGGCAAAATACCGAAATAAACCGGCACTCCCAGTTTTGCGGTCTCTTCCACTGTCAAAACCGCCTTCTGTATATCAAATACCGGTTGAGTAAGCACAAAATCAGCGCCCGCCTCGATCTTCCTTTTTAGCCTCTCCAACTGTCCGGAAATATTCTCGAAATTCGGGTTAAACGCCACGCCTATGCTAAGATCAAGCCCGAGTTCCCTGCGCATATTACTGATCAGGCCGACTAGTTTTATTGAATTCAGGTCAAAGACCGAAGAAGCTTCGGGGTTACTCCCTAAAGACGCCGGGTCGCCGGTTATTGCCAGGACTTTATCCAGGCCAAGCGCGCAGGCTCCCAGGAGATCGGACTGCAAACCGATAAGGTTCCTGTCCCGGCAGGTATAATGAAATATAGTGTCGGTCTGCGTCTGCCTTTTCACCAGCCCGGCGGCGGCGATAGAGCTCATACGCACCTGCGCCAGGGGATTTTCCGGGAAACTGAACAGCTTTGCCCCGCGCGATTTGAGCATCAGGGCGGTATCTATCATTTTCTCGGCGTCCGCGCCCTTGGGAGGCAGTAATTCAACGATCAGTTTGACCTGTTTATCAATCGCGGAGCTTCCCTGCCGTAACTGCACAGGCTGTAAACCCGGCCGCGCCTTTTCCCTGGCCGCAGGAGCCTTCCCTTTCAGCAGCCCGGCGGCCAGGCGGATATATTCGGGAGTGGTCCCGCAGCACCCCCCCACGATATTCGCCCCTGCCTTAGCCAATTTCAGCGCATAAGAAGCGAAATATTCGGCGGAGTCAAAATACATAGTCCTGCCTTCGATCACCTGCGGATAACCGGCGTTGGGTTGGCTGGAAATATATTTATCCGTCAATTGAACCAGGCGCTTTACGGCTTCCAGCATAGCCGCCGGCCCCTGCCCGCAATTCGCTCCCAGGACATCCGCGCCCGCGGCAGACAAAACCGAAACCGCGGAAGAAATACTGTTCCCGAAACCGGTGCGCAGCCCCTGCAGAAAAACCATCTGGCAGATCACCGGGATCTGCGCGGCATTTTTACAGGCGGAAAGCGCGATACGGATATGCTCCAGGTCGGAGAAAGTTTCCAGAATAAAACAATCCACCCCGCCTTCAGCCAGGGCAGCGGCCTGTTCGCTGTAAATATCGTAGACCCGGCTCTCGGAGAATTCACCGTCGGGAGCGGTCCTGCTCAAAGGGCCGATGGACCCGGCGACAAAAATATTCCCCCCCGCCGCTTCCGCGGCCAGTCTGGCGCCTGCCAGGTTAATTTTACGGACATCTTTTTCATATCCGAAGGCGGACAATTTGGCGGCGTTCGCCCCGAAGGTATTCGTTTCGATGATATCGGCCCCGGCGGCGATGTATTCCCCGTGCAAAGCGGAGACATTACCGGGATCGGAAATATTCAGGTGTTCATAACAGACTTCCGGACGGATGCCGCGGCTGTAGAACATAGTCCCGGCGGCGCCGTCGCAGATCAGCACCCGTTCTTTCAACACTTCAAGCAAAGGGGTCTTTTTCATCGTAAGGGATATTCATCCAGACGGACGAAACGCAGTCCGCGTTCTTTCAACAAGGCGACGCCGGCAATCACGCCTTCGGCAGTCTCTTTTTCCGGGTGGTTCATATGCGCGATTATTATATCACCTGCCCGCGCGGACACCAACGCGTCTTTTACCTGTTGCCGGGAATAAGTGGCGCCGCGGTCGCCCAGGACGCTGAAACCGGCCGCCTGATAACCGAGCTTTTCCACAAGGGCCACCGCTTTTTCGTCATAATACGCAGTGCCGGAACGGTAAAAACGCGGCAGGCGCCCTGTAAGCCGCTCTATCTTCAGCGCATTACCTTCCACCTCACTCCTTACTTCAGCCGGATCAGCCGTTCCCTTGATACCGTAAACCGACCTGCCGTTCACCGAACAGGGTTTATGCAGCATTCCGTGGTTCTCGATCTCAAAAAGAGGATTGCGCGCCAGAGCGAGGAATTCTGAAGGATACTTGTCTATCCAGCGGGCGTTTATGAATAATGTGGCCGGGACGCGTTCTTTTACCAAATAATCGATCAACTCCGCGTCATAACCGTCTCCAGCGGAACCGCAGGCGTCGAAAGTAAGGGCAATGACCGGTTCAGAAGTATCCAGCCTGGTCTTCACTCCGGAGGCGGTCTCCGACCATTCGCGGGGAGAAGAAAGAAACAAATTGCGCAGAACAAACGCGGCAACGGCAGAGAAGAAAACAATACAGAGTATAACAAGAGCCTTGCTTTCGCTCTTCATACCGGCGTGACTTTGGACTGAACGGCAGTATCTCTATGCTTCCTTACCAATTTCGCTTCGGGGCCGATGATCACCACTTCCTCAACGTCCACCCTGAAGATCGCGAAGTGTTCCGGGAAAGAAACCTCGAAGTTCTCGGACTTATTATTGCGGGAGACCCCGGCCACTATGCGTTCCACGCAAAACTTCATCTCCCTGTCCTGCAGTCTTTTGATCAGGGGTTCGTATTCCTCTCCGTCTTTCAATTCGTGGGCTTTACCGATGAACTGATAGCCGATAAGCGTGTCGAGATTAAGAATAGAGACGGCGACATTGGAATTCTTCTTAAGGTTGGCGCAAGTGCGTCCGTTGAGAAAATCGGCGAGAAAAAGCGAATCCTTATCGACTTTGATCAGGAATTTTGGGGCGACATTCGGACGATCTTCCTGGCAAGTGGCGATATATACGAACTCTTTTTTCTCCAACAGATTGCGCAATTCGTCGGAGATAAGATTATCGGCCATAAGTTACTGCTCCTTCCGGCGGGATCTCTACATTCGCGGCCGAAGAAATCCCGCCAGCCTCCGGCTGGCGCAGATCAGGCCGCGCAGTATTTCGCCTTAGAAAACCACGGGGGAAATAGTCGAAAGGTCATCCCGCCGTATGCTTCATTTCCCGGGACTATCTATAGCCGGCTATCCACGCAGCAAATCCGCTGCCGGCGGGAATTAATTTATTCCCGTGTTCATTATAATGCCGCGCAAAATTCCGGGCAACAGAAAATATCGTTTTTTTAAGGAGAGAGTATGCGTGCCGCCGCGCTTCAAGCGCCCGCGCGCCATCGGGAGGACGGATATCGCCTATCCTGGAGGCGGCGGAGGAGGCCCGTCAAAAGGAGGATTTCCGTGAGGCGGCCCCTTGGGAGGACCGAATTTACGCATTCTTTCTTCCATTTTCCGGTTAAAAAGAGAAAATTGCTCCGGAGTAAGTATCTTTCTTAGTTCCAGGAAGCCCGCCAGGCGGAAATCCTCTTCTTTCCCCATTAATTCTTTTATGCGTTCCTGCGCCAGTTTTATCTTTTCCATATCAAACTGCGGTTTAGAGAGTTCCTGCCGCATTTGATCCCTGTTCCGCATCATTTCTTCCCTTAAGAGGCGCTCTTCCTGCATATGCTGTTTGCGGTTATCTTCTATCTGCCGCAATTGCTCCGGGGTCAGTTTAAGTTCTTTGGCCATTTCACTAAAAGGACCGCCGGACCTCTTTTCGGATCTTTCGCCGGGAGGAGGACCTTCACGCGGAGACAGATACGCGGCCCCTGACAATAAAGACGCCGCCAATAATCCGCATAAACAGCCGAGAATCTTTTTGCTTTTTATCATAAGAATCCTCCGTTACTATTATAATGAAGTTCTCCCGGGCTTGATCCTTCGACCTTGTTCAGGACAGGCGCCCGGGGTTTCTCTGCTACTTGAGCTAAATTTCTCCGAAGCAGTAACTCTCTTTGTTCAGCGATACCTTTCCGTTCACCCTGCGCATTCATCCCATGGTCTTCTGCGCAGGAGAATAAACCATTCGCAGAACCGTTTACTGCGAAAATATCTTGTCTATATCGGTATAATCCTGCGTGGTTTTACCGTTGATGCTGTCCGAGAAACCCATTACATAAGCTATATACTGCATTTGTTCGTCCGGTTTAGACTCGGCCGACGTCACGCGCTTCCCGGCGCCGGAAAAAAAGTAGACCAGGCAAACCGCGATAACGCACACGGAAACACTCGACAAAGCCAGCAAAGCCGGCCGCGGCAGGACAAATAACCGGCTGACACTACTGCTTAAATATCCGGCCAGGCCCGCAGGCTGTTCCGACAGCTGCTTATGGACCCCCGTCCAGATATCGGACGGGACCTCTTCTCTATTGACCCCGCGGAACGGCTCCAGCACAGAATTAACGGTAGCCGCCTCAAATTCCCGGCATTCGGGGCATCCGGCAAGATGCGCCTTGATTATTTTCTTGTCCTTCTCCGCTATCTCCCCTTCGCAATAACCTGTAAGGATCGCGTTGCGCACTTGTTTACAGTTCATTGACCATCACCTCTTTCCTGACCGACAAAAGCTTCTCCCTGGCTCTTTTAAGCCTGGAGCGCACGGCATTTATATCTATATCGAGCACTTTAGCCATATCCTCGTAACTTAACCCTTCGATGTTCCTCAACACGATACAGACCCTTTGTTCGGGGGTTAGAAATCCTAATAGTTTGTTGATAACGTTCTCCTGATGTTCGCGGTCAGCCTTCTCGGATATATAATCCTTGGAGTAACGGCTGCCGAGCGCGTCATCGTATTCAACGGTCTTATTCTTCATCCTGGAATGTTTTTTCAGATAATTAAGCGCCGTATTTACGGTTATGCGGTACATCCAGGTGCGCAGCGCCGAACGATGACGGAAACCTTTCAATTTATTATGCACGGTCACGAAAACTTCCTGGGTAATTTCTTTAGCGTCCTCCCTGTAACGGGCTACCCGCAAAGCGACGTTAAACACGAACTCGGAATATGTCTCATATACGGCCCGGAACGCTTCCATATCGCCGTTCGCCGCTTTCAAGATCACTTCCTCGGGCAGGTTATTCTGCATAAAGCCGTATCTTTCCCGGTCCGCGCATAATCTCTCGAGATTTATGAAAATACCGTTTTTAACCCGTCGACTTCTTTTTTTCGGCAACACCTGATAAAGAGTATATTGCGTTACACTGCCCGGCAGACGGGGACTTACCCGCTCCCGTGCTCCGTAGCCGTCATTTCACGGCAGCTTCTTCAGCCGGGCAGTCAGGCGCCCCGAAGGGCATTGAAAGGTACCACGGCTGTCAAGCCGTGGGGCTCCATCCTGAACGTTTTTTTCCATTCCGACAATTGTTCCCTGCTAAGGCATCCGGAAAGCAGTTTTTCAGTCTCTTGACGCAATTCACTAAATGACCGCTGTATCTGTTCCAAAGAGGCGCCGCCGCTGCGGGCCGCCTCCTCTATGACCGCTTTGCGTTTTTCTATCTCCCCGGAAATAATCGAAACCGCTTGTTCTACCTGCGCGCCGATCAGCCCAAGTTTCTGCCGGAGTTCCTGAACCTCTGATAGCGAAATTCCTCCGAAGCAGTCACCCTCTTTGTTCAGCGATACCTTTCCGTTCACACTGCGCATTCATCCCATGGTCTTCTGCGCAGGAGAATGAAACCCGCCGCAAGAATATAACATTTTCCCCGCATAATCACCTCTCACGCGGCAAGCAGACTGCGGATAGCGTTATTTACCGTACATTACCTTCAATTGCTGAACAGCAGGGAATTTGCGATAAAGTTCCCCCTGCGGGCCGATAAAACCGTCTTTTGTCTTTTTCAGGGTTACCTCGGTATAAGTGCCGTCTGTATTGGGAATATTCACGCTGTATATCCCGGTGACGATACCGGCTTCCGCTGCCGGCTCAAGCACAGGCTCCGCGGCGACTTTGAATGTTTCCACCGGAGGCTCCACGATCTGATAAACGGGATTATCCGTCACCAGATACCCCCCGCGGGTCCTCAAATAATAGGTATCGTTGTAGTAGAAATACGATCTGCCGCTTGTAACAATGATCTTATAACCGCGCGGCAGCTGCCTGACAACAGCTCCGACAGGCGGATCGATAATGATGAAACCGTCGGGGCTTTTACGGTAGAAATAGCCGTCGTCATAATAATATTCCTGCCCGCCGTAAATGATCAACTTGGCGATCAGGTCGGGAAGGAACGGAACGACTATCCCGCGGTAAGGATGATGATATTCATGGCGCGGCGGGCCGTCGTGCCTTCCCCTGCCTGCGGCATCGGCTCTTGCGGTCAATTGAAACACGGTAAAACAACAAACTATAACACTAAACATTATCCTATGTTTTCCGGACATAATCTTATCCTCCTTGATGATCCCTTGCGCTTTAGAATTTTAGTGAAGGTCAGCTACTGAATTACGCCGCTAAGCCGCCTTTATAAGAAAATATTATACTACAGTTATCGCCTGATCGTTATTCATAATTAGACAAGACCTTTAGAGGAAAAGTTACTGTAAAATAGGAGAATAATGTTTCCGTCCGGCAGGAAGAAAAGAAAAAGCCGGTAGGAGGAGGAGATCATTTTCTACCGGCCGTACAATGAAGCTCCCCGGGCTAATCCTTCGGCGAAGTTTACCCTGAGCGGATTCGACTTTGCTCACCATTAAAACCTGTCGAAGGGCTCAGGACAGGCGCCAGGGGTCTCTTTGTTACTTGAGCGTAATTCCTCCGAAGCAGTCCTCCTCTTTGCGCAATCCTGCGCATTCATCCCGTGGTTTTCTGCGTAGGAGAATAAAAATGTGCTTTTATTCCTTCGACCTGGTGATCTTCGGAATGAAATTAAGTGTGCGCGCAAGCGTCGGATCATAAGCAATACCCTGCAGATGTTCTATTGTTCCCGGCTCATACGTCGTCATTTCTTCCAAGATCTTCCCATCCGATATCCTAGGCTTGGGAATTTCAAAAGGTTTATTCAACACCTCCAGCAATGCCTGGTCGGTAACGCCGCTTACGTCCAGCGCCCCGTCTTTCAATACCGCAGTCCCGAGAGAAACCTCGGTACCGGTGGTCTTGTCCAAACGAACAAAATTTATCGTGGTCATTGTGTTTTCCTTATTTTTTACGGCAGACTGAGAGACATCGCTCGTATCGTCTTTTATAGCTGCCGCAGCCGCCATAACAGTACCGTTACTGCCGTTTAACGACGTCCACGCCGATGCCAGAAACAAAGACCCGTTCAGAACTATACAACTTATTACGACGGTTGAAACCGAAAGCGCGATCTTCTTGGTCTTACTCATCTATTCTCTCCTTTGATATTTATTATACCACAATTCTGCCGCCTTGCCAGAAAAGCATTAACTTGTCACCGGCAGGCCGTCGCTGCCTAAAAGCACCTCGGTCCGGCTTACGTTGCCGCTAGTGTCGGTGGTATAGATATAGGTGTAGGTATTGCCGTCAGAGCCGGTATGCGCGAAGAGTTTCGCCATAAATTCGACTTTTTCCAGCAGAATGGTCGAGCCGGACGCAGCCTGGCTCTCGGCTCTGGCGATCAGAGTTTCGGAATCCGTGCACCAAGCCTCATACATCGTGGCGAAATCCTCGTAACCGGGATCGTCGGAACTGTATTCGGTCATCCCGTAACTGCTGGCGTAATTCTCTACGTCAGTCCCGGAAGCCTCGTGCAAGGCAGTGAACGCAGCCGAGTCCGCAGCGGACAACGAATACTGCACCCTGTGGCCGATCTCGTGCGAAAGAGTGCCGGCGAAAGTCTGCAGTCCGTCCGAAGCGGTGGAGATATAAGAACTCGAGGTATTTATGACCACCGTGCCGTTATCGGTATCGGTATAAGTGAATCCGAGCAGGGAGTTGCTCGAACCTTCGGAAGCCGTGGTCGTGGTCACAACACTGATCAAAGCCACGTCCTCGGAAGGCAGCGAAGCCAAAACCTCCGCTATTTCGCTTAACTGCGTTTGCGTAAAATCAGTGCCGCTTTCGGAATTGGTCACCAGCACATTATATGTATCCCAGATCTCCAGCGCCGTTCCGGTAAGATTGAAATAATCTATAAAGGCCTCTTCCAATGAAGAGTCTGATTTTACCAATGCCACGATATCGCTTAAAGCCGCCCTGGCGGTTTCCTGATCGGTGGCGCTCGTGTACGCTTCTATCAGGGTATTCAATTCAGCGGACTCGGTGGGTTCCGCGGTAGTGGTATCGTCACCGCCTGTATCGTCGCCGCCGGTAGGTTCCTGGGTAGTGGTATCGCCTCCGTCTGTGCCCGGCTGCCGGTTAGGACCGCCGCCATATCCGCCCATACCGCCGCCGGGGAAGAACATCCCTCCGCGCATCCCGCGGCCGCCGCCCATTCCCATCCCGCCCATACTCATACCGCCGCCCAGCCCCATACTCTGGCCGCCGGCCATCGCCATTCCGTTCCCGCGCGTTCCCCCGCCGTTATTATGCTGTCCGGCGGAATTCTCCTGCTTATCCTGCTGATCTTTTTGTTTAGAAGACTCCTGGGTCTTCCCTGCTTTATCCGCGGCTTCCTGGCTGGCAGCGGTATTTATATCCAATGCTTCGTTAGCTTTTCTCCAACTTTTCTTTTTCGCCCCATCGGCGGATTGTTCCATAACTTCCCTTGTCGGATCGCCATTCTGACCGGGGTCTCCCGCGTAACTCAAGGGGAAACCAAAACTGATCGACAATAGTGCCGCTAACAGCCAGAAGTTTAATCTTCTCATATTCACCTCGCCGTTTGTGTCTTTACCCGACCCTGGGATGGTTAACTTTATAAAACTGCTTAGAAAGCTGTTAAAATAAAAGTTTTTCTGTTTTACACAGAAAAGTTAACTAACTTTTGATTAACTTTACAAGAGAACTAAAATACATCTTTGCTGCCCGACTTCCATAGAATAAGCATGTAATTTCTTATCCCCGTTTGATAATTAGACAAAGCTAAGCGCAAGAAAGTTACTCTAAGAACAAAAATGCCGCGGATCAATGGAATAATTATACCTTAACTGTCCATTCTACAGCCTGTTACAATAAAGCAACTTTTGATTTCATTTACCGCCTGTTCCGGCTAAAACTTCGGGATCGCCACCCCCTACCAAGGAAGAGATAATCAAAGCACTTGCAACGAAACCGGCTAAAGAATCATATATATAGGTAAGGCTTACAATATCTGGATTTAATCTTACTCTCCTACGCAGAAAACCACGGGATGAATGCGCGTGGTGAACGGAAAGGTATTACTACATAAAGAGAGGGACTGCTTCGGAGAAATTTCGCTCAAGTAGCAGAGAAACCCCTGGCGCCTGTCCTGAGCCCTTCGACAGGTTTTAATGGTGCGCAAAGTCTAATCCGCTCAGGATAAACTTCGCCGAAGGATTAGCCCGGGGAGCTTCATTTGGAAACGGGAACTTTAAGAGAAAGGTTATAAATACGGGAGACGCGCACTTTGCCGCCGCTAAAGGAAAGCTCCAAGACGTGGCCGCCGGAATGTTTATCACCGGAAAGAAAATGGAAATGATATCCCGGTTTATTTATCCCGCGGCAGGACTCAGGAAAACGAAACCCGACCATACTGCCATTGACGTTTTTGAGAATAAAAACGGACTGGCCTTTCAGAGCTTCCTCAAGCGCCGGATATGGTTTTGACTGCGCGCGCGGGCTGCGCGTCTTCATTAGCGGGAAATCCCCATCCACGCGTATCGCGTACAGCGCCTCTTTATCGGGAAGGACGCTGTCTAAGAAAACCGCTAATCCGGCGTAATCGCTGAATTCACCAGCCGGAATGTCCATATCAGGTTCGAAAAAAGTTACGGTGGCAAAAGGCGAGAGTGTGTACGGAGAAATAACGTTTACGGTCCCGTCGGATTTGACCCGGTAAAAACGCCCTTCCAGCGCGATCATTTCCCCATCCAGGCGGTCTACCGTGCCGATGCCGAAATCCCCGTGCTTAGCTATACTCTCATATTTCACCCATCCTCCGTATGCTCCGGATTGAAATGCGTCCATTGAAGAGAACTGACAGACGGATTTGTCAGCCTGACGAAGAGAAATACAACCCGGCTGCAGGAAGATAAAGAAAGACAGAAGTAAAATAAAGAAGACCTTTTTGATCTTATGCATTCTCATCTCATTATTTTTTCCGGTTTTCCCGGGTTTTAAGGCCCCGGCCGTTCTTTAAATGAAGCTCCCTGCGCTGATCCTTCGGCGAAGTTTATCCTGAGCGAATTAGACTTTGCGTACCATTAAAACCTGTCGAAGGGCTCAGGACAGGCGCCCGGGGTTTCTTTGTTACTTAAGCGGAATTCCTCCGAAGCAGTCCCCCTCTTTGCGCAATCCTGCGGCGCATTCATCCCGTGGTTTTCTGCGTAGGAGAATAGACGGCAAGCCAAATCGTTTCTTTTCCCGGCCGCGTCCACTCTACCCGGTGCCGGAGACCGGCGGGAATGAAAAGATAATCGCCGGTTTTAAGACGCAGGGTATCATCGCCGATCCTCAGGCGCGCCGCCCCTTTCAATAACAATACCCATTCGTCCCTGCTCTGTTTCAACCATTTACCGGGCGCGGTAGTCTGGCCTAAAGAAATGATCCGCTCTATCTTTACCCCGGAAGAAACAAAAAGAGCGTCGAATATTTCCCTATCCTTGCGGCCTTTAGCCGTTTTAAACAGATTACCGCCAATAAAGAATTTTTTCATATCCACAATGAAGCTCCCCGGCTAAAGCCCGCGGTTTCTCTGCTATTTGAGCGAAATTCCTCCGAAGCAGTCACCCTCTTTGTTCAGCGATACCTTTCCGTTCACTCTGCGCATCCATCCCGTGGTCTTCTGCGTAGGAGAATAAAATCGGTAACGGCTATGGTAACGCAGCCCGTTTCGGTTTTCGGTTACGGTAACGTCAAAAAGCCGTAACCGTCCGCCACTGATGCATTGGCGAGACTACGTAGCCGATAGACGATATTAATACCCGGCATTCGGGAATTCTGCGCTCCGATTAAGTATTCTATCCCCGGAATTCTACGTTAATACTTGAGGATCGAAAGTCGGAATTTGACCCCTGCACTACTCACTCCGTCCTTCGACTACGCTCAAGACACACACTGAACTAAATTGAATATGTTCGTTCGAATGCAAGGCAAGCGCCCGCCTGCGGCAGGCTCTGTGCGCTGCCTATATAAAGAATTAATGTATCAGCGCACTACTGCATTGTTACAAAAGTTTCTTAGTATTTAAAAATCGAAAGTAGAAATTTGACCGCAATCGAAACGTTTCTTTTCTATCTATTTTCGATTCTCGATTTTTCGATTGCTCTGTGCGCTGCCTATATAAAGAATTAATGTATCAGCGCACTAATCCTGCCCGAACTTCTTTATAAACCAGGTTTTTACCGCCTGCACCAGCAGTAAATATGTAAGAACGATAACCGATAACACCGCGAAGTATGCCGGCGGCAGCGCCCTGAAACCGAACGGCCCGGCCAAAGGAGTAAAAGGGATGACCATCCCGACGGTAATAATGACGATGGAGGTCAAGACGAGGAAAGCGCTGGGACGGCTCTCCACAAAAGGGACCTTGCCCGTCCTGATCACATAAATGACCAGCGTTTGCGTGCAGAGCGATTCGATGAACCAGCCGGTATGGAACAAGGCGGCGTCGGCGTGAAAAATAAAAAGCATTACTCCGTAAGTGAGAAAATCGTATATGGAACTCAACGGCCCGATGATGAACATAAATTTCTTTATATAATCCACCCTCCAGGGCCGGGGCTGGCGCAGGTATTCTTTATCCACTTCATCGGTGGGGATAGCCACCTGGGAAAGGTCGTAAAGAAAATTATTCAACAGTATCTGAATAGGCAGCATCGGCAGAAAAGGCAGAAAAAGGCTGCCGCCGGTCATACTTAGCATATTACCGAAGTTGGAACTGGAGCCCATCTTGATATATTTTACGATATTCCCGAAAGTCCTCCTGCCCTCGATGACCCCGTCCTCCAGCACCATCAGGCTTTTCTTCAAGAGGATAATATCCGCGGATTCCTTGGCGATATCCACCGCGTTATTCACCGAGATCCCGACATCGGAGGCCTTCAGGGCCGGCGCGTCGTTAATACCGTCCCCGAGATAACCCACGATATGTTTATTCCGATGCAGGGCCGTGATGATGCGCTCCTTCTGCAAGGGAGAAAGCCTGGCAAAGACGTTGGTGGTCTTTACCAGTTCCTTGAGCTGAAGGTCGTCGGACTTGTCGACCTGATCTCCGGTCACCAGCCCGTGGACGTCCAGGCCCACTTCGCTGCAGATCTTCTTGGTCACCATTTCGTTGTCGCCGGTGAGCACCTTGAAGTCTATACCCAGCTTCTTTAAAGCGATGATCGCCCGCCTGGCGCTCGGTTTCGGGGGATCGAGAAAAGCGACGTAACCGGTAAGTATCAGGTCTTTCTCGTCGTCCCGTGAATAAGCCTCTTTTCTCTCCGCGATGTCTTTATGCGCGATAGCCAGCACTCTGAAGCCGTCCGCGCTTAAGTTATCATATTCTTCTTTCAGGTCGGAAAGTATCAAAGGATCCATTTCCATCAGTTCGCCGTCCAGTTCATAACGCGAACAGCGTTTGAATATCTCCTCCGGGGCGCCTTTGGCGATCAACCTGTGGATGCCGTCGTTCTCCACGACCACCGACATTATTCTGCGCGAAAAATCAAAGGGGACCTCGTCCACTTTACGGTATTCCCGAACAAGCAGTTTTTCGTGTTTCAGGATGGCCCGGTCCAGCAGGTTTTTCAATCCGGTCTGATAATAACTGTTGATATACGCGAAACGCAGGACTCCGTCGTCCTCTTTCCTGACCACATCGCAATGCTTTTCCAGGACGATCTTGTCCATCGTCAGGGTGCCGGTCTTGTCCGTGCAGATAATGTCCATTGCCCCGAAGTTCTGGATCGAATTCAGCCGTTTGACGATCACGTCCTTTTTGGACATAGCGATCGCGCCCTTGGAAAGATTTATCGCCACGATCATCGGGAGCATCTCCGGGGTCAACCCTACCGCCACCCCCAGGGAAAAAAGCAGGGATTCCATAAAATTGCCGCGGCGCCAGGCATTGACGGCAAAAATGAACATCACCATAAAGAACATCGCGCGGATCATCAGCCAGGTAAAGCTGTGCACGCCTTTATCGAAACTGGTCTCCACCCTCATCGTGGCCAGCCTGCGGGACATTTCCCCGAACTTGGTGGAGATACCGGTCTTGACGACCACCCCCAAAGCGGTGCCGCTGACCACGCTGGAGCCCATAAAGACGATATTATTCGATTCAGCGGAAGGCGAATTCACTTTGCCGCCGGCAACTCCGGCGGTTTTTTCTATGGGGAAAGACTCTCCGGTCAGGGAAGCCTGGTTTATAAACAGATCTTTGCAGGAAATAATGCGCAGGTCGGCGGGTATCATATCTCCGGCGAAAAGGTCCACGATATCTCCCGGGACCAATTCCCGTATCTTGATCTCCTTCGGCCTGGCATTCCTGTAGACGGTGGCCGTGGCGCGCACCATTTCGCTGAGCCTGTCGGCCTCTTTCCCGGCGCGGTATTCCTGTATGAACGAAAGCAGGACGCTCATCACGGCCATCAATGCCACCAGCAACGCGCTGATCTTCTCCCCGAAAAAGAGAGAGAAAGCGCCGATGATCAAGAGCACGATGACCAGGGGATTGACGAATTTGGAAAGTATTTGTATCAGGACGGTGCGCTTCTTTTTTCTGGCCGGTTCATTAAAGCCGTATTCCTGGAGACGGTCGAGGGCCTGCTGTTCGGAAAGGCCTTTCTCCGAAGTGCGCAGTTTCTCAAAAAGCACTTCTTTGGGGCAGTTTATGAAATCAAAATCGAGGACTTGCGGCTTCTGGTGAGTATAACCGTGATTCTTCTTTTTATCTATCTTGATCAACCCCATAGAAAGGCCCGGTTAAACTGTTGAGACAAAATGAAACTCCCCGGGCTTTAGCCCGGGGTTTCTCTGCTGCTTAAAGCGAAATTCCTCCGAATAGGGATCCGTTTTGAGTATATTTTTGTTTTGCCGCTTTGTCAATCGTTAATTGAAGAAACAGTCCATGGTCGATAGTCCATAGACCACGGTTACGAAAGACGCATGATGAAAGTGGTCTATTGTGACTGTTTCTCGGCGGGAGAGTAGGCAAAAAAAAGGCCCGGTTTAAGAAAACCGGGCCCTTTCAGTGTCAAGGTTTAGAGCTTTACGACTTTTGTTGCCTGTTCGCCTTTCGGTCCTTTTTCAATTTCAAACTCGACCTCCTGGCCCTCCTCTAAAGATTTATAACCCTCACCCTGAATCGCGCTGTGATGAACGAACACATCACTTCCTGATTCGGGAGTAATAAATCCATAACCTTTTTGGTTTGAGAACCACTTAACTTTACCTCTAGCCATCTTGAACTACCTCCTTCCCTTCGTATTATGACATCCGATCAGCGGACACCCCCAAAAAAACCGGAAGGTTAGCCATCCATAAACCTTTCCGGTCGAGGACTTCGTATCCCTGATTTGCCACAATTTGAGTATACAACTTTTTTCAAGTTTGTCAACTATATTTTTTCTACCTTCTACCGCGGCCGCCTCCGTGCCGCCTCTGGCCGAATCCGCCTCCGCCGCCGGAATGCCTGCCCTGCCTGTGCCCCCCCTGCCTGCCTGACGGAGCGCCGCCGGAATTATCCTGGAACTGCGCCGTGGGCACCTGCGGATGCTTTGATATTGGCAGATTGGCCCGGATCAATTTCTCTATCTCGATCACGTCCCGCTTTTGGTCCGGGGTGGCGAAAGAAATGGCGTGCCCTTTATGCCCGGCCCTGCCTGTGCGCCCTATACGATGCACGTAATTCTGCGCGTCTTCCGGCAGGTCATAATTAAGCACCAGTTCTATTCCGGTAACGTCTATTCCCCTGGCCGCGATGTCCGTCGCCACCAGCACCTTATACTTACCGGATTTGAATCCCTCCAGGGCCTCCCGGCGCTGACAGAGCGAACGGTTCGAATGGATCTCGGCGGCATTATGCCCCATATCCCTTATGGAACGGGTGATCTTCTTGGCGCCGTGTTTGGTGCGCGAGAACAAAAGGATCGCCCCGCGGTAATCATCCAGCAGTTTGCGCAGCAATTGCAGTTTTGCCTCCCGGTTAACGATGAACAGTTCCTGGGTCAGCCGTTCCGCAATAGTCCCGGAAGGCGCTATTTCCACCGAAACCGGCAGTTTCATATATTTAGCGGTCATATGCATTATGGATTCCGGCATAGTCGCGGAGAAAAGCATAGTCTGCCGTTCCTTAGGCAAAAAGCTCAATATCTTATTCACCTGCGGAGCGAATCCCATATCCAGCATACGGTCGGCCTCATCCAGGACAAGCATCACCAGATCATCGAAAACGATGTTCCACTGCCCCATATGGTCCAGCAGCCTGCCGGGCGTGGCGATCACGATGCGCGGGTTACGGCGCAGCGCCCTCACCTGCTCGCTCATAGAAGCGCCGCCGATAAGACAAGCGGTGCCCATACCGAAAGGCACGGTGAGGACCTTCATCGCCTCATCGATCTGTAACGCCAATTCACGCGTAGGGGCCAGCACCAGGCCTATTCCCTGTTTCTGCGCAAGTCTCTGTATCATAGGGATGGCGAAAGAATGGGTTTTTCCGGTGCCGGTCTGGGCGATACCGACGATATCCTTTCCCTGCAAAGCCAAAGGTATCGCTTTATACTGTATGGGAGTGGGAACTTTGAATTTTATCCGTTCCAGTATATCCAGGATCTTCGGCGCTATACCCATACCGAAGAAATTCCTCTCTGATTCTGGAGCCGAAGAAACGGCCGGCTCCGCGCCTGTAATACGCTGTGTCATCTTTACTGTTTCCTTTCTATTGGAATTTATCCCGGGCTTGCCTTGCACCATATTCCGGGCTGTTTATTATATCACTCATATCGCAAAGCTTCTATAGGATTTAATTCTGCGGCTTTTTGGGCGGGCCAGATACCGAAAAGAATTCCGATCGCCAGAGAAAAAACGGTGGCAAGCGCTACCGAAGCGGGCAGTATCCTTACCGACCACCCGGCAAATATATTGATCAGGGACGCCGTCCCCACGCCCAGCAGGACGCCGGAGGCGCCGCCTATCAAAGACATCAGCACGGCTTCGATAAGGAACTGCACCATAATATCCTTATGGTTGGCCCCTATCGCCTTGCGCAGACCGATCTCCCGCGTGCGCTCGGTCACCGAAACCAGCATTATATTCATAATTCCGATACCGCCGACGAGAAGCGAGATCGCCGCGATCGACCCCAGAAGAAGCGACATTGTCTGCGCGGTGCTCTCCATCGCCTGTTTCATTTCCGCCATATTGCGTATCTGAAAAGAATCCTCCTGGTTCTTTCCGAGACGGTGGATCTTAATGATCAAAGCCGAGATGGCGTCCTGGGCGGGATCAAGGGTATCCGGAGACTTGGCCTCGACATATATCGTACTTATGTATTCTTTTCCGAAAACCCTGTACATCGCGGTAGTCACGGGGATAAGCACGGTATCGTCCTGGTCCCTGAAAGGGCCGCCTCCTTTTGAAGGAAGAATACCGATCACCCTGAAATTAACCAGATTTATTTTTATTTTCTGGCCTATAGGATCAGAACTGCCGAACAATTCCTTGACCACGGTCGTTCCCAATACCGCCACTTTCTCGCGGGCTTTGATCTCTTCTTCGGTAAAGAACCTTCCCACTTCCGGCGTGAGAGAACGGATGGCCGCGTAAGAGGTCCCGACCCCTTCAACCTGGGTATTCCAGTTCTTGTTGGAGTAAACCAGCTGGCCGCTGCCGGTGACCGACGGGCTGATCCTGGCCACCAGATCGGTGAGTTTTTCTATAGCCGTGATGTCCCTGAAGGTGAAGCGCGCCACCGAACCGGATTCCATCGCTACTCCGTGCAGTTTAGGAGAACCGGGCCTTATTATCAACAAGTTAGACCCCAGGGAGGCCAATTGCTTTTCGATGGATTCTTTAGCGCCCTGGCCCACGGCCATCATCGCGATCACCGCCCCTACGCCGATCAGGATGCCTAAGATCGAAAGAAAAGAGCGCACTTTATGCGTTACCATCGCCGCGCCGGCCTGGCGCAGGTAATCCAGGAATTTCGCCCCTCTGGCAAGGCGTTCCGATCTGGACAATACCGTGTCGATGATCTTCCCCGCGTTCTCCTCCGAAGCCGTTTTATCGGCGGAGGAAGACGAAACATCCTTCTGAACGGAAGAGGAGGATCCAGGGCTGTCGGAAACGATCTTTCCGTCCCGCATAACGATCACGCGTCCGGCGTGGGCGGCCATCTCCGCTTCATGGGTGACCATGATCACGGTCTTGCCTTTACGGTTCAACTCTTTCAGCAGGGAAATGATATCGTCTTTGCTCTTGGAGTCGAGATTACCGGTCGGTTCATCCGCCATCAGGATCAAAGGATCATTGACCAGTGAACGCGCGATCGCCACGCGCTGCTGCTGCCCTCCGGATAATTCGTTGGGACGGTGGCTGATCCTGTCCTCTAATCCGACCTCCACCAGCCGTTCTCTCGCTTTTTCCTTTAGGTGGCGTTTGCCGGCGTAGACAAGCGGTAATTCGGCATTTTCCAGGGCATTCATACGCGGCAGAAGATGGAACTGCTGAAAAACGAAACCCACCAGGCGGTTGCGCACCGCCGATAATTCTTCGTCTGACAACTCGTTCACGCGCCTGCCGCCCAAAAGATACTCTCCGCTGTCCGGACGGTCAAGCATACCCAGCACGTGCATAAGCGTGGATTTACCGGATCCTGACGGCCCCATTATCGCCACGAACTCCCCGGGCGCGACTTTCAGGGAAACATTCTGCAGGGCGCAGACTTCCATCTTGCCCATCCGGTACGTCTTTGAAACGCTCTTTAACTCGATCATTTCTTCCTTGAAGGCATAAAAGGATTGCTCCCCGTGGATTCTTTCTGCGGAAGAGCGTATTTCTTGGTCTTGACCAGGACGCGGTCGTCCGCGGTGAGCCCGGAAACGATCTCCACATCCTTATCGCCGGTAATGCCGGTCGTCACGCGGGTCTTCAGAGGCTCGGCCCCGTTATCCTGCTTCAATAACACATACGGATAGCCGTTATCGTTATGCAAAGCCTCCACAGGGATAAGCAGGGCATTGTCGTTGCTGCGGCTGATAAAATCCACGCTGGCATTCATTCCGGAACGGAAAAAAGCCGGAACAGTTTCCGGGACAAGGTCCACCTTGTAGATCGTGACATTATTGGAAGTCTCCGATTCGTAATAAATATGCTCCACCACGGCGTCGATCTTTGTGTCCGGATAGGCGTCCAGCGAAATCACGGCCTTGGTGTCCAGGGAGATCTTGCCGATATCGGTCTCATCCACCTGGGCCCGCACTATCAGCCTGTCGGAAAGAACGACCACGGCGTCAGAAGTGGTCACGGTTTGTCCCGGCTGCGTGGTGGCGACGATCACCTCCCCGTCGATGGGGGCTAACAGAGGTATCGGCTTATAAGCTTCCTGCCAATACTTCAGCGTCTCTTCGCCTTTACCCCTGGCCGCGTCCAGCAAAGCCGCGCGCTCGGTGGAACTCATCAGCGCAAGGATCTGCCCGGTCTTGACCGTCTCCCCCTCTTTGACCAGAATGGACTCTATACGCCCGGCGACAGGCGGCATTATTTCCAGGCGGTTCTTGGGCAGCACCGTCCCCGTACAGGAGATATAGGTCTTTACGGGGCCGATAACGGGAGCGACTTCCTTCATCACAAAATCATTCTTCTTTTCCTTATGTCCGGCGGATAAAACAGCGTAAACCACGGCAATGATCACCACGATCAACAAAAATATTTTAGGCTTACTGATACGCATATTCCAATGTCTCTCCTTTCGCCGCCACCCATGCCGCTTCCTTCAGCAGGGCGTTGGCCCTGGCGTCAAGAAAAGTCTTCTTCGCCTGCACCAGATTATCTTCGATAATCGTCCAGTTATCGTAATCTATCAATCCGAGGGAATACTGCGATTCGGCTATTTTCGAACGTTCCTCCACGGCCTCCAGGAATTTCTTCTCCACGCCGACAGTCTCAACAGCGTCCCGGAACGCGGCCCAAGCCTCCTCTAACGCCAGGACAATGGAATCCCTGCCGCTGCGTTCATCGGCCCGCGCCTGGTTCCAGGCGGCCTTGGCCTGGCTGACTTCAGCCGATCTTAACCCGCCTTCAAAGACCGGCAGAGATAAACTTACTCCCGCGTTCCATTGTTCGGTTTGCGGAGGCCAGCGTGAACCGCTTTTATTGGCGCCGGCGGTTGCCGACAACTGCGGAAAGAAATCCCCTTGCGCGGCTTTTACGCTGAAAGCCGCGGAGTTGCTTAAAGAAGCCAGCCTCCGCAAAGACGGATGCCCTTCGGCAAGCTTCTCAAAATCCGGTTTCTCCGTCCCACCGCTTACGGCGTCGAGATCGCCGCTGACTGTGATCCCGCGGAAGCTCCCCGCGCCGATCTCTTTCAGCAGGCTGCGCCGCGAGACTTCCAAAGCGCGTTTATTCTGCGCAATTTCCAGTTCCGCCTGCGCGAGATTAGCCTGGGCGGTCAGGAAAGCTCCCCTGTGTTCGATCCCGGACTCATAGCGCAATGTGATCAATTCCAGATTGCTGCGGCGGATCTGATAAATCTCCCCGGATATTTTAAGCGCCTCCTGGGCTTTGAGCAAATTCACAAAAGCCGTGCGCAGGGCCAAACGGACATTCGCGGACGTGTAGTTGAATCTGTATTTTGCGGCTTTCGTATTCTCGACGGCGGACTTGAACTTCTCCCTGGTCTTCAGCCCGTCGAACAAAAGCTGCGTCCCGCTCAATCCATAACTGTAAGTATCCTGCGATTTCGACGTGCCCGCATCCAGACTGGAATCCACCTGCGGCAGCATTCCGCTAAAAGAGATCTTTTCCCCCGCCTCGTATTGTTTTACCGATTCAAGCGCAGAGATCAGGTCAGGATGATTGACCGAAGCCTCTTTCACGCACGCTTCCCAGGTCAATTCTTCCCCGGCAAAAACCGGCGCGGCGCAAGAAAAGACGGCCGCCAGAACAAACGTGAATATGTTTTTAATATTGATCCTCATCATTTAATGAAGCTCCCCGGGCTAATCCTTCGGCGAAGTTTATCCTGAGCGAATTAGACTTTGCGTACCATTAAAACCTGTCGAAGGGCTCAGGACAGGCGCCCGGGGTTTCTTTGTTACTTAAGCGGAATTCCTCCGAAGCAGTCCCCCACTTTGCGCAGTCCTGCGCATTCATCCCGGGGTCTTCTGCGCAGGAGAATAATAACCTCTTAATCTTAATTAGACAATATGCATAACGAAAAAGTTACTTTCCCCGGTTATTTCCGCAGGCTTTTCGTAATCTCGGCATCTCAATCGTAATATTATACCCCATTAAAGGAAAGAAGGACATAAGTAAATGAATACTCCCCGGACTAATCCTTCGACTTTGCTCAGGACAGGCGTCCGGGGTTTCTTTCCTGAATTATTACCCGCCACTAAAGCATTGTCGGGCTTTGCCCGCCATTAAAATAACGGCTACGGCTATGGTAACGAAGCCCGTATCGGTTTTCGGTTACGGTTACGTCTTTCAAACCGTCAAACGTAAGACGATTGACGATACGGGTGTCGTAACCGACAAACGACAACCGGGTTTTAAAATCGGCTACGGCTATGGTAACGAAGCCCGTATCGGTTTTCGGTTACGGTAACGTCAGAAAGCCGTAACCGTCCGCCATTAAAACATTGGCGAGACTTCGTTACCGAGTGATTAAACGTCCGCCACTGAAACATTGGCGAGACTAAAACAAGGGTATCGTGACCGTAACCTATAGACGATATTAATACTCGGCATTCGGGAATTCTGCGCTCCGATTAAAGGCGGTGCTAAGGCTGGGTCTTAAAAAGCAGCGGCTGAAACACGAGACATAAAAGATAAAATTTTTCGTCCCGTCATTGTTTCTTGTCCTTCATACTTCGCGCTTCATTTGTCTTTCCTGCCCCCGGTTAACCTATCCCCAGATCAATAGGCACTCTGCCCAGGGATTTAAGAAGCTGCATAGTCCCTTCGACCTGCAAAGAGATATCTTCTCCGGAGTGCGCCCTGGAGGGATAGATAGAATAAAGCGGCCTGTAGGACAACGGAGTGAGATTAAGCATCAGCGAATTGGCGCCGGAAAGCAGGCCTTTTCTGCGGGCGCCGGGGGCAAGTGTCTCCGCCGCGGTAGTCAACAATATCTTGGTCTCGGCAGGGGCGGCGATCCTGGCCAAAGCCAGGACTTTAAATAATTCATCCTCGGACGGGGCGCTCATTCCCGAAAGCGGAGTTCCGGGATGCGGCAATACCGGGCCGAAGCTGAACATCTCGGCGTTCAACTCCGCGGCCAGATGAATATCGTTTATTATGTCCCGGGGTGTCTGGCCGGGCAGGCCGATCAAGCCGCCGGTGATGATCAGATATCCCATACGGTAAGCCTCCCTGATCAGATTAACGCGGCTCTCCAGTTCGTATCCGGGATGCAGCGATCGGTAAAGCGCGGGATTGGAAGTCTCGAAACGCATTAAAAGACCGCGTGCCCCTGCGGAAAAGAGTTCCGAAAGTCCGGTCCCGCCTATTTCCCCGAAACTCACCAATACCAGCAGCGGATATTTTTCCTTAATGGCGCGGATCAAGCCGGACAACCCTTCGATGTCCGCCTGCGTCTGTTCCCCGCTTTGCAGCACGACCGCTTTAAAACCGTGGCGTTCCACGGCTTCCCCCACGCAGGAAAGCACCTCTTCTTTGGTCATTCGATAACGCGAAAGCCGTTTGTTATGGGAGGATATACCGCAATAAACACAGTTGCGCGCGCAGCGGTTGGAGATCTCCAGGATGCCGTGCACGCAGCAGGCGTTACGGTGGTATTTCTGCCTCAAAAAATTGGCCGTTTTCAGCAACAGCCCTACCTGCTGCGGGTCTTTCAGCCCGAGTAAATAAAGCATCTCCGCGTCGCTTAGTTCAGTTCCGGCGCAGGCTTTATCGAGGATACGGTCCAGTTCCGGGACGCCGCTGGCGCGGCTCTCCGACAGGCGGGAATGCTGCAGGTCCACTTCATTAAGCTGCAGGAATAGTTCATGCCAGGTGGAAAGGATATCCAAGGCTTCCGCGGCCGGCACCTTCTGTATGACGTAACCTCCCTGGGCATAAACATAGTCGCCGACAGACAGGCCGGAAAGCTCATTGACCGCTTTTTTCTTTTCTCCGAAATAATCTATGACCGCGGTTTTGCCGCTGAAAGAAGATACTTTACCGGGGATGGCGTAACACATTACTCTTTAAGATTCGATCTCGATATTCTCGACATAAAATTCTTTACCGGTGCGGTTCAGGAACCCCATACTGCAGCAGACAGGACAGTTCAGATCAGACCCTTTGCGTTCAAAATCATTGCCGCATTTACGGCAGGTAAGTTTCTGGGCTACCGGCTTGAAAATAAGCTTCGCTCCGGCGGCAGGGGTGTTTTCGGTGAAATTCTCGAAATAAAGCCTGACGCACCCTTCGTCAAAACCGCACTGCTCGCCCATCGCCAGGGTAACCGCGGTAATTTTTTTGGCGCCGGAGGCGGCTGCCTTCTCCAGCACCTGTTTGACCATAGCCTCCACGATATGCGCCTCATGCATCGCCGTGAATTTCCTCTTCTTTCTTCAAGGCCGGGGCCGCGTATTGATTATTCATAGAAAGACACTTTTTGGGGCAGGCTTCCACGCAGTATCCGCAGGCTATGCAGCGGTGGCGGCTGATCTGCCATTTCTTCTGCGCCCTGTCCACCGTGATCGCCGCGCTGGGGCATTTACGCTGGCACATCCCGCAGAAAATACAATCCTTCACCGCGATGGAAACGCTGCCGCGGGTATTCTTATAATAAACGCGCGGGACAAACGGATACCTGCGCGTGGCAGGCGCCCGGAAAATGTTCTTAATGACCATGGCCGTCATCCGGAAAAAAGGCATCTTTATCTTTCTGTGCAGCTGATGCACGGGTCTATCGTCAATACCAATACCGGCACATCCGCCAGTTCGTGGCCGGGCAATATCTTCACCAAAGCCGGGATATTGGCGAAAGTCGGGGTCCGCACGCGCAGTCGTTTCAGGAATTTTCCGCCGTCGGCCTTGAAATAGTAAACCACTTCTCCCCTGGGCTGTTCGGTGCGGGCGAAATATTCGCCCTGGGGGAAACCGGAGACCTTATTCTCGATAGCGCCTTCCGGGATCGAACCTGCGGCCTGTCTGATGATCTCTATGGACTGGAAGATCTCTTTAATGCGCACGGAACAACGCGAATAACAATCCCCTGCCGTTTCGGTAACAGGGGAAAATTCCATCCGCGGATAAGCGGCATAGCCGAGCTTGCGCATATCCTGCGCCACTCCGGAAGCGCGCGCCGTCGGCCCTACCGCGCCCAACAGATAAGCCTCATCCCTGCTAAGTTTACCGACCCCGGAAAGCCTGTGCCTGACCGAGGCGTCGCGCAGGAAAACATCCGCGATAGCGCGTATCCTTACGGAATAATCTTCGAGTTTAACGGTTATCGCCTTAAGCGAAGCATTATCAATATCCTTCCTTACCCCTCCCACCTTGCACGACCCGAAGATCACCCTGCCGCCGGTGGTTTCTTCGATAATATCCAGCACCAGTTCCCTGATACGCCAGGATTCCATAAATAACGACTCGAAACCGAAAGCGTCCGCCATCAGCCCCAGCCATAATAGATGACTGTGCACCCTGGACAATTCCGACCAGACCACCCTTAAGTAAGAAGCCCTCTCCGGAACATCTATATTCATCAGCTTTTCTATTCCGAGAGAATAGGTCATCCCGTGGATGAAACTGCAGATACCGCAGATACGTTCGGCGACAAAGACATACTCCTGGAAATCTTTCTTCTCGACCAGCTTCTCCAGGCCCCTGTGCACGAACCCCACTGAAGGCACGGCCTCCACAACTTTCTCGTCTTCAACTACCAGATCCAGGTGCACCGGCTCGGGCAGGACAGGATGCTGCGGTCCGAAAGGTATGATTGTGCGTTTGCTCATTTGTTCTCCCCGAAAGGATGTTTTACCGCAGTGCGGTAAAACTTACCCTGGTAATCCACGGCTATGCCTTTGACGGCGATCCCGAAAAGGTCGCTGATCTCGTTCTCATAAAGGAACGCGCTCCAGTATATTCCGCTGATACTTTTCAATTCCGCAGACTGCAAGGGAAGGGTTATTTTAATATTGGTGAACCGGTAATCCTTATCGAAAGAATAATTGACCTCGAAAGCGGTCTCCGTCTTCGTGGCGCCGATCTGCACCAGGCGCCATCCCTCCTCTTTCATTCCCCGCACCAGCGAAAAAAGCTCCTCTTGCCCGCCGGCAATCAAGAATGCCTGTTCTTCTTTCATTACTCTTCCTTCTTCCCGGGTTTCTGCAGATAAATACGGTCCCGTTTATCCGATACCTTGGCGCTTTTGAACGGCTTATAACCAAGCTGCTTGTAAAAAAAGATGTTCCTCTTGCTCTTGTGCCCGGTAAACACTTCGTAATCGCCGGCGGAGGGGAATTCCGCTTCCACCGCGCGCATCAATTTCCTGCCTATGCCTAAATTCTGGTATGTCGGATGCACCACCAGCCTGCCGATACGCAGCACCCCGTCCTCCAGAGAAGCCCGCACAGAACCGACGATGCGGCCGTCCATTACCGCTTTCAGAAAAAGCTTACTCTTGAAATCGGCCTTCAATTCTTCCAGCGTCTGCTTAAGAGGCGAAAGATTGAAATCATTATATATCTCCGCCTCGCTCTGGAAAGCCAGTTTCTGCAGGACCAGTATCTGCTCCGCGTCCTCTATCCCGGCGGCGGTTATCTCAAGATGTTCCAGCCCGGAGGACATTGACTTGAATTTCCGGCGTTTCTCGGTCAGCACTCCCAGGGCCTTTACCACCCCGTCTATTATCGCTTCCGGACGCGCCGCGCACCCCGGCACATAAACATCCACCGGCAGCACGCTGTCCACCCCGCCTCCGACGTTATAACACTCGCTGAAGATCCCGCCGCTGGAGGCGCAGGCGCCGATAGCGACCACGGCCTTGGGGTCGGGCATCTGCGCGTAGATATTCTGGATGACTTCCTTGTTCTGTTCATTGACGGAGCCGGTGATCACCAGGATATCGGCGTGCTTGGGATTACCGGTGTTGATGATGCCGAAACGTTCCACGTCGTAAACCGGGGTCAAACACGCAAGCACTTCTATATCGCAGCCGTTACAGCTGGAAGCGTCGTAATGTATTATCCACGGTGACTTATTGAAATGCGGCATATTTTACCTCGGAATAAAATATAAAACCAGGATATTACCGAATCCCAGCAAAAGGGCTGCGCTCCAGGAGACCGCCATCAGCATCTGCCATTTTACTCTCGCGAACACGTTATCGATCAACACCACCAGAAAATAAGATATCAGGCAGGCGGCTGCCCCGGCTGCCGGTTTATAAGCGAAGAAAAGATACAGCAACCCGAGCACCAGCACCAGTTCGTACCAGTGGGCGACCTCGATCATCGCCAGGGCCCTGCCGGAAAACTCGGTAGTGATCCCCTTGACGATCTCCTGATGCCCGTGGTGCGAAGTGGAGATATCGAACGGGGATTTCCTGAATTTTACCGCCAGGATAAAAAAGAAACTGATAAAAAGACCGGGCAGCATAACTATCAGCGGTCCGGGAAAAGAAATAATATCGGAAACGGAGAAACTGCCGGTTACCATATACATCCCGATCGCCGACAGAAGCACCGCCGGCTCATATGAGACCATCTGCAGCAATTCACGGTTGGAGCCGACGAAACTGTACGGAGAACTGGCTTTGTATCCGCCGAGCACGAAGAATATCCCGGCCAGGGTAAAGGCGAAGATCACCAGCAGCAGGTCGCCGCCGGTAAAGAACAGCCCTCCGGAAAAGACCGCAAAGATCAAAAAGAACAGAATATAAAAATTCTGCGACCTGCGCACGACAAGTTCTTCCTTGTCCATCAGCTTAAAAACGTCGAAGAAAGGCTGCAGCAAAGGCGGTCCGATCCTGCCCTGCATACGCGCGGTCAGCTTGCGGTCAAGGCCGCTGATCAACCCTCCGGCGATCGGGGCCGCTATTAAATATACAAGCAAGGCGATAAAGGTCTTCATGGTTTTGAGATAAGCAGCATTACGGCCAGCAGCGCCAGGGACACGATCACTCCGTATTTAAACAGTCTGGCTTCCCCGAAATATTTAGTGAGATAATAACTCCTTAATTCCATATCCTTCACCGCATCTCCCGCACCGCGGAACTGCGTGTGCGAATCGGCGTTGGCGCCGCCTAAATAGGCGTCCACCACTTTTACCCGTTTGCCGTAATTAATGAAACTTAACGGAAAGAGCGCGAGCATCCCCAGCATAATCGTCATAATCAGCACATTGCCGTGGCTCATAGTAAAAGTCCTGCCGTAGATCTCGATCACGTAAGGCTCGATGAGGAACGCCGAGACCGCCGGAAAGAACCCGCAGACTCCCACGGTCAAAGCCGCCAGCGCGCCCAGGCTCATCCATTCGCTGCTGTGCACCCCGTCTTCCAGCCGTTCCTGTTCCTGCGTGACGGTAATAAGCTTCCCCATCCATTTGACCCAGAACAAAAGGGACACGGAACTGCCGAAGACCACGAACACCGCCAGCAGCGGGTTATAATCCACCAAAGCCTTTAACACTGCCCATTTGCTGATCAGCATCCCGAAAGGCGCCAGGAACATCCCGGCCATCCCGATCTGCACCATAATGGAGATCTTCGGCATACTCACCACCAGTCCCGCCATCTGTTCTATATCGCGGCTGCCCACCTTATGTTCGATCGTGCCCACGCAGAGGAAAAGCAGGCATTTCGCCAGGGCGTGGAAAATGATCAAAAGCGCCGCCGCCCACAACGCCTCGTAAGTGCCCACCCCGGCGCAGAGCACGATAAGCCCCAGGTTGGCGATCGTCGAATAAGCGAGTATCTTCTTGGCGTCGCTCTGCGTCACGGCTATCAAAGAACCGATCAGGAAAGTCAGTCCCCCGATCAAAGAAAGCATAAATCCCACCAGGCTGCCCTGTAAAAGCGCGGCAAAACGCACGATGATATAAACCCCGGCCTTGACCATCGTGCTGGAATGCAGCAGGGCCGATACCGGAGTCGGCGCGACCATCGCCCCCAGCAGCCAGGAAGAAAAAGGCATCTGCGCCGATTTTATCAGCCCGGCAACGCTTATCAGTGCCACCGGCAGCATTACCGCATTCTTGGCCTCAAACGGTATTTTGCTCAACTCCGCCACGCCTAAAGAAGAAAGATACCAGATGGCCGCGGAAAGGAACAATCCTCCCAAGAGGTTATAATTCAGGGCCCTGAAAGCGCTATTGCCGGCTTCCTCCGTCCCCTTATAGCCGATGAGTATGAAAGAACTGAAAGTGGTTACCTCCCAGAAGAAATAAAGCCACTTGAGATTATTCGAGAACACCAGGCCGAACATCGCCGACATAAACAGGAAGATGATAAAAAAGAAACTGCCGCGTTTATCCGGCAATTCATTGTGAAAATGACGGTGAAAGTCGCGCATATACCCGGTGGCGTACACGCAGATCAGACTGCCGATGATCCCCACCACCATGGTCATAATAATGGAAAGCTTATCCACGAAGAGATTATATTCCGCGCTCACCCGGTGCGCGGCCCCGGCTTCAAGAAGAAACATCAGCAGGAACTGCAATGCCAACAGTGATAAGGTAAGTTTACGGCGGGAACGCAGGGCGAGAAAAAGCATATAACCGCCCATAGCCAGTTCTGCCCAGAGCATTATCTTATCCACCAGGGGGAGATCAAAAACAAAATAGACGATCTCTTTGTGAAAATTAGTGACCGGCAAAATCAAAGAAGCCGCGCAGATGCCTGCGGCCCCGGCGATCACCACCCCGTCACGCAGGAGCGGTTTCCGGACCAGAAGACAAAGCAAGGCTATCAAAAGCGGAAAAAGTATCAGAAACAATATATTCTGCATAAATGACCCCGTTAATTTCCTGTTAGCGGCCACGGGCCCCCGCCCGTTACTCATTAACAAAAAAAAGACCCCGGCTCAACTCCGGGGCGCTGTACCGAGAGCTTATCGAATCCCTTACAAAGCGGCTAAAAGCGGAGCGGGATAATAAAAAAAGACGTCCCTATTCTGAACGCCTTTGTATTCTATTTTCAACACTCCATTGTGTTATTTATTTATACCACCGCAGGCGTTAACTGTCAAGTTCAAAATATTCTGGCCGGGGAGTTAAAAAACGTCCTGCGGTCGATAGTCAGCAGTACTAACGACCGCAGGACGCCAAATGAAGCAGTCCCCCCTCTTTGCGCAATCCTGCGCATTCATCCCGTGGTCTTCTGCGCAGAAGAATAATAAATAACTCTTCAGCGTTTCTTATCGGATTGCTTTTTATTACCGACGACGGAAGCGTCGAGGCCGGGAATAGGAACCGACATAATAGTCAATCCGCCGTTATTATTCGTATTGCTATTATTATTGTTGTTACCGGTCTGTGTTCCGGTTCCCTGATCACTCATCGGGTGTACCCCACCCTCCTCGGCAACTTTCAAGAATTCCTTTAATTGCTTCGCGTCCGTGATCCCTTCGACCGTCACGGATTGTCCGTCCTTGGTGGTGGTCGTAGTCGTCTTACTGAAAGCGATATTACGGAACTTTATCGTAATCTGGTTCCCGCGGGTAACGCTTTCCGATGTCCCGATACTCCCGCCGGCCTTGCCTTGCACGGGCGAAGCGGTTACCGGGGTCAATTCCACATAGAGCTTACCATCCTTGGACTTGGACGCGGATACATTGAAAACCACCTCTGCTTCGGAAGCCATCAATCCTGACTTGAATTCTTGATTATTATTTGCCTGCAACTCCGCCTGCTTCATAAATACCAATCCCGTACCCACTGATTTTAAGGCATCCTCCAGCGTTATCGCCCCGGCCTTGGGTTCGGTTACGGTCGCGCAGCCCAAAGATAAGAACGGAATAACCATCAACAACAAGAATCCCCGCATTTCCGCCTCCTTCTTCACTGTGTATCCAAGAACATTTTCCAGCAGCACAACAAAAAACCCCCGTCTTTAAACGAGGGTTCAGACACTAAACTTATAGGAGAACCGCCGGCGATGTGCATACCGCGGTTGAAAACCACAACCTATGTTATTTCCACTCATAGTTGTGACCCTTCCTAAAAATAATATTTATAAAGAACTCTATCCCGGCATTCTTCCATACCCGGGCTGTATTGTCAAGGGATTTAGTCTCTAACAATATGCTTATTAAGCAAACGCCTCTTGCGCTGGAGCAAAACAGCGTAATGAATACTCCCCGTACTAAAGTCCGGGGTTTCTTTCCTGAATTATTACCCGCCACTAAAGCATTGTCGGGCTTTGCCCGCCATTAAAATAACGGCTACGGCTATGGTAACGAAGCCCGTATCGGTTTTCGGTTACGGTAACGTCAGAAAGCCGTAACCGTTACCGATAGACGATATTAATACTCAACATTCGGGAATTCTGCGCTCCTATTAAATCTTCTTCGATGACAACCTCCGGTGCAAAAGCTTCAATAATTCCAGCCAGAGCAGACTGAACGCGGCTGCGGCCAGGACAAGGGCTATGCCGCCGGCGGAGACAGCCGAGAAATGAAAAAGGCTGCGGGTAAACGGCAGCCAAAGGATCAGCACAAGCGCGGTCAAAGCGCCGCAGACGACCAGCCAGAGCGCGAGGTTCTTTCCTTTTATCACAAAAAAGAGATTCCTGGACCAGGAAAGATTGGTGACGATCAGCATAATATTGCACAATACCAGGGCGACAAAAGTCAGGGTGCGCGCAGTGCCTTCATCTTGGCCGCTGCGCAGGGCGTAAACGAACAAAGCGAAAACCACCGCCAGCACACCCAGCCCCTGCAGCAGACTGAAGATCAGTGCCTTTTTGTTGAACAACGGTTCGTCGAGTTTACGCGGCGGGACCTTCATACTTCCCGGTTCCTGGGGATGCGATTCGAAGACCGTCGAACAGGCCGGGTCTATGATCAATTCCAGAAAAGCGATATGCGCCGGCAGAAGCACTATCGGCATCTGCAGCAAAACCGGAAGGAACGAGATACCGGCTATCGGAATGTGCACGGCAAAGATGTAAGCGATGGCTTTCTTGAGATTATCGAAGATCCTGCGGCCTAAACGCACGGCGTGCACTATTGAGGAGAAATCGTCATCCAGCAGCACCAGCGCCGAGGCTTCCCTGGCCACGTCCGTGCCGTGTTTGCCCATCGCGATGCCGATATGCGCCGATTTCAAGGCGGGTGCGTCGTTCACCCCGTCGCCGGTCATCGCCACCACCTCGCCGTTGGCTTTCAGGGCGTCGATGATCGCCAGTTTCTGCTCCGGGACCATCCTGGGAAAAATATTCACTTTCCTGATCTTTATCTTCAGCTCTTCCGGGGACATACATTCCAGTTCCTGCCCGGTGATATATTCACGCGGGTTCTTCAGGCCGATCTGACAGGCGATATTCACCGCCGTAGCCGGGTAATCCCCGGTGATCATTATCACGCGGATACCGGCGTCATACGCTTCCCGTATCGCCAGGGGCACCGCCGGACGCACCGGATCGCTGAAACCCAGCAGGCCGATGAACTCGAATACAAAATCATGCTGCTTGTCGGGAAGTTCGGTCTTTCTGAAGGCCGCCCTGGCCACGCCCAGAACGCGCAATCCCCTCTCTGCCATCATCTCTATCTGCCCGGAGAGTTCCCGTTTAGCGCTTTCGTTGAAATGACAAAGGTCGGCCACCGCTTCCGGGGCACCCTTGGCGGCAATAATATAATTCTGTCTGTCGGGAGACTCCCAGACATGGGAAAGCGCGAACAATTCCTTAGATAAAGGATATTCCTTGACCAGCGTCCAGTTATGATGGATATGTTCGCTGCCGGAAAGGTATAACTCCCCTGCCCGTTTCAATTCCTTTTCGATCGGGTCAAAAGGATCTTTCTGGCTCGCCAGGATGCCGTATTCCAGGACATCGTGGAATTTATCAGCCACCGGGATTGATTCATCATCGCCAAACCAAAGGTAGGCCCTGGAAGAAAACAACCCGCTCAACTTCATAGTGTTCAGCGTGAGCGTCCCGGTTTTATCGACGCAAAGCACGCTGGCCGCGCCCAATGTTTCTATCGCCGGGGCCCGCCTGGTAAGCACATTATTGCGGGAAATACGCCACGCGCCCAGGGTAAGAAAGATCACCAGCACCACCGGGAACTCCTCCGGGAGAACCGCCATACCCAGAGTAAGCCCGGAAAGTATCCCTCCCAGCCAATTCCCCCTGGTCAAACCGTAAAGGACAATAACGAGAGAACAAAGAACGATCCCGGCCAGGAAGAAATCGCGCACTATACGGGAAGTTTCTTTCTGCAGAAGCGTATCTTCACCGCGGATATTTTCCAGGGCCCTGCCGATCTTGCCCATCTCGGTATGGCTGCCTATACGGGAGACCTCGGCAATACCATGCCCCTGCACCACCAGCGTGCCGGAATAGACAAACGGCAGATCGTCCCCGCCGGGCCGGCGGCTTTCCTGCGCGCCGTCCCACTCCGTCTTGCGCACGGGCACGGACTCTCCCGTCAAAAGCGATTCATCCAGGGAAAGATTCGAACAGGACATAACTACCGCGTCTGCAGGCACCCTGTCCCCTTCGTGCAGCACGATCGTGTCGCCCCTGGCGACTTCCCTGCCGGCGATCCTTTTTTGCGCTCCATCCCTGATCACCAGCGCGCGCGGACTGGAGAGATTACGCAAGGCCTCCAGCGTCCTTTCAGTCTTTCTCTCCTGATAAACGGTGATCCCGATGACCACAAAAACGAAACTGATCAGCATCAGGGCGTCCCGGGTCTCGCCTAAAAATAAATAAACCAGGCCGCTGCCGACAAGCAAAAGCAGCATCGGCTCCCGGACCACCCCGAAGAAAATCTGCAGAATATTCTTTTTTTTCTGGGAAGGAAGTTCGTTATATCCTTCGCTGCGGAGCCTGCGTGCGGCCTCGATCTCGCTCAAACCCGGGGAAGTTCCTTTCGGGGACACCATTATCATTGCTCTCCTTCCGGAGAATCATTTCCAATCATAAATGAATACTCCTCAAAAGGTATCCCTTTAGGGAACGTCCCCAAGAGTTTTAACTATGGTTTGCGCGAAAGCCTGCGCGGAGGCAGGACCGTCTGCGGTAATGATCTTTCCGTCCTTTTCCACGGAATTGCCGGTATAAACAGCCCCTCCGGACAAAAGATACTGCTCTTCGCCGGGAAAAACGGTGGCCTTGCGGCCCTTCAGCACTCCGGCGTTGGCAAGGATGACCGGGGCAATACAGATAGCGCCCAATAAACGTCCGGAAGAAACGGTATCAACGGCCAGTTTTTGCGCCGCCGGGTCATTAAATAATACCTCGGCGCCCGGCCCTCCGATGAAGATCACGGCAGCGTAATCCGAGGCTTTAATATCGCCGATCTTTTTTTCGCAGACCGCTTTAGTCCCTGCGACCCCGGAAGCTTCGCCGGTCGAAGAAGAAACCACAACGCAGCCTATGCCTGCGGAAACCAGCGCGTCCCTCACCGGCAGGAATTCCTTTTCCTGAAAACCTCTTTGCGCCACTACCACCGCCGCCTGTTTAGCGCCGACATTGCCCGCTCCGGCGGGAGAACCCGCGGAAATAACGGAAACCGCCGCGCAGGCCGCAATTATCTTTTTCATATCGCTCACTCCCATGTATTGACCACCAGGAATTTTTTTTCCCCGGCGGAAAGCGTGAAACGCCCCAGTTCCAGAACGGCAAGCTGTCTTGCCCCGCCGTCTGAAGTCTGCAGGGAAAGATCGTATACTCCCGGTTCAAGCAGCAGCCTGGCCGCGCGTATCTCCGCCGGCAGGGTCTGCCAGGAACGCAGATCGGCCCTGTTGGAAAAAACATTAAAAAGGCTGCTTACAATCTTAAACCCCAACGCGGTATTCTCGCCCCTGTTCTCCTCTATCTGCCGCTCCGCCGCCTTTTCAAGGACGTACTTTCCCGCGGAAGATATCAGCATCTTGGCGATCACCCTGGCTCTTCTGTTATCAAGGTTCTGTTCGGCGATCCCGCAGATATCCTCAACCGGCTCCGTGGCGGCATTAAAGACCGGCCCGGAACCGCCGCGCGCCGAAAGAACGGAGGCCTTGACCAGATTAGGCCTGCGTTCGTAACCCGGGAAAGCCAGGCTGACGACATAACCGTCGGGCAGAGGCACGGGAAACGCCAATTCGGTCTTATAAGGCGCCCTTCCGTTATAATTTATCAGGATAACCTCGGCCTTTTTTTCTTTCTCCGGGATGGGAATAAACGGCACTGCGCCATAGTTAGAAGCGGATCCCTGCAGTTCACGGTTCCCCATCAACTGGCCGGCGGCCAGCAGGTTCTGCTTCAATAAACCGGGGAGATCCAGACCGTAATCGCGTTTATAGCCGGCGCTGTAAGTTTCCGCGGACTTGGAGTAAGAAATAAAGGCGTCGTTATACCCCTGCCGGTTTTTTTCCGTCTCATAAAGCATACCGGCGAGCAGGCGCGCGAAGGCGTCCTCTTTATAAACGTTTTTCTGCCCGTCCTGATAACGGCCGTTGATCAGGCGCAGTTGTTCATCCACCTGCCTGGCTTCGACCAGCGCTTCATTGAAATCGCCGAGCATACAGTAATTCAGGGACTGAAAAACATTGATCAGCACCCTTTCGAAGTCCTCGCCGCGGTAAGGAGCGAGGTAGTCGTTCACAAGCCAGGTCGCGGCTTCTTTCGTCAGAGAACGGGTATAAAGCGCGTCATACTCCTGCTTGGCCTGTTCGAAAGCGGCGATACTGCCGCGGTAGTCGCCGCTTACATGGAGCACATATCCTCTATCTAAGAAATATAGCAGCCTGTTGCCGCTGCCGTAGGATGCGGGGCCTTTATCAAGCAATTCCCTGGCGCGGGCGTAATCCCCGGACGACAAGGAATCGCTTATCTTGGCGCCCATACGCACGGAAGCGCAGGATATATTCAACAGAATTAAGCAGCAGGATACCGCGGCGCATAAAAAACGCAGTATCTTATTCATCATGGTAGGCGGCATTTAAAGCTGCCTTAAAGACCGAAAGCGCTGCGGGAAACTATTTTCTTTATTTCCTTCTGGCCGATCCAGGTTTTCTCATTAGTGGTCAGGTTGACCAACTCCAGGTTCACCTGATAGAGAATGACGTATTTCCCCTTGATCTCATCCTTGACGGAATTAATATCCCCCTGCAGCATAAAATCGGCCCCGGTCTCAAAGAACTGCGGTTTGGCGGTCTCTTTGGAAGCGTATTGCGCCTGATCTGCCTTTTCCGCCCGTAATTCCTGGCGGCTGACGCTGTCGGAAACGAATTTAACCTTACCGGAATTCAACAGGCTTCTCTGCAGATCGCTGACAAAGACCCCGGAATTGATATGCTCCGACGTTCTGTTCACGACAGTGCCGATTATCACTACCGGCATCCTGCCGCTGCCGATATTGAATTGGTTCAGCCAGGGGCGGTCAAGGCAGTCCCGGATCATCTCTTCGGCGACCATACGCGAATCACTGTCGTTCCAATTGCCGCTAAGATCAACGGTCTTCTCCGTGTCGGTGCGCTTTACTTTTATCGAAGAACACCCGCAGCACGCCCCCGCCAGGAACGCGGCCGCCATAATGCAGCAAACGAATGAACGCATAACTGACCTCCTTGAATAATATGGCCGGATAAATTACACTCAGCCTAAGGCGGATCAACGGCCTCTTTATCCGCCGGCTGAAAAGTAGACTCTGCTGAAGCGTTGACGAGACTAAAATGAAGCTCTCCGGGCTAATCCTTCGGCGAAGTTTACCCTGAGCGGATTAGACTTTGCTCACCAATGAATACTCCCCGGACTGATCCTTCGACTTTGCTCAGGACAGGCGTCCGGGGTTTCTTTCCTGAATTATTACCCGCCACTAAAGCATTGTCGGGCTTTGCCCGCCATTAAAATAACGGCAACGGCTATGGTAACGAAGCCCGTATCGGTTTTCGGTCACGGTTACGTCTTTCAAACCGTCAAACGTAAGACGATTGACGATACGGGTGTCGTAACCGACAAACGACAACCGGGTTTTAAAATCGACTACGGCTATGGTAACGAAGCCCGTATCGGTTTTCGGTTACGGTAACGTCAGAAAGCCGTAACCGTCCGCCATTAAAACATTGGCGAGACTAAAACAAGGGTATCGTGACCGTAACCGATAGACGATATTAATACTCGCCATTCGGGAATTCTGCGCTCCGATTAAAATATTATAGGCCGCCGGAAAGGCATGTCAAGCGGAATGGCCGATACGTTCAAGTTCGAAGAAAAGGGCGCTGCCGTTGGCCTTAAGCCACTTTCTGCCTTCCCGGTACCCGGGCAGGATCACCTCGACAAGCTTCCAGAAAATACGGGAATGATCGCGCCGGCGTAAATGGGCGAGTTCGTGGGCGACCACATAATCCACGACAAACAGAGGGGCCATAGCCAGCCGCCAATTAAAACGGAGAACATTGTTCTTACCGCAGACGCCCCAGCGGCAGCGGGCATCGCTTAAAGCGAATCCCGCATAACTAAGACCGGACTGAACGGCATAACAATTCAAGCGCGCGCCGATGATCTTCTCCGCCTGCCGCCTGTACCAGGCGCCGAACAATTTAGCAGCATCGGCAGGCAGAACGCCGCCGCCGAGCCTGAATTCCCTGCCGTCAAAGGAAAGAGCTTCTGCGCTTCCTTCCCGCAGGATCACTTTATAGTTGTTTCCCAAATAAGGGATCTCCGCCCCGATATTCAGGCGGCGGGACGCTGCCTCCAGCGCGGCGCGGCGGCGTTTGCGTATTATCCAATTCATCCTCGGCAACGCCAGCCTCCCGGCGGCTGAATCCGGCAGAAAGAAAGGGACGCGCATAATCACTTCACCGTCCGGCTTGACGATCAGCGCGCAGGTCTTCCTGTCCCGGCTGCGTATGATCTTTATATCACTGGGAGAAAATTCCATATTCCAAGAACACGGTAACGGCTACGGTAACGAAACCCGTTCCGATTTCCGGTTACGGTAACGTTAAAAAATACCGCAACCTTTTGACGATTTACCAAACGTCCACCATTGAAGCGCTGTCGAGACTTCGTCCGCCTCTAAAGCTTTGGCAAGACTAAAATGAAGCTCCCCGGGCTTCAACCCGGGGTTTCTCTGCTATTTGAGCGGAATTTCTCCGAAGCAGTCACCTTCTTTGTGTAGTGATACCTTTCCGTTCACACCACGCGCATTCATCCCGTGGTCTTCTGCGTAGGAGAATAAGGGCATCGCGTAGCCAACAGACGATCTAACGGCTAAGGTAAAGATAAACTATGACAAGTCCCCGGTATGGTGCTTCACGACCTTGCCCTCCACCATATAAATAATATCCTCGGCGATGTTGGTGGCGTGGTCGCAGATACGCTCCAGATGCCGCGCGATCAGAAGCAAAGGCACCGCCCTGGAAGCGGTGCTGATGTCCTTGGCCATATAATCGTTGATCAACTCGTCCTGGACGAGGTTACGCAGCCTGTCCGCTTCGGAATCGGCGCTCATCACCTGCTTTGCCAGGGAAACATCGCGTTTAACGAAGGCGTCGATGGCGTCGCGCACCATATTCTGCGCCACCACGGACAGTTTTGGGATATCTATCAACGGTTTAAGTATAGGTTTCTCGATCAATTCCAAAGCGCGCTGGGAGATATCCACCGCCAGGTCCGCGATACGCTCAAGCTCCGAGTTTATCTTCATCCCGGTGGTTATGAAACGCAGGTCGCCCGCCATCGGCTGATGCCTGGCGATCAGATCGATGCACTTCTCGTCCACTTCCAGTTCCAGCCTGTCGATCTTGTCGTCGGTGTCGATCACCTCCTGCGCGCGGCTTTTATCCCGGTTTTTCAGCGCCTCGATCGAATTAAAAATAGCCTCCTGCGCCATAGCCGCCATCCGGAGCAGTTCTTTACGCAGATTTCCCAGTTCTTCGTCAAAATGCCTTTCCATCATTACCTCTCTTTCAAACGTGTATTATCCCGGAATTACTCTATAAGATCCGTATTCCTTATCCCGGATCACCCCGGGTTATCCGTATCTGCCGGTTATGTAATCTTCCGTGCGCCGGTCATCCGGCTTGGTGAATATCCGTTCGGTCCTGCCGAACTCAACCAATTCTCCCAGAAGTATGAAACCCGTATCATCGGAAATGCGCGCCGCCTGCTGCATACTATGCGTGACGATCACGATAGTGTAATCGCGCTTCAATTCGCGCATCAGCTCTTCTATGCGCTGGGTTGCCTGCGGGTCCAGGGCCGAACACGGTTCATCCATAAGCAGGATATCCGGCTTTACCGCCAGCAGGCGCGCGATGCACAACCGCTGTTTCTGCTCCAGGGAAAGCCCGAGAGCCGAACGGTTCAATTTATCCTTCAATTCATCCCATAAGAGCACCGCGCGCAGACTATGCTCGACGATACAATCCAGATCGCTCCTTTTCGCCTCCAGGTGAATGCGCGTCCCGAAGACTATATTCTCATAAATGGAAAGCGGGAAAGGATTGGGACGCTGAAAGACCATTCCCACTTTTTTGCGTAAAGCCACCAGGTCGGCGTCTTTTTCGAGTATATTGGAGCCGTCAATGATGATCTCTCCCGAACAACGCACTCCCTCGGCCAGGTCGTTCATACGGTTGAAGACCCGCAAAAGCGTGGATTTGCCGCATCCCGAAGGGCCGATAATGGAGGTGATCACTTTCCCGCGGAAAGCGGCGTTGATCCCTTTCAACGCCTGGAATCCGCCGTACCATAAATTAAGATCGTTTACCAGAATAACCGGGTTATCCAAATTTCCCCCTTATATAATCGTCGGTGCGCTTATCTTTCGGCGCCGTGAATATCCTCTCCGTGTTATCTATTTCTATAAGTTCGCTGGAGAGAAAAAAGGCGGTCTTGTCACCCACGCGCGCGGCCTGCTTGACGTTATTCGTGACCAGGATGATCGTGTAATCTTTTTTAAGCACCAGCATAGCCTCCTCCACCTTGGCGGTGGAGATCGGGTCCAGCCCGGAACAGGGTTCGTCGAAAAGGATCACGCTCGGTTCCACAGCCAGGGTCCTGGCAATGCAAAGACGCTGCTGCTGTCCTCCGGAAAGCTTGAACGCGGAAGTCTCCAGCCTGTCCTTGACCTCGTCCCAGAGATACGCCCGGCGCAGAGCCTTCTCCACCGCTTCTGCCTGGCGTTTTCTGCTCCCGACCCCGGAGACCTTCACCCCGTAAGCGACGTTGTCGAATATGGACATCGGCAAAGGCAGAGGCAGGGCGAAAACCATACCGATCTTCTTCCTTACCGTCTCGGGATCCATATCGCCGATATTCTCCCCGGCGAACAACACTTCCCCTTTCATCCGGAAATTATCGTTCAATTCATTAAGCCGGTTCAGCATCCGCAGGAACGTGGTCTTGCCGCTGTTGGCCGGTCCGATGACGCTCAATATCTGCCTGGAATCGATCTCCATATTCACGTTCTTCATCGCGTGTATGGGACCGAACCAGATATTCAGGTCTTTAACGACAAACTCTACCATTTCTTTTTCCTTCTGAAGCGGCAGCGGATCACCACCGCCGCCAAATTCATAAACAACACCATAGTCAAAAGCACCAGGGCCGTCCCGTATCTGATCTTTTCATCGACATTCGGCACCTGGGTGGAGATCACGTAAAGATGATAAGGCAAAGCCATAACCTGGTCGAAGATGGAGCCGGGAAGCTGCGGAAGATAAAACGCGGCGACGGTGAACAATATCGGGGCCGTTTCTCCGGCGGCCCTGCCCAGACCGAGGATCGTGCCGGTGATGATCCCGGAAATGGAATTGGGCAGGACAACATACCTTATCGTCTGCCACTTGCTGGCGCCCAGGGAACGGCTGGCTTCGCGGAAAGAATGCGGCACGCTCTCCAGCGCTTCAAGAGAAGCGGTAATAATGATCGGCAGGATCATTATCCCCAATGTCAACGCTCCCGATAAAATGGAAGCCCCGAATTTGAAGAAGGTGACGAAAAGGGCCAGGCCGAAAAGGCCGTAAACCACCGAAGGCACTCCGGCGAGGTTGACTATCGCCAGTTTTATCAACCGGGTAAGAAAATTACCCCTGGCGTATTCGCTCAAATATATGGCGGAAAGCAGTCCGATAGGCAGGGCAAAGATTATCGCCCCTCCCACCAGATAAACCGTGCCCAGTATCGCCGGGAAGATCCCGCCGCTGCGCATCCCCTGCCTGGGGATGTCGGTCAGGAATTGCCAGCTTATGCCCGGCAGGCCTTTCTGGACGATGACCACGATGATCAACCCCACCGGCACGATGATCAGCAGTGTGGCCAGAAAAAGCAGGGCGAAAGCCACCTTCTGCATCAATACCGGGTCCCTCGCCCTCTTTCTTAGCTTGGGCACCGCGCTAACCGTGCAATCGGAAACTGGATTATCTTTCATTGTTTTTTATTATGTAAAAACAGGTCCGCGCCCACATTGACTATGAAACTTATCACGAAAAGCACGATCCCTATGGCGAAAAGAGCGAAATAATGTTCGCTGCCGACCACGGCTTCCCCCATTTCGGCGGCGATCGTGGCCGTAAGCGTCCTGACCGGCTGAAGGATTGAATTCGGCATCACCGCGGCGTTACCGGTGATCATCATCACCGCCATCGTCTCGCCGATGACCCTGCCGATCCCCAGCATTACCGCCGCCATTATCCCGGAAGAAGCGGCGGGCAGGATCACCCGGTGTATCGCCTGCCAATGCGTGGCGCCCAGAGCCAGCGCTCCTTCCTTATATGATTTAGGTACGGAATACAACGCGTCTTCCGCGATGGAAACTATCGTGGGCATTGCCATAAAAGCCAGCATCACCGACCCGGAAAGAGCGGTCAAGCCGGTAGGAAGATGAAAGATACTTTTGACCCACGGCACCAGGGTGACCATTCCTATAAAACCCAGGACTACGCTCGGGATGGCTGCCAGCAATTCTATGCCGCTTTTCAAAACTTCCTTTATTTTCTGGGGGGCGACTTCCGCGATATAAACCGCGCACGCCACCCCGATAGGAATGGAGATCAACGCGGCGCCGAGAGTGACCAGTAAAGAACCGAGGATCAACGGCAGAATACCCAGCTGCGGAGGATCGGAAATGGGATACCAGCTTTTCCCGAAAATGAATTTAAGCGGGGCCACCGTCTTGAAGACCGCCAGTCCTTCTTTAAGCAGGAACAGAAAGATAAGGACAACGAAAAAAATGGACGCCAGCCCGCAGAGGAGTATCAGTTTCTCGATAATGAATTCTTTGAATTTGCGCACGGTAATTATCTGTTGACCGGGACAAAGTCTGTTTTTAAAACGATATCCTGGCCCTCTTTGGAGAGGCAATAATCCACGAAATCCTTGATCATCCCCTGGGGTTTGCCGTTGAGATAAAAGAACAACGGCCGCGATATCGGATACTTCCCGCTGATGACGTTCTCGATCGTCGGCGCTTCATACTCGGACTTGGCGTCCCCGGCCACCAATACCGGTTTCTGTTTCGCTGAAATATATCCCATACCGTAATAACCTATCGCTCCCGGATTCTGGGCTATTTCATCGGCTATCGCCTGGGAAGAGGATAAAAGCAGCGCCGAAGCGGCGAATTCCTCCTTACCCTGGGGATTACCGCGCCTTAAAACGTGTTCCTTGAAATAAACGTGCGTCCCGGAATTGACCTCGCGCGAAAGCACCACTATTTTCTCGTCCGCTCCGCCGAGTTCCTTCCAGTTGGAGATCTCTCCGGTGAAGATCCGCGCCAATTGTTCCAGCGTCAGCTTATTCACCGGGTTCTGCCGGTTGACCACCACAGCCAGGCCGTCCAGAGCGACCTTTATCTCATAAGGCGCTATCCCTTTTTGCCCCGCGAGCGCGATCTCTTTTTCCTTGATCTCCCGGGAACTCATAGCTATATCGCAGGTACCGCTGATCAGGCTGGAAAGTCCGGTACCCGAACCTCCGCCGGTCACGGCCAGAAAGACCGCCGGTTTCACTTCCATATATTTCTCGGCCCAGGACTGCGCCAGATTGACCATAGTATCCGACCCCTTGACCTTAACGGAATTCTTTGCCGCGGCCGCGGCGGAAGAGAATAGGCAGGCACAAAGAAGTAACGTCAACACCGGTTTTTTCATCATAATCCCCCTTTTAGACCCGGCAGCCGGGCAATGTGACGCCGGATCAATATTCCCGCAGCGCAAGACCGGCTTTCAGATCATCAGATACCGAAACAATCAATTCCCAGCAATTATACAACAAGTTCGGGCGGGGCTCAATGAAAAGAAGAAAAATTCCGCGGCAGGGGCGTTAAGGAACTAAAACTTACGCAGGCAAAACAGAACAATTGAGAATAGACAATTACACAATAAACAAACAAATACTTATCTAAAAGAAAAAAACATTGAAATGCCGGAATTAAGCAATAGCTGTCTGCCCAAAGACAGAGATACCTGCCTGCGGGCAGAAACAGACAAAAAGCTCATTTACGGTTTTATTCTCCTACGCAGAAGACCACGGGATGAATGCGTGTGGTGAACGGCAAGGTATTACTATATAAAGAGAGGGACTGCTTCGGAGAAATTTCGCTCAAATAGAGGAGGAATCCCGGGCTTGATCCTTCGGCGAAGTTAAGGAGAAGCGCCCAGGAAGCTTCATTCCGGATTAAGCCTTTCCGGATGGTGCTTAACGATGTCGGCGCGCACCATATAGATCACGTCTTCGGCGATGTTGGTAGCGTGGTCGCAGATACGCTCCAGGTGACGGGCGATCAGCAGCAAAGGCATAGCCCGGGAGATTACCGAGCTGTCTTTCGCCATAAAATCCTCCAGCAGTTCTTTCTGTATCAAATTGCGCAGTCTATCCGCCTCCCTGTCCATCATAATTATCCCCGCCGCAGCATCGGCGTCCTTTTCCACGAACGCCAGAAGCGCTTCGGCGGTCATACGTTTCGCCAGTTCCGCCAGCTTCGGGATGTCCACCAGCGGTTTTAAGAGGGGTTTACCGGCCAGTTCCATCACACGCTGCGCGATATCGACCGCCAGGTCGGCCATCCTTTCCAGATCCGTGGAGATCTTCATCGACATCGCGATGAAACGCAGATCGCCTGCCATCGGCTGCTGAAGTGCCAGCAGATCCAGACAGCGTTCGTCAAGAGCATTCTCCAATTCATCTATAGCGCGGTCGGAGCGGACGACATTCTCCGCTAAAGCTGCATCCAATTTCTCAAGCGCCTCCAGCGAAGCGGAAATAGCCTTCTCCACCAGCTTACCCATTTCCAATAGCTGCTTTTTCAGTTTATCCAGCTCCAGATCAAAATGCCTCTGCATGCCTCCCCCCATCTCTCTATATTTCGCACCTTATAAACAACCGGCCTCGCGCGCGTATTGCTTTTTCGTAATTGTCTTTTCCCGGAACACTATCTCGTCCTTCCCGCCTCATCCGTCGCTTTTCCATAACGGGGACACTTATGACGTAACCCTCTGCGGCACTAAGAGCGCGGAATACCTGGCACCGTTTTTGGCGCTTTTTCGTCTTTCCCGCCGGCGTCCCAGGCGCCGCGCGCCAACTCCGCGACTCTCTCCCTTATAATGTCCCTCACTTGACGAAAGACTTCGATGTCTTGTCCTTTAGGGTCGGGGATTTCCCATTGAATATGCCTGGCGGCCGGAAAAAAAGGACAGGTATCCGAGCATCCCATCCCGACCAGGTAATCGAATCCGGCCGCAGGCAAGGCGGCGAACCCTTTGGGCTTTTGCGAAGAAATATCTATTCCCGCTTCGGCCATAACCGCGACCGCCGAAGGCGACACTTCATCCGCGGGATTTGATCCGGCGCTGTACGGCTCCAGGATATCCCCGGCCATACGGCGCGCGAAACCTTCCGCCATCTGACTGCGGCAGCTGTTCTGGACACAAACAAACAGGACTTTCTTTTTCCGTTCCATTAAAACCTCCTCGCTAACGGCAGAGTGAATACTTTGTCTCTCTTGTTTTTCCCCAGGACCAAAAACCCGGCACCCAGAACCATATTTTCTTGCTCTTCTAACCGAACCTTCCCGTAATGTAAGCCTCGGTCCTGGAATCGCGCGGTTTGGTAAAGATATCCTGTGTCCTGCCGAACTCGACCATCTCTCCCAGCAGGAAAAAAGCGGTATTTCCCGAGACCCTGGCCGCCTGCTGCATATTATGCGTCACGATCACGATAGTGTAATCCCGTTTCAGTTCCATCAATAGTTCTTCTATGCGGGAGGTGGAGATCGGGTCCAGGCTCGCGCAAGGTTCGTCAAAAAGTATCACTTCCGGTTCGACTGCCAGGCACCTGGCTATACAAAGCCGCTGCTGCTGCCCTCCGGAAAGCCGGAGCGCGCTCTCGTAAAGCCTTCCCTTGACCTCGTCCCAAAGCGCGGCCTTTTTAAGGGATTCCACCACGCGCTGTTCGATAAGCGACTTGTCCCGCAAGCCGTTTATTTCCAGACCGTATTTGATATTCTCGTAAATACTTTTCGGGAAAGGATTGGGTTTCTGGAAAACCATCCCCACCCTGCGCCGGATCTCCACCACATCCGTTTCCGGGGCGTGAATATCTTCCCCGTCCAGGAGTATCTTTCCCTCCAGCCTGCTTTTCGGGACCAGGTCGTTCATACGGTTAAGCAGCCGGATAAAAGTGGACTTGCCGCATCCCGACGGCCCGATTATAGAGGTAACCTGGCTGCGCTGAATGTCCAGGTTGACGTCTTTGAGCGCCGGACGGCTGCCGTAATAAAAATTCACCCCTTCGGCGCGCATTCTTATCCCGTTATCCATTTATGCTCCTCTGTCTCTGACGGATGAAAACCGCGGTCCCGGAAATAAACAACACCAGAATAAGCAGCACCAGCGCGCTTCCGTAGGCGATGGCTGTCTGCTGGCGCGGATGCGTCCCCTCGGTCATCAACGCGTAAATATGATAAGGCAAAGCCATAACTTCCGAGAACGGCGAATCCGGGTATTTCCGCGTGTAAAAAGCCGCGGCGGTGAACAATATGGGAGCGGTCTCCCCCGCCGCCCTGCCCACGCTGAGGATCACTCCGGTGAGTATTCCCGGCAGCGCCTGGGGCAGGACTATTTTTCTGATAGTCTGCCATTGAGTGGCGCCCAAAGCCAGGGAAGCTTCCCGCAGGGAATTCGGCACGGCTATAAGCGCCTCCTGCGAAGCCGAAATTATACCCGGGAGGATCAGTATACCGAGCGTCAGGCTGCCGGAAAGCACCGACACCCCGAACCCGAAGAATTTCACGAATACCGCAAGGCCGAAAAGCCCGAAAACCACCGAAGGCACGCCGGCCAGGTTATTTATACCTATGCGGATGGCATTAAGCGCGAAATTCCCCGGAGTATATTCGCAGAGGTAAATGGCGCAGGCCAGGCCGAGAGGCAAGGCCGCGATTATCGCTCCCAGAGTAAGATAGAAAGTGCCCAGCAGCGCGGGAAATATCCCGCCCTCCGTCATCGCGTTGCGCGGCCACTGCGTAAGAAAACCCCAGGTCAGAACTTTGCCGCCTCCGGCAAAAATGAAATAGACGATACTACCCAGGAAAAAAAGCGTCAAAAGGATACACATAAATAAAAGGAAAAAACCGGCTTTTTGCGCTGCCTGCTTATTCCAGCCCGCCTTTGAGAACGGGCTTGCGCCTGGCCGCGGCGGCGCCGCGCGGCCTGAATAACCGCCGTTAAAAAGATCATGCCCGTCGTTAAGCGCGGTTTTTGCCAGTCTCATCTCTGCAGCCCCAGTTTTATCCTGTAACGCCGGCTTAAGATCTCCGCGGCGATATTGAAAATAAAAGTCAACGTGAACAACACCAGGGCGATGGCGAAAAGCGCGTGATAATGCATACTGCCCACCGCCGCTTCCCCCATTTCCGCCGCGATCGTGGAAGTCAGCGGCCGGACCGGCTGAAAAAAAGAATGCGGTATTATCGCCGCTCCGCCGGAGACCATCAGCACCGTCATCGTCTCCCCCATAATCCTGCTTATCCCCAATATCGCCGCAGTCGAGATACCGGAACCGGCGGCCGGCAGCACCACCTTGATCAATGTTTCCCAGCGCGTGGCTCCCAGGGCCAGGGAAGCTTCGCGGTAACTCGCCGGGACGTAGCTCAGCGCGTCCTCGGAAAGACTGCAGATGGTGGGGACCGCCATAATTCCCAGGATCAGGCTGGCGGTGAAAGCGCAAAGACCGGTGGAAAGATGCAACAATTTTTGCAGGAAAGGAGCCACGATCACCATTCCGAAGAATCCGAAAACTATCGAGGGGATCCCGGCCAGGATCTCCACCAGCGGTTTCAGTACCGCTTTCTGCCTGTCACCGGCGATCTCGTTTATATACAGCGCGCTGCCGATCCCCAGCGGCAGGCAGACCAGCATTGCCCCGGCTGTGACCCACAATGAACCGGTAAGTAATGATAATATCCCGTATTCCGCATCCTCGTGCGTGGGATACCATCTGCTTCCGAAAAGGAAGTCTCCGAGGCCGACCTTGCCGAACAGCGGCAGGCCTTCTTTAAAAAGGACCAGCGTTATCCCGGCCAGAAAGAAGAGACAGGCAAAAGCCAGCACGGCGAAGACCGCCGCGTAAACCCGCTCCTTAGACAAGAATCTTTTCATAACCGGCCCTTTAATTAACTAAACAGGTCTAACGCTCTTTAATCTCGGTAACGGCTAAGGTAACGAAGCCCGTATCGGTTTTCGGTCACGGTAACGTGAAGAAGACGTAACCATTACCGATTGACGAAACGGGCATCGTTGCCGTAACCTGCAGACGATATCAACCTTTCACTTATACTGACCTTCCGTGACTAACCCAGCGGGACATAACCTTCTTTTTCCACCAATGCCTGGCCTTCCTTGCTCTGAATAAAATCGATAAAAGCCTTGCTGTCGCCGCTTGGTTTGCCGTTGGTATACATAAATAACGGCCTGGAAAGCGGATAACGGTTGCGTAATACCGTCTCTTTAGAAGGATATACGCCGTTAAGTTCAAGCGCTTTCACCGATTCGCCGATATAACCTATTCCCACATAGCCGATCGCGCCCGGGGTTTTAGCCACCACGGAAGCGACAGCCTGATTGGAAGCTTCCATCAAAGCGTCCTGACGCACCTTCTCTTTATCCAGCGCCAGTTCGCCGAAAGCCTCGAAAGTGCCGCTGGAACTGTCGCGGGAGACCACTACGATCTGCTCGGCACCGCCGCCTAAGGCCTGCCAGGAAGATATTTTCCCCGTGTAAATATCCTTGAGCTGCTTTTTCGTCAAAGCCTTGACGGAATTGGAAGAATGCACGATCACGGCTATCCCGTCCATAGCGATAACGTTGGCTTTAGGGTCCTTGCCGCGGCTTACCGCGTCCTCAAGTTCTTTCTCCTTGATCGGACGCGAGGAATCCGCGATATCACAGGTGCCCGCCAGCAAAGAAGCGATCCCGACTCCCGAGCCTCCGCCCCTTACCGAGATCTCCGCCTGGGAATTATTATTCATAAACACTTCCGCGGCGCGCTGCGCGATAGGTAACACCGTGGTGGATCCCTCCACCACTATTTTGCCGGCGTAACACGGTATTGCCGCCGCCAGGAACAATACCGCGGCGCCTGATAATATCAACGATCTGCTTTTCATTCTTTCTCCCTCCTGAATACGGATATTTTTATTATCTCCAACAGCCTTCCAACCCCGGTTTAGAACTTCATATTCCAATCAACCTGGACGACGGTTGAAGGAGCGTGAGGATGCGTAAGTAACTGCGCCCTGTAAATATCCAGGCCCAGCCAGGTGTTCTCTCCCAGGCCGAAATCCAAAGCGAGTTCATGAGCGCGGATATTTGTCTTCCCCTCATACCTGTCGGAATCCGGCAGTATATCCAGCACGGCGTTCTTTTCCAGCCTGGCGTAATTATACTTCAATGTCCAATCGCCGAATTTGACCAGCTTGTCGTAACCAAGATTAAACCCTAACATATACCCGCTCTTGCCGGTATATGGATCGATATCGGCGATGTTCCTCACATATTCGCCGAACAACTTCAACTGCGGAACATTCAGGTTGAACGCCCTGAAAGGATCGGCGATCTTAAGTTCCAAGGCCGGCATAATATTGGTGTAATTGGCCATCGGCACGGCGTAACTATTGTCGCCGCTCTTATAAGATCCCGTATTGCTGACAGAACTCCCTTCAAGAGTGAAATCGCGCACGCTGAAATAATCCCCGGCTACCGAAGCGCGCAAAGAAAGCGCATCGTTTATTTTTATATCCATACCCGGCTGAATGTGCATCGAATACGGATCATCGTTGCTGGCGCTGACTTCCTCAAGGAAGAAAACGCCGGTTTTCAGGAATACGCTCGTATCGGCATTTATATTCTTCGAAATATCCAACGCCACGCCCTCCGGAGTGATATCGGTGTCCCACATCAGATCACCGGGCTCCCAGATCGCGTCTTTAAGCAGCATCTTACCGCCGATCACGGCAAAACCGGGCATCGGCGTGTATTTAGCGTAGGCGTAGTCAAGGTTGAACGGCTTCTTGGCCCAGGAAGACCCGGAACTCTGATTGGTAGAACGAATGCTGTCTTTATTGGATGTAGTATACTCGTTCAACCCCGTAGCCATTCCCACCGCCACAAGCAGTTTCTCGTTGACCTTCGACTCCACGCCCAGACGCATCCTGATACGGCCGCGCTGCCTGTTGGAAGTGGCGTTATTGGCCGCTTTGGCGTGGTCAAGCTGATAACGCACGCGGAAGTCGCCTTTTAATTTAGTATTCTGCACCCATTTAGGAAGGGCGTCGGATTTACCGGCCGCGATCTCTTTGCGCACGTCCTCTTTTGTCTCGGCCGCTACCTGCTGCGCTTCACCGGCGGTCAATACCCCTTTATCCACCAGTTTATCCAGGAGAATATCGATCTCCCCGGCGTAACTATTCAATGAAGACGCCATTACGAATACCGCAGCCGCCACTAACAACAGATACCTTTTTCTCATTTACTCCTCCTCGCTTTCCTGCAAGATGTGTTGTTGGTTTTCCCGTTTTACTATTCTATGCATATATGCCGTCTTCGAACCGGGTACTTTGCCTATCCGGCGGCAGTGATTTTCCGCTGTTCTGTTCCAAGTATAGAATGCCTCCGTTACAAAGGAATTGAGGTTTTGTGAACTCCCTGTGAACTTTAAACGCGGCTAAAACCCCATAAATCCGCGATGGAACTCCACGGCTTGACAGCCGTGGTTTCCTGCAAAGGGGGATAAAATCCCGCCTAAGATTGTTTTGCCGGTTTCTGCCGCGGTTTGAATACCCGCCTGCGGCGTTACGAATAACCTGGAGATACTCAATCCCTTTTCTTTAAAAATCGCCCTTCATCATTTTTTCCGCGTTCATCCTGCCGGCCATAATCCTTTCATATAAACCCGGCCGCAACCGGCCGTTAGCGTATAAAGACAGGCAGATATCGTAATATTCGACGGCTTTTTTATAATCACCGTCTGCAAGATAGCTGTCCCCGGCGGCAGCATAGATCTCCGGGGTAACATCCATGCTTTTCGCAGAATCACAGCTGTTTACCAGAAAAAAACTATAGTCGGAAACCTGTTTTCCCGCATCGGAAAGCGCCTGAAGAACTTTTTCTATCACCCCTCCGGAGAGAGCCGGCAAACCGCCGAGCCCGCCGAAAAGCATAAAGCCATCTCCGCCGGATTTTGGCTTTGCCCAGAGATTATAAACGCATTCTTCTTGTCTTCCCGGCTCATTGAACACGAAATCAGCCCCAAAAGATAACGCGGGTTGAAAAGCCGGTGATTCTGGTTTACCGGAGGCGAAGCGATAATTACCGCCTTCGCCGGTAACTGCCCACTCCAAACCTGAATTACCATACCTGCCGGCGTCTAACTGCGTTGATTGTCCGGAATCGGCACCGCCACTAATATCCGCTTCGAACTGTGACCGGTCAAATCGTAAGCCTGCATCCCGGCCTTCAGCCGGCATTTTGCCGCTGCTCCCACCGTGGGAAACGATATATCCTTTTACTGTCTCCGGCAAAACCGCCTGTCTACGATAAATAACGCTTCCGGATAACGCGTGTTTGCTTATAAGCGGAACAGGCGCCTTGTAACATTCTTCCTTACGGAGGCGGTTATAATAAAACCCTTTTAAAAGCGTCCTCTCCATCCTTGCCGACAGGATACGCTCAAATTCAAACCTATTCCATATCAGGTCAACAGCTATCAAACCGGCTATGGAAGCGGCCAATGTCCCGGTTTTTCTATCAGCCGCAGGTTTGAATATTGGGTCATCCTTGTAATCATTTTCCCATAACTTATCGATTGTTTTTTTAGAATCGGCGCTTATTACAGGTTTATTTCTTAGATTATCCCCGCTCAACATGATATTTATATACTGCCGAAGGCTATCATCAAGCAACTCAAGCCGCTGCTTTGAGAAATCGCTACCTTCCAATTTCAAATATGTCCCGTGCGGATATACGCTCACATTCATAGAATCCGGAAGGGCCATCTTGTGCGTTTCATAAATGCGGGTCATTCCTCTTCTGAATTTATATTCCTTTTCGCTCATCGTGAACCCGCCTTTTTCGTCGATATATCTCGCATCCAGATAAGTATAAGGATTGTCGTCATTCAGAAGCATCAGCAGCGGATTCAGGAAATCCGGCACGAAATACGCTTCATAGCCGGCATTCTCCGCCTGTTGGGCGAACAGGCAGACCTCGTCCATCAAAGACAGGAACCCGGCGTAACGTTCTTTATCCCGGAAACTGAACAATGTTGTCCCGCTGAAAACAAGCATCTGTTTTCTCGCCGTTTCATCCCAGTCAAAAGCCGTATAAAACGCTTCTTTCTCAAGCTTATCGCGCACCTTGCGTAAATCCGCTTTTTCGTATATCTTCCAAAGGCGGTTCCTCATACCGAGATCGGCAATAAGTAATCCTGGTCTCTGCAGGCCAAGCTGTTCGTAATCCGTCCAAGTCCCGACCAAAGTAATATCCCCCTGTATCTGCATCGGACTGACAAGAAGGCTGTCGCCGAACATCCATGCCATACCGCTTCTCGATTGATCTTTCATCCGGCGCGTAGCTTTATAGCCGTTCATTATCGCCAGGTCCAAGTTATTGATACTGCCGCGGCCGATTGTTTTCTTTATTTTTTCAGGCACAGGGAAGGGCAGCGGAGAAAGAAAGTCGGCCGTAAATATTATTATTCCCCGCATCTCCGTGATCTTCCTGTCGGCAAGCCGCGCGCATTGTTGCTTATCTTTCTCAAACCCGGAAAGCAGATACCTGTTCACGGTAAGCCAGGCATTGCCGCTCTTTCCTTCATCCTCATTTAAATATTTAAAAATTATGTCGTTTTTTCTCATAAACCTACTCTCCCCCAGGATATCCGCTTCGCGCCCGAATTTACCGCTCCCCACCAAGATAATAAAATCAGCGGACGGCTCCACGGCTGACATCTCCTGCAAATAAACATCGAGAGTACGGTCATACTCCCCGGCAATACTGCGTTTCACCGGAGATCTCATTTCCTCTTCTTCCGGCACGCCTTGAAACGACGATCGCAGACTATGTATAGTCTTAATATTTTCTTCATACCAGGAATCCTTAACACTGACAAAACTAAGGTTATACCAGGAAAGCGCAAGCGGGATAATACTTAAACAGAATCTTAAAAACGTCAACGAAGCGGGAATAAATCCCCCTCCGGCAAGAAATGCCGCCGCTCCGGATAACGGTGCGCTCAGGAACCCGCTCAACGCTCCCCAGAGAGCGGAAAAACTGACGGAAATAAAACCTGGGGCTAAAGTAAGTATCGCAAAAAGTATCAACGAAACCAGGCTCAACAGCCTGGTAGTGGTTCCGCGGTCACTGTCCCATATCCTGTTAATGCCCAGTTGCACGGGCTGCTTTTCCTGGACCCGTTTCCGGCAATTACCGGTTTCCTTACCGCCCTGCTCCGGGTATATTCCGGGTCCGGTCCGTTTGACATAAGAATAACTATCCATCCACTGTTTCCATTCATTTGTTAAGAATTCTTCCCTGCCGAAGTACAAACCGTCTATACGATTACCAAGCCGGATCACTATCTCTACCTGCCTGGAAAGCTGTTCCCTGGATTTTCTGAGTCCCTTTTCGAATGAAAAAAGCTTTCTTACCAACCAGCTTAATTTAGTCGCCAGCATATCTTCGCGTTTGAACCTATACGGTTCGATCTTGGGGATATTCACCACGAAGTTCAGGGCGTATTCGTATTCAACGAAATATTCCAGCGCCGCCAGCAATTCGTTCCTGTCGGACAACAGGTCGTCCCTTTCCTTTCCGCTTGAGCCTTCAATATGACCGTCAAACCCGGCGATCGATTCCTTGAGCAGATCCGACAGAACGTAGATATCCGCGGCTAAAGCCTCCGGATTTCCCCCGGCACGCTCCCTGGTGAACGGAGTCAGGATCACGCATTGTCCGCAGATATTCATAATATCGTTGCGCATCTCGTTATCGAAACCGCCTTTTGCGCCATTATCAAGTATCCCGGACCAGACAGACAAGAAATGCTCTAATTTCGCTTTCTTGGAGTCATTCGATGTTTCTATTCTTGGCCGGCCCGAATGATCCGGAAGATACGCAGGTATTGCTTTTGCGGGCTTGAGAAAGAAAGAATCCGTGCCGGCGCAAATCCTTACCGATGGTTTAAAACGCTCTCTCTCTGAATAAATACGGCCGATTATTACTTTCCTTAGATCATATTCATCGTTTAATATTTTTCCGTTGCCGAACTCGCCTTCTTTACAGCGTATATCCAAATAAGTATACGGATTCTCTCCGTTTACCGTCATAATAAAAGGTATCAGAAATTCTCTGGTAAAAGGATATCTAAAAGAAGAGCTGGTACCACCGGCCATTATCGCGCCGGTATCCGAAATAAGTTCCAGAAAATGTTCGTACTTCGTTTTTTCTCCAAAGCTGAAGACCGACATTCCGGTAAATCCCAGCAGCTGTGTTTTTTCTGTATTCCCCCAGTCCAACGCAGAATACAATGGGGATTTTCTAAGCTTCTTCTGCAGCCGGACGCTGCCGGGTCTTTCGAATAATTTTATCACTCTGTTATCTTTACCGATGTCCGCGAAGATCAATCCCAGCCCGCTGCGCTCAACCTGGCGGGAATTTGTCCAGGCCCCTATCAAAGTTATATCTCCGTCTATGTGTACCGGACCGGCAAAAAAACCGTCCGCGAAAATGACCGCCATCCCGCACCTGCCGGCGGCCTTCATTTCCTGAGTCGCCCTGTATCCGTTCAATAAAGCCATCTCGAGATTATTCTGCGGTTTTCCGGTAAAGATACTTGCTTCGACGCCGAGTTCATTCAGGAATTCATTCGCCCCGCACAAAGAAGATTTATCTTCGAACAACAATACTATACTCCGCATCTCCGCGGCTTTCTTGCCTTTCAAACGCGCTATCTCCTGCAGCCTGGAGGCGTACTTGCCGGCGAGCAGGGCTCCGCACACCTGAGCATACGCCGCAGCGCTTCCGGAACCGGACTCTATAACTTCCAGTAAAACATCTTTCCTTAGAAACCCCTTGTCCAGCCGTAAATCTTTTTTCATACCTTCTCCGCAGACGACAAATATACAATCCGCGCTGGGAGAATTCATTTCTCTTGTCAGACTGGCGGCTGCCTTGAACAATTCAGCTTTAGTCTGTCTTTTCTTGAAATCCGGCTTCGATCCGTATCCCGCCCTTAATCCGGCGATCTCCGAGATCATTTTTGTGTACCAATTATCGTTAAATCCCACATAGACAATACTGTACCAAGAGATAAAAAACGACAAACAGATCAATCCCAGTTTGAAAAGGAACAGCGGAATGTTGGACAATATATGCCCGAAATCCAGCAATGATACCAGCAAGAACAAGACTACCGATACAAGGCTTATGAAACGGGTGAAGGTCCCGGTGGTCTTCCATGTTTTGTTGATGCCGAGCTGAACATTTCCTTTTTGCGAAAAATATTCCCGCCATACTTTTCTTTCCTGTTTTTTCTCTCCGGGGCATACTGCGTTATTGTTTTTCGGACGGGCCTGGCTCAATATCCACTTATGCCATTCTTCTTTAACGCTCTCTTTACTGCCGGTATAGGAATTATTCAGCCGGTCTCCCAAATCAAAGATCACATCGGCCTGCCGCAAAAGGCGTTCTCTCGACTGTTTCAGACCGTATTCGAAAAGAAAAGCTTTCCTTACCAATCTTTCAATGAACCTCCAGTGGTAGCCGCTGCCTTTAAGTCTGTAAGGTTCGATCTTGGGGATATTCACCACGAAATTCAGGCCGTATTCATACTCAATAAAATACTCCATTGTCGTCAGCAATTCTTCCCGTTCCGCGGCGATCTCTTCTCTTTCTTCTTCTGCGCTCTTCTTCAGTAACCGGTCCAGCCTGCGGATATTCTCCCTGAGCAGATCGATAAGAATATATATTGACGAAGCGAGTTTCTCCGGATTGCCGGCGCTCTGCTCCGGGACAAACGGAAAAAGGATTACGCACTGGTTGGCAATATTCAGGATATCATTACGCGCTGCAGGAGAAAGATCCGTTCCTTCCGCGGCGTCGAGCATATCCGCCCATGAACGTACCAATCCTTCAAGATACTCTTCCCTGTTAATGCCCGAATCGGGATACGGCGGAGTTTGCTTGCTTACGGACACCGTTCTGCCGTTATTAGAGCCTAAGAGACCACCGTCGGCATTATATGAGCCATAAACAAAAAGCCCCGGGTTGCCGTTTTCGCCAGCGGAAAAATAATCAAAAGTGACTCCGAGTTCGGGAACGCTGGATGCGCTTGTCTTGATGCTGGCTTCAACCACGGCCTTATATACCTTTTCTATTTCCCTTCCGTCCGCCGGTTTAATAGTCACCACCCCGGCCTTTAACGGCAGCGGCTGCCCGCCGGCCGGAGGCATAACCGGCAAAGCAAAAGAGACCCCGCCGCTGAAACAAGCGTTCACGCTGACCTCGCCTGTGGATTGAAAACTTATCGAGGAGAATTCAACGGCGTTTTTTTTCGCCAGCCTGCGGTATTGCCTGAAATAATCCTCTCCGCTCCAGGATGATCCGGAAATAAGCCCGGATAATATTCCCCGGCCGGCAAGTTCGTTATATAATCCGCTGGAAGCCGACCTTTGCTTAAACCACTGCGCCAGCACCAGCGAGTAAAAAACCTTCCTCAAGGACAGATAACGCCCGGAAGTATTCACCTTCTGCGACAATTGCCCGGTAATCAAAGGCTGCAAAAGCCCTTTTACATAATTACCCAGCAGCAGAATACGGCTATCCTCTCCCTGCCCAACGACAAGCTCACAGGATACTTTCATCAGGGCTTTCTCGATGAACGCGCTCTCCCCGTTCTCCTTGATCACGATCTCCGCCGGTTCTATCCAAAGCCTTATCGCCAGCGGTATTTCCGCCTGCCCCGTTCCGAATAATTCGCGGCTCTTCATTCTCACTCTTACCCAGAAATTGCTCCCTCTGGTGGTATAGGGAGAAATCAATTCCGAGAAGTCTTTCTTGAGTTGAAGATCGGCTTCCAGCATGATCTTCCCGGTTTCGGTGCCTTTTAAAGACGCTCCCGATGTCCTGTCCGGCTCACCCGGAGAAAGATTCACCCATAAGTCTTCAACGCGCGCGTTGATACCGGTAAGAAAATACTGCGTCAAACGCCCGGCTTCAGCTTCAAGATCGGACTTTTTATATGCGCTATCCCTGCCGGAGTTAAAAACAGGCAGCCGCAGGATATTTCCCCGCTCGACTACCAGAGAACGTAAAACAAGATTCTGCTGTTCGGGCAAGCCGGAGTTCATCGGAATGACCGATGCCGGTGAGAGTTGAGGACAAAAAACGCCGAAAGCCGGCCCAAACAGGATCAACAGACCGGACACAAGACGGGAGTAATATTGGCGAAAAGACGGATTCATATAAAACCGGGGATTATTACCGGCGTTCAAATTAGAAAAATGAAGCTCACCGGGCTTGATCCTTCGACCTTGCTCAGGACAGGTGCCCGGGGTCTCTCTGCTATTTGAACGGAATTTCTCCGAAGCAGTCCCTCCGCTGATCCCCGGAATACCGATAAACCGTTCATTTATTGATGCCCCTTTCCCCGCACCGCTGCAATATTTTCTGTATGCGCATTATCAATTCTCTCGGACTGAACGGTTTGGTCAGATAATCTTCCGCCCCGGAAGAGAACGCCCGCAATTTATCGCCCACCTCGTCAAGGGCGCTGACCACGATCACCGGAATGTCCGCAGCGCCGAATTCCCTGCGCAGGCAGTCCAGTAATTCCCATCCGTTCATCCGCGGTAAGAGTATGTCCAGGACTATCAGATCCGGGATATGCTCTTTTATGCTTTTCACGGCTTCCGCGCCGTCGCTCACCGACACGACTTCGTAACCGCTTATTCCTATATGAAAGGACAACAGTTTGCGTATCTCTTGTTCATCCTCAACCACCAGGATCAGTTTCCTGGCTACCGGGCAGTTCTCTTTTTCGCTCCTGACAACTCCCATAACACCTCCTTGTCCGTTCACGCCGATAACCTTATTATCGTAGACGGCTGCCGCCCTACCGGAACAGGCAAGCCGCAGTGAAATCATAAGCTTTAATCAAATATAATCTGTAGATGTTACGGAATACAGGAGGGTTTGTGAAATCTTAGTGAAATGAATACTCCCCGGACTAATCCTTCTACTTTGCTCAGGACAGGCGTCCGGGGTTTCTTTCCTGAATTATTACCCGCCATTAAAATAACGGCTACGGCTATGGTAACGAAACCCGTATCGGTTTTCGGTTACGGTAACGTCAGAAAGCCGTAACCGTTACCGATAGACGATATTAATACTCGCCATTCGGGAATTCTGCGCTCCGATTAAAATGACCAGCTACAACGCAAAGGGATCTTTTGACGGGTATTATGCCAAAGGGATGGTAAAACTGAAGGTGGAACCGGCGCCTGGGACAGACTCTACCCAGACTCGGCCGCCGTGCGATTGCACGATATGCTTGACGATGGAGAGGCCCAATCCGGTGCCGCCGGCTTCCCGGGAACGCGCCTTATCCACGCGGTAGAACCTTTCGAAGATACGCGGAATGTCTTCCTGCGAGATGCCGATGCCGGTATCGGAAACATCCACCTGAAGCTCTCCGCCGTTCACCACTGCAGAAACCGCGACCTTGCCGCCTTCTGGCGTGTATTTAACGGCATTGTCCAATAGATTGGTCATCACCTGGTATAATCCGGATTCATCGGCCAGGATACGCGGCAGTCCGCCGTCAACCGCCGCTTCCAGAGTGATAAGTTTCGCTTTTGCCTGCCCGCTGATGCTCTCTACCGCGCGCCTTATCAAACCGGCGGCGTCAAGAGCGAATACGGACAACTTCAGATTGCCGGACTCGATCCTGGCCAGATCGAGCAGATCATTGATCAAATTCGCCAGGCGGTTGCTCTCCTGGTAAATAATGCCGATAAAATCGCGCGCGTGCCCCTTGTCCTCAAGGGCTCCGTCCAGCAGCGTTTCAGCGTAACCCTTGATGCTTGACAAAGGAGTGCGCAGTTCATGCGAAACATTGGCCACGAAATCCTGCCTGATCTTTTCCAGCCGCCTTAATTCGGTGATATCGTGGAAGACCATCACCGCGCCTTCAAGCCTGTTCCCGCGCATTATCGGCACCCCGTTAACGCGCAGGAATTTCTCCTCGGGCACGAAGATCCTGATCTCACCCGTGACAAGCTGCTGCTTTTCCACGACGATCTTATCGGCCATTTCCTGTATCGCGGTATTGCGCACGATCTCGATCGGTTTCCTGCCCTGCGGTTCTTCGCGCACGGAGAACAACCTGCGCAAGGAAGGGTTCATCAATATCACCCTCTCCTGATCGTCGGTAACGATAACGCCTTCGAACATACTGGAAAGGACCGCGTCCAGTTTCGCTTTTTCGGAACTGATATTCTCTATCCTGCTCTTTATCTCTTCGGCGAGAGAATTAAGCGAACCGGCGAGTTCGCCGATCTCGTCCCCGGAATGCACCAGCGCTTTCCTGGAAAAATCCCCCTTGGCCATCAATTTTGCCGTGCCGGAAATGGAAATAAGCGGCCTGGAGACATAAATAGAAGTGATAAAGGTGATCAGCAGGCTCGATAATAATATCAACGCCAGCCCGGCGCCGGCTATTTTGACGTTGCGGGCTTCAAAAGAGGCGGCCTGGCGCTCGGGAACGGAAAACCGGAGAATACCGGAGGCGGAATCATTCCTGAAAGGAACAGCGACATACAGCATATCCCGCCTTAAGGTATTGCTGAAACGCCTGCTCATCCCGAAACCGTCCTTCAGGGCTTCCAGAACTTCCGGCCTGCCGGCGTGGTTTTCCGCCGCGCTTAACTGCCCGCGCGATAAACCCGAATCTCCCAGAAGCCGGCCGTCGGCGCCGATAATAGAAACTCTCAGGGACAAAGCCCGACCCATCTCTTCGGCTATCGCAGGAAAATCCGCGGACTGCGCACCGGAAACGGCGTTCTCCAACAACGCCTTATTGATCAATAACTGGCTTTTAATATTGGAATAGAAGTTTTCCTGCAGGTAGGATCTTATCTGGCCGGAAAGATACGCATACCCGGCGAAAACGGTGAAAATAAGCGCGCAGGAGAAAACGAGGGTAAGCTTCCAATGCAGTTTAATCTTCATACTCATCATTGAAACGGTATCCCACTCCCCTGACCGTTTCGATCATCTTGCCCGCGCCCTTTAATTTTTCCCTCAAACGTTTGATATGCGTATCGACCGTGCGGGTATAGACATCGGCGTGCATATCCCAGACTTCGGACAAGAGTTTATCGCGCGTCTGCACGCGGCCTTTCCTGGTAAGTAGAGTCGCCAGCAGCTTGAATTCCATCAAGGTAAGCTCTACTTCCTTATTATTCACCGCCACTTTATGCTCCGGGAGATTCACATAAAGCGCGCCCAGGTTAATAATGTTTTTACTTTCCTCCGGCGCGCTCCTTCTGCGCATCACCGCCTTAACGCGCAGGATCAGCTCCCTGGGACTGAACGGCTTGACCACATAGTCGTCCGCTCCCAATTCCAGCCCCACCACTCTATCGACTTCTTCTCCTCTGGCGGTAAGCATAAGCACCGGAATGTCCTTAAGCGCGTGCTCCCGCTTGAGCCGGCGGCACAATTCAAAACCGTCCACGCCTCCGGGCAGCATTATATCAAGAATAATTAAAGCGGCCTTTTCCTTAGCAAGTATATCCAGGGCGGCCTCGGCATTACCGGCTGCCGAACAGGAATATCCTTCTTTCTCCAGATTGTATTTCAGGAGCCTGGAAATATTCTGATCGTCCTCGACTATTAAAATTCTTTCTCCCGCCATCTTGTCTCCTGTTTTCAAACTTTCGGCTACGCAAGAATCCTGCTCCAGACAACCGATACCGTCATAACCGCTTAATCGGCCGCCGGGAAGTTCATTATATGACATCTGCCGGTATCCTGCAACAGGTATGAGATCCTACGAATGCGCGCGGAGTGCCGCTGCCGTATAAAAAGAAAGGATATAGAGCATACCGAAAACAAGGTGCAGGCCTGCTGTACGGATATCTATGCGCGCCAGCCCTGCGGGATTTTCCGCGGCAGCCGCGCGCACGGAAGCCGCGTTGGCCGCGGCCGCGGGAAGAGTAAGCCAGGTTAAGAAAGCCGCGGCCGGGACTATCCTGAAAAACCAAAGCGCCGGAATGCTCAGATAAGCGCCAAAGACAAGAAAATAATATTCCGCTTTTGCTCCCTGAAAGCCGAGAGACAATGCCATGGTGCGTATACCGGCTTCCCTGTCCGACACTATGTCGCGCAGATTATTGGAATGAAGTATCGCCGTAACCAGCAATCCCACAGGCAGGGCGGCATAAACAACGTTAAGCGGCGTCCTGCCGGTGAGGGTGAAATAAGCGCTGAGCACAAGCAGCGGACCCATCAGCGGAAAAACAAGGAATTCACCCAGGCCGAAATATTTTAAACCGAACGGCTTTCCGGTATAACCGTAACCTCCTAAGAACCCCGCCAAACCCATCCATAATAACAAAGGCCCCCTTCGCTCCGCCAGGAACAATCCCGACACAAAAGCGGCAAGAAAACAAAGATACGCCCAGATACGCGCCTGCCGGGGAGAAATCAAACCTTCCACCAGCGCGCAGCCGGAACCGAATGTCCCGGCTTTATCCACGCCTTGGCGGAAATCATAATAATCATTGATCAAATTCGTCCCGGAATGCATCAGAAGCACCGCCAGCGCGAATAACGGCAGCAGATTCCATTGAAGGAAGGAAGCGCCGTCGCGTTGAGCCAGCACAGCGGCAAGAAGGATGGGTATTAAAGAAGCGCTGAAGAACTGCGCCCGTACAGCCTTTAAGCAGATAACAAATCTGTTATACGGCTTCAAGAAGCCTCCCCCCGAGAAACAGTCCATGGTCCACAGTCCATAGACGACAGTAGCAACAAAAAATCTGTGGACTATCGGCCATGGTCTATGGACTTTTTTTCTATTTAAATCGCCTTTATTATACCCCGGCGCGGATTTCCGGCAAAGATTTATTTTAGAACCGGAGCGAAGCGGGATACTGCCGGGGATATTGATTGTAACACACTGCGCAGCAGCCTGTTCCAGATAGAAAACGCAAAAACAAAAGTTACCGTTGAACGGGTAATAAGACTTTATTTATGTTATATTTTATATAGAGATAATTTAACTTACCCGGAGAAGAAATGGCCCATACCGAGAAAAAACAGATTACTAAAGCGGCCCTGACGCGGGAATTGGCGCTCTTTCTCCTCTGCCTCATATTGATCCCGGCGATAAACGCTTATGCCCAGCCGGTCATCGGATACACGAACATCACTCCCGGCAGCCAACAGAACAACGCGGAATTATTGATAAAGCCTGAACTGATAATAAACTTTAAACCCGACATCCCGCAATCAAGAGAAAAAAGAGAACGCGTTTTCCTGGCCTACCTGAACGGCAAAAGCTACACCGCGGCCAAGAACAAGAGCCTTTGGGAAAAAGAAGATAAGGCGCTTATCCGGCGCGAGTGGGAGGAATTCCTGGGGTTCGACGTCTTTATGCCTTATTTCAAAGCCAAGGAAGCCGAAGAATGGGTCAGCGAAAAAGCCGCTGTGCACGTTTATAAAATAAAAGGCAAGCCTAAATTCGACGACAACAAAATAAATTATATTTTCAAGACCGCTTTTTAACCGTTTCAGCGCAGGATATCTTCGGGCATCATAATCCCTTTCTCCGCGTATATCGGCCTGATCTCTTTTCTGACCGCCGGCAGCATAAATGAATAGACGGCCGCCGCTATTATGCAACAGATTCCGCCGAACAATAAAGTATTGTCCGCCCCTATCCTGGCCGCGAGCCAGCCCGACATAAGGCTGCCGAAAGGAACCATTCCCATAAAAGAGACGGTATAAAAACTCATTACCCTGCCGCGTTTATCTTCATCGACGATCGTCTGCAGAACGGTATTGCTGGCGGCCATCTGCACCATCACGGCAAAACCGCTGATGAATAAAAGCGGCATAGATAACCAGAGCAAAACGGAATGCGAAAAACAGATGATCCCCGCCCCGAAAACAGCGGCGCAGACCCCTATCAACCGGCCCAGGCCGCGCACGCTTTTCCTGGCCGCAAGGTAAATAGCCCCGGTTAACGCCCCCAGCCCGCTCATAGAGACCAGGAATCCCAGGGTACGCGGCCCTCCGTGAAATACATCCCTGGCAAAAACAGGCATCAGCACCTGATAAGGAACGCCCATCATACTTACCACCGCAAGCAGGATCAGGATCGTTCTGATCGCAACGGATCCGGAAATATATTTTAACCCGTCCCGGACCTCCGATATTATATGGCTTTTGCGGCCCGCCGGCCGGGGAACGCTGTTAATGCGCATCGCCAGCAAAGAAATGATCACCGGGATATAACTTAAGGCATTAATCAGAAAACATAATCCTTCGCCGACCACTGCGATGAGGATGCCGGCGATAGACGGCCCGATCATACGCGCGGAGTTCACCATCGAAGAATTAAGGGCGATCGCGTTACCCATATCCCCCCGGTCCTCTATCATCTCCACGGTAAAGGCATGCCGGGTGGGAATATCCAAAGCGTTCACCACTCCCAGAAAGAACCCCAGGACGATGATATGCCAAACCTGTATCCTGCCGCTTAAGATCAGCAAGGCAAGCAGCGACGCCTGGAGCAAAGACAATAACTGGGTAAAAACCAGGATACTTCTGCGGTCGTGTCTGTCGGCGAGGGCCCCGAAGAAAGGCGAAAATAAAAAAGAGGGTATCTGTCCGGCAAAACCCACTATACCCAGCAGGACAGCGGAATTAGTCAGGCGGTAAACCAGCCAGGACAAAGCCACCTGCTGCATCCATGTACCGACCAGGGAAATGCTTTGTCCGGCGAAGAAAAGCCGGTAGTTCCTGTGCCGCAGCGCGCGGAATATCTGTTTAAATTCCATCGCGCGCTATTTATTCTTGATCAGACTATCCAACACGCCGTTTACCATATCGGCCACTGATTTCTTCATAGTCTCCGTGCTCTCCCGGGATGAACCGTCGGCTTCCTGGCCGGAAGAACCGGAACTCTTATTCAAAGCCTTGTCGACGGCGTTGATCAACTGCGTCCCGATCCCGCTCGCCAGCAATTTATCGGCGATGTAGGCGGTGTCAACGTCCACTTTAGTCTCCCCGGCTTTCCCGGAGATCTTCAACGGAAGAAGAAGCTGCTTATCGTTATTGAACAGATATTCCAACTCTTTTACCGCCTTGGCCATCAAAGCGGACAAGTCCGCGGAAACGGCCAGTTCTCCTTCAAACGAGAAAGAGCCGTCAAAACCGGCTTCTGTCCTGCCCGTGAGGCTGAAATCTTCAGAAGAAACCAGTGTATCGGCGATCACCGCCTTCCCCCCGGAAAGCTTGACCGGAAGGTTTATTTTACTGAACTCGGTATCTTTCCGCTCAAAACGCTGTCTATATTTATCCGGCAGGCCGGAAACGATCTTCTCAGACAACTGCGGAAGCAGCGTGATCTTATCCACGGCAGCGCGCAGAATATTAATATCTTTAAGTTTTACCTGCTGGACGGAAATGTTGGCGTCTCCGGAAAGTCCGGGCAAGAGGGTTTTGGGATCAAATCCTTTCCCCTGCATCTTTACCTGCCCGGAGACTATCCCCTCGGTCTTAACCGGCATCTTATCCTGGTCGAGAAGCTGCTGAATCTTAACATACTGGATATCGGCGTTAAGATCGAAGGCCTGCCCGGTCAAATAGCCGTTTATTTTGCCGGAGGCAATGATCTTTCCGTCGCCGGCCATAGCGGAGAAACTTTTAAGCAAGATATCGGATTCCGTGATCTTGACGACGGCAGAAGCGTACTTGATCGCGGAAGCTAATTCCTTAAACCGGATCTCGCCGTCATTCAAACTCAATTCCAGGTCCAAAGCGCTCAAGCCTTTTGCTCCGGCAGTCAGCTTCGCCAGCGCGATATCCAAACGGCCTTTAAGAACGGCCGGCGCAGCCGCGCCCTGGCCCGCAGGCAAAAGCGCGGATATTTTTTTCAGGTCCAACTCCGAGAGATCGGTCTTTCCCTCGACCCCGGAGATAGTCACCTCGGCGGTAGACAGGTTAAAAGCGGCCTCCCCCTGTAGACGCACGTTCTTTTTCTCGCTTAAGATGCGCGCCTGCGCGGTAAAAGGAAACGCCCCATCCAAAGATATCTTGAACGCGTTCAATTCCAGGTCGGCTATCTCCAAGGCGAGCGGAGGCTGAAAAGACTTATCCAGGTAAAGAATGGTGCCTCCGGAAATATTAAGAGCGGCCACCGATACGGGAGGCAATACAGCTGCAGCCGCGTCACCGGCAGAGGCATTTTCCCCTGGATTTACCTGCGAAGGCTGTTTGACAATAGTCGCCGCGTTCACCGCGCCGTCTTTATTACGGATAATAGTCAACTGCGGTCCGGAAATATACACTGTGGGGATCAACAACTGCTTATGGAACAAAAGAGCCGGGATATCCAGAGAAGCGGACACTTCCTTTATTTTAAGAAAATCGCCCTTGCCGAAAGCGCTGTCTTCCGCTACCGTCAGATCAGCAAGTTTGAGACTTACGTTCAAAGTCCAGGATATGTCCAGCCTGGCCTTCTCGAAATCCAGGTCACGGTTCAAAACGCTTTTAGCCTGGCTGATGATCTGCGGTTTATAACGATTGACATCGAAAGTCTTGATGAACACCACAACGGCGGCCAGCGCCGCCAGGATAATCCCGGACAAGACCAGAAACACTATTTTTAGTATCTTCATATGCACCTCCGTAACAAATATCGATCAGCCGTCAAACAACTGGCGGCGCGCAAAACGTTTGTTTTATTATACCGCCAAAGGAGACGGGCAACAAGAAGTACTATAAAGCGGGTTTTGGGTGTTTGGTTCTGGGTTCTAAAAAGAACTGATTACAGGTCAAAATCCACAATGAATCGATTATATCTGTTTTCTGTATTTCCCAGAACCTAGAACCCAGTACCCAGAACCTGTCTTATGAAAAACGTGTTCAGTCAGCGAAGCTGCAGATGTTTTCCTCCCTCAAGCTTATGAACCCTTCTTTGCTGACGATAATATGGTCCAGGAGTTCTATGCCCAGCAGGCTGCCGGAATCCCTTAAACGTTCCGTGACCGCGATATCCTTTTCGGACGCCTTCAATTCTCCGGAAGGATGGTTATGCGCCACGATCAGATTACTCGCCAGATATTTTACCGCTCCCTCAAAAACTTCACGCGGGTGCACCAGGCTGGAATTAATGGTCCCCACGGAAACGATCTCCCTTTTGATCTGTTGATTGCGCGAATCCAGGTAAAAAGCCACAAAATGCTCTTTCCGGCTCTCCCGGATATCCTTCAGGCTTTCAAAAACATCTTCGGGAGAAAGCATCTGCCGTAATTCGGTTTTCTTGCCGCCAAAAATACGGCGGCCGAGTTCAATACAGGCAAGCAGTCCGCAGGCCTTGACCTGGCCGATACCGGGCATACCTTTCAACTGCTGCAGGCTCAATTGCGCAAATCCCGGCAGCCCGTTCTCCCGCAATAACCGGGAAGCCAGCATCAGCACATTCTCGCCTTTCTTGCCCGTGCGCAGGATGACCGCCAGCAATTCGGCGTCCGATAAACGCTCCTGACCGTAACGCGCCAGTTTCTCCCTCGGACGCTCCACGCGCGCCAGGTCCTTTATGGCAACTTTCCCCTTATCCATACTTGCCCCCTCCCTTTCCGGCTGTCCTGAAACGGCACTCTGCCGCTAAGGCATTCATACCTATAATAGACGGGAGAAAGACCGGGAATCTAACAGTTATTTTAAAGCGCTTCAACGCGCGAGGGCGGTGAAGAACTCCGCCTTCAGCATACTCTCCTTCCATTCGCCGTCCGGGGTGGAATCCCAGACGATGCCGCCGCCTATTCCCATCTCCCCCTGTCCGCCGCGTATAAGCAGGGTGCGTATCGGAACATTAAAGAACATCTCCCGGCCGGGAGTAATATAACCGATGGCGCCGGTATAGATATTGCGCGGCTCTTTCTCGATCTCCCGGATAATGCGCATAGCGCGCAGTTTAGGCGCCCCGGTCACGGAACCGGAAGGAAAAAGCGCTTTGAATAATTCCTGCAGCGGGATATTTTCCGGCACACGGGAAGAGACCGTGGAGGTCATCTGAAAAAGAGTGGTATAACCGTTGATCTCAAAAAGCCTGGGCGCGCGCACGCGCTCGCCTATTTTTCCCAGGTCATTACGGAGCAGATCGGCGATCATCACATTTTCAGCCCTGTTCTTGGCGTCCGCGCGGAAGCGCCTATATTCCCGCAAATCGCTGAAATAATTATTCCCCCTTTGCCAGGTGCCTTTCATCGGCTTTGTCAGGACCGACCCGCCTCTTTTTCTGATAAACAACTCCGGCGACAGGGAACATATAGAAAAACCCGCTCCTTGCAGATAAGCCGGATACGGCACCGGCTGTTTCTTCAAAAGCAGGCTATAGAGCTCTCCGGAACTGCCGGAAAAGTCAAAACGGAGTTTAACACAGTAGGTAAGCTGATAGATATCCCCGGAGGATATATACTCTCTGATCAATTCTATATTCTTACCGTATTGACCGCGCCCGGTATTCATCCGCAGCCGTTTAACTGAAAAACCGGACAGGCGGCGGCCATACGGCAATGAACGCCGCAGAGGTCTCTCATAAACACCCATCAGCAGAAGGGGAAAATCCCGCCTGCCGGAGAAAGAGAACCGCTCTTCAAAACAATACCCGGCCTCATACGAAAGAAAACCGGCCAGGTAATACCCGGCTTCTAACGCCTCTTCCATCCTGCGGAAACAATTACCTAACTCCGACGGATCATCTGCGGAGATAACGGAAAGCGGTGAATCAAAAGATAACGGCCGGCGTTCAAACTGGAGATAAATGGTCATAGGCATCCAAAAAGTAAGTTGGAAGATCCAACCGGCCTGGATGCCCGCTGGCGGGCTTAATTCATGGCCTAAAAAAACGGTTCTGGGTGTTGGGTTCTGGGTTCTAAATACGGAACCTGGTATCGCTTATTCTTACTGCTACATAAGATTACGTCATAAGTGTCCCCGTTAACTTATCTATTTTATAAAACAACTATTCAAAAGACAAGTAAAAACTGCTTCTGGGTGTTGGTTCCTGAGTTCTGGGTTCTAAAAACAACGCAAATATTGTGTATGGAATGAAGCTCCCTGGGCTGATCCTTCGACCTTGCTCAGGACAGGCGCCCGGGGTTTCTTTGTTACTTAAGCGGAATTCCTCCGAAGCACTCCCCCTCTTTGCGCAATCCTGCGGCGCATTCATCCCGTGGTCTTCTGCGTAAAAGAATAACTGCTTTAACACTCAATACGCACAATTCACTACTTTATAAGATTTTGGATACTCACTATTCCGGTTTAAATGAATCGAGGATGACTGTGGCGGTGTTATCGCGGAATTTAAAGAAACCTTTCCCCTTGGATTCCCAATGCTGCGTAATGGAAGGAACGCCGCTACGGAGAGTGATCCTGCCCGGGACAAGGTTCGCCAGTATAGGCGCGTGGCGCGCCAGTGTGCACATATAACCGGATTCCGCCGGAACGGAGAGCGATACCGCTTTCCGGCGTATGGAAACTTCCGGAGTAATTATCAAAACGTCAAATGTATTATCCATTTTGCAAAGCGCGCCCTTTTTCCACCGCTTCCTCGATCGTCCCCACCATATAAAACGCCTGCTCCGGGAGATCGTCGAGCTTGCCGTCAATGATCATACGGAAACCCTTAATGGTATCCGCGAGCCCTACATATTTCCCTTTGATGCCGGTAAACGCCTCCGCCACGAAGAACGGCTGCGAAAAAAACTTCTGTATCTTGCGCGCCCGCGAGACAGCCAGTTTATCTTCGTCGGAAAGTTCGTCTATGCCCAGGATGGAAATAATATCGCTTAACTCTTTATACCGCTGGAGTATTTTCTGCACCCGCACGGCGGTATCATAATGATCCTTGCCCACTATCCTGGGGTCCATTATACGCGAAGATGAATCCAGAGGGTCCACCGCGGGATAAATACCCAGTTCGGCTATCTTACGCGAGAGCACTGTCTTGGCGTCGAGATGCGAGAAGATCGTCGCCGGAGCGGGATCGGTCAGGTCGTCCGCTGGAACATAGACCGCCTGCACCGAAGTGATCGAGCCCTTGCGGGTAGAGGCGATGCGTTCCTGCAGCTGCGCCATTTCCGTGGCCAGGTTGGGCTGGTACCCCACCGCCGAAGGCATACGCCCGAGCAAAGTGGAGACCTCGGAACCTGCCTGGACAAAACGGTAGATATTATCGATGAACAGCAGCACGTCCTTGCCGGCGTGATCGCGGAAATATTCGGCCATGGTCAATGCCGACAAGCCCACGCGCAGCCTGGCTCCGGGAGGCTCGTTCATCTGGCCGAAAACAAGCGCGGTCTTTTTCGCGACCCCTGAAGCGTTAAGTTCCAGCCAGAGTTCGTTACCTTCGCGGGTGCGTTCGCCTACCCCGCCGAACACAGAAAATCCGCCGTGCTCGGAAGCGATATTGCGGATCAACTCCATAACGATGACCGTCTTGCCGACGCCGGCGCCGCCGAATAACCCTATCTTCCCCCCCTTAGGATACGGGGCCAGCAGGTCGATCACCTTTAAGCCGGTTTCAAGCATAGTCGTCAAAGGCAGCTGCTCCTCGAAATTCGGGGAATTAGCGTGGATCGGATTGCGCTTCTGCGGTTCTTCCACTTCTCCTTTGCCGTCCAGCGGCCGGCCGAGAAGATCGAATATCCTGCCCAGGGTCTGTTCGCCGACCGGCACGGAGATCGGCTCCCCAAGGTCGCGCACTTCCATCCCGCGCTTCAGGCCGTCCGTAGACTCCATGGCGATGCAGCGCACGATGTTGTTGCCGATATGCTGCGCCACTTCCAGCGTGATATCTATACCGCGCGGCGCGTCTTCCACTTTCAACGCGTTATACAACTGCGGCACCATATGCTCGGGGAACCTGACGTCCACGCTCGGCCCTATGACCTGTATGATCCTGCCTTTGTCCATATTTTACTCCTGTCTCATTCCTGAACCGGAAATTATTTCTATCATCTCCCTGGTGACCGATGCCTGCCGCGCTTTGTTCCTGATCTGTATAAGCATATTCTGCAGTTCTTCCGCGTTATCCGAAGCGGCCTTCATAGACATCATACGCAGCCCGTATTCGGCCATCAAGGACTCGACCAATAACAGGCGCATCTTGGCGGAAATTAATTTCGGCAGCAGTTCCAGGGCGATCCTCCCCGGGCCCGGATCAAGTATAAAATCCGGCGCGCGCCCGGCAGCCTTTTCAAGCGGCAGCAGCCCGGCGACAAGCGGACGATAACGCGAAAGCGACTCATAATGCATATGCGCCGCGTAAACCGAGCCGGTTTCTCCCGCCAGGAACTGCAGGGAAAGCGCGGAAGAAACCTCGTCTGCGAAAAGGAACGAATACCTGCCTTTCAGCTGCCTGAGGCCGCCGCTGACGTCATATCCCCTCTTTTTAAAATAAGTAAACCCCTTTTTACCGACAAAACTCATCCTCAGCGGAACCCCTTTGTTTTTCAAAACGAATTCCTCCGCCGCCTTGATCACCGCCGCGTTATAGGAACCGCAAAGCCCGGTATCGGAAGTGATAACGCACAATCCAACCGGCAGGCCGGGGTCCTTTTTAAAGAAAGGATGGACGGCGCCGGCATCGGCCGCCGACAGATCATTGAATATACCTTCCATACAGCGGTAATATTCGCGGGATGAAGCGAGCAGATTCTCGGTATGCTTAAGATTGGCCACCGAGACCATCTGCATCGCGCCGGTGATCTTGCGCGTATTCCCGATACTGCGTATCCTGGACTTGATCTGCTTAATGGACTCCGGCAAATTACTTCTCCCCTTTAAATTCTTTCTTGAATGCGGCGAGCGCTTTATCGAGTTTCTGCATCAGCGCTTCGCCCAAGTCCCTCTTCAATTCGATCTCCTGTTTTATATCCGGATACTGCCCGTCGATGAATTTATACAGGCCGGCCTCGAAATTCCTCACTTCCGCAACCGGCAGGTCGTCGAGAAAGCCGTGCGTCCCGGCGTAGATGATCATCACCTGTTCGGCCAGTTCCAACGGGCTGAACTGGTCCTGTTTGAGTATCTCGACCATCCGTTCTCCCCGTATCAACTGCTGCTGCGTGGTCTTATCGAGTTCGGCGCCCAGCTGCGCGAAAGTCACCAGTTCACGGTACTGCGCCAGGTCAAGCCTCAATCTCCCCGCTACCCGGCGCATTGCCTTATCCTGCGCCTTGCCGCCCACGCGCGACACCGAAAGCCCGACGTTAACCGCCGGCCGCACCCCGGCGAAGAAAAGGTCGCTTTCCAGATAGATCTGGCCGTCGGTGATGGAGATGACGTTGGTCGGGATATAACTGGAGATATCTCCCGCCTGCGTTTCGAGTATCGGCAACGCGGTCATCGATCCGCCTCCCAGGCTGTCGTTAAGTTTTGACGCCCTTTCCAGCAGGCGCGAATGCAGATAAAAAACGTCTCCCGGGTAGGCTTCCCTGCCTGGAGGCCGGCGCAAAAGCAGCGATAACTGACGGTAAGCCTGGGCGTGTTTGGAAAGGTCGTCGTAGATCACCAGGCAATGTTTGCCGGAATACATCAATTCTTCCGCTATCGCGCAGCCGGCGTACGGCGCCAGGTATTGCAATGACGCGGAGGCACGGCTGGAAGCGCAAACAATGGTGGTAAACTCCATCGCCCCGTATTTCTCCAGGGTCTGCGCCACGGAAACGATGTTGGACATCTTCTGGCCGATCGCCACGTAGACGCAATAAACCCCTTTGCCTTTCTGGTTGATGATCGTGTCGATCGCCATAGCGGTCTTGCCGGTCTGGCGGTCGGCGATGATCAACTCGCGCTGCCCGCGGCCGACGGGGATCATCGCGTCGACGGCCTTGATCCCTGTCTGCAAAGGCTCGCTTACCGGCTGCCTCTGCACCACATTGGGCGCTTTCGCCTCCAGGGGTCGGTATGTCCCGGTCACCACCGGGCCCTTACCGTCCAATGGTTTTCCCAGGGCGCCGACTACCCGGCCCAGCAAAGCCGGGCCGACCGGAACGCGGGCTATCTTGCCGGTGCATTTGACCATATCCCCTTCTTTTATCGTGATATCGGGATTATCCGGGCCGAAAATGATCACGCCCACGGAATCTTCTTCCAGGTTAAAAGCCATTCCCATTATGCCGCCCGGGAACTCCACCAATTCGCCGGCCATGCACTCGTCAAGGCCGTAGACCCTGGCGATCGCGTCGCCGACCTGCACGACCGTGCCCACGGATTCCATACGCAGTCTTATCTTGTAACGTTCCAGTTCTTTCTTGATCACCGCCGTAACTTCATCCGGACGCAAATTCATTTTAGCCCACCTTTATCGCGAGTAGTTTATCTTTCAACTCCTCGATCCGCCTTTTAATGGAACCGTCTATTATGACATTATCGACGATCACCTGTATGCCTCCGCCCAGGCTGCCGTCAACTTCCACTTTTAATTCTATATCCCTGCCCAGCTTACTGCGCAGGTGCGCCGTGATCCTGGCCACGGCTCCGGCATCCAAAGGTATGGAAGTTTTGAGAATACCTTCCGATTTCTCCGTATGCCCGTATATGGACAGACAGCAGTCAGCCACTCCCGGGATCTCCCTGCCCCTGTCCTTCTCCGCCAGGAACATCAGGAACTGCAGCGTGGATGTGCAGATCAACGGCCCGAATACTTTATGCAGGACGTCGCATTTCTCCGCGCAATCGATATCCGCGTTCGCCAGAAAGATACGCAGTTCCGGATGCGACTCGAGTATTTCTTTCACCAGCCGTATCTCGGCTACGCCGTCTCTCATCGCGGCGTGCCCTCCGCAGGTTTCCAGGAAAGCCTCGGCATAACGTTTAGCGCAGATTTTCTCGTTCACTGCATCTTCTCCACTTCGTGCAGGAAATCGGCCACGATCTTCTCCTCTTCCTGTCTGCTCAATTTCTCGCTGATGATCTTCTCCGTGGCCCCGATGGCAAGATCAACAAGGCTTTCTTTCAATTCCTCCCTGGCCTTTACGATCTCATGACTGATCTGCTCGCGGGCGCTCTCGATAAGTTTCTGCGATTCCTTCCCCGCGTTGAGGGCGATCTCCTGCGCCAGGCGCTCGGCCTCCTGTACCGCCGCGTTGATCCTGGCCTGCGCCAGCGCATCTATCTGCCCAAGCTTACGCGCATATTCCTGCTTCTGCGCTTCCGCTTCCCGGCGCAGTTCCTCAACACCGCGGAACTCCCCGGCAATACGCTCCCTGCGCTCATCCAGCAGCGCCAGTATATGTTTCCAGGCGAATTTACGCAGCAGAAAAAACAAGAGCAGAAAACATACTGTCTGCGCCGCGATATCTTTTATATCCAGCAACCGCAGCAATTCCATATTAAAGTTTCCCCATCAGCATAAACACGACTACCAGCACATAAATGGTTATGGACTCGATCAAAGCGCATCCGATCGTCATATTGATCAAAAGCTTATTGGCCATTTCCGGCTGTCTGCCCATTGAATTCAACGCGCCTGAAACAGCCATTCCCAGGCCGATCCCCCCGCCCAATGCCGCAAGCCCCAGACCGATAGGAAGCCCCAAAGCCAAACCCGCGTGTATATCCATTCGTTTCCCCCTTTCAAATACGTTTTTACCGACAGATTATTTTAATGCAGCGGAACAAAGCAACCGCGCGGTCTTTACCACCGTCCGGCCGGATCACTTGGCGCCGGCAGGCGCTTCATCGTCATGATTCAATACCAGCGCGAAATAGATCGTGCTCAACAGAAAAAAGACGATCGCCTGCACTATCGCCGACAACAAAGCCAGCAGCGTGTTAAAGAACAAGAGCGGTAACCCTTTAATGCCGAACCCGGCGAACAACGCCATCAACACATCGTCTCCCCAGACATTGCTGCGCAGCCTCAAAGAAAGAGTGAGCGGCCTGATCAACTCTGAGAATGTATGCAGCACGAACATCATCAACGGCAGTATCGCCGTCACGGCCATGATACCGCGCGGCTTTCCGGCCAGATGGTCTATATAACCGATAAACCCCAGCTTCCTTACCGCCGTGTAGTTAACGTAAAAAAACACGCATAATGCCAGGGCGGCAGTGGTAGACCAGCCGGACGTTGCCGATTTCAGAAAAGGGATCAGCCCGCACAAGTTCATAAAAAGTATATAAATAAAAAGCGTGCCCAGGAACGGCAGGTATTTTCTGCCGTTTTCCCGTCCCAGGATGCCGCAGACAAGCCCGTCCAGCCCTTCCACCAGCATTTCCGCCGCGTTCTGCAGCCTGCCCGGGACCATTGCGTGTTTTCTGAAAACCAGGAACGAGATCAAAAGAAGCATTGCCGCGATAAACAGGGAAAAAAACAGGTTCTCCCAGGAATTAAGAAAATTCCCCGCGGCCGTGCCGCGCAAAGAATCCGCCAGCAGGCTTAGAACATTGGGCAATTCGGGAGTAACTACCGTGGATGCTTCCGCCATAAGACCTTCTACGCTCCGATCATCCCGGCGAAATTAAGATACATCTTTTGCGCCTGCCGGTAAAACTCGTTATTGTTCACGCGGGCTTCGCGCAGCATTTCACGCGCGGCCGCCCGGGAAGGCTGCCCGTCTTTCGTATAGTGCTTTATCCAGCTTTCGATCATCTCCGGAGTCACTTCTATATGGAACTGGATACCGTAGGCGCTGTCGCCTACCCTGAACGCCTGGTTCCTGCAGGCCGCGCCTTCCGCCAATAAAACTCCTCCGCCGGGAACTTCAAATGTGTCTTCATGCCATTCAAACACGTTCACTTCTCCGGTCAGTCCTTGAAATAACCGGTCATTTTTCCCCTCCGCGGTCAAAGATACTTTAGACCAGCCGGTTTCTCTCACGCCCGCTTTTGTCACTTTCGCGCCGCAGGCCTTGGCCAGCAATTGCGCCCCCAAACAGATACCCAGGACTGGAATACGCCGCGCGAGCGCATCCTTCAAAAGTATATCTTCCCCGGTCAGAAACGGATATTTTTCCTCCTCATAAACATTCATCGGCCCGCCCAGGCAGACCAGCGCTTCAACACCGGCAAGCGTATCCGGCAGTCTTTGCCCTGCGGAGACATTCACAAGCGATACATCCCGGGTGCCGTCAGCGAGAAAATCCTCCAGAGTGCCGGCGCCTTCAATATCGATGTGTTTAATGATCAGGATCATTTCCATCTCCGCTACGCGCCGGTAGGAAACTGACGCGATCTTCTATCCGCGTATGTATAAAAAAAACGCCTTCATATTCCGGTTTCCCGGATACGAAGACGCCGCTGTCTTTAAACTTAGAAGCCATCAGCCTAAACGCCGCCGTTTAAGCTGCCTGCCGGACCAAACGTTAATCACGGCTATAGTGTTATATATACAAGTAAAAATACAGCTGCTTTGGTAACATCAAAAAACAGTCCATAGTCGATAGTCCAGCCGACAGTACAATAAACTTAATATAACCTGTTTTAGACTATGGTCCGTGGACTATTGACCATTGACTGATTCTTACTGCTTACCTGCGGGCAGGTTTGAGAGAACCGCCGTTCTTCAACACCGACCTGTCCATATATCCCTGATGCACGTGGCAGTACTCGCCGTGGTTGTAAATACTAAGCAGCTTTCTGCACAAAGGGAACCTGCACTTTCTGCCTTTGGGGGAACTCTTCACTTTCTTAGACATCTGCGCGCCCCTTCCACTAATTCGCGGAACAACTCCTTTACGGAGACTATCTTTTGGATGCGGTAAGCGTTGCTGCCGCACATGGCGAATCCTTTATCCATCCGGCCGCGGGAAGCGTTGATCAGCGCTTTGGCGATACAATAATTCACTTTTGCCGGATCACAGGTGGAAAGGCATTTATAAGCGCAGCCGAAATCAATACGTTCTCCTTTGGTTATCCTCTCCACGAATTTATTGCGTATCACCCTTCCCGGCATCCCCACCGGGCTTTGAATAACCACGATGTCTTCTTTCTCCGCCGATAAATAAGCCGCTTTATATCCGTAGTCGGCGTCGCATTCATCGGTGCAGACGAACCTGGTGGCTATCTGCACGGCCCCTGCGCCCAGGCGCATAACCCTGGAAATATCTTCCCCGTCAAAAATACCTCCGGCAGCGATAACCGGTATTCTTCTCTCCACGCCGGAGAACCCGGCGGCCACCGAGAGGACTTCGGAAAGAATATTATCCAGATACACATTATCTTTATCAGCCAGCTCTTCGTGGCTGAAGCCCAGATGCCCGCCGGCTAACGGGCCTTCGACAACCAGCGCGTCGGGAAGACGGTTATACCTTCGCTGCCAGACGCTGCAGATCAAATGCGCCGCCCGCGCCGAAGAGACGATCGGCACAAGCCTGGTGCTGCCGTTTTTTATCAAAGAAGGCAGCCGAAGCGGCAATCCCGCCCCGGAAATGATCACATCCGCGGATTCGGACTGGGCGGCATCGACCAGATCGTCGTAATTGCTCAAGGCGCACATTATATTCACCCCGAACGGCTTTACGGTCAAAGCGCGCGTCTTTCTAATGCTCTCTATCAGGGAATTCCGCGAACGCGCCCTGTAATCCACGCCGCCGCCTTCCTCTTCCTCTCCGAGAGCGACCGCGGCAATAACTCCCAGCCCCCCTTCATTGGAGACAGCGGAAGCCAGGCCGGAAGAAGAGACCCTGACCCCCATTCCGCCCTGAATAATGGGGATATCTATTTTTAACCCGCCGATCGATAAATTAGAGAATTCTTTGTTCATAGAAATGATGCTCCCCTGACTGATCCTTCGGCGAAGTTTACCCTGAGCAGATTAGACTTTGCTCACCATTAAAACCTGTCGAAGGGTTCAGGACAGGCGCCCGGGGTTTATCTGCTGCTTGAGCGAAATTTCCCCGAAGCAGTCCCTCTCTTTGTCAGGAGAATAAAAGAGCCGTAAAGGTTAGTAATCTGCCCTTTACGGCTCACGATTTGCTAATCTCCGGTATTACGCTGGTAAATGATCAAAACTGCATTTTTCCGCTGCCCCGGTAAATATTATCCATCCTTACCGGGAAATACCGGCGGACCGGCCTTTATTCCTGTTTGACCACTATCTTAACGTTGATCGCCCTCGGACCTTTGGGGGATTTCTCCACTTCAAATTCCACTTCCTGGCCCTCGCTTAAAGAATCGAACCTGGCATCTATCAAGCTGGACTGATGAAAAAAAACTTCCCTGCCGTCAGTATCGCTGATGAAACCAAACCCTCTATCCGCGACCAATTTCTTCACTTTTCCTGTATGCATGTATACTCCTTGCCGGAAACTATTCCGTTACATTCAATGTTATTATTTTTCTTACAACAGCGCCTCTTTAAGGGATTGACTGCCCCCTTTCTTTCCAATAGCGGCATCCCGTAAAAAAACAAAAACCGGCAGGCTGCTATTTTAAGACCTGCCGGATTAAAAACACACTTTGACTATTCACTTGTTTATTTTACCGCTTTGGAGGCATTTGTCAAATGGTATTTCTCTCCTCCAAGGTATCTCCTTGCGGGAAAGGCGGTTAGCATCCGGAATAGTTCAATGAAATTCTATATCTTTCCTGTTCCGGAGACCGTCCCGGCAAGAGCCGGATCTTCCAGGAGACTGCCGTAGTGGAAGATCACGTATGATAAACCTCCGTTCTTTCCGCAAATGCGGAATTCTTCGCCGAATGTCCGCGGCAGGCCTACTAATTTATAGGCGCCGATGCCGATATTGATATTTTCCCATCCGGAGACCTTCTCCTTTATCTCGAGAATGCAGCGTTGGAATTCCTTGGGATACGGAGAATAGTCCATTAAAGTGACGAAATCCACCCTCCCGCTCTCCAACCATGACGGCCAATCCTGGAACGCCTCTTCATAAGCGCGGCAATAAGGAGCGCAGGCTGTGGCTGAAACCCGCAGATCCGGATGCAGAGAACGCGCTTTTTCAGTAAGCAGTGTCAACAAGGCATTAACCTGCCCGCGTTTCCAATCCCGCCAGGCCTTACTTCCTTCCACTACGGACTTATTCCCTGTCTCTTCCCTGAAACGTTCCACATTCATAGCGGAATAACCGTAAAACGGCCGTTCATCCGGGTAACGTATATAATCAAACTGTATCCCGTCCAGCCGCGGGTAAGCCCGGACGACCTCCGCGACTATCCCGCAGAGATCCTTGCGCACACGCGGATCGCCCGGTTCCAGAAAATACTGGCCGTCTATCCGGTAATCACGCAGGTTTTTTTTAGGCCGGAGATCCCTGGTCAAGACACCCGTGCCGTAACGCCTGATAAAGAACGATCTCTCGTTCCTGCTTAAACTCAACATATTCATCCAGGCATGCACTTCTATTCCCTTCCCGTGCGCCTTATCTATAAGGAACTCCAGCGGGTCTTCCTTAACTTCTTTCAGACATTCCCTGTAGGGCGCGGGATCGGCGATTCGGGAAGGAAACCAGGCCCGGTTAGCGCGGTAAACCTGCACAAAAAGGATATTAATGCGCGCCTTGGCGGCAAAATCCACCAATTCCTCCATTGCCCGGCGGCTCGACAATACCGGCGGATCCTGAATGACGGAAACAAAAAGGCCGCGGCGCAACGGTTCCGCGCCCGCGGTACTGACCGGAAAGATGGAAAACTGCAGAAGCAAAAAAAACAACAATAATATTCTCATTGAATATTCCGCTAGACCGGGATTTAGATGACCGACGGTTTTTTATTATACCACAAAAAATACAGGCTGAAAAACTGCGGGAAAGGCAAACCGCGGAAACCCGAAAAAGAAACGCTTAAGGGACCGGGTAAACTGCAGACCATTACATTATAAAACAAGTTCTTAATATTTGAGAGCCGAAAGCAGAAAGTTGCCCGCTGCACTTATTCACTCCGTCCTTCGACTACGATCAGGACACACACCTGAACTAAATTGAATATGTTCGTTCGAATGCAGGGCAAGCGTCCGCCTGCGGCTGACTCTGTGCGCTGTCATACTAAAAACTAATTTTACAGCGCACTACTTTGTCCGCAAAAACAGGATGAGAACGGCCACGACAGCGGTAAACAGCAGCGCCGCCGGCATCTTCACCGTATCGGGAGGAAGGATGGATACGCCTCCGGGAACGGCTCTTTTTATAGATACGGCGTGAATATCCAGGTCGCCGCCGTGTTCCGGACAACTCTTATTGAACACACCGCTTACTTCGATTATATCGCCTTTTACGCGGTAACCGCCGAGATAAACAATATCCTTAAAGCTCTCTTTTTCCGCCCAGATGCCGACAGCGGCATATCCGTCGTAAAGATTTACCCAGCCGTATTGCCCTCTATACATTATGTCGCCCACGGCTTCACCGCGGAAAGTGACCGTCGTTCCATCGTACCTGCCGGGATCATTTATCAATTCCCGGCTGCCCACGGTCCCCGCCAGACAGAAATCCCCCTGGAAAAAGCCGGCGGACAGACAAAACAAAATCACGCTGAAAATAACACTTAAACCCGGATTATGCAGCAGGGTCCGGCAAGGAAAACGGCCTGAATCTTTGCCGGGAGAAGATTGGCGGGTAAGATCACCGCAGGCGCACTTAAAGCGAGTTAGAGACATTTTATCGAATCCCTATTATAAACTCCGGGTTAAACACATTTTATCTGCCTTTAAGAAACGCCGCGGCAAAACCGAACAAAGCGAAAACCGACATCAACTCCAGCCGGCCGGCCCACATTTCTACGATATAGAGCAATTTCAGCGGCACGGGCATACCCGGATCGGTGATCCCGCAGGACAATCCCACGTTTGCCGCTGCGGAAGTCGATTCAAAGAGTGCATGCAGAAAAGGATATCCGTACCAGACCCCGGCCAGCGTCCCCAGGCCGTAGAGAAAAAGATACCCCAAGGTAACGATCAATATATTCCTTACCTGCCGGTCGTCCAGGAACATCGTCTTAATATGATAAAATTTCTGCACCACTACGGAATGTTCCGGAAGTATCAGTTTCTTGATATCTTCCGTTACCGCCTTGCAGATGGCGCCGGCGCGCAGCATTTTTATCCCGCCGGCGGTGGAACAGGCGCAACCGCCGAGCCCCATAGCGATCACCAGCCCGGCGAGGGCGAAATCGCCCCACTCCCGGATGAATTGCCCGGCATAGACGGTCATATAACCGGTAGTGGTGTGCGCGGAAATGACGTGAAAGAAACCTTTACGGAACATAGCCACAGCTCCGGGATATACACCCAGATGCTTCAATCCCGCCATCACCAGCAAAGAGACCAGCAACACCGAAAGTAAAAGAGTCCGTGTCTCCAGGTTCTTCCATATTTCCCGGAAACTGCCTTTCCATATCCGGTAATGCAGGTTAAAGTTAAGGGAACCCAAAACCATAAAAACGATAGTCGAGATCTCAAAAGGCAGACTGTGATAATAAAGGATATTCTGCGATTGCGGCGCGAAACCCGCCGTATCAAAACCCGCCATAAAGATACACATACCGTGGAATAAAGCGCTATCCGGGGCCAGTCCTATAGAAACGCCGACGAGCCACATTACGGCGGTGCCGGCGACCAGATAAACTATGCTGATCAACCAGATCAAACGCGCCGTATTGATCACATTCGGGGCAAGTTTTTCATCGCGCGCCTCTCCGAGGTAGATTTTCCAGGCTCCGCTTGAGCCGCCGACCAGGAATGAAACGGCGACGATGGCGATCCCCTGCCCCCCGATAAAAGGCCCCAGGTGACGCCAAAGATTATGGGTTCTCGACATATGGTCGAGATCAAGAACGAGCGTAAGGCCGGTGGTGGTGAAACCGGACATAGTCTCAAAGCAGGTATCCAGAAAAGAATTATAATGCCCGCTAAGATACAACGGTATCGCTCCAAAGGCCATCGCCGCCAGCCATGATAAAGAAACAACGACCATTGCCTGCGCGGCGCGAAGTTCCCCGTGCCTCCTGCAAAGCCGGCTCAAAAGCAGGCCGGATAATACCGCGGTATCGGCGCCCAGCAGAAAATCACAGACGGGAACGGTTTCGCGGAACAGGAACAATCCCGCTGCGGCGGGAACGAACATAGTTATTCCGACACAAAAAATGATCCTGCCCAGGTAATAACCGATGTTCCTGATATCGCCTGCTTGAGGTCTAAGTATCATTTTAAGTATTGTATCAAGAACGCGGCGGATATCCCGAGAATAATAATGGCGGCCGCATAGGCGAGCTCCGACAACAGACCGGCTGTCACTGTATAGAAAATGACCGTTTTTCTCATAATCACCGGACTCCCCACCCGGCCCAAAAGAGGCTTATTCCATAACCCCGGAAAAGACACCCGCAAAAAAATACACAGGTTTTATATTAAAATAACGGCTACGGCTATGGTAACGAAGCCCGTATCGGTTTTCGGTTACGGTAACGTCGGAAAGCCGTAACCGTCCGCCATTAAAACATTGGCGAGACTTCGTTACCGATAGACGAAACGTCCGCCACTGAAACATTGGCGAGACTAAAACAAGGATATCGTGACCGTAACCGATAGACGATATTAATACTCGCCATTCGGGAATTCTGCGCTCCGATTAAAAGAATAAATTATTATTTACTAAGGTACGCCGGCGGGAGAATAAACACAAGTCAAAAAAAAGTCAATTTTTACGGGGAGTCATTCTTCGATTATACGCAGACGGTATCCCACGCCCGGTTCGGTCAATAAATAAACCGGCCGGCACGGATCAGGCTCGATCTTGGCGCGTAAATTGCTGATGGTCACGCGCAACAGATGCATAATCCCCTGAAAATCCTCGTCTTTATCCCAAATACCGCGCAATAGCTGCCGGTGAGTGATCACTTTACCTGGATTCAAAAGCAGCATCTTCAAAATATCGTATTCCGTGGGAGTAAGGCTTATTTCCCTCTTATCGGAAGTGACCAGCCGCTTTGTGATATCCATAACCAGCCTGCCGGTCTTCAGGACCTCCTTGCCGTCCGCTGGCAGGACGCGTCTGATCACCGCTCTCAGCCGCGCGAAAAACTCCCCGCAGGAAAAAGGCTTGGTAAGATAATCGTCGGCCCCGGCGTCGAGCGCGGCGATCTTCTCCGCCGGGTCATCCCGCACCGAAAGGATTATGATCGGAGTCACGGAGCGTTTACGGATACCGCAGATCACTTCTCTTCCTTCCATATCCGGAAGCCCCAGGTCCAGGACAATCACGTCCGGGTGAGAGTCCACCGACTGACGTAAGGCTTCTTTTCCGCAGGCCGCCTCTATGACGCAATAATCGCGGGAAGCAAGCGAAGCCCGGAGAAAATCGCGTATCGGCTTTTCATCGTCCACTACAAGTATCCGAAGTTTATTCTGTGCGCTCATAATTTACTCACTCCAGAGGGAGTTCCACGATAAAACAGGAGCCTTTTCCGGCCGGATCGCGCACGCCGAGCGAACCCCCGTGCGCCTCGATAATCCCCCTGGCTATACAAAGCCCCAGACCCGTCCCGGGCACATTGCGGCAGGAATCACCGCGGAAGAATTTTTCGAAAACCTTTTTTTTATCTTCAGCGGTTATGCCCGAGCCATAGTCGCGTATTTCCATACGCGCTACGGAACGGTCATATGAAACGGATATCTCTACCGGCGTCCCGGATGGCGAATATTTCAAGGCATTATCCAGGATATTGACGAGCGCTTTAAGTATAACCTGAAAATCAACCGGCACTTCCGGCGCACCGGGCGGAATATTTATTTTAATTTCCCTGGAAGATATTCCGCCTCTCACCTGCTCCAGGCATACGCCGACCAGGTCCGCCAGATCGCAGGGCATCTTATTAAGACGCAGGACCCCTGACTCCATTCTTGTGATATCCAGCAAGTTGCTTACTATCCGCTCCAGGCGGCCCGCTTCGCCGCGGGCGTTCTCCAGAAGTTCTTTTTCCTGCCGCGGCGACAATCGCGTCCCGGAGTCGAGGATCGTAGTCAGAACGCCGGTTATGGAGACAAGCGGCGTCTTCAGATCATGGGAAATAGAACTAAGCAGCGCGGAATGAAGTTTTTCCGTCTGGCGCTGTATGATCTGTTCCCTGACTTTAGAGGAGAACTCGCTGACTATCAAGCCGACAATTAACAAAACGGCGAAAGTAAAAAGATACTGGATATCATCCACGCCCAATGTCAAATACGGCTTGACCAGAAAAAAATCAAAAACTATCACGCTCACGAAAGAAGCGGCGACAGCCGGCCCTCTGCCCCAGCGCACGGCGGCGACCACCACAGCCAGAAGATAGAACATAACGATATTCACCGGATTCAGGCTGTTCTTGACAATTTCCCCGAGCAGAGTGGCCAGCAGTACCGGGCCTAAAGCGGACAAATAAGGCTGATATTTTTTAATTGCCTTCATATATGCAAAGACTCCTCCGGGCGCGCATAGCCCCCGATCGGCCGCGCAGGTTCAGAAAACCAGGTACTTTTCGGCTTCTTTAAGTATTCTACTACGTTTTCGCAGATTTTCCAGGGAACGCAGCCTGACGCCGGACTGCCGGAGCGCCATAATCCTTTCCACCGTTACCTGTCCCAGGCCGGGGACGCGCAGCAGGCGCGCTTGCGGATCTTTATTGGCGTTGACCGGGAAAAATTCCGGATGGCGCCGCGCCCAGACCTGCTTGGGGTCGGCGTCAAGAAACAGATTATTCCCGGAGTCCAGCGGTATCTCTTCGGCGCTGAAACCGTATTTACGTATCAGCCAGTCGGCCTGGTAGAGCCGGTGTTCGCGGGTCAATATTTCCGAATTGCTGAACGGGGAATTTTCCCCGGGAAGAGAACTGTCCCCCTCCCCTCTCTGGTAAGCGCTGAAATATACGCGCGACAGCCCCATTTTCTTGTACAGCCTGTACGAACAGCCGATGATCTCGGCGTCCGTCTCTTTGGAAGCGCCGACCACAAACTGCGTAGTCTGTTTTATTCCGCGGCCGCGGAAATCGCCGCGTCTGAGCCCGCTGATCAATTCCAGGGGCTTGATTATATCGTTAAGATAATCCTTACCGGAGCCGAAATAACGGAAATTGTCGGTTCCGGCGGTCTCTATATTCAAGGAAACCGCGCTCGCCAGCGAAAGGCTCCGGCGGATGGCGTTCTCGGAAGCGCCGGGGATGATCTTCAGGTGTATATATCCCCGGAAACGCTCTCTGCGCAAAAGAAGGGCGGCGCGATTGATCTTTTCCATACTGGCATCCGGGCTGCCGTTGACGGCGCTGCTTAAAAAAAGCCCGCTCACCCTGCCGGACCTGTAATATGAAAAGAATATCCTTGCCGTTTCTTCGGGAGTCAAAGAACAACGCGCGGCAGGCGAACCGGCGCGAAGCGGACAGTATTTACAGTCATTCACGCAATCGTTGGAAAGAAGCGTTTTAAAAAGGAACGTCGTGCCTCCTCCCGGCATAAGCACGGGATATATCCATCTGCCGTCTTTTGAACGCCGGCGGTGTTCATCATCGCGGGTCGCGCAGGCGCAGGCAAGGTCATATTGCGAGTCACGCGAAAGTATTTTGAGTTTTTCCCCGGTATCCGGGGCCTTTTTTATCAAAACCATTTTCAGTGATTTAACCCGGATTTTGCATTAGGATTTGAAGAAAATGGCCTAAATCTTTGACAGAATAAGGCCTGCGCGCAAAATCCCCGCAGACGTACTCAATGCAGTACGTCGAGGACGATTTTGTAAGCAGAACGCAATTATGGCAATGAGTTAGAGACATTTTACCAAATTCCTATTGCAAATTCCGGGTTTAACCCGGTTGTATATCCATTGCGGCGCTAAAAACAAAAACCTCCGCCCTTAAAGGCGAAGGTTTTAATTTTTTTCAGCCGAAGGCCGATCCGCTTTGGCGGATACGTCCCGGATTTATTCCTTCTAACGCGGGACGCGCAAATTCTATTTTTAGATTATATCATAAACGGGGCGTTTGTCAATACAGCGCGCTGATCCGGCTACGCTGCGATACCGGCCTTATTTTCTTAAGGTTCCCTCTATACAATTTATCAATTCATCCACCTTCACCGGTTTAGCCAGGAATTTCCTGCCGCCGATCACGCTGTCGTTATCATCCACTTCTTCCTTCTCCACTATCGCGGTCAGGAACACAACCGGCACATCCCTGGTCACGGGATTCTCCGATAGTTGCATCGCCACGTCTGAACCGTCCATATCCGGCATTACGATGTCCAGGAAGATCATATCCGGCTTGAATTCTATTGCCGCCGGAAGCCCCAACGCCCCCTTGTTCTCCACTCGCACATCATACTTGCCGGTTTTCTCGAGATTCAGTTTTACCAGATACGTAAAAGCCGCTTCATCGTCTATTATCAGTATTTTTTTCGGCACTGTCGTGGCCTCCTTGGTTAGGTTTTCAGGATTATCTTCACTCTTACGCCGCGCGCGTCTTTCCTGTTATCAACGCTGATCTTTCCCCCGTGCATATCTATTATATTTCTCACGATGGATAATCCCAGGCCGCTGCCTCCCCTTTGGCGTTTAGTGGTAAAGAAAGGGTCGAAGACCTTTTCCAGGTTTTCCTCCGGGATACCCGGGCCGCTGTCTTCTATCTCCAGGACCGCCACCCTGCTGCCCGGTTCAAAGGTGCCGTCGCCGGCTTCGCCTGTAACACCGTTAGCTCCGGAAATAGTGCTCCCGTAAGCCTTTATCGATACCTCCCCGTGTTCCGGCATAGCGTCAATCGCATTGACTAACAGGTTTACCAGCACCTGTTCGAACTTATTCCTGTCTATTTTGGCCGCGGGCAGTCCGGGGGCAAACAGCTTGAAAACCTTTATCTTTTTCCTATCCAGGGAATTCTTGACCAGCAGCAGCGCGCTGTCCACCACGCCGTCGATCTGCTCCGGCTCGACGCGCATCTCGGTCAGGCTGGAGAAATCAAGCAAACCTTTTATTATCCTGTCCGCCCTGCCGACGGCTTCACTTATATACCCGAGCACCAGGCGGTTATCCGCCTGATCAAGCGCGACATTGTGAAAAAGATATTCCACTCCCTGCAGGATAACGGCCAGCGGGTTCTTCACTTCGTGCGCCACCCCGCTTGCCAAAGTCCCCACCGTGTCCATCTTGGCCGCCTGGATCAGCTGCGATTGATAGACCTTAAGCTGCCTATACGCCTCCGCCAGTTCCTCCTGGGCTTTTTTACTCTCGGAAATATCGTGCAGGGTCTCTATCGCGGCCACCACGTTGCCGTCCGCGTCGTATATCGGAGCGGCGTCGAAAATAATATACCTGTCTTTGCCACCCAGATCTATATACCAGCCTTCGGAATGCAGCCCGCCCTTGATAAGTTCCGATTGCGCCTGTATCGGGTAAAGTTTAGACATATCCCCGACATTGCCGTCTATTATTATGTCCGCTACGCACGGGCGGGGTGACTTATAAAAAGCCGTCCAGTGCATACTGGTATTCATAACGTCCACGGCTCTTGTTCCGGTAAGTTCCTCGCAGGCCCTGTTCCAGTAAATAACCTTATGCTTGGCAGTGATCACGAAGGTCGCCACCGCGGAATTCTGGATGATCGATTTTATGAATTCATGGTTGCTGCGCAGTTCGTTTTCCGCCAGCCTGTATCCGGTTATATCTTTTATAATACCGCTAAAACCGCAGAAACCGCCTTTGTCATCCAGCCGCGGCATCGCGCTTATCTCCAGGAAAGCCTGTTGTCCGTCTTTACGGCGGAGGGTGATCTCAAGTTTATCGAAACATTCCCTTGCCGCAAACTTTCCGGAGACCAATTCCTTCTGCTTGTCGTCCAGTCCGAAAGACAAGAAATGATCCAGATCCTTGCCGATGATCTCCGAAGACGCATACCCCAGCAGATCGGAAACCTGACTGCTGACATACGTATATTGACCTTCGGGCCCGGTCTCCCAGATCAGGATCCCTGAACTTTCCGCCAGTTGACGGAATTCTAAAGCTGTAACGCATCCAGGTTTTCTCTGCGTCTCATCCATGGCTTCCTGCGATCTTAGGAGAATGAATTTCCCCCGGCTAAAGCCGGTGATCTTTCTGTATAGAAAAATAACAATAACAACAACTTACCCCAACAATCCCCTTACGTCAATAGGATAAATAGCGAACGCCTTCACTTTAACGCGCCTGCCCGGCAGACCAGGGCAAATTTCTCTGCGCTTTCCCTTATTTTCCTTTTCTGCGTTTTATAGTTCACTTCGATCAACCCGAACCTCGGCCGGAATCCTTTATCCCACTCAAAATTATCCAGCAGCGACCAGTAAAGATACCCGGTCACATTGACCCCTTTGTGTATGGCGCGATGAATACTCTTCAGGTGCCCGCGGATATACTCCCAGCGCAGATCGTCGTCGGAAGTGCAAATGCCGTTCTCGGTGATCATCACCGGCAGGCGGTATTTTTTCAACCCCAGAAGCAGATCATACAACCCCTTCGGATAGATGTCCCACCCCAGGGAATTCTTCCTGACCGGATGATGGTTTTTTTTGCAGACATCGAAAACAAGGTTCCCCAGCCCGTTCTTGACGAGGTCCACAAGCTGCCGCGAGTAATAATTGATCCCGATAAAATCCAGCGCCTTATCGCGCATAACCCTGTCCAGAAACCCCAGATTGTACCATTTATGCCGGAAATTCACGGCAATCCTGTTCTTCAGGTCCGGCTTACAGGGCACAAAGGCCATTACATTCTGGGCGATACTCACGCCCGGTGCCGGCAGTTTCATCCTCTTGTAAATATTATGTATCAGTCGATACGCCTTGATGTGCGCCGCCGCCAGGTTCTCTTCAACCAGGGCCGCTTTCAAATATGACTGCGCCTGCGGCGGCCATACCCCGAAAATATAACTATGAGAAATATACACCGTGGGCTCGTTTATGGTGATCCAATAGTGGACGTGCCTTGCCAGGCTGCGGACAACGACATCGCAATAACGCAGAAAACGCTCAACCGATCTGCGGTCTTCCCAGCGCCCGGACCTGGAGAACCAGACGGGATTGGTAAAATGATGCAGCGTGACGACCGGCTCGATGTTCCGCGCTTTCAAAGCCAGGATAACATCGAGATAATGCTTCAATTCTTTACGGGAGAACTTCCCTTCCCGCGGTTCGATACGGCTCCATTCAATGGAAAGGCGGTGCGCGTTATGATGCAGTCCGGCGGCAAGATCAAAATCTTTTTCGTAAAGCTGATAGTGCCGGCAGGCGGAAGCGGATTCTTCGTGCCCGGTCAATTTCTCCCACAGCCACCAGTCAGATGCGGAATTGCCGCCTTCAACCTGGTAGGCGGAAGTAGCCGCTCCCCAGAGGAAATTACGCGGAAATTTGATCATAAAATGATTATAACATTAGAATTCGGGAAAGACAAGAAACGGCCTCAAAAACGGGTGCTGGGTACGGAGTCCTATGTTCTCAAAACGACCGGTTCTGGGTTTTGGATTCTGGTAGAAACCATTTAAAGTATTTACAAAAACAAGTTACAAAAAATTCAAAACTAGTTTCTTGCTTTTTCGAAAACATAGAATTGGTTTTTTGTTTTTCCCAGAACCCAGAACCGAAAACCCAGAACCTGTTCTTTAAATAATGCCATTGACTAAACTGCCGCGGAAGTGTAGATTATTTGAATGCCTTATTTAATAAAGCTGATCAATAAGACCTACAAAATGGCCCACCCCAGGGAACGCAAGGTAGTGATGAACAATGTCGCTTCCCTGACCTCTCTGCAGGCAATGACCTATATCCTGCCGTTGATAATTATGCCGTATCTTTTCCGGGTCATAGGCCCGGACAAATTCGGGTTGATCGCCTTTGCCCAGGCATTCGTGCAGTATTTCACGATCCTGACGGATTACGGATTCGGGATCTCCGCCACTAAAGAGATCTCGCTTTGCCGCAACGAGCGCTGCAGGGTCGAAAATATCTTCTCTTCGGTAATGGCGGTCAAGATCGCCCTGGCGTTCTTCAGCCTGCTGGCTTTAAGCATCCTTGTCTATTTTATCCCCAAGTTCAGGCAGGACTGGCCGGTCTATCTGCTAAGTTTCGGGGCGGTCGCCGGCAACACTATTTTCCCGGTATGGTTTTTCCAGGGCACGGAGAAGATGCGGCATATCGCCGACCTGAACATTCTCGGGGGAGTGATCCTGGCGCTGCTCATCTTTACCTGCGTCAGGACTCCTGAAGACTATCTGCTGGTGCCGCTGATAAACTCCGCGGTAATGATGATCACCGGTATACTGGGGCTTTACATAGTATTCAAGAAATTCGGGATATCGTTCAAGTTCCCCGGCTACGGTAATATCCGCGGCCAATTGAAAGCCGGCTGGGACATCTTTATCTCCAACGTAGCCATAAATTCCTATACCACGACCCGTGTTTTCGCGGTGGGATTGCTGACCAATAATACCGTCACCGGATTTTATTCCATGGCGGAGAAGATCGCCAACGCGGTGCAGACTTTCCCGCTCTATTCCTTCTCGCAGGCGATCTTTCCGCGTTTAAGCCGGATATTCCACAAGGACAGGCTCAAAGCCTTTCATCTTATGCAAAGGATACAGCTGATCACCACGCTTATCTCGTTGATCTGCCTGCCGTTGATCTTTGTTTTCGCGCGCGTAATAGTAAAGGTAGCCTGCGGAGGGGTCAATCCGGAAACAGTATTCTCTCTTAGATTACTGCTTATCGCGGTGTTTTTCGTGGCCGCCAACGCTTTTCGCGTCCAATTCCTGCTGGTCTGCGGCAAGACCGGTATCTATTCCCGTATTCATATAGTGATGGCGCTGTTCGGCCTGCCCCTGATATTCGCGCTGATCAACGCTTTTTCCTATACCGGAGCGGCCCTTTCCACCGTGATCATCGAGATAGGCATCTTCGCGATCACCTACGTCATCGTCAGTAAACTGCGCTTCCCGAAAACTCCGCGCAGGCAGCATTTACCGTCCCGGCATTGAGCGCAAGATTCCGGAACGCTCTTTCTTCTCGGTAAAAACGATTATTTTATTCATAATGTCCACGCATTCCGCAGGATAAAGCCCGACGCTGGTCTCTGCGGAAAGCATCACATAATCGGTGCCGTCCAGTATGGCGTTGGCGACGTCGGAGACCTCGGCCCTGGTAGGGATACGGTTCTCCGTCATACTCTCCAGCATCTGCGTGGCGGTGATCACGAATTTCCCGGCGAGATTACACCTGCGGATCAGTTCTTTTTGTATAAGCGGGACCTCGTAGACCGGAAGAGATATTCCCATATCTCCGCGCGCCACCATGATCCCGTCGCAGGCGCGCATTATCCCGCCGATATTGCGGATACCTTCACGGTTCTCGATCTTAGCGATGATCTTCGGACGCCGGCCGGCGCCGATATACTCTCTTAAGGCCGTTATATCGCCGCTGTCCCTGACGAATGACTGCGCGATAAGATCCACGCCGTGCTCCCTGCAGAAATCAAGATGCAGTTTATCCTTGCCGGTCAAGCCTTTAAAATCTATTTTCACGTCCGGCATATTGATCCCCTTACGCTCTTTGATCAAACCCGGCACGACCACTCTTGTTTTCAGTCTGTTCCCTTCGCAGCCTTCAGAAACGAGATCGATGTTACCGTCGTCAATATAAATATGCCTGCCTTTTCCTATCTCCTCCAGCGGCCCGGCGTAATCAAACGGCAGAAGACCGTCTTCCCCCGGGATATCCTTCTGCGTCATCCAAATCACCCGGCCCTTATCCGCCTTTAACGGCCTGCCCGCCTTCAGCCTGCCGACCCTGACGCGGTATCCTTCCAGGTCTCCAAGTATCCTGACCTTACTGCCGTGCTTGCGGTTCAGGCTTCTGACAAGGCGGATGTAGCCGAGATGCTCCTTAAGGCTGCCGTGGGAAAAATTAAGGCGCGCGACATCCATACCGGCGCGTATCATCTTCAGCAGAACAGGCGCTTTTCCCGACGCCGGTCCAAGAGTGCAGATTATTTTAGTTCTTGCCATTCTGGCGCTTCTTTCTAAGCGTTTTACCCGATAGCCGTGCTGCCGCGCTCTTCGGTCCGGATACGCACGCAATCCTGCAGGTCAAGAATAAAGATCTTGCCGTCCCCGGTCTCTCCGGTTTTAGCTCCCCGTATGATAGCCTGAACGGCGGGTTCGGCGAATTTATCGTTCACCGCTATCTCCAGCCTTATCTTTCGCAAAAGATTACCTGTTTCCCTGGCTCCCCGGTAAACCTCGGTAATCCCTTTCTGCCTGCCGTGCCCGAGGACTTCGCTTACCGTCATCAGGTTGATCTCCGTCTTATACAATTCTTCCTTTACCATTTCCAGCCTGTCCGGCTGTATGATCGCGATAAGTAATTTCATCATCCCCTCCTATTCCAGGACCGTGTAGGCGCTCTCGCGGTGCTGCGTAAGATCCAGCCCCATAATCTCTTCCCTCTCTTTGACGCGTATCACGAAAAAGACATCCACCAGTTTATATATTATATACGTCATTACGAAAGTATACAAGGCTGCTGCCGACACCGCAATGAGCTGGACCAGGAACTGCCTGGGATTGCCGAAGAACAACCCGTCAGCTCCGGCGGGGTTTATCGCGCGCGAAGCGAACAATCCTGCCGCCAGCGTCCCCAATATACCCCCTATACCGTGCACTCCGAAGGCGTCCAGGGAATCGTCATAATTGAATTTAGGTTTGATCACCGCCACCGCGATAAAACAGATGATACTGGCGGCAATGCCGATTATTACCGCGGAACCGGCGCTGACGAATCCGGAAGCCGGAGTGATCGTGGCCAGGCCGGCTACCGATCCGGTAACTATACCGAAAACAGTGGGCCTGCCGTTACGCACCCATTCCAACAAAGCCCAGCTTAAACCGGCGGCCGCCGCCGCTGTATTCGTCGCCAGAAAAGCGTTTACCGCCACTTTGTTCACCGCCAGGGCGCTCCCGGCGTTAAAACCGAACCAGCCGAACCAAAGCAATCCGGTGCCCAATACCACCAGCGGAAGATTATGCGGGGAAGGATTGTGATTGAGATTCCTGCGTTTTCCGATGATCAGCGTCGTCGCCAGCGCCGCGATGCCCGCGCTGGTATGCACCACGATCCCGCCGGCGAAATCCAGCACTCCCATCTGGCGCAGCCATCCGCCGCTGCCCCAGACCCAGTGGCAGAGCGGATCGTAAACGAACGTGGTCCAAAGCAAAGCGAAAACCAGGAACGCGGAGAACTTCATCCTTTCCGCGAAAGCGCCGATGATCAACGCGGGAGTGATCACCGCGAACATCATCTGAAAGAACATAAAAGCCTGGTGCGGTACCGTGGAAGAATACGCCGCGAACGGCTCGAATCCCACTCCTTTGAGCCCGAACCATTCCCAGCCTCCCCAGAATCCGCTGCCGGGAGCGAAAGAAAGGCTGTACCCGAAAGCCACCCACTGCAGGCTCACCAGACACAATACAGCCATACACTGCATAAGCACACTTAAAACATTTTTCCGCCTGACCATCCCGCCGTAGAAAAAGGCCAGACCGGGGGTCATCAACATAACCAGCGCCGATGAAAAAAGCACGAATAAAGTATCGACAGCGTTCACCATTAAAGTATGCTCCTTTTGTTTGTTCCGTCAGCCGCCTTAACCGCGGAAGAACCTGAACGGCGGTTATTTAGGCTGATTTCGGATAAAAAAAAGGCGCCTGTCACTCCGGATAACCGGAAAAACAGACGCCTTCCTGGCGTTTACATCACACTCGCACAACCCCGTGCGGGCAATTTGTTAAATTATACAATTGCCTAAAAATAATGCAATAAGAATTTGACGATTATCGTTTTGGATAGCGCGGGGCCTTAACGTATTCTTTATGCCGCTGCGGACGCATGAAAGATACACCCCCTGCCGAATTTCTTCTTGATCCTGTCCACCGCTTTATGGACTTCCTCTTTTTTCTCTTCGCCCTGCGGCCTGAAAAGGGTCCGCTCATCCGCTCCCGAAAGATTAGCGACCCGCACGCCAACCAGCCTTACTTTACTGCCTTTATCCGGAAATCCCTCCCGCAGCCGCCTGACAGCCCTGATCAGTTCTTCCGGAAAATTCGTAGGCTCCGGCAATGTGACCGACCGGGTATAAGTCTTAAAACCTTCCAGCCTGATCTTCAAAGTGACCGTCCTGCCTTTAAATCTTCCTTCCCGCAGCCTGTCGGAAACAAGTTCGCAGAGACGAAAAAGCTCCCGTTCCACCTCTATTTTATCGTTTGTGTCCCTTTCAAATGTGCTTTCATTGCTCACCGACTTCGCTTCGTGCTCGGGGATGACCTCGCCGGTATCGATACCGCGGCTCGCTTCCCAGAACCAAATACCGTTCCTGCCGAAAACCCCGGTCAATTCTTCTTTACTCCTGCGGCCGAGGTCGCCGATAGTACGGATCCCCATATCGTTAAGCGCGGCTTTCGTTTTCTCACCCACCCCCCACAAACGCCCCACATCCAAAGGACTAAGAAAATCAAACAACCCGTCGTTCTTCACTTCCAGCAAACCGTCCGGTTTTGACAGATCGGAGGCGATCTTTGCCGCCATTTTGGTGGGGGCCAGCCCCACGGAAGCGGTGAGCCCCGTCGCCTCTTTTATCTTGTCTTTCATCGCCGCGCAGGAACGGTAAGGAGTACCGTGCAGTTTATAACTGGCGCTGATATCCAGGAAGGCTTCATCGATGCTGACCTGCTCGACAAACGGAGAGAAACCGCGCAGAATGCCGATTATCCGTTCCGAAACTAAACTGTACTTTTCCATATCCACCGGCAGGAATATTGCCTGCGGGCATTTTTGGTAGGCTGCCGAGATCGGCATCGCGGAGCGCACCCCGAACTTGCGCGCTTCGTAGGAACAGGTGGAGACTACGCCGCGTCCCTTACCCTGTTTCGGATCGGCCCCCACGATCACCGGTTTGCCGCGGTACTCCGGATTGTCCCTCTGCTCAACCGCGGCGAAGAACGCATCCATATCCAAATGCACAATATACCGTTCATTACCCATTTCAATCACTTAAACCTCACTCGTTTTTCGTCGCTCGTGCTTCGTCTTCCGGGTATTTACTGTAGACCATCGACTGTGGACTATGGACTTCTTTGCTGTTCCCAAAACCCAGAACCCGTTATTCTATATTCCTCGTCGCCACCAAATTCACTCCCAAACCCAGAAAATCGGCGACGATGACATCGCCTGCGCGTACCGGCTTATTCACTTTAAGTTTCTTTATCACCGCCGCGGCTCCGGCTACCTTTGATCTCGGTATCGGCTGATCGGTCCTCACCGGCAGCAGCTTCAAAGGCAGGCCTTCGGTCAAAACAGTCGAAGTAAGAATACGCAATGGATTTTCCACCTCATTCCTGGCGTAAATCTCGCCCTTGGGACATTTATTGCCGCTGACCTTCACTACCCGGCAATTTTCGATCTCCACGTTCAAAACGCAGCTTCTCGGACATTCTATGCAGGTGAACTTCTTTATCATAAAATATCCCTTTTAAGTATCAAGTATTGAGTATAGCGCATAGAGTTTTTGAAAAGATATGCCAGTACTAAGAATATCTTCTTACTTCAAACTATGGACTGCTTTTTAAGTGAAAAACGGACCCGGTCCCGTTTTTTGCGTACGAAGAATTAAGTATGTTTCCCCGGAGTTCCGAATACTGTATTGTTTTTAGAACCCAGAACCCAACACCCAGAACCCTTCTTTATTTAAGGTATTCCGCCGCCATACGCCCGGCTTCAAGGCTGTCCGTAGAAACAGAATCCGCCAGATCATACACTTTAAAGGCGTTGCCGCAGACGAACAATCCGGGAATAGAGGTCGCATTCACGATATCCGAAACCGGCGAATTGGTATTTTTATCCAGCGCTACCCCGGCCATTTCTATCAATTCGTTCTCCGGGATCAATCCCACCGAGATCAATAGCGTGTCGCACTCCAGACGGAACCCTGAACCGGGGATTTCCTTCAGTTCTTCATCCACCCGGACGACATCCACCGCTTCCAGACGGTTTTTGCCATATACGCGCGCGATCTTATGCCGGAAATAAAGCGGTATTTCAAAGTCATCCAGGCATTGCGCCACGTTGCGCGCCAGGCCGCGGCTCTGCCCCTGTATCTCCACTACCGCTTTGACCCGCGCACCTTCCAGGATAAAACGCCGCGCCATAATCAATCCGATATCTCCGGAGCCGGCGATCACCGCTTCTTTGCCCGGTAACAGGCCTTCTATATTAATAAGTTTCTGCGCCAGGCCGGCAGAAAATATCCCCGCCGGCCTGGTCCCGGCAATATGCACCATTTCCCTGGTCTTTTCCCGGCAGCCGGTAGCCATGATCAACGCCCGCGCTCTCACGTTTTCCACCTTACCGGGTTTAAAATAAGTCAGCGTTTTACCGGCGGTAAGCCGGACCGCGAATGATCTCAAACTCACCTCTATTTCCTTCACCGCTTTTATTTTCTCGATAAAACGCAGCGCGTATTCCGGTCCGGTAAGTATTTCCTGGAAGTAATTCAGGCCGAAACCGGTGTGTATGCACTGGTTAAGTATCCCTCCCAGATACTGATCACGCTCCAGAAGCAGGATATCCCGGACGCCGTGTTCATAAGCGGAGACCGCCGCGGCCATCCCCGCCGGCCCGCCGCCGACTATTACCAGTTCGCGCTCAATCATAAAAGCGGTCCTCTTTCACTAATTCCGAACCTTTACCCTTTTTGCTTATTTCGGTAAGCGGGATCTTGCGTTCTTCGGCGAGTATGCGCATTATCCTGGTGGTGCAGAAGCTGCCGTGGCAGCGGCCCGCCTGGGCGCGCGTGCGGAATTTTATCCCGTCCATAGTCCGTGCGCCGCGTTTTACGGCCTCGCGCACTTCTTTAGCCGAGACCATCTCGCAGCGGCAGACAATATCCCCGTAAGCGGGATCTTTTCTTACCAGCCGCCCGGTTTTAGAAAAGGGAACGGAAAACAAATGCGCTATTTCAGCCTGCCGGGAGGAGAAAAAGAACTTCCTTTTCATAACCAGCCCGCGCGCCTTTAAAATACCCGCGACCATCAACGCGATGGCCGGGGCGGCGGTCAAGCCCGGGGATTGTATGCCGGCGGCGGTCACCAGCCCCGGGACATTATCTTCATAACGGATAATAAAATCCTCCCCGGCCGCGGGCCTTAAACCGGCGAAATAAGCGATAATATCTTTTTCGCTTATCGAAGGGATCATCCTGCGCGCGCCCGCCAGCGCCGCCCGCAATCCGGCATCGGTAGTGGAGCGGTCTTCCTTGTCGGTCACATCCTGCGCGGTGGGGCCGATCATCGGATTGCCGTCGGCGGTCTTGATCACCAGCACGCCTTTGGAAACTTTTGTCGGCAGCGGAAAAAGCAGATGCCTGGCGATATGTTCGCGCTTTTTATCCAGGATGAACTCTTCACCCTTACGGGGAACGATCCTGAAATCGTTTATCCCGGCCATCGCGGCGACCTCGTCGGCGAAAAGACCGGCGGCGTTGACCAGGAAGCGCGCGTTAAAACTCCCCTGACCGGTCCGCACCTCGAATCCCCGCGCAACCTTTTCTATACCGGTCACCCGCTGCCCGGTATGGATCTCCACTCCGTTCTTAACGGCGTTCTCGCAGAGATCGTAGACCAGCCGGTATGGACTGATGATGCCGGCGGTCGGCGCGTAAAGCGCCGAGAGAGCTTCCGGGGACAAATTCGGTTCGTTCCGCTTAAGCCAGCGCTTATCCACTATCCGTAATCCGGGCACGCCCAGGATCTCCGCTTCCTGCTTCAACTCCCGCAGACGGAGGGCCTCCTCGTCGCTGAAAGCGACGATCAATTCCCCCGTCTCTTTAAAATCAACGCCCAGTTCGCGGGAAATCCTCCGGATCAACAGGTTACCCTGCACGCATAATTTCCCTTTCAACGAACCGGCCGGATTCTGCGTGCCGGGATGGATGATCCCGGAATTGGATTTAGATACGCCGAAAGCGTATTCCTCTTCTTTCTCAAGAACGGCGATATTCAGTTTATAACGTGAGAGCTCCCTGGCGATCGCCGCGCCTACCACACCGGCGCCGATGATCAGCACATCGTAATTCTTCATCTCGAAAGCGTCCTTTGCACCGCAGACAGCCATCCTTTATATAGACCATCGGCAGCGGCTTTAGGCATCCCGGGCCGGAACACCTTATCTCTTCTCCAGCAGCGCCGGATCTCCGCGCTATCTTTCCAATAACCGCAGGCAAGACCGGCCAGGTAGGCTGCGCCCAAGGAAGTGCTTTCGATCACCCTCGGCCTGACCACTTCGATACCCAGCATATCCGACTGGAACTGACAAAGAAAATTATTGGCTGCGGCGCCTCCGTCCACTTTCAAACTTCTGATCTTATACCCGGAGTCCTTCTCCATCGCTGAAAAAACATCCTTACTTTGATAACACATCGCCTCCAGCGCGGCCCTGGCAAGATGACCGGCAGTGGTGGCGCGGGTTATCCCGTAGATCGCCCCTCTGGCCTCCGCGTCCCAATATGGAGCGCCCAGGCCGGTCAACGCCGGGACAAAATACACGCCCTGGTTGTCCGGCAGAGAAACCGCCATCCGCTCGGACATCGCCGAGGACTTCAGCAATTTCAATCCGTCGCGCAGCCACTGGATAGCCGCGCCGGCGATAAAAACCGCTCCTTCCAGAGCGTATACCGGCTCGCCCTGCGGGCCGCAGGCCAGTGTGGTGATCAAGCCGTATTTTGAGACCGCCCGCTTCTCCCCGGTATTTAAAAGTATAAAACAGCCTGTGCCGTAAGTGTTCTTCACCGTCCCCGGATCAAAAACACGCCTGTCCGAATAACGCCGCCTGCTGGTCTCCGGCTATACCGCAGACGGGAATGCCGGCCGCGAGCCTGCCGATCCTGACGCTTGCGGCAAACTCCCCGCTGGAACGCCTGACTTCAGGCAGGATCGAAGGCGGGATGCGGAATTCTTTGAGTATTTCCGCGTCCCATTCCAGCTTCTCGATATTGAACAGCATCGTGCGCGAGGCATTGGTGAAATCCGTGGCGTGCGTCTTCCCGCCGCTGAGATTCCACAGCACCCAGCTGTCGGTAGTGCCGAACAGCAGTTTTCCCTGCCCGGCCCTCTTCAACGCGCCGGGCACGTTTTTCAGTATCCATTCTATTTTTGTGGCGGAGAAATAAGCGTCGATAGGCAGGCCGGTCTTTTTAGAGAAGAATTCCGCGGCGCCTTTTTGTTCCTTCAACGCCGCGCAGCGCCGCGCCGTGCGCCGGCATTGCCAGACAATGGCGTTATAAACCGGCTTGCCGGTCTCTTTGTCCCAGATCACGGTGGTTTCGCGCTGGTTGGTAATTCCGATGGCGGCAACTTCCGCTTCCGGCACCCGCTTCAAGACCTTCTGAATGGAATTATTCACGCTGCGCCAGATATCCAGAGGATTATGCTCCACCCAGCCCGGCCCGGGAAAATACTGTCTGAATTCTTCGTAAGCCATAGCTACTTTATCGGCGCGCTTATCGTATAATACGGCGCGGCTTCCGGTGGTCCCCTGATCGATGGCCAAGATATATCTCATCGCACCCTTTCGTCCACCCAGTTTAAAATATCGTTAAACACCTCTTCCCTGCCCAGATCCACGGAAAGTGAATGCAGCATCGACGGATAACGGAGCATTTTCTTGTCCGCCGTCTTCAATCCGCGAAAAACCTTCTCCGTTCCCCCGGGATCCACGAAATTATCGAGGTCCACGGCGATCTGGAACAAAACCGGTCCGGCCAGCTTCTTCTTCAAATAATTCACCCGCGCCTCGGCAAGCAGGATATTCACCAACAATACCGGAGTGGCCACCCGGATCTCCCGTTTATCCGTATCCATCACCCTGCGGTATCCGGGGTCGCGCGTGCACATTTCCGCGGTGAACGGCAGACGCATCTGTTTTCTTGGATTGAATACACGATAAAAAAACATCCGCAGATAATCAAAAAACCCGGCCTTCAGCCTGTTCCTGAAAGCCGGGGCAAGACAGATAAGCCCGCCGAATAAACCGGGATTAAGACAGGCGGTAAGGAAAGCGATCAATCCCCCCATACTCTCCCCGGCAAGAAAGATATTCTTCCCCGGATGTTCGCTCCCGATTATACCGCGCAGCGTCTTTATATCGTCGAAATATATCCCGAATGAATCGATATGGCCTTTAAGTTCCGGGGTCTCTCCGAAACCTCTTAAGTCGATAGCGTAAGAAGTTATCCCGCTGCGCTGAAGGAATTCAGCCAGGAATTGCCACCTGCCGCCGTAAGAACCGAGCCCGTGCACGAGCAAGAAGACGGCCCGCGTTCCAGCGGCTTCCCACTTCCGGTAAACTATACCTGTCTTGTTATCGATGATCGCCATAAAGTGGCCCCGGGCAGTTGTTCTGCTGTGATAGCAACAGGTTACACCTGAAGTGAGCCCGCGTCAAGTATCTCCGCTTCGACGGCCTTTTCTCAGGCTTTCGTCAATGACAGCCGTGCATCCGGCAGGCGTTCTCGGCGGTTATTTCTTTCAGTTCCCCTTTTTTATAAGAAGCTGCTATATCGGAGACTTTTTCCCCTTCGGCCAGGAACGCTTTGATGCCTCCGTTGTTCAGCTGCGCCACGGCCCGCATTCCCATACTGCGGCAGACGACCGCGTCTATGACGGACTGTCCCAGGGCGTTCAACGGATGGCACATCCCGTGCGAATGATGCGCGTTGTTATTGTCGATAACGTTCACGGAACCGTTCTCCGTATCATAAATGGTGAAATACGGCGCGCTGCCGAAATGCCCGTAAACCACGCCCTGCAATCCTTTGTTGTCCCCGGTAGGTATGCATATCTTCATTCTTCCTCCTTTTCCAGTTTTCAACTGCGTTCAAATCCCAGGGGGCATCGCCGGCCGTCAGCCGGAATCGCCGCCTGTGCCGCTTTTTTCTATCCGCAGCGCTTTCGAATTCAACAACGCATCCGCTATCTTCCTATGCGCCGACTTTATAAGATTGCCGAAAGTCTGGCGGGAAATCCCCATTTTCCCGGCGGCCTTCTCCTGGTAAAGCATATTCAGGTCGGCAAGCCTGACCGCCTCAAGTTCATCCATCTCCAGCTTAACCTCCTCCAGCCCGCGAAAAGGCACACCGCGCGGCTTGAAATAATCCGCTTCCGGATCACAACATATTTTGCGGCATTTACGCGGCCTCGGCATTCTCCCCCCTTCCGTAAGTTATTGGCATTTGCCAATAATATACTCTTTCCCGGCCCGGCTGTCAAATCCTTTAATCCCGCACCGCTCCCGGCGCAGAAAAAAAACAAGGGCCAAAACGGCGTATTTACCGCTCCGGCCCTTGGGCCCATTTCCTAAAAATTACTACCGCTGCTATTTATTGTTTGTTTTTTATTAGTCACTGCCATTTTTACGATCTTCTTCACGCTCTCCGCGACATTAGTCCCGGCTTTAAGCGTCGGGATAATGGACGGGTCGACCACAATGGTCTTTGTCGCGCCTGTCTTGTTTTCCTTTACCACGGCCTCGTTCTTGACCGTGTCAACGGAAACGACCGTTCCCTTGACTATATCCACGGCGGCTTCCGTCTTTTTTACGGCCGCGGTCTGGGCAAAACTGGAGACGAAGACTCCGGACACCAGAAACATTACTAAAGAAATCACCATTAACTTTTTCATTTTAAGGTCCTTTCTTATATTTGACGAGGTTAATCCTGCCACAAAGATTGGCGAGGCTTAGCCCGCCGTAAAATACCGGCAACGGCTATGGTAACGCAGCCCGTATCGGTTTTCGGTTACGGTAACGTCAGAAAGCCGTAACCGTTACCGATAGACGAAACGTCCGCCACTGAAACATTGGCGAGACTAAAACAAGGGTATCGTGACCGTAACCGATAGACGATATTAATACTCGGCACTCGGGAATTCTGCGCTCCGATTAACGGTTTTTAACGGATATGATAACGTCCCGCCCGTCGTCCTCCGGCAGTTTAAAACCGGCGGGAACAGAGGCGTTTTTATGTATCTTTTGAAGATTATTTTACGGGAGTTTATGCCGCTTCCGGGAACACCGGAAATGGCGGAAGAGATTTTTCTTGGTTTTCAAGATATGCCTGGATAAACCGCGGCATAAGAGAAACATCGCAGGAGAATAAAACCCCGCCCCGGCCTTAAACCGGGACAGGGCTATTTACAATTCCGCGCAGTAACGCCGCGCGGACTGATTGAGCGCTTAAAGACCACCCATTCTCTTTTATGGAAAATGGCGCGCGAACGGAAAAGCCGTATTAACGGCCTTCGTTCTTACGCTTTGAATAACAGTCTTTACAGTATATCGGACGGTCATTCCGGGGTTTAAAAGGGACTTCGCATTCTTTTTTGCATTCCGAACAAGTCGCCTTGTGCATTTCCCTGGGACCTCCGCCGAATCCTCCACCGCCACCTTGCTGATAACCCATTCTGCCTCCTGTTGTTGGTTATAACACCTTACCTGCTTCTAAATTAACTACTATACACCTTTATCAAACAACTTCAAGTATTTCTATTACCGGGCCTCTTCAGTCTCCGGGCGGCCGGAGGACCAACGCAACTCACGAATCAGGGTTTTCATCCTTATTATACGGATCAATTCACTTTTTTTTCGCGGCGGCGGCCATATCCCTGGCGTGCTCAAGCGAGATCCGGCTTTCTTTCTCCCCGCTCATCATCTTGGCCATCTCTTTGACGCTGGCGTCCTGGTCGAGCAGGTCCACGGCCGTGGTTGTGCGGTTGGCGGAAACTTTTTTGGAAACTTTAAAATGCCTGTCGGCGAACGAGGCGATCTGCGGCAGATGAGTAATAAGAATGACCTGCCGGTTCAACGATAATTCCTTCAACTTCCTGCCGGTGACCGTGCCCAGGCGGCCGCCGATCTGGGCGTCGATCTCGTCGAAGATCAAGACCGGGACCGTATCCACCTTCGTTAAAGCTTTCTTAAGGGCCAGCATCAGCCTGGCGGCTTCTCCGGAAGAAATGATCTCCGCCAGCGGCTTCAACTCCTCGCCGGCGTTCGGGCTCAAGTAAAAAACCACACTGTCCGCGCCTTCGGAATTCAACGGCGACTTCTCCAGCCGGCATTCAAAACGCGCGTGCGCGATCCCCAGTTCGGAGAGTTCTTTTTCGATGGTCTCTTTAAGGAACTGCGCGGTCTTTTTCCTCAAACGCGTGATCTTCGCGGCAATGCTTTCCAGCGTTTTTTCCAGGCCGCTTAACTCCGCGCGCAGGACTTCGTCGTTATGCTCCAGATTGACCAGCGTATCGTATCCGGACCTGGCCTCACGGTAGATCCTGCCCGCATCTTCCAAAGTCGGGCCGTATTTTCTTAGAATCTCCTCGTAGATATCGCAATTCTCGTTGATCGAACGCGATTCTTCCGGCTCGAAAGAAAGCCCGTCCTTGTATTGCGCCAGGCGCCCGGAAAGCTGTTCGGCTTCCTCCTGCAGGCGGTTGAGGGCCTGCGCCAATTCCTCGGTGGAAGGGTCGATACGGTTCAAGCCGCGCATCGGGCCGAAAGCGCCGGAAAGCGCGCGGCTGATACCGGTTTCTTCATTCTCAAAAATGCCGATCAGCTCATTGATCTCTTCGAAAAGCTTCTCCACATTATTAAGCTGGACCTGTTTCTGGCGCATCTGCTCGTAAACCGCCTGATCCAGAGGCACCCGTTCCAGCTCTTTCAATTGATGCGCGAGAAAATCGATATCGCGGTCCCTGGATTGGCGCGCCAGGGCGATCTCATTTATCCGTGAGCCGATTTCCCTGAATTTAGCGAAACTTTCCCGGTATTCGCGCTTGAGCGCGCCGAAATCGGTCAGGCGGTCCAGGATGGCAAGATGCGAGTCCGCGGAAAGGATCAACTGATGATCGTGCGCTCCGTGAAAATCCACCAGATAGTTGCCCACCGCTTTTAATTGGGAGATTGTCACGGAATTACCGTTGATCTTTATCTTTTTGCGTCCGTCTACGGACTGCTCGCGGTGTATGATCAACGCGGTTTCTTCAGGACCGGAAAGGAATTCACTGATCAGGGGATTACGGCGCAGTTCCCCGGAAAGCAGTTCAAGGACCACCTCCACCACGCAGGGAAGTTCCGGAACGCGCACCTGGGACTGGCCGAGCGACTCTCCCAGCCCGAAACGTAAAGCGTCGATAATGATGGACTTGCCGGCGCCGGTCTCACCGGTAAGAATGTTCAATGCCGCGCCGAATTCAAGAGAGAGTTCGTCGATTAAGCCAAAATTGCGGATAGTTAACTGCGTGATCATCTGTTATTATAATTACACATTGGTAACGGCTAAGGTAACGAAGCCCGTATCGGTTTTCGGTTACGGTAACGTCAGAAAGCCGTAACCGTCCGCCATTAAAACATTGGCGAGACTTCGTTACCGATAGACGAAACGTCCGCCACTGAAACATTGGCGAGACTAAAACAAGGGTATCGTGACCGTAACCGATAGACGATATTAATACTCGGCATCCGGAATTCAGCCTATCGATCAATTATATGACTTTCAACCGGCAGGAACAAGTATTTTCCCCTTGCTTGAACCATACTTCAAGCCCAGGGTTTCTCTGCTATTTGAGCGAAAGTTCTCCGAAGCAGTTCCCCTCTTTGTGTAGTGATACCTTTCCGTTCACCCGGCGCATTTATCTTCGCACAAGCGAATACCTGGCCTTCCGATTGGCCAGGGTACAACTACCTTAAAAACCCGTAGTCTTCTGCGTAGGAGAACAAAAAAAATGCGGATCAGGATCATAAACTTACCAGCAAAGCCGCCAAACAACTCTGCGGCATTGAACCGCTGGCGGTAAAGTCAATATCCTGGCCTAAAGAATCGCTGCGCCGGACCTTCCTCTTTCCCACTCCGGACTTGACCATCTCCAGGAGGTCGTCACTGTTCATTCCGCTGAAATTCGTCGAGACAAAAAGGTAGCCTCCGGGTTCCAGGGCGCTTATCGCCAGCGCCACGAGTCCGGGCATATCTTTCTTGACGCTGAAGACCCTGCCTTCATACCGGGAGAAAGAAGGCGGATCCAGGATTATCAATCCGAAACTGTTCCCTTTCTTCTGCGCCCGCTTAAGGTATTCGAAGGCATCTGCGCGGATCAATTCGTTCCTTGCCGGTTCTATGCTGTTCAGGCGGTAATTCAGCCTTCCACGTTCAAGGTTTTTCTTGCTGATGTCCACATTCACCGCCTCCAGCGCCCCGCGCGCCCGGCAATAAACCCCGAAAGAACAGGTATAGGCGAAACAATTAAGGACTCTTCTGCCTTTGGCCGATCCCGAAACGATCTCCCTGTTCCCGCGCATATCCAGAAAAAGCCCGCTATTGAGAGTATCGTCAAGATCTACGGAAAAGTTAAGGCCGTTCTCGCGGACAACGGTCACGGAAGAAGCGCCATTCAGCCAGATTTGCTTTTTAAAATCTTCGGGAGAGGAAGATACCGGCCCGGTCCTGTCTTTGACTATGAAATAGCCCGCGTCCAAACGGTCTCTGAAAAAACCGCTCAAAAGTTCCTTTTTCGCCAGCCAGCGTTTATCGAAGACCTGCGCGCTGAAATGGCGGCCGTATTGCTCAATGACCAGGCCTTCCAGGCCGTCGCCGCCGCCGTTGACAAGGCGGAAAGCGTCGGTAACCCGCTTCAGCGGTTCGCGCCTGCGCACGGCCGATTCCAGCAGTTTTATAGTATTAACGTCGGACATTCTCAAATCTTCCGGAAGACGATGAAGCTCCCCGGGCTAATCCTTCGACCTTGCTCAGGACAGGCGCCCGGGGTTTCTTTGTTACTTAAGCGGAATTCCTCCGAAGCAGTCCCCCTCTTTGCGCAATGATACGTTCCCGTTCATCCTGCGCATTCATCCCGTGATCTTCTGCGCAGGAGAATAACCTCTATTGCGCCTTTAATTTTACGGCGGAAAGCAATTCACTGTTGGCAGGGTACTTACTTAACATCTCCACAAGTTCCTTGCCTCTCTCGATAGCGTCGCGTTCAAGCAAAAGACGCCGCAATTTATCGGACGCCTCAAGCTCTTCGGGAGAAAGCAAAAGTTCTTTTTTACGGGTATTGCTGGCGGCGATGTCTATCGCCGGAAAAATACGCTGGTTGGCGAGATCGCGGGAAAGGACTATTTCCATATTACCGGTCCCTTTAAATTCCTCGAAAATGACCTGATCCATACGGCTGCCGGTATCCACCAGAATGGTCGCCATTATCGAAAGCGAACCGCCGTTTTCTATCTTTCGAGCGGCGCCGAAAACGCGGCGCGGCACCTCCAGCGCCCTGGCATCCACTCCTCCGGACAAAGTCCTTCCGCTTGAGGCGCTCCCGGCGTTATGCACGCGCGCGAGCCTGGTCAGGGAATCTATGACCACCATCACGTTTTCCCCTTCCGCCGCCTGGGAAAACACCTTCTTCATCAAATCATCGGCGGTGCGCAGATGATTTTCATAAGTCTGGTCGGAAGAAGACGCGAATACCTCCGCGGTAACGTTGCGCTTGATATCGGTGACTTCCTCCGGGCGCTCGTCGATCAACAGACAGTAAAGTTTCATTTCCGGACGGCCGGCGGTCACCGCCCGGCAGATGTGCTTCAAAAAAGTGGTCTTACCTGAGCCCGGAGGGGCGACGATCAGCCCGCGCTGTCCCATACCTATAGGACAGATCAAATCCATGGCCCGCATCGTGAATTCTTTACTGCCGTCTTCCAGGCGTATGCGCGGAGAAGGGTCAACGGCAGTGCCGGCAAGGAACTTGCGTTCCCCTTCGTCTACCTGACGGGGAACGCAAGCGGGAGCGAACCTGCGCGCTTGATTAGACTGGCCGTTCTGGCGATAACGATTATTAGGATAATTCAAATTTATGATATTGGCGATGCTGCGGACTAGTGCGCTGTTAAATAAGTTCTTTAAACAGCGCACAGAGCAATCGAGAGTCGAAAATCGAGATTTGATTCGGTGGAAGTTCTCGATTACGCTTGCCCTGCATACGAACGAGTGAGTAGTGCAGGGATCTAATTTCGATTTTCGATTATCAGAAACTTATGTAACAATGTACTATCGTTTACGCAGATAATATTACCTTGAATACTTATTTTATTATATACATATTCCCGTTTTTGACAAATATTTTTATGAAAAAGTTATCTGCCGGCAGCGCCGTATCATCTACAATGATTCTTCGGGCTTCGCTCCAGGCCGGTACCTGGTCCCCCTTACCACTTGTCCTGCACTATGTTCCGTCTGAAACGTCCCCGTTCAAACCTGATTATAAAGCTTTAATAACTAAACCCCGGGTTAAAACCCGGGGTTTTTTGATCTTCATTATTATCGTCTCTCATCTATGATATCTCCCGTTTCCCCGCCGCAGGCGATGCGGATCAAGGACACGAAAGACGCCTTCCGGACTATTTAGCGGCGAGTTTTACGGTGATCTCCTTCGTTAATTTACCGCTGATGCTGCAATACCCCTCCACGGAAACCACATCCCCGTCGTTTACATCCGGGATCAGGTAACTTACCGTCTGGCTTTCATTATTGTCTTCCCTCGAGATAGAATGTTCGATGATCTCCTTGCCGTTTATCCCCACATCCACTTTCTTAATATAGTGTTTGAGCGGGTTACTGGTATTGTGGACGATCACCGCCGTAAGCACCTTGGTAGCCGGGTCAAAAGTGATCTTGATATCCGACGGCGGGTGCGCATAAGCGGCGGATACGGCCGCCAGAAAGATGAAGAATAACGCAAACAAAGTGATTTTTCTCATACCAGACCTCCTCTTTTTGATGATACTTTATTTAACAACGGCACTGCGGCGTTCATAAGCAGTAAACTTAACAATTCCGCGTCGAATTTCACTCCCGCTTCTGTAAAAATAAATATCAAAACGGCTATCCCGGTGCCGAAGACATATTTCCCGAGAGGCTTCGACGGGCTTGTCTTCGGCTCAATGATCATCACGAAGATGTAAAAATAACTGAAATATCCGGATATATTCCCCAGGGGAACTTTCGATAAAAGCGCCTGTGTCCCGAATAACACGCAGGAGACGACCGCGTACCCTATAAGAACTTCCGTTTTCCTGAGCCGATGAGCGAAATAGATCCCTAACGGCGCCAGGACATACCAAAGGTAAGTCGCTTTCCATTGGGCCGCTATCCCGAAGAATAATATCGCCGTAAAAATACCGAATGCCGCAGGGTTAAAAATGTGTTTCTTTTGAAAACGGACCAAGTGCTTTGAGAGAATAGCCAAAGAACAGACAAGCGCCGGTTTCCACCACACCTCATCGCTCGAGATCACATAACCGGCGATCAACCCCGTAATGACCGCGCTTTCGCCGATCCGCAGCGTCCTTGTCTTCAAATATGAAATAAGGGCCTCTATCGCCGACGCGAAAATGACCGCTATCAGCGTAGTGAACAAAAATGCCGGATCCTTATCTTTTACCGCAATGAACAACGCGAAACATCCCAGAAAAAGGATCAGTTGGGTCTTTATGGATTTTAAATTAAGCATATTCATCGGACTTTAGTCTGGGGAGTATTCATTTACTATACTACTACACTATTACATTAGACCGTCCGCCACTGAAACTTTGGCGGACTTTGTGCGCTGTTTAAAGAATTTATTTAACAGCGCACTGTCTTCCGTTCTTACAGGAATTCTTTCAGAGTGCCGCTTATATCAACATCTTCGATGTTATCTTCCGCAAGAGGCGATTTATCGGCAATACCTCTTCTTTCTTCGTACGTCGGCTTCTCGTGCCTGTAAATCACGCCTATGGGGATCCGGTCGCCCCACTCCGCGGCTTTTCTATATGCCGCTGCTTTGTCCCCGGGATCATAGGAAGCATCGCCGTCTATTTTGTACACGCGTTTCGCGTACCATTCGTAGGTATTTTTTTTGTTAAAACTGACGCAGGGCTGTAATACGTCTATTAAAGAAAATCCCTTGTGCTTTATCCCTTCCAGTATTAAACCGGAAAGATGCCCGGAATCCGCGGAATATCCCCTGGCGACAAATCCGCACCCCAGGGCGATCGCCGTCTCCAGCGGATGAAAAGGCTCCAGGACGACGCCGCCAACCTGCACTTTAGTTTCATAATCGAGGTCGGTAGTCGGAGAAGCCTGCCCCTTGGTCAATCCGTAGATCTGGTTGTCGCAGACGATAACGGTAATATCCACGTTCCGTCTTATATTATGAAGAAGGTGGTTCCCGCCCTCCCCGTAACAATCGCCGTCTCCCGTGGCCACGATCACGGTCAATTGGGAATTTGACAGCTTCGCTCCCACGGCAGACGGGATGGACCTCCCGTGCAGGCCGTTAAAACAATTACTCTTTATATAATGCGGAAGTTTTGCCGCCTGCCCTATCCCGGAAACAAGCAGAATATCTTTAGGGGCCCTGCCCAGAGTAACCAGAGCTTTCTTGAGCGCGTTAAGGATCCCGAAATCTCCGCAGCCCGGGCACCAGGCTATTTCGTCATTGCTCTTAAAATCGTTGATTTCCATTTTCCCCCCGCTCTCTTATCCTCTCCAGCAAATAATCCAGGTTAAAAGGCCTGCCGTCATAACGCAATATCGAACCGTCGGCCTTGATTCCCGTTTCGCGCCTAAGCAGTCCGGCCAGCTGCCCTACAGCGTTATTTTCCACCGTCAAGATAGACTTTTTTCCCTTCAATAATGAACCGGCCTGCGAAGCAGGAAACGGCCAGACCTGCGGCAGATGCAGCGAAGCAAAACCCGGGCCTAATGCGAGGCAGGCCTCTTTGATCACGCCGTACGTCGAGCCAAAGCCTATTAAGACCGTCCCGGCCTTTTCTAAATTATGCGCAACGGGATCTTCTGTCTCCCGGGCCAGGCCGGCCATCTTCATATATAATCTTTTTTCGACCATCTTGACCCGCGTCAGGGCGTCCTCCGTAATATGCCCCTCCTCATTATGCTCGTCGCTGTCCGCATAGAATGGATCTTCTATCCAGGAAGGTATAGCGCGGGGAGATATGCCGGAAGGCGCAAACAGGTATCTTTTGTAGCCTGCAACTTGTTTAGAGGCATCTCGGGATATTATATATCTCTCCACTTGCGCTTTATTCATATCAAAAGATTCTATATCGCGATAAGAATCGGCCAGATGCTGGTCCGTCATTATCAAAACCGGGATCTGATATTTCTCCGCGACATTGAAGGCCTTTACGGTCAGATAGAACGCCTCTTCTATCGTACCCGGCGAATAGACCACTCTGGCGAACTCACCGTGCCCGGCGTGGATAAGAAGATCCAGATCAGCCTGTTCCGTCCGCGTGGGGAACCCCGTGGCGGGAGCGGGACGCTGGGCGTCCACCACTACCACAGGCGTTTCGGTCATCCCGGCCAGGCTTATTCCCTCGCCCATCAGCGCAAATCCGCCTCCCGAGGTGCCTGTCATTGAACGCGCGCCGGCAAAAGAAGCGCCGATGATCATATTTATGGCCGCGATCTCATCCTCCGCCTGTTCTACGAGAATATTGTACTTCCTTGAATAATGCGCGATGGTGTCCATAATACCGGTGGAAGGGCTCATCGGATAAGCGGAATAGAACTTACACCCCCCCCGGATGGCTCCAAGGCCGATCGCTTCGTTGCCATTCAATAATAATGCCCCATTAACGGGACGGCCGGGTCTTAGCAGGAATTCCTGTTTCTTAAAATTGTTTTTGGCGAAATCAAAACCCGCCTGCGCGGCGGCGATATTCTTCCCGATGATCTCCCCGCCCTTGGCAGCGAAAGCCTCCCGGATGATCAGTTCCAAATAACGGAAGTCCGTGCCGGTCATAGCCGCAACTACTCCGCAGGAAACGGTATTCAAAAAGATCTCGCTGCCGCCGGTGCTTGCCGCCAATTCATAGAGAGGGACGTCAAAAAAAGCCTCATCGGACCCGGCAATATCAAACTTCTTTTTATCCAGGACCAGACTTCCTCCTGCCGCAAGCGCGGGCTTGTGCAAAGCAACGCTTTGTTTATCCAGGGCGACAATGATATCGGGTTTCTCGCGAAGGGCCAAGACCGGAGATTCTTTGACCCTTATCTGAAAGAAATTATTCCCGCCCCTGATCCTGGACATATAATCCTGGTTGGCAAAAATATGCAGGCCGCAGGACTTGAAAAGGCCGCAGAGCGCCGCCCCGATAGTCTGTATTCCCTGTCCCGCCTCGCCGGTAATCCGTATCGTGATCTCTTTATCCATATCATAACCGCCTTTGGGGATTATGGATCAATTTGCGGAATACATTTCACCTCTCCGCTTCGCGCGCATCACAGTTGCTAAAGGAATACCTGTTCAAATCCTCTCCGCCGCAGCTGACAATGCCGCCTTCATATCCGCGCCGGGGAACGCCCGCCGGGAAATCCGCAAGAATCTTTCCTTGTTTTCTTCATCTATGAAAAACCCGCGCGTTTTCTCGTAAGGCAGCCGCAGCTGCCGCCTTACCCGGTCATGTTCTTTTCTCACGAAATCCGATATTCTGGCGATATGATATTTCCCGCTGCCGGAATCAAAAGCGATAAAACCGATATTCGACATCAATCCGATCTTGAACTTCTCATAAGCCCCCAGGGAAACCATATTGTAGGGATAAACTATTTTCTCGGGGACCGTATACCAGAGATAATTCTGAAAGGAGAACTTATCCCGCATCAAACGGTACTCTGCCGCGACAAACGTCTCTCTTGCGGCGTTACGCAGCGACAAAAGAGAGTTGACTCGCCTGTAATCCCGGTGGATCCCCAGCATCTTCCTGATCGTCTTCAGCAGCAATATTCTCTTCTCCACTTTAGGCCGGGACTTATAATTGCTGTGGATGGTGATCGAAACCGGCCGGAGCTCTCCCATCACATAAGAGAGATCCTCCGCGAATTGAGGTATATCACGCTCATCCCCTTTGTCCAGATAACAGATCAAATCGACATTAGTGATAATGCCGGCTTTCTGCAATGCCCCGCATTTGCGCGTCAGCACGCGTCTCGGCACGAAGAAACGGTTATTCTTTCTCAAAATGCGGGCCGAAAGCGACTGCACTCCCAGTGAAACATAGGAAAACCGGTATTTCCCGAACAACTCTATATGTTCATCGGTCAAGGTATACGGATGGGCTTCGCTGCATTTAACGGGTATTTTATCGAAACCGGGAATGCTTTTATAAATTCCTTCGAGAATATCGGCAGAAGCGACGGTGGGGGTACCTCCTCCGAAATAGACCTCGCGGAAAGCGGTATTTCGCAGTATCGGACGGAAAAGGCGTATCTGCCCCGGGAGAATAACGCGGTAAAACCTCTGGAAATCGCGTTTGGAAAAACCGGTGACCGAATCATATACGCAATAAGCGCATTTTCTCAGGCAGAAAGGAGTATGAATATAAAGGACATTCGGCCAGTTGTTCTTGATCGAGAATAACTTTAAAAGGATATTCTGTTTTAACATAAATTCGCGGCCGGCCAGGATAAAAACCGGACAGAAACCTGGACAAGATCACGGTAACCGCTTGCCTCTCTCCGTTATACTGAAACAGATAGCGGGTTAATGACGCTATTATATGGCCCAAACGCTAAGCTAACAAGGAATATTATCTGAACGCGCCTATCTGGAGGGCAGATGAATAACGGCTACGGCTATGGTAACGAAGCCCGTATCGGTTTTCGGTTACGGTAACGTCAGAAAGCCGTAACCGTCCGCCATTAAAACATTGGCGAGACTTCGTTCCCGATAGACGAAAACGTCCGCCACTGAAACATTGGCGAGACTAAAACAAGGGTATCGTGACCGTAACCGATAGACAATATTAAGTTGACCCTGAACGGATTCGACTTTGCTCACCATTAAAACCTGTCGAAGGGCTCAGGACAAGCGCCAGGGGTTTCTTTGTTACTTAAACGGAATGGGATGAGAGAATTCACGCCAGAATATTGATCAACCTGCAAAGAGAGTTAACGTCCTCTTTTTTATCTTCTATCGCTTTATGCAGTCCGACGCTGGAGATCCTGTTCCTGATCACGCCGACCGCTTTGCCTCCGACCCCTTTCCTCAAGAGGTCAACGGCTTTCTCACCCAGCCGGGTGGCAAGGATCCTGTCCGCGGCGGTGGGCGAACCGCCTCTCTGGATATGGCCGATGGAAACCACGCGGGTTTCCAGCCCGGTTGTCAGGCCGATCCTGGCGGCGACCTCGTGCGCTCTCCCCTTCCCCTCGGCCACGACTACGATCCAGCTTGTTTTACCTTTAGAGTTCCCCTTAAGGATGTCCCGGCAAATATCTTTGATCCCGGTGTTCTTTTCCGGAATAAGCACGTTTTCGGCGCCGCTGCCCAGGGCGACCTTTACCGCGATATAACCCGAGTTGCGCCCCATCACCTCAATGACGAAGATGCGCTCCATACTGGTTGCGGTATCTTTTATCTTATCGATCGCCTCCAACGCGGTATTTACCGCCGTGTCGGAACCGATGGTAAAATCCGTACAACTTATATCATTATCGATACTGCCGGGCACGCCGATGCAAGGGACACCCCATTCTTTATAAAAGACGCTGCCGCCGCGGTAAGTCCCGTTGCCGCCGATCAGCACGAGCCCGTCTATCTTATGTTTTTTGATGACCCGGTAGGCGCGTTTTCTTCCCTTAGCGGTCGTAAATTCTCCGCTGCGGGCGGTCTTGAGTATCGTGCCGCCTTTGTTTATGATATTGGAAACCGACCTGTGGCTCAATATTTTCATATTCCCGTTGATCAATCCGTCATAACCCTTAAAAATACCCATTACTTCTATGCCGTAAAAAGCGGCCGCCCGCACCACGCTTCTTATCGCGGCATTCATTCCCGGAGCGTCCCCTCCGCTGGTCAAAACTCCGATACGTTTCACTGCCATTTTCAAACACCTCCTGATGCCGTATAATGGGACTTTCCGCGCAGCGATACCTTCCAATTTCCCCTGCGCATTCATCCCCGGCTTAAGCCCGGGATCCTTTGAGCAGCAGAATATACGCTGCCGTTTAACCGGCGGCAATCTCCCGGTATAAACGGTAAACATCCCCCTCATTCAGGTAATACTTCGAACAAACCGCCGTCCGCTTTAACCGCCCGAGCACTCTGCCGAGAGAATCTTCATCCGCTTCTATCCCGAATTTGCTCAAAATATTCTTCACGGCCGCCCTTCCGGAAAGTTTTCCGATCACGAGCCGGCTCCTGCTTCCGACCAAAGCGGGATCAAACGGCTCGTAAGTGGACCGGCTTTTCAGGATACCGTCCTGGTGCAGCCCGGATTCATGCAAAAAACAGGCGCCTCCGATGATCGGTTTTCCGGGGGGTATCGGCCTGCCCGAAGCGCGGCTGACAAAAGCGGCGATCTTAGGGAGCCGCGCGGTCTTTATTCCGGTATCTATGCCGTATATTTGCGACAAGGCCATCACCACCTCTTCCAGGCCGGCGTTCCCCGCCCTCTCTCCCACGCCGGTGACGGTAGTATCCACGAACCCGGCCCCGCCGGCTATCCCGGCGAGCGCGTTCGCGGTGGCCAGCCCGAAGTCGTTGTGAGTATGTATCTCGACGGCTATCTTCACGTTCCTCAAGAGATTCTCCAGCGCGGAGCGTAATCCGAACGGTTCCAGAATGCCGACGGTATCGCAGAACCTGAACCTGTCGGCGCCGTGCGTTTTTAATGTCCTGACGTATTCGGCCAGGAAGCCGGGATCGGCGCGCGAGGCGTCTTCCGCTCCGGCGATAACGTATAGCTTGCGGCTTTTAGCGTAACCGATTGCCCGTTTTAAGCGTTCAATCACGAAATCGCGGTTTTTCTTAAGCTTATGCTCTATCTGAATGTCGGATACCGGCAGTGATACCGCCACCGCGTCCAGGCCGCAGCCGAACGAAGCGTCGATATCTTTTTCAAGCGCCCTGTTCCAGCCGATCAAACGCACGTTCAACCCCTTATCCACTATTCTCTTTATCGCCGTTTTCTCTATTCCCCCGGAGGCCGGAGTCCCGGCTTCGATCTCCCGCACGCCGGCGTCCGCCAGCAAACAGGCGATCCTGATTTTCTCCCGCACGCTGAATTCGACGCCGGCCGCCTGCTCCCCGTCGCGCAGCGTGGTATCCACGATCACCGGTTCCTTCAACTCAAGCCCTCCTCCCGGTATTTCATCACGATCGGGTTGAAAGCCTTGGAAGCGATAATGACTTTATCGCCCGCCGCTATTCCCTCCGCTTCCTCTCCGGTGGCCAGGACTTTCACGATATTATTCCCCACCTGGACGGAAAGTATATTCAGGAAAGAATCCCGGGCGACCTCGATGACGCTTCCCACGAACTTGAATTTCCCGCTCAAGCGATCCTCGATGAACATCTTTTCCGGGGGGCCGGAACGGATGATCTTTCCCTCTTCAAGAAGGAATATTCTTTTGGAGAGCCTGAACACCTCCGGCAGGTCATGGCTGACAAAAACCGTCGTTATCCCGAATTTCCTGTAGATCAAGGCGATCTCATCCTGCAAACCCAGGCGCATCCCGGCATCCAGAGAGGAGAACGGCTCATCAAGCAGCAGCAGCCGCGGTCTTGCGGCCAAGGCCCTGGCCAAGGCTACACGCTGACGCTGTCCCCCGGAAAGCGCGGAAGGCTTTTGATGTTCCAGCCCGCGCATACGCACCATCTCCAGGAGTTCATCCACAAAATCACTTTCTCCCGCGCTTTTCAGGGCGAATTCCACATTCCGCCTGACGGTCATATGCGGAAAAAGGTTGTGGTCCTGAAAAACGAACCCCACCCTCCTGTTTTGCGGGGCGAGATCGATATTCCTGCGGCTGTCGAACCAGACCCTGCCGTCTACTTCAAGATAGCCTTCATCCGGGACGATCAAACCGGAAAGCAGCCTTAAAACCGTGGTCTTTCCCGCTCCGGAATTTCCGTAGAATGAAACGAATTCCTTATCGCCGATCTCGAACTCGACGTCCAGGAGCATCTTCCCTTTCGCAGAATTAAGTTTTTTCCTGAACCTTGCTTTGATCATCTTTAGAAGCCTATCCGCGTTTTCTTATCGGCAATATAAAGGGCGAATAATACGCTGAAGGAAATCGCCAGCAGTATCAACGAATAAAAATTCGCCGAAGCGTAATTTAACGATTCCACTTCGCCGTAAATGGCGATAGAAGCCACGCGCGTGGATCCGGGGATGTTGCCGCCGATCATCAAGACCACCCCGAATTCCCCTATGGTATGCGCGAATGTCATAACCGCGGCGCTCAACAAAGAAGGCTTGATGTTCGGCAGCAAAACACGCAACAGCGTCTCTGTCCTGGATTTACCCAGCGTATAAGCGGCCTCGCTCAACGACGCGGGCAGGCTCTGGAATCCGGCTTTGACCGGATTGACCATAAAAGGCAGGCTAAAAATAACGGATCCGATAACCAGTCCCGCAAAAGTGAAGACTATCCGCAGGTCAAACCATGATTCCAGCAAACGGCCGGGTAACGATCCAGGGCTGAAAAACAGAAGAAGATAAAATCCCAGCACGGTCGGCGGCAATACCAGCGGCATACTGACAAGCGTCTCCAACAGGGACCTAAATCTGCTTTTTGTGTACGCCAGCCAATACCCCAGCGGTATTCCGATAAGAATAAGTATCGCCGTGGTTAAAACGGCCAGCTTAAGGGTCAGAAGGATCGGCCACAATTCATATTTCATTTCTTACCCGGTTATTAAGGCCACCTCGTTGGTTTTTACCAGCCATTCCACTTCATCTCCGGCCTGCAATCTCAACCGCTGCACTGAACCGGTGGTAATAACGGAAACAATATCCCGCTGTTTATAATCCAGGATTATCTTCGACATTAAACTTCCCCGCTCGATACTCTTGATCTTCGCTTTAATACGATTCCTCAAACTGATCATCCCGGTCAAACCTTTCCCTATGGACACCTCGGTCTCCTTGAAAACGATGTCTATCGGCTCCCCTTCCTTCAAATATGCGGCGCTGCCCGGGGTCTCCAGCACGACGGCGGAAAAGATATCCCCGTCCACGTCCACTTCGACGATGGACATCATTTCCGAAGATTCAAGATTCTTTATCCTGCCCTTTAGTCTGTTCATACTCTTCACCTTTCTTATCGCAGACGGCGCACCGCGCAAACCGTCTCTTAAACACTTTTTTGCCTGACTTATAACTATTCTTACGGCAGGATATAACCGTATTTTTTGAAGATCTCCCCGGCCTTTGGGGAAAAGAGAAAATTGAAGAAATCTTCGGTATCTTTCAGATTATGTTTGACCGCATATTTCAGGATGACCGCGCCCTGCGCGATCGGTTCGTAGGCGTTGGGGTCCACTTCAACCCACGTCCCTTTATCTTTCAACCCCGGGGCCAGGACAATGGACTTGGCGGTAAAGCCGATGTCCGCCGCCCGCGTCGTTATGAACTGATTGGTTTGGGAAATACTCTCCCCGTAAACCAGCTTTTTTTCCGTCTGCTTATACAGGCCGTAATATTTTATGGCATTAACGGACTGCCGGCCGTAAGGCGCGTTCTTGGGGCTGGAGACCGCCACTTTCCTGATCGCGGCATCGGCGATGACCGCCGTTCCTTTGGAAAGGTCGATATTTTCCTTAAGCGTCCAGAGCACCAGGGTGCCGTAAGCGTAGATCCTGGGCGGTTGATAGGCCAGGCCTTCTTTCTCGAGCCTCTCGGGGAATTGAGTGTCCGCCGAGAGAAAAACGTCGAACGGCGCACCGTTCTCGGCCTGCGAGGTAAGCTTGCCGGAGGAACCGATAACGGTCGTAAGAGTTATCCCGCTGTCTTTCTCGAACTCGCTCTTTAACTCCTCCAGAACGAACTGCAGGTTCGCCGCGGCAGCCACGGTCACCTGCCCGGCAAAGGCGTTCAGCGGCAATAAAAGAGCGAGTACCAGCGCAAAAAATGTCTTTTTCATTTTACTTGATCTCCTTCCGGGAATATCCGTTGCGATTTATCAATACTTCACCGTTAACTGCGAATACGCCCAATCGGCGCTGCCGGCAGAGCCGCTATTGCGGACATAGTCGCCGGGGAAGAAATGGGCATAGCCTGATTCAAATTTGATATTTTTTCCGAAATCATAATAGAAACGCACCGACGCTTCGCTCCCCACGTAAGAACTGCATTTCCCCCTTGCCGGCCTCGTCCTCAGGACAGTGCCGGAGGAGTTATACCAGGAGTCATTCTTACTATCCAGCCAGAAGAAATCCACCTGCGGCCGGAAACGGAACTTATCGGTAGGCGATAAAATAACGCTGAATTCCGGGTTATGCATATTTTCCCAGCGGAAAAAATCCATCAAACCGTACGGGTCGTGCGTGCTCTGGTAAAGCGGAATAAAAGTGTTGTTTACGCTATCCGACGATTTCCTGTCCCCGCTGGCGTAATCATAAGAAAACCCCAGCTTGGGTTTCCATACGGCAGATTCAAAGGAGCGGGAGACGTCCGCATGCAGCGCGTAAGCGCGGACATCTTTTCCGGCATCGTGCCCGAACTGATAAGGCACTTCGATATCGACTACCGTTCCCGGGGCCACCGTGGATTTAAAACGCAGGCCGGCGGTATAACGATGAATATCGTTTTTAAGCTGGGTATTGACCTGGCTGAAATAATAACCTTCCAACAAAGGCGCCATATTGTGTTTCTGATAACCCAGATACACCCCGTCTAAGATCTCACTGGGATAAGAATCATCGAAGCTGTACCGGGTGAATTTCACGTTCCTGGCGTATAATGCGTCTCCGTAAAATCCGTTCTTTTCATAACGCAGCACGGCCGCGTCAAACGTGCGGATAAGGTTCGCCCAGGTAGGAGCGGCGACAAGCCGTCCGGCCCCGTATTTCAGTTCCTGGCGGCCGGCCTTAACGCTGAAAGCCGAACCGGCGATATTAAAAACATTCACATAAGCCTGGTGCAGGTCCAATTCGTCCCTCTGGCTCGTAGTCGCCGCGATCTTGTAACCGTCCGCCTGCGCACCCATCCCTTCCACGAATACCTCCGCCAAATTATTAAGATATTCATCGCTTAAAGCAGCCTTGGCGCCGATCCGGTAACGGTTGAACATTAAAGTGCCGTTATCTTTTCTGCTTCCGTTGAAATCGAAGTCCTGTTTATATTCATAACGCAGCCTGTCTTCAGCCGTTATCTGATACTTCCAGCTAAGGAACTCCCCTTTACCGCTTCCGGCTTCTTCAGCCGCGTATGCAGGATAAACGCAAAATATCGATAAAAGCAACAGATGCCGGATCTTTTCGCGCATACTCACACTCCTTTTCAACAATATCCTTCTTTTTTGCCGCATTCAACCGCCAGCCCGCTCATTCATCACAATTTCTTGGTCCAGAAATACATCCGGTGCTCTCCAGCGCCAAACCCCATCCGCCGGTAAAGCCGCATCGCTTTCGCGTTATCGCTCCTGACTTCGAGCGTGATCTTATAACAACCGGTCATCCGGGCTTTATTTTCCACGGCTTCCAGTATCTTTCCCGCCACCCCCATACCCCGGTATTCCGGCAGCACGACAAGATCGTGGATATTGATGATCTTGCCGGCATAGAACGTGGAGAAACCTGAAAAACAAACGGCCAGGCCGATGAACTCTCCGCAGTATTCAGCCAGGAAGACCATTGCTCCCGGATGCCTGAACAACCCGCCGGCAAGCCTCTTTCTCTCCCCGTTATTCAACGTTCTCCTTTCTCCCATAGCATCACGCAGATAAACATCGACCAATCCGACCAATGCCTGACTGTGCTTCTTAGCCGGTTTCCTGCTTTTCACTTCGATCACTTTCAAACGCCCGATATCAATCATAAAGCCGCCGCGCTGCCGCATAAGTTTTTATTAGTGCTTAGTTACCGATAATTAGGTCCTCGATCACTCTGTGCGCTGCTTAAAGGACTTTTTGAACAGCGCACTACTGCATTGTTACAAAAGTTTCTTAGTGTTTGAAAATCGAAAGTCGACCGTCTGCCTACGGCAGACTCTGTGCGCTGTTTAAAGAACTTATTTAACAGCGCACTACGCTATGAGGTATTTTTCCGCCGCCCTGCCTTCATCGAGTGCGTCAAGGATCTCGTCGATCGCGTCCTCGCCGTCGATCCCGCCGTACCAGTAATTCTCCGGGTAGACGACCATCGCCGGGCCGCGGTCGCAGACCTTAAGACAACCGGTCATAGATACCACAGTGTCGTCCATTCCCCGCTCTGATAAACCTTCCTGCAAATATTGCAAATAACCCAACGAGCCTTTTTTATGGCAGACCCCCTGCGGGTCTCCTCCCGCCCTGAAACTCGCGCAAACGAAAATATGATGTTTCGGCTTTTCCATAAACCGGCCTCCCTGTCCTCAAGGACCATACCGGCGCAATCCCCGACAGCGCCGGGTATAACTCGATCATACCGAACTTTATCCGCATCCTTCGCCGCCGCCGGCGCATCCGCAGTCTGAAGAAGGACCGGCTTTTCCGCTGAATTTAACGCAGCCGCAGTCGCGCGCGGCCGCGGGCGGCGGGATGCGCTTTCCGCTATAGATGATTTCCAGACCGGTTTCGATCAAACCCGGCAAGGTAATCACCTTGATCCCCTGTTTAGCCAGCGCTTCGCGCGGCGCGCGGCCGGCGGCCTCGACAAGCACCGCATAACAATCTTTGAGCAATTCCGCGAGTTTCAGCCACCTTATCTCTCCTTCTCCGCTTTCCGGGGCCCGGCGCACGTCAATCAGCTTATAAACGCCTTTGTCCCGGGCATAAATATAAAGTTCCTCCGCCTGCCCCAAATGCATATTGACCAGCACGCCTTCGCGGCTCGCGCAGGCTACATACGGCCTTTTGTCAGAGGGATTCAACGGCAAAGAAGCGCATTCCCGGAGCAAAGTAATATCCTCTTTCCCTAAATCTTCCCCCAGCAGGCCGAGCGCGTCCGAACGGCAGCGCGCGCAATGATTCATCAACGGCATACACCTGCCGGCGTCCACGCGGCAATTATCCATCATACCCCCGGAAGGGGCCGGAATATTCCCGAAACGCGTTCCCGGAACACTGTAAAGAGGGATCAGGTTCATTATGTCCGCGCCCGCCGCCGCTATCTTACGGCTGATCTCTCCTATATGCCCGTCATTTACCCCGGGGATGACGATGGTGTTGACCTTAGCGGTGATCTTATATTCTTTAATACCGACCAATCCTTCCAGCTGGCGGCAAAGCAGGACTTCCGCCGCTTCTTTGCCCCGGTAGATATTTACTCCGTCCCTGACCCAGGCGTATATCTTTTCTCCGATAAGCGGATCGACGGCGTTGATCGTTATGGAGATATGGCTGACCCGGAGTTTTGCGAGTTCTTCAAGATACGGAAAAACGTTCAACCCGTTCGTCGCCACGCACAACAGCAGATCCGGATATTCCTTTCTGACCAGACGCAAGGTCTGCATTGTCTCCGCCGGATTCGCAAAAGGGTCCCCGGGGCCGGCGATCCCTGCCACGGATATATCCTTTCTCGAAGCAAAAACCTTCTTCAGATACGCCAATGCCTGTCCGGGGCTTAAAATAACGCTGCTGACCCCGGGACGGGCCTCATTCGGACAATCATATTTCCGGTCGCAGAAGTTACACTGAATATTGCATTTCGGGGCCACCGGCAGATGCGCCCGGCCGTATTTATGCCGCGCTTTATCGTCGAAACAAGGATGGTTGAAAATATTCATAGGTATGTATACCCGGTTATTGAATCTTCCTGCTTTTTAGAAAGCAGGACGTTGACTATCTCGTCAAAAAGCCTCTGCGTGCCCCTGTAGCCTATATGCAGCATACGTGGCCCTCCCAGCCTGTCGTGGACCGGAAAGAACACCCTCACCAGAGGTATCCCGAATTTACGCGACGCCTGATATCCTTTACTGCTGCCGATCAATAAATCCGGCTTTAAATCCTCCAACTCATCCTCCATATCCATAAAATCAGCGTCTTCTTTTAATGTGACCCCCGCGGTATCGCCGCCCAGCGCCGCAGCGAGCGCTTCCCTGAACCTGCCGCTGCTGCCGCCGGTAACGCATAATACGGGATTTATGCCTATCTCTTTCAGAAAAGCCGCCAGGGCCGCGACCATATCCTCCTCGCCGTAAACGGCGGCTTTCCTGCCGAAAACATACTTATGACCGTCCACGTATGCATCGACCAGCCTTCCCCTTTCCAGGGAATATTTTTCCGGGACCGGTCTTCCGCTGATTTTGGCGACCATTCCCAGAAAAGCGTCTGTCTGCCTGATGCCGACAGGAATGGCCGTATTAAAACAAGGAACGGCGAAACGCTCGAAAAGCAGCCGGCCGGCGCTCTCCTCCGCGGAGAGCGTGGAAGAAAATTCTATCGAACCCGCCGAACCCGGCATAGACTCTATTTCTTCGACGCTGATCCCTCCCTGCGGTATTTTATGGTATTTCTCCCAGGAGACACCGTCGAGGGTATCGGAATAATCCGGCAGGACCGCGCATTGAACGCCGAAATCGCGGAATATTTCCTTTAAGTGCCTGATATCGGCGCAGGACAAAAAAGACGGAAAGAGATTTATGGTCCGGTTTTTCGCGGCGCCGGAACGGCACAACTCCGCGACCACCCCCTTCACCGTGGCGTAAAACCCCTGCATATGCGTCCCCTTGAAACTCGGGGTGGAAACATTCACTATTCTCACTTCTTCGGGCAGCCGGCGTTCCGCTTTTAGTTCATTCAAGAACAGCCCGACGTCGTCTCCGATGGTCTCGGCAAGACAGGTAGTGGCCACTCCGATCAAGCGCGGTTTATATTGGGAATAAACGTTCAGCAGGCCGGACTTGAGGTTTTCCTTGCCGCCGAAGATGGCGCTTTCTTCGCTGAAACTGGAAGAAGCTATATCCACCGGTTCCCGGAAATGACTGATCAGATAGCGGCGGATATATGTGGCGCAGCCCTGCGAGCCGTGCAGAAAAGGCACCGCCTCTTTTATCCCGCAGAAAACCACGCTCGCTCCGAGCGGAGCGCAGAGTTTACAGGCATTCCTGACCGCGCTGAATTTCTTCCCGGCTGTTTTAAGCTCCATTATGCACCCTCTTTGCGTTACGCGGGGCGAATTCCCAGACCGGGCTCATCACGCTTGAATAAACCTCGGCGCTGAAATTCAGCATACCTTCGAATCCGGCGAGCGGGACCTTGCGCTCGTGGTTATGGTCGCAGAACCCCACGCCGAGTTTGTAGGCTATCGGCCGTTCTTTAACACCGCCGATAAAAAGGTCCACTCCCTTCTCCACGATGAACGAGGAAAGTTCCAGCGGATTGGAATCGTCCACGATGACCGTCCCCTCGTCGCAAACTTCCTTAAGCAGTCTGTAATCCTCTCTGCTGCCGGTCTGCGAACCGACCAGCGCCGTTTTCATCCCCAGATGCCGCAGCGCCTTGATCAGCGAGAACGCCTTGAACGCCCCGCCGACGTAAATCGCCGCTTTCTTGCCTTCCAGGGCCCTGCGGTATCGCCGGATCGCCGGATAGATCCTGTTGACTTCATCGCGCACCAGTTCCCGCGCGCGCGACATTATCGAAGGGTCATCCTTGAAAAAAGCGGCGGTACTATAGAGAGCTTCCGCCATATCTTCTATGCCGAAGTAAGAGACCTTTATGAAAGGAATGGAGAACTTTTCCCGCATCATTTGGGCCAGGTAAGACATCGATCCGGAACACTGCACCAGATTCAGCCCGGCGCCGTGCGCGCGCCGGATATCGTCGACCCTGCCGTCGCCGGTCATTACCGCCGTCACCTCCACGCCGATCTTACGGAAGTACTCCCTGACGATCCAGGATTCTCCGGCGAGGTTGAATTCCCCCAGAAGGTTGACGCTGTATTTTCCCGCCACTTGGACCGGGGCAGTGCCGGTCAATTTGAATATCGCTTCGCAGGCGGCGCGGTAACCGTCCTTCTTCGTCCCTTTGAAACCCTCGGAATGCACGGGGACGACCTGTATTCCCGTCTCGCGGGAGACTCTTTTGCAGACAGCCTCCACATCGTCGCCGATAATCCCCACGATGCAGGTCGAATAGACGAACGCGGCCTTAGGGGAATATTCGCCGATCAATTCGCAGAGCGATCCGTACAATTTGTTTTCCCCGCCGTAAATTATTTCCTTCTCCCTCAAATCGGTGGAAAAACTCAAACGGTGCAATTGCGGCCCGGAAGACAGCGAACCGCGTATATCCCAGGTATAAACAGCGCAACCCGCTGGTCCGTGAATAAGATGCAGGGCGTCGGCTATCGGGTAGAGCACGACGCGGGAGCCGCAAAAAACGCAGGCGCGCTGGCTCACCGAGCCGCTAAGACTGCGGCGTTCGCAGGCAATATCGAAAGAATCGTTCCCTTTGCGGAACACCTGCCTCTGCCTCTGCGCTAATATCTCCATTCGGCGTCTACCCTCCGGTTCACATTACCAATTCAAAACTTTCCTCCGGCGCGTCCCTGTCCTGCCTGTCCAGAAAAGCGTTCAGGATCCTCTCCGCCAGGCGCATAGCGCCCTTATACCCCAGAGTGGGAAAATAGCTGTGCCCGATCCTGTCAAAAACAGGGAATCCCATCCTCAAGAAAGGTATGTCCTCGTCCCTGGCGATATATTTGCCGTAGGTATTCCCGATCAGCAGGTCTACTGGCGCGTTCTTTATCCACTGATGCAGAAGAAAAACGTCCCCCGCGGCGCGCACGTTCACATCGGGAACTTTATCCTTGAGTATTTCCCTGACCCTTGTTTCGAATTTAGCCCCCGGTGTGCCGGTGACGATATGCACCGGCTTCATCCCGATATCGGAAAGGAACTCGACAAGGGAAACGAGATGATCCGGGTCTCCGAAGAGGGCGACCTTTTTGTTGAAAAAATACTGGTGCATATCGGTCAGGATATCGATCAACTGCCCGCGCTCTTCATCGATGCTTTCCGGCACGCTTACGCCGGCCATCTTCCGGAGCGCGTCGATGAACCTGTCCGTGGCGTTGAGGCCTATAGGCAGTCCCAGTATCTCGTACTTGACCTTGCATTTAGCGTCCAGGGCCTTTGCCGCCGGCCCGGAAGCGAGCTGGCCGAGCGCGATGGTCCCCATACTGTCGCCGATCGTCTTCAGCGTTTTTACCGTCACTCCGCCTTTCGGATAGAGCTGATACCTTCCCGTCTGGGGAGAGTCAAGCACCCCGGAAGTATCCGGAAAAACGACCGTTTTTATTCCCATTTCGGAGCAGATCCTTTTTAATTCCCGCATATCCGAAGGCTCGACGAATCCCGGGATTATGTTCACCTGTTTCTGTTTTTTTCCGGAGTTTTCCGCGAAATACGCGACCATGCTTTTGACCATACCCGAGAAACCGGTTATGTGCGAACCTACGTAACTGGGCGTATTCACATGGATCACATATTTGCCTTTAGGGACCTTTCCCTCTTCCCGGGCTTTGTTGACGATCTGCGGGACATCATCGCCGATGGTCTCGGAAAGGCAGGTAGTGTGCACGGCGATCACTTCCGGATCGTAGATCGTGAAAATATTATTGATCGCCTCCAGCAGGTTCGCCTGCCCCCCGAATACCGAGGAGCCCTCGGTGAAAGAACTGGTGCCGGCGATAACCGGCTCTTTATAATGCCGGGAAAGCGCGCTCCGGTGATACGCGCAGCACCCCTGCGACCCGTGACTATGGGGAAAACACTTATGGATCCCCAACGAAGCGTACATCGCCCCTATCGGCTGGCAAGTCTTCGCCGGATTGACTACCAAAGCCTCCCTGTCGGCGATCTCTTTTGCAGTATGCCTGAGCAGCATCGATAATCCTCCTAATCCTCGGAAGCGAATTTGCCCACAAGACAAGTATTCGCCTGCCACGGAGATTTGATGAATTTCCAGATCCCGTTGTTAACCATCCTGTCAATCTCCCGGTAAAAATTCACCGCCCCTTTAAAACCGGCGTACGGCCCGCCGTAATCGTAACTGTGCAGCTGCTTGCAGGGAATACCCATCTTCTGAATAATGTATTTTTCTTTTATCCCCGCGCAGAAAACATCCGGCTTGTAAATCTCGATCATTCTTTCCGTCTCGTGATGCGAGATATCGTCGATTATCAAAGCGCCGCTTTCCATATCCGGCATCATCCCGTTATAATCTTTCCATTCGAATCCCCGGCCGGAGAGTTTTTTAAGTTCCTCTTCGCTTTTACGCGCCCGGAACTTACCCGGATCTTTTTCGACCTTCAGTTCCTCGATGTTCCTTGAATCGGCGTCCACTTTTATGGTCGGCAGGACCTTTCTGCCTTCATAATCGTCCCTGTGGGCGAACTCATAGCCTGCGGAAACGGTCTTCATCCCTATTTCCCGGAACAGTTCCTGATAATGGTGCGCCCGCGATCCGCCCACAAAAAGCATCGCTGTCTTCCCTTCACAGCGGGAGCGGACATCTTCCCTGACCGCCTTGACTTCCGCCATACCGGCCGAGACCGCTTCCGCCACCTTCTCCGACAGCCCTTTGTCGTCGAAATACTCGGCTATTTTCTTAAGCGACTTTGCCGTCGCCTCCGCGCCGATGAAATTGACCTTTATCCAGGGGATGCCGTATTTCTCTTCCATCATATCTGCGACGTAGTTTATGGAACGGTGGCACATAACGCAATTCAGGTCCGCAATATGCGAATTGGCGAACTTATCGTAGGTGGAATTACCGCTGAAAGTGGCGACCAGGCCTATGCCGCATTTCTCCAGGAGTTCTTCGATAACGAAGGCGTCGCCGCCGATATTGTATTCGCCGAGCATATTAATCCTGAATTTGGCCTTGCTTTTAGTGTCGTCAAGTCCGATAACGTGCTTGAAGAGCTGGTTGTTGGCGATGTGATGCCCGGCAGACTGGCTTACGCCTTTGTATCCTTCGCAGCTGAAGCCGAAAACGTTGATCCCCAGTTTTTCTTTCATATCCCTGGCCACGGAATGCACGTCGTCTCCGATCAGCCCCACCGGGCAGGTGGAAAAAATACCGATCGCTTTAGGCTTGAAAATATCGTAGGCCTCCTGGACCGCTTTGCGCAGTTTCTTCTCCCCTCCGAAGACGATCTCCTCTTCCTGCATATCGGTGGTAAAACAATACATCATAAAGTTCTCTTCGTCTGCGGAACCTGGACGGGTCTGGTTCCTGCGCGTAAGCCAGCTGTAGAAACCGCAGCCTACCGGGCCGTGGGTGATATTCAGGATGTCCCGCGTCGGCCCCAGCACCACGCCCTTGCAGCCGGCGTAAGTGCAGCCTCTCTGGGTGATGATCCCCGGGATCGTCCTGACATTGGCGTTTATCTCCGGGGATTCACCTCCGGCCAGGTCGTTGACAACTATCTGCTTTGCCCTTTTCCTGGCCACCTTGGCGGGGTAACTTTTTAACAATTCCTCTTTGACTCCGGCGGTATCTATCGGAGCACTCCTGTGCTTATTTTCCGGCATTTTCGCCTCCATTGCGGCTGTCACTCTTCATCAAGCGTAACGTCCCCTTCTTCCTCCGTCCTGATCCTTATGGAATTCAGCACGGGCGAAACAAATATCTTCCCGTCACCGGATTTGCCGGTGCGGTTAACGGAGATTATCGCCTCCACGACCCTGTTCACCAGCTTGTTGGGAACAACAACGAAAAGGGCTCTTTTCGGGATGAGCCTCTGACCGCCTCCCAGCTGCTGTATGGCTTCTTCATATCCGAGTTCGGCTCCTTTTAACGCCTTAAAATCAACCAGCCCCTTGCCCCTGCCCAGAGCTTCCCTGGCGGTAAACGAAGAAATGCCGGCTTCGGAAAGCGCGGCTTTCGTCCTGTTCATCATATTCATCCTGATCACGGCCATCACTTCTTTCATCCTTCGACTCCCTCCTCGTTCATCTCCGCCGGCGGCAGAGCGCTAAGCGCCGGATGCGGCTAAACGATCACTTAGCTGCTTCCGCCTGTTCCCCGGCGGAACTTTCCTTTATCCCGGAACTGACCGTGTACATCTCTTCCACCGGAGAAACGAATATTTTACCGTCTCCGAACGAGCCCTTGTTTGTCCTGGCGGCGCCGATGATCGTTTTGATAACGAGGTCTTTATCCTTATCCTTGACCACGGTAAGCAAGAGCTCCTTCGGCAGTTCGTCGTAAGTGATATCACCTATTTTTATGCCTCTTTGTTTTCCCCTTCCGAAGACGGCGATCTTGGTTACCGCCGGAAAACCGGCTTCCATCAAAGAGCTCATAACCGCGTCCGCTTTCTCCGGCCTGACGATGGCCTTGATCATAACCATATAACTTCCTCCTTATCCGTAAAGATAATGCGCGAAAAAAACCGCTGATAATGTTCATCTTAATTGGCGCAGCCGTACTCTATCAACAATTTCTCCAGTTCATCGGTATGCATCGGTTTGGGAATAACGAACATCGTATTCCCGTCTATGGCTTTAGCGAGGTTCCGGTAATGCTGCGCTTGAGGGGCTTTGGGGTCGTAATCTATGACGGTCTTGCGGTTGATCTCCGCTTTCTGCACCATATTGTCCCGCGGCACGAAATAGATCATCTGCGTGCCGAGCTTCCTGGCGAAGGCCTTGATCATTTCTTCTTCGTTGTCCACCTTGCGGGAATTACAGATCACTCCTCCCAGGCGCACCCCACCGGCCTCGGCGAACTTCACGATCCCCTTGCAGATATTGTTAGCCGCGTACATCGCCATCATCTCGCCCGAGACGACGATATAGATCTCCTTGGCTTTTCCCTCGCGGATAGGCATAGCGAACCCGCCGCAGACAACGTCTCCCAGAACGTCGTAAAAGACATAGTCGAGCTGCTGGCTTTCCGAATACGCGCCAAGCTGCTCCAGCAGATTGATCGAAGTGATGATGCCTCTTCCGGCGCATCCCACCCCCGGCTCCGGGCCTCCCGATTCCACGCAAATAGTATTCGCGAAGCCGCCCTTCCTGATATCGTCGAGATCCACATCCTCCCCTTCCGACCTTAACGTATCCAGCACGCTCTTCTGGGCCAGCCCTCCCAGCAGCAAGCGGGTCGAATCCGCTTTAGGGTCGCAGCCGACCACCATCACCTTTTTACCCATCTCGGCCAGGCCCGCCACCGTATTCTGCGTCGTGGTAGACTTACCAATGCCGCCTTTTCCGTAAATTGCTATTTTCCGCATCAATTCCTCCTTTTAAATTACGATCCCTTTTATCCTGAACACTCATCCACAACCCCATAAATCAGAAAATTGTCCGCATAGGAGAATAAAAAAGACGTCTCCATTTTATCCATCATTGGATAAAATAGAAGACGTCCGCGTCTTATATCTTATAAAAAAAGGCGTTCCCCTGGAGGAACGCCTTTGTACATTTACGCCACTATGCGTATATTCACTTTACACTTCTACAAGTAAAAAGCTTCTGCTTTTGGTAACCGCGCGTTCTTTTCACTTAAATGAGACTCCCCGGCCTGATCCTCCGATAGAGCCTACCCTGAAATTATCGAAGGGATCAGGAAAGACGCCCGGGGTTTCTCTTCTTCTTAAAGCTAAATTCCTGCTAAACAGTCCCCTTCTTTGTGCAACGATATCTTTAGTTACCCCTGCGCATTCATCACCAGGTTTGGAGCCTGGGGTTTTCTGCGCGTGAGTTTGCATAAAACTTAACTTGAACGGTATTGAATAATCTGCCCCGTATTCGGCCGCAGCGGAAAAAGACTCAAAACCGCCGTAAAACAACAACTAACCGGTGTTATACGGCCCCCAACCGCTGGTAGACGGCCGGCTTAAACCGCGCCTTCGCCTTTTTCTTCGGTGCGTATCCTCACGACATTGTCAACGGGAGAGATAAAAATCTTACCGTCACCTATTTCCCCGGTTTTGGCGACGCTGGTGATCAACTTCAAGATTTTATCGACATCTGCTTCTTTAACGACGATCTCTATCTTTATTTTCGGGATAAAATTCACTTTGAATTCCCTGCCCCGGAATTGCTCCGTGATGCCTTTCTGACGGCCATGACCTTCGATATGCGTGACCATCATACCGGGACAACCGCACTTTTCGAGGGCGTCGGTCATTTCCTCCAGTTTCTCGACTCTTATTACGGCTTCTATTTTCTTCATTTTATACGCTCCCTCCTTATAACAGCCTTCCGTCCACGCCCGCGGCGTGAACGGAAGACCTATATAATTGATCTTAGTTATTAAAGGTATAAAAGTTCGGATAAGCCGGAGTACCGTGTTCCTGAATATCAAGCCCCTTGATCTCCTCCTGAGGGGTGACTCTGACCCCGAAGAACTTATCCATAGCCTTGAATATTATCAGCCCTAATCCGAACGCCCAGCAGGCGCAAACGGCCGCTCCGATCGCCTGCGCGATCAACTGGCCGGCTCCGCCGCCGTATAAAAGTCCTTTCACTAAAGGAGCTTCCGTCGTCCCCAGGCCGTAGGTGCCGTCTGCAAAAATACCCACGCTGAGAAGCCCCCAGATCCCGTTTATACCATGAACGCTTACGGCGCCTACCGGATCATCCACGCCTCTGTTCTCCCAGAAATAAACGCTCAATACCACCAGCAAACCGGCTACAGCGCCGATAACTACCGCGGCCCAAGCTTCAACCCAGGCGCAAGGGGCGGTAATCGCCACTAACCCGGCCAAACAGCCGTTGAGCATCATACCCACATCCCATTTCTTGGTCTTGGCGAAAACAAGCAGGATAGCCACGGCCGCGCCGGCGGCTGCCGCCAGATTGGTATTTACCGCGATGACCGCGATCCTCAATTGATGCGCCGAGAAAGTGGAACCTGGATTGAAACCGAACCATCCGAACCACAAGATAAATGTACCTAACGCGGCCAGGACAATGCTGTGTCCCGGGATCGCCTTTGGCTTACCGTCCTTACCGAACTTCCCGAAACGCGGACCGAGAACGATCGCGCCGGCCAGCCCCACGAATCCGCCGATAGTATGCACGACACCCGAACCGGCGAAATCGACGTGTCCTACGCCGAAAGGAAGCTTGGAAAGCCATCCACCGCCCCAAACCCAATGCCCGTATATAGGATACACTATTGCCGTAACCGCGAGGCTATACAAGAAATACGCCTTGAATTTCAGCCTTTCCGCTACCGCTCCTGAAACGATAGTGGCGGCTGTCCCGGCAAAAACCAGCTGCCAAAAAAACATCAGGTACCTTCCCACATCATAACTTTCCCCGTGCAGAAACCACCCCGATATCCCGATCAATCCCTTGAAATCCGTCCCCATCATAAAAGCGAACCCAAAAGCCATAAAGACCAAAGAAGCGACCACGAAATCAATAGTATTCTTGGCCATCAGGTTAGTCGCGTTCTTCGCGCGGCAGAATCCCGCCTCCACCATGGCAAAACCGGCCTGCATAAAAAACACAAGAAAACCGCACAGCAAAACCCAGACATAATCAACGGAGACTCCCGGGTTAGCGGCCAAAGTCGCGGCTCCTCCCGGGTCCTGGGCAAAACATAAAGCAGTGCCTCCCATTAACGCCGCCAACAACAGAAAAACAATTTTTCGCATGCTTCCTCCTTTTAATAAAAAAGCGCCCTTAAAATCCAACCCTGGATCCAAGGACGCCCGCGTCGGTTAAAAAAAATAGCGTTCTATTTCTAGAACGCCTTCGTTTAAATCTTACACGTCAATGTGCCTTATACTATTACAAGTAGAAAAAACTTTGTTTTGGTAACGCTTTCTTCAGGCCCGGCGCGCCACAAAGAATAATCTCACGTAATCAGTCGATGATCTATCGATTACGCTGTAAGATATCCCGGCCAGTTCAGGGAATATCGTTGGATACCGGCTTAGCGCCGTGAACATATAAACCGGCCGCCATTAATAAGGAAGTGGCGCAGATAACAAAAAAAAGCACTCCCCTGCCTACAAAAGGGAGAACCGACTGCGCCGGGATGGCGTAAAACAATAGAATGCTTACCAGCCCTTTCGGGGCCACGAAGAATTCCGGCAGGAAATTTAATTTTGCGAATAATTTAAGATACAGATACCTGATCGCGGCAAGGATAAGCACCACCAAAGAACCGGTCAAAAGCACATCACTGCTGATAATGGTGCGCAGATCGATGGAATAACCGAACATAACGAAGAAAAAGGTCCTGATCACAAACGAAGACTCGGAGACGATCAGCTTAAAATGAACGAGTTCGTTCTTTATTTCGTTCTCCCCGGCGGAGATAAACCTGTTCTTAAGAATGCTTTCCAGATTATTGACGAGTATTCCAAAAATAAAGATCAAGAGCAGCGACGATAAATGCAGCATCTTGCCCAGGGAATAGATGAGCAGCATTATCGACAAAATGATGAACATCTTGACGTGGTTCCTTATCCTGGACGCCAGGAAGATCAGGAATACCGCGCCTGCGAAAGACAAGACGATCGTCACCCCCGTCATCATAAAAAAACTAAGAACAGAAACGGCCGTCATCGCCGTCTGCTGGACCAGAAAATTAAAGATCAATATCCCCAATATATCGGAAAATGTGGATTCATAAACAAGGAATTCTTTTTTCCTGCCCGATAAATGAGCGACGCTGGGGATCACGATGGCGCTGCTCACCACGGCAAGCGGAATGGAATTCAGCAAAGACACTTTCCACTCCGCGCCGAACCGGAAATGAAAAAGCGCGGCGATCGAGACCGTCCCCAGCAGGAGCATCAAAAAAGCGACTTCAAAAGATTTTCTTATATTCGGCAGGCTCGAAGCGCTGATTTTAATGTCCAAAGCGGCTTCCAGGACAATCAGGATCAGCCCCACAATACCGAATAATTCCAGATAGGGCTTAATATCGTTGATCACGACATTAAAATAATCGCCCACATAATGCAGCAATATACCAAAACCCAACAGAAGCAGGACAGACGGGAGTCTCCAATGCCTGCCGAGCAAAGTAAACCAATAGGAAAGGATCACGGTAAGACTTAGAAAGATCAGGACTGAATGACTATCGAGTATATTCATTAAATTGTTCCTTAAGGATCATACCTTGCGTTTCTTAACGCGCGACTCCCTGTTCCGGGGGATCAGGTTATGGACAGTCTCTGTTGATCACGCTTATCAATTCGCATAATCTGCCGTAATCACGCAGATTAAAACGCATCGCCAGGCGCGGCAGATCGAGATATTCCCTTTCCTGCACCTCTTTATCGGTAGGGACGGACACCTCAATTGCGCCGCTTGTCAAAATATCTTTGAATTCTTTATTTATCAACTCCAGTGTTTTACCGGAGATCTCCCTGTTAAGCCGCAGCACAGTCAAACCGCCGGCATAACGTATTGAATGATATACTTTATAGAAATCCTCGATATATTCAATGCCGCTATCGACATTATCCACAACGCGGAAAAGATTCAGGTCCTCTTTCTTTATGTATCCTTTCCCGACTAACTGGTCATCCACAAAACGCATCCATTGCGCCCAGTACCCGGAACCTTCCGGTTCCATTAAAACCACCGGCCTGGGCCTGGACTTTCCGGTCTGGATCAGGGTGATCATTTCAAAACCCTCATCCTGCGTGCCGAATCCCCCGGGAAAAAGAGCGGTCGCGTCGGTCTCTTTCACGAAAACCAGCTTTCTGGTGAAAAAATATTTAAAGTTGATTATTTTATCCTTTTCCTGTATGTAGGGATTGGTCTTTTGCTCGAAAGGAAGACGGATATTCAAGGCAAAGTCCTCACCGGCCTTGGAGCCTTTATTGCCGGCCTCCATCACCCCGGGGCCGCCGCCGGTGACGATCATATAGCCTTTCGCCGTCAGCTTCCGCGCGAATTCTTCGGCCATCATATATTCAGCGGAGGTATCTTTCGACCTCGCCGAACCGAAAATGATCGCCTTCTTGACGTTCCTATACGGAGAGAACACCTTAAAAGAATAACGCAATTCCTTAAGCGCGTTATTTACAAGTTTCAGGTCTCCTTTGTCTTTTGATTCCTTTCCCAGCTTCACGGTGGTCGTCAATATTTCGCGCAACAACTCCCCGGTCTCGGGAGCGGCGGAACGCTTGACAAGTTCATCGATAAAACCATCCAATTCCTTATCGCCGGTCTCATATTCTTTCGCTATCTTCTTCATCCAATCCCCTTTGACAAAGTTTCGTTTAAATACGACAGGTAACGATGCCGTTATACAAGTTAATTATACGGTGTCAATTACCGCCGGACAAGAAATACTGTGCGGGGGAACCGGGCCCTCTCTTTAATTCCCGGGCTGCAACAGGCTGATACAATTACCCCCCTTGCGCGCCTTCCGTGGGTGCAGGGATTCATAAGCCTTGGCGACCGTAACGATATCCCGGCGTTTCATCTGCTCCGTGACAAAATCAGTCCCCGGGGAAAGATACAACGGCCGGCGCTTTTTCAAAAGCCGGATACCGTAACGCTCGGGGGCGTCGGCGATATCGGTGCCGAAAAAAAGGTGCAGCTGCTGGCCGGCGGAATTTCCCACGATCTTTATTCCCAGCCGTTTCAGGAAATCCAGCGTCCGAAAGCAAGACGCTGTATTCTGCCCCGGCAATCCGTAAAGCGTGAAAACTTCCGGCTCTATTCCCGCCGCACGCGTAAGCCGCACGATCTTCTCGAAATGCTCCAGGTCGACCGGCTTGCGCAAGGTTTTATTGACTTCGGGATCAACGGACTCAAGACCGTAGGCGATATATATCACGCCAGCCTTCGCCATCAATTCCAGCAACGGCTTATCGATAAGGTCGCTCCTGGTCTCGCACCAGATCTCCACCTTCCAGCGCCTTTTGATAATGCCGCGCATGATCGCGGCCACCCTCTCTTTGTCGAAAGTGAACGACGGATCGGCGAAAAAGAACCTCCCGATCCCGGCCTTCACGCAGATCGTCATATCCGCAAGCACCCTCCGGGGAGAATGCGCCCTGATGCGTCTGCCGAAAGCGCGGGGAGTATAACAAAACGCGCAGTTAAAAGAACAGCCTCTGGAAGTAAGCATTATCGCCGATTCATGCTGTCCCAGTTCGAACACATCATTGGCGTACGGCGAAGGAAGCGAATCAAGGTCGGAGGCGAAAGGAGCCGGCGAGGTCTCGATCACTTTATCGTCCAGCATAAAAACAATCCCCTTGATATGCCTGGGATCGGAACCGGACACCACGCAGCGCACCAGCTCCGGCAGGACATTCTCCCCTTCTCCACGCAGTATAACGTCCACCTGGCGCATCCGGCGCAGCGCCTCTTTAGGCATAAATCCTGCCTGAGGCCCCCCGAAAACTACCAGGATCTCCGGATCGATCATCTTCACCAGCCGCGCCAGCTTAAGGGCCAGCTTTATATTGGCCTGGTAAACGGAAAACCCGACCACCAACGGTTTATAGTCGATGACGAAATTAGCGATTTCCTGGCCCGTGCGCGCGGTGATCCGCTCGACTTCCGCGACCACCGCTTCGATATTATGCGCTTTGAGGCTCGCGGCAATGTAACCGAGAGAAACCGGGAAAAAATCACCGCCGGAAGGCGGAAGAGTATACAGCAGCACCCTGGGTACGGAAAAGGCGGGCATTATTGACAATCCTTTGCTGGGCGTAACGATCTTTAAACGATAGCGATCTGTTGATCGCCGAATTCCACGGAATCTCCGGGACGGAGTTTACGGCGGACGCGGGTTTCGACCTCACCGTTGATCCTGATCGAGCCTGACTGGATGCGTTGTTTGGCTTCAGCCCCGTTAGAAACAAAATTCATCGCCTTCAGCAGATTATCCAGCTCGATGAATTCCGCTTTCAGTTGAAAATCCATATTGACCCCTCTTAGAGAAAGCTACAGTTTGGATCCGGAAAGAAGTTCTCTTGCTCCATTCTTGTCCTGGATATACACTTCCGGGATGAACTCGATAGAGTTGGGAATGAGGTCGGCGATGACTTTCTTCAGCCGCTCCTGTTGAGTTTCGTTCCGGTGGTCAAAGACGGGATTCTGGCTGAGATCGTTCAACAAAAGTATCACCGGATCGCGCGAAAACAGATAATCTTTTAAAAGCTGTTTGATCAGCAGATCCAGATAATGCGCTTTGTCCCTGAACACATTCACGGCGCTCTTAAAAGTGATTTTTCCCCAGTCGTAGTCGGCGGTCTTGCGAATGAGCGCGTAAAGAGAGGAATACTTGATCATCCTTACTTCCCCCGGCTTCATTTTGCCTGCCGTGTTGATGATGACCGTGGATAGTTCCGCGTGCCTGAATGTTTTGATCTCCTTATGGATATCGATGGTCAACAGGTCGAAAATATAGATGCCGTGCGCGGCGGACGCGGCGCTGATTATACTGCGTTTTACGAAATCCTCTACCGCGTCCCAAAGGATCTTTTCGTCGTCACGGATAAAGCTCAACGACAGGATACTGCAGGATTGCCCTTCGTGGACAGCTTTATACTGACGGACCTTCTCCTCATTGTGCCCGGCGTAGGAAATCTCGCCGAAAAGCGGCATATGCCGGAAAAGATTAGAATTCTGGAACCCGGAATCGACTAAATTCACAATAAAACTCCCCTATCTGACAACCGGGGTTCCTCTGCTGCTTGAGCGAAATTACTCCGAAGCAATCCCCCTCTTTGCGCAACGATACCTTCCCGTTCATCCTGCGCCGCATTCATCCCGTGGTCTTCTGCGTAGGAGAATAAATTACCGGGCTTTCTTGCGGGGATCGCCGGACTTGGCGCGGCCGGGCCCCGTCTTTTCCTTGGGGGCGGCCAACGAACACAGCACTTTCGCGAAAGGAGACAACTTCTTGTTTTCATAAGGGAATTCTTTACAGTGGGACGGCTTGAACTTATAGTCGACTATATGCACAGCGCACAACCCCTGCGGGGTAAGAAAAGAACAGGGAGTATTCCCGTAGCTCGTTCCGACTCTATAACCGGACGGGAAATCCTTATCCACCTCAAGATGATGAAAATCGCCTTTTAATCCGAGAGAAGCTATTCTCTTAGCCTCTTCCAGATCCACCCAGGCCCCGAAGCTGCAACAGACGCTCTGCTTCTTGCATTTGCCGCAATCGATCTTTTTCATCGCGCTCCCCCGCTTTTAACATCCTTTTCTGTCGCAGACCATCTTTCGAGTAACCTGTTCATTATAAAACTTTGCGCAGAGCCTAACAAGGAAAAATTTCAAAAGCCGGTTTTTTCTGGTATACGGCAGGATGATGAAAGAATTGTTGTGGAATTTGTTGCCGTTTAGTCAGTTAGCAACAGCGTCTTGGGCTATTTGTTCTCGAATCTGATCTCGTCCAGGTAGAAAATAATGCCTTTATCATCGTTAGCCTTTAAGTTAGTTGCCCAGCAGAAACCTCCGATAACACGGGTCAACGGATGCATAAAGGGCCAGCATTGCTTATCCTCATAGCCTACGATTATCGGATTATCTATCTTTCTTAAATCTATTGTATATTTTTTCCATTTCTTAGAGAGGATCACCGGCCCTATGGAAGCCACGCCCGAGTCGCGGTATTGTCCTGTTATCCCGCCGAACTGGAATTTGCTTATCACTTCTCCGCCGCGCTCCCCGCGGGCCCAGAAAGTCAATTTCACTGCTCCGGTAAGATCATAGGCTTTAGGAATATTCGCCCAATTATTGGGAGGATATTGCCAGTATAAACCTATCCAGCCATATGTCCGGTTAACATCCAGATTATATGTTACTTTTATGCAGCTTTTCCCTTTGTAGACAGCTTCCCTGCAATATGGATCCACTTTAAAACTGCCGTAATCGCCCATATACCCCGTAGGAAAGAAATTGTTTTCTCCGGATTCGGCGTCCTTATAAACGTAAAAAGGGAATCCTTTGACTTTTTGTCCTAATACGCACAGAGCTCTCGTTTCGCTTTCTTCTCTATCAATCTTATTTATAGTTTGAGCGTTTAATTTATTTATGCTGAATAACGAATGCAGGAAAAAATAAAGGAGCACCGGACTAAGAATAATGAGCAACACTTTCTTATATCGCATAGCCGCCTCCTTTTAGTCCGATTAAATTGTTTCCGGCCTGACAGAGGCCGATCCAGCTTATGATCGTTGCCTCAAAAGAACGATACCGCTGAATAGAGATAAAATTATCGTCGCGTAATTATAGACACGCCAATAAACGCTGTTCTCAAGAGACATACCCGCGATGGTAACGGCCACCCAACACAATAACAATATCCCGATCAACTTGTTCTTCTGCATTTTCTCCTCCTGTTATCGGACAATTTACGATTTTTAAGATTCTCCACTGAAGCTTACGCGTAATCCCAGGATGAACTAAAACTAAGACGGAAAAGATTAACATAAAACCTTCTATCGAACAGCCGGTTACAATAGCGTCTCGCTTTCTAAATTAAGCAAAGAGCTCCCGGTCACGGATCTTTATCTTAACTCTGTAATATTCATCCCACCACGGTTTTTCTTCCGGAGAACGCGGAGGTTTAGCGAGAACAAGTTCTTTCTTTTTTCTCTTAGCCTCCAGCCAATTCATCCTAAAATGGTAATGATCGAATATGCGCAGTGCCTCTACGGCATACGACACCGCCACTCTCCTGTCGCGAATAAGAAGCAGATTATCCCCGTTGTCATCATCCGCCGTCCTGGAAAAATTATGGGAACCGAGATATACCCGTGCGGTCGGTTTGTCGAAATCGATGACGATAAACTTATGATGCATCCGAATACCTGGTTTCCCGGGAAGTTCCCGCAGGAAACAATCCGGGATGTCCGCCGTCAAAGCGGCATAGGAAGCCGCAGAAGAAGTCCCGTCCGGTTTTGTCAGTTGCACCTTTTTTACCTGGTTTTCAGAAACGCCATAACCGAATATGCGTCCCCCCTTAGTGATTCTCGCTATCGCCTCCAGAAAAGATTTTTCCAACTGGTTCATAAACGCTAAAGAATAGAATAAAGTTGACGATACATTCTCCGCTAGGTCAACGGCGATCGTCTTCATTGCTCCATGGGAAGCGACATGGGGAGAAAAGGTCACTCTGGTATCTGCATCTTTCAATAGAATATCCTGCCATTGCGCGGCCCCTGAACTTTTGAAAATGCCGGGTGCGTTCTTCCAGTATTCTTCAAAAGCCGCCTGAAAGATATCTACAGCGCTTTTACCGTACAGGACCAACGCGTTATTGGCCTGCACGAAGAAACCCCGCCAGCTGAAATTGGTAGAGCCGCAGACGACGGCCTGTATTTTGGAACCGTTTACAACGATGGTTTTATTATGCTGAAAATTGCCCATTTTCTGCCTCATCACGTTGCCGTCTCCGGCAGTGACTTTCAGTCTTACCGCCGCTTCGTCCTCGGCACATGCTTTAGCTTTCCCGTTGTTATTTCTGATATGATGAGTCCCGCTGTTGTCTATGATTATTTTCAGCCGCCCTTTGAGCGCCTCAAGACGAGATACAATCTCCGGCAGATTCAGGTCGTATGCCACCACTCTCACCTGTGCGGTTTTATCGGCGATAGCCAAGTCAAGGATGCGCAGTATCTCTTTTCTCGCTTCGAACCCCATCCATGCCAAAAACGCATCCGCTCCTTTCTTGACCGGAGCGAACTTCAGTCCTTCGGCTGCGCAGGACGGCATCAAATCATCAATTGAAAACCCTTTGGATCCACATAAACCGGAGAATGCCTGCGACGATACGAACCCGCGCGTAAAAGCGATATTTAGCTGCCCGGGATAAGTCTCGCGCCGCAATTCAATAGCGGCCTCCTGAGCCTCGCCATAACTCAATTCATCGGCTTCATTCATAAAAACCGGGGTTACTTTATAGATAAATCTACCGGGCAGCTCCGCGTTACGCGGAAAATGTACCCAGCGGAACTTCTGAACCGGAGACAAAAGACTGGAAAGCGCCCAGGCCTTCAAATTCCTACCGTTTCCCGGGAATGAAAGCCGGTTTTTCACGGGATAGAATCTGTCCCCTCCCGGTTCTTTGTATTCAATCCCGAAGCCGACGAAATCAAGCGGCGGTCTGCCATTCTTCCAATTCATGGCTATCAGGACCATCCCTTCGCCGCGGTGGAGTTTAAGGGTGAATTTAGCCACGCTATTACCGCCATCAACCTGGAAGTCACTCTTCATAATACCTCCCGGATTCACTTTCTATCTGTCTGAAATATTCCCGCCTCAAATATATTACGGACATCCACCGCAGCTGAAGCAAACATTCTTCTGAACATATTATCCGGATAAATTTCTTTAAGCATTGCTTTTTGTTCTTCAACTAGCCTCGGGATTCTCCGCTTATAAACTGACAATTCCGGCATAATAGGGAACTTTCTACGGACAACATCCAGACAAACATTCTTACTTTTCATGAGCGTATGATACTCAGATCTAACAGATAGTTGTTGTCGTCCTTTTAAGCATAAAAACACTGCGCGAATAATACTCATTGCCGTTTCTGATTCTTCCTTGGACATACCTTTTTTCATTACAAATGGAACTGCCCGGGAAAAAACTGGTTTACCAGCAAGTTGATACAACGGTTTATCTTTGGTAAAATCTGGCGCAATCAGATTCTCGAAATTTATTATCTCTGCATTGCGGAAAAGAGTAAATGTCGTACTCGCCAGTAAATCCATGCTCTCGTGATGATTGAATATAGTATCTATTTCAACCGCAATATCCCTAATTGTTTGAGAAGGGAATCCGGAGAAATAAAGACAATAAGTTTTTACCCCTTCCCTTTTAGTCCGGCCAATAACCTTCAGTATATCCTCACAACAGGTCCCCTTATTCTCAAGATCAAGGATTCTCTGGTTAAAAGACTCCACTCCAAAACAAATTAGACGGCATCCTGATTTTCTTAGCAATGAGATGACAGAACTGGTAAATCCTTTAATTGGACGCGCTAAAAAGAAATATTTGACTTTTATTTTACGTCTTATAATTTCACGGGCTATGCGTTCCGCCCTAACTGGAGGTATTTCACTATCTTCGAATGCGAAGAAACCTGACTTTGAACTTGATGGGATTGATTTTAAGCGCATCTCCATCTCATCCACAATATGTTCAACTGTGCGTTGCCGATAACTATGCAGGTAGTTACGGTTATAATCACAAAAACGGCATTTATGCCAACTGCAACCGCGGCTCGAAAGTATAGGAAAAACAGGATACGGATTGTGATATCGAGTAAGGTCGAATCCATCAAAACATGGAAACGGCTGAGTTTCCACTTTATGCGATGGCAAAGCAATTGTCCGAATAATTTTACCTGTAGATGACCTGCTAACTAAATTAGGGATATCCTGAAGTTGTATGTTTTTGCCAAACGATGATCTTTTAACCAAAGATAAAAGAGGAATTTCCCCTTCACCGATACATAGACAATCGAATGGACTGTTTTTATAAATAAATGCCTCGTAACTATTGGAGGGCATCTGAGATACCGCAGCACCTCCCAAGACGATCAAAGTATTAGGCAATATTTGCCGGATAGCCCGCGCAGCAAGAAAAGATACCGGGATCTGAACTGAATAAAGAACGGAAAAACCAACTATATCATAACGTCTATCAACAAGACTACGCAGTCCAAGCAAAGATAATAATTCAGCGGCATGTTCCAACGGACAAGATGTTGCGGCAGCGTTTTTAAATAGTAATGAAGCGTATTCTAACAGACGCGCCATATATCTAGATAAAGTAGAAAGACTCTTCTGATAAACCCAATCATCAGAAAAGAATGGTGACTCTGTAAACATACGGAATAATGTTGGGAACTCTGTTTTTGATTTTAACATCAAAACAACATCGGGTGGTAATGCATTACTTACCATGCAGAATTTTTTAATCAGAGAGATGGTTATCTCCGGCTTCTCTATTAAGGCATTCAGGAACACAAGATTCGAATCAATAGTCTCGACGTTTGTAGCAGGCAAAACAGACTGCAAATATGATCTTAAATATGCAATCCCTAATGGCGGAGCGTATGAAGGGAAAACAAATGTGGGAGGAAACACCAAAGACACTTTCGTCATTATAATCGTGGACTGACACATCCCACAAAGAGCGCGCCAGTCCACCCTAAGCTATATTAGTTGACCTTTTCGTAGTGTGCCCCTGTGTCCTTTAATACCTCATATTCATTCCGCGTCGACAATTCCATTAAGATATAAATCTCAATGTTGTCAATTTTTTCCAAGATTTTGTAAACCTCATCGATCTTTTTCACAGACTTAGCTCTAATCACAAGTGTCAAATCTTTATTCTTCATACCATATCTCCTTTCTTGTTATGGGTTAGACCTGATAAAATTACTAATTAGCGTTAAGTAGGTACAATCCGATCTATTATAAAAAAACCTCCGCCGGGACTTACCGTCCATAGCGAAGGTTGAATTATCCAGAGTTGGAAGTGACCGGATTAAGCCCTTCTAACCGCCTACCTTCAATAGTGCGCTGTTACATTAATTCTTTATATACGCTGCGAACAGAGTCTGCCGGAGGCAGACGGCCAGCTTTTGATTTTCAAATACTAAGAGAACTTTTGTAGCAATGTAATTGTTATAAAGATATAATAGCCCTAAGTATAAGTATGTCAATTAAATAAATACAATGAGAATAATTGAGTATGGAAGTTATGTGTATAGAGTAAATAGACAAGAAACAGTCCAACATAAAAAAACAACGGGACCATCACGATGCCTGGACCTGCTACCCCGCATTCTTGATATATTTCTTAATTGCCCTTAATAAAACATCCATATCCACTGGTTTCACAAAATATTCCTGGATCCCCATAACATAGGCTTTCTTTTTATCTATATCTTTGTTCAACCCGCTCACCACGATGATCGGGGTGCTTGAACCGACGGGGTCTTTATTTAACATCTCGCAGGCATCCAATCCGCCGAATTCCGGCATCACCAGATCCAATATTATGATATCGGGAAGAAAACGATGCAGCTCGGAGATAACTTCTTTGGCGTTCAATAAGGTCAGGACTTGATAACCTTCGCATTCCAGACGATGCTTCAACAAATCAACGGTGTTCATTTCGTCGTCAATGATCATAACCCTGTTCTTCGCCATCCGCCCCTCCAGATTAATCTTCATCTTTTTTAAGATCAGACCATCCGCTAAAGAATGGAACTCCCCGGGTTTAAGCCCATAGTTTTCTGCGTAGGAAAATAATACCATTTCGGCATATAAAAATCAATTCATAGCTTCATATTAAACGATACTTTAACGGAAGATATAGACAAACCGGATAAATCTATTATAATAATCCACATACGCTTTACCAAGATCTGAATCTTGCAGCGTCAATAATCGCATAAGGTTACATTTTCCAGATCAAGGAGGGCCGAGAAATCAAAAGGTCAGCGGTTATTCTTTCGCTCGCACTAACATTAGCCATTCCCCTCACAAATGCCTACCCTTCCGGTTCAGGCGCGTTCCGCCTGGAAGTCATCGACGCTGAAGCCCTGGGAAAAGGCCTCGCCTTCACCGCGCAGGCTGATAATCCTTCCGCCGTATATTTTAACCCCGCGGGGCTCACTCAATTGAAAGAAAAAACATACCTCTCTCTGGGAGCCACTGCCATCCAGCCGCGTTGTTCCTACAAAGACAATACAGGAGAACGGACGGACAGGCGCATCCAGACGTTTATAATCCCGGATTTTTTTGTCGTCAGCGATCTCGGGCTGGAAAAGTTCTCATTCGGGCTGGGAGAATCCACTTATTGGGGCCTGGGAACTTACTGGGCCGAAGACAGTTTCTCAAAATATGTGGCCACTAAAAGCGATTATACGACAGATGACGTTATGTTCGCGGGCGCTTATGCGGTAAACGAGAATATCTCTATCGGCGTGGCTGCCGATTATACGAATTCCTACGTGAACAAAAAGAAAAAGCTCTCCCAGCAGACCTGGGGCGGCGCTGACGCCGATTTCCAGTTAAAAGGAAGCGACAAGAACGCCTGGGGATACCGGCTGTCCACATTATATAAGGTAAATAAAAAGCACAGTTTCGGCCTGATGTACCGCAGCCCCGTGGACGTCAAATACAAGGGGAAGCTATACCTTGATGGTTTAAACGGAGTATACGCCTCCCAGGCATATTTCGCAGGGGCCTCCTACGAAACCGAAGTCACTTCAAAAACCACCCTGCCCCAGAGTATCGTGCTTGGCTATTGCTATAAACCGACCGATAAATTAAGACTGGAATTCGACACGGAATGGATGGATTGGTCATCGATAGAAGAAGAAAAGATCGACTACCCTTCGGAAACCAACGCCACCCGCCTCAGCGTGTTAAATGCCGGTAATCCCGTCCCCAAAGACTGGCACTCCGCTTTTGCTTACGCCATAGGAGCGGAATACAAAGTCAGCGATACACTAAGGTTACGCACAGGATATCTTTTTCATAAAACCCCCATACCCCAGTCAACTTTCGAGACCTCCATACCGGACGCTTCATCCAATACCGTGACCCTGGGCGCGGGAATCGACCTTAATAAGAACTTCACCATAGACATCGCTTACGCGGCGATGTTTTACAACAAAAGAAAGATCAATAATAACGTCGGCTCGCTAAGCGGGGTAAATATTAACGGAGAATATGATACATTCATCAATATCTGCGTTCTCACGCTGACATTTAAACTTTAAAAATACGGTCAAAGCCTGTTAGAAATAAGTCTTGCGCTTAAGGCATTAGAGGAGTCCTTTATGCAAAAGAAACGCTTATCGACAATAAGGCTGACTGAAACCGCCCCAAAAGAAACAAGCTTAAAATTACCGGCCGCCGAGAAAAGAACCCGCACAAGGATCCAAGCTGCCCTTGCCGCTAAAGTTACAATCAAGGACAGAACGGACAATCAAGCAGCTTGCTTCCACGGACGAACCATCGACCTTCACGAAGAAGGCGCCCGGATAATCTTAAACAGTCCCCTGCCCCTCTCCTCTTCCGTGGATATCCGCTTCGGCCCCTCCCGGCGCTATGGGGATTTCCAGGCGGAGGCGTCGCCGCTCTGGACCCATCCTTCCTGCGAAGACGGAGGATTCCAGACAGGCCTGCGTTTTTTGAAAATAGAAGCTGCTTACCTTCCCGCTTTAAAAAAGATCCTCGAAGATTATAAATTACTGGATACCGGCTTTGCCATGCTGGTGCAGACAATCCATCAGAACCTCCGCGGTATTAAAGAATTATTTGATGACTTTGACCGGGAAGACAATGAAGAGAAAAACCGCATCGATTTTATTGAAACTAACAAACGGGATATCTTTGAAAGATTGGACGGATATTTTAACCGGGTCTGGGAAATCATCAAGGGTTTCGAGAAAGACAGATACATAATACACCAGGATTATTACCAGCAGGTCTTAGGCTATTTGCTCCTGGACCTCATCGAAACAAACCGGCACGTCTACCGGAAACCGCTGGGCTATTCCGGGGACTATACGATGATGAATTACATCTACGATTATCATCGGGACAATTACCTGGGCAAGTCATCATACGAGAAACTGATCAACAACTATACCTGCAATATCCCGATCTCCTGCTCCAATATTAAACGCAAGGATTTCCTGAAAGAAAGGATCCTGCGGACATCGCAGAGAAAAGACGGGGCAGGGATCTTAAGCGTAGGTTCGGGTCCGGCGCGGGAATTAACGGAACTGTTAAAGGAAGGTAAAATAAACAAACCGCTGGTGTTCAAATGCCTGGATCCCGAGAAACTGGCCTTGGATTATATCGAGAGCACGATAAACGGGATAGATCCGTTAAAGAAACGGACGCTTTCCATTGAATATATCTGCAAAAACGTCATCTCCCTTATCCGGGACAGGGAACTCAAGAAAACGCTGCAAAATCAGGATTTTATCTATGCCTTCGGGATATTCGATTATCTAAGTGATAGAATCGCTTCAAAACTTACCGGGGAACTCGTTCAATTACTCGCTAACGAAGGCGAATTGATTATTTTCAATATCAGTTCGCGTAAGAATACCTACCGGGCATATTATGAGCTGCTGGGAGAATGGAATATGATCCACCGGGTTGAAGAACAGATGCTGGCCTGGACTGAGGAAATGAACGGGCTGACGAAAGTCAAGTTTGAAGAACTACCCGGGGACAGCAATTATTTATGCTTAAGCATCACGAAAACTACTCCGGAAAAGCTCTCTCTTAAGCCTTTTCAACTAAAACAGGAGATGAAATAATGATGAAAACCCTGGAAACAGAGATTGTAATTGTCGGCTCCGGCCCCGCGGGCGCGACTTTAGCTAAAGAACTCTCCCTGGCAGGCAAGAAAGTCGTATTAATCGAACGCGGCAGGCGGGAAATCAAACTCGGCAGGATGCGTGATGGCTTAAGGTTCTATGAGAAACACACTTTCCAAAAATCAAAAGAAGGCACTATCATTTATGGAACGAATATGGTCGGCGGGACTTCCGTTGTCGCCTCGGGAAACGCGCTCCGCTCTTCGCAAAAAGATTTTCTTGATCTCGGAATAGACCTGGAGAACGATTTTCTCGAAGCGGAACGGGAGCTCAAAGCCGCCCCCCTGCCCGATAAATGCATTTCTGAAGGCGTTCTTAAGATCCTGGAAAGCGCGCAGGCTTTAGGGCTGGGGCCAAAACGTATCCCTAAATTTATCAATCCTGAAAGATGCAAAGTTTGCGGATATTGTGTTATGGGTTGTAAATACAATGCCAAATGGTCGGCGGTAAATTATGTCGATCAGGCGGTAAAGAACGGGACTTCGTTACTGACGCAAACCAGAGCAATAAAGATACTGTCTGCAAACGGTAAAGTCAAAGGAATAGAAGCTGCCGGGCCTGACGGACCCGTGAAAATTATGGGCAATACCGTAATCATATCGGCCGGCGGCATCCAAACCCCGATAATCCTGCAAAGATCGGGAATATTGAATGCAGGGAAGAAAATGTTTTGCGATCCTTGGATGACTACATATGGAATCACTAAAAACCTGGATCAGGTAAAAGGAGTGAACGCGCCTGGTTATGTCTTAAAACCCGGAAGGTTTATTCTGTTCCCTGTAATTGACCCACCCGTGCAATTTCTGCTCTATACCGGATTCAGGAACTTATTGAAGAACTCCTCTAGGCATAGAACTCTGGGAATGATGGTGAAGATAGCGGATGAATCCATAGGTAGAGTGAATGCCGACGGCTCTATCGAAAAAGCGATGACTTCAAAGGACAAAGAAAAGTTCAAAGAAGGGAACAGTATAGTCAAGGAAATACTGATCAAATCCGGCGCAGACCCGAAGTCTGTTTTTACCATCAAACAAATACGCGGCCCGCATCCCGGAGGAACGGCGGCTATCGGAGAAGTGGTGAATAAGAACCTTGAGACGGAAATAAAAAATCTTTTTGTCTGCGATAACAGCGTGCTTCCTACAGCTCCCGGGTTACCGCCGATCCTGACGATCATTGCTTTAAGTAAATGGCTGTCAAAGCGATTAAGCACTAAATAAAGGATGAAATGAACGCCTTCTCTTTCTCGGGATTACTGGTTCTAATCTCCAGCCTGTTCTTCGGTTTCTTTGTTTTTTTGAAAAATCCGAAAAATAAGATTAACCGGCTTTGGTTGATTTTTTCTATAGCCGTTTCCTTGTGGGGATTGGCCGCATTAAAGATCGGTTTGATTCCGCAGGAAAAAAAAGAACTGGCTCTTTTGTGGTGGCGCATAACTTATTTAGGGATCATCTTTATTCCCGTTCTTTTTTACCATTTTGTCCATGCCTGGCTCGGAATTAAAAAAAATCTATTCTTAAACCTATTCTATTTTTGGGGCCTTTTTTTCTTTATCCTGGAATGGACTCCTTGGGCTGATTTATTTTACGGATTAAATACTCTCACTTTCGTATTCTCGGCTGTCTACATAGTCCGGCCCGCTACAGCCCTATTTACTTTTTTTGTGTTATCCTGGACCGGTATTATTTTTTATAGTCACTATAAACTATATCAAGCCTTTAAAGAATCCACCGGACAAATAAAAAATCAGATTAAATATTTCTTTCTTGGTATAGCGATAGCGTTTACCGGAGGCGGGGCTACTTTTTTAATACCATTCGGAATCAATCTTTATCCATTTCTTAATTTCGCCGTCCCTCTTTATCCGGCGATCATGGCCTACGCGATCCTCCGCTACCGGCTCATGGACATAAAAATTGTCTTCACCCGCGCCGGTATCTTTTTGGCGGTCTATACCGTTGTTTTAGGTATACCGTTTATCATCCTTAAATACACCGGATCGGGATTACTCGCTACCAGTTTTGCGGTAGTTTCTGCCACAATCGGACCGTTAATGTACCGTTTTCTGCAGGTAAAAGCGGAATCTGTTATTCTTGCCCAGCAGCATCGTTATCAAAAAATACTCTTGCAGACCGCCATCGGTATGGTCACCGAACACAACCTGGATAAACTGTCGAAACTTATCGTCTACATCCTGAAGAATGCGATCCGGATCAATTTCGCCGCGATCTTCATCAAAGACAAAAAAAGCAACTTATATGCTTTACGGTCGATACGCGGAGAATCGAATATCGGGAAATGTGTCAAAAACTTCCACGCCGATGACCCCTTTATCGTTTATATCAAGAGAAAGCTGGAAAGCTCTTTTCCGGAAGAAGCGCCCCGGGAAGTAATGCAGTCCTCCAATATAATTTTCCAGGCAAAAGCCATTATTCCGATATCGATCGGGGATGAACTTATCGGGTTTGTGTTCCTGGGGGAGAAAATCAACAACCAGCCGTATACCGACGAAGATATCAATGTTTTCAGAATACTTTCCCGCCAGGCCGCCCTGGCCATAGAGAACTGCATTTTCTTCGAAGAGTCAAAGGATATGCAGCAACGGATGTTTGCCGCGGAGAAGCTTGCCTCCATAGGCGGGATGGCCGACGGCATCGCCCATCAGATAAAAAACAGACTTAATCTGTTCTCCCTGGCAGGCGGAGAATTGAAACTGGAAATAAAAAGCTTTGCGGAAAAACACAAAGACCTGCTTGGCAATACCCCGGAGTTGAATGAAACGTTCAAATATATCAATGAAATATCATCTTCCATCATCGATAATGTCCAAAGGACTGACGGGATTATCAAAGGGATCCTCGATTTTGCGAAAGTGGAGAACAAAGAGAATCTCTTCGGTAATTTCCCATTTAAAGAAATAATCGAACTCTCCTCCCGTCTTTTAATGCTCAAACACGAAGCCAATTCCCTGCCTCTTACCTTAAGAATCGACGGGAAAGAAGAGATTTACGGATTCAAGGCGCAATTGATCGAGGTCCTCTATAATCTGCTGGACAATGCCTACGAAGCGATCCAGGAAAGGAAAACGCATCCTAACGCAAAAGAAACCGGACCTTTTGTGCCGGAGATAAAAGTAGATTTGACACATACGCAGGAACTTCATATAATAAAAGTGTCGGACAACGGTATCGGGATAAAAGAAGAGAATAAGCATAAAATATTCGCTCCCTTCTTTACCACTAAAACTTCCTATAAATCCGGCTCCGGCATAGGAGTATATGTAGTAAAGAGGATCATAGAAGAAAACCATAAGGGCAAGATCCGCTTTACTTCAACTTATATGCAGGGAACTACTTTCATCATCGAATTGCCGAGACCGGCAATGAAATAAGGAGGCGAAATGAATGTCCTCATAGTGGATGACGAAGTTGAAGCCGCTAATTTCTTCGGCGGTTTTCTTAGACGGCTTGGTTTAAACGTGGAAAAGGCAAATTGCGGACAGGAAGCGCTCAAACTCTTCAGCAGTTATAAACCTGAATGGGTCTTCCTGGATTTCAAGATGTCGGATATGAACGGGCTTGAGCTCTTAAAAAAGATGAAAGAAATAAATGCCAACATAAAAGCCATACTGATCAGCGGCAGAGAAGATAACTCTATCAGAGACGAAGCGCAGGCGCTGGGCGTAAGCGATTATCTTGTCAAACCCATAGATTTGGATAAAATACACGGGATAATCAAAAAACACATCCCGGAGCAGAACACTATAAATTAACTGTGTTGTTTTTACCAACAAAGCATCGTTTCTCCAACAAACGGAGGCTAAAATCACAATGACACCCGAGATGAAAAAGAAAATACTTATCGTAGACGATGAGATCGAATCGCTGGCCTACCTGGGACAGATACTTCTTCGGGAAGATTATTATGTGATATACGCTAATAACGGCGCCGATGCCATCTCTTTAGCCATACAGCACCTGCCCGATCTTATTATTTTGGATATGATGATGCCGGGCATCGAAGGAAGCGAAGTCGCTACCACGCTAAGGGAAGACCCCACTACAAAAGATATCCCCCTCCTCATTGTAAGCGGGGCGATATTAAGCAAGAATGATCAAATACCGAACAATGCGCCCGAACACAATCAATACGTACTGGCAAAACCGATAACGCCTTCCGAGATCATCGAATTAGTCCAGAAAATACTCTTAACAAGACATTAATTGTTTCTTATAGTTCCGGCTTCAAGAATACTTTTACGCAAGTTTCTTTATCGCGCCGATCAACTCTTCAAGATTAAACGGTTTCGTTATATAGATATCCGCGCCGATAACCCTGCCGACAATACGGTCGGCATCGCTCACCTTACCGGTCAACATTATGACCGGGAGTTTGCTGAAAACAGGATCGCTGCGGACGCTTTTACAAACTTCTTCCCCATTTAGTTTGGGAAGCATAACATCCAGGACTACCACATCCGGATTCTCACTCTTTATTTTTACCAACGCCTCTTCCCCGTCAAAAGCGGTGATCACTTCATAGCCGTTGGCCTCGAGAATACGCTTAACGATCTTTAAAGAGTCCACTTCGTCATCAACGGCAAGTATCTTCTTCTTCAGACCGGAATTATTATTCATTTTTTTAATCCTTTATGCTCTGCAAACCAGAATCTTTGTGGATTCAGCTCTCCCCGCACACCGGACCTGTCTTTAAGAATTCCCCGTCAATCCCTGCGCATCGAGTAGAACTTTTTCTTAGAGCAAGGCACGGGCATCTCCTTTACCACCTTGAACCCCCAATGCTCGTATTTACTCACATTGTCCCGGCTCTGGGTAATGAGCGTGCAGGGAAGATTATCTTTCCTGGCCGCCTCCAGCATCGGCCTGATCAATTGCGAGGAATACCCCCGGCCGATGAACTGCGGGCGCACCGCCACTAAATGCAGATACCATTGCGGATCTTTTCCCAAGTCTTCGGTCAACGCAGAGATAACGTCATTTACCGTCTGCAACTTCCCCATAGTCCCGGAGCAGGAAAAATCCCCTTCAAAAAAAGGATCCGCATCTTTGTCCTCGGAGTGGTCCATCCGGGGCGGAAACCAGATGCTCACGGCCTCCAGTAACGGAGAAAAAGCGTGCCTTACCGCCTTGGGCTGACAAGATGTAACAAGAGAGCGAAAAAACCGCTTCTTCAGCTGAAGATGCCCGGGTTCGCCGGCAAAGATAAAGTTACCGATGGGATCGTTATTGGAAATGAATGCCTCCGCGGACGCATCGGCCATCTCATTGATCCGGCTCAACGGCACTTCATAAAGCATCTTTTCCTCTCCTCATCCATTATTTCCCCGCAAAAAAACAACAAGACGCTGTTGCTAATCCTTTTATTCTCCTACGCAGAAGACCACGAGATGAATGCGCGTGGGTATAAAAGAAGGTGGCTGCTTCGGAGGAATTTCGCTCAAGTAGCAGATAAACCCCGGGCTGCAGCCTGGGGAGCTTCATTAACAATAAGTTCCGTAACAATTCTTTCATTATAGTTCTATTTCATCCCTGTTCCGCTAACCCGTAAAGGTTTTTTTATTTTCTGTGTTCTGTTGCGTTGATTGTATTTACTGTGGACTATCGACTATCATTGCTGTCCCAATTAGCAAAAAGATAGTTCAAGTTGCAAAGGGCGAAAAGTTTTAGAGCTATTGGAATGGAACGGCGCATTGAGCCAGTCCCAAAGATTGCGTTTCGAAAAAAGGTTTGTCGG